>ERZ1108167.4-NODE-4-length-587972-cov-30.170425_pt1 | contig 587972 bp, 521 predicted proteins | sample MGYA00403703_ERZ1108167 | MGnify/ENA primary metagenome ERZ1108167 (study PRJEB35170, sample SAMEA104062411) | human gut metagenome | biome: human gut; feature: human-associated habitat; material: faeces | place: Denmark | collected 2012-05-11 ...
AGGAAATAAAACGAACACCGAAAAATAAAATCAATGCCACTGCCAGAATGCCAAATCCGGGGGGGGGGGGCCGGTACGGATGAGAGTGGCTATTACAGATGACCGTGGTTCAAGACGGTGAGCGGCTCGTTGACGTCGAAGATTTTGCAGATAACGTCATCCACGCCGAGAGATTTCAGGCGTGCGGTATGCTTGTTGAGATAAGCGAGCGCGGTTTCTTCATTCTCAAAAAGATAGATCCCGCCCGCTTCCTGATCCTTTTCGCTTTCCGTCCAGACCTTCCAGATAAACCCCGGTTCCTGATTGATAGACTCGGCCAGTTCCACGAGCTGACGGGACATCTCGCTGCCGAAGGGGCCATTAAAAGCAAAGTGCAGCTGCAGTAGTTTTTTCGACATAGTTCCTCCATGGATGAAGTTTGCGCGGTAATAGACCATTTTAATGACATGGCGATGAAAAGATAACCACTGTTTTTTTAACGGCACAAAATGGTAAGTCACTGATTTTTAACCGCACGAAACATTAAAAACTCAACAACACGTCATACTCAATCGCAGTTAATATTCAACTGGCAAATATAAGGTTGCTTATTGATCAAGGAAAAAGTATGGCACATAAAATAAAAGCGCTGGCGATAACGATCGGCGCAGCCCTGGCGTTAACCTCTTTTGCATCCCAGGCGGAAATTACGCTTTTAAAACAAGATCCGCAGGCGGGCGATCCGTTAAGCCGGCTTAACTTCACCGTCGGCGGGAGCATCCGTCCCCAGTTCAATATGATGTCCGGCGACGGAGACAAAGGCTCTTATAAACGTAACGGTTTCGATGGCGGCACCCGTTTCCGCTTCGCCGCCGACTACTATCTGTTCGATGATATTAGCTGGATCAGCTACTACGAGCTGGGCGTCAATATTCCGGCGCTTTTCGACTGGGATAACCACTATGCCGAAGGCGCGAATAACACCAGCCGCCGTATGCTCTATACCGGCCTGAAAAGCGATACCTGGGGGACGTTAACCTACGGTCAGCAGAACAGCGTTTATTACGACGTGGTCGGGGTAAAAACCGATATCTGGGATTACGACATGATAGGCCAGGCGCCGGGTAACGGCATCAACGGTGACTACGATGGTTCCTATCGCTCACGCAATATGCTGAAATACAAGAAAACCGTTGGCGATGTCGATCTCTACGCTTCTTACTTATTCGAAGACAGCGAATATCTGCCGGGCAACGGCCTGCGCTACAGGCGTAAAGGCGGTGGCTCCATCGGCGCCGATTACCACATTATGAAGGATTTGACCTGGGGTGCCGCGTGGAACTATACCCGCGCCGATATGCGTAACCCCTCGAGTTCAGACAGCAAATCATACGACCAGAATATCGTCGGTACCGCCCTAAGCTGGACGCCGGATAACTGGACCTTCTCCTTCGGCGGCGGCTGGTATCAGAACTTCCTGACCACCAAAAAAACCGATGTTCATAACTACTTTGCGGGCGATGCCTGGGGTATTGAGTACTTTGCCGGTTATAAATTCCCGATTGGTCAGTATGCGGTGAAATCTATTCAGCCGTACTTTATGGGCGACCGCCTGCAGTACGTGAACGGCCGTAACTATCAGCGGATTGATAACGGCGTCGGCGTGAGCTTCCAGCTGGATTACGGTTTCCGCGTTGACTACGAACACGTCTTCACGTCAAGCACCGACAACCTGGGCGATATGAACCTGGTGCGTCTGCGCTACGACTTCTAAGCTGAAACACTTCCCCGGCGGCGCTGCGCTTCCGGGGCTCGCCGTTTGCGGACCCGTAGCCCGGCTAAGGCGTTTACGCCGCAAGCCGGGACAAGGGAGGATGTGACTACTGCGCCTGCGCCAGCCAGGCGGCGACGTCCTGCCAGCTGCCGCGAAAAATAATCTTCTCCGCTTTTTTGCCGAGCTGGTAGCGGTACATTGGGTCGTAATACTCGTTCAGCAGGGGAACCAGCCAGCTGAAGTGGGCTTCGGTGCTGGCGCTGCGCTGCTGCTCCAGCAGGGCTTCATCAAGCCTGGCAGTGAGCTGGGCAAAACGCTGTAACCCGAGGCGGCGGCGGATAGCGAACAGGCCGTGGTGCAGATATTCGCTATATGCCCGCCAGCCTTGCTCTTCGCCGTAGGCCGCCAGGAAATCGCGATGCATCCGGGTAAAATACTCCTCGCGCAGCCGTTCAAGACGGATCTCAAACGGATCTTCCACTACCGCCAGCGGCGACTGCGCCATGCGAATACGCATACATTCCGGCAGGTGATTGGCGCCGATCATATGCCCCTCATCTTCCAGCACCCAGCGCGTCTGTCGCTCTGATTTTTTAAGCATCGATACGGCCAGATGGTTTTCAAACGTCGCCTGCTGGTGCTGCTCCTGCAAGGTGCGGCCAAACGAGGAGCCGCGGTGATGGGCGAGGCCCTCGAGATCGATGCCGTCGGGCTGGGCGCAGACCAGCTGGGTTTTACCGTTACCGGTACAGCCGCCAATCAGCACGATAGGGCGCTGCACCAGCTCTTCGGTCAGCTGAATAGCCGCCTGGCGCAGCGCTTTATAGCCGCCGGTAATCAGCGGGTAATCCACGCCTGCGTCCTTCAGCCACTGCTGCACGATATGCGAACGCTGGCCGCCGCGGGCGCAGCACAGGTAGCCCTCGGGATAACGCGCGCAGGCTTCTTTCCAGGCGGCGAGGCGGCTGGCGCGAATCTCGCCGCTGACCAACTGATGACCCAGCGCGAGAGCGGCTTCCGGCCCCTGACGTTTATAGCAGGTGCCGACGGCGGCGCGTTCGTCGTCGTTCATCAGCGGCAGGTTGACCGCCGCGGGCATGGCGCTTTGCCTGAATTCAATCGGGGCGCGTACATCAATCAGCGGCGTATCGCTGGCGAGGATCTGCCGAATATTCTGTGGGACTAATTGCATCATTTAAACCGTTAAGCCATCCAGACGCGTCGCTCGACGCGATAATCCTCCTATTGTACGCGGTGAGCGGTAGGCTGAATTGATTTTTCACGGTGTATCGCTGAATAGTGTCAGGAATCCCTGGATTTCCGGGGCCGAATGGACGAACAGCGAGGCGATATCCTGCACCGCTTTACCATGATGATCTTTGCGCCAGGCGAGGCTCAGAGGAGAGGGGGGACGCATCGCCGGGATCTGTCGGGCGATCAGCTCACCGCGAGCGATAAGCGGCTGGCACAGCGGCTCGGGTAAAAAGCCGATACCGACGCCGGCGATATGCGCCGCGATTTTAGTTTCGATATCGGGAACCACAATCTCTTTTTGCCCCGGCAGACGCCAGGCGACGCGCTTGGTCAATCTCCGGGCGCTGTCCTCAATATTGACCGCAGGATAGCGACGTAGCTGGGCCTCCGATAGCGGATCGCTTTGCTGGCCGAGCGGGTGATGCGGCGACATCACGAACAGCCAGGACACTTCGCCCAGCGGGGTGACCGCAATATTTTCGCCTAACGGTTCGGTGCCGGTAACGCCAATCGCCAGCGAAAAGTCATCGTGCAGAAGCGTATCCCAGACGCCCATATAAATTTGTCGCGAAAAATGAAACTGCGTAAAGGGGTAACGTTGGCTGAGCCAGGCCAGCAGCCGGGCGATGGACTGCGGGTCATACATCAGGTTATTTACTACAATATTGACCTGGCGCTCCACGCCGTCGTTTATCTGCTGTAGCTCTCCGGGCATACTGTCAATCCAGCCAAGCCATTCTCTGGCCTGCGCCAGCAGGTGCATCCCGGCCGGGGTCAGCAGTACGCTGCGCGTGGTGCGGGAAAAGAGCGCGACGCCGGTGTTATCTTCCAGTAATTTGATGCGATAGCTAATAGTGGCGGTTGTTTTATAGAGTTTTTCCGCCGCTCTGGAGAAGCTGCCGCTCTCCGCTACGCTGACAAAGGTACGTAGTGTTTCGGGGTCTAGCATCGCCTTATTCCTCGTAATTTAATAATTCCCCCATGATTTTTAAGTATTTTTTCATAATAACCATTTCAATTATGTGGCTTAAATCAGGTTTTGGAAAATTATTCCAACTTATAGTTAATACCACGTTGAGATGGCCATGAATTGACCGGTACATCTCTTACCCTCAAGGTATGAGGAGGGGAACGGTTTTTAATGACTAAGGAATATGCAATGAAGCTAGAAGTATTGCCGCTGACGCGCGAAGCCTTCCGCCCCTATGGGGACGTTATCGAAACGGAAGGACAGGATTTTTTCCACATCAACGATGGCAAAGTCCAGCGTTTTCACGATCTGGCGATGGTGGAAACCCTGCAGCAGGAGCGCACGCTGATTAGCATTAACCGCGCCCAGCCGGCGGCGCTACCGATTGTGGTCACCGAGCTGGAACGTCATCCGCTGGGCACCCAGGCGTTTGTGCCGATGAACGGTGAAGCCTTTGTCGTGGTGGTCGCGGCAGGAGGCGATCAACCGGACATGACCACGCTGCGCGCGTTTATCTCCAATGGCCGTCAGGGGGTCAATTACCATCGTAACGTCTGGCATCACCCGCTGTTTGCCTGGCAGAGTGAAACCGATTTTTTAACCGTCGATCGCGGCGGAAAAGATAACTGCGATGTGGTAGAGATCCCGACCGTGGAGTTGAGCTTTGCGTGAGGTTGCACGTGACGCTATCGATTATCTTGCATAACATGTGGGCGCTTACACACTATTTATGCTCAGGTTTTGAGCCGGAGATAATCGAGGTATGACAGAAGTGAGAAGGCGGGGAAGGCCGGGCCAGCAGGAGCCTTCCGCGCAAAAAGGCGCCCAGGCGCTGGAGAGAGGGATCGCGATACTGCAATACCTTGAAAAGAGCGGCGGCAGCTCGTCGGTCAGCGATATTTCCCTGAATCTGGACTTACCGTTGTCGACCACCTTTCGTCTGCTTAAGGTGCTGGAAGGCGCGGATTTTGTGTATCAGGACGCGCAGTTAGGCTGGTGGCACATCGGACTTGGCGCATTCAATATCGGTTCGGCGTACATCCACAACCGGGATGTTTTATCCGTCGGCGGACCCTTTATGCGCCGGCTGATGCTGATGTCGGGCGAGACCGTCAACGTGGCGATTCGCAACGGCAACGAAGCGGTGCTGATTGGCCAGCAGGAGTGCAAGTCGATGGTGAGGATGTGCGCGCCGCTCGGCAGCCGACTACCACTGCATGCTTCAGGCGCCGGGAAAGCGCTGCTGTATCCGCTGTCGGCGGAAGAGCTGGTGGATGTCATTGTGAAGACCGGACTACAGCGGTTTACGCCGGCGACGATCGTCGATTTGCCGGTCCTGCAGCGGAATCTGGATGAAGCGCGAGCCTGCGGCTACAGCATTGACCAGGAGGAGCACGTGACAGGATTAAACTGTATTGCTTCAGCGGTTTACGATGATGTGGGGTCCGTGGTCGCGGCGATTTCGATTTCCGGGCCGGCGTCCCGCTTAACCCCGGATCGTTTTATCAGCCAGGGAGAGCTGGTAAGGGAGACGGCAAGGAATATCAGCACCGCGCTGGGACTCAAACCCCAGGCTGATTGATAGCCGAACCGACCCGCTCTGCGGAGCGGGACTTTTTTGGCTTTTTTCAAATTTGGAAAATTTTTCCAATATAGCGAGGTAGTAAAAAATGGCAAAAATGAGAGCCGTCGACGCGGCAATGTATGTACTGGAAAAAGAAGGGATTACCACCGCATTTGGCGTGCCCGGCGCGGCGATTAACCCGTTCTATTCGGCGATGCGCAAGCACGGCGGGATCCGTCATATTCTGGCGCGTCACGTGGAAGGCGCGTCGCATATGGCGGAAGGTTATACGCGGGCCACGGCCGGCAATATCGGCGTATGCCTGGGAACATCGGGCCCGGCGGGAACGGATATGATCACCGCGCTGTACTCCGCCTCCGCTGACTCCATTCCTATTTTGTGCATCACCGGCCAGGCGCCGCGCGCGCGTCTGCATAAAGAAGATTTCCAGGCGGTCGATATAGAGTCCATTGCTAAGCCCGTCACTAAGATGGCGGTGACCGTGCGCGAAGCGGCGCTGGTGCCGGGCGTGCTGCAACAGGCTTTCCATCTGATGCGCTCCGGCAGACCGGGACCGGTTCTAATCGACCTGCCTTATGATGTCCAGGTCGCGGAAATCGAATTTGATCCTGAGCTGTATGCGCCGCTCCCGGCGTATAAACCTGTTGCCACGCGCCCGCAGATTGAACGCGCGCTGGCGATGTTGCTAATGGCCGAACGCCCGGTGATAGTCGCCGGCGGCGGGGTAATTAACGCCGATGCCGCGGCGCTGTTGCAGCAATTTGCCGAAATCACCCATGTGCCGGTGATCCCGACGCTGATGGGCTGGGGCTGTATCCCGGACGACCACGAGCTGATGGCCGGGATGGTCGGCTTACAAACCGCGCACCGCTACGGCAACGCCACGCTGCTGGCCTCCGACCTTGTGTTCGGTATTGGCAACCGCTTTGCCAACCGTCATACCGGTTCGGTCGAGAAGTACACCGCAGGCCGCAAAATCATCCATATCGATATCGAACCGACGCAGATTGGCCGCGTGCTGTGCCCGGATTTAGGGATTGTCTCCGATGCGAAAGCGGCGTTGACCCAACTGGTGGATATCGCGCAGCAGATGCAAAAAGAGGGCCGCCTGCCTCGCCGCGAGCGCTGGGTTGCCGAATGTCAGGAGCGCAAGCGCACACTGCTGCGTAAAACCCACTTCGATAACGTGCCGGTCAAACCGCAGCGCGTTTATGAAGAGATGAACAAAGCCTTTGGTCGCGACGTGTGCTACGTCACCACCATCGGTCTGTCGCAAATCGCCGCCGCGCAGATGCTGCACGTATTTAAAGACCGCCACTGGATCAACTGCGGCCAGGCGGGGCCGCTGGGCTGGACGCTGCCCGCCGCGCTGGGCGTTTGCGCCGCCGACCCAGAGCGTAACGTGGTGGCGATCTCCGGCGACTTCGACTTCCAGTTCCTGATTGAAGAGTTGGCGGTAGGCGCGCAGTTCAATATTCCTTACGTCCACGTACTGGTGAACAACGCCTATCTGGGTTTAATTCGTCAGTCGCAGCGCGCGTTTGATATGGACTACTGCGTCCAACTGGCGTTCGAAAACATTAACTCCAGCGAAGTGAACGGCTACGGCGTCGATCACGTGAAGGTTGCCGAAGGTCTCGGCTGTAAAGCGATTCGCGTCTTTAAACCTGAAGATATCGCGCCCGCATTTGAACAGGCGAAAGCGTGGATGAAAGAGTATCGCGTGCCGGTGGTGGTGGAAGTGATCCTTGAGCGCGTGACCAATATCTCGATGGGCAGCGAGCTGGATAACGTCATGGAGTTCGAAGACGTTGCCGACAGCGCCATCGATGCGCCAACCGAAACCTGCTTTATGAAATATGAATAAATGAGGTGAACCTATGTTGCGCTTTTCTGCCAATCTTTCGATGTTATTTCAGGAATATGATTTTCTCGAGCGCTTTGATAAAGCGGCGGCCTGCGGTTTTCGCGCCGTTGAATTTATGTTCCCGTATGACTATGCGCCCGAGGTATTAAAGCAAAAGCTGAGCGACAACCGGCTGGAGCATACCTTACATAATTTACCCGCTGGCGACTGGGCGGCAGGGGAGCGCGGCATCGCCTGTATTCCCGGTCGCGAAGCGGAGTTCCGCGAGGGCGTTGACGCCGCAGTCCGCTACGCCAAAGCGCTGGGCAATCGTAAAATCAACTGCCTGGTCGGTAAAACCCCGGTGGGCTATCGCGAAGATCATATTCGCGCCACGCTGGTGGCGAATTTACGTTTTGCCGCCGCCGCGCTGGCCCAGGAGGGGATTCTGCTGCTGATTGAGCCGATTAATTATTTCGATATGCCGGGGTTCTATCTGAATACCACGCATCAGGCGCTAGCGCTCATTGATGAGGTCGGCAGCGATAATCTGAAAATCCAGTACGATATTTATCATATGCAGCGCATGGAGGGTGAATTAACCCATACGATGCAAACTTATGCCAACCGAATTGGTCATTTACAGATTGCCGACAACCCGGAGCGCGGAGAGCCGGGAACCGGAGAAATTAATTACGATTATCTTTTTAAATTTATCGACAAGTCAAATTATGACGGCTGGGTCGGCTGCGAATATAAACCGCTGACTACCACCGAAGCGGGCCTGACATGGTTTAATCGCTACCGCTAATTTTTAATTTATCGTTGGGCACTATTTATTATTCCATTTCGGGGAAGGGATAACTATTGCCCAAATAAATCGAAACAGAAATTTTGAGAGGAAACGTATGAAACTGGGATTTATTGGTTTAGGTATTATGGGCACCCCGATGGCGCTCCGACTTGCCAAAGCGGGCCACGCGCTGCACGTGACCACCATCGGTCCGGTTGCTGAAGAACTGCTCAAGCAGGGCGCGCAGCATCTGGCTACCGCCGAGCAGGTCGCGGAGCAGTCCGAGATTATTTTTATCATGGTCCCGGATACCCCGCAGGTCGCCGACGTGTTGTTTGGCGAGCACGGCTGCGCCAAAGCGGCCCTGAAGGGCAAAACAATCGTTGATATGAGTTCTATATCGCCGATTGAAACCAAGCGTTTTGCACAGCAGGTGCGGGATTTGGGCGCGGATTATCTCGATGCGCCGGTATCCGGCGGCGAAATTGGCGCGCGTGAAGGCACGCTCTCGATTATGGTCGGCGGCGACGAAAAGGTGTTTGCTCGCGTGAAGCCGCTGTTTGATATCCTGGGTAAAAATATCACCCTCGTCGGCGGTAACGGCGACGGGCAGACCTGTAAAGTCGTCAATCAGATTATCGTCGCGCTGAATATTGAAGCGGTCTCCGAAGCGCTGGTTTTCGCGTCTAAAGCCGGAGCCGATCCCGCTCGCGTTCGTCAGGCGCTGATGGGCGGCTTCGCCTCCTCGCGTATTCTGGAAGTACATGGCGAAAGAATGTTGAACCGGACTTTTAATCCCGGCTTTAAAATTTCCCTGCACCAGAAGGATCTTAATCTGGCATTGCAGAGCGCGAAAGCGCTGGCGCTTAATTTACCAAATACGGCAACCTGTCAGGAGCTATTTAATACCTGCGTCGCCAACGGCGGTAGCGAATTAGATCACTCGTCTTTAGTTCAGGCGCTGGAATTAATGGCGAATCATAAAATATCGTAATGAGAAAATGCTGCCGATTCCGGCAGCGTTTTTTAAACCTCACGGGTGAATTTATGGATACTATCAATAAAACGGGTATCGACTATTGGAAGAAAATAGTCGTGGTAATGAGTCTGGGCTGGGTGGCAATATGGATTTATCGTACCGTATTAACGCCGATTTACCCGGAAATTCAGGCGTCCTTAGGCAACGTCAGTAACGCTGAAATTGGCGCGATAGCCAGCTTCTATTTTCTTGCCTACTGCGGAATGCAGATCCCCTGCGGTATTCTGGTTGATAAACTGGGGCAGAAAATTATGCTGATGTGTGGTTTCTCGCTGTTTATTATCGGCACGCTAAGCATCGCTAATGCGGGAAACCTGACGCTGATTTATATCGGCTCGCTGCTGGCCGGCGCCGGCTGCGCGTCCTTCTTCAGCTCCGCCTATTCGCTCTCCTCGGCTAACGTGCCGCAGGAACGCCGGGCGCTGGCGAACGCCATTATCAACAGCGGCTCCGCCATCGGAATGGGGATCGGCCTGATTGGCTCAAGCATTCTGGTCAAAAGCATGCATATGGCCTGGCAGAACGTGCTGTTTATCGTCGCCGCGATTCTGGTGGTGATGCTCTGCGTGTTTACCCTGGTGATTCGCCATAAGCTGAAAGAGCCTGCCGCAGAGGTCAATAAAAATAGCGCCACGGCGTCAGCACCGGTCGAAGAGAAGTCAGCGCCGCTGTTCTCGCCGCTGCTGTGCAGCGTTTACTTCCTCTATTTTTGCACCTGCTACGGCTACTACCTGATCGTCACCTGGCTGCCTTCCTATCTCCAGACCGAACGCGGCTTTGACGGTGGGGCCATTGGTTTTGCTTCGGCGCTGGTGGCGGTTGTCGGGGTGCCGGGGGCGCTGTTCTTTAGCCATCTGTCGGATAAATTCCGCGACAGTAAAGTCAAAGTGATCCTCGGGCTGGAGATTGTCGCCGCGGCCATGCTGATGTTTACCGTCCTGTCGCCGAATACCACCATGCTGATGATTAGCCTTGTGCTGTACGGACTGCTGGGCAAAATGGCCGTTGACCCGATTCTTATTTCGTTTGTCTCCGAGCAGGCATCAGCGAAAACATTAGGCCGCGCTTTCAGCTTATTTAATTTCTTTGGTATGAGTTCAGCGGTCGTTGCCCCGACGCTCACCGGTTTTATTTCCGATCTGACTGGGTCAAAAGAAATTAGTTTTGTGATGTCTGCCGGGCTAGTTATTACCGGAACGATACTGTTTGCATTGATTACCTTGCGTAAGAACAAAATACAGTCAAAGACAATCCCCGTATAATAAAAATAAATAATTATAATAATTTGTTGTTCCACATAGCTAAACCTGTAAACGTAATCCGATGCGTATTAAGAGGGAATTATGGAACAAGCTCAAGACCTGTACAAATCCAGAGGTTATAGCGACGATCTATTACCAAAAATAGAATCGCAGCGTAACTGGAAGACATTTAACTATTTTACCTTATGGATGGGATCCGTACACAACGTACCTAATTATGTCATGGTTGGTGGTTTTTTTATTCTTGGACTATCAACGTTCAGTATAATGATGGCAATAATATTGAGTGCTTTTATTATTGCCGCGGTTATGGTGTTTAATGGCGCTGCCGGAAGTAAATACGGCGTACCCTTCGCTATGATTTTAAGAGCCTCGTATGGGGTGCGCGGGGCATTATTACCTGGCCTGCTCAGAGGCGGTATTGCGGCGATTATGTGGTTTGGTTTGCAATGCTATGCCGGTTCGCTGGCATTCCTGATCTTATTAGGCAAACTGTGGCCAGCGTTTTTGACCCTTGGCGGCGATTTTAAGCTGCTGGGACTGTCGTTGCCGGGGCTGATCGCCTTTCTGGTTTTCTGGCTGATTAATGTGGGGATTGGTTTCGGCGGCGGAAAAGTTCTCAATAAATTCACCGCGATCCTCAACCCCTGTATCTATGTTGTGTTCGGCGGCATGGCCATCTGGGCTATCTCGCTGGTGGGGATCGGCCCGATCCTCGACTACCTACCGACCGGAGTGGAGAAAGCGGAACATAGCGGTTTCCTGTTCCTGGTGGTGATTAACGCGGTGGTCGCCGTGTGGGCGGCGCCGGCTGTCAGCGCCTCGGACTTTACCCAGAACGCGCGCTCGTTTCGCGATCAGGCGCTTGGGCAAACCCTTGGTTTAGTCGTGGCTTATATTCTTTTCGCGGTGGCCGGGGTGTGCATTATCGCCGGGGCCAGTATCCATTACGACATGGATACCTGGAACGTGCTGGATATCGTGCAGAAATGGGACAGCCTGTTTGCTTCTTTCTTTGCGGTGCTGGTGATATTAATGACCACGATCTCCACCAACGCCACCGGTAATATTATTCCGGCAGGCTATCAAATCGCGGCAATTGCGCCGACTAAATTGACCTATAAAAACGGCGTACTGATCGCCAGTATTATTAGCCTGCTGATCTGCCCATGGAAATTAATGGAGAATCAGGACAGTATTTATCTTTTTCTCGATATTATCGGCGGCATGCTGGGCCCGGTTATTGGGGTAATGATGGCGCACTACTTTGTCGTCATGCGCGGGCAAATTAATCTTGATGAGCTGTATACCGCGCCGGGTGATTATAAGTATTTTGATAATGGTTTTAACGTTACCGCATTCCTGGTCACCATCGTGGCGGTGATTTTATCGCTCGGCGGAAAATTTATTCCGCTGCTCGAACCATTCTCCCGGGTGTCGTGGTTTGTCGGCGTCATCGTCGCTTTTGCCGCATACGCTTTACTAAAAAAACGGGCGCTGCCGAATAATATTTCGCACCCGGATGTTGTTAGCTGATTTTCTTATCAAGAGGAAGATTTATTTCAGGGATGAAGCATCAATACCCAAAGCCACAAGCAGAAGTATGGCGGGTTAATCGTCTGTACACATACAAGGAGTTTTATATGTCTTTTGATTTAATTATTAAAAACGGCACCGTTATTCTGGAAAACGAATCGCGGGTGGTGGATATCGCGGTTGCTAACGGCAAAATCGCCGCGATCGGTGAAAACCTGGGCGAAGCGAAGCAGGTGATGGATGCTTCGGGCCTGATCGTGTCGCCGGGGATGGTCGATGCGCATACCCATATCTCTGAGCCGGGGCGTACCCACTGGGAAGGATACGAAACCGGCACTCGCGCAGCGGCAAAAGGCGGCATCACCACGATGATCGAAATGCCGCTGAACCAGCTCCCGGCGACCACCGACCGCGAAACCATCGAGCTGAAATTCGATGCCGCGAAGGGCAAGCTAACCATCGACGCCGCGCAGCTTGGCGGCCTGGTTTCCTATAATCTGGACCGCCTGCATGAGCTGGATGAAGTGGGCGTGGTGGGCTTCAAATGCTTTGTCGCCACCTGCGGCGATCGCGGGATCGACAACGACTTCCGCGACGTTAACGACTGGCAGTTTTTCAAAGGCGCGCAAAAGCTGGCCGAAATGAAGCAGACCGTGTTGGTGCACTGTGAAAATGCGCTGATCTGCGATGAGCTCGGCGAAGAAGCAAAAAGAGAGGGCCGCGTGACGGCACATGATTATGTCGCGTCGCGTCCGGTCTTCACCGAAGTCGAGGCGATCCGCCGCGTTCTCTATCTGGCGAAAGTCGCCGGTTGCCGCCTGCACGTATGCCACGTCAGCAGCCCGGAAGGGGTCGCCGAAGTGACCCGCGCGCGTCAGGAGGGTCAGGACGTCACCTGCGAATCCTGTCCGCACTACTTTGTGCTGGATACCGAGCAGTTCGAAGCGATTGGCACCCTGGCGAAGTGCTCTCCGCCGATCCGCGACGCGGAGAACCAGAAGGGAATGTGGGAGAAGCTGTTCAACGGCGAAATAGACTGCCTGGTCTCCGACCACTCTCCGTGTCCGCCGGAAATGAAGGCGGGCAATATCATGCAGGCCTGGGGCGGGATTGCCGGTCTGCAAAGCTGCATGGACGTGATGTTCGACGAAGCGGTGCAGAAGCGCGGTATGTCTCTGCCGCAGTTCGCCCGCCTGATGGCGACCAACGCCGCCGATATTTTCGGCCTCAAGCACAAGGGGCGCATCGCGCCGGGCAAAGACGCCGACCTGGTGTTTATTCAGCCGAACAGCAGCTACGTTTTGCAGGCGGAAGACCTCGAATACCGGCATAAAGTCAGCCCGTACGTTGGCCGGAAGATTGGCGCGCGTATCACTAAAACCATCCTGCGCGGCGAGGTGATTTATGACATCGAGCAGGGTTTCCCGCAGGCGCCGAAGGGGAAATTTATCCTTAAGCATCAGCAGTAACGGGTAACCGTTGCATTCCCGGATTGCGGCGTAAACCCCTTATCCGGGCTACGAACCTGACGTCGTGCGCGGGTTTTGTAGCCCGGGTAAGGCGCAAGCCGCGATCCGGGGCATAACCCACACCGTTCAATGTTTAGCGCCAGTTCAACGTCAGGCGCTTTGTCAGGATTTTATCATGGTGGTATTGCCGCTAAATCAACGAAACACCCTGGCGGGATTTCAATGGTTCTTTTTTATCTTCTGCAACACCGTGGTGGTGCCGCCGACATTACAATCTGCTTTTCAGCTTCCCGCCAGCGCGCTGATTACGCTTACCCAATACGGTTTTATTACCACCGGGCTGGCGTGTCTGGCGCAGGCGCTGCTGGGCCACCGTCGCGCGATTATGGAGGGGCCGACGGGGCTATGGTGGAGCACCATTCTGACCGTCACCGTCGGCGAAGCCGCGCGCGGCACCGCGTTCGACAGCATTGCGGCCAGCCTGGCGGTGGGTATCTTTCTCTCAGCCGTTCTGACCATCATTATTGGCGTCAGCGGCATCGGCCATCGCCTGGCGAAGCTCTTTAGCCCGACGGTGATGGTCTTTTTTATGCTGCTGCTCGGCGCGCAGCTGACGACCATATTTTTTAAAGGCATGCTCGGGCTGCCCTTTAGTTCGACCCAGGCCAACGCCGCCATTCAACTGGCGCCCTTTGGCCTCGCGCTGGCGGTGATGATCCTGGTGCTGGGGATGATTATTTTTCTCCCGGACGGCATCGCCCGCTACGCTCTGCTGACAGGAACCCTGGCGGGATGGGCGAGCTGGTACCTGCTGTTTCGCACGCCGCCCGCCACGGCGGCATCCGGGCCGATTCACTGGCAATGGTTTCCGCTCGGCTACGGCGAAGAACTACGCCCAGGCATTATCCTGACGGCGCTGCTGGCCGGGCTGGTGAATATCACCAATACCTACGGCGCCATTCGCGGCACCGACGTTTTTTATCCCCAACAGGGCGCCAGTAATAGCCGCTACCGACGCAGCTTTATTATCTCCGGCCTGATGACCTTAATAACAGTTCCTCTTAGCGTGGTGCCGTTTTCACCGTTTGTTTCGTCGATAGGCTTATTAACCCAAACCGGAGAAACCTCGCGCCAGCCGTTTATTATCGGCTGCCTGTGTTGTCTTTTAGTTGGCCTGTTTACGCCGCTGACCCACTTTTTTACCACGTTGCCGCTGCCGATTAGCAGCGCGGTCATGCTGGTCTCTTATCTGCCGTTGTTATATTCCAGCTTATCGTTCAGTAAACAAATTACCTTCACCGCGCGAAATATCTACCGGCTGGCGCTGCCGCTCTTTATCGGTATTTTTTTAATGGGTCTGCCGCCAGTTTATCTCCAGACGCTACCCCTGATAATTCGACCGCTATTAGGCAACGGCTTATTAATCGGCGTGCTGCTGGCGGTAGTGATGGAAAATCTCATTCCCTGGGATCGTATTAAGTCATGACAGCAAAAAGGATCAACAATGAAAATTATTATTGCACCGGACTCTTTCAAAGAGAGCGTTAGCGCCAGCCGCTGCGCCCAGGCGATAAAAGCGGGCTTTGTCTCAATTTTCCCGCAGGCGGAGTGCGTCTGTCTGCCGATCGCCGATGGCGGCGAAGGAACGGTTGAGGCGATGGTCGAGGCCACTGACGGCAAAATGGTGATGCTGCCGGTCATGGGGCCGATGGGCGATTTTGTCGGCGCCTTCTACGGCCTGAGCGGCGACGGGCAAACCGCATTTATTGAGATGGCGGCGGCCAGCGGGCTGATGCTGGTTCCCGCCGGGGAGCGTAACCCCCTGCGGGCTACCAGCTACGGCACCGGCGAGCTGATTCGCCATGCGCTGGACGCCGGGGTTCGCCATATTATTCTCGGTATTGGCGGTAGCGCCACGGTAGACGGCGGGATGGGTATGGCCCAGGCGCTGGGGGCGCGCTTTCTGGATGAGCGCGGCGAGAGCGTCGGCCTTGGCGGCGGGGCGTTACAGCGGTTGGTAAAAATAGACCTAAGCGACCTCGATCCGCGCCTTCACGATTGCCGGATTGAGGTGGCCTGCGACGTCGATAACCCGCTGCTCGGCGAACGCGGCGCGGCGGCGGTTTTTGGTCCGCAAAAAGGGGCTTGCATAGAAATGGTTGCCGTTCTGGAGCGCGGGTTACAAAACTACGCTCGGGTTATGCTGGCGGCTACCGGTCAGGATGTCGCGCCGATGGTCGGCGGCGGCGCGGCCGGCGGAATGGGCGCGGCGGCCCGGGTTTTCCTTAACGCTACGCTGAAATCAGGTATCGATATTGTGCTGGAAGCGGTTCATCTGGAGGAGGCGCTGCGCGATGCGGACCTGGTGATCACCGGCGAAGGACGAATGGATTCGCAAACCGTTGGCGGCAAAGCGCCGATCGGCGTGGCGCGGATCGCCAAAAAGTACGACATCCCGGTTATCGGTATCGCGGGCGTGCTGGGCGACGGCGTTGAAGCGGTGCATCAGCACGGTATTGATGCGGTATTCAGTATTTTACCCGCGCTGGCGCCGCTGGCCGAGGTGCTGGATCGCGGCGAGCAGAATCTCTATGCCTGCGCGCGTAATATTGCCTGCGCAATAAAATTAGGTCAGCAAATTCCCGTCTGAATAAAAAATGCCACGGTTCTCACCGTGGCAAAATCCAACATAGCTAAACAAAAAAGGTGAACTTAGTCAGTGACAATCAGATCTCAACATCGCGATGGCAATCTTTCGAGTAGATATAGCTGAACGCCTCGCGCCCGACGCCGTATCCGGCCTGTAGTGAATAAGCGCCCATAAAGATATAGTCGCCTTTCTTCACCGGTACCCAGTTGTTGTCGAGGTTATAAACGCCCTGGCCGGAGAGAATATAGGCACCGTGTTCCTGGACGTGGGTTTCGATATAACCGTGGCTGGCTCCCGGCTCGAAGGAGAGAATATGCATGTTCATATCGAAGCCCAGCTCTTTCGGCAGAAAATCGATCAGGATAACGTCTTCCATTCCTTCATAATGAATTCGCTCCAGCTGGCTGACGTTGCCGGTAACCAGATAAGGGGCGTGATTCTCAACCGCAATATAGCGGCGCTTGTAGAGGAACAGCTGGCTGTTGCCTGAGCGGTTATTGATGAAGGTAAGTTTCTCGCCCGGCGGGCAGTAAATATAGCCGCCTTTGGTTAGCGGGAAGCTTTTGCCTTGCGCCCCGGCGGTGATTTCCCCCTCAATCACATACAGGAAGGTCTCAATCCCTTCGCCGCCGAAACCGCCCGGATTACCGCCATTTTCATGCAGCGTCACCAGATAATCCACAAAGGTCGCGCCTAATTTCGGCGTTGACAGAATGGTCACATCGCAATTAGTAAAACCCGGAATAATATTTTTGACCAGACCGTCCGGCGTCAGCAGCGCATAATTGCCGTGGCGCACGATGGAACGGCTGGCCAGTAAATCGTCGCGATAGCCAACCACATTATTTAAATAACCCATTATCTTTTCCTTATTCAGTCCAAGCCAGTTGATGCAACATTAAGGCCAGCGTTTTTACGCCTTCCGCCAGATCGTCGATATGCGTGCTTTCCGCCGGGTTATGGCTGATGCCCTTAATGCTCGGCATAAAGATCATGCAGGTCGGGAAGCAGGGGGCGAAAATTTGTGCGTCGTGGCCCGCGCCGCTGTGCATCACGCGGAAATTCACCTTCTCTTTCTCACAAAGCGCGGTGAGTCGGGCCACCAGCGTTTTATCCATGGGAACCGGGGCTTCATCCATCCACAGATCGATCTCGATGCCAATCTCCATTTCCCGGCAGATCCGCCGCATATCGGCTTCAATCACTTCCGTAAAGGCCGTTAATTCGCGGGCATCGGTATGGCGGCAGTCCATGGTGAAGACCGTTTTACCCGGTACCACGTTAACGGTATTCGGCTGCGGATCGACCTTGCCGAAAGTGAGCACCAGCGGGTCGCCGTGGGCCTTCGCTTTGGCGATAGACTCGCAGCAGATACGGCTAAACGCATGAACGGTATCGCGGCGGTAGCCCATTGGTGTGGTACCGGCATGGTTGGACTCGCCGGTGAGGGTGATGGTGTAGCGGCGCTGTCCAACGATGGCATTGACCACGCCGATGGACTGCTTATTGGTTTCCAGTACCCGGCCCTGTTCGATATGCAGCTCGACGAAGGCTTTAATATCCCGGCGCGGCGCCAGCGGGGCGGCGGGCAGCGTGAATCCGCACTGCTTCATGGCATCGACAAACGCCACGCCTTTGGCGTCCTTAATCTCGCGCACGTCCGCCGGGTTGGCGATGCCGACGATATTTTTGCTGCCCCAGAAGACATAAGGGAAGCGGCTGCCTTCTTCCTCGGCCAGCGCCAGCACTTCGACGGTACGCAGCGGTGCGCCGTAGGTCTCTTTTAGCCAGCGTACCGCCAGCCAGGCCGCCAGCGCGCCGAACTGACCGTCAAGATTACCGCCGTTGACCACGCTATCAATATGCGAACCGCTGAGGATAACTTCGTCGGGAAAGCGCGTACCGGGCAGGCGGCCATAAAGGTTGCCGACTTCATCAAAGCGCGTTTCCAGCCCGCTTTCGCTCATCCGTTGTTTAAACGCCTGCTGCGCCTGTAACCATTCCGGCGAATAGAGCAGGCGGGTAATTCCCCCGGTCGGGTCGGCGCCGAAAGAGGAAAGCCAGGGCAAGGTCTCTTCTATTGCCTGTCGAAAATAATGAGCCATACGCAACTCCTGTATTTTAATTTATTGAGCAAAAGGGGAATGGGTTTCATAAGAGCGGTTATATAAAGCGTCAGAAACCAGATAGTCATAAATCTCATCAACGATTTCGATACCGTCCACCGCGCTGTTTTTCTCATTGATATCCAGGTTCTGCCCCGGGTAATAAACCTGGTTAAATCCGGGCGCTGGCGTAATGGCGTTTAATTCGCGCATGGTGTCGCTGATATGCTGGCGAAATAGCGTGCTGGAGGAGAAAAATTGCGGGTTGATAACGATATGTAGCTGGCCCAGCTCGCGTCCCTGGCTGAGGTTGTCGTACATCGAGCTGACCTGGCGACCAAAGGGCAGGTTGAGCAAAATGCCGGAGAGCACGTCGATCATCATCATCAGGCCGTAGCCTTTCGGACCGGCTGCCGGAAGCAGGGCGTGGACGGCAAAGGGGTCGCTGGTCGGCGCGCCGTTTTTATCCACCGCCCAGCTGTCGGGGATGGTTTCATGGCGCGAGCGGGCGTCGAGAATTTTCCCCCAGGCCTGCACGGTAGTCGCCATATCGAAGGTAATGATATCGTCGCCCTCGCCGGGGGCGGCGAAGGCCAGCGGGTTAGTGCCGTAATAGATTTCCGCGCCGCCGAAAGGCACGACCATCGGATCCGACTGACACAGCGAAAGCCCGATAAATCCGGCGCGGGCCGCCTGCCGGGAGAAGTAAGAGATCGCGCCGCTGTGGCCCATGCGCCGAATGCCGACCACGGCGACGCCGTTTTCCCGGGCAATCTCTATCGCGTGTTCCATGCCCATTTTGGCAGCGACCTGACCAGCGGCATTATCGGCATGCAAAATGCCGCTGCAGGGACCTGTTTTTTCAAAGGTAAAGTTGGGTTGACGGTTAGTTCCGCCTTTTGCAATACGTTCCGCATAATATTCAACGCGGACCGCGCCGTGCGAATGAATGCCTCTTGCATCGGCATAAACCAGCACATCGGCAATAATATCCGCGTGATTATGAGTAAGCCCTGCTTTGTTCAGCTTATTGGCAATAAGCTGATGAAGTGTTTCCCGACTGACTTTCATCTGTCTTCCTTTTAACGACGGTGTAGAGCCTGACTGACGATTAAAATACGGGGAAAATAAACTTAAATTGTGATCTGCATTGGTAAAAATAGTTAGTTAGATTTTATTTAATAATCACCGCGGGTTTATCAGAAGGGACCCGGTTAATCTATTCATTGAAAATTCCGGGCTAATGCCTTCGGCTTTATTTGAAAGCGTCTTGTAATAATTTCCATGTGATATGGCTCACGCCGCCGATAATTTTATCTCGTTAGCCTGATTGCAGATTATTCATGCTCATTCAATTGCAATGGGTGCAATTATTGGGGAGTTATTATGATCCATGCCTTTATAAAAAAGGGCTGTTTTCAGGATTCAGTCAGCTTAATGATTATTTCGCGTAAGCTGAGCGAGTCAGAAAATGTCGACGATGTTTCGGTGATGATGGGCACACCGGCAAATAAATCGCTGCTGGAAACCACCGGTTTCTGGCACGACGATTTTACCACCGCGACGCCGAATGATATTTGCGTGGCGATCCGTACCGATTGCGCCGATGCGTCGGTGGCGGAAATGATTATCGCCCGTCTTGATGAGGCCCTCGCCGCCCTGGCGCAGGGGAGCGGGCAGAGTCAGAGCCTTAGCGTGGTTCGCCGCTGGCAGAGTGCGACGCAAAAGCTGCCGCAGGCCAATATGGCCTTAATTTCGGTTGCCGGAGAGTACGCCGCGGAGCTGGCCCAGCAGGCGCTCAGCAGCGAGAAAAACGTGATGATCTTCTCCGATAACGTCACGCTGGAAGATGAAATCGCCCTGAAAACCCGCGCCCGCGACAAAGGGCTGCTGGTGATGGGGCCGGACTGCGGCACCGCTATGATTGCCGGAACCCCGCTGGCTTTCGCCAACGTCACGCCGGACGGCAACATTGGCGTGATTGGCGCATCCGGCACCGGTATTCAGGAACTGGTCTCGCAAATCGTCCTTGGCGGGGAAGGGATCAGCCATGCGATTGGCCTCGGCGGGCGCGACCTGAGCGCCGAGGTGGGCGGCATCAGCGCGCAAACGGCGCTGGAAATGCTGACCCAGGACGGGCAGAGCCAGGTGCTGGCCTTTGTCTCGAAGCCGCCCGCCGAGGCGGTGCGCCAGAAGGTGATTAGCGCCATGAAGCGCAGCGCTAAGCCGGTGGTGGCGCTGTTTCTCGGCTATGCGCCGCCCGCCGCCCGCGATGAAAACGTCTGGTTCGCCCGCACCCTGGATGAGGCCGGGCGCCTGGCCTGCCTGCTGGCGCGCGTCGCGCGTTACCAGCAAACCCTGAGCGCAGTCGCGGGCAAGCAAATTCGCGGTTTATACACCGGCGGCACGCTGGCTGCGGAATCCGCCGGGCTGCTCGCCGAGCGGCTGGGCATCACCCCTGACGCTCATCATCCGCAGGGCATGATGCTCAATGCGCAGGGCCATCAGGTTGTCGATCTCGGCGATGATTTTTACACCGTTGGCCGCCCGCATCCGATGATCGACCCCTCCCTGCGCAACCAACTGATTGCCGAACTGGGCGAGGAAAATCAGGTCGGCGTGCTGCTGCTGGACGTGGTGATTGGCTACGGCGCGACCGCCGATCCCGCCGAATCGCTGGTGGAAGCCTGCCTGCGGGCGTGGGCGGTGAGAGATGAGCGCCATCCGCTGCATATCATCGCCACGGTGACCGGCACCGAAAGCGACCCGCAGTGCCGTTCCCGGCAGATCGCTTCCCTCGAAGATGCGGGGATCGTGGTGGTCGATAGCCTTCCTGAAGCCACGCTGCTCGCCAGCGCGCTGATTAGCCCGCAGCGGATGGCGGAACTGGCCCCGCGCGCCAGCCTGCTGGACGGCGTGGCGGTGATTAACGCTGGTCTGCGCAGCTTCGCGCTCGATTTACAGTCCGCCGGAACGCCGGTTGTCCACTATCAGTGGGCGCCGATCGCCGGGGGGAATAAGAAACTGGCTCGTTTATTAGAACGTTTGCAATAAGAGGTCTCTATGTTTACATCAGTGGCGCAGGCCAATGACGCAGTAATAGAACGAATTCGTAATGCACGTCCGCACTGGCTGGATGTGCAGCCAGCGGGTTCTTTAATCGGGGCGCTGAATCAGAACAAAACCCTGCTCCACGCCGGGCCGCCGATGCGCTGGCAGGAGATGACCGGCCCGATGAAAGGGGCCTGTATCGGCGCATGCTTATTCGAAGGCTGGGCGCAGGATGAAAAAACCGCCCACGCGATGCTGGAAGGCGGCGAGATTACCTTTATTCCCTGCCACCACGTTAACGCCGTTGGCCCGATGGGCGGGATAACCTCGCCGAATATGCCGATGCTGGTGGTGGAGAACATCGCCGAAGGCAACCGCGCCTATTGCAACCTGAATGAAGGGATTGGCAAGGTGATGCGTTTCGGCGCCTACGGTGAAGACGTGCAGCAGCGCCTGCGCTGGATGCGCGATGTGCTGATGCCGGTCCTCAGCGCGGCGCTGAAACAGATGGAACGCGGCATCGACCTGACCGCGATGATGGCCCAGGGCATCACCATGGGCGATGAGTTCCACCAGCGCAATATCGCCACCTCCGCGCTGCTAATGCGCACGCTGGCCCCTTATCTGGCGCGACTTAATCACAATAAGCAGCAGATTGCCGAGGTGATGGATTTCCTCGCCATTACCGATCAGTTCTTCCTCAACCTGGCGATGGCCTACTGTAAAGCGGCGATGGATTCCGGGGCGCAAATTCGCGCGGGCAGCATCGTCACCGCGATGACCCGCAACGGCAATATGTTCGGTATCCGCGTCAGCGGGCTGGGCGAGCGCTGGTTTACCGCGCCGGTCAACACCCCGCAGGGACTGTTCTTTACCGGCTTCTCTCAGGAGCAGGCCAACCCGGATATGGGCGACAGCGCCATTACCGAAACCTTCGGCATCGGCGGCGCAGCGATGATCGCCGCTCCCGGCGTCACGCGCTTTGTCGGCGCGGGCGGGATGGAGGCGGCGAAATCCGTTTCCGAGGAGATGGCGGAAATCTTCCTTGAACGCAATATGCAGCTGCAAATTCCGGGCTGGGATTTCCAGGGCGCCTGTCTGGGGCTGGATATTCGCCGGGTGGTGGAAACCGGGATTACGCCGCTGATCAACACCGGCATCGCTCACAAAGAGGCGGGGATCGGCCAGATTGGCGCCGGGACCGTCAGAGCGCCGCTGGCCTGCTTTGAGCTGGCGCTGGAAGCGCTGGCGGACGAGCTGGGCGTAAGCTAAGGAGCGCGCGATGCAGATTATCCGTCCGCTGACAGGCAGCGTTGATGCGCCGGACCATCGCCAGCCGTGGCGAACCGGCGGCCTCTGGCAGCGCACTATCAACCTCTATGTTGAAGGCGGCGCATTGCTGACGCTGCATCGTCATGGGCAGGGCATCAGTCCCGGCGGATGGGTATTACGTCATCGCGATTTTATCCGCCTGCATGGGGCGCTGCGGGCGGGCGCTCTGCCTGCGGCGGGCGAAAATGGCATTCAGGTTGATGACCTTTTGCTGTCGCCGCCGCGCAGACGCTGCTCCCTGCGGCCTTGCTATCAGCCCGCTGGCGCTCGCTTACCGAAAGCGCTGGTGGATCGCCCGGAAGAGACCGGGCTGTTCGGGCCGCTGTCGCAGGCGGTTCATCCACCACTGCATCCTGAATTGCGGCAATTACGCCACTGTTTTGCCTCAGCGCTGCGCGGGAACGCCGTTGACTGGCGGCTGTGGCTGGGAAAGGGGCCGGGCCTGACGCCGAGCCTGGACGATATGCTGATCGGCATGATGCTGGCGGCCTGGCGCGCGGGGCGGATGTCGCGCCACGGCGGGCAGGCTTTCTTTCGCGCATCCGGGGAGCTGCACGCGGCGACGACCCAGGTGAGCGTCAACTATTTACGCTATGCCAGCGTGGGGCGCTTCGCCTCGCCGCTGCTGCATTTTTCTCACGCGCTTCAGCGCGGACGACGTATTGAACCCGCCGTCGAAGCCCTGCTGGCGATGGGCCACACCTCCGGCGCGGATACCCTGCTGGGATTCTGGCTGGCACAACACATTATCTAAGGAAAAATCATGAAAACGCTGGTGGTTGCCCTCGGCGGCAACGCTTTATTGCAGCGCGGGGAAGCGCTGACCGTGGAAAATCAGTACCGCAATATTGATAGCGCGGTTCCGGCGCTGGCGCGCCTGGCGCAGAAGTACCGGCTGGCGATTGTCCACGGCAACGGGCCGCAGGTGGGCCTGCTGTCGCTGCAAAACCTCGCTTATGGCGATGTCGAACCTTACCCGCTGGACGTGCTGGTGGCGGAGAGCCAGGGGATGATTGGCTATATGCTGGCCCAGCGTCTGGCGCAGGAATCACAAATGCCGCCGGTATCGACGGTGATGACGCGCATCGCGGTAGCCTCGAACGATCCGGCATTTTCGGCCCCGGAGAAGTTTATTGGTCCGGTTTACGAACCTGAGCTACAGGCGCAGCTTGAAGCCGAATACGGCTGGACGATGAAGCGTGACGGCAAATATCTGCGCCGGGTGGTTCCCTCGCCGACTCCGGTGAGGATTGAGGAGAGCGAGTCGATTGAACGCCTGCTGGGCGAAGGTCATGCGGTGATCTGCTGCGGCGGCGGGGGGATCCCGGTGCTGGAGTGCGGGCGCGGCGCGGAAGCGGTGATCGATAAAGACCTGGCCGCCGCGCTGCTGGCGGAGCAGATTAACGCCGATGGCCTGGTGATCCTCACCGACGCCGATGCGGTATATGAACACTGGGGGACGCCCATGCAGCGACCGATCCGCGAAGCGACGCCGGAAGAGCTCGAGCCTTTTGCCCGCAACGATGGCGCGATGGGGCCGAAAATCGCGGCGGTCAGCGGCTACGTGCGCCGTCGGGGCAAGCGGGCGTGGATTGGCGCGCTGTCGCGCATTGATGACACTCTGGCTGGATTGGCGGGAACGTGTATCAAGCCCTGATGCGTTGGCGAAACTTACCAGCGGCGCAGACTGTGAAATATCGTGCGCTTTTCCCCCGGAGGGCGGCGCCTTGTGCGGGCTACGGGGGAGTGCTCTCTGGTAGCCCGGACAGATGCGCAGCGCCGCCTCCGGGAAAGTTCCAGAAGGAGACGGGCATCTGGCGGTTTTTGTAGCCCGGCTAAGGCGCAGCGCGCCGCGAGCCGGGATAATGGGGGGCTGGATTACGCCAGCTGCGCCTGCGCCCAGACGATGCCGCTGGCGTATTCCGGCGGCAGCAGCGGCTTCAACGCTTCCAGCGTCGCGCTCAGGCGGTCGGTATCGCTGTCGGTCAGGTTCAGGTGCCCGACTTTACGACCCGGACGCACCTCTTTGTCATACCAGTGCAGATGCACCAGCGGCAGTTTCAGCCAGTCATAGTTCAGATCGGTACCGATCAGGTTGATCATTACCGACGGGCTGTTTACCACCGGCGGCGGCAGGGGGAGATCGGTGATCGCCCGCAGATGCAGTTCGAACTGGCTAATCGACGCGCCGTTCTGCGTCCAGTGGCCGCTGTTGTGCACGCGCGGCGCCAGTTCGTTAATCAGCAGGCCATCGGCGGTGACGAAACACTCCATCGCCATTACGCCAACGTAGCCCAGCTCATTCATGATCGCCGTCAGCATCTGTTCCGCCTGCGCCTGCTGGCGGGCGTTGGCCTGCGGGAAAGCGACGCTGGCGCGTAAAATACCGTCCTGATGCAGGTTGCGGGTCAGCGGATAGAAGACCGTGCTGCCGTCCCGGGCGCGAGCGCCGACCAGCGACACTTCGCCAGAGAAGTTAATCCCCTGCTCGACGATACACTCGCCGTAGTTATCATCAGGCAGCTGCGCGATTTCGTTTTCCCGCAAACGCCACTGGCCGCGACCGTCGTAGCCGCCGACGCGGCGCTTAACGATAGCCAGCTCGCCGAGACGGGCGAATACCGCTGGCCATTCGTTTTTATCCGCCAGAAGCTGCCACGGCGCGGTAGCGAGCGCCAGCTTATCGAACAGCTGCTTTTGCGTCAGACGGTCGGCGATAATCGGGAAGACATCGCGGTTGACGAAGGCGGAATGACGCGCCAGTTCGCGGGTCAGCGCGGTTTCCGGCCAGCGTTCAATCTCTGCGGTAATCACGCTCTGCTGAACCGGCACCGCTTCCGGGTCGGCTTCCAGACCAACCGGCCAGACCGCAATACCCAGCGGCTCACCGGCCTGACGCAGCATTCGGCCCAGTTGACCGTTGCCGAGGACGCACACCTGCTTCATGCCGCACCCCGCGGGTCCGGATTATCCAGCACTTCATCGGTTTGCGCCTGACGCCAGGCGCTGAGGCGCTGGAGGAGTTCAGCATCATGTTGGGCGAGGATCTGCGCCGCCAGCAGGGCGGCGTTGGCGGCGCCGGCTTTACCGATCGCCAGCGTGCCAACCGGGATACCGCGCGGCATCTGGACGATGGAGTAGAGACTGTCAACGCCGCTTAACGCTGCGCTCTGAACCGGCACGCCTAACACCGGCACCAGGGTTTTCGCCGCAATCATACCCGGCAGATGCGCCGCGCCGCCCGCACCGGCGATAATCACCTGATAACCGTTCTCTTGCGCGCCTTCGGCGAAGCTGAACAGTTTATCGGGCGTGCGGTGGGCGGAGACCACTTCGACATGGTACGGAACGTTCAGGGCATCAAGGATTTCTGCGGTAAACTGCATGGTAGCCCAGTCGCTTTTGGACCCCATCACGATGGCGATACGCGCCGAATTATTGCGGGAAGACATGCGTCTTAAAACTCCTGTGGGTGTGTTTCACACTGCTTTAGAGGCCACAGAGAATAGCATGAACTGACGGCAAGGAAAACGGTTGCGTACGCATGGCTAGCCGACTTTTGTCTCGTCGGTATTTGATGAAACGCGGCGGTTATGGGCGGCGGTCGCGCTGGCGAAAAAGGTAAAAATCAGCACCAGCCCCCAGGGCAGCATAAGAATACTCATAATCAGCATGTATACCTGCACAAAGCGCTCATCGTGCGGCCGTGTGCAGAGCAGATAAATCGCGTAAAAATAGAGAATCCATAATAAAATGGCGAACCAGACTACGCTCAGCGTTCCAAGATAGGTAAACGCCAGACCAAAAAAGCTGGCCATAATCGGGCCGATGACGGCGATGACCATTCCCCAAATCAGGGGCTGACTCCATTTTTGCATGCTCGTTCCTTGAGAGAGGTTTGCTGGAAAATTAACCTGGCGGGAGCAAGGAAAGACAGCAATTCAGTTGCCTGAGGGGATTTTTCGGAATAGTGCCTGCAGGCTATCAGAAAGGGAAATGAATCAGCTCGACGTCTTCTGGCGTGACTTTGACCATGGAACCTTCGCTGTGCCAGGCGCCGAGCACTACGCGATACGCGGTTTTGCCGTTGGCTTCCAGGGAATGGACGGCAGGGCGGTGCGTATGCCCGTGAATCAGCCACTGGACGTGATGTTTCTCCATGACGTCAACCACCGCCTGCGGATTGACATCCATAATCTCCATCGACTTGCTGCTGTTGGCCGCTTTGCTGTCGGCGCGCATTCTGGCGGCGATACGGCGGCGAATAAACAGCGGCAGGGCCAGAAACAGGCGCTGGATCAAGGGATTGTGGACTTTCGCGCGAAACGCCAGATAGCCCGCGTCGTCGGTGCAGAGGGTATCGCCGTGCATAATCAGCACTTTGCGCCCGTAGAGGTCGAGAAGCTTTTCTTCCGGCAGCAGGATCATGCCGCTTTCGCGGGCAAAGCGCTGACCGACGAGAAAATCGCGGTTGCCGTGGAGGAAGTAGCAGGGGACGCCGGACTCGGCTAACGCGTTGAGCGCAGCGGCAATTTGCCGATGCAGCGGGTTCGGATCGTCATCGCCGATCCAGGCTTCAAACAGGTCGCCGAGGATATACAGGGCGTCCGCCTGGCGGGCTTCCCCGTGTAAAAAACGCAGAAAACCGGCGGTAATCGCCGGTTCTTCCGTTTGCAGATGCAAATCCGCAATAAAAAGCGTCGCCACGAATTATTCGCTGACGGTAACGCTTTTGATCACAACATCTTCTTTCGGCACATCCTGGTGCATGCCGCTGCGGCCGGTGGATACCGCTTTGATTTTGTCGACTACGTCCATACCTTCAACCACTTCTGCGAATACGCAGTAGCCCCAACCCTGCAGGCTTTCGCCGGAGAAGTTCAGGAAGTCGTTATCGGCGACGTTGATGAAGAACTGCGCGGTCGCGGAGTGAGGCGCCTGAGTACGGGCCATCGCCAGCGTACCGCGGGTGTTTTTCAGACCGTTGTTCGCTTCGTTCTGAATGGGGGATTTGGTGGTTTTCTGATTCATGCCCGGCTCAAAACCGCCGCCCTGAATCATGAAGCCGTTGATCACACGGTGGAAAATAGTGTTGTCGTAAAAACCTTCACGACAGTAGTCCAGGAAGTTTTTAACTGTTTCCGGCGCTTTGTCGTCAAACGTCTTGATTACGATATCGCCATGATTGGTGTGGAAAGTAACCATTTTTGCATCCTGTTCCGATGATTGTGGTGCCTGCACCCGGAGTCGGGTGAGATATAGGGGGCTGTTATAGCATAACCGCAGGATGCGATCACCTTGCATTGTGTGCTGATTCGGGTTTGAATTACGGGTAGAATACCCGGTTTTCAACCACACACGTGTTTACATGGAATCTTCGATGTTAAAAATCTTTAATACAATGACGCGCCAAAAAGAGGAATTTAAACCTATCCATGCCGGGGAAGTCGGCATGTACGTGTGTGGTATTACGGTTTACGATCTCTGTCACATTGGCCATGCTCGTACCTTTGTTGCCTTCGATGTGGTTTCGCGCTACCTGCGTTTCCTGGGGTACAAACTGAAATACGTGAGTAACATTACCGACATCGACGATAAAATCATCAAGCGCGCTAATGAGAACGGCGAGAGCTTTGTGGCGCTGGTCGATCGTATGATCGTCGAGATGCACAAAGATTTCGACGCCTTAAATATTCAGCGCCCGGATATGGAGCCGCGCGCTACCCACCATATTGCGGAAATCATTGAGATTACCGAGCAGCTGATCGCCAAAGGCCACGCATATGTCGCCGATAACGGCGATGTGATGTTCGACGTACCGACCGATCCGAACTACGGTCAGCTGTCGCGTCAGGATCTCGACCAGCTGCAGGCCGGCGCGCGCGTTGATGTTGTCGACGTCAAGCATAACCCGATGGACTTTGTGCTGTGGAAAATGTCGAAAGAGGGCGAGCCGAGCTGGCCGTCGCCGTGGGGCGCGGGCCGTCCGGGCTGGCACATTGAGTGCTCCGCGATGAACTGCAAGCAGCTGGGCAACCATTTTGATATTCACGGCGGCGGGTCGGATCTGATGTTCCCGCACCATGAAAACGAAATCGCTCAGTCCACCTGCGCCCATGACGGCAAGTACGTGAATTACTGGATGCACTCCGGGATGGTAATGGTTGACCGCGAGAAAATGTCAAAATCGCTGGGCAACTTCTTCACCGTGCGCGACGTGCTGAAGTTCTATGACGCGGAGACCATCCGCTACTTCCTGATGTCCGGCCACTATCGCAGCCAGCTGAACTACAGCGAAGAGAACTTAAAGCAGGCGCGCTCCGCGCTGGAGCGTCTGTATACGGCGCTGCGCGGAACCGATAAAACCGCAGAGCCGTCCGGCGGCGAGGCGTTTGAAGCGCGCTTTATCGAAGCGATGGATGACGATTTCAACACCCCGGAAGCTTATTCGGTGCTGTTCGATATGGCCCGTGAGGTTAACCGCCTGAAAACCGAAGATGCCGCCGCGGCCAACGCGATGGCGGCGCATATGCGTAAGCTCTCTTCGGTGCTGGGTCTGCTGGAGCAGGAGCCAGACGCTTTCCTGCAGAGCGGCGCGCAGGCGGACGACGGCGAAGTGGCGGAAATCGAGTCTTTGATCCAGCAGCGTCTGGACGCGCGTAAAGCGAAAGACTGGGCGGCGGCGGATGCCGCGCGTGACCGTCTCAACGAGATGGGCATTGTGCTGGAAGATGGCCCGCAGGGTACCACCTGGCGCCGGAAATAGTCTCATTCTCTCTTTTTGCCGGGGCTATCCCCGGCATTTTTTTGCCCATACTCAGGCCAGTGCATCAGGCGCTGACCATAGGGTCTAATTCCCGGATGGGGATAAATTTAAGGCGCCGGTTGCGGCGCCTTAACTTTTTACTCGGTAACGGTAACGCTCTGCCCTTCAAAGCTGACCGTTTGACCGGCGACGATTTTGCAACGCTTGCGGGTTTCGACCGCGCCGTCGACTTTGACCAGACCGTCGGCAATGGCGATTTTCGCCTGCGCGCCGCTTTCGGTCCAGCCTTCCAGCTTCAGCAGGTCGCAAAGCTCAACGTGCGGGTGTTTGCCTAAAGAAAAATTCGCCATCTCAGGCCTCCTGAATATCGTGATACTCTTCGCACGCCTGCAGCGTGTTCTGAATAAGGGTGGCTACGGTCATCGGGCCGACGCCGCCGGGAACCGGGGTGATGTACGACGCGCGCGCGGCGGCATCTTCATAGACCACATCGCCAACCACTTTGCCGTTTTCCAGGCGGTTAATCCCAACATCGATCACGATCGCGCCTTCTTTAATCCATTCGCCCGGAATAAAGCCCGGTTTACCGACAGCCACGATCAGCAGGTCGGCGTTTTCGACGTGATGACGCAGGTTTTTGGTAAAACGGTGAGTGACGGTGGTGGTGCAGCCAGCCAGCAGCAGCTCCATGCTCATCGGACGCCCAACGATGTTAGAAGCGCCAATGACTACCGCGTTCAGGCCGTAGGTATCGATATTGTAACGCTCAAGCAGCGTGACAATCCCGCGCGGGGTGCACGGACGCAGGCGCGGTGCGCGCTGGCACAGACGACCCACGTTATACGGGTGGAAGCCGTCAACGTCTTTGTCCGGCGAAATGCGCTCGAGGACTTTGACATTATCAATGCCGGCGGGCAGCGGCAGCTGAACCAGGATGCCATCAATAGCCTCATCGGCATTCAGCGTGTCGATAAGTTCCAGCAGCTCCGCTTCGCTGGTGGTTTCCGGGAGATCGTACGAGCGGGAGACGAAGCCTACCTCTTCACACGCTTTGCGCTTGCTGCCGACATAAATCTGCGATGCCGGGTTGCTGCCGACCAGCACGACGGCTAACCCTGGAGCACGAAATCCGGCCGCAACGCGGGCCTTCACTTTTTCCGCAACCTCAGAGCGTACCTGCTGCGCAATCGTTTTACCGTCAATAATTTTTGCTGCCATCAGAGAGAGGATTCCATCTGTATCTTTACGAAAGGGGGATGGCGATATTTTGTCAGAAGCCAGCCCCGCTGTCAGTCTTCGTTTAAGATTTTATCTTGCTTTGACGCTGCGGTGGCCTAAAAATGGGCCTGACCGCGCCGCGAATAGCGCAAAAAGGAGCCCGGGAGCCAAAGAAAAGTTAACGTGCAGAAACATAAGGTTGGATAAACTTTATACTGCTTTTGCGGCATAAGCCGCCAGCCTGCACGGGCAAGCGCAGTTTCGCGGCAAAATACATTGACTCATCAGGCGTGGACCGTATAATTCCGGCGATTGCACATCATGAAGCTCGCTTCTCAATGCGCCCTTAGCTCAGCTGGATAGAGCAACGGCCTTCTAAGCCGTAGGTCACAGGTTCGAACCCTGTAGGGCGTACCATTTCGAAGTAAACAGACGTCAACTGACGTCTTTTTTTATTCTTGAAATTCAGTGGGTTGGCCGATTTTAGCGCGTAGAAATTCTCTCAGAGTCTACCTACATCTACCAGCATCAAGTAGTATCTGTTGGTATATGTGATGGTACATCCCCGTTCAATGAAATCTTGTACCAACATCCAGCAACGGAGGGCCTCAAATGGCGTTAACCGATGTGAGGGTAAGAAGTGCAAAGCCTACCGACAAGCCTTATAAGCTTACCGATGGTGAAGGTATGCATTTAATGGTTCATCCCAATGGATCTAAATACTGGCGTTTACAGTACCGCTTTGACGGCAAACAGAAGATGTTGGCGTTAGGTATCTATCCAGAAATTTCTTTATCTGAAGCTAGGCAGCGAAGAGATGAAGCTAAGCGGCAAGTCGCTAACGCTATAGATCCTAGTGAACAGAAAAAGGTTGAGAAACAAGCTCGCAAAGCGACAGTGGAAAATACCTTCAAAGCGATCGCTTTGGAATGGCATGAGTACAAACGGCCAAACTGGTCCAAAGGCTACGCTGAAGACATCATGGAGGCGTTTGAAAACGATATCTTCCCGGATATCGGCAAGCGCCCGATTGCCGAGATTAAGCCTCTGGATATCCTCAGTTCACTACGTAAACTCGAAAAACGTGGTGTCCTTGATAAGTTGCGCAAAATCCGCCAGGCCTGTAACCAAGTCTTTCGCTATGCCATTGTCACCGGTCGGGCTGAAACTAACCCTGCCTCGGATCTGGCAAGTGCGTTAACCCCGCCAAAATCTGTGCACTATCCTCACCTGCTAGCGGATGAACTTCCTGCTTTTTTAGAAGCTCTAGCCGCTTATTCCGGTAGCCCAGTAACTCGGCTAGCAACAACGATTTTGATGCTAACGGGCGTTCGTACTATTGAACTCCGCATGGCTGAATGGAAAGAGTTCGATTTTGACAAGCGGGTTTGGGAAGTACCGGTTGAAAGGATGAAGATGCGCCGCCCTCACCTTATACCCCTATCTGATCAAGTTGTGGCAGCACTACGGGAGATCCAGGCTGTGACTGGCCGTTATAACCTAGTGTTCCCAGGCCGTAACGATATTACCAAACCGATGAGTGAGGCGAGTATCAATCAGGTACTGAAAAGGATTGGGTATCATGGGAAGGCCACAGGACACGGCTTCCGGCACACGATGAGTACCATCCTGCATGAACAGGGATATAACACGGCATGGATCGAGCTACAACTTGCTCATGTGGATAAGAATACCATTCGTGGCACCTACAACCATGCGCAGTATCTGGAGCAACGCAGGGAAATGTTGCAGTGGTATGCAAATTATGTTGTGTCACTAGCTAAGGGCACTTTCATACAGGGAGCCTTTGGTAAGACAGGCTAGTTACGTTAGATTTCTTGGCTGGTTGATCTGCAACATAAAGTTGAATTTCAAATAAAGAAGGCATCCGTCCATTAACGTTCGGGTGCCTTTTTGCTTTTTAACAACCGAAAATCAGGAGATTTTATCAATGGCTACAATATGTCCTAAATGTGGTTCTGAACGCGTTAGCGAACGTAACATTGGGAGGAAGGCTGGAAGTATCGCTGGAGGTGTGGCAGGAGCTCTTAGTGGAGCAAGTTCTGGGGCTGCAATTGGCTCTGTTGTGCCAGTTCTGGGGACTGCGGCCGGGGCAGTTATTGGTGCTGTGCTAGGGAGATTTGTGGCTGGTGCAACTGCGGGAGCGGTTACCGGCTCAGCCCTTGATGGACTCCTGTTTGACAGATATGAGTGCGACGATTGTGGTCATACCTTTGACTAGAAGGTTATGCTAAATGTCATATCTTTATGATTTTAATTAATAAAAAGTATCCACTATTTGCCTCATCAATTTTAATACACCACATCCCCCTCATAAACTGATCTACAAAAACGATCGATATCATTGCAATGATAGTTATAATCTATCAAATATAAATAATTGATCGTTTTTATCGATAGATTTTGCAGATCAATTATTGAAATTCGATCGGTAATAACAATTTTACCTGCACTCATAACCTCCCTATCTTAGAAAGAATTCAATTAGAATCAGGCCAGGATTCTTACCGGGTGACAATAAGGAGATGCACCATGCGCCTATAGCAAGGATGTTTCAATGCGGCAGGTATAAGTCTGCCCATCCATTCAACATGCTTACCGGACAAAGTGACGGTTTTAAACCACCACTTCAATCATTTATTGCTATTTTTCAAGGAGCCAACGATGGCATTTATTCTTTTACTTTTGTGGATCGGAGCATCGATAGTTATTGGTAAATTGGCTCAGGCCAGTGGCCGTTCGTTCTTCATATGGTTTGTTATCAGTATGCTTATAGACCCCATATTTGGTGCTATTCTTTTTGCTGTAGTCGTGAGGTCAAAATGAAACCAGAAAGAATTAAGAGGCTTTTTAAAGCCTATCTTGGCATTGGTTTTTTATTCATGTTACTTGTTTGTATAGGGATTGTTTTTTTGTTATGTCAATAAGGGAAATGATTACGTATTTTAATAATTATTTTATATCTACCGCCATGCTCCCCTCCTGTTCAATACTCTTGAAGTATACCAGTTTAACGTTCTCTGTAATATTTAGGCTATTATGTAAAGATAAGGAATTATCATGATAAACTATTATGAATATCTTGAGCTGGATATGAATGCCAGCGTTGATGAATTAAACCATGCGATACAAAAAGTAAGTGAGCGTGATGATGCAGATTTAAAATTCATCCGTGAAATGAAATTCATTTTGTTAAACGATGAAGCCAGGATACTGTATAATAATAAATTGATTTCTTTTATTGTTGGCGATCGTAAACAGTCTGATTTGGTAAGCGCTGAGAGTATCCGTAAATTATTATATATAGACAACTCGTCGTTACATGAAAAATATATCTGGATTGCAACGGGATTGTTTGTCGTCGGCGTTTTATCCGCATGTTTGTTTAGTTTAGCTGTCAACTATACGGTTAATCTGTTCGTTATGATTGCCCTGATTATCTTGTTCTATATGGACTGGAAGCTACTGGATAAACATGGTAAGGCAAGTTTTTCAAAATGGTGGATTCTTTTTTCGCCAGTTTATATTGCTAAACGTTGTAAAGCCGTTGGTCAGGGGAAAATGCTGTTGCTGGTCTGGCTTGGGATCTGGATTGTATATGGCATCGGGAACTTTGCGGTCAACGGAAGCAAAGCGATGCTGGAACGTACAGCATGCGAGGTGGTAACGGATATCTATCATAAACAGTTACGTCAATACTTACAGCAATGTGAGAACGTAACGTTAACTGAAAGTGAAGGGAAACAGCACTATGGATTTGCTCAGATTAGTGATGGGACAACTAAAAATATTACCGTGACAGAACAATCAGATGGTAAGATTGTTGTATATATTGAATAGGCATTTATGAGGCAAAGCACTTACCTTTGGGGTAAGTGCTTTTTTATATATTGTTTATTTTTAGAGGAGGTTTGTATGAGATTTTTAAAGAAACTGAAATATGTAATCACTTTGGGGGTAATAACCGCCTCCTGTTCAGTAATAGCATCACCTTATGGAGATTCAGATGTTCTGTTCGGGTGTATCATAAAAGGTAAAACCACTAAAGAGGTGGCTGTGTTGAGGAATAATAATGAAGTCACTTATTTATTCGGTAAATCGGATATTAACGGAGGTAGTGGGGTTATTCCTGAAATCACTTTAGTAAAAAATGTGAGTCAGTTAAGTCAGTCCTGGAACTACAGTCGAGCTGAGGGGGTGTCGATACATACATTGAATATACCTGAAAACGAGTATACTTACTCTGTTTCCTATATCGATGATGGGAAAAATACTGATGGGGAAATAACAGTTTTAAAGCAGGGGAAAGAAATCAGTACGCTAAAATGCAATGATATCTGGGAACAACATCTGGGTGACAGCAATATGATGAATGGTATCCCCGATGAACATTCAGACAATATTAACGAATATGTAAGTAATAAATCCAACTCAGAATCAGAGAAGATACCATCTCAATTACCTGTTAAGATCAAAATAGAATATACCACTTACAACTTCAAAGGTAATGTCAGTGCTGAGCACACTATAAGAAGACATATTTATGTTTATGGTTTGAAGGATAGTGTAACGATTACTGGTTTAAGTATAGACCGTGGTAGTTGTTATCGGTGGAATACCCGACCAGTAACTCTGGGCTATGGTAAGGGTACAGATTTCTCTCTTGTTATCAGTCAAAGGGTTGCCTATGCAAACTCCGGGTGGAACTGGGTTGAGATGAATAATAGATACTCAAAATGTATGTGGTCTGAAATCGAAATTAAAACCGATAGTGGTACTTATAATTTTAATCTGTCAAGATAAGTGGGAATAGAGTATTCTACACATGTATATACAAATGCTTAATCGTAAAATTTGATGAATAAGCATTTGTTGATATTTTATTTATTCCTAATGCAAGTCTATGTATATTACTAGTTGCTTGATGATGTAAGTGCAGATTACTTCAACGCTTGAATATTTGGATGTGAAGAGATTGGTATCACAGTTGTTAGCTGACTATCTTGCTTCGAACCGAGAAAAGAGTATCTATCCATTTGGAGATAAAATATTTCCTAATTGATACAATTGTATAGCGTCATAGAAATACTATTCGGTAATAATCCCCCTATCTAAAATTAATCTGAAATGGAGCTAAAAACATGCTTAAATAAATATAAAAATACAATTTAATGTTTGTAATTATCACAATGATGTTTTTTATGATTGTAAGTGAAAAATTTAAGTCGTAACAAATATAGTATCTACAATATAGATTTTTAACAATTTCATCAGTCAAGCTTTAGCATGGCGAAGTTATTTCATTGATTCAATGAGAAAGAGAAGTGAAAACAAAAGATTATACGAATCAAACAGGACGCTGTGATCTGCCTGAAACTGACGTTACTTAATCCAACCGTTTATCTGGAGGGCGTCAAAATTCTGCTGGCAAGTGTGGTTGTCTGTGGTCAGCAGTTACAGAATGCCTGATTCGAGTCGTAAATAAAAAATCCGACAGCAGAGATGTTGTCGGTTTCTATTATTTGCAAAACGAGTCTACGGCCTCAGTCTTTGTCTGGCGCAGCGAGGTCGGGTTCCCAGGAGATAATGTCACCGGGCTGGCACTCCATGGCTTCACAAATTTTCGCCAGCGTATCGAATCACCTTTACTTTGCCAGAATTGAGCAGTGAGAGGTTTTGCTCGGTAATACTGATAATGGCTGCCAGCGCTCTGGACGTCTTTTTTTTCTCTACCAGCAGTTTGCCCAGATGAACCACCACAGCCATAGTCAGATAAATCCCCTAGTTTCTTCTTCTGCTTTGATCCCCGGAAGCTGGTGTGAAACGTAACGAATAACAAGTCGCCGGTGAGTAAAAGGATCACATCGCCAACCAGTACGGTGATCTGGTAATATTTTTCCGGCCACCAGACAACTAGCGGTATTAAAAATCGGCACACCGACAATACAATGCCAAGGCTTAGCATCATCAATGCAATTGTACGTACACAACGCGCCATCGCCAGGTTGAGGATTTGCCGTTTACCAACCAGGCGCATCACCTGCATCCCTTGCCAGATAGCAAAAGCAAATAACCCAACGGGGAAATAGAGAATAATCAACAGCAGTAACTGGTGAAGCGACGATACGGCAGCCACTGGCTGACTTTCTGCTTGCATTTCGGCAAATTCAAGCATGCTGGACAAAAAAAACGGCTCACTGGAAAAATATAACCACAGCGGTGTAATTAAGGCGAGGATGAAAAATTCGGTAATATCCCTGAGATAAATATCAGGCTGAGTTTATTTCGTACATCTTTCACTTTGTACCTTCCTGAATTAAGAATTTTATTTTAAAACCAGCATGCTCAAGCATGACATAAGCATCAGCGAAATGGCAATCTTGCCAGCCGACAGTACGTGCGGGCTGCGCGTTAACCAGGGCGCTGGCCATGCGCGATAAACACTTTCGGCAATAAACGATGCCTGAACGGTCCATGTCAGCATTCTGAACAGATAACCGGTCTTGGTCAGATGCGTAATTGTCTGCATCATTTCGGCACAATAAATGACAATCAAAGCTAACAAGATATAGTTCAGCAACCGTATTTTGTAATGCGCGACCCATGAGCCGCAAATAAACAGAATAGCTGAGACAAAGGTTAATATCATCCACAACAAATCAATCCAGTTCATTTTATATTCCGGTGTAAGATTATTCGTGAGTCGGCTGAATCAGCAATAAACGAATTGCCGGTGTTATCACAGGCCATGCCGTATCAGACAAAATCACCACGGCTGTCTTTTGTAGTGATGTGATGGACGCCCTTCCTAAAGTAGTCAGTGCCATACTTTTACTGACTGCATTAATCCGGGAGTAACATCATATGAACACGATCAGGGTTGTTGGTATCAATATTGCCAAATCTGTTTTTCAGGTTTGCGTCTGGATGAATGATGGCTCCGTCGCATGGAATAAAAAAATCTCACGTTCCAGATTGCAGGATACCGTTCGACAATTCGAGCCTGGAACAATTATTGCTATGGAAGCTTACATTACGAGCTAGAGTAAAAAAAAGGGTCAAGAGCAGTGAAGCGCTATGAGGCGAATAAACAGGCTGCTAAAACCCACCGAGGCTGACAACATCTGTCCCGACCACTTCCCTACGCCCCAGGCTTCCTCCGCTGGTGCGCCACCGCTCAGCCTGAAAAGGCAGTCGGAGGAAGGATGTTTTTACTACCGCTTTCAGGTGTTATAGCGCGGTACGTTCTCGATGCCGAAAGATTCCCGGAGACACCATGAACCTCAGACAACAGCAACAGCAGGCGTTTGACCGCAGCGGAGAAGCCCTTATTGTAGGCGACGTCAGCCACTGCCCGCTGCCACCGGAGACCCTCGCCGCGCTGGGCCCCGATTCACCGTATGTGGTGCAGGTATACGGTTCTGGCCTGACCGGTGAGGTTTACCGGTTGCGCATCGACTGTGAGGAGTATAATTTAAAAAAACGACGCGCTGTCGCTGGCGTTGCCAACCTTAACGGCCAGCTGTCGTTTTTAAATGAAGTGCAGAGCCGGCAGGCATTGCAGCGGCTGAAGGATAACCCTGTCACCGCCCCGAGCTTCGCCCACATCGTCCCAACGCTGTATGCTGATTATCGTCTCGGCATTCTTCTCTCTCCGTGGATCGATGGCGAGCTGATTCACCAACTGACCCCGTCGCTGATCGCCCAGCTATTTACTACCCTTGAAGCTTGCGAAGAACAGGGGTTGATGGAGTGGGATCTTTGTAATGGAAATCTGTTGGTGGACCGGGAGGAGCATCTGTGGCTATTCGATTTTGGCTATATGTATCCCTTCGATCCGCTAAGGGAATTCAACAGCAACGGTCTGGCCGATCCCCTTTTTCACTTTGTCGAGCGCTTTGAGACCCGCTTCTTTTTTAACTGGCTGATGACCCAGGTCCCCGGCGCGGAGCAGCAGCTGTCGCACTATCGCGATTTGAAGCGACTAGCGGTTGAAAGCTACCGGCGTAAGCTCACCTGGCTACGCGCCCGGTGGGCTGCCCCGCAGGTGCAGGCTCATTTTCAGCAGATAACGGCACGCTGGGAATCAGCGCTGGCGGACCCTGCCGCGCTGAGCCAGTTATTTGCCCTGGAGGCCTTCCGCTCCCACGTACTGGATATCGAAGACGATCTGCATGGCCAGTCTTGTACCTTGCTCACCTTGCAACGCATTGACTGGGTTATAAACCAGATTGAACACCATTATCGCTTTATCGCCGATAAAGGCGGCCTGTTTTACGACAACGAAGGGAAATCAAAGCAAGTGCTGCTCAGCAACTATGCGCAGAAGCGGCAACAGGCGCAGCGGTACCTGCTGAACGCCTCCACGGCAGGTTAGCTACGCTCGCGCCCCTGCTTCTGCTTCGTGCTCTAGTCATTTTGAGACTGGCTCCTGTCAAAAACGATTTAGAATACTGCTATTTTGAACTGGCGAGCAATGCATCCAAGCCAATAATTTCACGACTGCTCTGAAGGTATAATGTCAGTTCAACAAAATGTGCGCCCAAGCCACCGGTAATATCCGGGTTAGTGCCTCAATACCCTTGTCACTGTTTTCGGCTTCCGGACCATCCTGCAATCGTGACAGGATCGCTGAGATGTAATAAACGATTTCGTTGGAAATCAGCCGCCCGCACCGATTACTGATGTCTGCTTCAATGTCATTTTTCCCTGTTAACTCTTTCTTTCCACCGACTTTAGCGATAGTGGCACGTAGCTGGTGATAAGATTCAATCCAGTTCAGGGAACGCCGGATGTTGCGTTCCAGCTGCGGATCACGCAAATATCTTAGCGTATAGATGTTGCGTACCAGCCGGTCATATTCAAATACCGCCTGTCTTGTCGGATACGCCGTTGTATATGTGCACAATTTACGGATCAGCGTTCCCTGAGTCATTTCCTTCATCTCGAGCGTGGCGACGATATGCTCGAGATTGCTTTTTTCACGGGTGATAAGGTCTTCGCCACTACACCTGCAGAATCTGGAGTTGCGCAGACATCGCATTAAGCTGATTTTTGCTATCTTAATTCTCGACATGAAGCCTTGTAATATCAGCTAATGTTTGCTCAAGGTTACATCCTGCATCAGTATAAATCTGGTTGAAGTCTTCAACGGTATTCATAATTCAATCTCATGAGTGCCTATCTTTGCCGGATAAGTAAGCTACATAGTCCCCTAGCTTATACAGTATTGCTTAACTTGAAGGCAATCGTAAGCCTTTAGTGGGTGTCATATTGCTAGTTATTTATCGGAAAAGCCAACGTCCACTGCAGGAGTTCATCAACTTAGTTGGCAGGCCTGTCGCCAGAACGTAGCCAATAAACCAGTTGTAATCAATACTCGCAGGATATAAATATACTGCATCATATTCTTACATTTTTTTTGATGATATCGATAGTTCATCATTGACCATATCATTTTCAAGCTCATGAACGGTTAATATCCGGCATTTTTTTTCCGGTGCCATTTTTTCGTATTCAGTTAGGTAAATATCACTATGAATATGTTCAGCCATGATTTTAACTAGTAATTTGTTATTGGTATATAAGCCATGTGTTTCTTCCCGATGGGAAAGCATTAGAGCATTTTTCATATCAATCACTAGCATGAAGCGATGTGATGGATAAATCTTTTCATCTATTTCAAATCGTGAGTACAATTCGATAGATTCATGTGGTAGCGCGAGTCGGTTAAATGAGAACACGATAATCCGAACACCGCGCTCAACGGCATTAATGAGTTCTTGAGCAATGAGTTCAAGATGGAAGTCAGTGTTCAGGTAAACCTCGATTTGAGCCAGTTCGAGCATTTCTCTGGCTTTTTGTAGTGAATTATCAAAACCAGAGACGTTATATATGAACTCTTTCTCTTCCTGTAGCATCATACGTGAGAGTTCTTTTTTTAATACATTAATGTTTTCAATGGTTTGCTTTTCTATTTTGCTGAAAATAAGCTCGGGAGATTTTGCTTGATACTCTTTAGTATTTCCATCGGCCATAAAAATGAAGCCATTTTTATATAGACTATCAATTGATGAGTAGACGCTAGAACGTGATAATGATATTTCTTTTGCTATCTTATAGCCGCTAGAACGACCGTTTTTTAGCAAGTTGATGTATACATTGGCATCTGTCTTTGTAAAGCCAAAACCCATAAGTGTTTTTACCAGTTCGTTCATTAACATAACCTCACATGCAACATAGCCCGTCTGTTAGTTTATCATTACTTACAACGCAAGGGTAGAGGTGTATTGCGTCTTTTCCTTATTAGCCATCGCCGCATCATAGGCAAAACGATATTCTTCATAATTTAAGCGAATTATTTCTGGTAGATAATTATTTGGACAGTGTCGGCTTAATACACTTTTTAGACTTAACGGAAAGTCTGAGTGTATTGTTGCTAATCCACTGAGCACTAACAATCTAGGTTTAAAAACCGTTATTGGTTCAAGTAAGGCTCTGGCGAGTTGATCCATCCACATTCGGTAGACTTTTTGCGCCCATGCATCACTGCCATCAACTCCCTGAATTATTTCTAAGGCACTCTTCCGCTGAAGAGAGAACTGAAAATACTGTCTTTCGATCCCGGATGTCGAAATGAATTGATGAACGCATCCTATCCCGCAGCATTCGCAAACCGGAGATATACCATCAATGAGTGGCTGATAATTTTTCAATGGGAGATGAGCCCAGGAAACATTTATTGCATGGTCAAATACGCTATCATCGTTGTATTTATCGACTACACAAAGTTCACAGCCAAAATCAACGACAATACTCATAATATTACCTTGTAGCCCTGATAATAAGGACGTATCTAGGTTTTGTAAGACAACAAGTGCTGGGCCGAAAGACTGGCAATGAATACCAGTCTTCTTATCTATAGCCATTTCGAAAAAATTGGTTATTCTATCTAACGGCCCCCAGCGGGACACGTTGCTTTGCATAATGCTGATACCGACAAAGTCAATATTTCCATAGGTCCGCTGGATACTAAAAATCATATGTAATACGGTATCTACACTTTGCTGGCAGTCTATTGGTGTTAATACCTGAGTACGATAACAAACTTCACCATCGTCTATTAACACGCCACGTATCCAGTCAATCGCAAGTGAGATACCGAGTTTCATGATATGATGTCCTTATGGTCCAGGCCGATAATATAAAACCCAAAAGGTGTCAGAGATAGTGTTCTGCCCTGATAATTAATAGCTAAAGATTCATCACTATTATTAAGGAGGAAATGTACTTCTCCTCTGCTAAAAGAGACAACTGCCGGATGATCGACATTATTCCAGTGTATCTTAGGATCATTCCATTCGGAATGTTTTTTCCTCCATAGAATAAGATCTTTAATAAATGACTTAAACTCTAAATCCTGCTTTTGTTCATCCCATATCATACATTTACGATTATCTTCCGATCCCATTGCTCTGCTGCCATTCATACCAACTTCGCTACCGTAATAAATACAAGGAGAACCCACCTGACTAAACATAAAGAGATAGGCTAACCGGGCTTTACGTTTATCATTACCACACAGACTTAATAAACGTGAAGTATCATGGCTTTCAAGAAGATTAAACATAACTTCATTAACGTTACGTGGATAGCAAAGATAGGCATTGGTAACAATATCTATAAATGTTTTTTTGTCATATGCTTGTAAAGCGAAATAGTCAGTAGTTGCTTGCATTAGAGGATAGTTCATCAAGGAGTCAAACTGGTCTCCGCGCAGCCATGGCATGCCTTCATGCCAAATTTCACCGAGAATATAACAATCAGGTTTTATGCTTTTTACCGTTCTACGGAAAGCTCGCCAAAATTCGTGGTCGACTTCATTGGCAACATCAAGGCGCCAGCCATCAATATCAAATTCTTCAATCCAATATCTCGCCACCTGCAGCAGATAATCACGACAAGCGGGGTTTTCAGTATTAAGTTTAGGCATTTCAATAACATTACCAAAGGTTTCGTAATTGAAATTACGGAAATCCCACTCATTTTTATCACCAGATGGGTATACCGGGAATTTTTTAATCCAGAACCAGTCTGCGTAAGGTGATTTATCACCATTTTTTACAACATCTAACCATAATGGTGATTGATTACCAATATGATTAAACACTGCATCCAGCATGACCGTCATTCCTCGTTGGTGAGCTTTTTTCACCAATTCTTTAAACCGATCGTTGCCACCGAAATGGGGATCAACGTTAAAATAATCTACGGTATCATATTTATGGCTAGCGTTAGCCGTAAATATGGGGCAAAGGTATAAACCGTTAACGCCAAGATCTTGCAAATAATCAAGTTTGTTAATAATGCCCTGCAAATCACCGCCCATAAAGTTTTTTGAATCTGGAGGCGTTCCCCACGGTTGTACGTTTTCTGGCGATATCGATGGATCGCCATTGCAAAATCGTTCAGGAAAGATCTGATACCATATTGTTTTTTTAACCCATTCTGGCGTAGAAAGTACATCACCTGGATTGATATAAGGGAAGCAAAAAAAGTTGGACAAGTTACTCAGTTCTGTCTCTGCTACAGGTGGTTTACTTATATCAACACAGCGTCGTTCACCAAATAATAATTTTTCCCCGCTATTTCCGTATAATATAAAACCATAGCGGCTACGTCGTTTGCACGGAGTAAATGCGGCAAACCAGTGGTCATAGCTCTCGCTTTGTCCCTCTTTTTCCATGTGAACTTCGTTGCCGCCGCTCCATCCATGCGCGTCGCTGCCGCCAAGGTTTCCACCATCTAGGCCACCTTCCTCCCATTGATAGGGATCGCCGATCCACAGAGAGACTTTCGCGACCTCGCCTTTGACTGTGCGAAATCTAATATGTAGGGTTTCTTTATTATAAGCGTAGCTATCGGCACTCTTTGCGGAGTGGCTTAATGAACTAATTGTAATCATATATTATCCTGATCTTATTCTTTTACCGCACCGCTAACCAGTCCGGTAGTAATATGTTTCTGTGTAACAATGAAAAGTAACGTTATTGGTACAGCAACTAATAATGCACCAGCAGCAAATAGCGTAAAGTTTTCAGCTGAGTTGGAGGATATCCAGCTAAAGATACCAATTGCCAGAGTCATTTTATCTTCACTGCGTAAAATTAGAGTTGGTAAAATAAAGTCCATCCATGGGCCGGTGAATGAAACCAATGCCACAAATACGAGAATAGGTTTAGCAAGCGGTAATATAATTTCAATAAATATAGTTAGATGCCCTGCACCATCAATTTTTGCTGCTTCATCCAATGACGTAGGGATTGCATCAAAATAACCTTTAACCAGCCATGTCATAAAAGGTAGGGAACCAGTCACGTAGACTAATAGCAAACCAATGTATGTATCAATTAGATTCATCTTTGACAATAAGATATAAATTGCGGTCATGGAAAGAAATGCCGGGAACATCTGTAACACTAAAATGCTCATGAGTATGTTTTTTTTGGCTTTGAAACGATATCTTGAAAAAATAAATGCCGTTATTGTTACTACTACCAAAGAAATAAGCATGTTACAGGTTGCGAGTATAAAGGTGTTTTTGTACCATTTTAAATAAGGCGTTCCCGTAAGTAGATTATGGTAATGTTCTAATGTAAATGATATTTCAGTAAAACCAGAACTAAAAAGATTGTTCCCAGGCTTTAGCGATGACATAACTGTCCATATTACTGGCCCAAGGACAACAAGTGCATTTAATAATAAGAAAATATAGACTATAATCGTCATTATCTTGCTAATAATGTTTCTCATTTACATCCCCACATCTTCTTTGAATGATTTCATTCGCCTAAATTGCCAGATCGCAAATATCGATAAGAACAGGAAAATAATGATTGAGATGACAGAAGCAATTTGATATTGCTGAAAATCAAGGGTTAATTTATAGATCCACGTAATCAAAATATCAGTATGTCCGGCAAAGCGATATTCCGGGTTTATCGGCCCACCTTCTGTTAGCAGGTATATTGCACCAAAGTTATTGAAATTATGTGCAAAGGTCATAACTAATGAAGGGGCGACCTGGTGCAGAACCATCGGTAACGTGATTTCACGGAACTGTTGGAATTTACTAGCACCATCCACCTCACTTGCTTCGTATAGGTCACGGGGAATATTGGTCATTGCTCCGGTGATTAGCAGCATAAAGTAGGGAGCGCCAACCCATACACTTACCGCAATTACAGTCATTTTAGCTATTAATGGATCGGAAAGAAAACCAATTGAATCAATACCCCAGCTATTTAATGTACTATTTACTGGACCAATTCCATTCAGAAGCAGACGGAAAATAAGCAGGGTAACGAACGCCGGGATCGCATAGGGTAAGATGAATATGACTCGCCAGGCTTTCTTCGCTATAATTTTTTTGTTTTCTAACGCGAGGGCTAACAGAAATCCAAAGCTACAAGTGCATAGAGTTGCAAAAAAAGCCCATAGCACAGTCCACACACCAATACCAACGAACGTTTTAGACCAGATCCGAAGCTCAAAGAGGGTAATGAAATTCTTCAATCCGACCCAATCAACAAGATTTTTAGGTGGGATATGATGAGGAGCCGAGTAGTTTGTTAGTGATACCAAAACGGTGATGATCATCGGCATAATAATAAAGGCAATGCAGGCAATAAATGCCGGAGCCAACATGATAGTAGCAAAGCGATTATCGTAAATCGTTCGTAGCTGTTCCGTAAAGCTCTGGTGGCACTTTTCACATACCTGTGCATCCTTAATATTTAAACAATAAACAAAAGTTGAAAAAAATAAAAAAATGAATGCAACAACAACTTCAACCAACATAAAAATTGAATTGTCACCAGCTACAATATCAAACCCATTACGTGTTTGGGCCACGGTGCCTAAAGTGATGAGTCCCTGCGTTGCGTTGAGTAATAAATTGATGTTGCTAATAACTACAATCTGGAATAATAAAAAAACGGAGCCTTTTATCCAATGACCAGAAATGAGCTGCGTAGCGCCCATAATAAGAAAAGATGCCGGAAATATACGCATGCTTTTTCCCTCAGACAATAACATAGTTACTCCTGAAATTTAATTTGCTCATCAATGATATTACGAGCACGGTCAAGTGCTGCTTTTGGCGTTTGGTCATTGATCCACATATCGGTAATCGCATTTGCCAGTGGGGACCATAAATAACCCATTTCCGGAATAGATGGCATGGCATCAGAGTGAAGCCCTTGTTTAATAATTGCGCTCGTCGCTTCATTTGCAGTTGGTAGGATTTTGTTCATCAGATTCGGTACCGGAGGTATAGATTCTGTCATCTCATAGCGTTTCATTAACATTTCATCAGATGAGAGATAGTCAGCGAAAAGTTGTGCCGCCTTAGGCGATTTACTATAAGAAGAGACGACCGCCAGGCGAACCGTAGAAAACGAACGTGGCTGTTTTCCTTCAAGAGTAGGTATGGGAACAACGCCAAAATTAATTTTACTGTTGTTATATCCCTGGATTGCCCATGGACCGTCGATGATGGCAGCTACTTTGCCTTCAGAAAATAAGCCTCGACGTACCTGTGGATTACGCATATCTACCGGATTAGATGGGTTTGCAGTTTTAAGTCGTTTCATCGCTGCAAGCCCTTTTTGGGCTAATTCGGAGTTGATTCCTAGGTCCTTGACGTTTGTCCCTTCCTGACCAAATTCGTAAGCACCATACAGGGTTAGAAACATTCTTGATTCATAATAGTTTTGTACATCCCATAACAAGGTATATTTATTTTCCTTAACATTATTAAATTCAGCACTTAGCTGGATCAACTCTTCAAATTTATCTGGCGGCAACCGAAGGATATCCTTGTTATAAAATAATGCGACGGTTGCATAACTTACTGGAAAACCATAATTATTTCCTTCATAGCGTGAAGCATTTATTGCATTAGACATAAATTTTTTATTTATCCGTTCTGCCGAGATCAGATTTTCCATTACGCCACCGGCAACAACCAGTCGGCCTAAAAGATCGTGCTCGATTTCGGCAACGTCAGCAACGCGCGTGGATCCACCATCCTGTATCATTCGCGAGGCGGTATCTATTGGCGCCAATCCCCTAAACGTAAATCTTACCTGGCTGTTATATGTTTTATTAAAGTTTTCAGCAGCATATTTCATATAATCTAGCGTAGAAATATCCGTCCATATTAGAAGATTTGCTTGTTTTTCAGGTGCAATACTCTCTCCCCAAGCTGCGGGAACAAGGGCCGTCAGACCGAAGAGCAGAACAGCGTCCAGCAATTTTATTTTCATAGTTATCCATATTAGTAGTACGTAGTGTACCACTATGATGCATGCGTCCTTTTTTATGTCAACATGCGGTCTACCCAGACAGGTTTATTTGTGATGTTTGTCAAAAAACAGCAGATGTTTGAATAATTTTTGTGATTCTATTCTCCATTTTTTAGGTATGAATCCAGTCCCTTATTGGCAGCAAAAAGTAGGCTAAAAATGATATCCTGAATTTAAAAAAAACATAAAACGTGCTTTTGGTCACAATTTTATCGAAAGATTAGTGACTTGAATCTCGTTTACGTTATTGCCATGAGGAAAAAAAAATTAAATGAGAGAAATTTAATAGGCGTCCATGAGGAACTACTAATCATGATAAAATTTAACGCTATCCCTCAGCATTCTCTTCCGATGTTGTGATAGCTGAATAAGGAAGTACTATGAAAAAAAAATTACTCTCTGCCTCTATTGCTCTTGCTCTCACAGCGCCCGTACATTCATTTGCAGCCAGCGATCAGCGTGGGTACAAACCTGAAGACGTCGCTTTTGATGAAAGTTTTTTTTCGTTTGGTGGCCATGTAGGGACTTCTGTCGAATATGAAGATAAGGTAACACGTGGTTTCAATAACACGGATAAAAAGGAGAAGACGATTACCAATGAGGTTTTCAACTTTTTTTATAACAATCCACAATGGAATTTTATGGGTTTTTACTCTTTTAAAATAGAAAATAGAGAGCAAAAGGAGCCTGGTTATTATGAGAATGAAGATGGTATTAAGCAGCTTTTTTCATTGAATAAAGGTCATGATCTTGGTAACGGTTGGGCTACTGGTTTAATTTATGAGCTAGAATATACAAGAAGTAAAGTTTATTCTCCGTATGTTAGTGGTCTACGTAAAAACCTTGCCGAGCACAGCATTAGACCATATTTAACCTACTGGAATAATGATTATAATATGGGATTCTATTCTAATCTTGAATACCTTTTGAGTAAAGAAGATCGCAATGCATGGGGGAAAAGGCAAGAGCAGGGATATAGTGCATTGTTTAAACCCTACAAGCGTTTTGGTAACTGGGAGGTCGGTGTTGAATTCTATTACCAAATTAAAACTAATGATGAGAAGCAACCAGATGGAACCATTAATGAGAAAAGTGATTTTAATGAAAGATATATAGAGCCTATTGTTCAATATAGCTTTGATGATGCCGGCACGCTGTACACGCGGGTACGTGTCGGGAAAAATGAAACTAAAAATACTGATCGTAGTGGTGGCGGTAATGCTGGCATTAACTACTTCAAAGACATTAGAAAAGCTACCGTTGGTTATGAACAATCAATAGGTGAAAGTTGGGTAGCCAAAGCTGAGTACGAGTATGCTAATGAAGTTGAGAAAAAAAGTCGATTATCAGGATGGGAAGCTAGAAATAAGAGCGAGTTAACACAACATACCTTCTATGCTCAGGCACTATATCGCTTTTAGTCTTAACGTAAGGGGCGTTTATGTTCAGTGTTATGGAAATCGCCACTCTGTTATCCGGGAGCTATACCGGTGATGGAGCAATTCGGGTTAACTTTATCCGGCCAATTCGCAGTCCTGATGTCGGCGGCCTGGCTATTGTTTTCGCCAAACAAGACTTGCAATTCTTATCTGGCTCACATGCTGACGTGCTGATAGGACCTGATGAAATACTGGATAGCCCAGCGAAGGCACATATTGTTATCTCACATTTGGATGTTGAGCGCCTTAATCTTTTTCTTCGTTCTTATAAAGTAAAAAGGTTTCATCTCAGTGATCAAGGGAATACGTCGGCACTCTCAGATGTTTATATTGGAAAACATTGTCAAATTGGTGATGGCTGCATTTTTATGCCTGGTGTGAAGATCATGAATGGGGTTATTATTGGGGATAATGTTGCTATCCACTGCAACACTGTTATTAAAGAAGGAACTATCATCGGAAATAATGTAACTATCGACTCAAACAATTCGATTGGTAACTACAGTTTTGAGTATATGGCTTCAAGAAATGGTAAGTATCAACGAGTAGAAAGTGTGGGGCGAGTCATTATTTACGATGATGTAGAGATCGGGAGCAACAATACAATAGATCGTGGAACATTAGGTAACACGACGATTGGTCGGGGAACTAAAATAGATAATCAGATTCAGATTGGACATGACTGTCATATTGGTGAAAACTGCTTAATAGTATCACAGGCTGGGTTTGCCGGTCATACAACTCTTGGTGACCATGTTATCGTACAGGGACAGGTTGGGACCTCCGGTCATATAGCGATTGGTAGCCATTCTATTATCAAGGCAAAATCAGGTGTAAGTCACTCCTTCCCTGAGAATAGCGACTTATTTGGTTACCCGGCAAAAGATACCCGTGCTTATTACAAAAACATTGCCGTTCTTAACATTTTAACAAAAAATCATCATTTTAAAAAAAATCGATCTATATCGGACAAATGGAGGGATCGTTTTTTTAATTTTTTAAACTCCTAAATTTTGAAGAGAATAGAATTTTATCGTGCCAGTACTTAGTCACTGACGTTTTTCGTCATTGTCCACTAAATTTTTGAAGGATGGTATTTGTTATGAAACGTTTAAATTTAATTATTGCTGCCGTATTCACTATGCTTTATGCCTCTGCTGTTTTTAGTACCTCAGTTAACGCACAGGGTTCCGCTGATAATCCTTTCTATAATTGTGCTCTGCCTTCCGTTGACGAGCGTGGACCGATTCGGCCTTCTTTATATGTTGTTGGTACCTTTCCGGAAGGACAATGGATTCAGCAAGAAAACCGTAAAATGCTCTATAAAGGCAATGGTATATATCAGTTAGTTATAGATGAAAAAGCCGGTAATCTTAGCGTTCAGTTCGCTACGATGAGCTGGAATCCGCAATTCACTGCAGCGGGTCTGGAGTTAACAGTTGGACAAGTTAAGGATCTGAAACGAGCAGGTTTTGCAAAAAATACAGCAGTAACGTTACCAGTTGCTGGCCGCTACGTCTGGACGGTCAAAATTGCTGAAGATAAAAAGCCACTTCAGGTTGCCGTTGCACAATGTAAATAATTAAGCTGTTTCAAGCAGAATAGTAAACATACGTCGTGGCTAATATTTGGACGATGGTAAGTATAGTCTTGTTAGCCACAGATGTCTTTCTTCTTATGGGGTAAATCATGGCAACGGTTAGTTTGCGGAAAATTGAAAAAAGATATGAAAATGGCTTTAAGGCTGTCCATGGTATCGATCTCGAAATCCATGACGGTGAATTTATGGTTTTTGTCGGGCCTTCCGGTTGTGCGAAATCAACAACTTTGAGAATGATTGCCGGTCTTGAAGATATTAGCGGAGGCGAAATTTATATCGGAAATAAAAAGGTTAATGACCTTCCGCCCAAAGACCGTGGTATTGCCATGGTTTTCCAAAACTATGCACTTTATCCGCATAAAACCGTTTTCGACAACATGGCTTTTGGTCTCAAAATGCAGAAACGACCTAAGGATGAGATTAAACGCCGGGTTGAAGACGCGGCCGAAAAACTTGAAATTACCGAACTGCTTTATCGTAAGCCGAAAGAAATGTCAGGCGGACAGCGCCAGCGTGTCGCTGTTGGCCGGGCGATTGTACGTAAACCTGATGTTTTTTTATTCGATGAGCCTTTATCAAACCTTGATGCCAAGCTCAGGGTATCGATGCGAATGAAAATTGCCCAACTACATCGTTCTCTGAAAGAGGAGGGGCATCCTGCTACAATGATTTATGTTACTCACGATCAGACTGAAGCGTTAACTCTAGGAGATCGCATTTGTGTTCTTAACCATGGGAATATCATGCAGGTTGATACACCTACTGATCTTTATAATTATCCTAATAATAAGTTCGTTGCCAGTTTTATCGGTTCACCATCAATTAATTTGATAGATACTGCTATCCGTAAGAATAATGAAAGGTTGTATGTTGAAATTGCTCCTGGCGTTGAAATATTAATTCCACATAGTAAGCAAGTGTTGCTTGAAGGTTATATTAATAAGCCTGTGTGTTTTGGTATTAGACCAGAGCATATCTCTCTTGCTAGCGATGATGATGACCTTAATACCTTTGAGGGAGTTTTAACGGTGGTTGAAAATATGGGGAGCGAAAAATTTTTATATTTTATCGTTGGAGGGAAGGAACTTATTGCCAGAGTTAATACACAAGACATTAATCCATTTCATATAGGGAAAACTTTAAGATTTAATCTTAATACTGCCTTTTGTCATGTTTTTGATTTCTATAATGAGAACAATCTGACAAATGTAAGAGTGTAATTTTTTCTTAGCTCACCTCATCACAATATATTACCACTGCACTGCAAAAATATACGTGTGTAGTGGTTCCTGAATTCACGATCCTTATGAAGTCGCTTTTATTGACGCTTCGATTATTTTCATCTCGCGTTGTATTTGTAGTTGTAGTTGTAGTTGTAGTTGTAGTTGTAGTTGTAGTTATTTTTCAATTTAAGTGGAGTTAATATAAAGTAAAACTAATGTTTTCACTAACTTTATTAGGACTAGATAATGAAAAGAAACCGTTTTTTTAATACCTCGGTTGCTATTGCCATTTCGATTGCATTAAATACTTTTTTTTGTAGCATGCAGGCGATTGCTGCTGAACCAGATGAAACTTATCTTGATTTTCGTAAGGAGACGATATATTTTCTATTCCTTGATCGTTTCAGCGATGGAGATCCAAGTAATAATGCAGGGTTTAATTCTGCAACCTACGATCCCAATAATTTAAAAAAATATACTGGAGGAGATCTCCGGGGGTTGATTAATAAACTACCCTATTTAAAATCACTTGGTGTTACTTCAATCTGGATTACTCCCCCAATCGATAATGTGAATAATACTGATGCTGCTGGCAATACTGGATATCATGGCTATTGGGGAAGAGATTATTTTCGTATAGATGAACATTTTGGCAATCTCGATGATTTCAAAGAACTGACTAGTTTGATGCATAGTCCTGATTATAATATGAAACTGGTTCTTGATTATGCCCCTAATCATTCGAATGCTAATGATGAAAATGAATTTGGTGCACTATATCGTGATGGTGTGTTTATTACTGATTATCCTACAGATGTTGCCGCCAATACGGGCTGGTATCATCACAATGGTGGGGTAACGAACTGGAATGATTTTTTCCAAGTGAAGAATCATAATCTATTTAATCTATCAGACCTCAATCAATCCAATACTGATGTTTACCAGTACTTGTTGGATGGTTCTAAATTTTGGATCGATGCTGGTGTGGATGCTATCAGGATTGATGCCATCAAGCATATGGACAAGTCTTTTATACAGAAATGGACCAGCGATATTTATGATTACAGTAAGTCTATCGGCCGGGAAGGATTTTTTTTCTTCGGTGAATGGTTTGGTGCCAGTGCGAATACTACAACAGGTGTTGATGGTAATGCTATCGATTACGCCAACACTTCCGGGTCAGCGTTGCTGGATTTTGGATTCCGCGATACTTTAGAAAGAGTTTTGGTAGGACGTAGCGGAAATACAATGAAAACGTTAAATAATTATCTGATAAAAAGACAAACAGTCTTTACCAGTGATGACTGGCAGGTTGTTTTTATGGATAACCATGATATGGCACGCATTGGTACTGCTCTGCGTTCAAACGCCACTACTTTTGGTCCTGGAAATAATGAAACCGGTGGAAGTCAGAGTGAAGCTTTTGCTCAGAAACGTATAGACCTCGGTCTGGTTGCGACAATGACTGTACGTGGTATTCCTGCCATTTATTATGGTACTGAACATTATGCCGCTAACTTTACCTCTAACAGTTTTGGTCAAGTTGGCAGTGATCCTTACAACCGAGAGAAAATGCCAGGATTTGATACGGAAAGTGAGGCTTTCTCCATTATTAAAACACTGGGTGACCTAAGGAAAAGTAGCCCGGCAATTCAAAATGGAACTTATACTGAACTATGGGTTAATGATGACATATTAGTATTTGAGCGGCGTTCTGGGAACGATATTGTTATTGTTGCACTTAATCGTGGTGAGGCTAACACAATTAATGTTAAAAATATAGCGATTCCTAATGGGGTATATCCGAGTTTGATTGGGAATAATAGTGTTTCAGTAGCAAATAAACAGGCAACACTAACACTTATGCAAAATGAAGCTGTTGTCATTCGCTCACAATCAGATGATGCGGAGAACCCTACAGTACAAAGCATAAACTTCACATGTAATAACGGTTATACGATTTCAGGTCAAAGTGTTTATATTGTTGGTAATATACCTCAGTTAGGTGGTTGGGACTTAACTAAAGCGGTAAAAATATCACCGACACAATATCCACAATGGAGTGCGAGCTTAGAGCTTGCCCCTGACTTAAATGTTGAATGGAAGTGTGTGAAACGTAATGAAACCAATCCGACGGCTAATGTTGAGTGGCAGTCTGGTGCAAATAACCAGTTCAATAGCAATGACACACAAACAACGAACGGCTCGTTTTAATTAAAATTTAGTGGACCAGCGTTTCAATCGATGGTCCACTATTCGTACTCCGGCCATAATTATTTTTGACTAATACTCTTACAAATTTTCAACATAGGCTGATGTGACTACATATTTTTGCTGTAAGCGGACTGATCCTACCCACGTAATGTGGACACGGCCCTAAGCGAGGTTCTGGTTTTCAAATTGTTCCGGACTGAGACCGCCACAGACACTGTGACTGCGCCACCGATTGTAATCGCACTCGATATAATTAAATACTGTCGTTCGCATTATCTCCCGACTGATAAAACGTTCTCCATGGATACATTCGATTTTCAGTGAGTGGAAGAAGCTTTCCGCACAAGCATTATCGTAACAGCAGCCCTTTGCACTCATGCTGCCACGCAGATTATACCGCTTCAGTAGCGCTTGGTAATCCGCTGAGCAGTACTGCCCGCCACGATCAGTATGGACGATGACATCGGTTGGGTGCTTACGCCGCCACAACGCCATTTTTAGCGCATCGCAGGCCAGTTGTGCCGTCATCCGTGATGACATTGACCAGCCGATAACGGCACGCGACCATAGATCGATGACGACAGCCAGATACAACCAGCCTTCGTCAGTACGTAAATAAGTGATGTCACCTGACCATTTCTGGTTTGGACCATAAGCGTAAAAATTCTGCTTCAGCAGATTCTCCGACACTGGCAGACCATGTTCGCGGTAACTGACAGGACTGAACTTCCGTGAGGTTTTCGCCCTCAGTCCCTGTCGATGCAGGCTGGCTGCCACGGTTTTCACGTTGAAACGGTAGCCCTGAGCACGCAGTTCATCAGTCAGACGTGGTGCACCGTAGCGGAGTTTTGCCCGATGAAAAACCTCATGCACGACGTTGTCGCAACTCAGGCGGAACTTCTGACGTGAGTTTATCTTCGTGCGTCGATGGTGCCACACATACCAGCCGCTGCGGGCCACCCGGAGGACGCGGCACATAGTTTTGATACTGAACTCAGACTGATGTTTTTCGATGAAGACATACTTCATTTCAGGCGCTTCGCGAAGTATGTCGCGGCCTTTTGGAGAATGGCCAGCTCTTCATCTCGTTCAGCCAACTGGCGTTTGAGACGAGCATTTTCAGCGGCGAGTTCATTTCACGGTCAGAAGATGAGAGCTGTTACTGCTGTTTACTGCGCCAGTTGTAGAGCTGTGATTCATACAGGCTGAGCTCGCGGGCAGCAGCGGCCACACCAATGCGTTCAGCCAGTTTAGGGGCTTCCTGACGGAATTCGGGCGTGTGCTGCTTGCGGATCTTTTTGGTAATTGATGCTGGTTTTGTCATGTGAGCTACCTCTGGTTGAGAGTTTACTCACTTAGTCGCGTGTCCATTATTGCTGGGTAGGATCAATTGAGCACTTTGGTTAATGCCGGAAGTATGATAAGCAGACATGACTAATGTCCTCTCGAAGCCTCGATACGTTGTTTTAACCATGTCTTTACTTCGCTTTCAGCCCAGCGGGAGCTCTGACCCAATTTAATTGACTTCGGGAATTCACCGTCTTTGATGAGCTTATAAAACCATTTGTCTGTTAATCCAGTGTAAGCAGTAATAAAGGCTATATTAACGAGGCGATCTTTTGTGAGGTCTGTATGTAAGAATCCCTGCAAAATGAACCATCAATTTTTAGAGAATCTCTGGCCCCCCAACGTCCACTCTTGGCTGAAGCGGATAAATTACCTGCACTAAAGGTCCGCTGTGAGCGAACAGCGGAAGTTGGCTGCGGATTTTGGCGCTAATGCGGACCTGGTCAGAGTTATTTTTATAAGAGACAGATGCCTTTTTTATCAACGACAGTCTGTCTGTAAACCTGAGTCTGTCAATTTTTTTCAATAAAAAGCGATATTCATTTATGTTAAGCTTTGCTTGAAGGAAAAGGTGGTGTTGTCATTAAATCTCCACTCTCAGTCTTAATGTTAGGTCTTATGGAGTGTCTGTGATGAATTCTAAATTAATTGAGCCTATGATATCTGATTTATATTCTCTGGAACCTTTGGATAAATCGCATGCGCAAAAAATGTATGTAGGGCTATGTATTGTTGATGATTATAAGTATATACCATCAAACCCACCTGCAAGTCTGGAGGAGTTGGCGGCACGTTATGAGAAATTATCTCAGTATCACTCTTCAGATAAGAGTGAAATATGGCTAAATTGGGCTATTATAAATCGCAATTCTGGTGCGTACCTTGGATATGTCCAGTCGACCATTATGCTTGATAAAGGGTGGGCATATATTGCTTACCATGTGTTTGGAACGTATCAAAAAAAAGGAGTGGCAAAACAGTGCGTGCGCATGTTAATAGATTTTCTATTTAATAAATATAATTTATCCCATGTCGACGCATTGATTGATACTCGTAACCAGGCCTCAATTGGTTTAGTGGAATCTTTGAAGCTGAAAAAAATTAATGTGTCAAAAGATGCTGATTATTTTAAAGGTTCGACAAGCGATGAGTTTCATTATAGAGTTTTTTATAATGAATGGACGTGCAAAAACGTGAGCATATAACTATAGTTAATGGAAGGTATTAAGTATGATATACCACCAAGAGAAAAGAGACGTTCAATAAATTGTAATTTATTCAAATTTTAACCACTCAGGTAATAAAAGAGTACTATTTACTATGCTATTGCTCCATCGCGCAGTCGCTTGTAAAGCCCGTCAAATGAGATGCTTTTTTAGAGGCGATGGACCGATTATATTTATAAGTACACTGTAAGGTCGCCTAGAGAACGGGGAATTAGTTGCTTGCTGCATTTAAATATGCTGACTCTATGTTAGTTACAACCAGATAGTTTTTTAGTTTCAGCTCAAGTCATGCATCACACTGTTGATCACTACACACCATTATCAACGTCCGCTCTGGCACTGAGCGGACAAGCTCACTGCGCTAAAGGTCCGCTGTGAGCGAGGAGCAGAATTTGGTACTTTTACGTGCAAAACCGGTCTCGTCTGCAGGCAGAGGGTAACTAATCCCGGTAGGCGTTTTTCAGTTTGTCTGGCTGAAAGATAATTAATACTATAATTTTGAAAAAGTTAAACTAAGTATGATACATAAGGCGTGAGGCTAAAGCACAGATATGACAGCATATTCAAACTCTGATGCAGCAAGGGATTTACGCTCGGCCTTAGACAAAGCACCCGCTGGCGCCGTGGACGGAGAATGGTTCTTTATCACTGAACAGGCTGGAGTCTCCTCACAAACCGGAGGCTACATGTATGCCGATGGTAGTCATGTTGCAGATGGTAACCACTCTTTTCAGAAGAGTCCGGGAGGTTGTCGCAAAACTCGAAGCATCACAGATACAGCCCTTTAATAAGGTTATCGTTCACTGGACAAGGTCTATAATACCGTTAATACGTGGGCGTGTAACAGTTGACACACTATTCGATGAGACAATTGTGCCGCGTGGTCCTCATGACCCGATTAATGAGGCAGCTTCTGTAGCAAGGCGAGCATTTTGGGAAAAGTATGGCAGCGTCTCAGATGGCTTTAAGGCTGAACAAAATGACGCGAACGTACACAACCAGACGGAATGGTTCGGGCCCCATCGTCGAGTACTCGATATTAAGAACTACACCCAATTAACGCTGGCCACTGATGGCCTCTCGACGCCCTGGGCTGGCATTGCAGACCCGGAAAATGGCGTAGGATGCGAACTCTTTATGGAATTAGACGCTTCGAGTTTTACCAGCCACGAGATTGATGACTGGGCTCATCTCTTGATTAAGCTGGGGGATCTCGTGGCCGATGGGTATCAGGTTGCTGCCGATGATGAAGAATATGTTGCAATCCTGTTTTGCACTCTTACAGACGAATATAGCCCAATGACCCGAATCATCCTCAGCCGTGATGGCCGTAAGATTGATAATTTGCCTTTCGGTTCCGTTCCGCTGATCCGTGTAACGCCAATAGCAGAGTCAGAGATTGAACACCTTGACCAATCTGATGAATGGGCATCAAGCGCAGCAAGGCATGCTCTCGCGGAACGGCAGAAAGAAACATAGACAATTAGCGCGAAGCTGTTCACGCCCCTTACGGGGCAGAATGAGTTCGATCACCTTACTTAAAAGAATAACTGTATCAAATAATTGAACCTTGTTCCGTTGTGAGCGAAGAGCGGATTTCCTCTGTTGTCTACACAGCCTTCATGGACATCTTTCGGCTCCCCCCTTATAGTGATTTCACCTCTACTTTCAATGTCCTCTAGCCCCTGTCAGGAACAGCTAATGCTCAATCTAACTGTGTTGGATTATCTAAAATATATGGGGTCGGGTTAATTCTGATTCCTTTTTTCCTTGTATCTATAGCTGTAATGATAAAAACGAAAAATGAGTTCAAGAATAGTGGGCTTGGCTTTGCAGTTCTTTTTCTAGCAGTTCATATTACTTTATTCCTTGCTCCTGTGGGTATTCTCCTTGCTACCTATTTCGATAAAGGAACTGGCGCGTTATTAATCGCGTCTCTGACTTTCTTACTTATTTTATCAGGCGCATACGTTTACGACAGGATCATCAAACGCACTTTCGTTATCAGGATTGATGAGGAAACATTTTATATATTATATCATCGAGCAAAAGATGACGGTGTTTCCATCAAAGATCTGATTGTGGAAAGAGTCAAAAAAGAATAATGGCGCAGTTTTTCTTACAGGTCTGATAAATCCTATCAAAAACCTAGCTCAGCGTTTCGAGCGTAACGCTGTCAATCTTTCGATCACGATTAAAAAGTATCAAAATGACTTGATAGTCGAGCGGAGCTTTGGATGGCTGCGATATTTCGCTGCCTGTTGTGGGACTATGAAAACCTGTAGCAAGACTGATGGATTTTGTGCTAAGTTCATGACATATTTTGCAGCGTTTTTTTTGCGGGGGGCTAATCAATGGTTGCCAGGTATAAGAAGAGTCTTGAACAATTGACGATAATGCTTCACATTATTAAAACACAAAAAAAATTGTCGATAGGAGCAATCGTAGACTTTCAACTATTGCTTTTAAATAAAATTAAAGATGCAGAGAAAGCAATTATTCGCACAAAAGGAATGATTCAAAAATTACGTCTTGAAAAAGCAAATGATAGACCAACCAAAGAACGGTCAAAAGAAATAGTATCTATTATAAATAAACTTGACAAAAAAATAGAGAACTATAGATATATCATCTATATATGGAAAATGTATGGAGATAGTATCGCATTCCATTTTTGTGATAAATATGCAATAAAACACTTTCTTTACAATGAAAATTATCATGTAAAGGAAACTGCCGGATTTATTTCTGGGAAAGAAGGCATCAAATCCGAAATAATGCTTCTAAAAACAGCAGCTCAAAAAAATGTGCCTGCAGTTCTTTGCGATCTTACGAATACGCTAAGGCATGGCGATGTATGCCTACTAGGTCATAATGATCCCTATCCTATTGAAGTGAAAACATCAAGTAAACTGAACAAAAGAGGGGAAAAACAACTTAGAAACATAGATGAGCTAAATAGCTTTTTCATAAAAGATGAGGCTGAAAACTTTCGAGGTGTAGGGCCTGTAATAAGACACGAACACATAGGAAAAGAGCAGTATCACTTGCATGCTATCAATGATTGCATAAGTAAGTCCTATGAAGAAGGCACTAGCCATGTCTCACCAGAGAGTGGAATTCACTACCTAGCTATAACAAAACTCAAGCAAAAAATTTTTGACCAGATACCTGGAAAGTACATTCATATGCTCAATTTAAACGACTACAAAAGAGAAATGAATTGGCACCCCTATACACCTTTCCAACTTTCGTTAAACCCCGAACATATATATAATTTCATAAATGGAAATTTAAGCATTTTGGTTCTTCTTGATTTGCAAGTCATAAAGAGAAGATTTAAGAGAAATGGTCTACATATCACTTTCTTACAAGATGAGCATTGGTATGCTCAAATATCAGCAACAGGAAATATTTTGGATGGCGGGTTTAGGGTATCAACTCAATCATTTTTACGGGTTGCATTTGAGTTCCAGAGCTTGACATGGGCAATAAAACAGCACAAAAAAGACTTAAATCTTTTTATGGAAGGCGCAGTTAAATCTGGCAGAAAAATGGAAATTCCTCTGGACTGGATCACAGCTACAGACCCTATTCCAATGTAAAGAAAATAGGCACTTTTTGCGAGCCTACTCTTTCCTGCTATTAACGACCACTTCTGGCACGGAGCGGACAGAAATTAAAGTCACAAGGTCCACCGCGAGCGAAAAGCGGACGTCAATTCGATGTCAGAAATGATATTTTGTAGTTGAACTATAGGGCGGGGTCATTCCAAATTATAGTCTGTCCGTATAAGACAAGCTATGTTTCGAAGCTGGTTGAACGACTAGTTCTGATCAATTGATGTCAGCTAGCTGCAGTCGGTATGCCGGAAGATCTCTAAAAGTGAATGGTTCATTTTGCAGGGATACTTACAATCATGACCCCAGTTCGTTAGATATGAACTGGTATCAGGAAGTTAACCGAAGCGGCCTGTATGGCACATGCCCGACGCAAGATCCACGATGTACATGTTCGTCATCCAACGACAGTAACAACAGAAGCGCTCAGTCGTATCGGTGAGCTGTATGCAATCGAGTCAGAGAACCACCTTATCCGCGTCGTCAGCCATAGATATATGCTATCCGCCCAGACTGGTGGCAGAAAGTTGATTAAAGGTGGTCATAGAGAAATCCTCAATGCAGACCTGTTTGATATCGACATTATCACATAGCGCGTAGCTGCCAGGGTACAGAGTCGGCTATGGTTTATATCCTACGGACTATCGCAGTTTCCGTCGCATATTCGAACCTGCCGGGTCGTTTATGACATCACCTGTTCCGGCCTACACCTTATTTGTGTTGGCCGGAGAGATGAGGTTCCCCTTTCTATTCCCGACGCAGTTTGATAATCAGAATCGGCAAGGCGAACAGTAACGTTAACAGGTTCGCCACACTGACCGCCGTATCTTCAATCATCACGCAGTAAACTAGCCACAGAGTCAAACCGCAGACGAACATCACGTGCATCAGCCCGGATATCCCCTGGGTGTTACGGGTGGTAATGACCTTAAACGCCTGCGGTAAAAATGAGAGTGTCGTCAGGCTTGCCGCCAGATAGCCAATCAGCGAGATCCACTCCATGATTACGACTTCACTTCACTTCACTTCACTTCACTTCACTTCGCTTACGGCAGCAACAGGTCCAACAGGCTTATTACCCACTACAGCTGGCTGTGACACTTTGCGATACTTGTCCAGCAGGTGAATGTGAATCTTACGCAGCATGTCGCCATTTAACCGGTAGAAGCGGAAATATAGCGCCAGAGTGATGGCAAAAAACAGTGTTGGCAGCGCAATCATAATAAACTGCATGCCCAGCACCGTTTCGGCCGACTGTACACCGTTGGGCACATAACCAATCACGCCCAGCACTACCGCAATAAAGAACGCTGCAAATGCTGAACCGCCCTTAACCACCATGGTTTGCACCGCATAGACGATACTTTCGCATCGCACATTAAACTTGTACTCACCGTAGTCGACGGTATCGGCCACCATAATAACCTGCAGCACCCAAAACAGCGCCGTGCCGATATTAAGAAATACGCCTGCCACACAGATAAGAAGCAGATTGTGGAAACCCGTCAGCGCCATGATTAGCAGCACACCGGCACTCAATATCGGCATCACCGATGCCCCCGACCACAAAATTCGCCGCGATAGCGCTTTTGCCAGTCGTGGGAAGAACACCTGCGTCAATAGGTTAGCCGCACCGGCGTAGGACAGGTAATACGGGAACAGATCGGCATCGCCGATGACGTAGGTAAAATAGTAAATAGCGAAGCCGGTGATGATATTCGACGCCACGTTGTACGCCAGCGCCATGCCCGGCGCACCAAAGAAAAGGCCCGCCGAAGCGAGCCTGACACTGTGAGTTGGTTGTGGTGCCGGGTGCCTCCCGGTGAGTCGCCGCCAGTCAATGGACGACCCGCAATGCGCAAAAAAATAACACAGACCGGCAATGCCCCTCCGCTTAGGGGGATTCACCACTCGGATAATTTAGGATGCAGCCATACATGCCGTCAATAACTGACACTCTGTCAAAGGCACCATTCCGATGCTTTTTGCACAGTGCTAATCACTGGAATTAATAAGTGTCAACGACGGGGAAAAGTGTGTCTTCCGCAACCTGGGTGGTCGAGTCCGTCAAGGTGGTGTAAGTTCAGTCACAACCTTCCGGTCTGGTAATGGACCTGTTATGCGCTGACTGGCAGCGCTTCGATTACGTCGTCTTCTGCAGCCTGGTCTATCTCCGCCAGGCTGTGCTGCGGCAGCCATTCCTTGTTCTATCCGATAACAAAATGGGCAGGGCTTAGCCCCACAATACTGACGTTTGCATTGGTTACAGATCCAACGGGACCGTTTGTTTGTGGTAGTATCTTGAGTGGAGTGAGTCCGTCGGTTAGTGTAGTCAATACGTTTTGCACGCATGGTTAGTTTCCTCTTGATTTTTCCATACGTTGTTTTAACCACGTTTTTACCTCACTTTCAGTCCAGCGAGAGCTGCGGCCCAATTTAATCGGCTTCGGAAATTCACCGTCCTTGATAAGCTTATAAAACCATTTGTCTGTTAATCCGGTGTAAGCAGTAATAAAAGCCATATCTACAAGGCGATCTTTGGTGAAGTCCGTATCTGACATGTGATTATTATTTTTCTGATTAAATATTGATGCGTGTTCTTTCATTATTAATTCTCATTCGGTAAAAATACAATGCACGGGTTTATTTGAAGCTTAGACTTGTTTATTTTTCTAAACGCCATCTTTTTAACATGCAACTGCGCGAAGCAAAATTATCGTCGAACATTATAGGTATCATCATTCAGGATAGATCATGAATTAATAGCGATTTTTTGTATCTATCGTTAATCTACCTATATGCTGCGTGAGTTGCTCAGGTAACAGCAATAAAAAATTGAATAGATTGTGCTAGCTAGCATTACATCTACAAGATCAGATTGGTATCGGGCGATTTTTTAGCCATTCATCCAGTTCTGACTCCAGCCAGCCAACTGATTTAGTACCCAGGCGACGCTGCTTAGGGAACGTTACGTCATATCGTGGTGATTTTGGATTCAGCCAGTCGTATATGGTGGATCTTTTGATCCCGGCTTTCTCGACTACTTCAGGTAACCTTAAAATCTTCATATCTTGTGTAGGCATGGTTCATTGCTCTTGATTGCTTTAGATTGGTTCTTATATTAATGCGAGGGTTAGTATCGAAAAAGCTGCCTTCATAAAGTATTTTTTTAGTTTTGCTACTTCACATTCACATTTTGGTAACCAAATGAAAAATAACGACTTTGATATCCTTTTTGAAGAGGTTTTAGATGAGTTTGAGAAAGCGGTAGTGAAAGTGAAAACTTCCACTCACTTTGAGCCGTGTTCTGGCGAAGAGATGGTGCGTAAGCTCGAGGCAGATGCCCATACTGCCATTACTGATTACCAAAAATGCAGGATTCAGCCTTACAAACATGCTTACAGGGAACGTACTGTTGAAGAGTACATAAGCAGTATGAAGTCTCAAGCTATGTGGATGGGTACACCCAGCAAGCTTCTGGAATGCGCTTTTGTATCGCATACATGGGGAATATCTCGGTACAGACAGGGCCGCAAAGTTGAAGGCCGTAAATATGTTTTGATGGCACTAAATTTGATAAACATGTGGAATGGAGCCTGCTGGGCTCTGGAAATGGTAGAATTTAAAGAAGAGTCTAATAAGTTAAAACGAGAAGCAGCAAGCCTCGGTGGTAAAAAAAAGTCGCAGAACTACAGGCCAGTCAAGGATGAAGTCATTAGGCTATTAAAGAAAAATAAGCCTGAAGACGGGTGGAAAAGTAAAGCTGCTGCTATTAATTCTTTAGAGGACGAGATTTCTAAGTTTATTGAACTTGATTTCCATAAAAATAGTGATTGGACATCATGGGATAAATTATATAGAACCATTAGCGACTGGTCTAGAAATGACATCGAATTGAAGAATGCTTTCGCTGATGTTGTAAAGAGATAACTGATGAAAATAAGCCAATGAAAATTATTTTCAGAGTGTTAGATGTGGAGCCTGTCCGTAATTCTGTGTAACTGCCATCGTATTAAAGGTGATCGCTCAGGCGGTCACCGAACTCGATAATAAAACGACTCATTGTCAGCAGTCATTTGAGGCCTATTATTCAATGATGAAAATAAATGAGTTGAAAGGAGGGGGTTGAGAAAATAGAACATATAAATATCAACACCTCAATGCTGGGGAGTCACTAAGAGTCAAATGTTTATAACTGGTGATGTTTTTTATATGAATGAATTGCTGCTATTGTCTGCTACCAGTAGCAGACAATAGCAGCCCTTTATCGGTGATTATCGATGGATAGTGATTATTTCGCTCATAGTTCCATTGTTGTTTCTCAATTTCTGGATACTCACCTTCCTTTCTTGCTCAAGGAATTCTAAAGCGGCGTTGAGTTTGATTTTATTTCTTAATTTATAAGGTCCTTTTCTTCTTATTTCCGTTTTGTTTATATGTGTGGTATAACTATAGTGGTTCTCTTTGTGAGAGAGCAGCCAGGCATAGAGTAAATCAGCATTCTGCTCCACTGTTTCACTACGTAAACCACCCGAAGTTAATAAATAAGAATAATAAAAATTCACAATATTTGATGCGTTTACAACATTTTTTGAGGAAATAGTTCCTGAATTGTTACCGTCAAAATATTCAAATAAGGCAGCCACTCTTATAAAATTTTCTGACAATTTAGAAAACATGCCTTCAAAAAGAGGGGATTTGTCTTTGTGTTGAATTATAGCGTCTTCAGCCTTTTTCTGGTACTCGGATAAAACAGTCTGAGCTTGTTCTGAAAGTGTATAGTATTCATGTGTAACATTAGCGCTGCTACACATTTCTTCAAAACTGGATAGCGCCTCTTCGATTTTTTCATGAAATAACCTAAGGCTATCTCCTCCTGCATTTTGTACTGTCCTGGTGTCCCTGCGTCCTTGCATAGAGGTGACTCCGGTAATCATGAATCGAGAGAAAAAACCAGAGCCTACTGCATAATCCCCTTGTTTTTTAACATATTTTTCGAATTCATCTGTCTGAATCATAAGTAAAATTGTGAACATGCAATCATCTACTGTGAAACTGCCTGTTTTGCGTTCTACATCAAATGAAGAGCCATCCCATAGCTGGTTTAAAAAACTTAAATTACTCTTAGCTCTTCCCTTAAAAAATACCCCTGCTTCATCTGACATCAGGCTCGCAGAAGGTATATTATTGTATAATCCCGACTGTAAAGCCTCAGGGGTCGTATCGTTGTAAATCATCTTAGGCAGAACAGGACTTTTCGGTTTTATTCTGTAATGGAGCTTCAGCCGCTCATTTTCATTTTCAATGCTGACACCTTTCTCCGTTTTCTTGCGGATACTCTTCAATATGGATTGTTCCTGTACCTTCCATGATTGAAGTTCTGCATTGTAATCAACTATTAGCATTTCATGTTTCTTTCGGCAGGCTTTCTCAAATGCAAAGACAGGTTGACCCACCAGGTTATATACAGCAGTTTTCCGCTCTCCTGAGTCTGCAATCACGGTAAGATATAAGGAGATGGGCCTGACTCGCCCGTCAGGATAACGAATTTTTTTTAACCCCTGCAATGCAAGTGATGCAAAACCCAGTATGGCGCTACCCACCAGCTCCGGAGGAGCCTGAACATCCCTTACTATAGATTCAATTGCATTCCGCATTATTTGAGGGAAGTATTCTACTGGGTAAGTAGCCTTTTTGTCTTTTATAATTCCAACACTCATATTCGACCTCTCATATGTTAATTTTTACTGGCAGATATACTGCAGGACCAAGAATATGATACTCATCTGCTATTTGGAATACTCAGGCAGACCATTGGTCTAAATTGGTTTTATTTGGATTGATATTATTTTAGTCAGGATTGTTTTGCTACCTGATACTGTACAGATATGAGTCATGAACAGCCCTGTACTGGTCTGTTTTACTCATGGGTAAATAGATGATTTGTGATGCCATTATTTAAAGCTACATCCAAAATTACGTTCACCATCTGTAAAGCATTTGCTTTTCTCTTTTGCGAAGTAACTTGTCCGGTAAATCAGCGAGCAATATGACTCACTTTGCTTGCCATCCTTTGCATTCAGGTAATAACAAGGATTCCTGGGTGTGTGGACTAACTCTTTATCGGGGGGATATATGAAACTGACAGCACTCATCCATGACTCACGTATAAGGCGGAGGAGTGTACCTTTTTTACTATCGTACGCTCCCAGTGTATTGAAAGTGTCCCCGTTGAGTAACAGTAATACGTGATAATGTTTTTTATGTGAATCAGGTGCAAACTCTCTGGCCCAGACAACGCGTAATGATGTCTTACGAACTCGCTTTCCCTCTTTCTCCCGCTTGTTAATATAATGTGAGATTTTTGCTTTCAGAGAGTCCGTAAAGCGGGATATTACTGATGAATCTGTCCTTGCGAAATTAGCCTCATCAGGCATGTCATTTAATGGTTTGAGAACAGGAGTATGTAAATCTATTCTTACAGCCAATACTCTTGAGTGTTCACTCAATGCTTTATCAATAGTCTGTTCTATTTTCTTTAAATGGTATTGATTCAATTTTCCGTGAGAGGTGATATATTCGTACATGCTATTTGTTTCCTTCTTTATATTTCGAAAGTGTTAGTCGTAGTAGGGCTGATTATTTAATTAAATCACTTGCTCTACGCTTGTATTGTTCATATGCATTATGCATACGGTATATGTTTACTTGCCGAGTTATATGCATGAGCGTTGTTTTATTAGTGATGGAATGTTTGTTGGTTTCAATGTATTGAATTACATGTGTTCTCATGTTTATTAATCTACAGATGTTAATTTAAATGCATTGATATGTATCAGTAATCTATATACACATCTATATACATACATAGACAAACGCCACTGTTCTTTAGTCTGGGGTTGAAATTGCAATAAAGGAAGGAGTTAACGATATTCATGATTTTTATACCTTTTTAGCCATCGAATTGCTCTGGAGTTATCACATATAATGCTCGGGATTTTTTTATTAAGTTATGGATGAATTTGAATCTATATTACTTTGGTGAAAATCCGTTATTCCTCGAAGCATATATCTATTCTTCTGAGGTTAAGCCGTTTGGTGCAAAGAGATAAATTAAGGAACTCATCATGAAACTAGCCAGTCGTTTTGGACGGGTAAATCAGGTACGGCGCGACCGCCCGTTAACCCGTGAAGAATTAATGCAATACGTCCCCAGTGTTTTTAGTGAGAATAAGCACGAATCCCGTTCAGACCGATACACCTGGATACCGACCATCACTATTCTTGAGAATCTGCAGCGGGAAGGTTTTGAGCCTTTCTTTGCCTGCCAGACCCGCGTACGTGACCAGGGCCGACGGGAGCACACCAAACATATGTTGCGCCTGCGTCGTACCGGGCAACTTACCGGACATCAGGTTCCCGAAATTATCCTCCTCAATTCACATGATGGCTCATCCAGCTATCAGATGTTGCCGGGATTGTTTCGTGGCGTCTGCACCAACGGGCTGGTCTGCGGGCAGTCATTCGGCGAAGTGCGGGTGCCGCATAAAGGGGATGTGGTGGAGAAAGTTATTGAAGGGGCTTATGAGGTACTGGGGATATTTGACCGGGTGGAGGAGAAACGTGATGCCATGCAGTCCGCTCTGTTACCGCCACCAGCGCAGCAGGCGATGGCGAGAGCCGCTCTCCACTATCGTTTTGGTGAAGACCACCAGCCCGTCACTACCGCTCAGATACTGACGCCACGTCGTTACGAAGACCGCAGTGATGACCTCTGGACGGTGTATCAGCGGATGCAGGAGAACCTGATGAAGGGAGGACTGACGGGGCGCACCGCACAAGGGCGAAGCAACCGTACCCGTGCTGTGAACGGTATCGACGGCGATGTGAAACTTAATCGTGCGCTGTGGGTGATGGCAGAGAATATGCTCGAACTGCTGGGGCAGGCATGACTTCAATGCGGAGGAACATACCTGTGAACACCGAAACCCATCCGCAACTTCCCTCCGGCCCGTTTACCCGTGAGCAGGCCTCAGGCATCGCAGCGCAATATGACAACGTCGCCATTGAAGACGACCAGGGAACGCATTTTCGTCTGGTTATTCGTTGCGAAGGTGTGATGGTCTGGCGGGCATGGAACTTTGAACCTGAAGCCGGGGTTATGCTGAACAGCTACATTGCTCGTTATGGCATCCGCAGGTCCTGACCAACCTTACCAGACTTCAGTCTCAGCCTTTCCCGCCAGCCCTGACCGGCTGGCTTTTTTATTTCCGGAGTTATTAATCATGAACAACGCATTAACGGATAACACCATTCCGACAGACACTCTTTGTGCCACACCTGTTAAAGATGAACAGCGCCTTCGTTTCTGGCCTCAGCATTTTGGCCGTATCCCGCAGTGGATAACCCTCGAACCCCGCATCTTTGCCTGGATGGACCGGTTGTGTGCGGATTACAGCGGTGGCGTCTGGGCTTTTTATACCCTCAGTAACGGTGGTGCTTTCATGGCTCCGGAAGAGAGTGAAGGTCTCTGGTCGCTGTTCAATATCCTGAATGGTAACGGCGCTGAAATGAGTGCTGAAGCTGCGGGTATTGCGGCCTGTCTGATTGCTTACAGCCACCATGCCTGCCGCACGGAGTGCGATGCCATGACGAAGCATTATTACCGTCTGCGGGATTACGCGCTGAACCATCCTGAACGCAACGCCATTATGTACATCATCGACTGAGGTCCTGCACCATGGAAAAACAGTTACCGTTGTTTGCGTATGAACTGACAGCCTCCGCACAACAGACCATCCGCGAGGCGCTGGCTCTGCTGGAGCGCCAGTTACGCGAGCCCGGCGCGTCGTTTACCTCCAGCAGCTCAGTACGTGACTGGTTACGTCTTCAGCTGACAATGGAGGAAAGAGAGGCATTTGTTCTGCTGCTGCTGGATAACCAGCACCGGCTGATTACACACGAAACGTTGTTCAAAGGCACCATCAGCCACACTGAAGTCCATCCACGGGAAGTGGTGAAGGCCTCCCTGAAATACAATGCGGCAGCGGTGATTGTTGCTCACTGTCATCCCTCAGGTCATGCCGAACCCAGTCAGGCTGACAGACGGGTGACAGAGCGTCTGAAGAACGCTCTGGACCTTGTGGATGTGCGTCTCCTGGACCACCTCGTCATCGGCGGAATGGATATCGTCTCGTTTGCTGAACGGGGCTGGTTGTAAGGGAGGAGTATTAATGAAAATTATCAGTAAACGTCAGGCAATGGCGATATACCGCCAGCATCCCCGGTCCCGGTTATTTCGCTTCTGTACGGGGAAGTACGCGTGGTCCGGCAGCATCTGTCACTATGCTGGTCGCGAGGTGCAGGATATCAGCGGTGTACTGGCCGTATTCGCTGAGCGCCGCCAGGACCGCAATGGCCCGTATGTCGTATTACGCAGCGTAAGCCTGAATTAATTCACGATTAAGGAGAACTACATTTTGTCGAAAAAAACCACGATAACAACGCATGATATCAGCGAACCCTGGTGGGGGCTCAGGCGCAGTGTCTCCCCGTGTTTTGGTGCCCGTCTGGTACAGGAGGGAAACCGCCTGCATTATCTGGCTGACCGGGCAAACTTTAACGGTCAGTTCTGTGATGCTGATTTGCGCCACCTTGACCAGGCTTTCCCGGTATTGATGAAACAACTGGAGTTAATGCTCACCAGCGGTGAACTGAACCCCCGACATCAGCACCTCGTTACGCTGTATGCAAAAGGTCTGACCTGCGAAGCCGATACGCTCGGTTCGCACGGCTACGTTTGTATCGCGATTTATCCCACTCCTGTAGCCACGGCATAACACCGTAATACTTCGCCCTTCAGTGCACACATCTTCCCAGTAAAGAGATAACGTTTATGCAAACCAAATCATCCCCTTTAATGCGGGCGGCATCGTCATGCCCGTCTCCCGTGGGTGTCTGGCAGACTCTGCTGACCTGCCTGCTGGAACACCACTATGGTCTCACGCTTAATGACACGCCGTTCATTGATGAACAGGTCATTCAGCAGCATATCGACGCGGGTATCTCGCTGGCCGATGCCCTGAATTTTATTGTTGAAAAGTATGAACTGGTCCGCACTGACCGGCCAGGCTTCAGCATCAGGGAGCAGTCTCCGTTTATTACATCCATTGATATCCTCCGGGCCAGAAAGGCTACGGGGCTGATGAATTGTGGCACGTATAAAGATGTGACGGCCATTACCAGAGGACTGCATAGACAGGTCAGCACCCCCGGTAAACGCTGATATGCCTACAGAATCCCACAAAAATATAAACGCCAGCCCTGACCGGATGGCGTTTCCTGTATATAAAGGAGAGAGCTAATGAGCAGAAATAACGTTACTGAACCCGAAGTGTTAACCGGGCACACCGATGTGATTTGCTCCACCAGCATTGAACGTATCGTCACAGGCCGTAATGCTGCGCTGACACGGATTGAAAGCCTTATCCGTGAGCTTGATGATATCTCCATTCTGACCCGCAATATCGGCGGTGGTACAGCTCCGGAGTGGGGAATGCGGGAGGGCCATAGATACGATTGCTGGTTTACGGAAACCCCCGATAAAGCGATGAAAGCGATTACCCGCAATATTGATCGCCGTATCTGGCGCGATCTGATGAACAAATCAGGCATGCTGAGCCTGATGGATGCTCAGGCTCGTGACGAGTGGCACAAAAGTCTGGAGAAAGACGATATCCCCGCGATCTCTGAAGACAATATCCTTAGTACCTTTGAGCAGCTTCATCACAACAAACAGAAGGTCTTCGAGCGTGGCATCATCAATGCCTTCAGAGGCCTGTCATGGGATTACAAAACCAACAGTCCCTGCAGTTTCGGAAAGAAGATCATCATTAACAATCTGATGACGCATAATCGATGGGGATTCAGCCTCAACTGGGGCTGGCGGCGAGATCAACTGGTTGACCTAGAAAGAATGCTATTCCTGCTAGATGGTAAACCGATCCCTGAAAACCGTAGTGATATCTCTGCTCGGTTGATGGAGCATGTTCGTGATAACCCCGCGAGGGATGGTTACGAAGATGTTTTCTTCAGTATTCGTTATTTTCAGAAGGGAACCGCGCATCTGATATTCAAACGGCTGGATCTGGTGGAGAAGATGAACGACATCATCGCAAAGCATTATCCATGCATGCTTGCCCAGCGATAATGGGCTGTATTTTCTGACAAATTTATCTGTTGGTATAAATGTTGGTACAAATTTTATTGAACACGATTTTATCCATATAAAACATATCAATGCTTTATGTATTCGAATCCTGTAGGGGTACCATTTTCTCGTTAAGAATCCTCTTTCCTTACCTTTTTACTTCCTGGAATTAGTGTTTTTCTTTTACTATCCCTATCGAAGTTGACGTAGGTCTAACCGAATCAGAGCTGCACATAAGCCTTTAAAGGGCTCATTTCGTTCCTGGGAGGATGAGGGACTCATAGCCCTCAATCTACCAAAGAAAGAAACGGCAGAGCCAAAAGAGAGATAATACATACTCATTAATGGCGGCGGATTGTATCAATTAGCTACAGCAGTAGGCCTTACGATGATTGAGAGATACCTGGTAAAATAAGCAGATATACTTTAAAATATTTGCGTTAATATATTCATTATTGAATCACACAATATGTCGGGTCGGATCATATAATTGAAGGTGAGCTGAGTGATATAATCGATTTGCTGAATAATTTAATTTGTGATGAAAATTTTTTAACACGCACAGAACGCCTTGATTTGGTCCGGGCTATTGCCGCCATCGGGGCGATAAAAGACGTGTTGCTATACTTTCTCCACAAAAATCCTCGTCGGTTAAAAAGAGTGAAGAAAAGAAAGAAAAGGTTATCGAGCCACGTTTTCCAAACGCTGGCATAGCCTGGAATGACAATGATGAGTCCATCCTACGGGAAGTATTAGACCCTATTCCAACGGAGAAAATAGGCGATCATCTCTTCTGGCTGGCCGAAAAGCTTGGGCGTATTCCTTATAGTATGGCTTGTAAGATAGCTCAGGTGAAAAATTACCTGCTGAATGGAAAGATAGCTTCCGTAAAATTTCAGCTCGGATTCGCGATTCGAAAAATGACGTTCAGCGAATATATTCAAGCTAAAAGTAATGAATAAGCACGGAATAAGATTCGAGCCTTTATGGCCTTATGGCATTTTTGTGTAAAGGATCTGCGAGCAACCTGCAGGCAGGCATAACGATTTCTTGTGACACTACAAAAAAATACTTTCAGAGATATTCGGCACTATTGAGAAAGATCAATATGTTTTTTCCTTCTGCCGGGTAATTTGAGTTGTCCTTTCTCACGAGAGCAATCTTTATGGCCGTTAAACGACTCGGTACCGCCGTGTTAGTATTACTGTGTGCTTTTATAGCCAGCGCTGCTGCCGCTAAAGCACCGCAATTAAATGATGATCAAGTTAAGCAGCAAATTATTGAGGCTTCTATTGCTTCTTATCCTGGCGTTTGCGCTTGTCCGTTTAATCGGGCGAGAAACGGCAGTTCCTGTGGCAGGCGCAGCGCCTGGAGTAAAGCAGGAGGTTATGCGCCAGTTTGTTATAAGAAAGAAGTCACTCAAGAGATGATTAAACGCTGGCGTCAATCCCAACAAATATAGATATTTATCCCCGCTGGGAACGCAACGTTACTTTGCTCTTGGACCTGGTTTCGGAGAGTCTGGCAACACGCAGACTCTCTGAGAAAAGGGCAGAGGCTCGCTCGTTTTCCCGGCCTCAGGCGCCGGTTTCATTTTTTATTCGCCTGTTAATGTATTCCACTGCCTGAGAGACATCCATAATCCCATTAATCGCGTTAGTCACACCCTGGCCGATAATAATTTCTGCCTGGCGCAGGTTGAAGGGCTTACCCTGCGTTCCCTGCGACTCTCTTATCCCGACCATGCCCTTTTCATTCAATAAATTAAACCATGGATAGAGGTTCAGGACGTTCTGATCGTGACAAATTCCTGACCAGGCGCAGTTTCCTCCGAGCAGAACCAGATGACGCGCAATTTCATCGGAATAAAGCCAACTGAAGAACTGCTCAACCTGTTTTTTCTTTTTGCTGTAGCGGGACATCCCAATGGATCCCCCTCCCAACTGTGGAAGCTGTCCCGGGACTGAAGCATAGCCGATAGTGGGGGCGATAGGGCTATGCGCGACGTCGTTGAACAAATTGAGATACATGATCAACATGGCGAGGTTGCCGCGCTCAAACTGCTTAACGGCGTCACTCCACCATTCTCCTGAGAGATTCACGGCGACGGAGAGCTGTTGCAGGTATTGTTCAAGCGCCGTAGCGGCAAGCGAAGTCTCCAGTTGAACCGGTTCGCCTTCGCAAACCAGACGTCCGCCGAGAGCGTAATAACGCAGTAGATATTCCGTGGCGATAAGCCCTGAGCTGCCTAAGGTCACCGCCGTGCCCATCGGGCGCAGCCTGTTATCCGGCTGATGCAGGCGACTGAAGAAAGCCGCTAACTCATCAAATTGCGCAAAGTTTTTGGGTAGCGTCAACTCTTTGCCCGTCGTTTCGTAGAACATCCGTTTTAACGTCGCATCTTCAAAGAGATCGCGTCGGTAAAACAGAAGCTGCATACTGGCATCAAAGGGGATGGCCCATGCGGTGCCATTCACTATGCTGAAGTGCTGTCGAATCTGGTCAGAAAAATGAGTCAGCAGCTGCGGCAGCGCAGGGGAAATCGACTCCAGCGGCAATAAGGCTTTTTCTGCAAACCAGGGAAAACAGGCCATATCGATGCGCAGGAGATCGTAATAAGGATGCAGATGAAGATGGGAAAGAATTTCAAACACTTCATCATAAGGATAAACCGCAAGATTTACCTTGATACCGGTCTGACGATAAAAGTGAGGTAACAGCTTTTTCAGCGCATCGGTTGAGGGGCTGGGCAAAATTAACATATTCAGCGTCGCCTCGGTCTCAGGCGGCTGGACGGATTGGCCATCTAATGAAAATCCGCTATTTGTCAGAATTCGATGCGTTACCTGTTTTTTAGGCTGGCGAATATGGGAAGCGATGGCGGTACCCAGGCGACCATAGTCCATCTGGTAGTTTGTGACGCCGTCGAAGGCTGCCGGAAGATTATCACTCAACTGCAGTATCGGCGGACAGGGCTGCACGCTACCAAACCAGGCTGCCTGCGTCACGGCTCGCGTTTTATCACTATCCTGAGTGATGAAAATATCGGGGGGAACCCCGCGGAAAAAATCAAACGCTACGGTGTTAGACTCGCCCGCCTGGGAGGATAACACGGTGAGCTTAGCCTGCGGACTGACTGTCCGGCAGGTCTCCTGTATCGCCTGAATAAAACATGCGCTATGAGCATATTCAAGGGGTTCGCAGAAGATACCGATATGGCCCGGCCGCTGCGCGAGCGCTCTTCTCGCAAGGTGTTCACCCGCAGTGACGTAATCGAGGCTGAAATAGTTGTCAGCTCCGGTAGGTTGCCGGTATGCAAAAAGGATCTGTTCCGCGGGCAGCTTGAGCATTTCATAATAAGGTTGGCTATTGCTCAGGCAGCTGACGGTAACAATGGTCTGGTAAGATTTTGCCGCCAGCGTTTGCAGAATCTCCAGTTCCAGGTTGGGCAGATCGTTGGTCAGGTAAAGATCCAGCGGTTCGCTTAATGATGGCTGACAGACCTGATGTAAGCCCCGGTAAAGCTGGTAATACTGCTCCGCATTAATGTCTGGCAGCAGTAGCGCCACCCCTTGGCTTTTACTGGCTCTTAACGATTGCGCCTGCGCATTTAACTGATAGCCCACTTCCTTAGCCGCTCGTTGAACCGCTTCAATCTTCTCAACGCTGACATTTCCTCTGCCATTAAGTACGTTCGAGACAGTGCCGTGTGATACACCGGCTAGCTTTGCTATGTCTTTGATTGTCGGCATATTTTAATCCTTACCCTCATACGTTGATGCTAGCACGGCATACATCTGAAAACTATCGTTGCCGGTATTATTTGAACGTTACAAAATAAATTTGTGTCATTTATAGACATTAGGAATATTAATCTTTTCCGGCTTGAGATGATTAACCATATGGTAAAAATGATAATTTATTGAAATTTAAGATAAATTAAGTAAGTTTTTGAAGGGGATCACTTCTGGGGTAAAAGATTGTTGTTCCGGTTAAACGGCAGAACCATAATTGACACGTTCCAATCACGTTTGATTACATTTTTGATGATAAAAACAGCAACCTGTTAGTGATAAGAGGAAATCATGAAGATCCATTTTCTGGGAACGGCAGCGTCTGAAGGGATACCTAACCCGTTTTGCCGCTGCGAGCACTGTCAGCAAGCCCGTATACGTAAGGGAAAAGACATTCGTACACACTCTTCCGCGATTATTGATGATCAACTGTTGATTGACGTCGCGCCGGAATTTAGCCAGCAGCTGCTGCGCGACGGCATGGACGCAACTGAAATCAGGTCGCTTCTGTTTACCCATACTCATCCCGATCATTTCAACGTCGGCGATCTTTTCAGCCGAATGGAGGGTTACGGATTTGAGATTAACCATCCGCTGAATATCTTTGGTAACGATCGTGCGATTAACGGTGCGGCAGAGGTTTTGCCGGGCTATAGCGCAGAGCGCTTTGCCTTTCATTGCCTGGTGCCCTTCGTCACCGTAGAAACCCGTGGTTATCGGATAACTCCGCTGCTGGCTAACCATGCTAAATGGGAGCTTTGTTATACCTGGTTTATCGAAAAAGAGGGCCAGTCAATTTTTTACGGTCATGACTCTGGCTGGTTTCCTGAGCTCACCTGGCAGTGGCTGGAAGGTAAAAAAATCGATCTGGCCGTTCTGGAGTGTACCTACGGCTTTAATGGAGAAAACCGTACCAATAACCATATGAGTCTGGAAACGGTGTTCGCTGCCAGAGACAGACTGGCGGAACTGGGCTGCCTGAAGAAAACAAGTCAACTTGTCGTCTCGCATATTTCACACAGCGGCGGTCTCCTGCACGATGAGCTAGTAGCAGCATGTGATAAAGAGAACATTCTTGTCGCCTGGGACGGGCTTAACCTGAGCATTAACCAATAAAGGATATGCAATATGGACCTTAATAAAACACCACGCCTGTTAATTATGATGTTCATACAGTACTTTATGCAGGGCGCCTGGAATATGACCATGGGGCTGGTATTAAGTACCTATGGAATGGCGACCATAATCGGCTCATCCTATGCCTTGCTCGGATTAGCGACAATTATTTCACCGTTATTTATTGGTATGGTGGCCGATCGCTTCTTTGCATCACAAAAGGTCATGGCGATCCTGCACTTAGTCAATGCTGGCGTTCTGCTGTTTGTTCCGCAATTTATTGAAGCACAAAATACCGGCATGACGCTGACCATGATTTTCCTGGTCGGTCTGCTGTTTTATCCGACAACGGCGCTGGCTAACAGTATCAGTTTCAGCCATATCAATGGGGTTAAATATTTCCCATTCATCCGCGTTTTTGGCACCTTCGGCTTTATGGCAATCGGCTTTATCATTGGTGAAATGGGATATTCCGGCAACACAGTTACCTGGTATATTGCGGCAGCTTCCGGCGCCGTCCTGGGCTTATATTGCTTCACATTGCCGAATACGCCGCCAAAAGCAAAAGGAAACGCTTTTGCGCTGCGCGATCTGTTATGTCTCGATGCTCTGGCACTCTTCAAAGATCGTAGCTTCAGCGTGCTGATGCTGAGTATCTTTGTCTTAATGATCCCCAAAACTGCATATTCCGCCTATATTCCGGTCTTTTTGAAAGCGCTGGGGTTCGATAATGCCGCATCAATGATGCAGATCGGGATTGCCTGCGAAGTGATTTTTATGTTCCTGCTGTCGTTCTTCTTACTAAAAGCCGGCTTTAAAATCACGCTGATGCTGGGGGCCGTTTGCTGGATCATCCGCACGCTGTTGTTTGCTCATGCCTCGCTGGATGCCAACATGATGTTTGTGCTGATCGGCCTGATGTTACAGGGATTCTGCTGGGACTTTTTCTTTACCGTCGGCGATATTTATGTTGACCGCAAAGCCGCGCCAGAGATCAAAGCGCAGGCGCAAAGCTTGAGATTTATCGTCTCCAACGGCGTCGGGCTGCTGTTTGCTTCTACCGTTTGCGGGCAGATTTTTAACACTACCGTGACTGAGCAAGGGCCGGAAGCGTTACCGCAATGGGAAACATTCTGGTTAGTTTCAGCCGGTGTGGCCGCGGTAGTGAGCGTCTTCTTCCTGATTTTCTTCCGCGACGATCTGTCAAAACGCAAAACGGATCTCGAATTGAAGAAAGCGAATTCCTGATTGATAACGGATCTTTCATTAAGGTAAAGATATGAATAATCTGGCCGCCACGATCGTCGATCACGGATGGTTTCCGTTATTGACCATCGTCAAAATCAGCATTGCGTTTATTCTGGGAGGCATCATTGGCCTGGAAAGAGAATCGAAAGGGAAACCTGTCGGATTCAAAACCTGTGTCATTTTATCTGTCGCCAGCTGTGTGTTAACCATCGTTTCAATACAGTCGGCGGAATACTATGCTGAAATTTCGATGAACATCCGTAGCGATCCGATGCGCCTGGCGGCCCAGATTATCAGCGGCGTCGGTTTTCTGGGGGCGGGAGTGATTCTACATCGCCACGACGATGCTATTTCAGGCCTGACGACGGCGGCCATTGTCTGGGCATCAGCCGGGATTGGAATTACCTGCGGCGCCGGTTTTTATTTTCATGCTTTTTTCGCCACGGGTTTGTTCTTATTGGCGATAAAATTAAGCCCATTCATTATATTCCTGCAAACTAAAAATCAGTTCCCTGGAAAAGTGAAAGTACGGGTGGTTCTTGATGAACGAGGGGCCCTTGAAAAGCTGATAAGCCGTATTCATCAGCAAAAAAATATTATCGAGAATATTACGATTAGAGACATTAAAAAGGGAAAGATTGAGGTTAATTTAAAAATGGTTGTTCGCCAGAAAATGACCTTACCTGACTTATACCACGATCTGTCTCATGTTGAGCATGTCTACGCGCTCGCTCTTGAACATTGATTAGTATAAAAATGTGGATTATGTGGCCGCTTGTTCTCTTTTATGTTGGCGGTACCAATACACCCGATATCGGGTGTGTTGGTAAGCGTAATGATAGTGAAAATGAAGAATTAATATGATTAATGATATAATTTAGCGTCAGCCCAGGACTTTACAATTCTCTGATGATGATTTCCTCAAGTTGTTCGATGCTTATCTTCCTAATTTGTTCACATGAGAGAGATGGTCTGATAAGCCGGAGATGCATACTGTCGTTAACAATTATTATCAATGGTTTCTCATTGCTACTGCGAATAATATCCAGAATCGAACATATTTTCCACATTGTCATTATACCTGTAGTTGCTAAAACTAGTTTTTAATTTATATCATACAGCCTTGAGTAAAATGATAGCCTATATCATCTCCGGGATGAGGAGAGGGATGCGTCCTGATATAATATCTACCAGCAACTTGGTTGAGTATTATTCGATCCTTTTTTTGCCACTTATTATTATTTTGATTTAAAGTAAATAAAGTTGAGCCATTAACCAAATGGCTTAATACCCATTGTCTGTTTCTGCAAACTCCTGGTTTAATGATGCCATCTGACTCGCGGTGGATATATAATTCCACGAGTAGAACTTGGCTATCATTGTACCTTGCGCCTGCAATAAGGAATTTGGCCCAGCGATAACTATACATAATCCTCTCTTGATTCTTAATGTTTATTTGGCTGTAAATCTACGAAGTATTTTCTTTGAGTGACTGAATACTGCTGTTCTCAAATATATAGGCAAGAAAAAAATAATTCAATCGCAGGTTAATTTCTTAGTGATTATAAATGCAAAGATTTTAATGTATTAATTTTTAGTTTTTTATAATTCGCTTTAAACTCTAAGAGATTTTTTATGCGAAAATTTAAAGGTTTTTTATTGCCGTTTAAGCACTGTGAAATATTATTTTTTAATGCTATGTGTGTTTTTGTATTATGAGTTGTTTCTGAATTTGTTGAATGTTTTTTTATTGTTTCATCGGCGATGATTAATATGATGTTGTACACATAATTAACATAAAATGATTGTTCTTATAACATTCCTCATTGTGTTTATTGATACTATTGGTTTATTAATACGATACCTCTTTACTCATTCCTGTATCGTCAACAGGGGGACAGGAGGCTAATTATATCAGGGATCTGAATGCATACGCCTGACTGTTGGGTAGCATACCTCTCGAGACCTGGTATGATGTGTTTACAAGACTTCAATTTCCCCGGGATGCTACAGGGCTCAACACGTTCAGAGCTTGTCTTACCGCAGCATACTTAGGTATTCACAGGATGCAGAATAATTATGAAGTACTTAATTGAAAACAAACTGATTTATAATGCTGAGTCTGGTGAGCTTATTCGTATTGATATTGGCGTAACGGATAAGCACCAATTAACGAAAACGGCCAATCATATTCTGGCCATACTGATTGAATCCCACGGTGAGATTGTTCCTCGGCAAAGCCTGTTAGAGAGGGTGTGGGAGTCTCGTGGGCTCGAAGCTTCAAATTCATCTTTAAACCAATATATTAGTATTCTCAGAAAGAAACTATCATCCCTGACGGGAACAGAGAATATTATTTTGACAAATCCAGGCGTTGGCTTTTATCTGTCTGCAGATATCAAAATTAAACTATGTAATGAAGTCAGCAACGGGCTATCTCCTCCACGGCGAACCCGTTACCACTGGTTTAGTTATCTGATACGTGGAGGTATTTTAGCACTAATCCCCAGCCTTTTTTTTATTTTGCTTGCTAAATATGAAGTTGTTGTTCCATCTATTCGTTTGAAAGAGTCCGACAATCTGACTCGTATCGGCAACTGTCAATTAAAATCGTCTGTTCCCATCCCCGAGAGAATGCAGGAAAAAGTTCTTAATCTAATGGAGATGCATCATCCTGGGCTGCTTGAACACTGTCAAAGTAGTCCGGCCAGACTAATCGTTTATGTCCAAAGAAGTGTCCTTCATGGTAAATCTGGCGCCGTTTTTACATCATTTTGCCCTGTGAATAGCATAAGCCATAAGACGCTCTATTGTCATAATTTTTACGCTAATCAGTGGAGGCAGCATGACTAAGAATAAATTCTACCTGTGCTTTGTTTTTTTGTTCTGCGCGGTCTTCGCTCTGATTATTTATCTACTGATTTTACTGAATAAGAAAAATAAAATTAAAACATGTGAGGCAAATGTTTACTTTACTATTTCATCATTGAACGATTCATACACTTTTGACGGCCATGTTTTATTTGATATGAGCAATAATAGTGGCTATGTTTCTTTGTCTGGAAAGATAGTCGATGGTGATGAATCGTACTATCTTTCGCAGGATATAGCCTTTGATTATATGGCCGATGGTGAGGGACGATACAAAATATTACCGGGTGATAAAATCGATAATAGATATGGAAGTATTCCTGATGATCTCATTATACCTATTTATGATATCATGGGATTGTCCGGAAAATCACCCATCTTTATTTTTACCCGGAACAGGGACTACATTGTCTGGGGAACGCTCAATTCACCGGTGATGACCTGCGTATTTACTATGGATAGATAAACGCCATATATTTGTTCTGATGTGACTTACGGGTTAATTCCCGGCGACCGGAGCCGCCGGAAACGGCATTACTTCGTTGCGCCCTCAAGGATAACCTTGTCGTTCTCCCCACGGGTGATGCTCTGCTGATGAAGGCTGTCGGCGAGCATTACGTCATTGACGGCGAAAAATTCCCAGGCCTGCGGCGTGTTGGCGAAGGTTACCTCATCGAACTGACTGTCGTGCAGGAAAGAGATATTGGTTGCTTTGGTGTTACGGAAGCGGACGTTGGAAAAACGCAGATTCTGATGATAGGCATCGCGAGAATAGTGAATACCAAACGACTCCGCCATTTCGGCTACCGTCATGCCGTCAATCAGGATGCTGTGCTTAGCCGAAGTACCATCGACGGTCACATCCTGCACCTGAACGTCGCGGAACTGAGCGGGCTCGTCGGCAGGGGTCGTATCATTTACGTCGGCGCTGTATTTGATAGTAAAAACAAACGGCTCTTTGGCGATATCTTTCATCGCGTTATGACGGAACAGCACCTCCCGCACGCCACCGCCATAGTAGGGGCGGCTCTTCATGCGCAGGCCAACGTCGGTCATATACATGACGTTATCCTCGGCGCGAACGTTTTCGATCCACGCGCCGGTATGGCTACCCGTCACCACGGCGCCGTGGCCTTTACGGAAATAGTTATTAAAAATCCACGCCGCGCTTTGCGGCTGCTGATGAAACGTTTTCGCGCCTTTACCAAACCCGGCGGCAAAATTAACGCAATCATCTCCGGTATCAAAGAAGTTATTGAAGACCAACGCGTTTTTGCTATTGCCGAACTCGACGCCGTCGGCGTTATTGCCGTCAAAGGTCTGATGCACAAGCCCATTCAGGGTAATATTTTCTGACTCCAGCACCATCACCCCGTGGAAAGCGGGATTACGAATAGTCAGTCCGGCAAGGTAGAGATTTTGCACGCCGCGCAAGGTCATCAGGCTGGAGCGGCGGTTTTTATAGGCGCTATTGTTTTCAATCCCTTCCGCGATAGCCGCTTCGGTCTGATGCTTTGCCAGAATACCGTCCGCGCCGACTTTTTTGGCATTGCTGGCCCGGTACTGCGGCAGCGCGTTGCCCAATTCGTCGCTAATTGTCGCATCGCCGCCGCTTTTGACGCCGCGGGTCCAGCCGTTGCCGTCAATCGTGCCTTTCCCAACGATGCGAATATTACGAAACGTTCCGGCCGGAGACTCGCCCTTATCGTCCGCGCCCAGCACGTTAATTAATGATGGCGGGCGGCGAGGCTGCGGATGATCGCTATAGGGATAGAGGTAATAGCCTTTATCAAGCGGATACTGGGCCGGATCGTCCGAACCCAGCAGGGTGGCGCCAGCCGCAATATCCAGGGTCATATCGCTGTGCAGGAACAACGCGCCAGTTTTGAATTCGCCGCCGGAAATCAGCACCTTGCAGCCCTGAGGATAGTGCGTGACGGTACAGCTATCAATGGCCCGCTGCAGCGCCTGGGTATTCAGCGTGGTGCCGTCACCCTTCGCGCCGAATGTGCTGGCTTCGATGACGTGCGGCGTTTTGCGGGTTTGCGCTTTAACCACCGCGCTGTCCGGAGATTCCTGGCCATTGGCGTAGACCGCGCGCACCGTAAAGGCATACTCCGTATCCGGCTGCAGGTTGGTGGCCGTGAAGCTGCGCAGATCGATTTTCTGCTGCCAGCCGTCGCTGGCGATCCGCTGATAGAAGTTATCAATATAGGGCTTTGCCGGGGAAAAATGGTTTTGATTTTCACGCGCCAGGCCCAGCCGCTCGCCTTGACGATAGACGGCGTAGTCCACCACCTGCTCGGTCTCAGACTCCGGTTTTTCCCAGACCAGCACCAGGCTGTTTTCATCGGCAGACAGTATCGGAACCATGACATTTTGTGGCGCGGAGGCGGGCGCATCGTGCTGGTTATCGACGGTTCCGCCGCTGTCATTACAGCCGCCTGCGAGCCCGGCTAGTGCGATTGCCAACGCCAGCATGCCGCGTGCAGGTCTGAAGGTATTGCGCATAGATTTTCCTTAATGTCATATTTTATGAGAAAATAAAATTCAAATTCATTTAAAATAAAACATCATTTTATATTTATGTGGGAAAATAAACGCGAGTCAGTTCAATCTTTCATCAGGCGAAAAAAAACTTAATCGGATAAGCAAAGGCGGACCTCACCGCCCAGCTTCCCTTCTACTGCTGAGAATCATCGATACGATAGCCGCACGAAGTCGGTACGATATGGGCAAACCCCGATCCGCCAAGATGCATACCGGCAATCAGCAGGTTTTCGCTGGCGGCCTGGGCGAGAATCGCTTCCCGCGTCGCTCTGGCCTGTACGGGATCGCAATCAAAAGCGATAGCGGCGGCGGGTCGCGCGGCCTGAATATGCGGAAAGTGGACGATATCGCCCCAAATCAGCAGGCTTTGCCCGGCGGCGTCAATGCGAAACCCGCTATGGCCCGGCGTATGTCCGGGTAACCAGACCGGATGGATACCCGCGACGACTTCGCGATCCTCCAGAAACCCGAGGCGCCGGGACCACGCGTCCAGGGTGCGGCGGGCGAGAGCGAAGTTTCGCTGCCCGCGCTCATTAGCCCGTCTTAACATGACGTCATCCTGCCAGTACTCCGCTTCCAGAGGATGCAGATGAAGACGAGCGTTGGGATAGCGCGGCGCGCTGTTGGCATCCAGCAGGCCGCCGATATGATCCGGGTGAGCGTGGGTCAGCAGGACGGTATCAACGTCGTCTGGCGCACTTCCCGCCGCCCGCAGACTGGTTTCCAGCACGCCGCCTCCCGTCCCCGCGTCGATCAGAATCGTTCTTCCCCGGCCGCGGATAAGATAGCCATTAATGTCAATAGTGCCGGGGTCGATGACGCCCGCATCGCGCTGGATTTGTGCGGCATCGCCGCTATCGATGCCGGACAGCAGCGCCAGGCCGGCGGCCATGCTGCCGTCGCTAAGGGCAGTCACCTGAAAATCGCCAATCTGGCGGGTGACAAAAGATGAATTGCGCATAAAAACCTCTTAGCGTGATGCTGGCTGTTTTTCAGCCGGGCTTTGCAGCTGACCGGCCATGGGTTCATAGATCCAGGCTTTTTCCCGTCCCGCAAGTAGCATCGCCTCCCGGCGCGGCAGAACGTATACCACGCGCAGCGACGGGTTATTATCCAGCCCGGCGGCCGGAAGTCTTGTCGGCTGATACCCCAGCTCCGAGTCCACAAAGTCCAGCGGCTCCGGGCTCAGCAGCAAAACATCCTCCTCAGAGACGGCAGGGAACACCCCGCTGTACCGATACAGGTTTCGCCGCCAGTCGCGAATATGCGCCTGCCAGCGCGCAAAGTCGCCGCCGCCTTTATGGCGATACGCTTCACTGGCGATGGTGTCAGCATCATGGATAGTATGGATGGCAAGATAGACCGGGCAGCCGGAGGAGAGCGCCCGGAAGCGCTGCGAAGCGCGGAACCCGCTGACGGATACCAGCGCCGGCAGCTTGTGCTGGCTGTAAAATCGATTCCAGCCGGCTTCGCTTTCCGGGTCGGCGTAGCTGCACTCAACGATATATAACATGGGCTGACCTCTGCATGATGGCGTGATGATATTGACGTTTGATCATGCTACGTTGTGTATTGAGCGCTCTGAAACGATATTATTTCATCCCTCAATGACATTTTGTCATTAATGCAAAATCCAGCAGAGGTGGTCATCGTGCGAAAAAAACTCCCCAGCAGCGCCTCTTTGCAGGCTTTTGAGGCTGCCGCCAGGCACGGTAACTTTGCCCGCGCGGCGGAAGAACTGTCGCTTACCGAAGGGGCGATCAGTCGGCAAATCGCCCGTCTGGAATCGCTGTTGAACTGCAGGCTGTTTGAGCGGACGGGGAGCCGGGTACGGCTGAATCCTAACGGCGCGCGCTATGCGCACCATGTGCGCGAAACGCTGGAGCGCCTTGAACGGGACACTCAATATCTGATGGGGGCCGCGGACGGCAGCCGAAGCCTGGAAATCGCCGCGCCGCCGACCTTCGCCAGCCGCTGGCTCATTCCCCGGCTGGGGGATTTTCAGCACCGGCATCCGGATATCACGCTGAATATCGCGGTCAGAACCGACCCGTTTATCCTCACCGGCAGCGGTTTTGACGCGGCGCTTCACTTTGAACACCCCGCCTGGGCCGGAATGCGTATGCAGTTTCTGTTTGAAGAGAGGCTGGTACCGGTATGCCACGCCGGGCTACTCACGGAAGAAGATCTCGTCAGCCAACTGAACGCGCTGCCGCGAATTCATCGACGGCAGAATCCCGACGCCTGGCAGCGCTATGCTGAAGAGTGCGGGATCGTGCTGGATAATCCGGCGCAGGGGGGGCGCTACGATCTGCATGAGATGGCGATAGCCGCCGCGCTGGCCGGGCAGGGCGTTGCGCTGGTGCCCCATGTGTACGTCGAAAACGCGATCGAAAACGGGCTACTGGCTGCGCCCTGGCCGCAGGCCCGCAGCCTGAGCAAGCGCTTTTGCCTGGTGAAGCCGCTGGAAAACGGCGTCAATGAGTCGGCGCTACGGGCGTTCGAGCAGTGGCTGTTGACGCAATAAGGCCCGGGCAGGGCCTTATTGGCATTAAGCGCAGCCTCAGGCGTGGGATAAAAGCGGGAACATCAGCTTATTCTCTTTGAAAATATTTTCTTTTTGCTCGTAGATAAACAGAATATCTTCGCCTTCGATTTTCTCATACTCGCCGGTCCGATTCTCTTTGGGGGTAAAGCCGAGGATAGCCTGGTACGTATTGTCATCGGCGAGCTGGTTGACAATGGACGACAGGGAGCGGCCGCTGTCGCAGAAAATATCAAAACAGATCAGCGCCGGACCGTTTTGCATCGCAATCGCGATCGCCTGGTTTTTCTCGGAATAATAGACGAAGTGCTGCATAAAGGCGGAGCAGTAGAACATCAATAAACCGAAGTTATTCTGCACCCGCAGCTGCGAAAACGGATTCGATTTTTGATAATACCGCTGCAATAGCGCAACGTCTTCCGGCCGATCCATATCGAGCTTGCGGAAATCGCCCGCAGCCGGCACTACCGGCATAATATACTGATGCTCGTCGGTGCGCTCGAAGCCGAATTTCGGGTAAAAATCAACGGTTGTCGGGTTAGCGAACAGGAAGAAGGCGTCGGCTTTATCCTGCCAGTCCGCCAAAATCTCATTCACAAGCTGCCCGGCGAGGCCCCGATTGCGATGATCGATATCGGTCATTACGGTGCCGATTTGGATATAGCGGCGGGGTTCGCCCTGCCAGATCAGGTCGATAATATTGGCGGAGGCGTTAGCAATCACTTTATTGTTGCTGACCAGGGCGTAGGGAATATAGGCGTCGGTCCAGTAGCCTTTGCGGTACCACTCTTTAAAGGAGAGATCGAAGGTTTTAATCGCCAGGTCAATGAAGCTCTTTCTTAACGCGTCATCGTGCACAATTTGCTTAACTAATTTCCAGGTCATCGTCGACATTCCTTACGCTGCGGGTGAGGCACTGTTTTCGGCCATCTGTTCGGCGGTCCGATCTCTGTCGGGCGACCTAAAAATAGCATATCCCCGCTGATGGGCGACGATTGTCGCGCCTAAGCCTTGCTCAGGTCACACAATCCGGGAAAATCGCGCGAAAAAGGGTAAGCTTTCGCACGCTTAAGAAACGTCGCTGTGAGGCAAAAAAACGCCTTTAGCAAATGAAAATTTGCCAGTCGTCAAAAACGAAGATGAATATATTGCGTTCATGGTCATGACCCCTATCATTAATAGGTAGGGTAAATGTGATATCATCGCGCCTTTCCCGTTTCGTCCTGGGGCTCTTTTTTATGCAACAACCTGTTGTTCGCGTTGGAGAATGGCTGGTTACTCCCTCTGTTAACCAAATTAGCCGCAAGGGGCGTCAGCTAACTCTCGAACCGCGCTTAATCGATCTTCTGGTTTTCTTTGCCCGTCATCCTGGGGAAGTACTCAGCCGGGATGAGCTCATCGATAATGTCTGGACCCGCAACGTTGTCACCAGCCATGTCGTCACGCAAAGCGTCTCTGAGCTACGTAAGTCGCTGAAAGATGGCGACGACGGCAGCCTTGAATATATCGCGACCGTACCCAAGCGAGGCTATAAGCTAACGGTGCCGGTGATCTGGTGTACGGAAGAGGGGGAAGAACTGACGCCGGTTATCCCGGCAGAAACGCCGACGGTCGCCGTGGACGCGCCATCGGTTTCCCCGCAGCCTGAGGCGGCTGCGCCAGAGATGGCGCCGGTGGTAAAGCCGGAAAAACGCAAGCGGCTGAGTACGTTTATCGTCTGGGGCTTGTTTCTGCTGGCCCTCGCGAGCTGCGTGGCGCTGGTGGCGTTATCGACCCTCGAGTCGCGCCCGCCGGTCACGAAAACGCGGCTGCTGCTCAACCCGCGCGATGTTGATATTCACCTGCTCAGCGGCAGCGCCTGCAACAACTGGTCATCGCAGCACTCCTATGCCATTGGTCTCGGGAGCCTGATTACCACCTCGCTGAACACCTTCTCCACCTTTATGGTGCACGATAAAACCAACTACAACATCAATGAGCCGAGCAGCTCCGGTAAAACCCTGACCATTGAGTTCGTCAACCAGCGGCACTACCGCGCGCAGCAGTGCTTTATGTCGGTGAAGGTGGTGGATAACGCCGACGGTTCGACCATGATGGATAAGCGTTACTTTGTCACCAGCGACAACCAGCTGTCGATTCAGAACGACCTGCTGAGCAGCCTGTCTGAGGCGCTGAAGCAGCCGTGGCCGGCGCGGATGCAGGAGATGTTAAAGCAATATCAGCCGTCGCAAAGTATCGCGCTTACCCATTTCTATCAGGCGCATCAGCTATTAATGAATGGAGACGTCGATTCACTCGGAAAAGCCAGTAGCCTGCTTGCCGACGTGAATAAACAGTCGCCGGACTTTACCTATGCCTGGGCGGAAAAAGCGCTGGTGGACGTATTACGCCATTCTCAGCAGCCGCTGGATGATAAACAGCTTGCCGATCTTTACAGCGAAATAACCCGGGTGGGTAATATGCCGGGGATTAAAGACATGGCAATATTTTATCAGATTAAAACGGTAGATATGCTGGGCAAAGGCAAAGTCGATGAAGCCTACAGCGCGATTAATACCGGCATTGATCTGGAAATGTCGTGGATGAATTATGTGCTGCTGGGTAAGGTCTACGAAATGAAAGGGCAGAACCGGGAAGCTGCCGATGCTTACCTGACGGCGTTTAATTTACGTCCGGGTGAGAATACATTTTACTGGATTGAAAACGCGGTATTTCAGACCTCGGTGACCCGCGTGGTTCCGTATCTCGATAACTTCCTCGCTTCAGAATAAGTAAACCCTCATCATGGTCATGGTTTTGGCCGTGGTGAGGTTAAACTTATGTTTCTCATGAGCGCCTCTGTTGTTATATTTTATATCCTTTTCTTGCTTGTTTTTAACACATCTTCAACACGAAATTGTGTTCGTAAATGCATGTAATTTATTAATATTTATCTTTTCCTGACCTCAACATGTCATCCTGATATGTTGCGCGAAAAAGGTCAAAATATCATTTGTCTGATGTTTGCAGTTATTTCACTTTATCTTTAGGACTTATCTCGTACTAATCCGTAATCTGATTGGCAGTTGGTCGGGTCAATAAAAGGTTCATCATCATGATCTGTACCTCCCAAATAAACTTAGGAGAAAAGCAAACATGAGTTCTGCCAAGAAGATCGGGCTATTTGCCTGTACCGGCGTGGTAGCCGGTAATATGATGGGGAGCGGTATTGCATTATTACCTGCGAACCTGGCGAGTATCGGTTCTATCGCCATTTGGGGTTGGGTAATATCTATTATTGGCGCGATGTCGCTGGCTTATGTATATGCCCGTCTGGCGACCAAAAACCCGCAGCAGGGTGGCCCCATCGCCTACGCCGGCGAAATATCTCCGGCGTTCGGTTTCCAGACCGGTGTGCTTTATTATCACGCTAACTGGATCGGCAATCTGGCAATCGGCATTACCGCCGTCTCTTATTTATCAACATTCTTCCCTATTTTAAATAACCCGGTACCGGCAGGTATTGCCTGTATTGCCATCGTGTGGATATTCACCTTCGTGAATATGCTCGGCGGTACCTGGGTAAGCCGCCTGACGACTATTGGTCTGGTGCTGGTGCTTATTCCGGTCGTGATGACCGCGGTGGTCGGCTGGCACTGGTTTGACGTTGCCACCTATCAGGCAAACTGGAACACCTCAGCCACGACGGATAGCCATGCGGTGGTGAAAAGTATCCTTCTCTGTCTGTGGGCCTTTGTCGGGGTAGAATCTGCCGCCGTCAGTACTGGGATGGTGAAAAACCCGAAACGTACCGTACCGCTGGCCACCATGCTGGGGACCGCGCTGGCGGGTATCGTGTATATCGCCGCGACCCAGGTCATCGCCGGTATGTACCCTGCGTCTGAGATGGCCGCGTCCGGCGCGCCGTTTGCTATCAGCGCATCGACTATCCTTGGCGGCTGGGCTGCGCCGATGGTGTCGGCCTTTACCGCCTTTGCCTGCCTGACTTCTCTCGGTTCGTGGATGATGCTGGTCGGCCAGGCCGGCGTGCGCGCCGCTAACGACGGCAACTTCCCGAAAATCTACGGTGAACTGGATAAAAACGGCAACCCGAAAAAAGGCCTGCTGCTGGCCGCGGTGAAAATGACCGTCCTGATGGTGCTGATCACCCTGATGAACTCCACCGGCGGGAAAGCCTCCGACCTGTTCGGCGAGCTGACCGGTATCGCGGTTCTGCTGACCATGCTGCCTTACTTCTACTCCTGCGTTGACCTGATTCGCTTCGAAGGCATTAACGTCCGCAACTTCGTCAGCCTGATTTGCTCCGTCCTCGGCTGCGGGTTCTGTTTCATCGCCCTGATGGGGGCAAGCTCCTTCGAACTGGCCGGCACCTTTATCGTCAGCCTGATCATCCTGATGTTCTACGGCCGCAAAATGCACCAGCGTCAGAGTAACGACGGCTCCGCTGATAGCAGCACCGCCAGCGCGCATTAATCCGTAACCCTATTCCTGAGGCTCCTTCCATCACCTGTCACGACGTGGCGGGAGGGGCTTTCTTTATCTGGAGATTTGACTATGAACGTTATCGCAATCATGAATCACATGGGTGTTTACTTCAAAGAAGAGCCCATCCGTGAGCTGCATCGCGCCCTCGAACGCCTGGACTTCCGTATTGTCTACCCGAACGACCGTGACGACTTATTAAAACTGATCGAAAACAATGCGCGTCTGTGCGGCGTGATCTTCGACTGGGATAAATACAATCTCGAACTGTGCGAAGACATCAGCAAAATGAACGAATATATGCCGCTGTACGCCTTTGCGAATACTTACTCAACGCTGGACGTGAGCCTCAACGATCTGCGCATGCAGGTTCGCTTCTTCGAATATGCGCTGGGCGCGGCGGAAGATATTGCGAACAAAATCAAACAGAATACCGACGAGTATATCGACACCATTCTGCCGCCGCTGACCAAAGCGCTGTTTAAATACGTGCGTGAAGGCAAATATACCTTCTGTACCCCAGGCCACATGGGCGGTACCGCGTTCCAGAAAAGCCCGGTCGGCAGCATCTTCTACGATTTCTTTGGTTCCAATACCATGAAATCCGATATCTCGATTTCAGTTTCTGAACTCGGTTCCCTGCTGGATCACAGCGGCCCGCATAAAGAAGCGGAAGAGTACATCGCCCGCGTCTTCAACGCAGAACGCAGCTACATGGTGACCAACGGCACCTCTACCGCCAACAAAATCGTCGGTATGTATTCCGCCCCGGCCGGTAGCACCGTGCTGATTGACCGTAACTGCCATAAATCGCTGACCCATCTGATGATGATGAGCGACATTACGCCAATCTACTTCCGCCCGACCCGTAACGCTTACGGCATCCTCGGCGGTATCCCGCAGAGCGAATTCCAGCACGCGACCATCGCGAAGCGCGTGAAAGAAACCCCGAACGCGACCTGGCCGGTGCACGCGGTGATCACCAACTCCACCTATGATGGCCTGCTGTACAACACGGACTACATCAAGAAAACCCTGGATGTGAAATCCATCCACTTTGACTCCGCGTGGGTGCCTTACACCAACTTCTCGCCGATTTATGAAGGCAAATGCGGGATGAGCGGCGGCCGCGTCGAAGGGAAAGTGATTTACGAAACCCAGTCCACGCACAAACTGCTGGCGGCGTTTTCTCAGGCATCAATGATTCATGTTAAAGGCGACGTAAACGAAGAAACCTTTAACGAAGCCTACATGATGCACACCACCACTTCTCCGCACTACGGCGTGGTGGCCTCGACGGAAACCGCGGCGGCGATGATGAAAGGCAACGCCGGTAAGCGCCTGATTGACGGCTCTATCGAACGTTCAATTAAGTTCCGTAAAGAGATTAAACGCCTGAAAGGCGAATCCGACGGCTGGTTCTTCGACGTCTGGCAGCCGGAACATATCGATGGCGCGGAATGCTGGCCGCTGCGCTCCGACAGCGCGTGGCACGGTTTCAAAAACATCGATAACGAACATATGTATCTCGACCCGATTAAAGTCACGCTGCTGACCCCGGGGATGAAGAAAGACGGCACCATGGATGATTTCGGTATTCCGGCAAGCATCGTGGCGAAGTATCTCGATGAGCACGGCATCGTGGTCGAAAAAACCGGTCCGTACAACCTGCTGTTCCTGTTCAGCATCGGTATCGACAAAACCAAAGCGCTGAGCCTGCTGCGCGCGCTGACCGATTTCAAACGCGCGTTCGACCTGAACCTGCGGGTGAAAAATATGCTGCCGTCGCTGTACCGTGAAGATCCTGAATTCTACGAAAACATGCGCGTTCAGGAACTGGCGCAGAACATTCACAAACTGATTGAGCACCACAACCTGCCGGACCTGATGTTCCGCGCGTTCGAAGTGCTGCCAACCATGATGATCACGCCGTACGCCGCGTTCCAGAAAGAGCTGCACGGTCAGACCGAAGAGGTGTATCTCGAAGAGATGGTGGGCCGCGTCAACGCCAACATGATCCTGCCGTATCCTCCGGGAGTGCCGCTGGTGATGCCGGGTGAAATGATCACCGAAGAGAGCCGTCCGGTGCTGGAATTCCTGCAGATGCTGTGCGAAATCGGCGCCCACTATCCGGGCTTCGAAACCGATATCCACGGCGCCTATCGTCAGGCGGATGGTCGTTACACCGTTAAAGTGCTGAGAGAAGAAAACAACAAATAATCGATGCACAACAGGGAAGTGGCTTGCCGCTTCCCTTTTTCACGCTGCAAGGAGAACACATGAAAACACCCTCACAGCCGCGCGCGATCTATTACATCGTTGCGATCCAAATCTGGGAATATTTCAGCTTTTACGGCATGCGTGCCTTACTCATCCTCTATCTCACCCATCAGCTCGGCTTTGATGACAGCCACGCCATCAGTCTGTTCAGCGCCTACGCCTCCCTGGTGTACGTCACTCCTATTCTCGGCGGCTGGCTTGCCGACCGCCTGCTCGGCAACCGCACGGCGGTCATTGCCGGCGCGCTATTAATGACGCTTGGCCACGTAGTGCTGGGCGTCGAATCCGATTCCACCTGGAGCCTGTACCTCGCGCTGGCGATCATTATCTGCGGCTACGGTCTGTTCAAATCCAACATCAGCTGTCTGCTGGGCGAGCTCTACGCCGTTGACGACCCTCGCCGCGACGGCGGTTTCTCGCTGCTGTACGCCGCCGGGAACGTCGGCTCCATCGCCGCGCCTATCGCCTGCGGGCTGGCGGCGCAGTGGTACGGCTGGCATATCGGCTTTGCGCTGGCGGGGATCGGCATGTTTGTCGGCCTGATGATTTTCTTAAGCGGCAGCCGCTACTTCCGCCACGCGCGCGGCGTCGATAAACAGGCGCTGCGGGCGGTGAAATTTGTACTGCCGACCTGGGGCTGGCTGGTGGTGATGCTCTGCGTTGCGCCGGTGTTTTTCACGCTGCTGCTGGAGAATAACTGGTCCGGCTACCTGCTGGCGATCGTCTGCGTATTCGCCGCCCAGATGGTGGCGCGCATTATGGTCAAATCCCCGGAGCATCGCCGCGCGCTGTGGCAAATCGTTCTGCTGATGCTGACCGGGACCCTGTTCTGGGTACTGGCGCAGCAGGGCGGCAGTTCGATCAGCCTGTTCATCGACCACTTTGTTAACCGCCGCCTGCTGAATATTGAGGTGCCGACCGCGCTGTTCCAGTCGGTTAACGCCGTGGCGGTGATGGCGGCGGGCGTCGTGCTGGCGTGGCTGATGCGGCCGGAGGGCGCGACCCGCTCGGCGCTGCGCGTATGGCTTAAGTTCGCCTTTGGCCTGGTGCTGATGGGCTGCGGCTTTATGCTGCTGGCGCTTAACGCGCGCCACGGCGCGGCACAGGGACAGGCATCGATGGGCATGATGGTGGCCGGCCTGGCGCTGATGGGTTTCGCCGAGCTGTATATCGACCCGGTGGCGATGGCGCAGATCACCCGCCTCAATATGCCCGGCGTCACCGGGGTACTGACCGGGATTTATATGCTGGCGACCGGCGCGGTAGCCAACTGGCTGGCGGGCGTGGTGGCGCAGCAGACTACCGAGTCGCAAATCAGCGATACGGCGATTGCCGCGTATCAGCACTTCTTTGCCCAGATGGGCGAATGGACGCTGGGCTGCGTGGCGGTCATTGTCGTTGTCGCCTTCGCCGCCGCGTTCAGCGTCGGCAAACGCCGCGCGGCCGCCGGTGAACTTCCCGGCGTCAACGCCCAGGATCTGTAGCCCGGACAGGTGCGCAGCACCGCCTCCGGGATTATCGCATCCCTAAACGGAGCAAAAAGCCGCTCCTTGCACCCCTTACTGAACAGGAGGAGGATATTCTGGCGGGCGCGAAAGCCGAAGATAAAAAGAGGTTACAAAAGACAGGGCTGAGTGAAATCAGCCGCAATTGAAGCCAGGCTCCTTAAGATTGTTCTCCGGCGCCGACGCCGGAACAGGCCTGGTTCAATTATCGAAGCAAGTTTGCAAGCAGGGTTATGAGGAACCAACATGTCTGAACAACAAGCACAAGGTGCCGATGAGGCAATTGACCTTAATAATGAACTGAAAACCCGTCGTGAAAAACTGGCCGCGCTGCGCGAGCAGGGCGTGGCGTTCCCGAACGACTTTCGCCGTGACCATACTTCCGACCAGCTCCATGCTGAATACGATAGTAGGGAAAACGACGAGCTCACCTCTCTGAACGTCGAGGTCTCCGTGGCTGGCCGCATGATGACCCGCCGTATTATGGGTAAAGCCTCCTTCGTCACCTTACAGGACGTGGGCGGACGCATTCAGCTGTACGTCGCCCGCGACGATCTGGCGGAAGGGGTCTACAACGAGCAGTTTAAGAAATGGGATCTCGGCGACATCATCGCCGCCCGCGGTAAGCTGTTCAAAACCCAGACCGGCGAACTCTCCATTCACTGCACCGAGCTGCGTCTGCTGACCAAAGCGTTGCGCCCGCTGCCGGACAAGTTTCACGGCCTGCAGGATCAGGAAGCGCGCTATCGCCAGCGCTATCTGGATCTGATCTCCAACGAAGAGTCGCGCCACACCTTCAAGGTGCGTTCGCAGATCCTGGCGACCATGCGTCAGTTCATGGTCGCGCGCGGCTTTATGGAAGTCGAAACGCCGATGATGCAGGTGATCCCCGGCGGCGCCTCCGCGCGTCCGTTTATCACCCATCACAACGCGCTCGATCTGGATATGTATCTGCGCATCGCGCCGGAGCTGTACCTGAAACGGCTGGTGGTCGGCGGCTTCGAACGGGTGTTCGAAATCAACCGTAACTTCCGTAACGAAGGTATCTCCGTGCGCCATAACCCAGAGTTCACCATGATGGAACTCTATATGGCGTATGCGGATTACAAAGATCTGATCGAACTGACCGAATCCCTGTTCCGCACGCTGGCGCAGACCGTACTGGGTAAAACCGAAGTGCCGTATGGCGACCAGGTGTTCGATTTCGGTAAGCCGTTTGAAAAACTGACCATGCGCGAAGCGATCAAGAAATACCGTCCTGAAACCGAGATGGCGGAGCTGGATAACTTCGATGCGGCGAAAGCGCTGGCGGAATCCATCGGCATTCACGTTGAGAAGAGCTGGGGTCTGGGGCGTATCGTCACCGAAATTTTCGACGAAGTGGCGGAAGCGCATCTGATCCAGCCGACCTTTATCACCGAGTATCCGGCGGAAGTATCGCCGCTGGCGCGCCGTAACGACGTGAACCCGGAAATTACCGACCGCTTCGAATTCTTCATCGGCGGACGTGAAATCGGTAATGGCTTTAGCGAGCTGAACGACGCGGAAGACCAGGCCCAGCGTTTTCAGGATCAGGTCAACGCCAAAGCGGCGGGGGATGATGAAGCGATGTTCTACGACGAAGACTACGTCACCGCGCTGGAGTACGGCTTGCCGCCGACCGCCGGTCTGGGCATCGGTATCGACCGTATGGTGATGCTGTTCACTAACAGCCACACCATCCGCGATGTTATCCTGTTTCCGGCAATGCGTCCGCAGAAATAAATCATGCTGAAACCAGGCCCCTCGTTTATTTGAGCGGGGGGCCTTAATTTCGACGCGTTTATCCCGGCGAGTGATATGGCGAATAAGCTTACTCCGGGCACCTTATGTGCTATAACAGCGCGCATAAAAAACATAAGGTGTTAATTAAATGAAAAAAATAAAATTAATTGTTGGCGGCGTGATCTGTGCAAGTTATTTATTAACGTCAGTATTATCAATGGCAAGTGATAATATAAACAGCAATACCATTCATTTTGATAAAGGCAGCAACGGCACGATAATAAAAAGTACCGTGACCGGCGACGATGTTAATGACTATACGCTGGAGGCGAAAGCCGGCCAGATGATGCATATCGGTATGAACAGCCAGTGGCCGCATCCCTTTTTTAATGTGATTACCCCGGATAATCACGCGATTTTTAACGGTTCTATGAGCGGCGATATTTTTGAACAGCGTCTGGGTGTCAGCGGGAAATATACGGTGCGGGTATATCAGATGGGCGGCGCGCGTGATGAAGGGAAAACCAGCGCCTACGCGCTGACGTTTAAAATTACCGACTAATATGTGGCGGCTGTCTATTCAGGCTGTCCCGGAGGCGGCGCGTTGCGCCGGTCCGCAGACGGCGGTGAACCCGTAGCCCGGGCAAGGCGCGTTGAGCGCCGCCCCCGGGAGCAGAGCGCAGAGTGTTGCAGTTCGGGCCTGTTCCCGGACTACAGCCCTTCGGTCACGATTTTCGCCGCCGCGGCTAACACCTCTTTGCGGCTTTTCGCATCCTGCTGCGGCTGGGTAAAATAGGTCACTAACACCAGCGGGGCATGATTTTCCGGCCAGATCACCGCGATATCGTTGGTGGTGCCGTAATCTCCGGCGCCGGTTTTATCCCCGACCGCCCAGTTTGCGGGCAGGCCTGCGCGAATGCTTTGCCCGCCGGTGGTATTGCCTTTTAGCCACGTCACTAACTGGGCGCGCTGCTGTTCGCCCAGCGCATTGCCCAGCGTCAGCTTGCGCAGGCTTTCGGCCATCGCCAACGGGGTGGTGGTATCGCGCTTATCGCCGGGTATCGCGCTGTTCAGCGCCGGCTCCGTACGATCGAGACGAAAAGTAACGTCCCCGATGCTCTGGGCGAATGCGGTCACCTTTTCCGGTCCGCCAAGGTAGCTAATCATCTTATTCATCGCGGTATTGTCGCTGTACTGCAGCGCCGCCGCGCTGAGTTCCGCCAGGGTCATTCCGCTTTGCAGATGTTTTTCGGTAATCGGGCTCCAGACCACTAAATCCGATTTTTTAATCTCCAGCCTTTTATTCACCACATCGGGATGGCTTTCGCTCTGCTTTAACACCGCGGCGGCGGCCATCACTTTACCGGTGCTGCACATGGCAAAACGTTCGTCGCCGCGATAAAGGGTTTGCGAATCATCCGCCGTGTTAATCAGCGCCACGCCCAGCCGGCCACCGGACCGTTTTTCTAAATCAGCCAGCTTTTGCTGGATAGCATCGGCACTGGCCCATAATGAACCGCTCGCCAGCAGCAGCGGAACGGCGGCGGCCATCAGGGCGCTTTTACGCCACGAACTTTTCAACATCTCTGACTCCTTGATAGTGATGAGCTGCCCGGACTATCCGCGACTCCCGCGCTTTTGACAAGCACTATGTCGATGATGGAATTCCATCATAAATTCGTTATTCGTCCTCCTCCGCGCCTGCTTATAGTGTCCCTCCCCGGCAAAATAAAATCAGGAGCCGCTATGTTCCCGTCACAGTTACCAAAACCGCGCCACCACGCCGCCTCGGCGATCCCCACGCTGCGCTGGGGGATTATTGGCCCCGGCTGGATTGCCGAGCGCTTTGTGAAATCGTTAAAAGAGCTCAGCCGCCAGCAGGTGGTTGCCGTCTCCTCGCGCACGCAGCAAAAAGCCGACGCCTTTGCCGCCCGCTGGGGGATCCCGCAGGCTTACGCTCAGGTGGATGAGATGCTGGCGCGACCGGATATTGACGCGGTATATATTGCCACGCCGCATAACCACCACTTTCCCGACGGGCTGCGTGCGCTGCGGGCGGGCAAGCATGTGCTGATTGAAAAGCCGTTTGCGCTGAACCGGCGGGAAGGCGCGGCGCTGAAAGCGGAAGCCGTGAAGCAGGGGACGCTGGCGATGGAGGCGATGTGGTGCGACTACGCGCCGAAGTATGACGTGATTCGCCAACTGCTGGAGGACGGCGTACTGGGCGACCTGCACACGCTGCTCGCCGATCACGGCGAGTTCTTTACCCCGGATCATCGCATTTTTAATGCCGATCTCGCCGGCGGGCCGATGATGGATCTCGGCAGCTATCTGACCTCATTCAGCGTGATGGTCGGCGGCGTACCGCAGGATATTATCGCCCGCGGACGCCCCGCCCAAAGAGGCGTCAACGGGCAGATTTCGATGCTGTTTAACTGGGAAAAGGGCCTCCAGGGATTATTGAACACCACCCTGTTCAGCAACACGCCGGGCGGCGCGGTGGTGGCCGGACGCGATGCGACTCTTACCCTTGACGGGCAGTTCTACGCGCCGGGGAATTTTACCCTCGCCGCCAGTCAGGGCGGGCAGGTGCTGCATTGGGAGGAGCCGCGCAACCGCTACGACCAGCTGTTTTATCAGGCCGAGCATTTTGCCTGGTGCGTCGGTCAGGGGCTGACGGACTCGCCGATCCGCCCGCTGGCCAGGGTGCTGGAAAACCTGAGCGTGATGGATGAAGTGCGGCGGCAGATTGGCGTGGTATTTAACGAAGAGCGCTAAGCGAAGCGGCCCCGTATGCCGACCGCATACGGGGCTTTTTTACGCCAGCGGTTCGACGCTGACAAATTGCCCCTGCTGCAGCGAGAGCACGGCGGCTTCGGCGATGGCCTGCGCCCGCAGGCCGTCCAGCAGCCCCGGCAGGTCCGCCACCTCTTCTCCGCCTAGCGAGCGGACAAACGCGTCCAGATGCGCGTAGTACGATCCCTCGACGCGGCTGAACCAGTCCGGGTAGAGGCCGGGCTGAATGCGGCGCTCTCCCTGCCACAGCGTGACGCCGCGCGTTGTCTGGCTGCCGGACTCCAGCACGCCATCTGAGCCAAGCAGACTAATGCGCTCATCGTAGCCGTGGCCGGTACGTCGGGTGTTGTCCAGCTGCGCCATTGCGCCGCCGCGCATCCGCAGCATCAGAATGGAAGTATCGACATCGTCGAATTCAGCAATTTCCGCCAGCGCCAGCGCATCCCCCATGGCGGCGACGGTTGTCACTTCATCACCGGTAAGAAAGCGCAGCAGGTCAAAGAAGTGAATCGCCTGGTCGCGCATCTGGCCGCCGGAGCTGCGCAGATATTCCAGCGGCGGCATAATCGATGCCCGACACACCATCTGCACCAGTTCTATTTTGCCAATCACCCCGGCCTCGATCTCCCGGCGCAGCTGCTGGTGGCTGGCGTCGAAGCGGCGGTTAAAGCCAACGGTCACCGGTACCCCGAGCGGCAGCACTTTCTCGACGACCTGGCGGGCGCGGGCCAGCGAAAGATCGATCGGTTTTTCGCAGTAGACCGCTTTCCCGGCGCGGGCGGCAGCTTCCAGCAGCGCCGCGTGTGAAGGCGTCGAGCTGGCGATCAGTACCGCGTCAATGGCGTCGCTATTGATGGCCTCGGCGACGGTTACCGCCCGCGCGCCGTAGCGGGACGCCAGCGCTTTCGCCCGTTCGGGGCCGGCGTCAGCCACCATGGACAGAACGGTTCGCTCATGGCGAGCGAGGCTGACGGCGTGAACCTGGCCGATAAAACCGCTGCCCAACAAGGCAAAACGAATGCAGGTCATTTTTTTCTCCAGAAAGAGGGATTCAGCGTTGCCAAAGTAATCCGTTTGCTACACTGACCGACACAGGCGTTTTGATGGATTTCCATCATGGGGGAAACGATGAAAAGCATGTCGCTGGAGGCGCTGGCTAAACGGATTGGCGTGGGCGTAGCAACCGTTGATCGGGTGCTTAACGAACGCGGCGGCGTGTCGCCGGAAACCACGCGTAAGGTGCTGCAGGCCGCGCGGGAAGCCGGGCTGAAGCGCATTCTGCCGGAAGAGCGCCGTCTCCCGTGGCAAATAGAAGTGTTTCTCAGCGGTAACGATTCGCGCTTTTTCACCCGCCTGACGCAGGATTTCGCCGACGTGGCGGATAGCCTTGGCTATCGCCGACTGACGCTGCACCGTACGCTGGTGGCGGAGTCCGCGCCGGAAAAGCTGGCGAAAAGCATTATCCGCAGCAGCAAAAAGCGCCATGCGCTGATTGTCTTTGGCAACGAACATCCGCTGGTCTACGAGGCTTTGCGCCAGTGCCGCGAGGCGAACGTGCCGGTGATTACGTTGGTTACCGATCTGCCCGGCGCGCAAAGGCTTTGCCACGTCGGCATCGATCAGCAGCAGGCTGGCCGCACCGCGGGCAGGATGATGGGATTAATGGCGCATCGGCCTGGAGAAGTGCTGATGCTCAGCGGACGCCAGGACTTCAGCGCCCATCGTTTGCGTATTCAGGGATTCCGCGAGGTGATAACCCAGCGCTTTCCGCATCTGCAGCTCGGCGAGGTGCTGGCGGGGGAGGACAACCGGCAGCGGATCGACCGCCTGCTGGAAGAGGCTCTGCGCCGCAACCGCGACGTGGTGGGCATCTACAATACCGGCCTGGGCAACACGCAGGTGGCGCAGGCGCTGGCGCGCCACCGCCGCTACGGCGAGTGCTGCTGGATCACCCATGAACGTTACCGCACCACCCGTGAACAGCTGGCGCAGGGCGGAATGGCGTTGACGATCGATCAGCATGCCCATCAGCATGCCCGCCTGGCGGTGGAGCTGGCTCTGCGTCACCTGGAAACCGGCTATCAGCCGCATCTCTTTAGCGACGGCAAGGTCGAATTTATCCTTTACAGCGCTGAAAACGTCGACTGAACGCTCGCGGTCCGCGGGACAATATCCCCTTTTAACCCCGTATCTGATACCCCGTTTCATACCGCTGCCGCTATCGGCGCGCCGCGCGGCAAACCGTCGGCTGCCTCTCATTTTTTGCGCGTTTATGCGTCAATGTTAGATGTGTGTCAAAGTTCTGTTAACGTGTAGTTTTAAAATTTTCATTTCAGTTATTTACTTATAAAAGTTTCATATGTGTTGTTAATGAAATAAATGGTCTGTAATTTTTCTTTCGCGACAAATGGACTGATGTTTCAAAAAACCATTTTAAAACAACTGAATTTTGTGATTTCGATCACCCGTGAAAAAGGCGCCAGCGCGCAGGCCGTTTTTTCGAAAAGCTGAAAAAGCAGGCGCTTAGCGCACGATTAATGAAACTATTTTTTCATTTTACCTTACCTAACCGATGCACCTGAAAATAAAGGATCAACTATGAACATCAAGAAAACGGTTGTTGCCTCTTTGATAGCCTGCATGCTGCCAGCGGTCGTGATGGCGAAAGATATTTCGGTCGGTGTTTCGATGGCGCTTTTCGATGACAACTTCCTGACGATTCTGCGCACCGCCATGCAAAAAGAGATGCAAAAAGACGGCGTTAAGGCGCAGGTGGAAGATGCCAAAGGCGACGTCTCCCAGCAGCTACAGCAGGTACAGAACTTTATTGGCCAGGGCGTCGACGCGATTATCGTCAACCCGGTGGATACCAACGCGGTCAAACCGATTATGGACCAGGCGACCAAAGCGGGCATTCCGCTGATCTTTGTTAACCGCCGCCCGCAGGCGCAGCTGACCGACAAAATGGCCTACGTCGGCTCCGACTCGGTGCTGGCGGGGCGCTTACAGATGGAAGCGTTAGCCAAAGCGATGAACGGCAAAGGTAACGTCGCCATTCTGCTCGGCGACCTGGCGAATGAATCGACCCGTGACCGCACCAAAGGCGTCGAAGAGGTGGTGGCGAAGTACCCGGATATCAAAATCGTGCAGAAGCAGACCGCTAAATTTACCCGTAACGACGCCGTTGACGTGGTCAGCAACTGGATGACCAGCGGCGAAGACATTCAGGCCATCGCCTCCAACAACGATGAAATGGCGATCGGCGCGCTGCAGGCGCTGGGTAAAAACCCGAACCATATCCTGATTGCCGGCGTGGACGGGACGCCCGATGCCCTGCAAATGCTCAAAAACGGCAAAATGATCGCCACGATTTTCCAGGATGCCAAAGGGCAGGGCGAAGGCGCGGTGGATGCCGCCATTAAGCTGGCCAACGGCGAGAAAGTGGAAAAGATCATTGACGTCCCTTACCAGCTGATCACCAAAGACAACATGGCTGAGTTCGTCAATCGCAACCAGAAATAGTCGCTCAGGGTACGGAGGTGAAGTATGAACGCTTTTGCACTTGAAGCCGAAGGGATCAGCAAATTCTTCCCCGGCGTGAAGGCGCTCGACAACGTCTCATTACGCGTGCGCCCGGGGACGGTGCACGCGCTGATGGGCGAAAACGGCGCCGGAAAATCCACGCTGATGAAATGCCTTATCGGGATCTACCGTCCCGATAAGGGCGCGATCCGCGTTAAAGGGGAGCCGGTCCAGTTTCAGGATACGATGGACGCGCTGCGCTCCGGGATCTCGATGATCCACCAGGAGCTGAACCTGGTGCCGCACATGACGGTGGCGGAAAATATCTGGCTCGGCCGCGAGCCGATGAAATATGGTTTTGTCGATCATCGCCAGCTTGCCCGTCAGACGCAGGATCTGCTGGATAAATTGAATATCCGATTATCCGCCGACCGGCTGGTGGGGGAGTTAAGTATCGCCTCCCAGCAGATGGTGGAAATTGCCAAAGCGGTTTCGTGGAACGCGGATATTGTGATTATGGATGAGCCGACCTCGGCGTTAACCGAGAGCGAAGTGGCGCATCTGTTTACCATTATTCGCGATTTACGCCAGCAGGGAAAAGCCATTATCTATATCAGCCATAAAATGGATGAGATTTTCGCGATTACCGATGAGATCAGCGTATTTCGCGACGGCACCTGGGTCGGCAGTAAACAGACCACCGAGTTTACCCGCCAGTCGCTGATTACCCAGATGGTCGGCCGGGAGCTCACCCAGCTCTTTCCCAAGTTCAATAACGCTATTGGCGAAGAGGTGCTGACCGTCCGCAATCTATCGCGCAAGGGGGCGTTTCACGATATCAACTTTAGCGTCCGCCGCGGCGAAATCCTCGGCGTGGCGGGGCTGGTGGGAGCCGGGCGCAGCGAAGTGATGGAGAGCCTGTTCGGCATGGAGAAAGCCGATAGCGGCGAAGTGCTGATTGATGGGATGCCGGTCAATATTGATTCGCCTTCGACGGCGATTGAGAAAGGGATGGCGTTGCTGACGGAAGACCGGAAAAAGTCCGGGCTGTTTCTCGTGCTGTCGGTGCTGGAGAATATGAGCATCGTCAAAATGCCGGAATATATCGGTAAAACCGGCTTTGTTCAGCACCTCAAAATGGCCGAAGACTGCATGGAGCAGATCCGCCGCCTGAATATTAAAACCCCCACCATGGATCAGATTATTAATAACCTCAGCGGCGGTAATCAGCAGAAGGTACTGATTGCCCGCTGGCTGCTGGCGCAGCCGAAAATACTGATCCTCGATGAGCCGACGCGCGGAATCGACGTCGGGGCAAAAGCGGAAATTTACCATCTGATCAGCGAGCTGGCCAACCGCGGCGTGGCGGTGATTATGGTCTCTTCAGAATTACCTGAGATTCTCGGGATGAGCGATCGGGTGATGGTTATGCATGAAGGGCGTATTACCGGCATCCTCGATAAAGAGGACGCCGACCAGGAAACCATTTTGTCGTTGGCATCCCACTGAGGCACAGAGAATGAGCAATATGAAAATAACGGCAACCCCGATCACTGAGAAGCCCTCTTTCTTTGGGCAATTACGCCACCGGCTGCCGAAAGATACCGGGATATTTATCGTCATGCTGGTGATTGCCCTGACTTTTGAAATTGCCGGCTGGTACGTCCGCGACCAGTCCTTTTTATTAAACACCAATCGCCTGATATTAATTGTTTTACAGGTAGCGATTATCGGTATTATCGCGGTCGGGGTCACCCAGGTCATTATTACCACCGGCATTGATCTCTCCTCCGGGTCGGTGATCGCGCTCGCCGCCGTGGTGGCGGCAAGCCTTGCGCAAACCTCCGATAGCCTGTCGCCGATGTTCCCGTCGCTGGTCAATATGCCGGCGATTATCCCGATTGGCGCCGGTATCGGCGTCGGCCTGCTGTGCGGCTTAACCAACGGCTTTCTGGTGACCCGCACCGGCATCCCGCCGTTTATCGCGACGCTTGGGATGATGGTGTCGGCGCGCGGTCTGGCGCAGTATTACACTCAGGGCAACCCCATCAGCTTCTTATCCGACAGCTTTACCGCCATCGGCCAGGGGGCGATGCCGGTGATTATTTTCTTCGTCGTCGCCGCGGTGTTCCATATTGCCCTGAAGCATACTCGCTACGGTAAATACGTTTACGCTATCGGCGGTAACATGACGTCGGCCAAGGTCTCCGGTATCAACGTGAATAAATACCTGGTGATCGTCTATGCCATCGCCGGGGCGCTCTCCGGCCTCGCGGGCGTGGTGCTGGCGGCGCGCGTCAGCAGCGGGCAGTCGAGCATGGGCATGTCCTACGAGCTGGATGCTATCGCCGCGGCGGTTATCGGCGGCAGCAGCCTGATGGGCGGGGTGGGGCGCATCACCGGGACCTTAATCGGCGCGATGATCCTCGGCCTGATTAAAAGCGGTTTTACCTTTGTCGGCGTCGACGCCTACGTGCAGGATATTATCAAAGGCATCATTATCGTCGCGGCGGTGACTATCGATATGCGCCGCAACCGCAAAAAGCATTAATCGGCAATAGCCCACGGCCTGTACTGCCGTGGGCCATGTCGCGTTTATGCCGCGCCGCAAGCGGACTCATCCGCGGCAAGACGTAAACTGTTGAGCAGCACGTTCGCCCCTTTCTCCGCCCATTCCGGCAGAATGTTCTCCGCTTCGTTATGGCTAATGCCCTTCTCGCAGGGAATGAAAATCATGCTGGCGGGCGCGACCTTGCTGATATAGCAGGTATCATGCCCGGCGCCGGAAACTATGGTTCGGGCGCTGTAGCCCAACGTTTCCGCCGCCCGCTGGCTGCGCGCCAGGCATCCGGCATCAAAGGTAATGGGCGCGTAATCAAAAATACGCTCGACGTTTGCCGTCACGCCGCGCGCCGCCAGCGCTTCAGCAGCGCGATGCAGTTCCCGTTCCATGGCTTCCAGCGCCGGGGATTGCGGATGACGAAACTCGACGCTGCACGCCACGCGTCCCGGCACTACGTTGCGCGAGCCCGGTATCACCTGCGCCATCCCAATAGTCGCGCGCCCGTCGGGATTATGGGCGATACCGATATGCTCCACCGCCAGCGCCAACTCGGCGAAAGCGGTCAGCGCGTCGCGGCGGCTGCCCATCGGCGTGGTGCCTGCGTGGGCGGAAAAGCCCTCCAGGGTGACGTTGAACCAGCGCTGGCCCATTGCCGCGTGAACGAGGCCGATATCAACGCCTTCTTCTTCCAGAATCGGCCCCTGTTCGATATGCACTTCGTAGCAGGCGTGGAGCGGGAAGGCGGCGGCCGGACATTCCCCGCGATAGCCGATAGCCTCCAGCGCCGCGCCGACGCTGATGCCGTCGCGGTCTATACGGGCGAGGGCGAAATCTTCGCTAAACTGCCCGGCCCACACGCCGGATGCCAGCATCGCCGGGGCAAAGCGCGCACCCTCTTCGTTGGTCCAGTTCACCAGCACGATATCGCGTTCGGTCTCAATGCCGCGATCGTTCAGCGTGCGCAGCGCCTCCAGCCCGGCGAGGACGCCGTAAATGCCGTCATAGCGGCCGCCGAGCGGCTGGGAGTCGACGTGGGAACCGGTCAGCACCGGGGCTAACTGCGAATTTTTACCGGCGCGGCGAATAAACATATTGCCCATGCTGTCGACTTCGCAGGGAAAGCCGGCTTCCCGCGCCCACTGGCGCAGCAGGTCGCGCGCCTGACGATCCTCTTCGCTGAGCGCCAGCCGGGTCACGCCGCCTGCCGGCGTGGCGCCGAGCAGCGCCATCTCGTTGAGCGTCGACCACAGACGTGCGCCGTTGACGGTTATCATGACTTGTCCTTTTGCACGCGATAGCGGAAGTCACAGCACTTACCGCCCTCCATGATGGTGGTGGTGCGGGTCAGCTCCACGTCCGGGGCGTAGCCGACGATAAATTTATCGTCGCGGGCGCAAGAGAGCAGGTGGCCAATCTCGCCGAGGCCCATTTCGTGATACATCTCGGCGTAGCGGCAGCGGTTTACGTTGTAGTTATACTGCTGGTCGTCGGCGTCCAGCACCGTGACCTCCAGGGCATTATCTTTCTCCCACAGATACTGCAGCGCGACAAAGCTGCGAATATCCGCGCCGTCAGGCTCCTGGCGGGCAAACGCTTTTCCCGCCTCAATGGCGGCGTTTTCAATCGCTTCGCCGATGACCGCCTGGGCGCGAGCCTTACCTATCTCGCGTACCAGGATGTCGTAAATCGGCTTGATTATTTCTGCTTCAATTTTGCGGCGGGCGAGAATGCCCAGCTCATTATGATCACTCATCACATTGCCTCACTGCGTTACTGCGTTGTTGCGCCGCCGAGTACGGTTTGCGGCTGCCATTTGCCCTCGACGACTTTATAAACGGTAAAGGTTGGCGATTTCAGGTTGCCCTCTTTATCAAAGGCGATTTGTCCGGTCACGCCGGCGTAGTTAATGGCGCGCAGGGCGGGCAGATAGTCGGCGGGATCGACGGAGTCGGCTTTTTCCATCGCCGCGACCAGCACGCGGGTAGCGTCATAGGCGAACGGCGCGTGCAGTTCGATATGGGTGTGATAGCGCGACTGGTAGGCCTGCTCGAAGGCTTTACCGCCCGGCATCCGCTCGACCGGCAGTCCCGGCTCCAGCGCCACCACGCCGTCGCCCTCTTTCTGCGCCAGCTGGAGGAAGGTCTGGCTAACGAAGCCACCTGCGCCCATCAGGGTAGCGTTCATGCCCAGCTGTTTGATGCGGCGCGCCAGCGGGGCGGCCTGACTATCGACGCCGCCAAAGAAAATCAGGTCGGCGTTTTTGCTGCGGATCGCGGTCAGCACGGCGCTGAAGTCGACGGTTTTGTCATCGACGTACTGGCGATCGACGATATTGATTCCCTGTGCTTCCAGCGACTTAATAAACTCATCCGCCAGCCCCTGGCCGAAGGCGGTACGGTCATCGATGACCGCGATGCGTTTGGCCTTCAGGGTTTGTACCGCGTACTGTCCGGCAAACTGGCCGCCGTCATCGTCGTGGCCCATCACGCGGAAACTGGTGTCGAAGCCCTGTTTGGTGTAGGCGTGCCCGGTGGCGACCGGCGCGACCTGGGCGATGCCCGCATCGTGGTAAACCCGCGCAGCGGGAATGCTGGTGCCGGTATTCCAGTGGCCGACGACGCCCGCGACGCCGCTGTCCACCAGACGCTGGGCGACGGCAACGGCGGTGCGTGGGTCGGACTGATCGTCTTCCGACTGCAGCTTGAAGGTTACCGCCTTGCCGCCGATGGTCGGGTGCTGCTTGTTGATATCGTCAATCGCCAGCTGCGCGCCGTTTTCCAGATCCTTGCCGATACGCGCGGAAGGGCCGGTGAGCGGGCCAGCCAGGCCGATAATCACGGTTTCGCTGGCTGCGGACCACGCGGCGGATGAGGCAAAACCACTGAGCAGGATAGCGGCGCTGAGCGCGCTGATTTTTACGGTTTTCATTGTTTTTCCCTGATGCTGGTTGGTGTGTTAAACGGGCATTTCGCCCAAATAGATCTGTGCAATACGATCGTCGGCCAGCAGCGTCTGCGATGGACCGCGCTCGACGATGCTGCCGCTGTCCATCACCCAGGCGCTGTCGGTGGCCTCCAGCGCCAGGCGCGCGTTCTGCTCGATCAGCAGCAGCGCGACGCCGCGCTGGCGCAGGGTGGCGATAACGCGAAAAATGTTCTCGACCATCAGCGGCGCCAGGCCCATCGACGGTTCGTCGAGGATCAGCAGGCGCGGCTGGCTGAGCAGGGCGCGGTTGAGCGCCAGCAGCTGCTGTTCACCGCCGGAGAGCAGCCCCGCCAACTGATGCTGGCGTTCGGCGAGGCGCGGGAAATTAGCGAAGATGGCGCCCATCTCCTGCTTTACCGCCGCCGCGTCGCGTCGTAGCCAGGCGCCCATTTGCAGGTTTTCCAGCACCGTCATGCGGGCAAAGATGCCGCGTCCTTCCGGCACCATCACCAGTCCTTCGCGCAGCAGGGATTCGGCCCGACGTTTGCGGATCGGCTTGCCGTTAAACAAAATTTCACCGCTAAAGGGTTCCAGCCCGGTAATGGCGCGCACGGTGGAGCTTTTGCCCGCGCCGTTGGCGCCGATAAGCGTGGTCTGCTCGCCCTCTTTAACGCTGAATGAGACGTCGCGCACCGCCTGGATGCCGCCGTAGTGGACGCTAAGCTGGTTGACGGTTAATAAATCAGACATGGATATTGCCTCCCAGCCAGGCGGCGATCACCGCCGGATCGCGGCGTACGGTATCCGGCGTGCCGCTGGTTAACGTTTTGCCGTAATCCAGCACCATCAGGCGATCGCAGATCCCCATTACCAGCTTGACGTCATGCTCAATCATCAGCAGCGTTTTGCCGTCGTCACGAATGCGCAGCAGCAGTTCGCCAAGGGCCATCTTCTCGGCGGCGTTCATTCCGGCCGCCGGTTCATCCAGCGCCAGCAGGCGCGGTTCGGTGGCCAGCGCGCGGGCAATCTCCAGCCGCCGCTGGTGACCGTAGGCGAGGTCGCAGGCGCGATAGTGGGCGAACTGCGAGATGCCGGTATAGTCCAGCAGGTGCCAGGCCAGCTCGCGGGTTTGCGTCTCCTCGGCGCGGGCGCGTTTATGACGGGAGATCGCGGCCCACAGGCCGTTGCGGGTGCGGACGTGGCGGCCCACCATAACGTTCTCCAGTACCGACATGTTGTTAAACAGCCGCACGTTCTGGAAGGTGCGGGCGATGCCCGCGGCGGTCACTTTCTCAATATTGCTCGGAAAATAGGCTTCGCCACCGATAGCGAACTCGCCGCTGTCCGCCGGGTAGAGGCCGGTAATCAGGTTAAAGCAGGTGGTTTTCCCCGCGCCGTTGGGGCCGATCAGGCCGTAGATTTCACCCTGATTAATACTCAGCGATACGTTGTCGACCGCCGTCAGACCGCCGAAACGCTTCGTCATATGGCATACGCTTAACAGGCTCATGCTTTCGCTCCTTGATGTCGCGCGGGCCAGATGCCCTGCGGGCGCAGAAGCATGACCAGCACCAGCGCCAGGCCGTAGAACAGCTGGCGCAGCACTTCCGGGTCAATCAGCACTTCGCCAAACAGCGCCTGCTGTACCGGCGCCGCCTGGCTGCGCAGCAGCTCCGGCAGCGCGGTCAGCAGCACCGCGCCGAGGATCACGCCGGGGATATGCCCCATCCCGCCCAGCACCACCATCGCCAGCACCGCAATCGACTCCTGCAGGGTAAAGGATTCCGGCGAAACGAAGCCCTGAAATGCGCCGAACAGCGCGCCCGCCACGCCGCCGAATGAGGCGCCGATAGCGAAAGCCAGCAGTTTGTAGTTACGCAGGTTGATGCCCATCGCCCGGGCGACGTCTTCATCCTCGCGGATGGCGTGCCAGGCGCGGCCAATGCGCGAATGCTGCAGCCGCAGGCAGACGAAAATAATCGCCACAATCACCAGCATCAGAAGGTAGTACCACAGCCACAGCGCCGGGACTTTAAAGCCGAACCAGTGATAAACGCCGCTAAACTTGAGGCCGAACAGATTCAGCGAATCGACCCCGGAGATGCCTTTTGCGCCGTTGGTGATGTTGACCGGACGGTCGAGGTTGCGCATCAGGATGCGGATAATTTCGCCGAACCCGAGGGTGACAATCGCCAGATAGTCGCCGCGCAGCTTCAGCGTCGGCGCGCCCAGCACGATACCGCAGCCTGCCGCCACCAGCGCGGCGAGCGGAATAATCACCAGCCAGGAGGTGTGCAGGCCGTCCGGAAACCAACTATTTAAAATCGGGAAGACGTCCAGCAGATGCGGAGAAGCCAGCAGCGCCGCCAAATACGCGCCGACGGCGTAAAAGGCGATAAAGCCCATATCCAGCAGGCCGGTATAGCCGACCACAATATTCAGCCCCAGCGCCAGCATAACGTAGAGCAGGGCGAAGTCGATGACCCGCACCCAGTAGTTGCCGCCGAGCTGGCTGGCGACCATCGGCGCCACCAGCAGCGCGCAGACCAACAGGGTCATCCCGGACCAGAAGCGGCGGGAGACGGCAGGCGTATCGAGTTGTAGCGTTGTCATGATTTTTCTCCTAAACCCGGTGCGCGACGCGTTCGCCGAGCAAACCGGCCGGGCGGAAGACCAGCACCAGGATCAGCACCATAAAGGCGAAAATATCCTGGTAGTTGCTGCCGAAGACGCCGTGGGTCAGGTCGCCGAGATAGCCCGCTCCGAGGGATTCGATAAGCCCCAGCAGCAGGCCGCCGATCATCGCGCCGCGAATATTGCCGATGCCGCCGAGCACCGCGGCGGTAAAGGCTTTAATGCCGGGCAGAAAGCCCATGGAGAAACCAGCGCTGCCGTAGTTGCTGGCCATCATCACGCCAGCCAGCGCGGCGAATACGCCGCCGATGGCGAAAGTGAGGGCGATAATCGCGTTTGGGTTAACGCCCATTAGCGTAGCGATGCGCGGATTTTCCGCTACCGCGCGCATACCGCGGCCTAAGCGGGTGTATTCCACCAGCAGCCACAGGCCAAGCATCACCGTGAGGGCCAGCGCGACGGTGACGATACCGGTGACGGTAACGAGAGCCGGCGGATGCGCTGCGCTGCCGTGGGTCACGGCGATCGGATCCATTGGCAGGATCTGCGGGAACATCAGCGGATTGCGCGACCAGACGATCATCGCCACGGTTTGCAGCAGCACCGAGACGCCGATCCCGGAGATCAGCGGCGCCAGGCGCGGGGCGTTGCGCAGGCGGCGGTAGGCAAAGCGTTCGACCGCCATCGCCAGCAGGGCGCAGACCGTCATGGCCAGCAGCAGCGCCAGCCCGAGCTGCGCCAGCGGCGGCAGAGTGGGGAAATGCGCGTTCAGGGCGTGCATCCCGGAAAGGGTGGTCAACGCGCCGACCATCAGAATGTCGCCGTGGGCAAAGTTAATAATGCGCAGGATGCCGTACACCATGGTATAGCCGAGCGCGATCAGGGCGTAGATGCTGCCGAGCATGACCCCGTTGATGATTTGTTGTATGAGTGTGTCCAACTGATTGTTCCGACAAGATGCTCAAATAATAGCTACCATCCAACAAATGAATTAAATTGTAAAATACGCATATATTCTTTCTTATTATAAATGTGTGGTTAACTATCATTATGATTTTAAATATAATTTAATAAATCACTGGATAGCGTAATGCGCTAAGAAAATCAATATATGAAAAAAACAGAACAATCGGAGGCGCCGGGTAGCTGGTCGCAGAGTACTTTGGTAAACGATCCGCCGCTGCGGGCGGTGCGCGCCTTCGAGGCGATCGCGCGCCTCGGCAGCGTAACCCTGGCGGCGCAGGAGCTGGCGATATCGCCCTCGGCGGTTAGCCATCAGCTCAAAGTGCTGGAAGGCTATTTGCAGATCCCGCTCACCGAACGTCAGGGGCGACGGCTGACCCTCAGCCAGCAGGGGCGGGAGTATTATCGCTCGATCCGCGCGGCGTTTAACGTGCTGCGCCAGGCCACCGAGCATCTGGTCGAGCAGGTGCAAACCCAGCAGGTGACGATCAGCCTGATCCCGCTGTTTGGCATGGGTTGGTTTATTCCCCGCCTGCCGTCATTCGTGCACGCCAATCCGCATACCGAAATCAACGTGGTCTACGCCAACCATCGCAACTATCTTAGCGACGCTTCCGATATGTCGATCCGCTTTGGCAACGGTCACTGGGTGGGCTATCAAAGCGAAAAGCTGATTTCCGGCAAAATGGTGCCGGTATGCAGCCAGGCCTTTTTACGCCTGCACGGGCATATTGATACCCCGGAACAGCTGTTGCAGATGCCGCTGCTGCACGACGAGGAGCGCACGACCTGGAATCAGTGGTTTGTGCAGCAGGGAGTGAAGCGCCCGCCGCGCTCGACCGGGCCATTATTTGAGGATGGCCTGTTGACCCTCGCGGGCGTGCAGGCCGGGCTGGGCTGCGCGCTCATGCGCGAGCCGCTGATCGCTCCCTATCTGAAGAGCGGCGAGTTGGTGAAAATCTTCGATGCGGCAATTGATGATGGCCGGGATTATTATCTTTGCGTACGTCAGGATAGTGATATGACCCCCAACGGTAAGCTATTGCAGAGCTGGCTACGCCAGCAGGCCCTCGGTTGATATTTAGTTAAGAATTTACTTAATCCAGCTCACATTTTTGTTCGGTTGCCATTGTCATTACACAGGGGCGCTTAGATAATCCGCCGAAATAACCCATTTTTATGATGGCGTGCTACTGCGAAAGCAGGCAAGACCAAAATAGAAATGCTCTCCCGCCAAGGGGAGCGTCTCTGTTTTGGTCTTTTTTTTTGCCCCAACACCAGGGAACACTATGAACTATAACGAAACAGCAGACAAAATCCTCCACGCGGTGGGCGGTGCGGAGAATATCCGCATGCTCACCCATTGCGCCACCCGGCTGCGCATGGAGTTCAACGACCGCGCAAAGGTAAACGATGCGCAGATTGGCACCCTCCCCGGCGTGATCAGCGTGGTGGAGAAGGGCGGCCAGTTCCAGATTGTGATCGGTAACGAGGTGCAGCAGGTTTACCGGCGGCTCAATAAGGCGCTGCCGGAGAAAAAAGGCCCGGCAGGCGGCGATAAAAATGCGAAGCCGGCCGGCATCGTCGCACGGATTATCAGCGTTATTTCGACCACCTTTACCCCGGTGATCCCGGCGATTACCGGCGCGGGGATGATTAAAGCGCTGTTGGCTATTCTCAAGCTCACGGGGGTGATTAGCGAGACCAGCTCGACGTATCAGCTGCTGAATATTATTGCCGACGCCGCCTTCTTCTTCCTACCGGTGCTGCTGGCCTACGGCGCATCGCTGAAGTTTGAATGCAACCCGATTCTGGCGATGACCCTCGCGGGCGTGCTGCTGCATCCGGGCATCGGCCAGATGCTGGCGGCCGGTAAAGCGGTCGATTTTGTCGGCATCAACGTCCTGCTTTCCGATTACGCCGGTTCGGTGCTGCCGATCATTCTGACGGTGTGGCTGATGTCGTGGGTGGAGCGCTTTGCCGAAAAAGTCTCGCCGTCGATTATTAAATTCTTTGTTAAGCCGATGCTGATCCTGCTGATTACCGCGCCGCTGGCGCTGGTGGTGGTCGGCCCGGCGGGCATTTTGCTTAACGATCTGGTGGCTGCCGGGGCGGGCGCTATCGACCGCCACGCCAGCTGGTTGATCCCGATGCTGATGGGCACCCTGCAGCCCTTCCTGATTATTACCGGCACCGCCTGGGCGATGACGCCGATCGCCACCGGCCAGCTGAGTAAAAGCGGTTACGAGATGATTAACGGACCGGGGATGCTGGCGTCCAACGTGGCGATGGGGGCGGCGACGCTGTGCGTGGCGCTGAAAACCAAAAATAGCAACCTGCGCCAGCTGGCCTCTTCGTCGGGCTTTACCGCGCTGCTGGGGATCACCGAACCGGCGCTGTACGGGGTGCTGCTCAAGTTCCGCCGCGTGCTGATTGCCGCGATGATCGGCGGCGGCTGCGCCGGGGTCTACGCCGGGGTGAGCGGGCTGGTGCGCTACGCGTTTGTCTCGCCAGGCCTCGCGGCGCTGCCGGCGTTTATCGGCGAAAACCCGATGAACATCGTCCATGCGCTGGTAACCTGCGCGATCTCCATCGTGGTGACCTTTACCCTGACCTGGTTTATCGCTTTTAAAGACGTTCCTGAGGAACAAGAGGAAGTGGGCGAGGCGCCGCAGCCTGCGGTGAGCCCGAAAAACGAGGGGGAGACGGAAGTATTCAGCCCGCTGCGCGGCCCGGTGGTGGCGCTCAGCGAAGTGAACGATGACGTCTTTTCCGGCGGCCTGCTGGGCGAGGGCCTGGCGATTCGTCCCGAGGAAGGGGTACTGCGCGCGCCGTTTAGCGGCACGGTGATGATGTTTCTGCCGTCGTGCCACGCCGTTGGCCTGCAGAGCGACAGCGGTCTTGAGCTGCTGATCCATATCGGTATCGACACCGTTAATCTTAACGGCCAGCACTTTAGCTCTACGCTGAAGGTGGGCGATAGGGTGGAAGCGGGACAGGAGCTAATCCGCTTTGATATACCCGCCATCGAGCAGGCCGGGTATGACCTGATTACCCCGGTGATTGTGGTCAACGGCGATGAGCAGCACTCACTGCGCCTGACTGCCGCCGCGCAGGTCGATTACGGGGAGCAACTGATGGTGCAATCCGCTAAGGAGGCGCAGGCATGATTTATCAAAAGAAAGCGCAGTTCCCGGACGGTTTTCTGTGGGGCGCGTCCACCTCGGCCTATCAGGTCGAGGGCGCGTGGAATGAAGATGGTAAAGGCCCTTCGGTGGTCGATATGCTCAGCCATCCGCCGGGAACGGCGGACTTCCGCATCGCCAGCGACCACTATCATCGCGTGGAGGAGGACGTCGCGCTGATGGCGCAGATGGGGCTGAAGGCCTACCGTTTTTCGGTGGCCTGGTCGCGGGTGATACCTGACGGCGATGGCCCGGTGAATCCGACCGGGCTGGCGTTTTATCACCGCCTGATCGACGCCCTGACCCGCCATGGCATCACCCCCATCGTCACGCTGTACCACTTCGACCTGCCGTGGGCGCTGGAGCTTAAAGGCGGCTGGCTGAACCGCAAAACCGGGGAGGCATTCGTGCGCTATGCCAGGCTGCTGTTCAGCGAATTTGCCGCCAAAGTTCCGCTCTGGCTGACCATCAATGAACAGAACACCATGATCCTCCATCCCGGCGCGATTGGCGTGCCAGCGGATCGCGAACTGCCGGACAAGAAGGCGCTGTACCAGCAGAATCATCATATGATGCTGGCCCAGGCGCAGATCTTCGCCCTGTGCCACCGCGAGTTCCCCGGGCTGCGCATCGGCCCGGCGATAAACACCACGTCGATGTACGCCGAAAGCTGTAAGCCTGAGGACGCCATCGCCGCGCATAACTGGGAGACGCTGCGCTGCTGGAGCTTTTTGGATGTTGCGGCGCATGGCCGCTACAACGCCCTGGCGTGGGCCTATATGCAGGATCGCGGCCTCGCGCCGGAGCTGCAGCCGGAAGATGCGCTGATTTTGCAGCAGGGGAGGCCGGACTTTATCGCCATTAACTACTACTCGACCGCTACCATTGCCGCCAGCCGGGGCGACGGCGGCGACGTTGCGCCCCGCGCCGGGGACCAGCAAATTATGCTGGGCGAAGAGGGGGTTTATCGTCCGGCGGAAAACCCGTGGGTTGGCAAAACCCCCTACGGCTGGGTGGTCGATCCGGTGGGGCTGCGCCTGACGCTGCGTAAAGTGTGCGAACGCTACGGCCTGCCGATTCTGATTAGCGAAAACGGCATGGGCGCGCCGGATAAGCTGGCGCCTGATGGGACGGTAAATGACGACTATCGCATCGCCTTCTTACAGGCGCATATTGAGCAAATGCGCCTGGCGATAGCCGACGGCGTCGAGCTGATGGGCTACTGCCCGTGGGCGGCGATTGACGTGGTCAGCACCCATCAGGGATACGCCAAGCGCTACGGTTTTATTTATGTCGATCGCGGCGAGGATGACCTGAAAAGCCTGCAAAGGATCCGCAAACGCAGCTTCTGGTGGTATAAGGATGTCATCGCGCAAAACGGCAACCACGACGAGTCGCAGAGATGATTGTTCAGAAGGTGCTCAATAATAGCCTGGTGCTCTCTATGGATGACGATAGCAGGGAGGTTATCGTCATGGGGAAAGGCATTGGCTTCAACAGCAGACCCGGGGATGAGATCGCCCCGGAGAAGATTGAGAAGCTGTTCGTGACCCAGGCGCTCGGCGCGCGCAGCGGCTATCTTGAGGCGCTCTCCGCCATTCCGGATGAGGTCATTGAAATGGCGGCGATGATTATTTCCCGCGCCAATATGCAGCTCGCCAGCAAGGTTCGCGAGCAGATTTTCTTTACCCTCGCCGACCACCTGACCTTTGCCATCGAGCGCAGCCGCAAAGGGATCGCCATTCAAAATCGCCTGCTGCCGGAAGTCAGGCGTTTTTATCCGCAGCAGTTCCGCGTCGCCAGCGAGGCGGTAACGATTATTCGCCAGCAGTACGGGATTGAACTGCCGGAGGAGGAAGCCGGGAATATCGCCTTTCATCTGGTAAACGGCCAGAGCGAGGGCGACGACGTGGCGCAAACCATGCAGTCGGTGAAGATGCTGAAGGATATTTTTAATCTCGTGCAGTATCACTTTAAACAGCCGATAGACACCGACTCGATTAACTACTCGCGTTTTCTGGTCCATATGCAGTTTTTCCTCCAGCGTTTACAAGAGGGAGAGCTGGACGGCGCGCGGGACAGTTTTCTGCTGGTGCAGGTGATTAAGGAGTATCCGGAGGCGTACCGCTGCGCGCTGCTGATCCGCGATTACGTCAAAGCCCAGCTCGATATCACCCTCGGCGGCAACGAGCTGTTATGGCTCACCGTACATCTGGTGCGGATCGCGGGCCTGGATGCGTGAGCGTGTTCTATTCTGAGGATAAAAGCGCGCGTTTCCCCCATTCGCCTGAGAATATTAAGGGTTTTGTAGGCCGGGTAAGGCGCCAGCCGCCACCCGGCAAAAATGCGGGCAGGGCGTCTAAAACGGGTAGCCGATGCCGCGTTATTTCACCGATGCCGAAACTGCAGCGTCGCCGGCAGGTAGCGCTGTAGCGGCTCGGGCGTGTTGCCGTCAATCAGCTGGCTTATCAAATCGTAGCAGTGCCAGGCCAGCTGGCGGTTGTCCTGCTGGACGGTATCGATACGCAGCGACAGCGAATCGTAGAGATAGTGATCGTCAAAGCTCGCCAGGTGGATGTCTGAATCGAGCAAATGGTGCTGGCTCATATAGCGCAGCACCCCTTCCAGCAGCCCGCAGGCGGCGGTAAACAGCGCCTTTGGCGGCCGACCCAGACGCGCGCAGAGGGCGGCGAACATCTCATAGCCGGAGCTGGGATGGTAGTTGCCGTTGATCACCCACTCCGGGCGCAATTCAATACCCGCCTGGGCCAGACCCTGCGTAAACCCGGCCAGACGATCGCGGGAGGGCGACAGGCGCGGCTGGCCGCCTAAAAACCAGAACTCATCGCGATGCTGAGGCGCGATGCGGGCAATCAGCTCCGCCGTCGGGGTAATTGAATCGGTCATCACCAGCGGCAGGGCGCTTTCATTCGGGTAGCGGTCAAACAGCACCACCGGCAGCTGTTCGCTGAGCTTGAGATAGTCGGCATCGGCGTGCATACAGGAGGCGACGATCAACCCGTCGACCTGACGGGCAATCATGTTATTGACCACCATGCTCTCCTGACCGGGGTTTTCGTCGGTACAGGAGATCAGCAGCTGGACGCCCGCCTCGCGGCACAGCATCTCCAGCTCATGGGAAAAGACCGCAAAGCCGTAGTTGGTGATCTCCGGCACCACCAGGCCGATGGTGTGGCTGCGGTTATCGCGCAGGGAGCGGGCGTGAATGCTCGGCTGATAGTGCTGCTCGCGGGCAATCGCCAGCACGCGCTCGCGCGTTTCCTGCGCCACGCGCAGCTCTTTGCCACGCCCGTTCAGCACCAGGCTGGCGGTCGCTTTGGAAACGCCCGCCAGTTCGGCGATATCTTTAATGGTTACGCGTTTGGTTTTCATTACGACGCCATGAGCCTGAAAGCAAAACGCTTATTCTACCATGCATGTGCGCAGCGGCCAGTAGCAGAATGCATCCGGCGCGCTACCGGAGAAAATCAGCTGCGCCGGATAAGCCGGGAAGCAGCGGCTGCTCATTACGCCTTCGCCGTCGTTAATGAAAATCTCCACGCTCGACCGATCGATGAAAATCCGCAGCGTGCGGACCTCGCCGCGCCAGTAGCGATAGTGCATCTCGTCGCTGACGAGACTGCGTCGCGCCAGTCGGATCCCGCTGGCGTCGCGCTCGAGGGTTAACGCGCCGCCGAAATCAAGGCTTAGCGCGTCGTCGGCGGCAGTTTGCAGCGCGATTTCCATCGGCGCCAGCGGCAGGGCGTTCCCCTGCCAGCCGTGCGCTTCCCCGCGCAGGGCGGTCAGCTCGCGCAGCGGACGCTGGTAGAGCTGACCGTCGATAAATTCCAGCTCGCGCAGGCAGGTCATCTGATGGATCCAGCCATGAGCGAGCGTCGGCTGGCGCATCTCTTCGCCGTCCGGGACGCCCATCCAGCCGACCAGCAGGCGGCGGCCATCGCGGGTGTGCGTGGTCTGCGGGGCGTAGAACTCGAATCCGGCGTCCAGCTCGCGCAGTTCGCCGTGGCTGAACGCGGCGCGGTCGTAGTCGAAACCACCGGCCATCCACACCGCCGGATAGGTATTGAGGAAGCGCTCTTCTTCACGGGCAATCCCCTGCGGGCAGCAGATCAGAATATGCTGGTCGCCGAGCGCAAACAGATCCGGGCACTCCCACATATAGCCCGCGTCGCTCAGGCCGTTAATGCCGTCACCGGCGATTTCGCCCTCGCTGCGCCACTGATGAAGGTCCGGGGAGCTGAACAGCAGCACCTTACCGCGCTTTTGCCGATCCTGCGCCCCCAGCACCATGTACCAGCGGTCTTGATGCCGCCAGACTTTCGGGTCGCGGACGTGGCCGGTATAGCCCTCCGGCAGCGGCAGGACCGGGCCGAGCTTAGTGAAAGTGCCGTCGGCGTTTTCCGTCGCCAGGCACTGCCACGCGGTTCGGCCGCCATCGTCGAACTTCACGTTGCCGGTATAGCACAGGGTGAGCGTACCGTTGTTATCCACCGCGCTGCCGGAGTAGCAGCCGTTGCGGTCGTACTCTTCATCCGGCATCAGCGCAATAGGCTCATGCCGCCAGCGCAGCAGATCGTCTGAACTCCAGTGCGCCCAGCACTTGAACTTATGATCGCAGGCGAGCGGATTCCACTGGTAGAACAGGTGATAGCGCCCGGCAAATTCGACAAAACCGTTGGGGTCGTTCATCAGCCCGGTGACCGGCGCATGGTGCCAGCGGGGATAATGGCTATCGGCCAGCGCGCGCGGCTGGCCCTGCATAACGGCCTGCAAAATCGCAGGCAGACGTGATGGAAGTGACATTATTCAGCGTCCGTTTTGTATTTCAGCAGCAGAGAGACGACGAAAGCGACGCCAAAGGCGATGACCATACCGATAATGTAGTTCAGCAGCGAGCTGGCCTGCACGATGGCCATGCCGGGAATCGCCGTCAGGCCGACTGCGCTCATATAGACGTGCACTGACACGACCCACGCGCCGCCCGCCGCGCCGCCGATCAGCGCCGCGATAAACGGCTTCATGAAGCGTAAGTTGATACCAAAAATCGCCGCCTCGGTGATGCCCAGCATAGCGGAAAACGCCGAGGGCAGCGCAATGGCTTTGATTTTGACGTCTTTGGTTTTAAACCATACCGCCAGGCAGGCGCCACCCTGAGCGACGTTGGCCATGGACCAAATCGGCAGCAGGAAGTTAACCCCAATGGACGGGTTACCCAGCAGCCCGGCTTCGATGGCGTGGAAGCTGTGGTGAATACCGGTAATGACGATAACCGAATAGAGGCCGCCAAACAGCAGTCCAGCCAGCCAGCCGGCGTGGCTAATCAGGGTACTCAGGACAAACGAGATGCCGTCGCCGAGCGCGCGACCGGCCGGGCCGATAATCAGCAGGGCGATAAAACCGGAAATAATCACCGTCAGGAACGGCGTCAGGATCAGGTCCAGCGCATCGGGGATCGCGCGACGCAGCTGCTTCTCAACGAGGCTCATAAACCATACCGCCAGCAGCACCGGGAACACTGTCCCCTGATAGCCGATCATGGCGATCTCGAGGCCGAAGAAGTTCATGGTATGGAAACCGGCGGCCACGCCCCAGGCGTTAGTCAGCGCCGGGTGGGTCAGAATGCCGCCGAGCGTCGCGCCGAGGTAGGGGTTACCGCCGAATTCGCGGGCCGCGGTAAAGCCAATCAGGATCGGCAGAATGATAAACGCCGCCGAGCTGCACATATCCAGCATGATGTAGAGGGCGTTGCTCGGGTCAACCCAGCCGTAGGTTTTGACCATCCCCAGCAGGCCCATCAGCAGGCCGGAGGCGACGATTGCCGGGATAATCGGCACGAAGATGTTCGACAGCAGGCGCGCGATACGCTGGAAAGGATTAAGCTTTTTCGCCGCAATGTCGGCGGCTTCCGACTTGCTCGATTCGCTAATGCCCGCCGCCTGGATAAAGGCGGCGTAGACCTTGTTCACCACCCCGGTGCCGAAAATAATCTGCATCTGCCCGGCGTTGCGGAAACAGCCCTTAACCCCTTCAATTTTGCCGATGGCCTGCTGGTCGGCCAGCGAATCATCGACCAGCACCAGCCGCAGACGCGTGGCGCAGTGCGCGGCGCTGGCGATATTTTCCTTGCCTCCCAAAAGCGGAAGCAGCGAGCGGGAAATCTGTTCAAAATCCATAGTACCCTCTGAATGCGTAAAATTTTCGTGTTGTCGTCCCGTGTTCACGGGGGCGCAGTTTCTGCGTCGTTATCGTGTCCGGGGCGACAACGCGCGCGTAATCGCCCCGGATGTTCCTGCCGTCAGACGTTACCCGTCAGAACCAGGTTTCCATCTGCATACCGAACGACCATTCGCCGCCCGATTTAAAACCACTGCTGCCCAGCGCGTCGTCGCTGGCGTAATTATTCAGTTTTTTGCTCCAGTCCATCCATGAGGTGTAAAGGCGGATTTCAGGACGGCTGAAGAAATCACCGATGCTGCCGACCTTAAAGGTCGGAGCGAAGGTGAGCTTGTAGAAGCTACCGTTCACCGCATGGCGATCGTTATAACCTTCAGGTTTAAGATCCATATACTGGTAGCTGCCTTCGTAAGCGAGGGCGAAGTTCTGGTTGATCTCCTGGATCAGACGCATGTTGAGCGTTGCCCACTGATAGCTGTCGCCCTCGGCATAACGGTCTTTACTGCTTTGCGCCAGGATAGCCGGGGCGATAAACCAGTTTTTGCTGAGCGGCGTGGTGCCGTAGCTGGCGAAGCGCCAGGTGTTGGCGCCCGAGCGTAGCGCGCCGTCAGAGCCGATGCCTTTAACTTCAGCGCCCAGGCCGTGACCGTAGAGCAGGGCGGTTTTGCTGGTGCCTTCACGCAGGCCGTAAAAAGTGTCGTTATGCAACCCGAGCAGCGCATGCGTCCCGGTATTTGCCGCATCGCCTTTGACCGGATTGCCGTTGGTATCCTGACGTTCATCGTTGTCTTTTGCCCGCATCCCGCTGACCATCACCTGCACCGGACCGATGAAGTTGTTCATGCTGATGATATAGTTCTGCACGCTATTGCTCGAGTCAGCAATATCGCCGAAGTTGCGTCCGTAAAGAGAGAAGTTACTGCGAATGCTATCGTTCCACCTGACGTCGTAAATACCGCCGCCGGTACCGGCGAGGAACACAACGTCAGAGTCAATCCAGTGAATATCAAAGTTGTCGCGGTCGAAACGTTTCCCTGCCCACAGGGTGGAGCCTTTAAACGGCCCTTCAAAGGCAGGCAGGTTGCCCAGTTCGACGAAAGCCTGGCGAACGTTCAAATCACTGGTGCTCGCCGTCCAGTCGTTATAATTGGTTTGGCCGTCGGCGACCATCACTTTGAAGCGGGTCGTCGCGCCATTATCCAGGGTCTGCTTATGTTCAAGGTTCATTTCAACATAGGTATCGGCCTGGTTTCCCAGACGGCCGATAGCCCCGCCGGTTTCCCCCGCTGGCGTCATATAGGCGCCGGATTTGGTGCTGGCGGCGGAATCATTCATTATCACGCCGGAGCGGGCGTAGCCGTGAAACTCAAAGCCGCTTTTCTCATCGGCTTTTTTCTCAAGCTTGGCGGTACGTTGAACCACTTCCTGCGTCGTGTCCTGATTTTTTTGCTGCTGGGTGGTCAGCTGCTGGACTTTTTTCTCCGCTGACTCGGCGCGGTTTTCCGCGGTTTGCGCTCTGTTTTCCGCCTCCTGCAGGCGTTTTTCCAGCGCGACCAGGCGGGCTTCGATGGTGCTGAGGTCCGTTTGCGCGTGGGCTGAGGCGGCACCGGTTAGCAAAGCGATAAGGACCGCGAGTGTGCTTTTTTTATACATGCTGGTTGCATCCCGAAAGTAAAATTTGGAAATGTTGTTTTTTGCTAAACCGGTTTAGGCGCTATGTTAAGCATGACCCTTAACATTTGGAAATGGATTTTGCTAAACCGGTTTAATAAATGTGATGGATGCAACAAAGTGGGCCGCGCACGACGGCCTGAAGAATCAAAACTGGCGATTAAGATCGCGCTGGTATGGCAGAGCGGTCATCGCGCCTTTCGCCGTTGTCGCCAGAGCGCCGCAGGTTTGCGCTAGCGTCAGGGTGGGTTCCAGCCCTTCGATATCCGTCGGCATCCCTTTGGCGGCAAGGCTTGCGAGCAGTCCGGCGACAAAAGCGTCACCCGCGCCGGTGGTGTCCACGCTGACCACAGGCTTGGCGCTGAAATGGGTAAACTGCTGCTGGAAGGCAGCAAGCACGCCCGCTTTGCCCTGGGTGACCAGCAGCAATTCAGGCTGGTAGCGCGCGGTGATGCTGGCGATGCCTTGCGCTAAATCATCACTTCCGCTGATGAATACCAGTTCCTCTTCCGACAGCTTCACCACGTTGGCCATGCGCAGGGCGCGATCGAGGCAGGCGTGCAGCAGCTCCTGATCCTGCCAGAGGTCCGGGCGGATATTGGGGTCAAAGCTGACCCGGCCGCCGGCCAGCTTGATTTTCTCCATAGCCGCGAAGGTGGTGCTGCGGCTGGGTTCGGCGCTGAGCGCGATAGAGCAGACGTGCAGCCACTGGTTGGCGGCAAACTGCGGCAGGTCTTCTTTCGCCAGGAACAGATCCGCGCTTGGGCGCACCATAAAGGTAAAGGTGCGTTCGCCCTGATCGTCAAGGTCGACCACGACGGTGGAGGTTCGGTGCTCGCCGTCGAGGCGCATATGGCTGACGTCGACCAGCTCCTGCTGCAGGGTGTGGCGCATAAAGCGGCCAAACGGATCGTCGCCGACGCGCCCGATAAACCCGCTGATGCCGCCAAGACGGGCGATACCTACCGCCACGTTGGCCGGCGCGCCGCCGGGGCAGCGCAACAGACGGCCTTCGCTCTCCGGCAGCAGGTCAACTACCGCATCTCCCAGAACCCAAACTTTTGCAATCATGCTGAAAAATCTCCATAGCTAAACTTAGTTAAACCGGTTTAGCTTATTAAAGCATAGCGACAGGATCAGGGGAACGTCAGCGGCGGAAAAGTGCGAACCAGGGTATAAAAACGTGAGCCGGTTGGCAAAAGAGCGGCCGTTCGGCTGAGCGGGAGAGACTTCTAATGGCTGCGGACTCTATAGCGGTAAAAAGCGGCAGCCCGGACAGGTGCAAAGGGGGGGGCGGCAGACCAAAAGTCGATAGAAAAGTCTGAAATCAGTTTTAAGAACAATCCCTAAAGCCAGACGGCAAAATCTTGTGCCATGCTAAATGCGACTCATAACATTAAGTTCGTTAGCGAGAGAGGATATTATGAAAAAAGCAATGATTGCGTTATCTGCGATTCTGGTAGCAGCTCCTGTTTTTGCTGCAACAACGACACACGCAACCGACGATACCGTCGCGGCGGCCCATGAAGGGGCGAACACCGCGAAGGAAAAACTGCACGAGGCCCAGCACCAGGGTGAAGAGCAGCAGCTCAAAGCTAAACACGCGGCGGAAGGCAAAAGCGACAGCGTAGGCAGCGAAGTCAGCGAAGGCGCACAGAAAACCTGGAATAAGACCAAAGAAGGGACTGAGAAGGGCTGGAACGCAACTAAAGAAGGCACCGAAAAAGGCTGGAATAAGACCAAAGAGGTCAGCAAAGAAGGCTGGGATAAAACCAAGCAGGGTGCCGAAGAGCTAAAAACTAAAGTCACTGAGTAATTACTGACTCTTTGCTAAAAAAGGTCGCGAAAGCGGCCTTTTTTGTTATTTAGCGTCCATGGTTCAGCCTCGGGATAATTATCCGCAATGGATATCGAGCCGGCTTGCGGTATACCCGGGGGCATAGTAAACCCTGTGGCTGGGTTAAATGAGCGCAGGCAATAAAAATGCGCCCTGGAAGACTAAGCGGATATGCCAGGAATTGTCCTGGTTATATTGTTACTCACTATTCCTCCACATTCTCCTGGTACAAAGGAAATATATCAGGAGGTGTATTATGAAAAAGATTCTTTCACTGGCGATTATTTTATCTTGTGCGTTGACTTCCGTCTCCTGGGCGGATGGTCCTGGCGGCAACAACCACGGTCAGCAGCAGGTCTGGCAGCAAGACGCCGGGCGCGGCGGCCCGAACGGTAACCGTCAGCAGGGGCCGCAGGCTAACAACCATCAGGGCAACGGCGATAACCGTGGCCCGGCGCATGGTGACAAGGGGCCGCAGGGTAACCCTCATCAGGCGCGTCATGAGCAGGACCACTTTGCGTGGAACGGGCATGATTTCCGCAAAGGTCATCCGGCGCCGGAACGTTTTCGCGGCAATGATTACCGGATAAACGACTGGAACGATCGCGGATTACCGGCACCGCCGCGCGGGCAGCACTGGTCCTATATTGATGGCAACTATGTGCTGATTGCCGCCGCGACCGGGATTATTACGTCGATCCTGATTAACGGCGCGCTGAGTCACTAACCTTTTTCTGCCTTAACCTCGCTACCGCTTTCCCCGGAGGCGGTGCTGCGCGTCTGTCCGGGCTACCGATTTCCCCGCGTCTGAGGGACGGTAGTCCGGTCAGCGTAGCGCTATCGGGCAATGCCCACCCGCCCTTGTTCTCACTTAAAAACCGCAAAGTTGAAAATATCATTCTTGCGCCTCTTCTTTGATGTTTTATCTGCTTATTTAGACTTTATAAATGAGTATTATGCTTCATGATTAATAAAAAGCAGAGAATGTAAGAAGCGCCCTGGTTCAGGCGAGAGTAAAAGACGTCCGCTTCGCCGTTAAATCGCTATGAATAAATCAGATGAAAACTGCCTGCGGAATAAGAAATCCTGCTTGCAATAAACCCTTAGCACGTTAAGTTATTAAAGCTTTGCATCTGATTCTATTCCCGGAGACCGGCATGACCGACTGTGTAATTCCTGAAATTAAAGCCACCGAAGATGAAATGATTGCGATCCGTCATTATTTACATGCCCATCCGGAATTAAGCCTGGAAGAGTTTAATACCAGCGAGCTGGTGGCCGGAAAACTGACCGAGTGGGGCTATACGGTGACCCGCGGGCTGGCGAAAACCGGGGTGGTCGGAACCTTAAGCAAAGGCGATTCTCCGCGCACAATCGGCCTGCGCGCCGACATGGACGCGCTGCCGATTTTCGAAGCGACCGATCTCCCGTGGGCCAGCACCGTTGCCGGGAAAATGCACGCCTGCGGCCACGATGGCCATACCACCATTCTGCTGGCGGCGGCGAAATATATCGCCTCGCCGGCCTGCCAGTTCAACGGCACGGTACACCTGATATTCCAGCCCGCGGAAGAAGCTATCGGCGGCGCGGATTTAATGATTAAAGACGGCCTGTTTGAACGTTTCCCCTGCGAGCGCATCTTCGGCCTGCACAATATGCCGGGCCTGCCGGTGGGGAAACTCGGCTTTTACGCCGGTAATTTTATGGCCTCGGCGGATACGGTCAAAATCACCATTACCGGTTACGGCGGCCACGGCGCGCACCCCGAGCGCACCGTCGACCCCATTGTGACCGGCGCGGCGCTGGTGATGAATCTGCAAAGTATCGTTGCCCGTAACGTACCGCCGGGCGAAACCGCGGTGGTGAGCGTCGGTACTTTCCAGGCGGGTATCGCCTCCAACGTCATCCCCGAGAACGTGGTGATGGAGCTGAGCGTGCGGGCGATGAAGCCGGAAATTCGCGACCTGCTGATTAAGCGGATCAAGGAGCTCGCTGATTTTACCGCCAAAAGCTACGGCGCCAGCAGCGAGGTTGAGGTTTTTGACTCCTATCCGGTGCTGACCAACAGCGACGAGGAGACCGAGTTCGCCAAAGCGCTGGCGCTGGAGGTATTTGGCGAGGAGGGCGTGCTGGAATCCATTTCGCCGATGAACGCCAGCGAAGATTTCGCTTTTATGCTCCAGAAACGCCCCGGCTGCTACTTCCTGCTGGGTAATGGGGAGAAAGGCGGGAAGGGCGGCTGTATGGTGCACAACCCCGGCTATGACTTTAATGATGACATTATTTCTACCGGCGCGACGCTGTTCGTCCGGTTAGTTGAAACACACTGCCGTTGATCTCTGGAGTCCGTAAATAATGAAAAAATCTCTTCTGCTGTGGGTCGCGCTGATGGCCTCAACTTCAGCCCTGGCCGCAGAAAATAAGGAAATTCGCTTTGGCGTCGATCCCACCTTTGCGCCGTTTGAATGGAAAGATCCGCAGGGTAAGCTGGCGGGTTTTGATATTGACCTCGGCAACGCGATTTGCGCCCAGCTGCAGGCCAAGTGCGTGTGGGTGGAAAGCAACTTCGACGGCATTATCCCGGCGCTGAAGGCGCGTAAGTTCGACGCGATCCTCTCCGGCATGTATATGACCGAGAAGCGCAAAGAGCAGATCGGCTTTAGCGACAAGCTCTACAACGGTCCGGTGTTCCTCGTGGCGCGTAAAAATACCCTGGCCGGGAATACCGTCGAACAGCTGAAGGGCAAAACCATCGGCGTAGAACAGGGCTCGGCGCAGGAGACTTACGTCAACCAGCACTGGCGCACGGCGGGGATCAATATCGTCGCCTATCAGGGGGCGGATCGCGTGGTTCAGGATCTGGAGTCCGGGCGTATTGATGGCGCGGTGCTGTCCGGGATGATGGCCGACTACAGCTTCCTGCAGCAGCCGCAGGGTAAAGATTTTGCCTTCGTTGGCGGCCATCTGAAGGACGACAAGCTGTTCGGCGCCGGCGCGGCGATTGGCCTGCGCAAAGAGGACGATGCCCTGCGCCAGGAGATTAACGGCGCGATTGCCCGCATTCTCGCCGACGGCACTTATAAAAAGTTAGCCGGGAAATATTTTAGCTTTGACGTCTATTCCGGGACATAATGTTGTTATGCATTCAGCGGGCACGGCTAGCCCGCTTCAAGCTTCCTTTTCTTACTATCCCGTAATTGTCCTTTCCTGGCCCTCACGGCGTTCCGAAGGATACTGAATATAAGCGATAAGGAGTGAACGGCATGATCACACGTCCCTTGGGCAAAACCGGATTTTCCATCGCCCCGCTGGTGTTTGGCGGCAACGTTTTTGGCTGGACCATCGATGAAAAAACCAGTTTTGCCATTCTTGATGCGTTTATAGACCACGGCTTTGATGCTATCGACACGGCGGATGTTTACTCCCGCTGGGCGGAGGGTAATCAGGGCGGCGAGTCTGAAACCATTATCGGTCGCTGGCTACAGGCGCGGCCCGGCATGCGCGATAAGGTGAAGATCTTCACCAAAGTGGGGGCCGATTTAGGCCTTCCCGGGCATAAAGGGTTGAAAAAAGCGTGGATCCAGCAGGCGGTTGAGGATTCACTCCGGCGCCTGAACACCGATTATATCGACCTCTATTTTGCCCACTGGCCGGACCCGGAAACGCCGGTTGCGGAAACCCTCGAGGCGTTTCACGCTCTGCAGCAGGCGGGGAAAATCCGCGCTATGGGCGCCTCCAACCTTGACGCCGGCCAGCTTTCGAGCGCGCTGGAAGTGTCGCGCAAAAGCGGTCTGCCGGCCTGGCAGGTGCTGCAGCCGGAATACAATCTTTATCATCGCTCGGCTTTTGAGGGCGCGCTCGGCGACCTGTGCATCAGCCGCGATATCGGCGTGGTGACCTACTACAGCCTGGCGTCCGGCTTCCTGACCGGCAAATACCGCCAGCAGTCCGATCTGGCGCAAAGCCAGCGCGGGGGCGGCATTGGCAAATATCTCAATCCGCGCGGGTTGCGCATCGTCGATACGCTGGTTGAGGTGGCGGAGCAAAACGACGCCAAACCCGCCGAAGTCGCGCTGGCCTGGCTGATGAGCCGCGAAGGCGTAACGGCGCCTATCGCCAGCGCCACCAGCATCGCTCAGGTGGAGAGCTTCGCCCGCGCCGCCGCGCTGACCCTGAGCGCCGACCAGCTGGCGCGTCTGGACAGCGCCAGCGCGTAATACTGTATGCCGGAGCCTGTCAGGTTCCGGTGCTTTTCCATCAGCGTTTTGTATTCCTTTTCTTTTCTCTTTTAGTCACTTCCCCGGCTCTGAATACTTTTCAGCGAAAAATGAAACGTTTTTTCATGCGCTAAAAGCCCTTCTTGATTACGTTAAGATAATGCGTATAGTTCTCATTCTTATTTTGTTTTTATGTTTTCGGTGATTGCCTGCCTCAGCGGATGCTCACGGGGAAACTGCGAAAGCGGGATAGGGCTCGCTCACGCAAGATCGAAAAGAGAACATCGGCGACGAAGTAAATATTAATTTATTGATTTTATTAATAATTAATCTTTTGTTTTATTTTTTCTTACCTATGGGACTCATTATGCGTACCTCTCACTCTTCTGTTTTCCCGCTACGCAAAACGCTGCTGGCGTTAACCATCGGCGCAATCACCCATTCAGCCGCGGCGGCGGAAAGCAAGAAAAGCGAAGAAACCATGGTCGTCCAGGCAACGCCCGCCAGCGATTTTAAAGCCGGCGGCGATCTGGTGGTGCCTGCCTATCTCGACGGACAGGTGGCGAACGGCGGGCGTCTCGGGATGCTCGGCGAGCAAAACGCCATGGACGTTCCGTTTAGCATCATCGGTTATACCTCGAAGCTGATTCAGGACCAGCAGGCGAAAACCATCACCGACGTGGTGAGCAACGATGCCGGGGTTCAGCCGGTGCAGGGCTACGGTAACTATGCCGAGACCTACCGCATTCGCGGCCTCAAGTTTGACGGCGACGATATGACCCTGAGCGGGCTGGCCGGGGTGGTGCCGCGTCAGGTGGTGGATACCGCCATGCTTGAGCGGGTCGAAATTTTTAAAGGCGCCAACGCCCTGCTCAACGGCGCCGCCAGCTCCGGCGTCGGCGGGATGATTAACCTCGAACCTAAGCGCGCGGAAGATATCCCCACCGCCAACGTTGGCGTCGACTATACCTCGGATTCGCAGGTCGGCGGCTCGCTGGATTTAGGCCGTCGCTTTGGCGACGATAACCAGTTCGGCGCGCGGGTGAACCTGGTGCATCGCGAAGGCGAGGCGGCGGTCGACAATGACAAGCGCAGAACCACTCTGGCTTCGATTGGCCTCGATTATCGCGGTGAGCGCTTACGCAGCTCTTTTGACTTTGGCTATCAGAAGAAAACCTTCCACGGCGGCCCGATGGGGATCAATATTTCGGCCGTGGATTTTATCCCGCGTCTGCCGGATAACACCCATAACTTCACGCAAAAATGGGCTTACAGCGATATCGAAAATGAGTTCGGTATGCTGAGAATGGAATACGACATTATTGATAAATGGACCGCCTACGCCTCGTTAGGGGCGCAGCATGCCCATGAGATTGGCCTGTATAGCGCCTCGAAGCTGATTGACCGGGCGGGCAACGCCACGGCGGGGCGCCTCGATACCAACCGCTATATTGATACCGCCAGCGGCATGGCGGGCCTTCGCGGCGAGTTCGCCACCGGTTTTGTATCGCACAGGGTCAACGTCGGCTATTCGGCGAAAACTCAAAACGACAAAACCGCATGGCGGATGTCGAAGGCGGCGGATAATCCGCTGGTGAACATCTACGATACCCGGCAGGTCGCGCCTCCGGCCAACGCTTCATTCGGCGGCGACTATGACGATCCGCTGACCAGCGGCCGCACCCGTTCCCAGGGCTGGCTGCTAAGCGACACCCTTGGCGTGCTCGACGATACGCTGCTGTTTACCGCTGGCGCGCGCCATCAAAAGGTAGTGGTGCGCAATTACAACAAAACCACCGGCCTGCAAACCGATGACGCATTTGATGACAGCCGCTGGATGCCCACTTACGGCGTGGTTTATAAGCCGTGGAAAGTGATTTCTTTATACGCCAACCATACCGAAGCGCTACAGCCGGGCAGCAATGCGCCAACCTCCGCTAAAAACTATGGTGAAAGCGTTGGGATCATTCACTCAAAACAGAACGAAGTCGGGGTGAAGGCCGATTTCGGCACAATTGGCGGCTCGCTGTCGCTGTTTGAAATTAAAATGCCGTCAGCGGTCCTCGACAGCAACGGCTATTACGGGCTTAACGGCGAGCAGCGTAACCGCGGCGTCGAATTTAATATCTTCGGCGAACCGCTGTATGGCCTGCGCCTTAACGCCAGCGCTACCTGGCTGGATGCCGAACTGTCGAAAACCGCGAAGGGTGTGAACGATGGTAAGAAAGCGATCGGCGTGCCGGGGTTCTACACGGTGCTTGGCGCAGAGTATGACATCAAGCCCATCGACGGTCTGACCGCCACCGCGCGCCTCAACCACTCGGGTTCGCAGTATGCCGATCAGGCGAACAGCAAGAAGATTGATAGCTATACCACCCTCGATCTCGGCGTGCGCTATCGACTGGCGCTTAACGAGAATCAAAACCAGATGACGGTACGCGCGGGTGTCGATAACGTAACGGATGAGAACTACTGGTCCGGCGCGGATGACAGCGGAACCTATCTGTTCCGCGGCGAACCGCGGACGTTCAAGGTATCGGTAGGTTACGCGTTCTGAGCCAAAATGCAGAGGCGGGCAGGGCCGATCGTCCCTTGTGATAAATCAATGAACGTATGAAGCCTGCGCATCTGCCGCTTGAAGTATGGCGAGTATAAGTGTTAAAAGGTGCCCCTTCATATAAATACACAGGGGATCGACGTGAAAGACGCGTCAACGTCGTCGGAGACCGTAGAGGAAAGCGGCCCGACGCTGCACCGCGGTTTACAGAACCGACATATCCAACTTATCGCCCTTGGCGGCGCCATCGGTACCGGCCTGTTTCTCGGCATCGGGCCAGCGATTCAAATGGCGGGACCGGCGGTCCTGCTCGGCTATGCCGTCGCCGGCATCGTCGCCTTTTTGATCATGCGCCAGCTTGGCGAAATGGTCGTTGAAGAGCCGGTTTCTGGCTCCTTTGCCCACTTTGCCTATAAATACTGGGGCCCGTTCGCCGGTTTTCTTTCCGGCTGGAACTACTGGGTAATGTTCGTGCTGGTGGGGATGGCGGAGCTGACCGCCGCCGGCATCTATATGCAGTACTGGCTGCCGGACGTGCCGACGTGGATCTGGGCCGCCGCTTTCTTCCTCATTATCAACGCCGTGAACCTCGTAAACGTTCGCCTTTACGGCGAAGCGGAGTTCTGGTTCGCGCTGATTAAGGTGCTGGCGATTATCGGCATGATTGGCTTTGGCCTGTGGATGCTGTTCGGCGGCCACGGCGGCAGTAAAGCGGGAATCGATAACCTGTGGAAACACGGCGGTTTCTTCGCCACCGGCTGGCACGGCCTGATTATGTCGCTGGCGGTCATTATGTTCTCCTTCGGCGGACTGGAGCTTATTGGCATTACTGCCGCAGAAGCGCAGAACCCGGAAAAGAGCATCCCGAAAGCGGTTAACCAAGTGGTATACCGTATTCTGTTGTTTTATATCGGTTCGCTGGTGGTTCTGCTGGCGCTCTATCCGTGGGTGGAAATTCAATCCGACAGCAGCCCGTTCGTAATGATCTTCCATAATCTTGACAGCAACGTGGTGGCTTCTGCGCTGAACTTTGTGATTCTGGTGGCTTCATTGTCGGTTTATAACAGCGGCGTGTACTCCAACAGCCGGATGCTGTTTGGACTGTCGGTGCAGGGCAACGCGCCGAAGTTTCTCGCCCGCGTCAGCAAGCGCGGCGTGCCGGTCAACTCCCTGCTGCTTTCCGGGATTATTACCTCCCTGGTGGTGGTGCTTAACTATCTGCTGCCGCAGAAAGCCCTTGGCCTGCTGATGGCGCTGGTGGTGGCGACGCTGCTGCTGAACTGGATCATGATCTGCCTGGCGCACCTGAAATTCCGCGCCGCCCAACGGCGCAAGGGGCGCGAGCCGAAGTTTAAAGCTCTGCTGTCGCCCGCCAGTAACTATATCTGTATCGCCTTTCTGGCGCTGATCCTGGTGCTGATGTGCACCATCGACGGGATGCGTCTGTCGGCGATTCTGCTGCCGGTGTGGATCCTGTTCCTGTTTGCGGCCTTTAAAACCCTGCGCCGGACGGCGTAGCGCGCGATCGCCCCGCCGTCCGGCGGGGTATCTTCCACTTTTATTGTGATCTTCTTCGCGCTTAGCGTATTTTGCTCGCGATCTTCTTTTTGTAATCGATTACTTTTTATTTGAGCGTATTTGTAATCGATTACTTTTTTGAGGGCGGTCGAAATGGTCACAACAACCGAAGGTCGTGAAAGTCCCCGCGTAGCCCACCGTTTTCTGGTGCCGCGGCTGTCGTTTATGATGTTTATGCAGTTCTTTATCTGGGGTAGCTGGTCGGTGACGCTGGGGCTGGTGATGACCCGCTATGAGATGTCGCTGCTGATCGGCGATGCTTTCTCCGCCGGGCCGATTGCGTCTATTCTCTCGCCGTTTGTGCTGGGCATGCTGGTCGATCGTTTTTTCGCTTCGCAGAAGGTGATGGCGGTGATGCATCTGGCCGGCGCGGTGATTCTATGGTTTGTCCCGCAGGCGCTGGTGGCGCAAAACGGCGCGCTGCTGATTGGCCTGCTGTTCGGCTATACCCTGTGCTATATGCCGACGCTGGCGCTGACCAATAACATCGCTTTCCATAGCCTGGCGAACGTCGATAAAACCTTCCCGGTGGTGCGCGTCTTCGGCACCATCGGCTGGATCATCGCCGGTATCTTTATCGGCGTGACGGGGATTTCCGATACCACTGGAATTTTCTCTGTTGCGGCGCTCTGTTCGGTGGCGCTGGCCGTTTATAGCCTGACGCTGCCGCACACGCCGGCCCCGGCGAAAGGGACCCCGGTCCAGTTTCGCGACCTGCTGTGCGCCGACGCCTTCGCGCTGCTGAAAACGCGTCACTTCCTGATTTTCTCCCTCTGCGCGACGCTGATTTCGATTCCGCTGGGGACCTACTACGCCTACACCGCGTCTTATCTTGCGGATGCCGGTATCGCGGACGTCAGCACCGCAATGTCTTTCGGTCAGATGTCAGAAATCTTCTTTATGCTGGTGATCCCGCTGCTGTTCCGCCGTCTCGGGGTGAAATACATGCTGCTGATCGGCATGGCGGCGTGGTTTGTACGCTATGCCTTCTTTGCGCTGGGCGTCAGCGAAGAGGGACGGTTCCTGCTTTATCTCGGCATCCTGCTGCACGGCGTCTGCTACGACTTTTTCTTTGTTGTCGGCTTTATCTATACCGATCGCGTGGCCGGTGAAAAGGTGAAGGGCCAGGCGCAGAGCATGATTGTGATGTTCACCTACGGTATCGGCATGCTGTTGGGATCGCAGATTTCCGGCGCGCTGTATAACCACCTGGTGGCAGGCCAGAGCGTACCGCAGGCGTGGGTCGCCTTCTGGTGGATCCCGGCGGTGGCCGCAGCGGTCATCGCCCTGATTTTCCTTTTCTCTTTCCAGTACAACGAGAAAGAGTCGCGTTAATTTTTCAGGAGGTGGTATGAAAACAATCAAGGGGCCGGGCATTTTTCTGGCGCAGTTTATCGGTTCGCAGGCGCCGTTTAATACCCTGGAGGGCCTGGCGCAGTGGGCTGCCGGTTTGGGCTATCAGGCATTGCAGATCCCCTGCAACCATCCGGCGATTTTCGATGTTGAACGCGCCGCCGCCAGCCAGACCTACTGCGATGAGGTGAGCGGCAAGCTGGCGGAGCATGGCCTGGCGATCGGCGAGCTGTCCACCCATCTTGAGGGTCAACTGGTGGCCGTTCACCCGGCTTATGATACGGCCTTTGACGCCTTTGCGCCCGCCGCGCTGCGCGGTAACCCGCAGGCGCGCCAGCAGTGGGCGGTAGAGAAAGTGCGCCAGGCGGCGGTGGCCTCTGCGCGTCTGGGGCTGAAAGCGCATGCCACCTTTTCCGGGGCGCTGGCGTGGCCTTATTTTTATCCGTGGCCGCCGCATAATCAGCCGCTTCTCGATGAGGCCTTTGATGAGCTGGCCCGGCGATGGCGGCCGCTGCTGGACGTTTTCGACGAACAGGGCGTGGATCTCTGCTACGAAATCCATCCCGGCGAAGATCTGCATGATGGCGTCACCTTTGAGCGTTTTCTGCAGCGCCTCGATAACCACCCGCGCTGCAACATACTCTATGATCCCAGCCACCTTCATCTTCAGCAGATGGATTACCTGGCCTTTATCGATATCTACCACGCGCGAATCAAAGCGTTTCACGTCAAAGACGCCGAATTCCGCCGCGACGGGCGCAGCGGGGTCTACGGCGGCTATCAGAACTGGCCGCAGCGGGCGGGGCGCTTTCGTTCGCTGGGCGACGGGCAGATCGATTTCAAAACGATTTTCAGCAAGCTCACCGAGTATGATTTTGACGGCTGGGCGGTGCTGGAGTGGGAGTGCTGCCTGAAGGACGCGGAGGTTGGCGCGCGCGAAGGCAGCGAGTTTATCCGCCGCCATATCATCCCGGTCTCCGGGCGGGCGTTTGATGATTTCGCCGCGGGCAAGGAGGGGAGAGAATGATCCAGGTCGGCATTATTGGTTCCGGGTTTATCGGGCCGGCGCACCTGGAGGCGCTGCGCCGGGTGGGGGATATCGAGGTGGTGGCGCTGTGCGACGGTAGCCTCGAGATGGCGCAGCAGAAGGCGCGTCAGCTCAACGTGGCGCACGCCTACGGCAGCGTCGAGGCGCTGCTGGCCCACCCCGGATTGCAGGTGGTGCATAACTGTACGCCGAACCACCTGCACGCGCGGATTAACCGCCAGATCCTCTCCGCCGGTCTGCACGTTTTTTCAGAAAAACCGCTCTGCATGACCGCGGAAGAAGCGCGTGAGCTGGTGGCGCTGGCGGAGGATGCCGCCGTGGTCCACGGGGTTAGCTTTGTCTATCGCCAGTTCGCCATGGTGCAGCAGGCGGCGGCGATGGTGCGCAACGGCGACGTCGGGAGGCTGTTTGCGGCGCATGGCAGCTATTTGCAGGACTGGATGCTGCTGGAAACCGACTATAACTGGCGGGTTGATTCAGCGCAGGGCGGCGCCTCGCGGGCGGTGGCCGACATTGGCTCCCACTGGTGCGATACGGTGCAGTTTATGACCGGTCGCCGCATTGTCGAGGTGATGGCGGATCTCTCTATCGTCTGGCCGACGCGTAAGGCGCCCGTCGCCGGGGATGCGACCTTTAGCCAGCATCGCGATAATGGCGCGTATGAGGCGCGGCCCGTCGACACCGAAGATTTGGGGTCGGTACTGTTCCGTTTTGATGACGGCAGTAAGGGCTGTTTTACCGTTTCGCAGGTCAGCGCCGGGAGAAAAAATGGCCTGACGGTAGAGATCAACGGCAGTAACTGTTCGCTGGCATGGGAGCAGGAGGTGCCGCAGCGGCTGTGGGTAGGTCATCGCCAGCAGCCAAACCAGCTGCTGAGCGACGATCCGAGCCTGATGCTCGGCGAGGCCGCCGCCAGCGCCCATTTCCCCGGCGGGCATAACGAAGGCTGGCCCGATGCGTTTAAAAATATGATGCTCAGCTTTTATCAGGCGGTGCGCGCCGGTGAGATGCCGCCGGCGTCGTCGCGGCGTTTCGCCTCGTTCTATGAGGGGGCGGACGTGATGTACATCGTTGATGCGATAGTGAAAAGCCATCAGCAGCAGCGCTGGGTGCAGGTGGAAAGATAAGCAGAAGGCGCGGTGCGCATTTCGCGCACCCGCTGTGTTATTTCACGCCAAAATAGCCGTCGAGATAGGTCCCGGCCAGTTCATTACCAAACAGCACGGCGTCTTTATTTTCCATCTCGTTGTCCCATTTATCGCTGGCGTTACCGTTGAACGCGTGCTGGGTTTTTGTGCCCTGCGCCACCTGCTGCCTGATGGCGTCGGCAGTACGGCGGGCGTCGCTTTCGCTCATCCCCGATTTTCTGTCCTGCTGGCCGCGGGCATAGATTTCAGTAAAGTTCGGCAGATTTAAGCGGTAGTTTTCCTGACGGTTAGTGGCGAAGTTACCGCCGACGAAATCGCTGCGGTGTGAAATAAAGTAGTAAGCGTGGCGTTCCGGTGAAGATTTTGAGGAGGTACAGCCGGAAAGGGCGGCGAGCGAACAGCCGAGCGCGATAAGCGCTGTTTTGAGTTTCATTGATATCATCATCCATAATTATTAGAACAGGTATACCGATCATTCGGCGACAGAACAAAACGGTTAATTATAGATGTACGGTAGCACCTGAAGACCCATGAATCCAAGGGTCTTCAGGCAGCATTTTTTAGATCTGCGCCAGCCCGCCATCAACGTAGATTTCGGCGGCGTTAATAAAGCTCGCGTCGTCTGACGCCAGAAAAGCGACGGTTTTAGCGACCTCCTCGGGCTCGCCAATGCGGCCCAGCGGGACGTCGGCGGCCAGCATATCGAAGAGCCCCTGACGCTGCTCTTCTGCGACAAGTCCTCCCAGGCCGGGCGTACGGACGGGTCCCGGGCTGACCACATTCACGCGGATACCGCGATCCTTGAGATCCAGCGCCCATGAGCGTGCCAGATTACGCACGGCGGCCTTACTGGCGCTGTACACGCTGAAGTTCGCGGTGCCTTTCACCGCCGCGGTCGAGCCGGTAAGGATGATGGAAGCCCCCAGGGTCAACAGCGGCAAGGACTTCTGGACGGTGAACAGCACGCCGCGCACGTTGGTAGCGAAAATGCGATCGAAGTGCTCTTCCGTTATGGCGCCCAGCGGCATCATATCGCCGCCGCCCGCATTGGCAAAAAGCACATCCAGTCGCCCTGATTCGCTGGCAATGGTCGAAAACACCCTATCGAGGTCGCTTAATATCGAGGCATCGGCGCGGATCCCGCTGGCGGCGGGACCGATTAACGCGACCGCCGCATCAAGCTCTTCCTGACGGCGACCGGTGATATAGACCGTCGCTCCCTGCGAGGCCAGCTCCCGGGCTGATGCCAGGCCGATGCCCGAGGTGCCGCCGGTGACTAACGCGATTTTTGCCGAAAGTTTTTTACTCATGATGCACTTCCTTAACTAAAGTATGAATATGCCAATTGAGTCATCCACTTACCGTGACCACCTGGCGACTGAGTACGGGAGTCACTCTACCGTCAGCCACGGATGCAAAAAACGGAGTAATGTGAAAAACACTCTTCACGCCGGTGAATAATCAGCGACTGCTATCAGGAACAGCGAATAATGGATCGGTTTTCAGCCCTTAAAGTTTTTACGCGCGTTGTTGAAGCCAACAGCTTTACTCGGGCCGCAGACTCCCTGAATATGCCCAATGCCAGCCTTAGTAAAGCGATTCAACAGCTTGAATCGCATCTGGGCGTGTGCTTGCTACAGCGCACGACCCGGCGCATTACCGTCACGCCGGAAGGGCGCGAGTACTATGAAAAAGCGGTGCGGATTCTGAAAGAGCTGGATGAGGTGGATGCCTCATTTCGCGCTTCCCGCAATAAGCCAAAGGGCCATCTGCGCGTCGCGGTAGGCGGATCCACCGCTCGCGATGTGCTGATCCCGCTGTTGGCTGATTTTATGGCGACTTATCCGGATATCCGCATCGATCTGGCGGTCGCTGACAGCCCATCTGACCTTATCAGCGGCAATATTGACTGCGCGATCAGAGGCGGGCCGCTGGACGACTCGACGCTGATCGCGCGCAAAATCGGCGAAGCGACGATCGTGACCTGCGCCACGCCGGGCTATTTCAGGCTTTATGGTGTTCCCGCGTATCCCGATGAGCTGAAGAACGGACATCGGCTGGTCAGCTATTTATCTCCCGCCAGCGGAAGAGCCTTCCCGTTCCGCTTTCTGGCTAACGGCATCGCGCAAGAGATTAAAACGGAACATCACCTTGGCATAAATGAGAGCAACGCGCATATTGCGGCTGCGGAGGCTGGGCTGGGTATTGTGCAGACCTTCTCATATTCGCTGAGAAATGCGCTGGCGAACGGATTACTGGTGGAAATATTGAACAAATGGCGTCCGGCTCCTTATCCCTTTCACGTGGTTTATGCGCAGAATCGCCATGTCACTTCCCGGCTGCGCGTATTTATCGACTGGCTGGCGAAGACATTCCCGGCGGCGGTGAATGGGTCATTGCCCACAAGAAGCAAAGAATGATGATAGCCTGCGAATTTTATGTATTGCGTGATGATAAATTTAGTCACAAAAGAATATTATGCGCGCTTCGACTAAGGAAATCAGGTCAGATATGTTTTGATATATAGAATATGATATAGTTAAATTATAGGAGATTCTATTAAAATATTTAATAAGATCTGTTAACGTTATTTTCCCTAAGGTCTGGAAGTATAAATTAGTCTTTTGTTTTCTATGTTTATAGTAAATATAATAGCAGCAGGAATTTTTGTTTATAGTATGTTTGATATTCCGTCTGTATCTTTTCGAAAATATTTTTAGCCACTCAAGAGGTAAGCGTAATGCCGGCAGGTGACCATGAGATTAAATGTATGGCGTGTGGTTTAAACTGCCCTATTGAAGCGGAAGATAAAATTGAACGTTCGCATTGTGGAGAGAGGAAATTTTCTGTATGGCCAGATAAAAACTATTTTTTCAAACGTGCGGTAAATGATCTGGTATTTCGTGAAATTACCTGTTTCCTGCCTGAAGGAATGGTGGTAGTGGATTTCTCTCTCGACAATATTTTGTATTTTCTGCATGAGGGATGGGCTGAAAAATTGCAGGAGACCGGGCTGAAAGTTATTTTGCTCGCGGATAAGAGCATGCTACCCATGGCTAATTTTTGGATGCTGCGCTCTGGATTATTATGGTCGGTGGTAGAGGTCAACGATGGTTTAACCAGCTTAATCAAGAAAATAAAACGCATCATGCTGGGGCGAAATCTTCGCTGCCGGCGCACACCGTCGTTGACAGAGCATGAAATGAAGACGCTGCGCCTGCTGGCAGATGGGCACTCCAGTCAGGATATCGCCCGCATCATGGCGTGCGATACCCGCAGCGTCTACCGCTTTCAATACTCTTTATGCAAAAAGTTTGGCGGGCTCAACCGCCTGCGCGAGCTGCGCTTCAGGCATAATATCCCCGCTCTGGATTAGCGGCGGTTAGCCCGGCGAATTCATAAAACAGCCCTTTCCTAACTGATGATAGCGGCCTAATGCGACAATGTATTTCCTGTTGCTAGTCTTCGCCTCGGGGCCTGTCCAGCTCTCCCCTGGCAGCATATAAAATTGCGTTGAACTTTCATCGTCACCATCGCAGCCTTTCTGCAGAATGACTCTAAAATAGGTATTGCCAGTATTTTTAATGGTGCCTGTGGCTTCATTAATTTCATATTGGAATCGCGTCTTACGCGGGCGCACGATGAGAATTGTGCTCATCGATACCGAAGGGACAACATTCAGTTTTTTCTGATCCTGACGCCAGGGGAAAACCGTGACGGGCGTCTCCTTAAAGATCACCCGATAATAGCGCTCAACGTCATCTTTAGGCCCACGGTAATAGAGCTTAAAATATTCCTGACCTTTGGCCTGCACGGTGAACTGCAGCGGCGACCAGACCAGATCTTTATCCTGACCGGGCACCGGTCGCTCATTACCGTTGCCCGGCCGGGAGATTTTGTAAGCCGAAATGGTATATAAGTTAGTGCTTTTTGTATCGTTGACCAGCGGCCGGGAGATAAAATCTTTGCTGGCATCCATATCATAAATGATGGAATCAAAGTACACCGCGGAAGCGGGCTGAATACACAGCCCGCATAATCCGATGACAAGGATTTTTTGCATCACACCCCCCGGTCCACGCCGACCCACGTGGCGGTCACTTTTACATCGCCGGTGGCGCTGACGGTCCCCATCCAGTCATGACCATTGGTGGTGAATTGTGAATGTGGGTCATCCATCGGAAACAGCAGTTTCAGCGTGGTGGTAAAAAAGAAACCATCGTTGACGTTGGCGTTCCAGGCCGTCTGTACCCAAACGGCGTTGGTCATATCGACAGGAGCTTCGCCGCAGCTGTTGCGGACTTTTACCGCTTTACCGGTAGCGGACGTCCATTCGAGGTAGGCCGGGACCGGTACTTTTAGCGTCTCGTCCGCTGAGGTAAACAGGCAGAACGGCAAGCCATACATGTTGACGGAGTCGCCAATCACCTGGGCGGTAATACTGTCGGCCTGACGCGACGCGGAGGTGGTGACTTTATACTCAAAGGTGATGGGCTCTTCGCTACCGATTTTGCCGGATGCTTTGGGATGAGAAGTCCCGTCGCTGGCGACAATGCTAATCCCGTATTCCCGTGGGATGATGTTAATTAATGTTGATGGCGTGAACTGATAATAACCCGATTGTGGCGTGACGGAGTTATCAAAATAGAAGGTAAACAGAGCATCCTTGTTGGTTAAATCCGTTCCTGCCTTGAGGACTTTTTGGAAAAAGGCGTTGGACAGGAATACGTAAACGTACTCGCCTGACGGTTTGAAAACCTTGTTATAGGTGCTGACCGTACCAAAATTGGTCCAGCTTGCCCCATCACCGCTGTACTTTACGTCAGACGTAGAAGGAGAAAATCCCAGCATCGCCGTGTCGATCACCATCCGGAAATCAAGTAAGGTGGTGAGAGTTTTAGTCTCCTGAAAACTGTAAGACACCATTTTACAGATGATCCCCGAAGCACTCCCGACCACACCCATTTGACACAAATCAGAGCCGAGGTTAACGCTTGGCGTGCCATCGCTGGCAATCCACACTTCTGCCAGAGCACCGGTACTGTTTAACTTCAGATGCGAGACCTTTTCGAGGTTGAACGTGTAGTAGCGCCATGTTCCCCCGCTGGGGAGGTCTTTACAGCGAACGCCGGAGGCAAAGTCATAATCGGTATTGGAATTCATGTAGCAAAGATTAAGCTGCAAAGAATCGATGGTCCCCACCGGCCGATCGCGAAAATACTCATAGGCCGACTGGCTCAGCGCTCCGGCACCGTAGTAACCGTTTGCTACGGTGTTGCCGGACATCGCATGATAGTAGCCGTCTTTATCGATGACATCGGGAGAAATATAGCCAGACGCCGGGCAGCTTGAGCCCGTAGACATGCAGCGGATCCCGAGAAATGGCTGGTTAATGGGCGAATTCTCGATCCACAGGTCGAAGTAGCGGTTGGCGTAAGCCCAGCCGATGTAGGTTATATATCCCAGGCTACGCTGGTTAGTCGGATATTTTGTCCAGACGTTGGCTCCGGTGAAGCGCGGGTCGAGGGAGCTGGTGGTGATGAAATATTCGTCATCAACATCATTGTCGATAAACATATAGGAGTTGCTGCCGCTTCCGCTGTTACTGGGGGTGAGCGCCATAGCCGGCGCAGCCAGCAGCCAGCCGGCCAGCAGCATGATGCTCTGGGGTTTAATAGACATTCTTAACATCTCCAGTCACTGATGCCGTTTGTTGTTGGATCTCACAAGGAATCTCCCCGACCCATACGGCGCCTTTCGCTTCACTCAGATCCAGATCCACTTCGCAAATGCCGCCGAATTTATCCACCAGGGTAATCACTGGATAACGCTTATCGACGTCCATGGCGAACTCACCGAGTTCGTCGGTTCGGGTTTTACCAATGTGGTTATGAATATCGGCGTTGGCGTAGTAACCGCCGCGACGGTCTTTCACCCGGCCAAATACGGTGACCAGCTGTTTGACTTCCGGATTAATCACGCTGACGTTGCCCGGATAGAGCACGACTTTGCTGCGGCGGTCGGTCACGATGTCGACGCTGTCTTCTGAGTTTTTGTCGTTCATCAGCTCCACCTTATATTCCGCGTAAGGCGGAAGGCTGATGAAGTTGCTTTTGCCGGTGAGGGGATAGCTTTGACCGTTGATCTGCGCCATCATCTGGCCCTTGCCGCTGAAGTTGGTGTTGACCACCAGGCCTGCGGTTTGGGTACCTTTTCCGGCATAGATATTTTTTTCCGTCCAGGCCACGCTGCCCTGCGAGCTCAGGCTGTAGTTTGAACTGTGCCGCGATGAGCGGCTAACGGAGACGGTGCCAGCGTTATATTTGGTGTCATAGCTAACGTAACCATTGGCGGCGTAATCGTCGGAACGATAGCGGCTATCGTCATTTTTATTCTGTTTAATCTGCTTCGAAACCGATGCCCCAACCTGAGTAATGGCGCTGTTGTCAAAGCTTTTGCGCAGCGTGGCGTTCGCCAGCATGTTTCCGTTCTGGCTGGACACCCCGGTGCTGAGCCAGGTAGAGAAGGGGATAGAGACGTCAATATTGACGTACTTATCGCGCAGATTTTCATGGTTGTTGTACTGATAGTTCTGAATACCGGCGCGTAGCGTGACGGTTGCGTAGCGATTAGCTAACAGCGATTGATCGTAATCGACGTTGGTATAGGTGCTCCCGGTATATTTGTTATTGGTGCGGCTGACGCTCAGCGTACCGAGGAACGGCGCGATTTTGCGCAGGTTAGCGTTGGCGCCGACGGTCACGTAGTCGTTTTGCTGCATCGGTAGCGCGTTACCGATGGAACTGTACTGGCGCGACCCCCACAGGTTGCCATACCCGTCCGGTAAACTCATGTTGAAGGTGGAGGTACTCTGCCAGCTGCCGTCGGTAGCGAGCAGCCCCTGCTGGTTAAAGCTGAACGCGTTGTTGAAAATCACGTTCGCTTCCGTTTCATTGACGCCGTAATTGTCAAAACCGTAGAGCGTGGTTTTCAGATTCACGCCGGAAAGCCAGGGTTGGCTGGTTGCAGCGGCGACCCCGGCTATCCACGTATTCCGTGTGCCATAATTGATGTTGTATTTATGGCGATAGTCCATCTTGTTGTATTCGAGGCTGCCCGCGAAAGTTTGCCACGAGAGATCGCCGGTCACGCTCGATTTCCGGGCGAACGTTTTATTGATGTTCGCCGTCCGGCTGCTGACCACGCGCCCGTTAACGACCACCTGTATATCAACGTTGTAGATGCCAAACGGCAGGCGTGACGTATCGAGCTCGTAGCTACCCATCGAGAAGTTTTGAATGCTGAGCAGTTTGCCGTCACGATAAACATGAACTTCGCCGGCGGCCGGCAGGAACACCGTTACGGGCACCAGAGCAAGCGTATTGTCCTGCGTTTGGGAACTGCTTTTATTGCCATAGCTGATGCCGTAAATGCGGCTGGAGTTCAGGGCGCTCATGCTGGCGATCGATTGCAGATTCCAGGTATCCACCATCCCCATTGCGAAGCGGCGTCCCTGATAGTCACGTTCGTACATCGAGCGATACAGTTTACCCTGCTGGTTGCCGGTACCAATCCCGTAGAGGGAACCGTTAAAATTCAGATGGTGCTCCCGCAGCGACCAGGTATTGTCCAGCGTCAGATAGCTGCTGGCGCTATCGGTATTCTCATATTTGTTGTAATAGCTCCCCATCGAGTAATTCAGCACGCTCGAGAGATTCTGAGCAGTGGATTCCCCAAGCATATTGGTACGCGGCAAAATAGCGGCCTGCATGGCTGCCCGGTTAACCGTCAGCTCAAGATAAAAGGAACGCGTATCGAGTGAGAGAGAGGCGTCTTTGTTGATATAAACGCGCTGACCGTCGCCGATGCTTTTGTCCTGCATGTCGTTGAGCAATGATTTTATCTGAGGTGATAATTCGGTTCGTTCCGGCAGATCGCTGAGCGCGATCTGGTTCAGGCGAAACTCATTATCCTTGATGGTAAGGATGGCATCAGCGATTTTTTGCTGGCTGCGTTGGGTACTATTATCGCCTTCATAACGAATAAAAACAGGGACCGACATGCCCTGATATAACGCGTTAGCAAATACCGAAGGAATAACATAGTTACTGACTTTAACTGGCGCTGTGGCATTAGCTGCCCAACCCTGGTTTACCGTAATCAATAACCCAGCGAACAACGTCCCTTTGACATAACCAAGATTATCCATAATATTACTCAGTTTACATTTATATATTGCTCACCGTGCCATATTCCAATTCGTGTTTTTTTGTTGGTGAGATCGGTATGCTTTATTTTTACGCTGATACCAGGCATGACATAATAGCGTTCACGACAGCCTTTCCCCTCATCCTTCGCTTTATCACGACAGGGTCCGTAGGAGATAACGCGGAATGAAGCGTTACCGGTATTGGTTACCGTGTCATTATCGCGACGATAGTCAAATCTTTCTTCACGCGGCGCGACCACTAGAATCGTACCAATAATGGCCGAGGTCGTTGCCTCGCCCTGTTTTTTCTTTTTATTGGCTTCAAACTCGGTCACCGGCTCATCGGTCCAGGATATGCGATAATAACGTTCCTGGTTATCCTGAGGTCCTTTGTAAAAAAAACGAAAGTTCTCTTTAGCATTTCCAGGTAATATCAGACTGGCTGGTGTTGATAATAATTCCGATCTGCTCGCCATCGGGATAACCTTGCCGCCGGCCATAGGCGATGAGATACGCTCCACGCTGACGCTAACGTAACGTGCCGTATCGGTGGTATTAATGATTTCTTTTGCCAGCGTCGAGGCGTCCGGCCCCATTATTGAGGTGACGTCTCCGACATTAATGGCATGGGAGGAGGGCGTCACGGTGAATAAAAAGAGAGAGAGTAATAATGGATTCAGTTTCATGGCGCATCCTTATAAGGAGGCCGAAGCCTCCTTGTCATACCGGACAGGTGTTGGCTACACCTGATTAGATAGTCCATTCCGCATTGAACTGAACGCGAACGTCGCCGCTCCAGTAACCGTCGGTTAAATCTTTGAACTCAGCGGCGGTGCTGCCGTCAGAAGTCGCGGAGTCGATAGTGAAATCGAAGTTACCCTGAGTGCTGACGCGATCGGCGCCTGCGAAGGCGGTCGCGACTGCCAGCGCATCCAGACCCGCGGAGATGTTGTTGGCGGTATCAATCATCGTTACCGGGGTGGTTTTGTTCAGCGCGTTGCCGTTCCAGCTCACACCGACGGCCAGAGTAGAGGCGTCAGTGGTACGGCTCAGGGTGTTGCTGACGATTTGAGAGGTCAGCGTGAAGTCAGTCGCGCCAGACTGGCCCTGGATGGTGATGTCAAAAGCGCCTTTCTGGGCGTTAAACGCTTTAATCCCTTCAGCGTACTGGAAGTTCAGGGATTTCAGCGGAGTGACAACCAGCGCGCTGGTGACGTCTTTAGTTGCGCTAGCATCCCAGCTGGCAGTGGCGGAAGTGGTCACGTTAGCCATTGCACTGGTAGAGATAAGAGCCGCAGCCACAACACCCGCTAATACGATTTTTTTCATTTTAAATTTCCTGAGAATAATTAAGTTAGTTCCATTTATGGAGTTATTGCTACAAATACTGATAATGACTTTATCCAGATAGAATAATGTTTAACTTCCCTCTGCCTCCCATCTTATTCTGCAAGCTGAGCTTGATTGCGTAAATTCTCTTTTCTGCCATCTGCAATTCTTTTGCTATCTCTTTAACCGACTTCTCTGCGAGTAAATGATCGAGTACCAATACCTCTTGATCGCTAAGTTTTTGACGGTAACCTCGAGCATCTCTTTGACCGAGAAACGAAAGCTGTATTTTCTTTTCAATCTCATCTCGAGTATCGCCGGTATTGATAATCGAAATTATCTGCTGACAGCGGTGTTTCCAGTACAGCGCCAGCGGCTGCGCTAATCTGTCGGCAATCAAAATTACCCGCAAGCCTGTTTTGAGCAGATATTCAATCCATTTATTATTGGTGAATAATCTGATGTTGTAGCGAGAAAAATCAACAAAAATATATCCAGAATTAGAGAAGTTGTAGTGCTTGTTAATTAAAAAACAATGCACACCATTTTTTAAATAGATATTTTTATCAGGCCATACGCAATAGTGAGTTTCAGTGCAGTTAATCGATTTTATCGTAGGTCGTGGATAGATTTCGCACTGATACTGACAGCTTATGCAGTATACCTTCTCATATTTCTGCGGAAGCATATGTCGATTTATTTCCCTATATTGCCTTACCCTATCGTTCAATGATGTGGCTATATTATGGCTAGTTAATAAATGTGACAACTTTAATTTCTGGAGAGTTATATAGATGAAAAATGTGTAAATTCTTAAGTCCAAAAATTGTCTGGATTTATACTAACCTACTATTATGAATAAGAAAAATCTTAAGATACAGAATTTTATGTCGATCTCTCTTTAAGAATAATCCATAGTCACCAGGAATTTTCTCGCTGAATCGGGGAGAATTGGTTAAAAAAAAACAGCACAATAAGTCAAAAAAAACGCTATCTCATCGCTGTTTGTTAATTTTGTGTTTTTATTTTGTTTTATTTCGTGGGGGTTATTCTGTAATGCCCTTATTTTTGTAAGGGAAAGTTGCGATATTTTGGATTGTGGGGGAAAGGATTGTCTGGCGAAATATGATCTGGCGTACAAAATGGGGCGTTTTTAAGAGCTAAAACACGTCGCAGTTTGAAGGGAGGTGAATCAGCAGGATGTGCTAAATCTTAACCGGAAGATGCGGACAAATGTTTCTTGTGGAAGTGGGGCGCTTCAGCCTGAACTGGCTCTGCCTGCAGGCCGCCGCAACGCCACCGGAACGACGGCACCATGGATTTTGGCTTGCAGACAAATGAACCAAGACTTTCGATGCGCCCCGGGCGCTTACGCCTTTTTCAGCAGAGGAAGCAGGTGATTCTCGGTAAGAGGAGCAAGCTTAATATGCCGATCCTGGCCTGGCGTATACCAGATAACTTCTTCTATTTCTGCCGTCGGTGTAAAGCTCGCTCTGTTGGTTGCTATTTGAAAGATATCCGCAGAGAGCGTATGGCCCGGCTCGTTTGCCGCCGTATCGGTGAAGCGGCCTACCGGAACCAGTTCTTCAGGTGAGACGAGGAAGTTGAGCTCCTCTTCGAGCTCGCGGATCAGCGCCGCCTCCGAGGCTTCCCCGATTTCAGGCTTTCCCCCAGGCTGCATAAAGTATTCCGTCCCTCGTTTGCGTACTAAGAGACAGCGTCCTTGACCGTCGGTGATCATTGCCGCCGCGATGTGAATATTTTTTATGGTGTTCAAGAGATACCCCAGTTATATGCCGATGACGTTCAACGGCCAGCATACGTTTCGCCTCTCGCGAAACAACGCCGACGCTATCATGATAGCGACCTTAGCGTGCTAATCAATCCCGTCGATTCTTGCAAAACCTGCTGACGGCGCGGACGGCGCTCATTTATGATAGCCTGCGAAATATAACGTCTATGCGGGAAGTGCAGCCTCTATGTCAATTCAGAAAATCGCTCGTCTGGCGGGCGTCTCGGTGGCGACGGTATCGCGGGTATTGAATAACAGCGATACCGTGAAAGCGAAGAATCGCGAACGTGTGCTGCAGGCGATCAAAGAGAGTAACTACCAGCCGAATTTGCTGGCCCGCCAGCTGCGAACGGCCCGCAGCAATATGATTCTGGTGATGGTCTCGAATATCGCCAACCCCTTTTGCGCCGAAGTGGTCAAGGGTATTGAAGAAGAGGCGGAAAAGAACGGCTACCGGATTCTGCTGTGTAATTCCGGTTCGGATTTAGCCCGTTCCACCTCGGGCCTGCAGCTGCTTTCCGGCAAAATGGTCGACGGCATCATCACCATGAACGCGCTCTCCAGCCTGCCGGAACTGACCACCATGATCGGCGACGCGCCCTGGGTTCAGTGCGCGGAATACGCCGATAACGGCAGTATCTCCTGCGTCGGCATCAACGACGTCGACGCGGCGCAGGGCGCCGTTTCCCGGCTGGTCGACGGCGGGCGCAGACGCATTGCTTTAATCAACCACGATCTCAGCTACCGCTATTCCCGTCTGCGCGAGCGCGGCTATAAAAGCGTGCTGCACGTTCGCGAGCTGGACTATCAGCAGGTGATCTACGCCAGCGACTTAAGCGCCGCAGCCGGTACAAAGGCGATGGAGACGCTGCTGGCTCAGGAAGAGAAGCCGGATGCGGTGTTTGCGGTTTCCGATTCGCTGGCGGCGGGCGCGCTGCGGGCCATTGCGCAGGCCGGGCTGCGGGTACCGGAAGATATCGCGGTGGTCGGCTTTGATGGCACCGAACTCGCTGAAGTGGTATCGCCGCAGTTGACCACCGTGGAACAGCCTTCACGCGAAATTGGCCGTACCGCCGTGACGTTATTAATGAAAAGGATCGATAATCCCGACGCCGCGGTTGAGCGGGTGATGATGGACTGGCGCGTCATTTCCCGCGCCAGTGCCTGAGGATATTACTGAGTAAACGCGCCCGCCAGCGAACGAATATCGTTGCCGGTGGGGGACTGATGGATCCGCAAGCCGAATTCGTCAACCACCGCAAATACGTGGTCGAAAATATCCGCCTGGATGCTCTCATACTCTGCCCACACTACCGTGTTGGTGAAGCAATAGATCTCAATCGGCAAACCGTTGGCGTCCGGTGCCAGCTGGCGAACCATTAGCGTCATATCTTTGCGGATGCGCGGATGATTACGCAAATATTCCTGCAAATACGCGCGGAAGGTGCCGATATTGGTCATCTTGCGCTGATTCAATATCGATTGATCGGCGGCGTTCTGCTGGTTCCACAGGCTGATTTCCTGATGACGTGAATCCATATACGGCTTCAGCAGCCGGGCCTGAATTAAGCGCTGCTGCTCCTGTTCATCGAGAAAATGAATGCTGGTGGTATCGATATTCAGGCTGCGCTTAATGCGGCGGCCGCCGGAGGCCGACATACCGCTCCAGTTTTTAAACGAGTCGGAAACCAACGACCAGGTGGGAATAGTGGTGATGGTGTTATCCCAGTTGCGCACCTTCACCGTGGTCAGCCCGATGTCGATCACCGCGCCGTCGGCGCCATATTTCGGCATCTCCAGCCAGTCGCCGAGTTTGAGCATATCGTTGGCGGAGAGCTGGATCCCAGCGACCAGGCCGAGAATCGGGTCTTTGAACACCAGCATCAGTACCGCGGCCATCGCGCCGAGGCCGCTAATCAGAATCGCCGGCGACTGGCCAATCAGTAAGGAGATGACCAGAATGCCGACAATAATCGCGCAGACCAGCTTAATTCCCTGAAATATGCCTTTAAGCGGCAGCTGAGAGGCGGTGGCGAATTTCTGCGATAAATTGAACACCACGTCCAGCAGCGAGAAGAAGGACAGCATCGCGTAGATCATTACCCACAGCTGGGCGCAGGTGGTGAGGATTTCCGCCGCCTCGCTGCCTTTTTGCAGCCACAACACCGCCTGCACGTTGACGATAATCCCCTGCAGGGTGAAGGCCAGACGATGAAACAATTTGTTCTGGGTAATAATTTGCAACCACAGGTGGCTGCTGGCCTGCGCCCGCTTTTCGAAGGTACGCAGCACCACTTTGTGCAGAATAAGGTGAACGACAATCGCCGTCAGAAAAATAATGCCGAAGATAATAATGAGTGAGGTCGTGGGGGTAATTTTGATGCCTAATGCGGCGATGTGCGATATTAATTCCTGCATAACGTCTCCTTTACATCCAGCGGTTATGATGACCGCTGGATGTCTATTATGCAAATTGCAGGTTACGCGGATGTGATTATGAGGTCGCGACCGCCGGGCGGACGTTAAGGTGGTGGCGTAGCCATAGCGCGATGGCGCCCAGTACCAGCATCATCACCACTTCCACCGCGAGGAAATCGATCAGCGCCCGCGGATAGTCGCCGCCGCTGCGCTGGGCAAGGGCTAAGAATAGCGAGCCGAGAATCGCCGGACCCAGACCCAGCGTCGCCTGTTGCAGAGTGCTGAGAATCGCGCTCCCGGCTCCGGCGTCGCAGGCGCTGATATCGCGCATCCCGATACGGTAAAAACTATTGACGATCAGGGCCTGCCCGTAGCCGATAAGCGCCGTGGACGGGACCAGCGCCAGGGGGGTGGTGTGGATACCGAGGCGATAAAAGGTCGCGCTCAGCAGCAGCAGGCCGACAATCTGCACCGCCAGACCAGTCAGCAAAATGCGTCCCATGCTGTAGCGGGCTATCAGTTTCGGCGCGTACAGCGCGGAGATGAAGTAGGCCACGCCGAGGGCGATAAAGCTGTTGCCGGACTGCCACGGCGCCATCCCCAGACCGGCCTGCATGGTCAGCGCCATGCAGAACATGAACGCGGACCAGGCGCTGAAAAAGAGCAGGGCGATGGCCATGCCAAAGCGAATGCTGGTGAGCTTCAACAGGCGAGGCGGCAAAAGCGGCTGCTCGCCGCGCTGCTGTTTGCCCAGCGCGCTGGCCCGCATCCAGACCAGCAGCGGCAGCACCGCAGCCAGCATCAGCTGCAGCGTCCACGGCCAGTGCAGTTCCGGCCCCAGCGCCATCGGAAACAGCAGGCAGCAGAGGATCAGCGCAAGGCTAAAGGTGCCCTGCCAGTCGATGCGCGAATGCGCTTCGCGCCGCGTCTCCGGGACGTATCGCGGACTGAAGGCCAGCACCAGCAGGCAGATCGGCACGTTAATAAAGAAGGCGTTGCGCCAGCCTAAACCGGCGATATCCGCCGACACCAGCCAGCCGCCGCCCATCTGGCCGACGATAAAGGCGATACCGCCAATGCCGCCGTACAGGCTGATGGCCCGGGCGTGGGCGGTGCCTTTCAGGGTGACATGCAAGGTGGCGAGGATTTGCGGCACGATCAGCGCCGCACCGGCCCCTTGCACCACGCGCGCCGCCAGCAGCGTATTGATGGAGTTCGCCATCCCGCACAGCAGGGAGGCGACGCCAAACATCGCCACGCCCCACATAAACAGGCGACGGCGGCCATAGTTGTCGCCAAGCTTGCTGCCCATCGCCAGGCAGACGGCAAAGGCGACGCCGTACAGCGCGACGATCAGCTCCAGCTGAGTGGCGCTGGCGTTAAGCGATTGGGTAATGGAGTCCAGCGCGACGTTGGCGATCGAGGTATCGATCAGCGGCAGCATCTGGCCGGTCAACAGAAGGAATAAACCGGCGCGGCCGGGTGAAACAGCAGACGAATTCATCGGATCTCTCCATTGCGTCATTCAGCGGATAGCCGTAGCATCACCGATAAATTAAACGGGTACCAGTTCCTGCTTATACTGGTATTGGTACTACCATGCTGGAGGTTTTATGACGACCATGCCGCAACGTGAAATGACCCTCGCCGCGCCCGATGACGGCCGCAAACAGCTGGGGGCGTTTCTGCGCGCCCGCCGCGAGAGCCTCGACCCGCAGCGCCTGGGGTTGCCCCGCGTTGGCCGGCGGCGCACGCCGGGCCTGCGGCGGGAAGAGGTGGCGATGCTGGCGGACGTCGGCGTCACCTGGTACACCTGGCTGGAGCAGGGGCGGGAGGTCAATCCGTCGGCGGCGGTGCTGGTAGGGGTGGCGAATGCGCTGCAGTGCAGCCCGCTTGAGACCCGGCATCTGTTTGTGCTGGCCGGGCTGACTCCGCCTGAGGCCACTCAGGTGACGGTATGCGAAGGCATCAGCCCCGGCACCCGGCGGATGCTCGATAGCCTGATGCCGCAGCCCGCCAGTATTCAGAATCCCGGCTTTGATATTGTGGCCTGGAACGACAGCTTCTGCCGCCTGATGGGTATCGATTTCGCCACCATCCCGGAGGAAGATCGCAACTGCATTTATCTGTACCTGACCAATGAAACCTGGCGCAGCCGCATCGAGAATCGCGACGTGCTGGCGACGTTTGTCTCCTATTTCCGCGCGGCGATGGCGGAGCACCGCGGCGATCCGCTGTGGGAAAATAAGCTGGCGCGCTTTTTCGCCGCGTCGGCGGAGTTCGAGTCCCTCTGGCATCAGCGCTATGAGGTGCGCGGGGTGGAAAATCAGGTGAAACACTTTAACCATCCGCAGCTCGGCCGCTTCAGCCTGCAGCAGATGTACTGGTACTCGGCCCCGCGCAACGGTTCGCGCCTGCTGGTCTATTTGCCGATGGATGAAACGGGCGAGCAGGCGCTGGCGTGGCTGGATAAACATTAACGACAGGGAATGCCTATGAACGTGGTCCGAAAAGAGCAGCGCATTATTCAGCGTACGCTCAACGCCTGGCGGCCATTGGTCGCTATGCGGAGCGCATCTGGCACGTGGGGGTATCCTCGCTGCAAAATACTGCGGGCTATTCCCGGGGGCGGCGCTTGATGCGCCTTGCCCGGGCTACGGGTTCCCACAGTGTGTAATTTTGTAGCCCGGATAAGGCGACAGCGGCAATCCGGGGATTATCCTGACGTAAAAGAAAAGCAGAGAATTAAATCTCGGTAATCGTCGTCGCCTGCGGCAGGCGTGACTTCGGCAGGGCGGCGTTGAAGTCTTCGACGCTATGATGGCCGACCGGCACCACCACCAGGCTGGTGTAGCCCTGGGCTTTCAGGTCGAATTCGGCATCGAGAATCGCGAAATCGACGCCTTCAATCGGCACGGCGTCCAGACCCATGGCCGCGACGCCAAGCAGGAAGTTGCCGACGTTGAGATAAACCTGCTTCGCCATCCACTGGTCGTCGTCGTGCAGCTCTTTGCGGTGCATATCGGCAAAGAAGGTACGGCCTTTGTGGTTCGCGGCTTTGGCTTCGGCGTTCGCAAAGCGGCCGTCGGCCTCTTCCTGATCGACCACGCGCTCAAGCCAGGCGTCATCCATTGCGGTTTTGGCGCAGAAAACCACCACGTGGGAGGCATCGAGAATTTTACGTTCATTAAACACGTAGGTGCCGCTTGCCGCTTTGGCGACGCGCGCTTTACCTGCATCGCTGCTGGCAACGATAAAGTGCCACGGCTGGGAGTTGGTGCTTGACGGGCTGTACTGCAGCAGCGTTTTCAGGTTTTCCGCCTGCTCGGCAGTCAGCTTTTTAGTGGCGTCAAATGCCTTTGTGGAGTAGCGCTTTAAGGCAACCGATACGATATCCATACTCTTCCTCACTGTTTACAACCCCTTGCGGGTGCGTTTCGTGAAGGAAGAGTACAGCGATGACGGAAAAAAGATAAGGGGCAAAAATGCGATAACACTTATCGCGCAGCGCTGAAAATCACCGCGGGCGCAGCCGCTGCTGCTCTTTTTTACTGAGTTTATCGACGATCAGGTTCCACGAATCATCGATCAGCTCCGCCAGCAGATCTACGCTGATATCTTCGCCGGGAACCACGGTGATCCAGTGCTTTTTGTTCATGTGATAGCCGGGCTCGATGCTGCGGTAAATCGCCTGATGAAGCAGTGATTTCTGCGGATCGCACTTCAGGTTAACCAGCGCGCGGCCGCGAACCGTCGCGGTCAGCATAAAAATCCGCCCGCCGACTTTAAACACATCGTACTCCGGGCCAAACGGCCAGCAGTGCTCGGTAAAGGGGAGCTCCAGCGCGATACGATGCGCGTGGTCATGCAGCGAGCGGTGGTCCATCAGCGATTGTCCTCGGCAAGCGCCTGCCACATCGCTTCAAAGCCCAGCTCGACAAAACGTACAGCGCGCTCCGGCTCGTGGCAGGCGTATTCAATGGTAGTTTCGGCCAGCGAAAGAAACAGCGCATCGCCAAAGGTGCGGTATTCTTCGGATTGAAAAACGGGCTTGATTGAACGCTGGCAGAGTTCATTGAGCTCGGGAAACATCTCTTTGACGCGGTTGCGGGTTTCGTCGGTGATCCTTTCACTCAGCGCCATCCGGCGAATCGCTTTATGCTCCATGGGATTACGCACGCCCCAGCCGATATAGCTGTTCCAGATATTGCGCGTGTTCTCTTTCGACTCGGTCTCGTTCGGGTTGAGACCGGCGATCATTGTCTTAACCAGATCCGCTTTTATGGTCAGATAAAGCTCGTTGAGCAGATCGTCCTTGGTGGCAAAGTAGCGAAACAGCGTACCCTCGGCAACCCCGGCGCTGCGGGCGATGGCGGAGGTTGAGGCGGCGATTCCCGATTGGGCAAAGGCGGCGGTTGCGGCCTCCAGTAACGCTTGCTTTTTATCTTCACTCTTAGGACGAGCCACTACACTTTACCTCACACATGATAAAACCACGATCTAAGCATGCCTGACATGGGCACTGCAACGCTGTCTGTCAAAATTTGAAAATCGTCTTGACGACTTTCAGCTTCTTCCTAATAATGAGTGCTTACTCACTCATAATCAAGCCTTATAACTAAAACCTCCAGGAAGGAGGATTTCGCCAGGTCAGGATATGAACCGTGTCACTTTCAGCGTGGTCGCCATCATGTTATTAGCGTCAGCAACAACTTTGCCGTTTGTGTTAAATGCCGGATTTGGTCAGGCGCCGCAGGGCGCGCAGCTCAGCCTGGTGGAGCAGTCTCCGCACTATCGCGACGGCCAGTTTCACAATCAGCTTCCGACGCCTGGGTTTACCGGGCAAAAAAATATGCTGGCCGCGTGGTGGGAGTTTCTGGTCGCCAAACGGGAAAACGCCAGACCTGCCCAGCCGCTGCCGCTGGTGAACACCGATCTGGCCAGCCTGCCGTTAGGGCAGGACGCGATGGTCTGGCTGGGGCACTCCTCGTGGTATCTGCAGCTGGCGGGCCAGCGCATTCTGATTGACCCGGTGTTTAGTCGCTATGCGGCGCCGTTCTCGTTTATTAATAAGGCCTTTGCCGGGGATTACCCGTGGCACGCTGAGGGTATGCCGGAGATCGACCTGCTGATTATCTCGCACGATCATTACGACCACCTCGATTACGCCACCATTAAAGCGCTGATGCCGAAGGTCAAGCGGGTGGTGACGCCGCTGGGCGTCGGGTCGCATCTGCGCTACTGGGGAATGGAGAGCGCGATAATCAGCGAGGCGGACTGGAATCAAGCGGTGCCGGTGAGCGATGAACTGACGGTACACGTCCTGCCGGCGCGCCACTTTTCCGGCCGCGGCCTCAAGCGCAACCAGACCCTGTGGGCCAGCTTCATGTTCGTCACCCCGCAGCAGAAAATTTACTACAGCGGCGACAGCGGCTACGGCCCGCACTTTAAAGCCATCGGCGAACAGTTTGGCGCGGTGGATTTGGCGATCATGGAAAACGGTCAGTATGACCAGGACTGGAAGTACATCCACATGATGCCGGAAGAGACGGCGCAAGCCGCTGACGATGTGCGCGCACGCGCGGTGTTGCCGGGCCATGCCGGGCGCTTCGTGCTGGCAAAACACACATGGGACGATCCGTACATAAGGCTGGCGGAGGCCAGCACAGGGCGACCGTGGCGACTGCTGACGCCAATGTTGGGTGAGCCGGTTTGGGTCGCTGATAAAACGCAATCATTTAACGCCTGGTGGCGCTAACGATGAGAGTGGTTCAGGAGGAGAGAGGACATATGACTATTTCCGCTCAGGTCATTGATACTATCGTCGAGTGGATTGATGATAATTTGCATCAACCGCTACGTATCGACGATATTGCGCGCCACGCCGGTTACTCGAAGTGGCATTTGCAACGGCTGTTTTTACAGTACAAAGGGGAGAGTCTGGGGCGCTATATCCGCGAGCGTAAGCTGCTGCTGGCGGCGCGCGATCTGCGCGATACCGATCAGCGGGTCTACGATATTTGCCTGAAATACGGTTTTGACTCGCAGCAAACCTTTACCCGTATCTTCACCCGCACGTTTAACCTGCCGCCGGGCGCCTACCGTAAAGAAAACCACAGCCGCGCGCACTGAAAGCGTCCGCCGGGGGAAGACCGGCGGACGTTTTTCTTACCAGGCGTAGTTCACCGTCGCCGTCACCGTCCGACCAATGCCGTAGAAGCAGGCGCTATCGCTGGCGCAGGAGGCCACGTATTTGGTATTGGCGAGGTTGTTGACGTTGAACTGCACTTTCGCCCCTTTCAGGCTCGAATTCAGCTCGCCTAACTCATAGCTGACCATGGCGTCGTACAGATCCACTGCCGGTACCTTAAACGTGTTTTTCGCATCGCCGTAGCTGGTGCCGATATAGCGTACGCCAACGCCCGCGGTCAGGCTTTTTAACGCGCCGTCCGGCAGGGTATAGCTGGTGAACGCCGAAGCCATATGGGTCGGAATGCGTGCCGGCGTTTTCCCTTCGGTACCGACGACGGTGGTATTGACGGTTTCCGCGTCGGTGTAGGTGTAAGACGCGATCAGATTGAGGTTATCGAAAACCGTCGCGTGCGCTTCGGCTTCAACGCCTTTCGAGCGCACTTTACCGCTGTTTTCAAACCACCCGGCCGCGCTGTTGTAGGTCGCGACGTTGCCCTGCGTCAGATCGTACAGCGCGAGGGTCATCAACGCGTTTGGGTCAGGCTGGTATTTCAGACCCACCTCTACCTGTTTGCCTTCGCTGGGATCGAATGGTCCGACGCCCGGCGCGCGGTTGGTTTGCAGGTTAGGTTCGAAGGAGGTGCTGTAGCTGATATAGGGGGAAAGACCGGAATCAAAGGCGTACAGCAGGCCGGTGCGCCAGGTGAACTTATTATCATTCTGCTGGGTGCCGCTGGCGTCGGTAAAATCGGTGGTGCGCACTTCCGCCCAGTCGTAGCGCCCGGAAACTAACAGTTCCCAGTTCCGCCAGCTCAGCTGATCCTGAACATACACCCCGGTCTGGTCGAGATTTTGCTGTTCATTAGTGGCGGGACTGAAGGCGCTTTCATCGACGTTAACCCCGTAGCTCGGGCTGCGCCAGTCGATATCGTACTGCGAGCCGCCGGCCCGACCAAGATACTGCTTATCCTTACTGGTTTTGTAATCCACACCGCCAATCACCGTATGCGCCACCTGACCGCTGGCGAACTGCGCTTCAAGCTGGTTATCGATGCCAAACTCATCGGTCTGGCGCTGTTCATGCTGGGCGCGGCGGGAGAGTACCGAGCTGTTGGCGGCGCTGGTGGAGTAAACCAGGTAGCGATACTTCTGTTTGATGGTGGCGTAGCGGGCATTCTGGCGCAGAGTCAAGGTATCGTTGAGCTGGTGCTCAAATTCATAGCCAATCATCGTTTGTTCACGCCACGACTGGTTGTAGCTGGGATCGCTGACGTTAAAATCGCGCGGAATATAGCTGCCGTCGACGCTTTCCACGGTACCGTAACGCGGCAGGAAGTTACGGTAGCCGGCGTCCGGGTCTTTCTGATAGCTGGTTAACAGGGTAAAGCGCGTGGCGTCATTAGGATACCAGGTGAGGGCGGGAGCGATAGCCATCCGCGTCTCTTTATAGTCATCGATCTGGTTATTCTGGGTGCGGGCGATCCCGTTCAGGCGATAGAGCAGGTGGCCGTCATCGCTCAGCGTACCGCCAACGTCGAAAGCGCCTTCGGCGAGGTGGTTATTACCGGTACGGAACTGCACCTCATGAATCGGCTGGCTGGTCGGTCGTTTGCTGGTCATGCTAATCAGCCCGCCGGGGTTGACCTGACCAAACAGCACCGAGGCCGGGCCGCGCACCAGCTCGACGCGCTCCAGCAGCCACGGGTCGAACGTGCCGGTTTGAGACGAGGCGGTGGCGCCGTAGCTCAGGCCATCAAGGAATTTGGGCACGTAGCTGAAGCCGCGTACGAATACCTCGTCGTTGCGGTTAGATGAACCTCGGTATTCGGTAAAAACGCCCGCGCTATAGCGCAGCGCCTGGGAAACCGAGGTGACGTCCAGCGCCCGCATTTGATCGCGGGTGACCACCGATACCGACTGCGGCGTTTTGACGATCTCCGCGGCGGTCTTTGTTGCCGACAGCGTTTTTGTCGCCACGATTCCCTTCAGCGGCGCGGTGGGATCCTCGCCGCTGCCGGCGGTGACGACGATCGTTTCCTCCGCCGCCAGCGCCAGCCCGCCAAACAGAGATGCCGCCACGCCCGCGGCCCAGAAAGCTGTTATCTTATTATATTTAAACATGTTTATTTTTTATCCTTGGTTGAATCGCCATCAAAAAACGCCCACGTCGAGGGGAATCGACCGACGCCTATCATTAACGGCGTTAATGTTATTGCAAATAGTTATTATTTGCATTAGCGTTATTAACAAATTCTTACAAGGAAATTTCGGCTAATGAAGACGGCGTGGAGCGGCCTGCTGATTGGCATGAGTACCCTACCGGCGGCGGCAATGAACTGCGAATCTCCCTCGTTACAGGGTGAACTACAGGGGAAATTCGACGCCAGCGGCGAGGTCTGTTTTGACCTGCCGACATTGGGCGAGAACTACGTCGCGGCGACCCTCTCCGGCGTCACCGATGCCCGACTGCTGGATGACAATAACCGCCGTCTGCGCACGCTGCTGGCGGGCGGTCCGGCGGACGGCGAGCAAACCCTGCTGTTTTCTCTGCCGGTACACCGCGCCTCATCGCTGGTGCTGCACGGCGAAGAAGGTGCGCGCTGGCGCTTTCAGTGGCAGATGCGGGAAACCACCGCGCTGGCCAAAATTCAGCCGCTGGATCCGGTCAGCCCGCGCCTGCAGCGGCTGAAGCGTGAACTGGCGGCGGGAGGTTCAACGGCGCATTTCTGGCAGGAGCGCGAGCGGGAAGGGACGCCAATGGTGGAACCGGTGGACGCCGGCCATAAGCGGGTAACTTTCCTGTGGCGCGGGGCGAGCCGCAACGTGTTTATTCTGGGTTCGCCGGCGGGGGATCACGATCCGCTGTTTCGCCTCGGCGATTCTGACGTCTGGTTTCGCAGCTACGTGGTGCCCGCCGATACCCTCATGCAGTATAAGCTGGCCCCGGACGTGCCGCAGGTAACCGGCAGCGCGCGGGAGCAGCGGCGGGCGATTCTGGTCAGCGCCCAGGCTGACCCGCTCAACCCGAACAGCGTCAATGCCGCCCACGACCGCTGGAATCGCTACTCTCTGCTGGCCCTCAACGCCGCGCGTTTTTGCACCGCCCAGCGGATGGCGCAGCCGCTCCGCTACGGAACCTTAACCCGCCATCAGCTGCGCAGCGACTTTCTGCAAAATACGCGGGAAGTGCTGATTTATCGCCCGCGGTTGCCGCAGCCCGCGCGCTGGACCCTACTGCTCTTTGACGGCAAAACTTACCAGCACGAGTACCGCCTCGCCAACGTGCTGGATGCCCTGATCGCCAGCCATCGGCTGCCGCCGATCAACGTGGTGTTTATTGATAGTCTCGATCATCCGCGACGGGCGAAGGAGCTGCCGCCAAATCCGCACTTCGCCGATTTTATGGCCCATGAGCTGCTGCCGTGGCTGCGCCGCCAGGGACTCAGCCTGAGTCGGCAAAAAACCGTGGTCGCCGGCTCCAGCTACGGCGGGCTGGCCGCGTCCTGGGTAGCGCTGCGCTATCCGCGACAGTTTGGCAACGTATTGAGCCTGTCCGGGTCATACTGGTGGGCGCCGCAAGGGGAGGAGGCCAGCTGGCTGACCCGCCAGTACCAGCAGTCGCCGCGCTATCCGGTGCGCTTCTGGCTGCAGGCGGGGAAATTCGAAACCAACGGGCCGGACGGCGGCATTTATGCCAATACGCTTGAATTTGAGCAGGTGCTCAAAGAGAAGGGCTATACGGTGAGCTTCCATCCCTCCTCCAGCGGCCACGATTACGCCGCCTGGTGCGAAGCGCTGATCAGCGGCATGCGTGACCTGACCGGCTTAGCGCTCAACGGAAAACCAGCGACGCCAGACCCAGCGCAGCAGCAGATATTCAACCGCGCCCAGCGCTAAAAACCACAGGCAAAAGATCAGGGTATAAAGCTGGTTGAGATCCATCAGATGGAATGTCGCCACCAGCTTTTGCGCCAGCGTCAGGCCCAGCGAGGGCGCCGGCAGCAGCAGGCAGGAGAGCAAAGCCAGCAGCAAAATGCCGGCGGCGCTGAGGAGCGTTTCTAGCGGATGTTTCATTATTTGTTAATCATCAGTTAAAAACATATTGTCCGGTAAAAAGAGAATCAATGCAATATCGTTTCGTACGCAATCATATTACGCCTTAAGTATTATATTCAAACGTCCTCGCTTATTCCCATGTTAATTATTTTGGCACTATTTGTGATTAAGTTAATTACACCGTAATGTAAATTAACGTCATTATTAAGCCAGCGCTTTTACAAAAGTATAGGTGCTATATCCCACCAGAGTCGCGATAATAATGGCCAGCAGGATGTACAGTACCAGACGGCGTCCGCGGTAGATTCCAAACATAGTAGACCTCGTTTAGTTTTGGTTTATTAATATTCTGCAATAGTTGTTTTATAGAATTAACTTACCATAAATTTTGTATTTGCGAGAGATTAAATATTGCGCAAGCTTAAATTATCTCCGCTGTTTAAAATTTTTCTCATTGGCCCGGAATGATTCCAGGCTTTCCGCCTCACGGAATTTTAAGGGAGATATATTTTGACCAAAACGATCAAAACTAATAATACCACCCCCTCAGGGGATGTCGCGCCACGCCGCGCATATCAGCAGACGGTTGATGCGGTGCTGGCGCAGACTAAAAGCCATGCCAGCGGCCTCAGCGCCGCCGAGGCCGCAGAGCGTTTGAAAACCTTCGGCCCCAACGCCTTGCCGGAGAAAAAAGGCAAGCCGGCCTGGCTGCGCTTCCTTTCCCACTTTAACGACGTACTGATTTTTGTCCTGCTGGCCGCCGCCGCGCTCACCGCGGTCATGGGCCACTGGGTCGATACGCTCGTCATCCTTGGCGTCACGGTGATCAACGCCCTGATCGGCCATATCCAGGAGAGCAACGCCGAAAAATCGCTGCAGGGCATCCGCAATATGCTCTCCAGCGACGCGCGCGTGCAGCGCGGCGGCAAGCATGAAACCATTCCCACCCGCGACCTGGTGCCGGGCGATATCGTGATTCTGCGCGCGGGCGACCGCGTCCCTGCCGATATGCGCCTGATTGAGAGCCATAATCTGCGGGTTGAAGAAGCGATTCTCACCGGCGAGTCGACGGTGGTGGATAAAACCACCGACGCGCTGGAAGGCGAACTGCCGCTGGGCGACCGTACCAATATGCTCTTCTCCGGCACCACCATCAGCGCCGGCGGCGGCGTTGGCGTGGTGACCGCAACCGGTCAGGAGACCGAGCTCGGCCACATCAACCAGATGATGGCGGGGATTGAGAAGCACCGTACGCCGCTGCTGGTGCAGATGGATAAGCTCGGCAAAGCGATTTTCGTCATTATCCTCGCGATGATGGCCGCACTGTTCGTCTTCAGCCTCGCGCTGCGCGACATTCCTCTCGGCGAGCTGCTGCTCTCCCTGATTAGCCTGGCGGTGGCCGCCGTGCCGGAAGGTTTACCGGCGATTATCTCGATTATTCTCTCCCTGGGCGTACAGGCGATGGCGCGTCAGCGGGCGATTATCCGCAAGCTGCCGACGGTGGAAACCCTGGGCGCCATGACCGTGGTGTGCTCGGATAAAACCGGCACCCTGACGATGAACGAAATGACCGTCAAAGCGATCATCACCGCCGACTGCTGCTACCGCGTCGAGGGCGACAGCTACGAGCCTCAGGGTAACATCTGCCTGGAAGGCAGCAACGAGCCGGTGCAGATTAAAGCGGGCAGCGTGCTGGAAACCTATTTGCGCACCATCGACCTGTGTAACGACAGCCAGATGATTCAGGACGAGCGCGGCCTGTGGGGCATTACCGGCGGGCCAACGGAAGGGGCGCTGAAGGTGCTGGCGGCGAAAGCGCGGCTTGCGCCCGTCGACGCGCGGCTGGTCGCGAAGATACCGTTCGACTCGCAGTATAAATACATGGCGACCCACCAGAAAATGGGCGACGTCGAGCAGGTGCTGATTACCGGCGCGCCGGACGTGATTTTTGCCCTGTGCCGCCAGCAGTTGAGCAAGCAGGGGGCGGTGCCGTTTGAGCCTCAGTACTGGGAAGAGGAGATGGCGCGCTTTGCCCGCCAGGGCCTGCGTATGGTCGCCGCCGCCTACAAACCGGCCAACGTCGGCAGCACCACGCTGACCCACGACGATCTGCGCGAAGGTCTGGTGTTCCTCGGCATTGCCGGAATGATGGACCCGCCGCGTCCGGAAGCGATTGACGCTATCCACGCCTGCCAGAACGCGGGGATCCGCGTGAAGATGATTACCGGCGACCACCCGCAGACGGCGATGAGCATTGGCCAGATGCTGGGGATCACCAACAGCAGCCAGGCGATGACCGGCTACCAGCTGGAGCACATGAACGACGCCGAGCTGGCGAAAGCCGCCGTTGAGTACGATATCTTTGCCCGTACCAGCCCGGAGCACAAGCTGCGCCTGGTGAAAGCGCTGCAGGGTAACGGTGAAGTGGTTGGCATGACCGGCGACGGCGTCAACGACGCCCCGGCGCTGCGCCAGGCCGACGTCGGGATCGCCATGGGGATCAAAGGCACCGAGGTGACCAAAGAGGCCGCCGACATGGTCCTGACCGACGACAACTTTGCCACCATCGCCAGTTCGGTCAAAGAGGGGCGTCGGGTCTACGACAACCTGAAGAAGACCATTCTGTTCATCATGCCGACCAACCTGGCGCAGGGGCTGCTGATTATCATCGCCCTGCTGGCGGGGAACATCATTCCGCTGACGCCGGTGCTGATTTTGTGGATGAACATGGCCACCTCCGCGACGCTCTCCTTCGGCCTCGCGTTTGAAGCCGCCGAGCGCAACGCCATGAACCGTCCGCCGCGTAAAACCGGCCAGCACGTTATGGACGCCTTCGCCGTCTGGCGCGTCGCCTTCGTCGGCACGATGATTGCCGTGGCTGCCTTTATTCTGGAAGCCTGGCTGGCGCCGCGCGGCCACAGCCCGGAGTTTATCCGCACCGTCCTGCTGCAGATGCTGGTTACCGCACAGTGGGTGTACATGATTAACTGCCGCAGCAGCGACAGCTTCTCGCTCAACATGGGGCTGCTGCGTAACAAAGGCATCTGGCTGGTGAGCGGCGTACTGCTGCTGATGCAACTGGTCATCATCTACGTACCGGTGATGCAGACGATGTTTGGCACCGAAGGGCTGCCGCCGCGCTACTGGTTCATCACGCTGGTCATCGGTATCGCGATGTTCCTGGTGGTCGAAGTTGAGAAACGCCTGACCCGTCGTTTCCGTAAAACCGCGTAGCGTGTCTGACCCGCCCGGCGTCCCTTCTCCTGCGGGGAAGGGACGCCGCATCGTCGTAAGGAATTCCCCATGAACAAGATCATCCGCTCCGCCCTGCTGGCCTGCGGCCTGGCAGGCTACGCGCTCGCCGCCGCCGCCGCGCCGGCCGTTCCGGTCCGCGTCGTCACCGTGGAACAAGCGCCGCACGCCGGCGAACGGCAAATCTCCGGCCGCGTCGAGGCCATTCACTCCGTCGATATTCGCGCCCGCACCGAAGGGAAGATTGTGCAGCGCCACTTCCAGGATGGGCAGTACGTCAACCAGGGCGATCTGCTGTTTACGCTGGATGACGCCCAGCCGAAAGCCGCGCTGGCGCTGGCCCAGGCCGAACTGAAGAGCGCGCAGGCGTCGCTACGCCAGGCCCAGCAGCTGCTGAGCCGCTACCAGCAGCTGATCAATAACCACGCGATCGGCCGCAACGACCTTGATACCGCGCAGATGCAGCGCGATGTCGCCGCTGCCGCCGTGGAGCAGGCCCGGGCGCGCATTGCCGCCCAGCAGATTACGCTCGGCTACACCCGCATTACCTCGCCGGTCAGCGGACGCGTCGGCCATAGCCCGTTTCACGTCGGCAGCCTGGTGAACCCCGCCAGCGGCGTGCTGGTCGATGTGGTTCAGCTCGATCCGATTCGGGTGGCGTTCTCGTTGGATGAAACCGTCTTTTTCGCCAAAGCGGGGCAGCACACGGATATTGCCGCGCTGAAGGAAGCGTGGCTCGCGCAAGTGGATGTCGATGGACGGCGTGAAGACGGCGTTCTGACCTCCGTCGATAACCGTATTGATAGCCGCACCGCCAGCGTGGCGCTGCGCGCTGAATTCGCTAATCCGCAGCACCGTCTGCTGCCCGGCGGCAACGTCACCATTTTCTTCCGCCCGCGGCAGCTTCAGGAGAGCCCGATGATCCCGGCGGCGGCGATGCAGCAGGACGCACAGGGCTTTTACAGCTGGGTGCTGACGGCGGACAACACCGTGACGATGCGCCGCTTGACCCCCGCGGGGCAGCAGGGGCAGCAGTTCGCGGTGGCGGAAGGCCTCCTCCCGGGCGAGCGCGTGGTGACGGAGGGCGCCCAGCGCCTGCGTGACGGCGCAGCCGTTCAGCTGCTCAACTAAAGAGGGAGAGAGGATGCTCACGTTTTTTATCCGTCGTCCGCGCTTTGCGATGGTGATTGCGCTGCTGATGACCTTCGTCGGCGCGGTCTCGCTGAAGCTGATCCCGGTTGAGCAGTATCCGCAAATTACGCCGCCGGTCATCAACGTCAGCGCCAGCTGGCCGGGCGCCAGCGCGGCGGACGTGGCGGAAGCCATTGCCGCGCCGCTGGAGACCCAGCTCAACGGCGTCGATCATATGCTGTACATGGAGTCTACCAGCTCCGATGAGGGAACCTACAGCCTGAGCCTGACCTTTGCCGCCGGTACCGATGCCGATTTAGCCGCGATCGACGTGCAGAACCGCGTGTCGCAGGCGGTGGCGCAACTGCCTGCCGACGTGCAGCAAAACGGCGTTCAGGTGCGCAAGCGGGCGACGAACCTGCTGATGGGCGTCAGTCTTTACTCGCCGCTCGGCACGCTGTCGCCGCTGTTTGTCAGCAACTACGCCAGCACACAGGTGCGCGAGGCGTTGGCGCGTCTGCCGGGCGTCGGGGAAGTGCAGATATTCGGCGCGCGCGACTACAGCATGCGTATCTGGCTGCGGCCCGACCGCATGAACGCGCTGAATATCACTACCGATGATGTTTCCCAGGCGCTGCGCGAGCAGAACGTGCAGGGCGCGGCGGGGCAGGTGGGGACGCCGCCGGTGTTTAACGGCCAGCAGCAGACGCTGACCATCAACGGTATTGGTCGACTGAGCGACGCCGCCGGTTTCGGACAAATTGTGGTTCGCAGCGGCGACCGCGGCCAGCTGGTGCGCCTGTCCGACGTAGCGACTATCGAGCTGGGCGCGCGCAGCTACAGCTCCGGCGCGCAGCTCAACGGCAAAGACTCCGCTTATCTCGGCATCTATCCGACGCCCACCGCTAACGCCCTACAGGTCGCCAGCGCGGTGCGCGCCGAGCTGACCCGGCTGCATGCGCGTTTCCCGGCGGATCTCACCTGGGAAGTGAAGTTTGATACCACCCGCTTTGTCGCGGCGACGATCAAAGAGATCGGCGTGTCGCTGGCGCTGACCCTGCTGGCGGTGGTGGTGGTGGTCTCGCTGTTTCTGCAGAGCTGGCGGGCGACGCTGATAGTCGCGCTGGCGATCCCGGTTTCGCTTATCGGTACCTTCGCCGTGCTCTATGCGCTGGGCTACAGCGCCAATACCCTGAGCCTGTTCGCAATCATTCTCGCCCTGACGATGGTGGTGGATGACGCCATCGTGGTGGTGGAGAGCGTGGAAAGCAAAATGGCGGAGGGGCTGGCGCGCGGCGCGGCAACCGCCGAGGCGCTGCGGCAAATCGCCGGGCCGGTGATCGCCACCACCCTGGTGCTGCTGGCGGTGTTTGTGCCGGTGGCGATGCTGCCGGGGATCGTCGGCGAGCTCTATCGCCAGTTCGCGGTGACCCTATCGACGGCGGTGACTTTGTCGAGCGTGGTGGCGCTGACCCTGACGCCTGCGCTGTGCGCGCTGCTGCTGCGTCCGCGGCCGCAGCAGCCAGCCGCCATCTGGCGCGGTTTTAACCGCGGTCTGGATACGGTGCGCGATGGCTACGGGCGTCTGGTCGGGAGGATGAATCGTCGCCCCTGGCTGGCGCTGGCGGCGACGACGGCGGCGGCCGGGGTGGTGGTGTTTAGCTTCACCACCATGCCGAAGGGATTTCTGCCGCAGGAAGATCAGGGTTATTTCTTTGCCAGCGTACAGCTGCCCGAAGCCGCCTCGCTGGAGCGTACCGAAGCGGTGATGGCCCAGGCGCGCGAGCTGCTGAAACTGAATCCGGCGGTTGAGGATGTGATTCAGGTCTCCGGTTTTAATATTCTCAACGGTACCAGCGCTTCAAACGGCGGGTTTATCTCGGTGATGCTGAAGGACTGGCACCAGCGGCCGCCGCTGGAGGCGGTGATGGAAAAAGTGCAGGGCCAGCTGATGGGGCTACCGGAGGCGACGATCATGACTTTTGCGCCGCCGACGCTGCCGGGGCTGGGCAACGCCTCCGGATTTAATTTACGCATCTTGGCCCAGGCCGGACAATCGCCGGCGGAGCTGGAGCAGGTGACGCAGCAGGTGCTGCGGACGGCCAACCAGTATCCGCAGCTGAGCCGGGTATTTACCACCTGGAGCAGTAACGTGCCGCAGCTGACGCTCACCGTTGACCGCGACCAGGCGGCCCGGCTGAACGTACCGGTGGCGAGGATTTTCAGCAGCCTGCAAACCGCGTTTGGCGGTACTCGCGCCGGCGATTTCAGCATTAACAATCGTGTCTACCACGTGGTAATGCAAAACGAGATGCAGTGGCGCGAGCGGGCAGAGCAGATAAGCGAGCTGTACGTGCGCAGCGACAGCGGCGAGCGGGTTCGCCTGAGTAATCTGGTGACGATTACGCCGACGGTGGGCGCGCCGTTTATTCAGCAGTATAACCAGTTTCCGTCGGTATCGGTGAGCGGGTCGGCGACCGAAGGCGTCAGCAGCCGGACGGCAATGGCGGTGATGGAGCAGATTTTACAAGCGAACCTGCCCCACGGTTATGATTACGCCTGGAGCGGCATCTCCTGGCAGGAGCAGCAGACCGGTAACCAGGCGGTGTGGATTGTGCTGGCGGCGGTAGCGATGGCGTGGCTGTTCCTCGTCGCCCAGTATGAGAGCTGGACGCTGCCGGCGAGCGTAATGCTGTCGGTGCTGTTCGCCATCGGCGGGTCGCTGCTGTGGCTCTGGTGGGCCGGGTACGCCAACGATGTGTACGTGCAGATAGGGCTGGTGCTATTGATCGCGCTGGCGGCGAAAAACGCGATTTTGATCGTCGAGTTTGCCAGGGCGAAGCGCGAAGAGGGAATGTCGATCGTCGACGCCGCCCGCGAAGGGGCCACCCGCCGCTTCCGCGCGGTGATGATGACGGCGGTTTCTTTTATCATCGGGATTGTGCCGATGATGCTCGCCACCGGCGCCGGGGCGCAGAGTCGGCGGATTATCGGCACCACGGTGTTCAGCGGCATGCTGGTGGCGACGGTAATCGGCATTTTGTTTATTCCGTCGCTGTACGTGCTGTTCCAGCGCCTGCGCGAGTGGGGGCATCGCCGGATGTAGATGCCTCGGGCACGGTGCCCGGAAATCCCGGGTCGCGGCGTAAACGCCTTACCCGGGCTACTCCTCCGCAGACGGCTGGAAACCCGTAGCCCCGGTAAGCGCAGCGCCACCGGGGAAATCGGTGCAGAATATTGCCGGGTTGCGAAACACCCCCGGAGACGATGTTTTGCCGACTATCTACTCTCCACCGCGATCATGGTGACGAACGGATGATACTGCCACGGCACGCTATCGCCTTTCTGGTACATCTTCGAAATGGTGCCGTCGAGATAGAGCATCTGGCGCACGTTGAGCTTCGCCTGCGCGTAGCAGGCGAAATCGTAGAAATTGGTTTCACGCGCGCTGAGCATAAACACCACCTTGCCATCGCCGGTGATGCCCACGCCGTTACGCAGCTTGCGCGAGCTGGCGGATGGCTTCAGTCGCCAGTTGATCTTGCCGTTTTCAATCAGCATTGGGCCCGACTGCACGGCGTAGCGGATGGCCGGCGACGCCCTGAATTTATTGATGCTGACAATCCCCGCGTTTTGCCCGCGCAGATAAAACACCCCGCCGGGACGAATAAAAAAGTTGCCGCCGCCGGAGGCGCGGTTAAGAGGGGTCAACTGCCGACCTTTCTCGATATACAGCCCCAGCGGCGCGTAGGCTTTATCATAAATTCCGCCGTTCATCGCCATCTGCACCTGCCCGTCGCGGTTGATATCCCCCAGCAGCGAGCGCAGCGATCCCCAGGCTTTACCGTCCTCATTCTGCCAGTACATCACGATGCGTTCGCGCTGCGGATCGACGGTATAGCTTTGCAGCGTCAGGGACGGGTCGGTCAGCGAGCATGTCCCGCTGGCGAAGGCGGGCAGAGATAACAGCAACAGCGGCAGAAGCGATGGCAAGCGCACGGCAGGGTTCCAGACAACCAACGAGAGCGTGCAGTATAGCCTTTTATCGCCGCTACGCCGTCCAGATCTCGCAATGCTTTTGCACCAGCCCGATCAATGAACCGCCGTTGGCGACAAACTCGCGCATCTGCTGCGGCTCGCTGCGATGCTGCTTCGCCTGGCGCACCATCGCCTCCAGCGCGCTGTCGGCATTGAGCTTATGGGCGCTGGGCGCCAGCTTATCCGCCAGCTGTAAAATCTCTTCGCGCAATGTTCGCTGTTCGCCGCTGTTCACATCGGTATTGATCCCGTCGAGCCCATAGCGGCAGGCCTGATAGCGGTTGAAGGGGTAGAGCAGATAATCCTCGGGCTGATGCTTAAACGGCCGCTCCGTCAGCAGCCAGCAGGCGATGATCTGGATAAAACCGGCGATATTCACCGCCTGGCTAATCGTCAGCGGGGTATCCATGACCCGGACTTCGACGGTGCCAAAGCGCGGGCTGGGGCGAATATCCCAGTGCAGATCCTTCATGCTGTCGATCATGCTGGTATAGCTAAGGCGCCGAAACAGGCCGATGAAAGCCTGCCAGTTATTGACCCACGGCATCGGACCGTTATCGGGATAGGCGGCGAAAAGGTTAAGCCGCGAGCAGGCAAAGCCGCTATCGGTCCCGTCGAGCCAGGGCGATGCCGCGTTCAGCGCGATAAAATGCGGCACGAAGCGCGACAGGCCGTGCAGAAGATAAATGGCATCATCGCCGTTTTGACACCCCACGTGCACGTGCTGACCGAAGATCGTCGCCTGCTTCGCCAGATAACCAAAGTGCTCGACGGTTTTCCGGTAGCGCGGACTATCGCTGATCTGCTGGCGCTGCCAGCTTTGAAACGGATGCGTTCCGCCGCCGCAGATTTGTACGTGATGGCGGGCGGCGGCACGAAGCACCGCCTGCTGAACCGCGCTCAGCTGCGCCGTCGCCTGGTGGATGTCGCGGCAGACGCCGGTGGCGATCTCCAGCATGCTTTCGGTAATGTCATGCTTGGCCTCGCCCGCTTTCAGCGTGCCCTGGATCTCGTCAATCAGCGCGGAAGAGTCCTGGCTTAAATCAAAGCCCGGCGGGTTGACGACCTGGAGCTCCAGCTCGATACCGAGGGTAAACGGCTCGGAGCGGTGAAAATCAGGTAACGGCATGGCGACTCCCTCTTTCTCTTTATCAAGAAGTATAGAAGACAACGCCTCAAACTGATGATTTGCCGAAGATTATGAATTTATTTTATAAAAAGTGACGTCACGTGATGATTCCTTTGCGTAAAAAGTTAGGCTGGTGCAATCCTGCAACAGAATTCCCGCTGGCGGTGCAAAAAGATAAGGTGATTTTATTTTTCAAGTAAAATCATAAGGATGTTATAAGTCATTCTTATTTTATAAGCCATTTCACACTTATTTTCCGCGCGTTCAGAACTGGTATGTATCTTGCCTGTTAAATAGCGACTTTTATTTAACAGGGACAATGTGATGCTGAAAACAAAATTACTTTCGCGTAAAGGCCATCTCGCCGTTGCTGTTAGCGGGGCATTGGCGCTGTTTGCCTCTGTGCCGACTCAGGCCTCAACCCTGCGGATCGCCATGACCGCCGCCGATATCCCGTTGACCCTCGGACAGCCCGATCAGGGTTTTGAGGGCAACCGCTTTACCGGCATTCCGCTTTACGACGCCCTGGTTGAATGGGATCTGTCGCAGGGAGAGAAACCCAGCGGCCTGGTGCCGGGGCTGGCGACCGAGTGGCACGTTGACCCGCAAAATCAAAGCCGCTGGATTTTCACCCTGCGCCCGGGGGTTAAATTTCACGATGGTTCTGCGGTCAACGCCGACGCCATCGTCTGGAACGTGGATAAGGTGCTGAATAAAGCCGCGCCGCAGTATGCGCCCGGCCAGATCGGCAACACGCTGTCGCGCATGCCGACTCTCACCGGCGCGGAAAAGATTGACGACTACACCGTGGCGCTGACCACCTCCGAACCGGACGCGCTGCTGCCATATAACCTCACTAACCTGTTTATCGTGTCGCCGACCGCGTGGCAGAAGCTGTACGACGCGGTGCCGTCGGGCACCGGCGATACCGCCGCGCGCAGTAAGCAGGCGTGGACCGAATTCGCCGCCCACGCGGTGGGCAGCGGTCCGTTCAAAATGGAAAAACTGGTTCCCCGCCAGCAGCTGATCCTCGATAAAAACCCCGACTACTGGAACAAAGATCGCATTCCGCGGGTGGATAAAGTGGTGCTGATCCCGCTGCCGGAAGCCAACGCCCGCACCGCGGCGCTGCTCTCGAAGCAGGTGGACTGGATCGAAGCCCCGGCCCCGGATGCGGTCGATCAGATTAAAGCCCAGGGCTTTAAAATCTACGCCAACACCCAGCCGCACCTGTGGCCGTGGCAGTTCTCCTTCGAAGAGGGCTCGCCGTGGAAAGACATTCGCGTGCGCAAAGCCGCCAACCTGTGCCTGAACCGCGCGGAGCTTAAAAGCTATCTCGGCGGCTATATGACCGAAGCGACCGGCGTCTACGAGGCCGGCAGTCCGTGGCGCGGTAAACCTACCTTCCAGATCAAATATGACCCGGATACCGCCCGCAAGCTGATGACCGAAGCCGGGTATAGCGCCGGGAAACCGCTGCACGTCACGGTCGCCACCTCGGCCTCCGGCTCCGGGCAGATGCAGCCGCTGCCGATGAACGAGTACATCCAGCAGAGCCTGAAAAGCTGCTTCTTTAACGTCGATATTAAAGTCAACGAATGGAACACCCTGTTCACTAACTGGCGCCTCGGGGCGAAAGATCCCTCCGCGAAAGGGATCGACGCGATCAATGTTAGCGCCGCGGTTAACGATCCCTATTTCGGCATGATCCGCTTCTCCACCGCGAAGGCCTTCCCGCCGGTGGCGACCAACTGGGGCTACTTCTCGACCCCGGAAACCGAAAAGCTGGCGGCGGCGGTGAAGCACGCGTTTACCCCGGCCGAAATGGATAAAGCCGCCGGCGAACTGCACGCCGCGCTGGTCGATCAGGTGCCGTTCCTGTTCGTCGCCCACGATGTCGGACCACGGGCGATATCGCCAGCCGTCACCGGAGTGGTGCAGCCGCAAAGCTGGTTTATCGATCTCAGTCTGGTGAGCAAAAAAGAGTAATCGACACGGGAGCAAGAGATGATCAATACCCTGCTATATCGCATCCTGCTGGCCGTCCCCACCATGCTCGGGGTGGCGGTGATCTGTTTTATGCTGGTGCAGATAGCGCCGGGCGATCCGCTGGTATCGGTGATGCCGCCGGACGCCTCGGAATCGCTGCGTCAGACCTTAATGCAGGCCTACGGCTTTGATAAACCGCTGCCGCTGCAGTTTGTGCACTGGCTATGGCGGGCGCTGCACGGCGATCTGGGGATGTCGGTCGCCACCGGGCGTCCGGTCATCGATGAGGTGATGACGGCGGTCACTTACTCTCTGCGTCTGGCGCTGCTGGCGACGGCGATCGGCTTTGTGCTGGGCAGCCTGTTTGGTTTTGTCGCCGGTTACTTTCGTAACAGCATTATTGACCGTCTGGCCTCGGTGCTGTCGGTGTTCGGCGTCAGCGTGCCGCACTACTGGCTGGGGATGCTGCTGGTGATCGTTTTTAGCGTCAAATTCGCGCTGCTGCCGGCGACCGGCGGCGGGCCAATCGGCGAAGTGGGCTGGCAGTGGGACTGGGAACACCTGCAGTTTATGCTGCTGCCGGCCTTCACGCTGTCGGTGATCCCGACCGGCATCATCGCCCGCACCGTTCGCTCTCAGGTGGCGGATATTCTCAGCCAGGAGTTTATCGTCGGCCTGCGCGCCCGGGGGCTCAACGAATCGCGGATCTTTCTGCACGTGGTGAAAAACGCCGCACCGACCGCGCTGGCGGTGATGGGGCTGCAGGTCGGCTATCTGATGGGCGGCTCGATTCTGGTGGAAACCGTTTTTTCCTGGCCCGGCACCGGCCTGCTGCTGAACACCGCCATTTTCCAGCGCGACCTGCCGCTATTGCAGGGCACCATCTGGGTACTGGCGCTGTTCTTTGTGCTGCTCAATCTGCTGGTGGATATTCTGCAAACCAGTCTCGACCCGCGAATTAAGAGGAGCTAACGATGGTGGATACCGTGACGACCAAAGGCATTGCCGTCTCCGCCACGACGGTCGCCAGACAAGGCTACTGGCGCGGCGTGTTTCGCCGCCTGCTGCGCGACCCCGGCGGCGTATTCGTTGGCGCGATCATCCTCGTGCTGTTGACGCTGGCGCTGTTCGGCCCCTGGCTTATCGTCAAAGACCCGTACCAAACGTCGATGTTTTTACGCCTCAAGCCGATCGGTACCGACGGCTTCCCGCTGGGCTCCGATGAGCTCGGGCGCGACATGCTATCAAGGCTGATTCTCGGCACCCGGCTGTCGCTATTTATGGGGATTGTCCCGGTAGTGTTCGCTTTTTTTATCGGCGGGGCGATCGGCATTATCGCCGGCTATGCGGGCGGTAAAACCAATACCCTGATTATGCGCACCGTGGACGTGTTTTACGCCTTTCCCTCGGTGCTGCTGGCGATCGCGCTCTCCGGCGCGCTGGGGGCGGGCATCGGTAACGCGCTGCTCTCGCTGACCCTGGTGTTCGTGCCGCAGGTGGCGCGTATCGCCGAAAGCGTCACCGCGCAGGTACGGCATATGGACTACATCGACGCCGCCCGGGCCACCGGGGCCAGCGCGTTCACCATTATTCGCGTGCAGGTGCTGGGCAACGTACTGGGGCCGATTTTCGTCTTCTCCACCGGGCTCATTTCGGTGTGCATGATCCTCGCCTCCGGGCTCTCTTTTCTCGGCCTCGGGGTTCGCCCGCCGGAGCCGGAATGGGGACTGATGCTGAACACCCTGCGTACGGCGATTTATACCCAGCCGTGGGTAGCGGCGCTGCCCGGCCTGATGATTTTTATCACCTCCATTTCGTTCAATATCCTCGCGGACCGCCTGCGTGCGGCAATGGCGATTAAGGAGTAAGCGATGCAACCCTTTATCAATATCGATCTCGGCGGACCGGCGCAGCCGCTGCTGAAGGTCAACAACCTGCTGAAGCATTTTCCCGCCGGCGGCGGCAAAGCGCGCGAAGTGGTGCAGGCGGTGGACGACGTCAGCTTCGCGGTGATTAAAGGCGAAACCCTCGGCGTGGTGGGGGAGTCGGGCTGCGGTAAATCCACCACCGCGCGGCTGCTGATGCAGCTGCTCAAACAGGATAGCGGGGAGCTGATCTTCGATGGCCTGGAGGTGGGCTCATCGCGCCTGCCGATGAAAGCGTATCGCCGCCAGGTGCAGATGGTCTTCCAGGATAGCTACGCGTCGCTCAACCCGCGTATGACCATGGAAGAGAGCATCGCGTTCGGCCAGCGGGTACACGGCGTCAGCGCCAAAGAGGCCAGCGAATACGCCCGCTATCTGCTGGCGCACGTCGGCCTTGAACCGGAACGTTTTGCCCACCGTTATCCGCACGCGCTCTCCGGCGGCCAGCGCCAGCGCGTGAATATCGCCCGCGCGCTGGCGATGAAGCCCCGGCTGGTGATCCTCGACGAGGCCGTCTCGGCGCTGGATAAATCGGTGGAAGCCCAGGTACTGCAGCTGCTGCAGGAACTGAAGCGGACGCTGGCGCTGACCTATGTGTTTATCAGCCACGATCTGCACGTGGTGCGCTGGCTGTCGGACCGCATTCTGGTGATGTATCTCGGCGAGGTGGTGGAGATTGGCCCGGCGGAGCAGCTGTTTACCGCCTCGGCCCACCCCTATACCCGGGCGCTGTTAAGCTCGATGCCGTCGATGGACCCGCATAATCGCACCTTAACCTCTGCGCTGAACGGCGATCCGCCCAGCCCGATTTCGCCGCCTTCCGGCTGCCGCTTTCATACCCGCTGTCCGCACGCCAGAGCGGTGTGCGCCGAGGTGAAACCGACGTTGCAAAGCGTCGGCGAGGGGCACCAGAGCGCTTGTCTGATGGCGCAGCCCGCGTCGCCCTGGCATCAAAATATCGCCATTCAGGAGGTCAGCCATGTCGCATGAAGCCTACGTCCATATCCGCGATCTGCGGGTTGAGTTCCGCCGCGACGGTCAGACGGTCAACGCGGTCAACGGCGTCTCCTTTGATGTGCAAAAGGGCGAGGTCATGGCGCTGATCGGCGAATCTGGCTCCGGGAAAAGCGTGACCCTGCGCGCCCTGATGCGGCTGCATCCGCCGAAAAGCAGCGTGCTTTCCGGCACCCTGAAGGTCGGTGAGGAAGAGGTGCTGACCATGAACGCCGGGCAGCTGCGGCGCTACCGCGGCGCGCGCTGCGCGATGATTTTCCAGGAGCCGCTGCTGGCCTTCGACCCGGTCTATACCGTGGGCCAGCAGATTGTCGAAGGGCTGCGTCGTCATGAAGGCCTGTCGCGGCAGGCGGCGCGGGAGCGGGCGCTGGAGGCGCTGCGCCAGGTGCGTATTCCGAGCCCCGAGCGGCGGCTGGATGCTTACCCGCACGAGATGTCCGGCGGAATGCGCCAGCGGGCGATGATCGCCCTCGCGCTCTCCTGCAACCCGCAGCTGCTGTTGGCGGATGAGCCGACCACCGCCCTCGACGCCACGGTGCAAATCCAGATCCTGATCCTGCTGCGTGAGCAGCAAAAGCAGCGCGATCTGTCGATTATATTTGTGACCCACGATATTGGCGCGGCGGTGGAGATCGCCGACCGGGTGGCGGTGATGTACGCCGGGCGCATCGTCGAAGAGGCGTCGATTGAGGAGATTCTGTATCGCCCACGCCATCCTTACACCCAGGTGCTGCTGGGCAGCCGTCCGAAAGAGGGGCTGAAAAAGGGCGATGCGCTGCGCTGCATTCCCGGCTCGCCGCCGGATCTCTCGCGCCTGCCGCCGGGCTGCGCGTTTGCCGAACGCTGTCCGCACGCGCGTCCCGCCTGTACGCAAAGCCAGCCTGCCACCGACCAGGCCGGGCCGCGTCACGTGGTGAGCTGCCATCGCTGGCGCGAGCTGAGCCCGTCCGTTGAAAACCAGGCGCTTTACGCCTGAAGCCAGGAGAAAACACGATGCAGGATGACCTTCGCGCCTTTATGCCCTATCCGCCGCATCCGGTGGCGCATGCGCTCAGCGGGCCGCTGAGCGGGTTAACCTTTGCGGTCAAAGATCTGTTCGACGTGGCGGGCTATCCGACCGGCGGCGGCAATCCGCATCTGCTGGCGCTGTCCGGGATTAAAAACCGCACCGCGCCGGTGGTGCAAACGTTGTTAAATAACGGCGCGCGCTTTATCGGTAAAACCCATACCAGCGAGCTGGCGTATTCGATGAGCGGGCACAACGTCCATTACGGCACCCCGCGCAACGGCGCCGCGCCGAACCATATTCCCGGCGGCTCTTCGTCCGGTTCGGCGTCAGCGGTATCGAACGAAGTGTGCGATTTTGCCCTCGGTACCGATACCGGCGGCTCGGTTCGGACGCCGGCGAGCTACTGCGGACTGTTCGGCCTGCGTCCGACCCACGGCCGTCTCTCCCTCGACGGCTGCCAGCCGCTGTGCGCCACCATGGATACCTGCGGTTTCTTTGCCCGCTCGCCGGAGGTCTTTTCCGCCGTCGCCGCCTGCCTGTTTGCCGATGAACGCGCGGATCTGAGCGGCGTTCGGCTGGCCTGTCATGATGGGCTGTTTTCCCGCCTGCCGCTGCGCAGCCAGCAGGCGCTGCAGCCGGTTCGCCAACGGCTGGCGCGCTTTTTCGGCGCGGTAACCCCGCTCGCCGCGCCGCTGCCGGACGTGGACGATATCTATCTCGCCTTTCGCCAGATTCAGGGCTACGAAGCGTGGCAGGCGCAGGGCGAAACCATTGAGCGCTACGGCCTGCAGCTAGGGCCGGACGTCCGCGAGCGCTTTTTCTGGGGCAAAGCGGTTACCCGCGCGCAGTTTGACGCCGCCTGCCAGCAGCGCGTGCGTTTTGCCGCCTGGTGGGACGCGCAGCTGGGCGATGCGGTACTGGTGATGCCGACCGTTCCCGACGGCGCGCCGCTGCTGACGGCGCAGGCCGAGGAGATAGAGGCGGTCCGCCGCCTGTCCCATGACCTGCTGTTAATTTCCGTGATGACCCAACGTCCGCAGGTGACGCTGCCGGTCGCCCAGACGGGCGGTCTGCCGCTGGGGATCTCATTTTTAGGGCCGCGCGGCAGCGATCGTCTGCTGGTCGAGCTGGCCGCCGCGTTTATGCAAGGAGACCGAAATGAGCAGTGATGTCCTTTTTACCCCGATGACCGACACCACCGACTGCCGGGTTAACGGCGAGCGTCTGTGGGATTCGCTGATGACGCTGGCGGAAATCGGCGCCACGCCGAAGGGCGGTTGCTGTCGTCTGACGCTCACCGATCTTGACCGTCAGGGGCGAGATTTGGTGATCCGCTGGGCGCAGGCGGCCGGGATGCGCGTCACCGTCGACAAAATCGGCAACGTCTTTATGCGCCGCGAAGGGCGTAATCCGGCGCTGCCGCCGATTGTCGCCGGCAGCCATATTGATACCCAGCCGACCGGCGGTAAATTTGATGGCAACTACGGCGTGCTGGCGGCGCTGGAGGTGGTGCGCACCCTGAACGATCGGGATATCGAAACCGAAGCGCCGATTGAAGTGGTGTTCTGGACTAACGAAGAGGGATCGCGCTTTGTGCCGGTGATGATGGGCTCCGGGGTGTTTGCCGGGGTTTTCCCGCTGGAAACCATTTATGCCGCTCAGGATGCGGACGGTAAAACCGTGGGCGAGGAGCTGGCGCGCATCGGCTATATCGGCAGCCAGACGCCGGGCGATCATCCGATTGGCGCCTACTTCGAAGCGCATATTGAACAAGGGCCGATTCTGGAGGATGAAGAGAAAATGATCGGCATTGTGCAGGGCGTGCTGGGGATCCGCTGGTATGACTGCGTGGTGACCGGCCAGGAGTCCCACGCCGGACCGACGCCGATGCGCCTGCGCCAGGATGCCTTACAGGTCGCCACCCGTATTATGCAGGAGGTGGTGGCGATTGCCGGGCGCAGCGACGAGGGGCGCGGTACGGTAGGAATGGTGCAGGTCTATCCGAACAGCCGCAACGTGGTGCCGGGCGAGGTAACCTTTTCGATTGATATGCGCAATCTCAGCGATGCGCTGGTGGATGAGATGGACCGTCAGCTGCGGGCGTTTATCGCCGACGTTGAACGGGAGAGCGGCCTGAAAATAGCGCTGAAAGAGGTGAGCCACTATCCGGCCGCGCCGTTCCACCCGGATTGCCAGGCGGCGATTGCCGACGCCGCGCAGCGTCTGGGCTATCCCGCGCGGGAGATTGTCTCCGGCGCCGGACACGACGCGGTGTATATGAGCTACCTGGCGCCAACCGGGATGATTTTTATCCCCTGCAAGGATGGGATCAGCCACAACGAAATCGAGTATGCGTCGCCGGAGCACGTTGAGGCCGGCGCGAACGTGCTGCTGCAGGTGATGCTGCAGTACGCGCGGGTAGTGTAAACGGCCGTTCTCCCCGGTGGCGCTGCGCTTACCGGGGCTACGGTTTCCAGCCGTCTGCGAAGGCGTCGCCCGGGTAAGGCGTTTACGCCGCGACCCGGGATTTGCGGGTTCGGCGCCTGAGGGAGGCAGATTGGGTAGCCCGGACAGGCGCGACGCGCCGCCTCCGGGAGATTTTCATGCAGCAGCGGATATGTCTCTGAAACAACGTGATATGCAGCGATGCCCTGGCCCCCGCTGAAATCGGCGAACCGGGAGATGAGCGCAGTGCGTAGCTCCGATTTCTTTGCCGGACCGCGGGGATTGTAAAGGGGGAGACGGTTTTCTCCCCCTTCACCCGTTCACGTTCCACGGTGAGACATTTTCTGCGGGATAATAGTGAACGGAACCCCTCAACACCGTCCCGGAGGCGGCGCTGCGCGCCTGTCCGGGCTACCAGGGCAATATTAGCAACCCGCCTTCGGGAACGGCTTCAGCGGCCAAATTTACGCGAACCGACAACGCACAGAATCACGCCCAGCGTCACCGCCAGCATCACGGGGCTGACGGTTTCGTGCAACAGCGCCGCCGCCAGGCCAAGCCCGAAGAATGGCTGTAATAGCTGGAGCTGGCCGACGGCGGCGATACCGCCAGCGGCCAGCCCTTTGTACCAAAAGATAAAACCGATAAGCATACTGAAAACCGACACGTAGCCGAGCGCAGCCCAGGTCGATACCGTCAGGGCGCCCCATGACGCTGGCCGGGTCATCCACGAGGCCACCAGCATAAAAGGCAGCGCCATAATCAGCGCCCAGCTAATCACCTGCCAGCCGCCGAGCTCCCGGGTCAGCTTCGCGCCCTCCGCATAGCCCAGGCCGCAGACGATCACCGCCGCCAGCATCAGCAGATCGCCGCTGAGCGACGCCGCCGCGTTTTGCGTCAGGGCGAATCCCACCACCAGCAGGCTGCCAATAACCGAAAAGATCCAGAAAGCGCGACGCGGACGTTCGCCGCCGCGCAGCACGCCAAAAATGGCCGTCGTCAGCGGCAAAAGCCCAAGAAAAACTATCGAATGCGCTGAAGTGACGTGTCGCAGCGCCAGCGCCGTGAGCAGCGGAAAACCGATCACCACCCCTGACGAGACAATCGCCAGCGGCATAAGCTGCGACAGGCGCGGGCGTTGTTGGCGAAAGCCGACCACCAGCACGATGGCCAGGAGCCCGGCGATGGAGGCGCGCAGAAAGGTCAATAGAAAAGGGTCCATCTCCAGCACCGCCAGACGCGTCGCGGGCAGCGAACCGCTAAAAATGATGACGCCCAGCAAACCATTAAGCCATCCGGACCACGGCCCCGGAGCTGTGTTATGAACCGCTGAATCTACCACGCTAACCTCGCAATATTGGCTGTGCAGTGCCCGCTTGAGCAATGTCTGAAGCGATGGTAGTGTTCTTAATCTAATACAATCAAATTATTGTCATAGATACATTCACCGATGAAAGCCCGATACAAAACCATTGTCGACAGATACGCGCAGGCGATTCATCGCGGACAGATGTCGGCCGGAACCCGTCTGCCGACCCATCGTACCCTTGCCGCCGATGAACGCATCTCGCTGGCCACGGCCACCCGCGTTTATCGTGAACTGGAAGCAATGGGGCTGGTCAGCGGCGAAACCGGGCGCGGCACCTTTGTGCGGGATATCTCGCTGCCGCCGGGGCACGGCGTCGATCAGCAGTCGGTGGCGGGCGATATTATCGATCTCAACTTCAACTATCCTTCGCTGCCGGCGCAGGGGGATGCGCTGCGCGAGGCGCTCAGGCGGCTGGCGATGGCGGGGGATATTGAATCTCATCTGCGCTACCAGCCTCATGCCGGGCGGCTCTCCGAGCGCGAAACTATCGCCCGCCATTTGACCGGTAGCCGCTTTGCGCCCGACGCGGAAAACGTGCTGATCGTCAGCGGCGCCCAGCACGGGCTGGCGGTGACCGTGATGGGCCTTCTGCGCCCCGGCGATGTGGTGGCGGTTGATGCGCTGACCTACTCGGGCTTTAAGGCCCTGGCCGCGCTTTATCATCTGGAACTGGTGGCGATCCCCTGTCGCGCGGAGGGGCCGGATCTGCAAGCGCTTCACCAGCTGTGCCGGCAGCGGCGGGTACGGGCGGTTTATACCATGCCGACGCTGCACAATCCGCTCGGCTGGGTGCTCACTTCTCGCCAGCGGCAGGCGCTGACGGACCTCGCGCGCCTGCATGACCTGCTGATTATTGAAGATACCGCATACGCCTGGCTGGTCCGCAATCCGCCGCCGCCGCTGGCCAGCTATGCGCCGGAAAGAACGGTTTATATCACCGGTTTTTCGAAAAACGTCGCCACCGGGCTGCGCGTGGGGGCGGTTATCTGCCCGTCCCGCCATCGGTCTGAGATTGTACGCGCCATACGGGCCACGACGTGGAATACCCCTTCGCTGATGAGCTCGCTGATCTGCGCCTGGATTGATGATGGGACGGTTGCGCGTTTTGCGGCGCAGAAGCGACGGGATGCGCGGCTGCGGCAGTCGCTCGCGCGTGAGACGCTCGGCGCGCTTCCCTTTGTGAGCCATCCGAGTTCGTACTTCCTCTGGCTGCCTCTGGGCGAGGAGAGCCGGGCCGATCGGCTGGTGAAAATGCTGATGGATCGCCATATTTCCGTGTCGACCGCCGAACCGTTTTGCGCTGCCGCGAACGTGCCGCAGGCGCTCCGCATCGCCCTTGGTTCAGTCCCCTTGGATAGCCTGCGTGCGGCGCTGCTCCAGGTTCGCGAAGCCGTGGAGTTTGAACAATACCGCTAGTCCATCGGCGATCGTCGCCGGGATAATAACGATGGCGTTTTAGCTGCGTTATACAGGTTTACTTATCCGTAATCTTTTAAGGGATAAATAGCAGGGTAATGATATTAAAATAAACGATTATTATTTATTTTAATGAATTATATGGATAATTTTAAATTTAATGACAATTTAAAATTGTTACTGTAGTGTACAAAAAATCATGTACGGTTGTGCTTTTGACGCTGAGCGCACGCACGTCCTGAAGATACTACGTCGTTAATCATTTCAGGGGCGGAGTGGCGCCCTGTTCTGTACAGGATCTTTTTTCAATGCAGCAGCTCTACATTTATATTCTGATCGCCAGTTTGACCATTGCCAGTCCCGGACCCGGAGTATTACTGACGCTGACCAACACGCTGAATTACAATCTGCGTAATGCGATGGCGGGGATCATCGGCGTGGCGGTTGGAATGGGGGTCATCTCGATTATTGCCGCCAGCAGCGTTGGCGTGCTGATTACCACTTCTCAGCTGACGCTGTTGATCGTCAAGGGGGTCGGGGCGGCCTATCTGATCTATCTGGGCATAAAACTCTATCGCTCGGTGCCCCGCGTACTGAATCAACCTCTCTCGTCTTCAGAGGACGTGATACCTTCCGCCAGCTACCGGTTTCGTCAGGGGTTGCTGGTGTCGCTATTTAATCCCAAACCCATTGTGTTTTTTATGGCGCTGTTCCCCCAGTTTATTCATCCCCAGCAGCCCTTTATTCCGCAGTTCAGCGTGCTGTCGATAACCTTCTGTATTCTGGTTGTTGTCATTCATTCACTCTACGGCCTTTTCGCACACAGCGTAAAAACGAAAATGTCGTCCGGGAATGCCTTTGTTAAGTTGAATAAAACCGGTGGCATCGTCTTTATGTGTTTTGCCGTCGGTCTGATTGTTTCCGCCGTTCACCCTTATTTGTCATCATGACCGTGAGGACGCGGGGCCCGGCGCTCAGCCCATCTGCGCCAGCTGGCCGCGCAGCACCTCCACGCCTTGTTCGATAGCGTCAGGATTAATGGCGTGAAACCCCATCCGGAAGAAGTTAGCCGGCGGCGCGTCGCTGAGGAAATGCCGCGCGCCGGGCTCAATCAGCACCCCGGCGTGGGCGGCGCGCCAGGTCAGCTGCTGGGTGTTGATTTGCTCCGGCGTGGCCAGCCAGAACGCGTTGGCGTGTTCGCTGCCGGGGATGATTTGGCACTCCGGCAGATGCTGCTGCAGCGCGTTGTTGAGACGGTCCCAGCGCTGGGCCGAGTCGTAATGGTAGCGCCGCAGGTGGGTTTCATAGTGGCCCTGGGCGAGGAAATGGGCCATCTGATACTGAATATTGGTCGGCGGATGGCGGTACACCAGACGGCGCAGCGCCCGGGCTTCATCAATCAGATCCGGGTCAGCGACCATAAAGCCCAGCCGCAGGCCCGGCGATAGCGCTTTTGACAGGCTGCTCACGTAGATCACTCTACCGCAGCGATCGCTGGCCTTCAGCGCCGGCAGCGGGTTGAGCATAAAGTTACTTTCAGAGTCGTAATCGTCCTCAATTATCACCGCGTCATGGTGAGCGGCATGCTCCAGCAGCTGGCTGCGCCGCGCTTTGCTCATGGCTACCCCGGTCGGCACCTGGTGGCCGGGCGTCACATAGTAGTAATCGCAGGGGGCGTCATTGAGGACGATCCCCTGCTCATCCACCGGATGCGGCACGATATCGGTATCGGCGAGCAGAAAGGTGTTAATGGCCTCGCGAAAACAGGGATTCTCCACGCCAACGCGCGTGCTGGATGACATCAGCAGGCGCGTCAGCAGGTAAAGCGCGTTTTGCGAACCGAGGGTAATCAGAATCTCGTCCGGCGAGGCGACAATGCCGCGCTTGGGCAGCACCCGGGTGCGGATCTGCTCAATCAGCATCGGTACGTCCTGATCGATATGATCCACCACCCACGCCGGGTCGCGCACGCCGCCGTGCAGCCAGTTTGCCGCCGAACGCCAGGTCGCCAGCGGAAACTGGCGGGTATCCGGCTGACCGTAGATAAACGGATAGCGGTAGTTCATCCAGCCGGCCGGTTTCAGAATCGACTCCTGCTGGCTGGGCGTGATTTGCAGCCGCGTGCCCCAGCGTGGTGCAGAACGCTCATCCTGGGGTGCAGCTTCCGGCGCGGCGGCGCGGCTGGCATGCTGATAATCCGGGTGCAGGTAGTAACCGCTGCGCGGACGGCTCAGCAGATAGCCTTCGTTAACCAGCCCCTCAAAAACCAGCGCCGTGGTGTTACGCGATACCCGCAGCTGGCTGGCCAGCTGGCGGCAGGAGGGAAGCGGCGTGTCGGCGGAAAAAATACCGCCCAGAATGGCGTTAATCAGCGTCTCGCGCACCTGCTCCTGCAAACCGCGGCGCGGGTCGAAATCAACGTGTAACAGGTGTCGGATCATGCCAGGCTCCTTACTCAAACGCTCAGTACAGAAACTCGAGCAAATTCCATACCACCCTGAGAATGACTGACACATCCGCGCGGTGAATCTGGCTCTATCCGGAAATTAAAAACGCTCCCTACAGTAAAAACGCATTCATCAGTCGCGGTTCGGAACTTCCGTCGGCACATATTTTGCAAAACCTTTTCATGTTCTGGAATGAACACGTCTGGCGAATTAATTAGGGGTGAATTAATGAACAAATCATTAGGTTCAATTTGTCTGGGCGCCATCATGGCGATGGCCTTTTCTTATCACGCAGCAGCCGCAGATCTTCCGGAAATAGAAAAATCCGGCACCCTGAAAGTCGCGACCGAAGATGATTACGCGCCTTTTAACTTTATGAATAACGGCCAGGCGGATGGCTTTAACAAAGATATGCTCGATGAATTACGTAAATACGCGAAATTCAACGTTGACCAGAGCATTCTGCCGTGGACCGGATTATTGGCGGCGGTTTCCACCGGGCAATACGATATGGCGTTAACCGGCGCGGTGATTACCGACGACCGTCTCAAGGTTTTTGATTTCACGCCGCCGTGGGCGTCAGCGCAGCACTATTTTGTTAAACGCGCGGGCGATAACTCCCTGAACACCATTGCCGAACTGAGCGGGAAAAAAGTGGGCGTCCAGGCGGGCAGCGCGCTGCTGGCGCGGCTGCCGGAACTGAAAGCGATGCTGGAGAAAACCGGCGGCAAGCTGGGGCCGGTGGTGGAGTATCCCTCCTATCCTGAAGCCTACGCCGACCTTGCCAACAAACGGCTGGATTACGTGATTAACGTGGTTATCTCAGTCAACGATCTGGCGAAGGCCAAACCGAAGGTGTTCGCCAAGGGGCTGGCGGTATCCGGCCCGGGCTATATGGCGTGGCCGATCCCGAAAAACTCGCCGCAGCTGCTGGCCTATATGACCAAATTTATGAACCACATGAAGGAGACCGGCAAGCTCGCGGAACTACAGAAAAAGTGGTTTGGCGAAACCTATGACGATCTTCCGAACGTGCCAATCACCAGCCCGGAACAGTTCCATAAATTAGCCGGTCTGTAATGGGTTCTGCGGCGGGAAACCGCCGCCTGTTTAGGTGAAGGAGGGCTTCATGGATGCAATTTCCTGGCAGTTACTGATTGAAGGCGCATGGACGACCCTCTGGATTTCGGCCATCGCCATTGCTTTTGGCGTGGCGATCGGTCTGCTGATTGCCCTGGTGCGCATGTTGCGTATCCCGGTTATCGATCAGCTGCTGGTGGTCTATATCAGCCTTGCCCGCGCGACGCCGCTGGTCACGCTGGTGCTGTTCCTGTTTCTTTCTCTGCCGACCGTCGGGATCAACCTCGATAAAAACGTCGCGGCGATTGTGGCGCTGACGCTCAATACCTCGGCCTTTAACGCCGAAATCTGGCGCAACGCCTTTCGCACCTTCCCCCGCGAACAGCGGGAAGCGGCGGAGTCGGTAGGAATGCGTCGCTGGGCCTACTTCCGCTATATCATGCTGCCGCAGATGTGGATTGAAAGCCTGCCCGCGCTGGTTAACGAGATGTCGTTCCTGATCAAGGGTAGCCCGGCCATTGCGGTGATTGGCGTGGTGGATTTGACGCGCGTCACTAACCGAATTTCCTCGGTCACCTATGAACCTCTTTCGCCAATTCTGGCGGCGGGTCTACTGTACGTGGTGATTATTGGCCTGCTGCTGAAACTGCAGGGGATGGCCGAGCGTAAAGCGAAACGTCTGGCGCGATAAATACAGGAGGTGCTATGAATCAGTGGGCCGTTATCTGGTCGGTGCGCGACAGCTTTATTGCCGGTTTACTCGCCACCCTTGAGCTTTTTATTACCGCGGCCATCGCCGGATTAATTATCGGTGTGGTCCTGTGCTATTTAACCGAATATCAAAAGAAAACCCTTAACCGGCTTATTATTGCCTTTGTCAGCTTAATGCGGGCGATTCCTTTTTTGATTCTTGCCTATTTGCTCTATTACGGGCTACCGCAAGTTGGTATTAGTATGGAACCCTGGACCGCAGGCCTAATCGCCTTAGTTATCTACCACGGCGCCTATTTTTTTGAGATTTTACGCAGCCAGCGTCGGGTATTTTCCGGTGGCTATATCGAGGCCGCGGTGGCGCAGGGATTTTCGCGCTACAAAATATTCCGCCGCATTATTCTGCCCAATATTCTCTCTTCAGCGCTACCGCTGATGGGCAACCAGCTGATTATCTGCCTGAAAGATACCGCGTTTCTCAGCATTATCACCGTCCAGGAGATAACCGCTGCGGCTAATAGCGTGCAGGCCACTTATTTTATCCCGTTTAACGCCTTTATCGTCGCGATTGGGCTCTACTGGGCGATCAGCATCCTGCTGGAGCTGCTGATTAAGCGTCTGAGCGCCTGGGGAGTCAGAAGAGGAATGAGTCATGTCTGATACCACTGCAGTAAGCGTCAAAAACGTCTCTAAACAGTTTGATAACGTTGAAGTTCTTCGTGATATCAATCTGACGGTAGAGAAGGGGACCGTGGTGAGCATTCTCGGCTCGTCGGGGTCGGGTAAATCGACGCTGCTGCGCTGCATGAACTGGCTGGAACAGCCGGATCGCGGCGAGATCCGCATCAGCGGCCAGCGGCTGGGTATTGATGAGCATAATGGCCGGGCGATGTCCCACCGCCAGCTGTCGAAAATCCGCGAGCGGGTTGGCATGGTGTTCCAGAGCTTTAACCTGTGGCCGCACCTGACGGTGCAGCAGAACGTCAGCGAAGCGCTGCTGCACGTGAAGGGGATGAAGCGTGATGAAGCGAAAGCCATCGCCATGCAGCAGCTGGAGAAAGTGGGGATGGCGCATAAAGCCGACGTTTATCCGATTACGCTCTCCGGCGGACAGAAGCAGCGGGTGGCGATTGCCCGTTCGCTGGCGATGTCGCCGGAGGTCATTCTGTTTGATGAGCCGACCTCGGCGCTGGACCCCGAGCTGGTCAACGAGGTGCTGGGCGTGATGAAGGCGCTGGCCGCCGAGGGCTACACGATGGTGGTGGTGACTCATGAGATGGATTTTGCGCGCCAGGTCTCGGATGAGGTGGTGTTTCTCGAAAAAGGGTTGTTGATTGAGAAAGCGCCGCCGGAGAAGTTTTTCAGCAACCCGGATTCCGAGCGCGTCAGGCAGTTTTTGCAGAGCAGCCGGTAAGCATCAGCGGCCAATCTCCCCGGTGGCGCTGCGCTTACCGGGGCTACGGGTTTCCAGCCGTCTGCGGTCATGTAGCCCGGGTAAGGCATTTACGCCGCGACCCGGGATTTTCGGGCTCGGTGTTGGAGGGTGGCAGATTGGGTAGCCCGGACAGGTGCGTAGCACCGCCTCCGGGAGATTTTCATGCAGCAGCGGATATGTCTCTGAAACAACGTGATATGCAGCGATGCCCTGGCCCCCGCTGAAATCGGCGAACCGGGAGATGAGCGCAGTGCGTAGCTCCGATTTCTTTGCCGGACCGCGGGGATTGTAAAGGGGGAGACGGTTTTCTCCCCCTTCACCCGTTCACGTTCCACGGTGAGACATTTTCTGCGGGATAATAGTGAACGGAACCCCTCAACACCGTCCCGGAGGCGGCGCTTATCGCGCCTGTCCGGGCTACCAGGCCCGAGCGCGATGTCTGATGCGCGTCTCCGGTCTACCAAACCTTAATCCCGATCGATGGCGAACGGCTGCCAGGCCTGGCGCACCGGCATCACCTCGACCCGGTTGATATTCATATGATCCGGCAGCGTGGCGATGTAAAACATCTGTTCGGCAATATCCCGCGCGCTCAGCGGCGTGGTGCCGCGATACAGGTTGTCCGACGCCGCCTGGTCGCCTTTGGTGCGCACCAGGGTAAATTCCGTCTCGGCAATCCCCGGCGCGAGATCGGTCACGCGCACCCCGGTCCCGAGCAGATCGCAGCGCAGGTTATAGCTAAACTGCTTCACGAAAGCCTTGCTGGCGCCGTAGACGTGGCTGCCGGGATAGGGCCACTGCCCGGCGATAGAGCCGATATTGATGATGCTCGCCCCCGCGCCGTGGTTAATCAGCGTCGGCAGCAGCGCGTGGGTCACGTTGACCAGCCCGGTGACGTTGGTATCGATCATCGTTTTCCAGTCGTCCAGATCCACTTTCTGCGCGGGCTGCGGCGACAGCGCCAGTCCGGCGTTGTTAATCAATGTCGTGATGTCGGCGAAATCAGCGGGCAGGGCCGCCACGGCCGCGGCGACCGCATCGCTATCGCGCACGTCGAGTTCGATAATATGCACCGGTACCTGCGAGGCGAGCTTATCCTGTAACGTCTTCAGCCGCTCAAAACGGCGTCCGCTCAGCACCAGCGACCAGCCCGCATCGGCGAAGACCTGCGCCGCCGCTTCCCCAAAACCCGAGGTCGCCCCGGTAATAAACACCACTTTGCTCGTTGCCATTTCATTCTCCTGTGCAGGTTGTCGTTCCCACTATAGAAACCCCGCGCGCGCGGGCACAGGGCCAGTCGGCGCGCGGCGATGTGACACGGTGTCACATCATTTTCGCCTGACTGGCTCTATCCGTTTCTTCCCTGAACGGCCAATGATGAGGCCAACAACAACGACATGAGAGAGGGCAGGGTATGAAGCTGGCACTACAGAACGAGGTAGCGATAAGCAATGATGAAGTTCGGCAGCTGGATCGCGCTTATGTGTTTCATTCATGGTCGATGCAGGGCAATTTACATCCGCTGGTGATCGCCGGGGCAAAAGGCTGCGAGCTGTGGGATTACGAAGGCAATACTTACCTCGATTTCAGCAGCCAGCTGGTCAACGTCAACATTGGCTACCAGCACCCTCGCGTACTGGCGGCGATGAAGGCCCAGCTGGAAGCGCTGGTGACTATCGCTCCCGCCACCGCCAACCTCGCCCGCGGCGAAGCGGCGAAGCGGATTGTCGAGCTGGCGCCGGAAGGCTTTAGCAAAGTGTTCTTCACCAACGCCGGCGCCGACGCCAATGAGAACGCCATCCGTATGGCGCGGCTCTATACCGGGCGCGATAAAGTGCTCTCCGCCTATCGTTCCTATCACGGCAATACCGGCAGCGCGATTGCCGCCACCGGCGACTGGCGGCGCGTACCGAACGAGTATTCGCGCGGTCACGTTCACTTCTTTAACCCCTATCTCTACCGCAGCGAATTTAACGCCACGACGGAAGAAGAGGAGTGCCAGCGCGCGCTGGCCCATCTGCGGCGGATGATTGAATGCGAAGGCCCGAACGCGATTGCCGCGATTCTGCTGGAGTCGATCCCGGGGACCGCCGGGATTCTGGTGCCGCCGGAGGGCTATATGCAGGGCGTGCGGGCGCTGGCTGACGAGTTCGGTATTATATTGATCCTCGATGAAGTGATGGCCGGTTTTGGCCGCACCGGGAGCTGGTTTGCCTTCGAGCAGGACGGCGTGGTGCCGGATCTGGTGACGTTCGCCAAAGGGGTTAACGCCGGCTACGTCCCGGCCGGCGGCGTGCTGATCAGCGAGCCGATCGCCCGCTACTTTGATGACCATTTCTTTGCCGGCGGCCTGACCTATTCCGGCCATCCGCTGGCGATGGCGGCGATTGTCGCCACCATTGACGCGATGAAAGAAGAGAAGGTGGTAGAGAACGCGGCGACCATCGGCAACGGGGTGCTGCGTCCGGGGCTGGAAGCGCTGGCGGAGAAGCACGCGATTATCGGCAACGTGCGCGGCCGCGGTCTGTTCCAGGCGCTGGAGCTGGTTAGCAGCCGCGAACGTAAAACGCCGCTGGGCGCTGCCGATATGGCGGCCATTAAAGGCGCGTTGACCGAAGCCGGCCTGCTGGCGTTCGTCGTGGAAAATCGCATTCACGTGGTGCCGCCGTGCACCATCAGCGCCGAACAGGTGGCAAAAGGGCTGGCGATTTTTGATGCGGTATTTGCCCGCTTCGCGAGCCTGGCGAAGTAAGGGGATGATTTCCCGGGTCGCGGCGTAATCGCCTGACCCGGGCCACCCACTCGTAGCCCCGCTAAGCCTCGCGCGAACGGGGCTGATTTTCATCCCATCTTAACTCAATAGCTTATTCTGCCAGCATCTTCCTGCAATCCGGGTTTCTTGATATAACAACCTGATAACACTACGGGAGAGATAAGCGTGCCGGAAATCAATGAGTTTGGTCAGCAGGTCAACGATCGCGTGCCCGGGTGGCAGGGCGCGGGGCTTCTGCGCCGCACGGCGTTAAATGGCCGCTTTTGCCGGCTGGAGCCGCTGGATACCGAGCGGCACGCGGCGGATCTGTTTGCCGCCTACACCCTCGGCGACGACAGCGACTGGACGTGGCTGGCCAGCAACTGTCCGCAGAGCGTGGAGTCAACGGCGCACTGGATTACCGGCAAGGTCATGGACGATGGGCTGGTGCCGTATGCGGTTATCGATCTGCACGCCGAGCGGGCCGTCGGGCTGGTCAGCTATATGGCGATTGAGCGGGCGATGGGCACGGTGGAGATAGGGCACGTCACCTGGTCGCGGGCGATGAAAAATACGCCGCTCGGGACCGAGGCAGTCTGGCTGCTGCTGCAAAATGGTTTTGCTCACGGCTATCGTCGGCTGGAGTGGAAATGCGACTCAATGAACCTCGCCTCCCGCCGCGCCGCCGACCGGCTGGGGTTTACCTGGGAAGGGCGTCTTCGCCAGAGGATGGTGCGTAAAGGACGCACCCGCGATAGCGATATGCTGTCGATTATTGATAGCGAATGGCCCGCGCGCGACGCGGCGCTGCGAGCGTGGCTGGCGCCGGAGAATTTTGATGTTGATGGACGGCAGATAAAGCGGCTGGAAGATTTTCGCTAGTTTTCCCTTACCCTAACCCTCTCCGCAGGGAGAGGGGCGGGGCTTACTCTTACCGCCGAACCGGCGCGCCGTTCGCCACATAGTACGCCGCGGTGCTCTTCGGCAGCGGCTGGCGGCCGCGAATGGCATCGGCCATTTTTTCGCCAATCATAATCGTGGTCGCGTTAAGGTTGCCGGTAATAATCTGCGGCATAATCGAGGCGTCGACCACGCGCAGGCCTTCCAGGCCGTGAACCCGACCTTCGCCATCCACCACCGCCATCTCGTCGTAGCCCATCTTGCAGGTACCGCAGGGGTGGAAGGCGGTTTCCGCATGGTTGCGTACGAACTCATCCAGTTCGGCATCGCTCTGGCACTCAATGCCCGGGCTGATCTCCCGGCCGCGATAGTTATCCAGCGCCGGCTGGCTCATGATCTCACGGGTGATGCGAATGGCGTCGCGGAACTCCTGCCAGTCCTGTTCATGCGACATATAGTTGAACAGGATCGCCGGATGCTGGTGCGGGTCGCGCGATTTCAGACGCACGTGGCCGCGGCTCGGGGAGCGCATGGAACCGACGTGGCACTGGAATCCGTGCTCTTTCACCGCGTTTGAACCGTTGTAGTTAATCGCCACCGGCAGGAAGTGGTACTGAATATTCGGCCACGCAAACGCCTCGCGGCTGCGGATAAATCCGCCCGCTTCAAACTGGTTGCTGGCGCCGATGCCGGTCCCGCCGAACAGCCACTCGGCGCCGATTTTCGGCTGATTCCACCACTGCAGCGCCGGGTAGAGCGACACCGGCTCTTTACATTCGTACTGCAGGTACATCTCCAGATGATCCTGCAGGTTCTCGCCGACGCCGGGCAGGGCGTGAACCAGCGGAATATCGAACTGGCGCAACAGTTCCGGGCTGCCGACGCCGGAGCGCTGCAGGATCTGCGGCGAGGCGATAGCGCCCGCGCAGAGCAGCACTTCTTTATTAGCGGTGGCTTTTGACGGCGCGGTGCTGTCGCCCTCCAGCCATTCGACGCCGACGGCGCGCTTGCCGGCAAAAATAATATGATCGGTCAGCGCGTGGGTGCGAATAGTCAAATTAGGACGCGCGCGGGCCTGGTCGAGATAGCCGCGCGCGGTGCTGGCGCGGCGTCCCTGCGGCGTCACGGTACGATCCATCGGGCCAAACCCTTCCTGCTGGTAGCCGTTGAGATCGTCGGTGCGCGGGTAGCCGGCCTGTACGCCGGCTTCAATCATCGCGTGGAACAGCGGATTGTTGCCCTGCTTTGGCGTGGTGACGCTGACCGGGCCGTCGCCGCCGTGGTAGTCGTTGGCGCCGATATCGCGGGTTTCCGCTTTGCGGTAGTAGGGCAGGCAGTCGAGGTAGCTCCAGTGCTCAAGCCCCGGCGCCGAGGCCCAGTTATCAAGATCCATAGCGTTGCCGCGGATATAGCACATACCGTTGATTAACGAGGATCCGCCGAGGCCCTTCCCGCGTCCGCACTCCATGCGGCGATGGTTCATATGCGGTTCAGGCTCGGTCTCGTAGGCCCAGTTATAGCGCCGACCCTGTAGGGGAAAGGCCAGCGCGGCGGGCATCTGGGTGCGGAAGTCGAAACGGTAATCCGGGCCGCCCGCTTCCAGCAGCAGGACGGTGGTATCGGGATCTTCCGTCAGTCGTGTAGCCAGTACGTTGCCGGCGGAACCGGCACCAATAATAATGTAGTCAAACTGCAAAAATGACCTCCTGGTTAAAATATGGATTGAAACTGACCCATCTCAACCTGGATGGATTTTATCTGGGTGTAGCTGTGCAGCGTCTGCACGCCGTTTTCGCGGCCAATGCCGGAGTGCTTGTAGCCGCCGACCGGCATCTCCGCCGGGGACTCGCCCCACGTGTTGATCCAGCAGATCCCGGCCTCCAGCCGATGAATCAGGCGATGGGCGCGGTTTAAATCCGGCGTAACGACGCCGGCGGCAAGGCCATATTCGGTGGCGTTGGCGCGGCGGAGCGCTTCTTCCTCATCGTCGTAGCTCAGAATGGACATCACCGGGCCGAAGATCTCTTCGCGAACGATGGTCATCTGGTCATCGCAGTCGGTAAACACCGTCGGGGCGACCCACGCGCCGCGGTCGAAGCCTTCGCCTTTCAGCGCTTCGCCGCCGCACAGCAGGCGCGCGCCTTCTTGCTTACCGGTCTCGATGTAGCGCAGCACGTTATCGCGGTGCGGAAAACTCACCAGCGGCCCGAAGTTGGTGCTTTCAGCGAACAGATCGCCGGGGCGGATACGCGCCACGTGGGCGAGGATTTTCTCTTCAAACGCCGCTTTCAGCCGCGTCGGAACGAATACCCGGGTGCCGTTGGTGCAGACCTGGCCTGAACTGTAGAAGTTAGCCATCATCGCGATGTCGGCGGCGAGGTCGAGGCTGGCGTCTTCGCAGACGATCAGCGGCGATTTACCGCCCAGCTCCATGGTCACTTCCTTCAGTGAAGAAGCGGCGGCGTTAGCCATCACTTTTTTGCCGCTGGCGACGCCGCCGGTAAAGGAGATTTTGGCGATATCCGGGTGCTCGGTGAGATACTGACCGGTTTCGGCGCCCGTGCCCGGCAGCACGTTAAATACGCCCGCCGGTAGTCCCGCTTCGCGATAAATTTCCGCCAGCTTCAGGGCGGTGAGCGGGGTGACTTCACTCGGCTTAAAGATCATCGCGTTCCCGGCCGCCAGCGCCGGGGCTGATTTCCATAAGGCGATCTGGATCGGGTAGTTCCAGGCGCCGATCCCGGCGACCACGCCCAGCGGTTCCCGGCGGGTATAAACGAATGAACTGTCGCGCAGCGGGATTTGGCTGCCTTCCAGCGCCGGGATCAGGCCCGCGTAGTACTCCAGCACATCTGCGCCGGTGACGATATCGACGGCGGCGGTTTCGCTCAGCGGTTTGCCGGTATCGAGAGTTTCCAGACGCGCCAGTTCGTCGTTGCGAGCGCGCAGAATATCGACCGCTTTACGCAGAATGCGCGAACGTTCCATGGCGCTCATCGCCGCCCAGATTTTTTGCCCTTTTTGAGCGCTCTTTACCGCCCGGTCGACGTCTTCGCGGCCGGCGGCCTGGACGGTCGCCAGCACTTCCCCGTTAGCGGGGTTAATCGTCTCGAAGGTTTTACCGCTGGTGGCGGAAACATAACCACCGTCGATGTAAAGCTGCTGTTCGGCCATTCGGGACATGGGTCCTCCATTATTGAGAAGTCGGTGGCAGATATTGGCTGATGAAGTGCTCGGCGAGCGTTTCTGCGCGGGCTTTATCCAGCGGTTTACCGCTCAGCGCCGCGCGTAGCCACAGCCCGTCGATCAGCGCGGCGAGACCGTATCCGGCCTCCTGCGCCTCTTCGCGCGGCAGGGCGCGCTGGAATTCATAGACGATATTCGACAGCAGTCGTCGGCTGCTGACCTGCTGCAGGCGATAGAGCATCGGCTGATGCATGCTGCTGGCCCAAAAGGCGAGCCAGGCCTTCATCGCCGCGCTGCTTATCTGGCTGTCGTCGAAGTTGCCGGCCACGATGGCGCGCAGGCGTTCCCGCGGGCCGGCATCGGGCAGGGCGTGCAGGCGGCTCAACACCGCCTGGCGCAGCTGGCCGGTGATATCGCGCATCGTCGCTTCCAGCAGCCCGTTCTTATCCTTGAAATAGTGGCTGATGATGCCGGTCGATACGCCAGCCCGTCGGGCGATCTGCGCGACGGTGGCATCGTGCATTCCCACTTCATTGATGGCGGCCAGGGTCGCGTCAATCAGCTGCCGCTGCCGTATCGGTTGCATCCCCAGTTTGGGCATTCCTCAGACTCCATTCATCAGCTTTGTTTATCTATTAAAGCGGTTTTTGATTGGACGTTCAATATAAAATGTGTCTTAATTGTTGCCGATTTTGGTTCTAATAGTTGCAAAAACAGTAAGGAGAATGGATGACAGACCTTTCGCCGAGCAGAGAAAAGGACAAAATCAATCCGGTGGTTTTTTACACTTCCGCCGGACTGATTTTGTTGTTTTCCCTGATGACTCTCTTCTTCAGCGATTTTTCCGCGGCCTGGATTGGCCGCACCCTGAACTGGGTTTCCCGCACCTTCGGCTGGTACTATTTGCTGGCCGCGACGCTCTATATCGTGTTTGTGGTGTGCATCGCCTGCTCGCGTTTCGGTTCGGTGAAGCTCGGGCCGGAGCACTCGAAGCCGGAATTTAGCGTGCTCAGCTGGGCGGCAATGCTGTTCGCCGCCGGTATCGGCATCGACCTGATGTTCTTCTCCGTCGCCGAGCCGGTGACCCAGTATATGCAGCCGCCGGAAGGGGCGGGGCAGACCATGGAGGCGGCGCGCCAGGCGATGGTGTGGACGCTGTTTCACTACGGGCTGACCGGATGGTCGATGTATGCCCTGATGGGGATGGCGCTGGGATACTTTAGCTATCGTTATAATTTACCCCTGACCATCCGCTCCGCGCTCTATCCGATCTTCGGCAAGAAGATTAATGGGCCGATTGGCCACAGCGTGGATATCGCCGCCGTGATCGGCACCATCTTCGGTATCGCCACTACCCTCGGAATTGGCGTGGTACAGCTTAACTACGGCCTCAGCGTGCTGTTCAATATTCCGGATTCGCTGGGGGCGAAAGCGGCGCTGATCGTACTGTCGGTGATAATCGCCACCATCTCGGTGACCTCCGGGGTGGATAAAGGCATCCGTATTCTTTCCGAGCTTAACGTGGTGCTGGCCCTTGGGCTAATCCTGTTCATCCTGTTTATGGGCGATACCGAGTTCCTGCTCAACGCGCTGGTGCTTAACGTTGGCGACTACGTGAATCGTTTTATGGGCATGACCCTCAACAGCTTCGCCTTCGATCGTCCGGTCGAGTGGATGAACAACTGGACCCTGTTCTTCTGGGCGTGGTGGGTGGCGTGGTCGCCGTTTGTCGGTCTGTTCCTGGCGCGTATTTCACGTGGACGCACCATTCGTCAGTTTGTGGTGGGAACGCTGATTATCCCGTTCACCTTTACCCTGCTGTGGCTGTCGGTGTTCGGCAATAGCGCGCTGTATGAAATCATCCACGGCAATGCGGCCTTCGCCGCCGAGGCGGTCGCCCACCCGGAGCGCGGCTTCTATAACCTGCTGGCGCAGTATCCGGCGTTTACCTTTAGCGCTTCGGTCGCCACCATTACCGGCCTGCTGTTCTACGTGACCTCCGCGGATTCCGGGGCGCTGGTGCTGGGTAACTTCACTTCGAAGCTGAAGGATATCAACAGCGATGCGCCAAACTGGCTGCGCATCTTCTGGTCGGTGGTCATCGGCCTGCTGACCCTGGGGATGCTGATGACTAACGGCATTTCCGCTCTGCAGAACGCGACGGTGATTATGGGGCTGCCGTTTAGCTTTGTGATCTTCTTCGTGATGGCGGGGTTGTATAAGTCGTTGAAGGTGGAAGATTATCGCCGCGAGAGCGCCAACCGCGACACCGCCCCGCGACCGATGGGCGTGCAGGATCGCCTGAGCTGGAAGAAGCGTCTGTCGCGGCTGATGAACTACCCCGGCACGCGCTATACCCGCCAGATGATGGAGACGGTGTGCTTCCCGGCGATGGAAGAGGTGGCGCAGGAGCTGAAGCTGCGCGGCGCTTACGTCGAGCTGAAAAGCCTGCCGCCGGAAGAGGGGGACAGCCTGGGCCATCTCGACCTGCTGGTGCATATGGGCGACGAGCAGAACTTTGTTTATCAGATCTGGCCGCAGCAGTACTCCATTCCCGGTTTTACCTACCGGGCGCGCAGCGGGAAGTCGACCTACTATCGTCTGGAGACCTTCCTGCTGGAGGGGAGTCAGGGCAACGACCTGATGGACTACAGCAAAGAGCAGGTGATCACCGATATTCTTGACCAGTACGAGCGCCATCTGAACTTTATTCATCTGCATCGCGAAGCGCCGGGCAACAGCGTGACCTTCCCCGGAATGTAGGCCGTCTAAACGTTTTCTGAAAAAGGGATTGAGCTGGTTAAATATACAGTGAATTGCGCAGGGAAGCGTATGATGGCGGCGGGTGCCTGAGGCTTTCTGCGTTCAGGCTTAGGTGAGGATTCAGAAAGACGAAGCCCCAGGAGATGTTCCCATCAACCTGAGGCTCACGATCCAACCCTAGCACGTTGGATAGTAGCCTCTTCTTCGCATGGAGGCAACGAGATGCTGACAAAATACGCCCTGGTGGCAATCATCGTGCTGTGTCTGACAGCGCTGGGATTGACGTTAATGGTGCGCGACTCGCTGTGCGAGCTGAGCATCAAAGAACGTAGTATGGAGTTTAAGGCCGTTCTCGCTTACGAAACGAAGAAGTAGCCGGTATGCGGGGAGCTATCCCCGCTTATCCGCAGGCTGGGTAAGGAACCTTAAGGCACCTTTTTTCTGCTTATGGGAGCAGGATGGACGGCGAGAGAACAACGACCGGTTAAAACAATCGCGCCGCCACCCTGCATACTGCTTCGCCGGTCGCTGACAGTATATTGACATCCATACTGGCATTCGGTCCGTTCTACCAGCAGACAAAACCACCATCGACCACCAGGTCAACGCCGGTACAGAACGACGCGGCATCGCTGGCGAGGAACAGCGCCGGGCCGGCCATCTCCTCAACCTTCGCCATACGCTGGATCGGCGTCTGGCTTTCGAATTCGCGGGTCTGATGAACCATCTCAGGCCGGGTGTTCATCGGCGTGGCGGTATAGCCGGGGCTGATGGAGTTGACCCGAATCCCTTTGCCGATCCACTCCATCGCCAGGCTTTTCGACAGGTGGATAACGCCCGCCTTGGAGCAGTTGTAATGGGCCTGATCGAGGCCGCGGTTAACGATAATGCCGGACATCGAGGCGATATTAATAATCGAACCGCCGCCCGTTTCCTGCATCAGTTCGGCTTCCGCTTTACAGGAGTTCCACACGCCGGTGAGGTTAATATCGATTACCCGCTGCCACTGCTCGGTTTCCATCTCCAGCGCCGGATTGGCGTTGGCGATACCGGCGGCGTTGACGGCGATATCAAGGCGGCCGAAGCGGCTTTTTGCCAACGCCACCCCAGCGCGTAGGTCGCTAAGCTGGCGTACATCGCCGGTGTAAAAACAGGCCTCGCCGCCGATGGCTTCGATATTTTTGACGGTTTCGGCAAGGCCGCCGTCTTCGCGGAGATCGAAGCAGACGACCCGGGCGCCCGCGCTGGCGAGGCCGTAAGCAATCATTTGACCGATGCCGCTGCCCGCGCCGGTTACAAAGGCCACGCGGTCCTGCAGATTAAACAGCTGTTGGGCGAAATCTTTTGCGATCATAGTTATCACTCTCTAAAAAATATTCTTTAGCATGCCCGGTGTTGGCGTTCCCGGAGGCGGCGCGTTGCGCCTGTCCGGGCTACCAGACGGTGCTGATCTGTTGTTTACCCGGATTGCGGCGTAAACGCCTTATCCGGGCTACAAAATTGTGCCGACCGGAAGCCCGGGTAAGGCATCAGCCGCAACCCGGGGGACCGCATTACGACATAATCAGGCCGCCGTCGATATTGATGGTCTGCCCGGTGAGATAGCGCGCGTCGTCGGAGGCGAGAAACGCCACCAGCCCGGCAACGTCTTCCGGTTTACCGGCGCGCTTCATCGGAATGCCTTCGACCCACTCCGCCATCAGCTCGCCCTTACCGTAGCGTTTCTGCTCGGTGCTGAGGATTTCGCCCCAGACGCGGTCGTTGTAATCCCACATTTCGCTTTCGATAATGCCCGGACAGAAGGCGTTGACGGTGATATTCCACGGCGCCAGCTCGTGGGCCAGGCTCTGGGTGATGCCGATCACGCCCATTTTGCTGGCGGCATAGTGCGGGGTGTAGATAAACCCCTGGCGGCCCTGGCCGGAAGAGGTGTTGATCAGGCTGCCGTGGTTCTGTTTGACCATATATTTGGCGGCCTCGCGGCAGCACAGCCAGACGCCGGTAGTGTTAACCGCCAGCACTTTTTCAAAGTCGGCTTTCGGCATGCGATCGTAATAGTCGATGGTGATCACGCCCGCGTTCTGGATAGAGACGTCGATGGCGCCGAAACGCGCCGCCGCCTGCTCGTACAGCGACTGCACCTGCGCTTCATCGGTGACATCAACCTGTAACGACAGGATATCGGCCTGGTAGCGCTGGCGCAGGGTTTCCGCGGTTTCATGAACGCGCTCGGCGTTAGAGACCATCACCAGATTCGCGCCGTCGCGAGCAAAGCGCTCGGCAATACCGGCGCCAATTCCGCGGCAGGCTCCGGTGATAACCACCGTTTTATGTGTGAAATTTCTTTGCATATTTTTCATCCCTTATAGAGGCCGGACGGCAGAGCGTCCGGCGGGGTAATAAAGACGTGATTAACTGGTGGCTCCTGCCGCAGCCAGCTTCTCCTCATGACGACGCATCAGGATGACTTTGTTCTGCAGTTTTTGCTGGAACTGGTCGACGACGACAGCGGTGACGATAACCACGCCCTTAATGACCATCTGCCAGAAATCGCTGACCCCCATCATCACCATGCCGTCGGCGAGGAAGACGATGACGAACGCGCCGATGATTGAGCCGGTCACCCGGCCGCGACCGCCCGCCAGCGCGGTTCCGCCGAGCACGGTGGCGCCGATGGCGTCCATTTCGAACATATTGCCGGTCATCGGGTGCGCGGTTTGCAGCTGGGAGGCGACGATAAGGCCAACGAACGCCGAGCATAGGCCGGAGAAGGCGTAGACAAAGATTTTTGCCTTAACGATAGGCACGCCGGCCAGACGAGCGGCGGATTCGTTACCGCCGATGGCGTAGATATAGCGGCCCAGCGGGGTTTTGGTGGTCAGCCAGTAGCCCAGCAGCAGGAAGCCGATCATCAGCCAGATTGGCAGATAAATGCCCATCAGCGTCCCGGATCCCAGGGTGGAGAAACCGGTATTACCCAGCGCTTCCATGCCGTTAAGGTTCGGGTAGGTGCTGCCGTCGTTGAACAGCAGCGCTGAACCCCTGGCGACATACATCATGCCCAGGGTGCAGATAAAGGGCGCGACGCCGAAGCGGGTGATCACCGCGCCGTTCACAAAGCCGACCAGCACGCCGAAAAGCGCGACGCACAGAATCACTTCCGGCACGTTAAAAAAGATGACGCTGCCGTTCCACAAGGGCAGGCCGTTAGTTAATAGCGCCCCGGCCACCATGCCGCAGATGCCGGCCACGGCGCCAACGGAAAGATCGATACCGCCCGTCAGGATAACCAGCGTCATGCCGATGGCCAGCAGGCCGGTGATGGCCACGTGCTGGGTCATAATCAGCAGGTTAGATGTGGTCAGGAAATTCGGTACCATCACGCTGAAGAACGCGATAACCAGCAGCAGAGCGATGAACGTTCTGGCCTTGAGCAGGTACATATAAATCATATATTTCTGGTTCATGATGGGTTCCAGCCTGATTAATCTTGAGGTGTTGAAGCCGCGATTAACTTTTCGCGGGTTACCGCATGACGCGGTAAATCGGCGGTAATCCGGCCATCGGCCATCACCAGGATGCGATCCGCCAGCGCCATCACTTCATCCAGCTCCGATGAAGAGAACATCACCGCCAGACCCTGTTGGGCCATTTTGCCGATCAGGTGATAAACGTCAGTTTTCGCGCCGACATCGATACCGCGAGTGGGCTCGTCGAGAAACACCACCTCCGGCTTCGTCATCAACGCTTTGCCAAGCACCACTTTCTGTTGGTTGCCGCCGCTGAGCGAGGTGATGGGCAGCTCGGGGTCGCTGACCTTGATCGCCAGTTCGCGAATCATCTCTTTGACGCAGGCGATTTCTTTCTGCGGATTCAGCCACTTCCACGCCCGGCGAAAGCCCTGCAGGCTGAAATCAGAGAGGGTCATATTCGATTGAATCGACATCATCTGCACCACGCCTTCGCCCTGACGGTCTTCGGGCACCAGCGCCAGCCCTTTTTTCAGCCGCGCCTGGAACGGCGCCTTGTCGATATTTTCGCCGTTGAGATGGACGTTCCCGCCCTGGCAGGGCATCAGACCGACCAGGCCTTTAAACAGCTCCGTGCGCCCGGCGCCGAGCAGGCCATAGATGCCGATCACCTCTCCCTTACTTAAGGTAAAGGTCACATCGTTGAGCTTATAGCCGCCGCTGGAATGAAGCGCCGTCAGACCTTCAACCGCAAGTACCGCTTCGCCTTTCGGCGCCGGCTGGTAGTCGAAATGTTTTTTCTTATCGCCGACCATCTGTTCGATAATCCACGGAATACTGGCGTCGCTGACCTCGCGCTCGCTGATAAAGCGTCCGTCGCGGAAAATGGTGATGTGGTCGCCAATTTCCATCAGCTCTTCCAGACGGTGGGAAATATAGATAATGGTGACGCCGCGGCGTTTAAGTTGTTCAATGACGTTAAACAGGATTTTGACTTCCGACTGGCTGAGCGCGGAAGTGGGTTCATCCATAATTAATACCCGGGTGTCTTTTGAAAGCGCGCGCGCAATTTCCACCAGCTGCTGATGGCCGATGCCTAATTCGCCGAGCTGGGTGTAGGGATCGACATCAAGTTCCAGCCTTTCCAGTAATGATTTGGCTAACTCATATTGATATTTTTCGTTAATCTTCCCTTTTTGAAAGAATTCGTTAGCCATAAAAATATTATCCATGACGTTCATATTTGGGAATAAATTTAATTCCTGAAATATGATGCTGATTCCCTGCTTTTCAGCCTGGTGCGTCGAGCTAAGGGTCACCGGCGCGCCATCAAGAATAATTTGACCGGAGGAGGGTGTTTCAACGCCAGCAAGCATTTTCATCATGGTGGATTTACCCGCACCATTTTCACCGATCAGAACGTTTACTTTATTTCGATAGACCCGGTAATTCACGTTATCTAAGGCGACAACCCCCGGATAAACGCGAGATAATTCGCGGGTTTCGATAATAACTTCAGAGTCGACTGGTTGGGAATTGACGAGTTCTTGCCGCTGCATGTTATTGTCCTCCCAAACGAACAATTTTTGCTGGCGTAATATCAGGAATGTTCTGTGGAATATCCCAGGCCGAGAATACGCCGTACACCTGGACTGCTTCACCGGTTTTCACCTGCGCCGTCTGGATCATTTTTACCGCGTGTTCGTTAATCTTCCGGCTATATTCGCCAAACAGCACCTGATCGTTAAAGTCCTGATAGCTGGCGCCCTGATAGCCGTCGCGTAATAATGTGCCGCGCAGCGTCGGGCCAATTTGCACCACCACGTTGCCGCCGCGGGTATCCTCAATCGTCATTTTTCCGCTGCGCGAGGCGGAATCAATTTTGCTGATATTGCCTTCGACTTTGACGTAAAACACGCACGGGTTTTCGTCCTGAGCGCGATAGCCTAACGCTTTGCAGGCGCTATCAATATCTTTCGCCGCGCGCAGGGCGGTCATCAGCTCGGCGACGGGGCGAGCTTTAGCCACAACCTGGGGAACCAGCTGGTCTTGCCATGTCCGATCGATATCCGCCATATGCGGATTGGGCGGAGATTTAAGATCGGCCAGTTCCTGCTGAGAGACGATACGACAGCCTCCGAGCGCGAGAACGACCAGCATCAGCGAGATTTTTTTATACATAATACGCTCCTGTGCGCCCCGCAAGGGGCGCAACAACCCGAAATCAGGATTTGATATTGAAGTCCTGCACTTTGTCTGCATTGTCCTGAGTAATCAGAATGCCGCGGAACATCACGCGCTGCTTGGCCGGTTTTTCGCCTTTTTGCAGGTAGTTATCGAGGTCGGTCACCCCTTGAGCGGCGATGGCCTGCGCCTGAAGCATCACGGTGGCCTGCAGGGTGCCGGCTTTGACCGCGTCGCGTTCATCGTTGCTGCCATCGATACCGACCACCACCACGTCGTTGCGATTCGCCGCTTTCAGTGCGGCAATGGCGCCGAGGGCGACGGGACCGTTGCCGCAAATCACGCCTTTAACGTCGGGATGCGCCTGCAGAATACTGTCCATAATGCGTTTGCCGTCGATTAAGGTGCCTTTCGCGTCCTGTTTAGCGACGCTGACCATATCCGGGTACTGGTCAATCACCTGGTGGAATGATTTAGAGCGGGTCACGCAGTTATTATCCGCAAGGTTACAGGTCAGCTCGGCGTATTTTCCTTTCTCGGCCATTTTCTCGACAAATACGTTGGCGACTTCAGAACCGGCCTGGAAGTTATTATGGGTAATTTGCTCCAGCGCAATATCATCGACAGGAATTTCGCGGTTGATTAAAACCACCGGAATACCCGCTTTCTTCGCTTTTTCAATGGCGGCGACGCTGGCGGTGGAGTCGGCGTTATCCAGAATAATGCCCTGAACTTTTTTACCGATGGCGGTATCGATCAGCTCATTCTGTTTTTTGACATCTTCGCCATGCGACAAAATGGTGGTTTGATATCCCAGCTCTTTGGCTTTCTCGCTGGCGCCCTTGGCTTCAGAGGCGTAATAGGGGTTATCCAGCGAGTTTACCATGATCATGATGGTGCCTTTTTCTGCCGCCTGGGCAGCGAAAGAAAAGGCGGTCAGGGTAGCAGCGGTTAAAAGCGTTAAACGTAATTTCATGACAATTTTCTCTCTTGGTTGTTATTGTCGGGTACGGTGAAACAACGTAAGGCCTGTAAATCAAATTTATGGGCCGGGGGTCTCCTTTTGTTGATGAGTAAGGTGCGTCACGCGTTCGATTCCCTGGTGGGCGTCAGGCGGACGTTGCCGGTTTCCATAATGTTCTGTTCACCGCATGGCGCCACTCCTGCCATCTTTTCTGCAGGCGCTGGTGGCGGGCCATATCGGGGATAAATTCGCTGTGTTCAGTTAAAAACGCTTTCAGGTCGGTCACCGATCCGGGATTCAGGGCTTTGCGCGCGAGCAGGGCCGCGCCAATCGCCGACAGCTCGGCAACGTCGCTGCGCATCACCGGACAGCCGAGCAGGTCAGCCTGATACTGCATTAACCAGTCATTTTTGGTTGGGCCGCCGTCGACCATCAGTGCCGTCAAGTGGAAGTCGTCCTGCTGGCGCATCGCCACCACGACATCGGCGATTTGATAGGTAATGGATTCCAGCGCGGCGCGAATCAGATGGGCGCGCTTGACGCCGCGGCTCAGGCCGCAAATCACGCCGCGGGCGCTGTCATCCCACCACGGGGCGCCCAGGCCGGTTAACGCCGGCACAAAATAGACGCCCAGCGTGGAGTCCACGGAGGCGGGCAGGGTGTTGAGTTCATGCGCCAGTTCGGCATCGGAAAGTTCGCTCAAGCCGGTGCTGTCCGCCATCCACGCTACGGCATCGCCGGTATGCGGAATATTACCTTCGAGTCCGTAAGTGATGCTGTCGCCGTCGTGCCAGGCGATGGTGGTGGCCAGCGCGTCGATATCGCACTGTGCGGATTTTACCGGCGCCATCACCGATGACCCCGTACCGTAGGTGGCCTTAACGCAGCCGAGTTCGCCCAGCGCGTGACCAAACAGCGCGGCGTGGGAATCTCCGACCATCGCCATCACCGGAATACCGTCAGGGATAGCGTTCAACCCCCGGGTATAGCCAAACAATCCGCTGGAGGGTTTAATCTCCGGCAGCGCGGCGCGCGGGATCTGGAACAGCGCCAGCATGTCGTCGTCCCACTGGCCGGTTTGCAGGTTCAGCAGCTGGGTACGCGCGGCATTGGAGTAATCGCAGGAGAACGCATCGCCCTGGGTTAAGTTCCACAGCAGCCAGCTGTCGATAGTGCCGAGGCAGATTTCTCCGCGCTCAGCCAGCGCGCGCCCCTCAGGAAGGGATTCCAGCAGCCAGCGCATTTTCGAGGCCGAAAACAGAGGCGCGATCGGCAGGCCGGTCACGGCCTTGATTTGCTGCTCTTTATCGCTGTGGCGCAGTTCATCGCAAAACGCGGCGCTGCGGCTGCACTGCCAGGTGATCGCGGCGTTGATTGGCTTACCGCTCTGGCGATACCAGCCGATCGCGGTCTCGCGCTGGTTGCTAATGGCTAATGCCGCGACGTTTTCTGCGCCAACGTGCGCTACCGCTTTCGCGATAACCTCCAGCGAAGCGTCAACCAGGACTTCTCCCGACTGCTCGACCCAGCCTTCACGCGGCGTTTGGATCGCCAGCGGCTGAGAGAATTTCACCACGACCTGGCCGCGGCTATCGAGTACGACGGCTTTGGCATTGGTGGTGCCTTCGTCCAGCGCAATGATGAACTCTTTACGTGTTGCCTGCATTAGGTAGTCTCCTGAGTCACACTTCGTCCTGGCGCGGAGGGGGAAGGTAGGCACTCCTCTTGATCGCATTGCTTCTTAGCAGGCCATGATGTGACAATTCGTTTTCACTTTTTTAATCACTGAATATATATTCGATAGTGATTATTTATTTGATACCTTAGCCAGAAACTTCCCGTCGGGCTACTGGAAAAGTTATCAATTGTGCTGGCAATCACACTTATCCGATCGGCGAAGCGTTCAGGTACGGATGGGGAATGAGGTGATTTTAAGGTTTTATGTTATTGAAATATAATGTTTTATTTGCTTTACCTTTACGCTTCGGAGAAAGCGTAAAGGTTGTGGGAAAGCGTTTGAGTGAGGAAATTAACCGGCAATCAGCAGTCTGGCCGTTGGGTAATCGGTGATCAGAACATCGATATAACCGCCCGAAAGCGCGCCTTTGATAGCCGCGACCTTCTCGCTGCCACCGGCAAGGGCCACCACATTAGGACACTTTTTCACCTTCTCCAGCGCCATGCCGATCACAGGATCTTCATCATCGCGTAACACCGCTCTGCCGTTTTTATCGTAGTAGTGCAGGCAGATGTCGCCCACGGCGCCGCGTTCCGCCAGCACCTGGAGCATATCTTCGTGATAGTAGTTACCGGAAGTTTTGAGCAACTGCGAAGGCTCAAGGATGCCAATGCCGACGATGGCGATATCGACTTCATCGAAGCGGGCAATGACGTCGGCGACATCTTTGCTGGCCACGAGGCGATTTTTCTCCTCAGTGGAGCCTTCAATGCTCTGGGAAGGCAGTAGCCAGGCTTCGCAGTTCAGATGCTGCGCCAGAGTCTGGGTGAGGATAGTCGCCTGCACGTTACCATTTGGGCCCACGCCGCCGAGCAGTTGAATCACGCCGTTGGCCTTCAGGTTTTGCGCGTGGACCTCATCAACCATTGCGCGGATAGTCGAACTCCACGAAGAGACACCAATCAGATCTTTTGGTCTTAATCGCGTTTCGAGATAGTGGGCGGCGGCGGAACCGATGGCGCGCTTGATGGTGTGATCGCTGGCGTCTTCTTCGGTATCCACGACGATGGCTTGCTTAATTCCGTAGCGATCCTCGAGGCCCTTTTCAAGATTGAGGAAAATATTCGATGGCTGAACAACGCTGATTTTGACCACGCCCTCTTTTTGGCAGCGGGTGATCGCTCGGGAGATAAATGACTGAGAAAGGGAGAGAATTTGAGCAATATCGGACTGCTTTCGTCCTTCGAGATAGTAGAGCGTGGCAATCTTAACTAATAGCCGTTGTTCATCCTGCTTAGCCATATATTTCCCCGAAAATCATTTACGTGCAGCCATTATCTTAGAGCTCATTATCATACGCGAAAAGAAAAGACAGTTAAGTGTGATGGATATCTAACTTTCGCCAATCCTCAAAATCAGCTATGGACAAAAACAGAACAGTAGCCGCATAATTGAATAAAGAGTCGATATTGAATATATATTCATAGCGATTTCAGGTCAACTGAAAAGTGCCCGGGTGACGTCACGCCCGGTGGTAAGGAGGCAGAATGTTCCTGAGTATGATGCAGCGGCGTAAGCCTTACGATGCGTTGCCTGGGGATGTCTGGTTTTTTTAGTCCCTGACGGAATAAATATTCCAAGTTGAAAATAAATTCAGAGGTATTAAATGAATCCCTATAGCTATGATGTCCAGGCACTCGAGCGCAAAGCCCGCGCCGTACGTCGCCATATCGTCAGATTGAACGCCAACAGCCCTGCGGGTGGGCACACCGGCGCCGACCTGTCGCAGGTTGAACTGCTCACCGCGCTCTATTTCCGCATTCTGAACGTCGCGCCGGAGCGCCTTGCTGATGACCAGCGCGATATCTACATCCAGTCGAAAGGCCATGCGGTGGGCTGCTACTACTGCGTGCTGGCCGAGGCGGGCTTCTTCCCGGTTGACTGGCTGGACACCTATCAGCATGCCAATTCCCATCTTCCCGGTCACCCGGTTCGTCAGAAAACGCCGGGCATTGAGCTCAACACCGGCGCGCTGGGCCACGGTTTGCCTGTTGCGGTGGGGCTGGCGCTGGCGGCAAAAAAAAGCAACAGCACCCGCCGCATCTTTTTAATTACCGGCGATGGCGAACTGGCGGAGGGCAGTAACTGGGAAGCGGCGCTGGCCGCGGCGCACTACGGCCTTGATAACCTGATCATTATTAATGACAAGAACAATCTCCAGCTGGCGGGCCCGACGCGCGAAATTATGAATACCGATCCGCTGGCCGACAAATGGAAGGCCTTCGGGATGACGGTCACCGAATGTCAGGGCAACGACATGGCCTCGGTTGTCGCGACCCTGGAAGGGCTGAAGCAGGAAGGTAAACCGAACGTCGTTATCGCCAACACCACCAAAGGCGCCGGTATTTCCTTTATTCAGGGGCGCCCGGAGTGGCACCACCGGGTACCGAAAGGCGAAGAGATTGCACTGGCACTGGAGGAACTGAAAGATGAGTAATGCAGAACACCTGGCGAGCGTGATGGTTCAGGCCTTTATTGATGCGGTTGACCGCGGCGTCGATCTGGTGCCGGTCGTCGCTGACTCCACCTCAACGGCCAAAATCGCGCCGTTTATTAAACAGTTCCCCGGGCGTCTGGTGAACGTGGGCATCGCCGAGCAGAGCATGGTCGGGACGGCGGCGGGCCTGGCGCTGGGGGGGAAAGTGGCGGTTACCTGTAACGCCGCGCCGTTCCTGATTTCCCGCGCTAATGAGCAGATTAAAGTCGACGTTTGCTACAACAACACCAACGTTAAGCTATTTGGCCTCAACGCCGGCGCCAGCTACGGCCCGCTGGCCAGCACCCATCACGCGATTGATGACCTGGCGGTGATGCGCGGCTTCGGCAATATCCAGATTTTCGCCCCGTCTTCGCCGCGCGAATGTCGACAGATTATCGATTACGCCATCGGCTATCAGGGGCCGGTCTATATTCGTCTTGACGGTAAGGCGCTGCCGGAGCTGCACGATGAAAGCTATCGCTTTGTGCCGGGAGCGGTCGTCACGCTGCGGGAAGGCGAAGATATCGCGCTGGTCGCCACCGGATCGACGGTGCACGAAATCGTCGATGCCGCGCAGAGGCTGGCCGACGCGGGAATTCAGGCCAAAGTGGTGAGCGTGCCGTCCATCCGTCCTTGCGATACCGCCGCGCTGCTGGCGGCCCTGAAGCCGTGCAAGGCGGTGATAACGGTGGAGGAGCATAACGTCAACGGCGGTCTTGGGAGCCTGGTGGCGGAAGTGCTGGCTGAAGCCGGCGCGGGAATCCCGCTCAAACGTCTGGGGATCCCGGATGGCGAGTATGCGGCGGCGGCAGATCGCGGCTGGCTGCGTAAACACCACGGTTTCGATGCCGCTTCCGTCGCCGAACTGGCGCAGAAAATGCGCTGATTTTACGGCGCCTTAAACCGATAACCCGTGCGGCTACCGCGCGGGTTATGTTTTTACGGCGCGCAGATCGTGATGACGTATTCACCGGCCTTAATCCATTGCAGCCGATACTCCCCGGCGGAGAGCCGAAGCCGCAGATTTTCTTCCTTTATATACGTCACTTCAAAATCGCTGAAACCCATCCTGGCCTGGATAGCCGAATGGCTGGCCTTAAACGCGCTCTCTTTCGCCGAAAAGGCCAGCGTCAGCGCCAGTTCAGGCGGCAGGCCGCTGGCGTCCAGCCGTTTTTTTTCCGCGCTATTGATGATGCTGCTTTCCAGCTCCGCCGCCAGCGAAGGTGCCATGACTCGTTCGATATCAACGCCGACCGGCCGGGCGGAGACCACCGCCAGCGCGCTGCGTTCGCTGTGGCTAATGCTGCCGTACCACGGGGCCGGCCACAGGGGCTGGCGTTGGTCGCCAATGGCAGGGACGCCTTTTTCGCCCACTTCCCGCAGCGCGTAAACCGCGGCTATACGCCCGGCGAGATGCTCGGACTGCCGCTTGCGGACGCAGCCGCTTAACCGGGCATGATGCGGGAGCCAGAGGAGGTCTTCAGGCTGGAAGGTCAACGGGTCGAAATCCACCCGCTGCAGCGAGTGACCGGCAAGTTGAATGATCGAGTGTTGGATGTGCATCAGGCGATGTTAACAGATTCTCCCGTCCGCCCTCCAGGAGAAGAGGGCGGAGGGAACGGCCAGACAATCAGAAGTGGGTATTGACGCCCAGATACCAGGTGCGGCCTGATTCGTTATAGGTATTGGCGCCAGCGCCAGCCATATACGAAACATCGGTCAGGCTACCGGTGGTTTGCGCATTCCCCGCGCGCCAGTGGCGCTTGTCGAAGACGTTATCCACGCCGCCGGTCAGGCTGACGTTTTTGGTCACATCCCAGGTGGCGCTCAGGCCAACGATGCTGTACGGGCTGACTTCGTCCGTTTCAGAACCCACCGCCGGTTGGCCTTTGTAGTTATATTTCTTCGGCTGCTGCTTGCCGTACCAGGTGAAGGTCGACTGTACGGAAATATCCTCCTGAATCTGCCAGCTCAGGGTGGAGTTCAGGGTGTATTCCGGAATAATCGACAGACGATCGCCGGTCTCTTTGTTTTTACTTTGCAGCATATAAGTGATGTTATTGGTCCAGTTCACCGTTTCGCTGACCGGCACGTTCAGGGTGCCTTCCAGACCTTCAACCACCGCTTTCGGCACGTTTTCCCACTGATAGATATCGGTTTTGACGTTACCTTTCGCGGTGTGCGAAATCGGCGCGTAGCCCGCTTCGATTTTATCGCGGTAGTCGTTGCGGAACCAGGTCACCCCCGCCAGCCAGCCGTCGCGCTTAAACTCAAGGCCAATCTCTTTGTTGATGCTGGTTTCGGCTTTCAGATCATCGTTACCCATCATGTAGCAACCGGTGCCGTTACCGCTGGCGTAGCAGCCCTGGCCTTTACTATAGAGAATATAGTTCGGGTTGGTTTGGTACAGGCTCGGCGCTTTGTAGGCGCGGGCGATGCCCATTTTTAACGTGAAGTCATCCCACAGACCCTGAGACAGGTTGAGCGACGGGCTCCAGTTGTTGCCGACGATCGTGTGATGATCGAAACGCAGCGCCGGCGTCAGCATGGTGGTGTCGGTCAGCTCCACGTTGTCTTCGGCAAACAGGGAGAAGATCTCGGCCTTCGAGTACGGGCTACGGCCGGTGCTGTCATAGCCATCGATATCGCCGCCCATAAAGGTCTGGGTATTTGACGCCAGATCCTTCATCCGCTGCTGATTCCACTCGGTGCCCAGCGTCAGGTTCTGGTTGAACACCAGATCCAGAGGAATGTTGACTTCGCTGTGCAGCATCACGTCGGCGAGGTCGATATCGCTGAACTGGTTGCTGTTGAAGATACCTTCCGTGCCGCCCGCCAGACCTTCGCCTTTACGCGAGTTACGGGTACGTTCGTACTGCGCCCAGTTGCTGGTGGTCACGCCGTTATCCCAGCCGCCGTTCCAGGTGACGGAGTAAGTCTGGCGATAGAGGCGGTTCGTCTCTTTACCGTAGTTCTCTTTCACCAGATCGTTAGTATTGGTGTTCTGCGTATCGCCCGCGTAGAGGTTGCCCTGACGGCTGTAGCCGGATTCAAACTCCAGCGACTGCATCGGCGCGAAATCCCAGCGCACGACGCCGTTAATGTTCTTATTTTTCACCCCTTCGCGCCCGGCAGGCATGGTATTGGCATAGGCGCCGGTACGCTCGGACTGATGTCCGTCGTTGATATCCCAGGCATCGGCCTGGGTTTTGTCGAGGTTGCCCAGCAGGCGGAAGCTGAAATCGCCGCCCAGCGGGCCGCTGAGGCTAAAGTTGGTGCGTTTAGTCGAGCCTTCGTCTTTATGCTCCGGGGCGTTCATGTAGGTATTCCATGAACCGTGCCATTCGCCGTCGCTCTTCTTGGTGATGATATTGACCACGCCGCCCGCCGCGCCGTTGCCGTAGCGCGCGGCCGCCGGGCCGCGAATGACTTCAATACGTTCGATCAGCTCCGGCGGTACCCATGAGGTATCGCCGCGGGTATCGCGCTCGCCGCGCCAGCCCAGACGTACGGAGTTGCGGCTGGTCACGGGCTTGCCGTCAATCAGGATCAGGGTGTTTTCCGGGCCCATGCCGCGAATATCAATCTGGCGATTGTTGCCGCGCTGGCCGCTGGTAGAGTTGCCGGTCAGGTTAACGCCGGGCATGGTACGAATAATTTCCGACACGTCGCGCGCGGGCGGGCGTTTACGAATTTCATCCGCGGTAATGGTTGAAACGCCGGGGGCCTGCAGGTTCTGCTCGGCGGCGGTGACGACCATGGTTTCATCAGCGGATGCGGCTTTGCTATCGGAGACCGTTTCCGCCGCGCTCAGCGGAAAGGTAGCACCGTAGATTCCCAGATTGACCAGCAAGGCCAGGGATTTGATCCTGTTATTCATTGTAATTCCTGCTTTTCGTCGCCGCCTTCCCCAAAGGCCCTTCCCGTCGGGAGGGGAGGCGGAATCAATAGTGCCGGTAGAGGGCAAAGGCATTCCATCGCTGGCTAAATGAGCCCTCTCTGACATGTTTATTTTTGAAAGACGCGCTTCCCACAGCGCGCTAATACGCTATTGCAAATGAAAATAGTTATCAATAATATTATCAATAAATATTACGTTTATTAATGCGTTTGTTGATAAATGTCACGATAAACATAGGGTTGAAAAGGAATGCATAAGACAGGATGCGACGACTGGTGGCGCACTATCTCCGGTCCGCAAATAGAGGCCGTGGACGACGCGTATCGGGTGACCTTCTGGTGGCGCGATCCGGCGGGCGACGAAGCGTCTTCGGCAACCCGGCGGGTGTGGATTTATATTACCGGCGTGACTGACCATCATAAAAACGCCGTGCCGCAAACGCTGCAGCGCATTCCCGGCACCGATGCCTGGCGCTGGCAAACCACGCTTTCTCCCACCTGGCGCGGCAGCTACTGCTTTATCCCTTCCGAGCGCGACGACGACTTTTCTCCTCAGCTTTTTAACGGCGACGGCCCGGACCGCGCGCTGCTGCGCGAAGGCTGGCGCAGGCTGCTGCCGCGGGCGATTGCCGACCCGCTCAATCCGCAAAGCTGGAAGGGCGGGCGCGGTCACGCGGTCTCCGCGCTGGAGCTGCCGGAAGCCCCGGAGCAGCCGGGCTGGGCGCTGGGTGAAGAACCTTATCAGCCTCCGATCTGCATTGAGTGGCGCAGCCAGCGGCTCGGCAACCGCAGACGAATATGGGTTTACGCCACCGGCGACGCGCAGCCGCAGCAGCGCCCGCTGGCGATCCTGCTCGACGGCCAGTTCTGGGCCGAAAGTATGCCGGTATGGTCGCCGCTGGCAGGCTTAACCCGCGAAAAACGGCTGCCGCCGGCGGTTTATCTGCTGATTGACGCGATTGATAACCCGCACCGGGCCGCAGAGTTGCCCTGCAATGACGCGTTCTGGCTGGCGGTACAGGAAGAGCTGCTGCCAATGGTTCACCGACTAGCACCTTTCAGCGATCGCGCCGACCGAACCGTGGTGGCAGGCCAGAGCTTTGGCGGCCTGGCCGCGATGTTCGCCGCCCTCTACTGGCCCCGGCGCTTTGGCTGCGTGCTCAGCCAGTCCGGCTCCTACTGGTGGCCGCATCGCGGCGGCGCGCAGACGGGCCTGCTGATTGACCGCCTGAGCCGCGGCGAATTACAGCCGCAAGGGCTACGTATCTGGCTGGAAGCCGGTCTTCGCGAGCCGATCATTTTTCGCGCCAACCAGGCGCTGCTGGCGCATCTGGAACAGCAGACGATTTTCTGGCGTCAGGTTGATGGCGGGCATGATGCGCTGTGCTGGCGCGGCGGGCTGACGGCGGGGCTCATCCAGCTGTGGCAGCCTTTATGCCGTGACGAGTAGCAACGCGCGCTTTACGAGGAATTTGACATGCAATTCAGTAATCCCTTCGACAATCCACAAGGGCAGTTTTACATCCTGCGCAATGAGCAGCAGCAGTACAGCCTGTGGCCGCACCACTGCGCGCTGCCGCAAGGCTGGTCGGTAGAGTGCCCGCCGCAGTCGTTAGAGGCGTGCAACGCCTGGCTGGCGGCGAACTGGTCTACCTTGACCCCCGCCCACCATGCGTCCTGAGGAGCCGATAATGACCACACGTTTACCGCTGGTTGCGGCGCAGCCGGGGATCTGGATGGCGGAGCGCCTCTCGACGCTGCCCGGCGCATGGAGCGTCGCCCACTATGTTGAGCTGCGCGGCGATATTGACCCAGTCCTGCTCGGGCGGGCGATTATCACCGGGCTCTCTCAGGCCGACACCCTCAGCATGCGCTTTTGTGAAGATAGCGGCGAAGCCTGGCAGTGGGTTGATGAACGCCGCGTTTTTGCCGAACCGGACTATCAGGATCTGCGCGCGGCGAGCGACCCGCACGCCGCCGCGCTGGCGAGGATGCAGGCCGACCTCGGGCAGAATCTGCGGGTGGATGGCGGTAATCCGCTGGTCTGCCATCAGCTGCTGCGGGTAGGCGATAACCGCTGGTACTGGTATCAGCGTTACCACCATTTGCTGGTCGATGGCTTCAGCTTCCCGGCCATTACCCGCCAGATCGCCGCGATTTATCGCGCCTGGCAGCGCGGCGAAGAGACGCCCGCCTCGCCGTTTACGCCCTTTGCCGAGGTGGTGGAAGAGTACCAGCGCTATTACGGCAGCGATGCCTGGCAGCGCGACAAAGCGTTCTGGCAGGCGCAGCGTCAGGCGCTGCCGTCTCCGGCCTCACTGTCGGATGCGCCGCTGGCGGGAAGGGCGACCAGCAGCGATATCTGGCGCATGAAGCTGGAGGTGGATGCCGGCGTCTTTAGCCGGCTGGCGGCAAGCGCGCCGCAGTGCCAGCGCGCGGACCTGGCTCTGGCGCTGACCGCCCTATGGCTGGGACGGCTGTGCAGCCGAACGGAGTATGCCGCAGGCTTTATTTTTATGCGTCGTATGGGCTCCTCGGCGCTCACCGCCACCGGTCCGGTGCTCAACGTTCTGCCGCTGGCGGTCACCATTGACGCCGGGGAAACGCTGCCGGAGCTGGCCGCGCGTCTTGCCGGACAGCTGAAGAAAATGCGCCGCCATCAGCGCTATGACGCCGAACAGATTGTCCGCGACAGCGGCAAGGCGGCGGGCGACGAACCGCTGTTTGGCCCGGTGCTTAATATTAAAGTTTTTGATTATCAGCTGGATATCGATGGCGTACAGGCGATTACCCATACCCTGGCGACCGGTCCGGTCAACGACCTGGAGCTGGCGCTGTTCCCGGATGAAGCCGGCGGCCTGTCGCTGGAGGTGCTGGCCAATAAGCAGCGTTACGATAAACAGACGCTGGGCAACCATATCGCCCGACTTTCCGCGCTGCTGGCGCAGTTTGCCGATAATCCGGCCCTGCGCTGCGGCGACGTGAATATGCTATCGGCGGCGGAAGCGGAGCAGCTACAGCGGGTGAACGCCACCGCCGTCGATCTGCCGCTCACCACCCTGAGCGCGCGGGTGGCGGAGCAGGCGGCGAAAACCCCGGATGCCCCGGCGCTGGCGGACGGCCGCTGGCAGTTTAGCTACCGCGAGATGCGCCAGCAGGTGGTGGCGCTGGCTGAACAGCTTCGCGCGCGGGGCGTCAAGCCGGGCGATAGCGTGGCGGTGGCGCTGCCGCGTTCGGTATTCCTGACCCTGGCGCTGCACGGCATCGTTGAAGCCGGCGCCGCGTGGCTGCCGCTGGATACCGGCTATCCCGACGATCGTCTGCGGATGATGCTGGAAGATGCCCGTCCCTCGCTGCTGATTACCTCTGAAGATCAGCGGGCGCGCTTCAGCGATATCCCCGGCCTCGAAAGCCTGTGCTATCAACAGCCGCTGGCGGCGGCGGATGCCGCGCCGCTGGCGCTCTCACGGCCAGAGCATACCGCGTATATCATCTTCACCTCCGGCTCGACGGGGCGACCGAAAGGGGTCATGGTCGGGCAAACCGCCATCGTCAACCGCCTGCTGTGGATGCAGGACCACTATCCGCTCACCGCCGATGATGTGGTGGCGCAGAAAACGCCGTGCAGCTTTGATGTATCGGTCTGGGAGTTCTGGTGGCCGTTTATCGCCGGCGCGCAGCTGGTGATGGCCGAGCCGGAGGCCCATCGCGATCCGCTGGCGATGCAGCAGTTCTTCGCCCGCTACGGCGTGACCACCACCCACTTTGTCCCCTCGATGCTGGCGGCGTTTGTCGCCTCGCTGAATACGGAAAACGTCGCCTCGTGCCATACCCTGCGCCGGGTCTTCTGCAGCGGCGAAGCGCTGCCGACGGCGCTGTGCCGGGAGTGGGAGGAGCTGACCGGCGCGCCGCTGCATAACCTGTACGGCCCGACGGAAGCGGCGGTGGACGTCAGCTGGTATCCGGCCTGCGGGCCTGAACTGGCGGCGGTAACCGGCGCCAGCGTGCCGATTGGCTGGCCGGTGTGGAATACCGGCTTACGCATCCTCGATGCATCGATGCGCCCGGTACCGCCGGGCGTGGCGGGGGATCTCTACCTGACTGGCATTCAGCTGGCGCAGGGCTATCTCGGGCGCCCCGATTTAACCGCCAGCCGCTTTATCGCCGACCCTTACGCGCCGGGCGAGCGCATGTACCGCACCGGCGACGTTGCCCGCTGGCTGGATAACGGCGCGGTCGAGTATCTCGGGCGCAGCGACGACCAGCTAAAAATCCGCGGCCAGCGGATCGAACTCGGGGAAATTGATCGCGCAATGTCGGCGCTGCCGGACGTTGCGCAGGCGGTGGCTCACGCCTGCGTCTTCAACCAGGCGGCGGCGACCGGGGGCGATGCCCGCCAGCTGGTGGGCTATCTGGTTTCTGAATCCGGCCTGCCGCTGGATACCGAGGCGCTTAAAGCGCGGCTTGGCGAACAGCTGCCGCCGCATATGGTGCCGGTGGTGCTGATTCAACTGCCGGCGCTGCCGCTGAGCGCCAACGGCAAGCTGGATCGCAAAGCGCTGCCGCTGCCGACGCTGAGCCGCGTAAGCCGCGGTCGTCCGCCGGAGCCGGGCGTGGAAACCACCGTCGCCTCGGCGTTCAGCCAGCTGCTGGGCTGCGAGGTGAACGATATCGACGCCGATTTCTTCGCCCTTGGCGGCCATTCGCTGCTGGCGATGCGTCTGGCGGCGACGCTCGGCCGCGAACTGCAACGCCAGGTGACGCCGGGGCAGGTGATGGTCGCTTCTACCGTCGGCAAGCTGAGCGCGCTGCTGGCATCGGATCTCAGCGATGAGCAGGCGCAACGGCTGGGCTTCGACGCGATCCTGCCGCTGCGCGAGAGTGACGGCCCGACGCTGTTTTGCTTCCATCCAGCTTCCGGTTTTGCCTGGCAGTTCAGCGTGCTGGCGCGTTATTTAAGCCCGCGTTGGTCGATCGTCGGCATTCAGTCGCCGCGACCGCACGGGCCGATGGCGACGGCGGCGGATCTGGATGCGGTCTGCGAGCATCATCTGCAAACCCTGCTTTCGCAGCAGCCCCACGGCCCCTATTATCTGCTGGGCTATTCGCTCGGCGGCACCCTGGCGCAGGGAATAGCCGCCCGCTTACGCCAGCGCGGCGAAGCGGTGGCGTTTCTCGGCCTGCTGGATACCTGGCCGCCGGAAACGCAGAACTGGGCGGAGAAAGAGGCCAACGGTCTGGACCCTGAGGTGCTGGCGGAGATCGCCCGCGAGCGCGAGGCGTTTCTGGCCGCCCAGCAGGGGCAGGCTTCCGGTGAGCTGTTCAGCGTTATCGAGGGTAACTACGCCGACGCGGTGCGCCTGCTGACCACCGCGCACAGCGCGAAGTTTGACGGTAAGGCGACGCTGTTCGTGGCGGAGAAAACCCGTCAGCCCGGGATGGAGCCGCAGAGGGTCTGGGGGCCGTGGGTCGGCGAGCTGGAGGTGTTTAGCCAGGATTGCGCCCACGTGGATATTATCTCCCCGCAGGCCTTTGAGGCGATTGGCCCGGTGGTCAGGGAGATCCTCGGGGAAGGATAGAAAAACTCCCGGGTTGCGGCGTAAACGCCTTACCCGGGCTACCGTTTCTGCCAGCCCGGCTAAGCGCAGCGCGAGCCGGGAATATCTATCGGCGACCCAGCGGCACCACCAGCGGCGTATGCGCCACCGGATCCTCTATGATCGTACAGCGCAGACCGTAAATCTTTTCAATGAGCTCCGCGCTGACGATCTCCTTCGGCGCGCCTTCGGCGACGATTTTACCCTCGCGCAGGGCAATCAAATGGGTCGCGTAGCGGCAGGCCTGGTTCAGATCGTGCAGCACCGCCGCCAGCGTATAGCCCTTCTGCTGATTCAGCTCGCTTAGCAGCTCAAGCAGATCGATCTGATGGCTGATATCCAGCCAGGTGGTAGGCTCATCGAGCAGCATAATCGCCGTCTCCTGGGCCAGCACCATGGCGATCCACGCCCGCTGGCGCTGGCCGCCGGAGAGGGTATCGACGCTTTGCCGCGCGAGGTCGGTAATGCCGGTGGCCTTCATCGCCCTGCTGACCGCCTCTTCATCCTCTTTGCGCCAGCGGGTAAACAGCGGCTGGTGCGGATAGCGCCCGCGGGCCACCAGCTCCTGAACCGTTATATCCCCCGGCGTGGTGGCGTTCTGCGCCAGCAGGCCGATGCGCTTTGCCACCTCTTTACTGGCGTAACGCTGGATCTGCTCGCCGTCGAGATAAACATGACCGCTGGCGGGCGTCATCAGGCGGCTCAGGGTGCGCAGCAGCGTCGATTTACCGCAGCCGTTGGGGCCAATAATGGCGGTAAAGTGGCCGTCGGGAATAGTGACGTTCAGCGATTCGGCGATGGTTTTTTTGCCGTACGCCAGGGTCAACTGGTCGCCGCGCAAACGGGAGGTGACAGCGGTCATTTTTTGCGGGACTCCTGAATTAATAACCCGATAAGGTAGAGGCCGCCAATGCTGACGGTCACCACGCCCACCGGTAACTGATAGGGCATAAACAGACGCTGCGCGCAGTAGTCAGACAGCGCCAGCAGCAGGGCGCCGCACAGCGCCGCCTGGGCCAGCCCCCAGCGGGCGGTACCGCTAAGGCGCCGCGCGATATGCGGGGCCACGAGGGCGATAAAGGAAATCGGCCCGGCGAGGGCGGTAGCGGCGGCGGTCAGCACCACCCCGACCAGCATCAGCAGCAGCCGCGAGCGTTCAACCCGCACGCCCAGCGCGCAGGCGGTATCGTCGCCCATCTCCAGCAGCCGCATACGCCGCGCCAGCAGCGCCCCGCACGCCAGCATCAAGAGAATCAGCGGCGCGGAGGGCCAGGTTTTCCCCCAGGTCAGACCGTTAAGCGAACCGGCATACCACAGCCCGGCGGAGAGGGCGGTTTCCAGCGAAGCGCGCAGCAGCAGCCAGGTATTGAACGCCACCAGCATGGCCCGCACGCCGATGCCGATAATAATCAGGCGAAAGGTCTCAATGCCGTTGCGCCACGCCAGCAGCCAGACCACCAGAGCGGTGAGAATACCGCCAACCATTGCCGCCATGGCGATGGCCGCCAGGTTCTGGCCGAACATCACCATCGCCACCAGCACGCCGCTCCAGGCCCCGGTGTTGAACCCCATCACGTCCGGACTGCCCAGCGGGTTGCGGGTCAACGACTGGAAAATCGCGCCGCTGACGCCAAGGGCGGCGCCGATCAGCAGCGCCATCAGCACGCGCGGCAGACGCCACTCGGTCACCACCAGGGTGACGTTACGCGGCGCATCGCCGAGCAGCGCGGAGATAACCTGCTCAACGCTTAACGGCACCAGGCCGCTACCCAGCCCCCACAGGGAGACCAGCACGCTGGCGACCAGCAGTAGCAAACAGCTCAATATCAGGCGACGAGAAGGCGCAATCACATGCCACCTCCGCGCGGCTGGCGGCGCACCAGCCAGATCAGCACCGGCGCGCCAATAAAGGCGCTGACCACTGAAACCCGCAGTTCGCCGGGCACCAGCAGGCGCCCCAGCACGTCGGCAAACAGCAGCAGGGCGGGGGTCGCCAGTAGGGTCACCGGCAGCGACCAGCGATGATCCGCGCCCACCAGCCAGCGGGCCATATGCGGCATCATCAGGCCGATAAAGGCGATCGGCCCCACCACCGCCGTGGCGCTACCGCACAGAACGGTAATCGCCAGCAGACCAATAAGCTGAGTCCGCGCGACCCGGCTGCCGAGCGCGGTGGCCGTATCGTTGCCGAGGCTCAGGCTGTTTAAGGCCCGGCTCAGCAGCAGGGTCACCAGACCGGCAATCAGCACCGGGATCAGCACAATTTTCAGGGTTTGCAGGGTGCGCACGTCGAGCGAACCCGCCTGCCAGAAGCGCAGCTGGTCATAGACGTCGGGATTAAGCAGCGCGATACCGCTGGAAAGCCCTTCCAGCACCGCCGCCAGGGCGACCCCCGCGAGGGTCAGGCGCACGGGGCTGAGCTGGCCGCCGCCCTGGCTGCCGGTAAAGGCGACCAGCAGCGAGGCGCCGAACGCGCCGCAAAAGGCCATCAGCAGCTGCTCCTGCGGCGAAGAAAGGCCAAACAGCGCCGCGCCCAGCACGATAGCGAAGCTGGCGCCGGAGTTGACGCCGAGGATCCCGGGGTCCGCCAGCGGGTTGCGGGTCAGCGTTTGCATCAGCGCGCCGGCCAGACCCAGCGCGCCGCCGGCCAGCAGCCCGGCGAGGGTTCGCGGCAGCCGGGCATCAAGGACGATGGTGCAATCGGCGCTCTGGCAGGTGCCGGTGAAGGCATCGAGGACGACGCTAAACGGTAGGGGTTTGGCGCCGATCAGCAGGCTGAGCGCAACGGCGATGATTAAAACGATTAAAAGACCCGGCACGGCAAAGGCGCGCGCCGCGGTCGTGGAACACGACATGGCTTACATCCCTGGCATGATAATGATAGTAATTATCGTTATCGATTCTATTCAGTTATGTTAGCATGTGCACCCATAAAAATGGTATGGAAAATAATAACAAGGCGCTGTCATGAACCGACAATCCTGGCTGCTGAATCTCAGCTTGTTGAAAACTCACCCGGCCTTTCGCGCCGTCTTTATCGCCCGCTTTATTTCAATCCTGTCGCTTGGCCTGCTGGGCGTGGCGATCCCGGTGCAAATCCAGATGATGACCCATTCAACCTGGCAAGTGGGGCTGTCGGTGACCCTGACCGGCGCTTCGATGTTTGTCGGTTTGATGATCGGCGGCGTGCTTGCCGACCGCTATGAGCGTAAGCGTTTGATCCTGCTGGCGCGCGGCACCTGCGGGATTGGTTTCGTCGGCCTGTGCCTGAACGCCATGCTGCCGGAGCCGTCGTTAATCGCCATCTATCTGCTCGGTATCTGGGACGGTCTGTTCGCCTCTATTGGCGTGACCGCGCTGCTGGCGGCGACGCCGGCGCTGGTTGGCCGGGAAAATCTGATGCAGGCCGGGGCGATCACCATGTTGACGGTGCGGCTGGGCTCGGTGATTTCGCCGATGATCGGCGGTCTGCTACTGGCAACCGGCGGCGTGGCCTGGAACTACGGTCTGGCGGCGGCGGGAACCTTTATCACCACGCTGACTCTGCTGCGTTTACCGCTGCTGGCGCCGCCGCCGCAGCCGCGCGAGCACCCGCTGAAATCGCTGAACGCGGGGCTGAAGTTTCTGTTTAACAGCCCGCTTATCGGCGGCATCGCGCTGCTTGGCGGTCTGCTGACGATGGCCAGCGCGGTGCGCGTGCTCTATCCGGCGCTGGCCGGAAGCTGGCAGATGTCGGCGTCGCAGATTGGCCTGCTCTATGCTGCGATCCCACTGGGCGCGGCATTCGGGGCACTAACCAGCGGGCAACTGGCGCAGACGGCGAAGCCGGGCGTGCTGATGCTGGCGACCACCGTCGGCTCGTTTGTGGCGATTGCGCTGTTCAGCCTGATGCCGGTGTGGGAGCTGGGCGCGCTGTGTCTGGCGCTGTTTGGCTGGCTAAGCGCGATAAGCTCGCTGCTGCAATATACGCTGATTCAGACCCAGACCCCGGAAAATATGCTCGGGCGCATCAACGGTCTGTGGACCGCGCAGAACGTGACCGGCGATGCGATAGGCGCGGCGCTGCTCGGCGGCCTGGGCGCGATCCTGACGCCGGTGGCCTCGGCGAGCGCCAGCGGTTGGGCGCTGGTGATTGTGGGCGCGGTGCTGGTGGGGCTGTTACGCGAACTGCGCCGCTTTCAGCGCCCGGAAGCGGTCAGCGAAAGTTAACTCCGCTGGGCTTTCCCGGCGGTCCGGTAGCCCAGGCAAGGCGCCTGGCGCCGCCCCGGGAGAAGCGCGCAGGGTGTTGGAGAACTTTCCCGGCGGCGATGCTGTGCATCTGTCCGGGCTACGCGTCCCCAGCGGTCTGCCGTCCTGTAGCCCGGGCAAGGCGCCTGGCGCCGCCCCCGGGAGATCGGCTTAGGCAAAGAGCGCTGCTAAACGCTGCAGCACCAGCACGGCGCTGTAGTAATCCAGGCGGAAGGTTTCCGTCCCCAGCGGATAAACGCGTTTCCCTTCAACGGCGGGCAGATGCGATAGCAGCGGGTTGGCGTTAATCGCGTCGGCGTCTTTTTGGTCGCCGGCGAACAGGAACAGGCTCTGACCGTTAAGCCCGGCGGCTAAGTTTTCCCCGCCCAGCTGCACGATATCATGCCGTTTTCCCTGGCTCTGGCTGGCATGCAGCCCGCCTGGCAGGTCGGCGAGGGTAAAGCCCAGCTGTTCGAGCAGCTGTCCCTGAGCGGATTCTTTGGTCCAGATATTGGCGCTATGGGCCGCGGCGGTGTAGACCAGCGCGGTGACCGGCTGCGGCGGCAGCTTCATCTGCTCTTTCAGCGCCGTCAGCTTTTTATCAAACTCCGCGATTCTTTCAGCGGCCTGCTGTTCATGGCCGGTGATATTCCCCAATTGGGTCAGCAGGGCCTGCCAGCTTTTATCATCGTAGTTAATGATAAGCGTCGGGGCGATGGTGGAAAGCTGGTCGTAGAGCGTCATCGCCGAATCGCCGCCGGTGGCGCTAATCAGAATCAAATCCGGCATTTGCGCGGCGACGGCCTCAGCGCTCGGTTCGCCGATATAGAGGCGCGCCAGCTTGCGCGCTTTCGCCACCTCGCTCCATTGCCGCAAAAAACCCTGGCCATCGGCGACGCGGTTGTTGGGCGTGGTGGCCCCGCTGGCCACCACCGGCGCGTCAATCGCCAGTAGCGAACCGGTCAGCGTCACGCTGGTGGAGACAATGCGCAGCGGCTGGCTTTCCAGCGTATGGGTTCCGCGGCTGTCGGTTATCTGGCGCGGCCAGTCTGCCGCCAGCGCTGAGCTCATTCCTAAAATCGCCAGGCCGCTGGCGAGGAGGGTACGGCGGCAAAAGGTGGAGAAATTCACGTATTCGCATCCTGATTGAGTGGTGATAAATGAGGTTGATAACAAACCTGTGCTCGCTATGGCGCTCGCGTTTCCGCCGGGTGGCGGCTTGCGCCTTACCCGGCCGACAAAAACCCTGACATCACAAGGCGACGAGGCTGCCGTAGGCCCGCGCAGGCGAAGGGCCGCCGGGCGATTGCAGAAAAACGCTCGTTGCCTGCAATGTGTGATAAATGCTTCTCATTTTCAACTTTGTGCGCTGTCGATGCAAGCTTAAGTCGCACAACATGCTACCTGTACGGTTGACATAAAGCGCAATACCTTTTAGGTTAGCCAACCAAAATATAAATGATAATTATTCGTAATATCTTTATCGTTTTTGGAGGATGATATGGAAACGTCTTTGGCTGAGGAAGTTCGGGAGAAAAAAATGACCCTGCCGCCGGAAAGCTTCTTCTTTATGTCGCCGTACCGCAGTTTCACCACCGCTGGCTGCTTTAGCCGATTCTCTCATCCCGCCGCCGACGGCGATGATCCGGACGGAGAGTTTCAGCAAAAAATGGCCGCCGCCTTTAAAGCGGCGCGCACTGCCGGGATCGCCAGACCGGTGATGGTCGGCGCCATTCCGTTCGATACCAGCGAGCCCTCCGAGCTGTTTATCCCCGCGAGCTGGACAGCGTTCTCCCGCACTGAAAAGCAGCACTCCGCGCGCTATGCGTCGGGGCAAAATCCGATGGATGTCGTGCAGCGCCGGGAGATCCCCGAGCAGGACACCTTTATGGCGATGGTGGCGCGCGCGGCGGCCCTCACCGCGACGCCGGAAGTGGACAAGGTGGTCCTGTCGCGCCTGATTGATATCACCACCCGCGAACGGGTCGATAGCGGGGCGCTGCTCGAGCGCCTGATCGCCCAGAATCCGGCCAGCTTTAACTTCCACGTGCCGCTCTCAGACGGCGGCGTGCTGCTGGGCGCAAGCCCAGAGCTGCTGCTGCGTAAAGAAGGCGCGCATTTCAGCTCTCTGCCGCTGGCCGGTTCCGCCCGCCGCCAGCCGGACGATGTGCTGGATCGTGAAGCGGGGCACAGGCTGCTGGCGTCGGAAAAAGATCGCCATGAACATGAGCTGGTGACTCAGGCGATGAAGGCCGTATTAGCGCCGCGCAGCAGCGAACTCTCCCTGCCGGACTCTCCGCAGCTGATCACCACGCCGACCCTGTGGCATCTGGCGACGCAGATTCAGGGCACCGCGCTGGCAAACGAGAATGCCATGTCGCTGGCCTGCCTGCTGCATCCGACTCCGGCGCTGAGCGGTTTCCCACATCAGGCGGCGAAACGCCTGATCGGCGAACTGGAGCCGTTCGACCGCCAGCTATTCGGCGGCATTGTTGGCTGGTGTGATGACGAAGGCAACGGCGAGTGGGTAGTGACCATCCGCTGCGCGCGCCTGCAGCAGCGCACCCTGCGGCTATTTGCCGGCGCAGGTATCGTTCCGGCCTCTTCGCCGTTGGGCGAGTGGCGCGAAACCGGCGTCAAACTGACCACCATGCTGAACGTATTCGGCTTGCAATAAGGGACGATGATGATCGAATTTACCCGCTGGCCGGAAGCGTTCGCGGCCCGCTATCGGCAAAAAGGCTACTGGCAGGATCAGCCGTTAACTCAACTGATTACCCGTCATGCGGAAAACGACGCCCCGGCGATTATCGACGGCGACAAAAGCTACAGCTACCGTGAATTCAACCGCCTGGTGGATAACCTCGCCTCCTCGCTGCAGCATCAGGGCCTGAAGCGCGGCGAAACGGCGCTGGTGCAGCTGGGCAACGTTGCGGAATTTTATATCACCTTCTTCGCGCTGCTGCGTATCGGCGTTGCGCCGGTCAACGCGCTGTTCAGCCACCAGCGTAGCGAGCTGAACGCCTACGCCGCGCAAATTGAACCCGCCTTACTGATTGCCGACCGCGCACATGCGCTGTTTGCCGATGATGATTTTCTTAACGCTTTTGTTGCGCAGCATCCGTCGGTACGCGTGGCGCTGCTGCTGAACGACGACGGCGAGCAGAGCCTGACGGCGGCCATCGAGCGCGCTGACGATAGTTTCGTTGCGCATCCGACGCCTGCCGACGAAGTGGCTTTTTTCCAGCTTTCCGGCGGCAGTACCGGGACGCCGAAGCTCATCCCACGTACGCATAACGACTACGACTACAGCATTCGCCGCAGCAACGAGCTGTGCGGCGTAAGCGCCGAAACGCGCTATCTGAACGCGCTTCCCGCCGCCCACAACTACGCGATGAGCTCGCCGGGTTCATTAGGCGTGTTCCTCGCCGGCGGCGTGGTGGTGTTAGCGCACGACCCGAGCGCGACCCTCTGCTTCCCGCTGATAGAAAAGCACCAGATCAACCTGACCTCGCTGGTTCCCCCCGCGGTCAGCCTGTGGCTACAGGAGATCCATGACGCCGGCAGCAATGCTCAACTGCAATCGCTGCGGCTGCTGCAGGTGGGCGGAGCGCGCCTCTCAGCGACCCTCGCCGCGCGCATTCCGGCGGAAATTGGCTGCCAGCTGCAGCAGGTCTTCGGCATGGCGGAGGGGCTGGTGAACTATACCCGCCTCAACGACAGCCCCGAGCGCATCATCAACACCCAGGGCTGCCCGATGTGCCCGGATGACGAAGTGTGGGTGGCCGATGCCGATGGTAATCCGCTGCCGCGCGGCGAAGTCGGGCGCCTGATGACCCGCGGGCCGTACACCTTCCGCGGGTACTACAAGAGCCCGCAGCATAATGCCGAAGCCTTTGATGCCGACGGCTTCTACTGTTCGGGCGATCTGATTTCGATCGATGAAGAGGGCTACATCACCGTGCAGGGGCGGGAAAAAGATCAGATCAACCGCGGCGGCGAGAAGATCGCGGCGGAAGAGATCGAAAACCTGCTGCTGCGTCATCCTGCGGCGATCCACGCGGCGCTGGTCAGCATGGAAGACAGCCTGCTGGGTGAGAAGAGCTGTGCGTATCTGGTGGTGAAGGAGCCTCTGCGCGCGGTAGCGGTGCGCCGCTTCCTGCGTGAACAAGGGGTCGCAGAATTTAAACTTCCGGACCGCGTGGAGTGCGTTGATGCGCTGCCGCTGACGCCGGTGGGCAAAGTCGATAAAAAACAATTACGTCAGTGGCTGGCTGAACGCAAGCTGGGCTGAAGGAGAAGACAGAATGGCAATCCCAAAATTACAGGCTTACGCGCTGCCGGAAGCCAGCGATATCCCGGCGAACAAAGTGAACTGGGCATTTGAGCCGTCCCGCGCCGCGCTGTTGATTCACGATATGCAGGAGTATTTCCTCAACTTCTGGGGCGAAAACAGCCCGATGATGGAGAGAGTGGTGGCCAACATCGCCGCCCTGCGCGAGTTCTGCAAACAGAACCATATTCCGGTCTTTTACACCGCTCAGCCGAAAGAGCAGAGCGATGAAGACCGCGCGCTGCTGAACGATATGTGGGGACCGGGCCTGACCCGTTCGCCGGAACAGCAGCAGGTGATTGCCGCGCTCGCGCCGGACGACAGCGACACCGTACTGGTGAAGTGGCGCTACAGCGCGTTTCATCGCTCGCCGCTGGAGGAGATGCTGAAAGAGGCGGGGCGCGATCAGCTGATCATCACCGGCGTTTACGCCCATATCGGCTGTATGACCACTGCGACTGACGCGTTTATGCGCGATATTAAGCCGTTCTTTGTCGCCGATGCGCTGGCCGATTTCAGCCGTGAAGAGCATCTGATGGCGCTCAACTACGTGGCGGGCCGCTCCGGTCGCGTGGTGATGACCGAAGAGCTGCTGCCGCTGCCGGCGTCAAAAGCGGCGCTGCGCGCGCTGGTGTTGCCGCTGCTGGATGAAAGCGACGAGCCGATGGACGATGAAAACCTGATCGATTACGGCCTCGACTCGGTGCGTATGATGGCGCTCGCCGCGCGCTGGCGTAAAGTGTACGGCGATATCGACTTCGTGGTGCTGGCGAAAAACCCAACTATCGACGCCTGGTGGGCGCTGCTGTCCCGCGAGGTGAAATAATGAACGGACTCGATTTTCACGGCCAGACCGTGTGGATCACTGGGGCGGGCAAGGGGATCGGCTACGCCACCGCCCTGGCGTTCGTTGAGGCCGGCGCGCAGGTAACCGGCTTTGATCTGGCGTTCGACGGTGAAAGCTATCCGTTCGCCACCGAGACGCTGGACGTTGCCGACGCGCGGCAGGTGGCGCAGGTATGTGGCCGCCTGCTGGCTGGCATTGAACGGCTGGATGTGCTGGTCAATGCCGCCGGCATTTTACGGATGGGGGCGACCGATGCGCTGAGCCAGGAAGACTGGCAGCAGACCTTCGCCGTCAACGTCGGCGGGGCGTTTAACCTGTTCCAGCAGACGATGGCGCAGTTTCGCCGCCAGAAAGGCGGGGCAATTGTGACGGTGGCCTCCGATGCTGCACATACTCCGCGCATCGGCATGAGCGCCTACGGCGCGTCAAAGGCGGCGCTGAAGAGCCTGGCGCTGACCGTCGGGCTGGAGCTGGCGGGCAGCGGCGTACGCTGTAATCTGGTTTCTCCTGGCTCTACCGATACCGATATGCAGCGGACGCTGTGGGTGAGCGATGACGCTGAGCAGCAGCGCATTCGCGGCTTCGGCGAGCAGTTTAAGCTGGGCATTCCGCTGGGCAAAATCGCCCGCCCGCAGGAGATTGCCAATACCATTCTGTTCCTCGCCTCCGTTCACGCCAGCCATATCACGCTGCAGGATATCGTGGTGGACGGCGGCTCGACGCTGGGGGCATAAATGGCCTGGAAACGTCAGCTGACGCTGGATGAACTCAACGCGACCAGCGTCAATACGATGGTGGCGCATCTGGGCATCGTTTATACCCGGATTGAGGAGGGCGTGCTGGAAGCGGAAATGCCGGTCGACGCGCGAACCCATCAGCCGTTCGGGCTGCTGCACGGCGGCGCCTCCGCGGCGCTGGCGGAAACCCTGGGCTCGATGGCCGGGTGGCTGATGACCGAAGAGGGGCAGTGCGTAGTGGGGACCGAGCTCAACGCCACCCATCACCGGGCGGTCTCCAGCGGCAAAGTCCGCGGCGAATGCCGGGCGCTGCACCTGGGGCGTCAGGGCCAGAGCTGGGAAATTGCGGTGTTCGACGAGCGGGGACGACGCTGCTGCACCTGCCGTCTGGGCACGGCGGTCCTCGGCTGAGGCATAGCCTGTTCCCGGGTGGCGCTGCGCTTACCCGGGCTACGGGTAACGCGCCGTCTGTGGTTCCGGACAACTCACCGTCATCTGCGGTGTGCTTCCCCGGTGGCGCTGCGCTGACCGGGCTACGGGTTCACCATCGTCTGCGGACCGGTAGCCCGGACAGGCGCGTCAAGCGCCGCCTCCGGGGAAGCAGACTGCGATGCAGTTACAGATTATCCTCCCCGTTTTCATCTCTTTTCCTGCCAGAAGTGATCTCGCTTGCAATGTGAGATAAATCCTTGCCGTCAGGCGACATCTGCAACGTTTCAAAGTTGTTAAAATTCACATTATGTTCTAGAAACAACTTGTAACATCCTGATTACCCTACCAGTGGAACACAATGATGAATAATTCAGGGAAATACCTCATCTGGACACTGCTCTCCGTTATCGGAGCCTTTGCCCTGGGCTATATCGCGCTAAACCGGGGTGAACAGATCAACGCGCTGTGGATTGTCGTCGCGGCAGTCTGCGTCTATCTGATCGCCTATCGCTTCTACGGCCTCTATATCGCCAAAAATGTACTGGCGGTCGACCCGACGCGCATGACCCCGGCGGTGCGTCACAACGACGGCCTCGACTATGTTCCAACCGACAAGAAGGTGCTGTTCGGCCACCATTTTGCCGCTATTGCCGGCGCGGGGCCGCTGGTTGGCCCGGTGCTGGCGGCGCAGATGGGCTACCTGCCGGGAATGATCTGGATCCTTGCGGGCGTGGTGCTGGCCGGGGCGGTACAGGACTTCATGGTGCTGTTCGTCTCCACCCGTCGCGACGGACGTTCGCTCGGCGAGCTGGTGAAAGAGGAGATGGGCCCGACCGCCGGCGTGCTGGCGCTGGTGGCCTGCTTTATGATCATGGTGATTATCCTCGCGGTACTGGCGATGATCGTGGTGAAAGCGTTGACCCACAGTCCGTGGGGGACTTACACCGTCGCCTTCACCATCCCGCTGGCGATTTTCATGGGGATCTATATTCGCTATCTGCGCCCCGGTCGCATTGGCGAAGTGTCGGTGATTGGCCTGGTGATGCTGGTGTTTGCCATTATTTCCGGCGGCTGGGTGGCGGAAAGCCCGACCTGGGCGCCGTGGTTTGATTATACCGGCGTGCAGCTCACCTGGATTCTGGTGGGCTACGGCTTTATCGCCGCCGTGCTGCCGGTCTGGCTGCTGCTGGCGCCGCGCGACTACCTCTCCACCTTCCTGAAAATCGGCACCATCGTCGGCCTGGCGATCGGTATCCTGATCATGCGTCCAACGCTGACGATGCCGGCGCTGACCAAATTTATCGATGGCACCGGCCCGGTGTGGAGCGGCAGCCTGTTCCCGTTCCTGTTTATCACCATCGCCTGCGGCGCGGTTTCCGGCTTCCATGCCCTGATCGCCTCCGGCACGACGCCGAAGATGCTGGCCAATGAAGGCCAGGCCTGCTTTATCGGCTACGGCGGCATGCTGATGGAGTCCTTCGTGGCGATTATGGCGCTGGTGGCGGCCTGTATTATCGACCCGGGCGTCTATTTCGCGATGAACAGCCCGATGGCGGTGCTGGCTCCGGCGGGCGTGACCGATGTGGTGGCGTCGGCGGCGCAGGTGGTGAGCAGCTGGGGCTTTACCGTGACGCCGGATACCCTTAACCAGATCGCTCACGAAGTGGGAGAGCAGTCGATTATCTCCCGCGCGGGCGGCGCGCCGACGCTGGCGGTAGGCATGGCCTACATTCTGCACGGTTCGCTGGGCGGCCTGATGGATGTCTCCTTCTGGTATCACTTCGCCATTCTGTTCGAGGCGCTATTTATCCTGACCGCGGTGGATGCCGGTACGCGCGCGGCGCGCTTTATGCTGCAGGATTTGCTGGGGGTGATAAGCCCCGGGCTGAAGCAAACCAGCTCGCTGCCGGCGAACCTTCTCGCCACGGCGCTGTGCGTGCTGGCGTGGGGCTACTTCCTGCATCAGGGCGTAGTTGACCCGCTCGGCGGCATCAACACGCTGTGGCCGCTGTTTGGTATTGCCAACCAGATGCTGGCGGGGATGGCGCTGATGCTGTGCGCGGTGGTACTGTTTAAGATGAAGCGCCAGCGCTATGCATGGGTCGCGCTGCTGCCGACCTCATGGCTGCTGATTTGTACCCTGACCGCGGGCTGGCAGAAGTCGTTCAGCACCGACACCAAAGTCGGCTTCCTGGCGATTGCCAACAAGTTCCAGGCGATGATCGACAGCGGTAATATTCCGCCGCAGTACACCGAGTCGCAGCTGGCGCAGCTGGTGTTTAACAACCGTCTGGATGCCGGGCTGACCATCTTCTTTATGGTGGTGGTCGTGGTGCTGGCGCTGTTCTCGATTAAGACCGCGCTGGCGGCGCTGAAAGAGGACAAACCGACGGCGAAAGAGACCCCGTACCAGGCGATGCCTGCTGATGCCGATAGCCTGGTGACCCAGGCGAAACGCGCTCACTAAGCCATCACGTTATCGCCCCTCTTTGAGAGAAGGGGGGCGATTATGAGAGTTGAAAATGTTTGATACCCTTTCGAAAGCAGGAAAATATTTAGGCCAGGCGGCGAAAATGATGATCGGCGTCCCGGATTACGACAACTACGTGGAGCACATCCGCGCGACCCATCCCGAACAAACGCCGATGACTTACGAAGAGTTTTTTCGCGAGCGTCAGGACGCGCGCTACGGCGGCAAAGGCGGCGCGAAGTGCTGCTAACCCTCTTTCGGCAAATACAGGCTGATCTGCTCCTGCGTACAGCCGTATATCGCCGCCAGCTTTTCGCGGGTGCGCTTTTGCGGGCGGGAGTCGATAGCTTCTAGCTGGGAAACCGCAGACTGGCTGATTCCGAGCTTATCGGCCACCTCCTGCTGCGACAGGCCGCGCAAAATGCGCCAGGCCGCCTGCAGGCTGACTTTCTCTTTATCCATGATGTCGCAGACGCTGTCAGGTAAGGGAATATCGTCGTATTCATCCGATTCGTAGGGGACGTCTTCCCACTCTTCCTCTTTTTCATCATCGTATTCCGCCATTTTCAGACGCATCTGGAAGTATTCGTTATAGGGGATCACCACATACTGCGGGTTGCCCTCGTCGTCCTTAATGAGTTGCACTGCCATAAGGCGTTGCCTCCTCGTGAAGATAGGTTGTTGAGGTTCTTCGTTTTATCGCTACGACATAGCAGCTTTCAGATAGCCCCTCAAACTGTGTGAAGATGATGCGATAATCACCGACACGCAATCGATAATGATCTTCGGATCCCGACTGCTTGAGTTTTTAATGTCCGGAGCCGGCGCATTTTTATCATCCATGGTGCGTAGCTTTTCTTTGATTCTCTCCTGATAGCGGGAATCTATTGCGGCGAGCTGTTTTTCTGCGCTTTTCGACCAAAAAACGATCATCCTGACCTCCACTTTAAGTCAAAGCTCATTATAAGTAAATAATAAGATTATAAGTAAATTTAAATTATCTTATAGGAGACGATAATGCAGATTTTATGCGGAATAAAGACAGAAACATCCGCTTTGCGAGGCGGCTCGAAAGCGCCTCCGCCGGGCGGCAGAGGCGAATAAAACGGGGGATTAACCGGCGAAACGTTCGACTTTTTCAAACGCGGCGCGCAGGGTTTCGGCGTTCAGTTCAACCGGCAGAAAATGGATGGACTCTACCGGGCGCAGGGTATGGGTAATCACCTGATCCAGCTGTTCGCGGTTGTTGATATCCACCTCCAGCGCCGCCAGCGTGGTCGGCAGGTTAAAGCGCTGATACGCCTGCACCAGCTGCGCCAGCACCTCGTCCTGGCCGAGCAGGGCGCTCTGGACCAGAATGCCGTAGGCGACTTTGGTCCCGTGCAGATACTTCTCGGTCTGCGGCAGTACCGTCAGCCCGTTGTGCACCGCGTGCGCGGCGGCGACGCGGGTATAGCGCTCGCCCAGCCCGCCGACCATACCGCCGCCGGCGATAACCGCATCCACCACGTCGCGGAAGGCCTGGGTCAGCTCGCCGCGCTGTTGGTCAGCCAGCGCCGTTTCGCTGCTTTCCAGCAGCACATCGCGGATCGCCAGCGCGCCGTTGATGCCAAGGCGCACGGTGAGCGGCAGCGTCTCCGGCTGCGGAGCCAGCACCACCGCTTCATACCATTTCGCCAGCGTATCGCCGATGCCCGCCAGCAGGTATTCCGCCGGCGCGTTAAGAATAATGCGCGGCTCCACCAGCACCAGGAAGTTGGCGTCGTCGAAAATCTCAAACTGCAGCGCCTGACCGGCATCGTTATACCACACCGACAGCGGCGTCCACGCCGCGCAGGTGGCGGCGATGGTCGGGATGGCCACCACCGGCAGGCCGAGGCGGCGGGCCAGCGCCTTGGCGGTATCGAGCAGCGCGCCGCCGCCCACGCCAATCACCACCGACCGATCGTCGCCGGACGTGCGGGCCAGCTCGCTGACGTCGCTTTCGCTGCAGTGGCCTTTAAATACGATTTTTTTGGCGCCAGCAACGTTAAACGCTGCCGGCAGAAAAGCCTGCGCGCCTGCGATAGCCCGCTCGCCGTACACCCACACCGCGCGTGAAAGCTGTTCTTCGCTATAAAAATCCTGCAGCCGGGCAAGGCTGCCGGGATGGGAATAGTAGTTGGCGGGGCCGGGGACCACGCGGATATCGCTGTGACTCATCAATGCTGTCCTTGTGCTGTTTCGCTAACCCGATGTTATGTCTGGACATCCGGATGGCTAATATTATTTCGCTTTAACTTATGCCTTTTATGCATTTGTCAGTCAAGGGCGGCTATGAAAAATTCGTTAAATCAGAACATTAATCGACAGGGTGCAGGGGATGACCGGCAATCGCCTTGAGATGCAAAATATTAGCCTGGCCTTTTCCGGCTTTCGGGCGCTGAGCAACGTGTCTTTTACCCTGAAGGGGGGCTCGGTGCACGCGCTCACCGGCGCCAACGGCGCGGGTAAGTCAACGCTCATGGCGGTGCTGTGCGGCACGCACGCCCATTACGAAGGCGAAGTAGTGATTAACAATCAGCCGGTCAGCATTCGCTCGCCGCGCGACGCCAAACAGCTGGGGATTCACCTGGTGCAGCAGGAGGTTGACGTCGCGCTGGTCCCGGGCCTGAGCATCGCGGAAAACATCATGCTCGACAGGCTGGCTGAACCGGGGCTGGCTTTTCGCTGGGGACGGCTGCGCCAGCTGGCGCGCGAGGCCCTGGCCCAGCTTGACGTCAGCCTCGACGTACGTCGCTCCATCGACGGCTGCACGCTGGCGGAAAAACAGCAAATTCTGCTGGCCCGCGCGCTGTCGCATCACTGCCGCTTTCTTATCCTTGATGAACCGACCGCGCCGCTGGATCAACACGAAAGCGAGCGCCTGTTTGCGGTGGTTCGCCGCCTGCAGCTTCAGGGCATAGGCATCGTGTTTATCTCGCACCGCATTCATGAATTAAACGCGGTTTGCGACACCCTGACGGTGCTGCGCGACGGTCGTCTGATTGAGAGCGGGCCGATGGCCGATCTGAGCGGCGAGCAGATCGTCGAAAAGATGCTCGGCCATGAGCTGAGCGATATCTTCCCGCCGAAGCGGCCGCCGCATAGCGATGAGGTGCTGTTACAGGTTGAAGGGCTGCACGACGAAGGGCTGCTGCAGGATATCTCGCTGCGCCTGCGCAAGGGGGAGATTCTGGGGATCGCCGGGCTGGCGGGGGCCGGCAAAACCGAGCTGTGCAAGGCGCTGTTTGGCGCCAGCAAAAGCCGGTTGACGCGCGGCGAGCTGAACAGCCAGCCGTGGCGACCGCGCGACCCGGCGGATTCGGTGGCGCGCGGTCTGGCGCTGGTGCCGGAAGAGCGGCGCAAGGAGGGTATTTTTATCGAAGAGCCGGTGGCGATGAACCTGGCGGTTAGCGCCGACAGCAGCTTCTCTCGCTGGAGCCTGTTTGGCCATCGTCAGGCCTGGCGCTGGGCGGAAGAAGTGATCGCCCGGGTGGGGATACGGACATCGGGTCCGGCGCAAACCTTGCGCCGTCTCTCCGGCGGCAATCAGCAAAAGGTGGCGATTGGCAAATGGCTGCGCGGCAACGCCAATGTCCTGATTTTCGATGAGCCGACCAAAGGGGTCGATGTCAAAGCCAAAACGGATCTTTTCAACGTGATTGACGGCCTGGCGCGGGAAGGTAAAGGGGTGATTTACGCCTCGGGCGAATTCTCCGAGCTGGTCGGGCTGTGCGATCGCATCTGCGTGCTGTGGGACGGGCGCATCGTGGCGGAAATTCCGGGCGCAGAGGCCCGGGAAGAGAACATTCTTTATTACTCCACCGGAGGAGCAGCAGCGTGAGTAAAGCCCTGGCAGTGAACGCGACGGTATCGGGCCGTCAGCGATTTTTCGATTTTCTCTACAAATGGGGCATGTTGCTGACCGTCGTCCTGCTGATCGCCGTTTTTGGCCTCGCGTCGGACAACTTCCTCGACCCGTTTAACATCATCAACATCCTGCGCTCCATCGCCATCGTGACGGTGATCGCCATCGGCGTGTCGATATCGCTGACCATCGGCGGCTTCGATTTGTCCGTAGGCTCCACCGCCTCGCTGGCCAATGCGCTGGTGATTTCGCTGTTTGTCTGGCACGGCTTCGGCACCACCGAGGCGATTGTTGTCACCCTGGCGCTCTGTACCTTAGTGGGGCTGTTTAACGCGTTTCTTATCGTGATCCTGCGTATTCCCGACATGCTGGCGACGCTTGCCAGCCTGTTCGTGATTCAGGGCGTGGCGATGACCTACAGCTACGGCGGGTCAATTACCGAAAATATGGTGCTGCCGAGCGGCGATATGGCGGAAGGCGCGATCCCGGCGGCGTTCGGTTCGCTGGGGCAGGTGCCGACGATAGTGATCATTATGCTGGTGGTGACCGTTATCGCTCAGCTGGCGCTCTCTTTTACCACCCACGGGCGGCGGATGTACGCCATCGGCGGCAACCCGGAAGCGGCGCGCCTCTCCGGCCTGCGGATCACCCGTTATAAGGTGGCGGCATACGTGATCGCCTCCCTGCTGGCGGGGCTCGGCGGCATTTTGCTGGCTTCGCGTATCGGCTCGTCGCAGGTGAACGCCGGCGGCGGCTACCTGATGGATGCGGTGGCGGCGGCGTGGATTGGCTTCTCGCTGGCCGGTTCAGGTAAACCGAACGCGCTCGGTACGCTAGTGGGGGCGGTGATCCTGGGCGTGCTCTCCAACGGCCTGGTGATGCTCTCGGTGCCGTACTACGCAATGGACATTATTAAAGGGCTGGTGCTGGCTGGCGCGCTCGCACTGACCTATTTTCAGCGCCGCACCTAATATTTTACAGGGTAAACACTATGAAAAAGATAACGTTTTCACTCATCGCACTGGGGTTGTTCAACGCTGCGGCGGCCTTTGCTGAAACCCCGACGCCGCTTCCGGCGGCGATTGCCGAACATAGCGGGCCGATTCGCATCGCGGTGATCCGCAATCTGGGCTCCGACGATAACACCACCCAGTTTGTCTCCGGGGCGATCCAGGAGGGGAAAAAGCTTGGGTTTAAAATCAGCACCTTCCTCAGCAACGGTGATGACGCCAAATTCCAGGACTTCGTTAACCAGGCGATTAGCCAGAAATACGACGGCATTATTCTTTCTCAGGGACGCGACCCCTACGCCACCGCGCTGGTGAAAAAAGCGGTGGACGCCGGGATCAAAGTATCGGTCTTCGATACCGCGGTAAACGGCGAGATCCCGGGCGTTACCGTTACCCAGCAGGATGACGCTTCGCTGACCGAACTCTCCTTTGGCCAACTGGTAAAAGATTTCAACGGCAAAGCCAATATCGTCAAACTGTGGGTCGCGGGTTTCCCGCCGATGGAGCGCCGCCAGGCGGCCTACCAGACGCTGCTTAAACAAAATCCCGGCATCAAAGAGCTGGAATCCATCGGCGCGGTCTCTTCCGACGTGCAGGGCGATACCGCCAACAAGGTCGGCGCGATCCTGGCGAAATATCCGAAAGGCAAAATTGATGCTATCTGGGGAACCTGGGACGCCTTCAGCCAGGGCGCGTATAAAGCGTTGAAAGAGAACGGCCGAACCGAGATCAAACTCTACAGCATCGATATTTCCAACCAGGATCTGCAGCTGATGCGCGAATCCGGCAGCCCGTGGAAGGTGAGCGTGGCGGTGGATCCGAAGCTTATCGGCGCCACCAACGTGCGCCTGATCGCCAATAAGATTGCCGGGGAACCGACGCCTGCGACCTACGACTTTAAAGCGGCGGCGATCCCGCAGGCGCTGCTGGCGGCACAGCCGGGGGCGGTGAACGTCGCCTCGCTGGGTAAAATTATCCCGGGCTGGGGCCAGACCGAAGACTTTATCGCCCCGTGGTTCGCTACCCTGGAAGCGAAAAACAAATGAGTGTTTTGCCCACACCAGAATACAGCCGCAATATGCGGCTGATCGGGCATAGCGATCAGGGGGGACGCCCGGACGGCGTCCAGCTGATGGTCCATCGTGGTTTTGCCTATATCGGCCATATGGTCTCACAGGGCTTTTCCGTGGTGGACGTGCGCGACCCGAAAAATCCGCGAACGGTCAATTACATCGCCGCGCCGCCCGGTACCTGGAACGTTCATTTACAGGCGCACGACGATCTGCTGCTGGTGATCAACGCCCGGGATCTGTTCGCCGATGCCCGCTTTGCCGACGAAAAGGTTTACTACACCCGTTCGGTGGGCGAGACGGTCAGCGACGTGCAGGATAAGGGCTGGAGCGCCGGGCTGCGGATTTTTGATATTTCGGTTGCGGATAAACCGCGTGAAATCAGCTTCCTGTCGCTTAACGGCATCGGCATTCACCGCATCTGGTACGTCGGCGGACGCTGGGCCTACGTTTCCGCGCTGATCGACGGCTTTAGCGACTATATTTTCCTGACTATCGACCTGGCCGACCCGCGTAAGCCGGAAGTCGCCGGGCGCTGGTGGCTGCCGGGAATGAACCAGGCGACGGGGGAAACGCCGCAGTGGCCGGAAGGTAAGCGCTATGCGCTGCATCATGCGATTATCGCCGGCGACACCGCCTACGGTAGCTGGCGCGACGGCGGCCTGACGCTGCTCGATGTGCAGGACCGCGCGCAGCCGAAGCTGATTAGCCACCGTAACTGGAGTCCGCCGTTTGGCGGCGGTACCCACACCGCGCTGCCGCTTCCGGACCGGGAGCTGCTGGTGGTGCTCGATGAGGCGGTATTGGATAACCAGCAGGACGGCGAGAAGCTGATCTGGCTGTTCGACATTCGCGAACCGACGAACCCGGTGAGTATCGCCACTTTCCCGCAGCCGGATGAAGCTGACTACGTGGCGAAAGGGGCGCACTTTGGCCCGCATAACCTGCATGAGAATCGCCCCGGCAGCTTTGTCAGCTCAACGCTGATTTTCGCCACTTATCAGAACGCGGGCGTTCGCGCTTACGATATCTCCAACCCTTATCGACCGGTGGAAACCGGGGCGCTGGTGCCCGCCGCGCCGGCGAAGATGATGGATACCCGGCCCGGTCGTCCGCGGGTGATCCAGTCCTGCGACGTGTTCGTTGACGCGCAGGGCATAATCTACAGCACCGACTATAACGGCGGGCTGTCGGTGATTGAGTATCTGGGGTAGGGGATGGTGGGTTGTTGCTTCCCGGCTCGCGGCGTAAACGCCTTAGCCGGGCTACCGGATCACAGACGGTGGTGAACCCGTAGCCCGGCTAAGCGCAGCGCGAGCCGGGAACGACAGGATAGAGAATTCAACCGTACTGACGAATTCGCGCAATCAGTTCTTCGACATTATCGAGACGGTCGGCAATAAGAATAAGCGCTTTACCCAGCGTGATGGCGTGGCGCAGGCATTCATGGCGCATGGCTTCGTCCTGGATAGTATCGATATCCGCCACGTGCGACAGTCCGACGCTGCGGCGAATCAGCTCGGTGCCGCAGAAGCCCACCGCGTCGGCCCAGACTTTCTTCAGAAACGCGGAGGCATAGCCGGGCCAGGCCAGCGCGGCATCGCGGGATTTCTCCGCCGCCAGCGCCTGAAAACGCTCGGCGAAGGTGGTCCAGAACTGCTGGATATCGCTGAGGCGCTGTTCGCGAGCGGCGGCGGCATCGCGAATCCCCAGATGGCCTGGCAGACCGCAGTAGTTGAGCAGCAGGTTGCCGATGGCGGTACCGATATCGAAGCCTATCGGGCCGAAAAAGCCGAACTCGGCGTCGATGGCCTTAAAGCTGCCCTCGGCGACGAAAATCGAGCCGCTGTGGATATCGCCATGCAGCAGCGCTTCGGCATGGGAGAAGAAGCGGTGCTTGAGCGCGGCCACCGCCAGCTTCAGCTGCGTATCGTCGCGCAGGGCGGCGACGTCGGCCTCCAGCGCGGCTGGATAGCTGTTGCGCTCGTGAACCTGATACGGGTCGTTAAAGAACAGGTCCTCGGTGATTTCGCACATCTCGGGGTTAATAAACTGCGCCACCTGGGCCTTTTTCTCGTGAGGATGCAGATAAAAGTCGCTGGTGTGGAACAGCGCCTGGGCCAGGTATTCCCCCAGTTGGCCGGCGGCGCGCGGGTAATAAACGTTGTTAATCAGCTCGCCGCGCCAGATGCGGTGATCGGAGAGGTCTTCCATCACCATTACCGCCAGCTCGGGGTCGAAATGCACAATCTGCACCGTATGCTGCGGGCAGTGCTGATAGTGAGCCACCAGGGTTTGCGCCTCAAGGCGCGCGCGGTCAAGGGTCAGCGGCCAGGATTCACCCACGCAGCGTACGTAGGGCAGCGCCTGCTTGACGATGATCCGGCTCACGCCCTCGGTATCGAAAATTTTAAATACCAGGTTGAGGTTACCATCGCCCACTTCCTGCGCGGACACCAGTTCTGACGGGTTTTCGATACCGCCAAATTGTTGGGCGTAAGCCACCGCATCGCTGGCCGTGAAAGTATGGTATTGCGACATTGCCTCGATCCTCAAAATTCTGATTAAGCCGTTCAGACGTCTATACTTCTGGATTCCATCCTGACACAATGTGATACAACAACGCAACAGGGATTTAACTAAATGCAGACACTACAGACCACCAGCCTGCGGGTAAGCGAAAATCAGCTCTTTATTCTTGACCAGCAGGCCTTACCGCAGGAAAAACGCTGGCTGGCGGCGGATAACGTGGCGCTGCTGGTGGAGCATATTCACGCCCTGCGGGTGCGCGGCGCGCCGCTGATTGGCCTGTCGGCGAGCCTGCTGCTGGCGCTGCTGGCGCAGCGTGGTCTGACCCGCGATGAGCTGTCTCAGGCGCTGGAAACGCTGCGCGCCGCGCGGCCGACGGCGGTAAACCTGATGAATAATCTGGACCGCATGAAGCTGGCGCTGGCGGAGGAGCGCTATCCGCAGGCGCTGGAAGCGGAGGCGCTGCGCCTGATCGCAGAAGATAAACAGCTTTGCGCCAGCATCGCCGAGGCGGGCAGCGCGCTGGTGACGCCGGGCAGCCGCCTGTTGACCCACTGCAATACCGGCGGTCTGGCGACGGCGGGCGTCGGCACCGCGCTGGGGGTGATTGCGCTGGCGCATCAGCAGGGAAACGTGGCCAACGTCTGGGTGGATGAAACGCGCCCGCTGTTACAGGGCGGACGTTTGACCGCCTGGGAGCTGGGTGAGCTGGGCGTGCCGTACCGGCTGATTACCGATTCGATGGCCGCCAGCCTGATGGCGCAGGGCCAGGTCGACGCGGTTTGGGTGGGCGCTGACCGTATTGCCGCCAACGGCGACGTAGCGAATAAAATCGGCACCTATTCGCTGGCGGTGCTGGCGAAGTATCATCAGATCCCGTTTTACGTGGCCGCGCCGCAGACCACCCTGGACCGCCATTGCCCGAACGGCGCGGCGATTCCGATTGAGCAGCGGGCGGCCGCCGAAGTGACCGGCGTCGCCGGCAGCTTTGGCGCGGTACAGTGGGCGCCGAAAGAGGCCGCGGTTTACAATCCCGCGTTCGACGTCACGCCCGCATCGTTAATCAGCGGCTGGGTGCTGGATAGCGGCGTGGTGACCCCGGAGCAGGTCGCCGCCGGGGCGTTCAAACCAGAAAAGGCCTGAACCTGAGCGAAAAAGGCGAAGCGATATCCCTCGCTTCGCCTTCAACTTATGGCAGCACCATCTCTACCGCCGGAGCGGACTGCCGGTCGATATGCTTGCCGAGCGCCGTCAGCGCAGCCTGGTAAGGGCACAGCGTTCCGACGTTGGTGGTCTGGCAGCCCGCCTGACGCCACTCCTGGCGCAGCATCGGATGCTGATTATCCGGCGTTTGCAGGCGGCGTAAATCGTCCAGACTTTGCGCCTGGAAGTAGACGCGCAGGTAGCGTTTCCCGCTGTGGGTATCGCGCCAGCGCTCGAGGACCAGGCTGCTGCCCGGCGGGATGTTGCCGCGGCTGTACCCCGGCAGCTGCCAGCTAAAATCCATCAGCGTACGCACCATGGCGATATTGGTATCGTGCGCCACCAGCAGCAGCCAGCGCACGTTCGGCGCGGCGCCTTCTTGTACCCCTTCCAGCATCGCGTTGAGCAGAATCGAGCCGCGTTTTTGCGCGGTATAAAACACGTCGTTGCTCAGATCGTAGTTTTCCGTCAGCAGCGGCAGTAGGGCGGTGATCTGGCTGGCGCGGGTAATATGGCCCCACGCCAGCTGGCTGAGGGGCAGGTTTTCGCTCCATCCCAGGCGCAGCGTCTCGACCATATTGGCCATTACGCTCAGACCGCTAATCGACGTTTTGCCGCTTTTGCTCTGCTCCACCTGCCATGGTAGATCAAACACCGGGCAGGGCTTGTCGGCTACGCAGACCGCGTTTTTCAGCAGCTGAATGGCCGGGGCCAGCGCCTGCCGACGCTGGGCCAGATCGCCGGCCTTCTTCTTCACTTCCGCCAGCTGGCGGGCGGGATCGGGTTGCGTGGCGGCAAATTTATCAGTCTGAAACAGCGGGTCGGCGTCGCCGCTGACGTGATGAATCACCACGCCGCAGCCGGGAAATGCGCCGTCCACCAGCGCCTGGGCGGTGGCCCGCGTGCGCTGCAGGGGGCTGGCGCGAACGTAAATCTCCCCGTTCGCCGGACAGCCCGCCGTCAGCAGACCGAGCTGGCGATAGCGCGCGCCTTCATCGCGCCCTTTATTGACGACGGCGGCATAGCCGTGGCCGGTGAGCTCACCGTCGCGGGTGGTCCACTGCGTCCACGGGCGCTGAGTCGCGGCTTCGATGGCCTCCCGGTTGCCCTCCGTCGGCGGACGAATGCCGTGGCGGCTGAGTTCAACCACCTTTTCCAGCGCAAACTGCGCGGCGGCGTGCCCCGGCGCGGCCAGCAGCGGCAGGGCGCAGGCGAGCAGCAGACGTAGCAAAACCTGATGTCGTACAGGCATCATAAAATATTCCTTATCGGTTAAAGAGTTATGATGAAAATGAGGTCTGACGTTCTATCGCGTGTCGCCTGGCGACAATCGCAGCGGTGGTAAAACAGAATAGCGCGGACACGAGGCCGGTGCCTACCCAAAACAGCGACAGCGTACTGAAGTCATACAGCGTTTTGCCGTTTTCGATCATCGAGGTTTTATCGATGATGATGCCGGTGAGAAACTCGCCGAGTCCCGCCCCCGCGTAGCTGGCGATACCGATAGTGCCGAGCGCGGCGCCCGCCGCTTTACGCGATGAAATATCGACGGCGATCAATCCGCCGAGGAAGCAGGTCAACGCCCCGATGGTGGCACCGAAGATAATCATCGCCAGAATATCGGTGTAGTAGCCGTGCGGCGACCAGAGCATCAGCGCGAAGCCGGCGGTGTTGAGCAGGCTGATAAAGCCGGCCATCACGCTGCGGTTGCGCGGGAAGAAGCGGTCGGAGAGCATCCCGGCGATAATGGTTCCGGCGATACCCGCGATGGCGTTGACCCCGATAATCCCGGAAGCCTCGAGGGTAGAATAGGCTTTATCCTGTTCGAGGAAGAAAATTCCCCATGAGTTCACCGCGTAGCGGTCGATATACATAAACGCCGAGGCCAGCGCCAGCGTCCACAGGGCCGGGTTGCGCAGCGCCAGCAGCTGGTTCTTAAACACCGAGCCGCGGGCTTCCGTCTCTTCCAGCGGTTCGTCGCGAATCACGTTGATTGACGGGAAGCCGCAGCTTTGCGGCGAGTCGCGCATAAACAACAGCATCAGCACCACCCCGGCGGCGCCGAGCGCGGCGGTCGACAGGTAGCCCATTTGCCAGCCGAACCCGGCAATCACCGCCGCGATCACCATATAGGTCATCGCTTCGCCGATGTTATGCGCCGTCGACCAGATGGCGTAAAAGGTGCCTCGTTCTTTACAGCCGTACCAGCGCGCCAGCGATACCACGCAGGGGCCGACGCCCATCGACTGCGCCCAGCCGTTGATCCCCCAGAAGATAGCCAGCAGCATGGCGTTGCTGGTCATCCCCATCATCAGGTTCATCCCGGCGCTCAGCAGCAGCCCGAGACTCATATAGCGCACCACGTTGGCATGATCGGCGATAAAGCCGTTGACCAGCTTGCCGATGGCGTAGCTGAAAAACAGCGTTGAGCCGATCATGCCCAGCTCCGTCGGGGTAATGCCGAGCTCCACCAGCGCGCTTTTGGCGACGGTGAACGACAGCCGGCAAACGTAGAAGGTGACGTACGCCAGGGTCATGGTAATAAAGGTTTGCCAGCGCACGCTGCGAAAGCGCTGTTCATCGAACTCTCCGCCCGCTTTGGGCGGCGAAGCGCGAAAAAATGCGATAATTCTTCCAGACATAATGGTATCTCCGAAGGTCGGAGGCCTGACTGATTAGTGTGGTTCGTCCGTGAGGTTTATCGTCGTTGTGTAGAGTACATAATCAGATAAAGCCTGACCCGATACGGTTAAGGTAATGGGTGACAAAGCATGTTTTTTAATTGTGGGTAGAGCGTCTTGCTGGCCAGCAGCAGCGGGTTGCCGTGACGAATCCCGTCGTTTGTCAGATAGTCATTGCTGAGGCCGCCCGCTTCGCGCATCAGCACCAGCCCCGGCAGCCCGTCCCACGGGTTCATATGCGGTTCGTAGTAGCCGATAAGCCTGCCCGCCGCCGCCCAGGCGCTCATCAGCGCCCCGGAGCCGTTGCGGATAAACATCCCGCCGTCGCTCAGCAGCGCATCAAGGAAGGGCAGAAAGACCGCAGGCGTCACGCGGTGCGAGGTGCCGACGCCCATCACCCCCTCTTTGACCGTCGCCGCCGGATGTGGCGCGATGGGCGCATCGTTAAGCCATGCGCCCTGGCCTTTCAGGGCGTGGAACAGCTCGCGATGGTTGGGGTCGTACACCACGCCGATAACCGGTTCGCCGTCGGCAAGGATGGCCAGCGACAGGCACCAGGTGTGCAGGCCGTTGAGAAAACAGCTGGTGCCGTCGATGGGATCGACAACCCACAGCACGCGCGCGTCCGGCATCTGCGTCCCGCTCTCCTCGCCGAGAAAACCGTCCTGCGGGAAGGCGTCCATAATGCGCTGCTTAACAAACGCTTCGACCCGCTTATCGGCGACGCTGACCACGTCCTGCAGGTCGTCGCCTTTATGATCCACCGCCAGCCGGTCGCGCTGTTGATAGTATTCGAACGCCAGCTCAGCGCCGGCTTTCGCCAGCTCGCAGGCTAAACGGTAGCGGGCCTGCAGTTCATTTGATTCCAGTGATTTCATCATAACTCCCTATTTTGCACACGTGTGCAAATTGCCTGAAAAAAACAGCCCCGAAGGGCAAAATGAGTGTGGATGGATTAAAAAAATTATTCTGTGATCGCTCCGGCATAAAATGAATTTTTCATTTCGCGCTTTGACGAACGATCAGTTTCACCGGTACTTCACGGTGGCGTGACGGCAGGCTGAATTTGGCGATCCTCGTCACCAGCAGATCCACCGCATGGTGGGCGAGCAGGGCGGTATTCTGCTGCACGGTGGTCAGCTGATAGGGCTGCCAGTCCGCCTGCGGGATATCGTCGAAGCCGATAATCGCGGGCAGCGAAGCCGTGGGATTGTCCGCCCGCAGGCCGTCCAGCGCGCCGAGCGCCAGCATATCGGTGGCGCAGAACAGCGCCTGCAGCCGCGGATGCGCGGCGAGCAGCTGCCTGGCGGCGGCAAACCCCGCCTGATAGCCGGCGCTGTCGCAGAAGTGCGCGGCAACTTCCGTGCCCTGGGTGTGGGCGACAAACGCTTCGTAGCGCTGGCGGGTGCTGAAGTTATCCAAGCTTTCGCCGATAAACCCGGCCTGTCGCCACTGGCGCTGGGCAAACAGCTCGGCCACCAGTTTCGCCCCCTGCGCGTTGTCGCTGCACACGCGGTCGCAGCCGGCCAGCTCGGCGTGGCGGTTGATAAGGGTCACCGGGATTTTTCGCTCCAGATACTCCTCCGCCAGCGATAGCGGCGGCGCCCCGGAGGTGATAATGACCCCCGCGACGTGATAGCTCAGCAGCTGCCTGAGCGACGGGGCGAGCTGCTGCGGATCGTCGGCGTTCATCAGCAGCGGCATAAAACCGTTGAGCGCCAGCTGGTGGACCAGCGGCGACAGCAGCTTGCTGCGGAACGGGTTATCAAACCCGGCGGTGACGATGCCGATAAAGTTGCTGCTGCCGGTGTTCATCGTGCGGGCGATGATATTCACCTGATAGCCCAGGGTTTCCGCCGCGGCGAGGACCTTCTGGCGGGTTTTTTCCGCCACCGATGCGCCGGGCGTAAAGGTACGGGAAACCGCGGAACGGGAGACGCCAGCGAGCCGGGCAACGTCCTCTGCCTTAATCCATTTTTTTTCGCTCATAGTATCAGGGTACGGGTTGTTCTCAGTGAGCCCGCGCCGACGCTGGAGCCCAAGGCCGGCACGGAAAAAGTAGTAAGAAGGTACCACATAAATCCGTGCGCGAGCAGCGGGTTGACGCGGGATGCGCGCCGCGTCAACGTCAGGCTTATGCCGGGTAGCGAATCTGCTCAGCCTGGCGCTGCAAAATAACTTTGCCATGTCGAATGGAGGTCAGCACTTTGGCCTGGCGGCGCAGCGCGTCATAGTCGTCTTGCGCATCGAGGATCAGCAGGTTCGCCGGGCGTCCTTCGGCAATGCCGTAGTTGTCGCCGAGGCACAGGGTGCGGGCGCTGTTCTCGGTAATCAGATCGAGGCAGCGCTGCAAATCTTCGTATCCCAGCATATGGCAGATATGCAGCCCGGCGTCGAGGATACGCATGATGTTGCCGTTGCCCAGCGGATACCACGGGTCCTGAATAGAGTCCTGAGCGAAGCAGACGTTGATCCCGGCGCGGTCCAGCTCCGCCACCCGCGTCACGCCGCGGCGTTTCGGCCAGCTGTCGAAGCGCCCCTGCAGATGAATGCTTTCGGTCGGGCAGGAGATAAAGTTAATGCCCGAGGCTTTGAGCAGGCGGAACAGCTTCGAGCAGTAGGCATTGTCGTAGGAGCCCATGGCGCAGGTATGGCTGGCGGTGACCTGCGCGCCCATGCCGCGCACCCGGGCCTCTTCCGCCAGCACCTCCAGAAAGCGCGACTGCGGGTCGTCGGTTTCATCGCAGTGTACGTCCACCAGGCAGCCGTGGCGCTCGGCCAGATCCATCAGAAAAACCAGTGAGCTGACGCCCTTATCGCGGGTGTTTTCGTAGTGTGGAATGCCGCCCACCACGTCGGCGCCCATTTCGATGGCGCGGGTCATCAGTTCGCGTCCGCCGGGGAAGGACTCAATGCCCTCCTGCGGGAAGGCGACGATCTGCAGATCGATAAGATGGGCCGCCTCTTTTTTCACCCTCAGCATCGCCTCAAGCGCGGTCAGGGAAGGGTCGGTGACATCAATGTGGGTACGCACGTGCTGCACGCCGTTGTCGCGCAGCATGCCGATGGTTTTCAGCGCCCGCTGGCGCGTATCTTCGACGGTGACGCTCGCTTTGCGCTGGCTCCAGCGGGCGATACCCTCAAACAGGGTGCCGCTCATATTCCACTCCGGCTCGCCCGCCGTCAGGGTGGCGTCAAGATGGATATGCGGCTCGACGAATGGCGGGATAACCAGCTTTTGTTGGGCATCGATATCGCTGGCGTCAGCCGTCTGCGCCGCGGCCTGCGCGCTGATGCTTTTAATCACGCCGTCCTGTAAGTCGAGGGTATAGAGCGCTTCTTGATGGCGCAGGCGCGCGTTGATAATTTTCATGGTTGTTCCCGTAAATGGTTTTGCGACATACGCCAGATCGCTAAGGCGACCGAGGCGTTGAGATGAAATTGCGGATGGCTGACCGGATAGCCGGTCAGCTTTTCAATACGTTGAATACGCTGATGCAGCGTGTTGCGGTGAATGCCCAGCCGCTCGGCGGCCCTGACCACGTTGCCGCTCTCCTGAAGCAGCGTTTCCAGCGTCTCCAGCAGCAGCCAGGGGCTTTTGCGATCCGGCTCAACCAGGCAGCCGAGGGTGTCGTGCATAAAATCGCTCAGCAGGGCGGGGTCGCTAACGGCGGAGAGCAGCTTGATAAACCCCAGCTGCTGGTAGTCGCTGATGCGCTGGGCCGGACGCAGGTTATCGCTGAGGTCCAGCGCCTGGCGCGCCTGCGACAGCGCGCGCTGATATCCCTGCAGCTGCTGTACCGGCGCCGAAAGGCCGCACAGCAGCGAAAGCCCGTCTTCGCTCTCCGCCAGCGCAATCAGCCACGCCTGGAGCCAGGTTTTCTGCTGATAAAACTCGCCGTCTTCATCCGGGAGGAGGAAGAGAAACATATTGCTGCGTTCGACCAGAGGGTAGGGATTGCCCTGCTGATTGAGCTGTTGCTGCAGACGCTGGCGCACGGTGCGGCGGGCCTGCTGCAGCCAGGCTTCGGCCTGCTCCGGCGGAAACTGGCGAAACAGACGCGGTATCCCCTCAAGGCGCAGCGCCGCCACCCGCAGCGGGCGGGTAAAATCCAACTGCTGGTGGAGCGCGCGCTGATGCAGAATTTGCAGGTCGGGATAGTCGCCGGTTAACAGCTGCAGCAGAATATCGCGCTGCGATTGCAGGGCGTTTTCGCTGCGCACCAGCGCGGTACCGATGCGTTCGGTCACGATCACCATCTTCAGCAGATAGGGCTGTTCGATTAGCGGAATGCCCAGCGCGTCGGCCAGCGCGATCAGGCGCGGCGGGATCGCCTGAATAAAGACGTCGCCGGTGAGGATCACCATGCCGGCGATCCCGCGCTGCTTGCCCTCCATCAGCAAATGGATCAGGTTGTCTTCATCGCGGGGATGGTTGATCCCGGTGATAAACACCAGCTCCCCGCCCATGATCCATTCGGCGATATTTTCATTTTCCGCCACGTAGTACCAGCGAACCGCCAGCTGCAGCCCCTGTTTACCGGCGCGCAGGCGCATGGCGGAGAGCCCCTCCAGGGCGAGGATTTCGCCGACCGTCAGGCTCATGGCTACTGCTCCGCGACCGAATCAGCGGCGGGCTGGCGTTTACTCAGGCGAGTCAGCGCGATATAGGCCAGCGCGGACACGCTAATGCCAACCAGCGGGGCGATCCACGGCGACAGGTAAGCCACCACCGCGCCCACGGCGTAGGCGCCCAGCCCCAGCCAGTTAAAACGCGGCAAACGGGCGGTGTGCAGCAGCGGATAGCGGGCGCCGCGATAAAACCAGTAGTCGGCGAGGATAACGCCGCCGATGGGCGGAATGATGCTGCCCAGCAGCACCAGGAAAGGGATCAGCATTTCATACATACCGCCAATGGCCAGCAAAATCCCGACGCCGGCGGCGACCACGGTCAGGGTGCGGCGACGCTCGCTGCGCAGCAGATGACAGGCGGCGGCCGAGACGTTATAGATCGTCGGCCCCTGAATCGTCAGCAGGTTGAGGCACAGCATCACCACCGCGGCGACCGACAGCCCCTGCAGAATCAGCACCTCGACGATATCGGCCTGCTGGTAGACGATGGCGCACCAGGCGCCGGCGATAATCATCAGCCCGTTGCCGATCAGGAAGCTGCTCATGCTGGCGACGATGGCGGTACGGCTGGAGTTGGCCAGCCGCGTCCAGTTGGTCGCCTGGGTCGCGCCGCTGGCAAAGGTGCCGAATACCATGGTGATGGCCGCCGACCAGGTCATGGTTTCGCCCGGTTCGATTTGGGTCATCGCCTGCCAGCCGCCGGCATGATGGGCGGCGAGATACATCGACACCACCAGCAGAATAAACATCAGCGGTACCGACACGCGCGACAGCGCATCCAGCCCCTTATAGCCCACCAGCGCGGTGACGCAGAACAGGATGCCGAACAGGATCATCAGCGGAATGGTCGTCGCCTCAGGCAGGGCGAGGATTTTGACCAGCGAGATGGCGACCGTCGCGGTGCCCCAGGCGTACCAGCCCAGCTCGGCGAAGCCGAGAATAAAATCGGCGAGCTTGCTGCCGATTTCACCGAAGCAAAAACGGCCCATCAGCACGGTATTCAGCCCGCTGCGCGCGGCGATCCAGCCGAGCGACGCGGCGTACAGGGCCAGCAAAAAGTTACCGATTACCGCAATCCACAGCAGGTTAACGATGGAGAAAGAGACGCCAAGCTTGCCGCCCGCGAACATGGTGCCGGTAAAAAAGGTAAAGCTGAACAGAACCATCGAGATGGAAAATACGCCTTTACGCCCGGAGGCGGGCGCTTCGACGAGCGGAAAATCATTGCTGTTTGACATGGTGGAACCTCTGAGTGGCTATCCGAAAAGCGATCACTGAGGGGTAGCAAGAGGTGTGCCAGAAAAAGCGGGGCAGGGGTAACACAATGGGGTGGGCAGTGTGCACATAAAATGGCGTTATTTAGCCGATGTTTGCCATAAATGTGTGCACAGTGACATGTTTTGCACCGCCGTGGAGCAGGGGGATTGCGCTATTGCGCGCGCATTCCTGTCGGGTGGCGCGAACTGCGGGGAGGGCTAAATCGACAAATGCGGCCAATTTTGCGCCGTTTTCCGGTGGCACGATCCCCCATCTTTTTGACCGCCCGCAGCCGGTAATTTTGGCGCCATGAAAATGCTCAGTTGTATTGTTGTTAAAAAGCGTAATTTCATATTCTTTTCTGATATAACCATTATCAAAGTAAGTCTTTCCTGAAATATTGTTCGCTTGCGCTGGCGATGTTAGTATCGGGTGAATAGCCATTTAGACGGCTAAATATAACATCGCTAAACTAAGGAACTGCTATGTGGCAAGAAAGACTCGCGCAACTGGTCACCACCTGTCACTGGATCGGCGCGAAAGGCTGGGCGCCGGCTACCGGCGGCAATATGTCGGTGCGTCAGGATGAGACCTGGTGCTGGCTCAGCGAGTCGGGGCGCGATAAAGGCAGCCTGACGACGGAGGATTTCCTGCAGGTGGAGATCGCCAGCAACACAGCGCCTTCCGGGCGTAAACCCTCCGCTGAAACCGGCCTGCATACCCTGGTGTATCGCCTGTTCCCGGAGGCGAACGTGGTTCTGCACGTGCATACCGTCAACGCCACCGTGCTGTCGCGGATTGAAAAAGGCGCCACCCTGGCGCTGCAGGGCTATGAAATGCAGAAAACCCTGACCGGCCAGCACAGCCATCTCGACACCGTACCGGTCGCCATTTTTGATAACGACCAGGATATCGACGCTCTGGCGGCGCGTATTGAAGATTATGCCCAGACCCACCCGCTGCGCTACGGCTTCCTGCTGCGCGGCCACGGCCTGACCTGCTGGGGTAAAGACATTAACGAGGCCCGTCGCCAGCTGGAAGGACTGGAGTTTCTCTTCGAATGCGAGCTGATGCGCCGCCGCTACGAACGCGACTAAATTTCTCTTCACCAACGGGTCAGGCATGGATTTTTATCTCGGAATCGATATCGGCACTTCGCGCGTGAAAGCGGTGCTGTTTGATCAACGCTTTCAGGCGTGCGCCAGCGCGGCGCAGAACACCGGCCCGCGGCTGTCGGCCAACGGTGACGCCGAGCAGGACATGGCCCAGCTATGGCAATCGGTGGTGGCGATTCTGCGCGATATCGCCCGGCATCCGGCGCTGCAAAACGGGCGTTTACGCGCCATCGGCCTCGCCGGGCAGGGCGAAGGGGTGTGGCTCAGCGACGCCGAAGGCGAACCGGTCGGGCCGGGTATTCTGTGGAGCGACACCCGCAGCCGCGAGCTGATGAGCGAACTGCTCAGCCGCCCCGGCTTTGACCGCCGTTTCTTTGACGATACCGGCACCCACCTGCAGCCCTGCAACACCAGCATGCAGCTGTGCTGGCTCAAGCATCACCAGCCGGAGCGGTTGGCGGCGGCCCGCTATCTGTTTTTCGCCAAGGACTGGATCCGCTTTCGCCTCACCGGCGTCGCGGCGCTGGATCTCACCGATGCCAGCACCTCTTTGCTGAATCAGCAGAGCGGGAAGCTCTCCACGGTGGTGCTCAATGAGATGGGCCTGGCAGATTTACAACATCTGTTCCCGCCGCTGCTGGCGCCGGACGCGCAGGCGGGCGCGCTGCGTGAAGAAGTCGCGGCGCTCACCGGGCTGCCTGCGGACACGCCGGTGGCGGCCGGCGCGCTGGATGTCTGCAGCGCGGCGCTGGGCTGCGGCGCGGTCAACGACGGCGATATCTACACCATTCTCGGCACCACCTGCTGCACCGGTATCGTCTGCCACGGTCGCCAGTCGGTCAACGAGGGGACGCGCTACGTCACCCACACCGAAGCGGGCAGCTTTATTAACCTTTTTCCGATGCAGGCCGGGACGCCGAACATCGACTGGCTCCAGCAGCAAATCTCGCTGGAGCCGGATTTACGGCAGCTGGAACAGAATATCGCCAGCGTCGAACCGGGCAGCGGCGGCGTCTTCTGGCAGCCCTACCTCAACGGCGAACGCGCGCCGTTCTTTAGCCCCGAGGCGCGGGCCGGTTATTTCGGCATTAGCCAGCACACCACCCGCGCGGAGCTGCAGCGGGCGGTGTTCGAAGGGCTGGCCTACGCCATCGTCGACTCGCTTCAGGGCTACCCGCAGGGCGGCGAACTGTACCTGACCGGCGGCGGCGCGGCTTCGGCGACCTGGCTGCAAATGATTGCCGACTGTACCGGCAGAACGGTGGTTTCCAGTCCTTTCAACGAGCTTAGCGCGCGCGGCGCGGCGATTCTGGCGGCGCGCAGCGTCGATGCCCTCAGCCGCTATCCGGCGCTGGAGCAGACCCGCTATCGGCCCAATCCGCAGGCGCATAGCCGCTACGCTGCGCTCTATCCGGTTTACCGCCTGCTGCGCGAGCAGATGCTCCCGGTGTGGCAGGCCCGCCGCGAGGCGCTTCAACGTATTTCTCAGGAATAACGCATATGAAAATTGTTTTTACCGCCGAACACGCCGGCGACCTCAGCGCTTTTCAGCAACTGGGCGAACTGCGGGTGGAAGGCTGGGCGCTGGGCAAGCCGAAGCTGAGCGCAGGCCAACTGATCGAACTGGCCCACGACGCCGAGGTGCTGGTGACCAGCTATGATGAGGTGACGGAAGCGGTGATCGCCGCCTGCCCGCGTTTACAGGTGATCGCCTGCACGCGCGCCAATCCGGTGAACATCGATACCAAAGCCGCCCAGGCGCGCGGTATCCGCGTGCTCTATACGCCGGGGCGCAACGCCGACGCCGCCGCCGAGCTGACGCTGGGGCTGATGCTGAGCCTGGCGCGGCATATTCCGCAATCGCACGCGGCGCTAAAGCGCGGCGAATTTACCCACGCCGAGAACGCCGCGCAGGCCACCCAGAGCGGGCTGCGCCGCGATGTGGTGTGGGACGTCAGTCCGCAAAGCCCCTATGAAGTGTTTAAAGGCAGCGAGCTGCGCAACAAAACCCTGGGGCTGATCGGTTACGGTAATATTGGCCGCCGGGTGGCGCGTATCGCCCGCGCCTTTGGCATGGCGGTACTGGTGGTGGACCCGTTTGTCGCCGCCGAAGATATCAACGAACCGGGTTTGCAGAAAACGACGCTTGAAGGGCTATTCCGCGAGGCGGATATCGTGAGCCTGCATCTGAGCAGCGGCCCGCACAGCGATGGGTTGGTGAACGCGCAGCTGTTGAATAGCATGAAGCCGGGCGCGCTATTGATTAATACCTCGCGCGCGGCGGTGGTGGACGAAGAAGCGCTGATTCACGCGCTGCGCCACGGCCCGCTGGGCGGCGCGGCGCTGGATGTCTACCATCGCGAGCCGCTGTGGCGCGACCATCCGTTTGTCACCGAGTTTGATAACGTGATTATTACTCCGCATATCGCCGGGGCGACCCGGGAGAGCATTGCTAAGCATACGGCGATGATTGCCGCCGACCTCCAGCGCTATGTCGCCGGAGAGCCGCTGCTCTATCAGTGGCGTTAAGCCGCGCTTGCCGCCGCTCAATGCGGCGGCGAAGCTTGTTATCCGCGACGGTGGGTCGCCATAAACGCCTGCGTATGCTGCCAGTCCACCACGCCGGCATCCGATCCCATCCCGGTCGCCACCAGCGCGGCGACGGCGGAAGCCACCTCGCACGCCGCTTTGACGCTTAACCCCCGGGCCAGCGCGGCAATAAAGCCGCCGCAGTAGCTGTCGCCGCAGCCGGTGGTATCTACGGCATCGACCCGGTACGGCGCGATATGCTCGACGGCGCCATCGCGGGTCAGCAGCCAGGAGCCGTTCTCGCCGTCCTTCAGAATGCAGGTTCCGACGCCAAGCGCAAAGAAAAAGCGGGCGATCGCTTCCGGCTGGGTCTCCCCGGAGAGATACGCCGCTTCTTCAAGGGAAGGCATAAAGTAGTCCACCGACGGCAGCAGCGGGCGCAGCAGATCCAGGGTGCGCGCGTCGGGGGCGATTAAATCAAAGCTGGTGGTGACGCCGCGGGCTTTCGCCGCCTGTAACAGCAGCGCGCTTTGCCCACTGTCCATCGCCGCCAGCAGGCCGCTGCCGCCGTGGTGCAGAAAGCGGCAATCAAGGATCGCGTCAAACTCCTCTTCGCCGACGAAAAGGGCATCGGAGGCCCCCCGACAGTGCAGTGCCGGGCGCTCGCCGTTGGGGCGGATGGGCAGGATCGTCGCCGATGTTTCCTGCTGCGCGGTGCGCTGGATCAGCGAGCAGTCGATCCCCAGGCGCGCGTAGCTGGCGAGGATAAAATCGGCTTTTTCATCTTTGCCGAGGCAGGCCACCGCGGCGGTGCGAATGCCCAGCTTCGCGGCGTTAATATTGGCCCCGGCGGCGGTTCCTGCGGGGTTAAGGCGGATTTGTTCGATAAAGGCTACCCCGCCGCGCGGCGGGATGTCGATAACCGGACGACCGGCGATATCAAGAATAGTCAGGCCGACAAAGACGGCGTCAAAGGTTGCCATGAGAGCTCCGCTTAACGATGGGTCTGGCGCAGACGCGCCAGCCAGAAGGAGAGGGCCAGCGCCACCACCAGAATCACGCCAACCAGCGCGTCTTTCACCAGGTAGTTCAGCCCCATCAGGTTCAGGCCGTTATCGATGATCGCCAGAAATAGCACCCCGCCGAGGGTGCCGGCGATGCTGACCCGACCCAGCCGGTTGAAGGCGGTGCCGATAAAGACCGCGGCGATGGCGTCCATCAGGTAGGCCTGGCCGGCCAGCGGCGTAAACTGGCGCAGGTTGGCGGAGAGAATGACGCCGCCGACGGCGCACAGCGCGGAGGCCGCCACCAGCACCCATAGCATGGTCCGGCGATCGCGGATCCCGGCGATCCGCGCCGCTTCGCCATTCTGGCCGATAGCGCGTACGTATTTGCCGAACAGCGTGCGTTCGGTCATCAGCCAGGCCGCCAGCCACAGCGCCAGCACAATCACCACCGGCGTTGGAATACCGGCGATATTGCCGACCGCCAGATCGTGATACTCCGTCGCCATCCGGCGGTAGGAGATAGAGCCGCCGCCGTCGGTATAGATGCGTTCGGCGCTGCTGGCGATAAACCAGGTGCCGAGGGTGGCGAGGAACGGGCGAATCTGGCAGACCAGGATCAGGAAGGCGTTCAGCAGGCCGATAATCACCCCGCCGAGCAGCGCGCAGCCCACCGCCGCCTGCCACGGCAGGTGCCAGGTTTTGAGCGCCACCAGCGCAAAGGCGGCGCCGAAATCAAGCGCGACGCCGACGGAGAGGTCAATCGCCCCGGCGCTAACGATAAGGGTCATCGCCATCGCCACGATCAGCAAAATCGCGCTGCCCTGCAGCAGATTGGCCCAGTTATCGAAGGTCAAAAATACCGGGTTCGCCCAGCCGAACAGGGCAATCGCCAGCAGGGTAATCCCGCCGAATCCCGCCCGGGAAAGCCACGCCAGCGGGCTGCTGCCGGTTTGACTCGTTGATGGGGTCTTGAGCGTCATCTGGCTCATCAGTTGCCTCCTTTATGTCTGACCGCCGACGCCGCCAGCACCACGAGGATCAGGCCGCCTTTGATCGCGCCCATCCAGAAAATATTCACCCCCAGCAGGCCGAGCCCGTTCGAGAGCGCATTGACCAGTACCGCGCCGAGCAGCGCCCCCCAGATGGTGACCACCCGACGCCGCGAAAACGCCGCGCCGATAAAGGTAGCGAGGACGGTTTCCAGCAGCAGCGGCGTCGCCGTGCCGCTGCTGCTGCCGGAGCCCTGGCTGAGCAGCGGCAAAATCGCCAGGCCGGCGGCGATGCCCGCCAGCAGCCAGACGATAATGGTCAAACGGCGGACGTTGAGCCCGCTCATCTGCGCCATATCGCGGTTACCGCCCACCGCCTGTAAATGCTGGCCGAAGCGGGAGTGGTGGAGCAAAAACTGAAACAACGCGAAGACTGCCAGCAGGTAGATCAGCGGCAAGGGAATGCCGAAGAGATCGTTATCGCGAAAAGCCACCATCAGCGGGTCGTTCACCGCGATGCGCCGCTGTCCGGTCAGCAGGTCGGTCAGCCCGGTGAAGGCCACCGAGGTTGACAGGGTCGCCAGCAGCGGCGGCAGACCCGCCGCCAGCACCAGCGTAGCGTTGACCGCGCCGCAGGCCAGGCTCACGGCAATCAGCAGTAAAAACAGCGCCAGGTACGGGGTGTTCCACTCGGCCATGCCGAGGCTGAGCAGCGCGACGCCGAGCACCGCGATGGCGGGCAGCGACAGGTCGATGCCGCCGGAGACCACATCATCGCCGCCGACGGCAATCACGCAGACCAGGCCAAAGCAGAGGATCGCCAGCGGCACGCTCTGCACCAGCATCATGCTGATATTTTGCCAGCTTAAAAAGAAAGGCGACTGCAGGCTGAGCCAGACCAGCAGCGCAAAAAAGAGAATCAGGGGAAATTTTTCGATAAGCGTCGTGATGCCCGGAAGGGGGCGGCGCTGGATACCTGCACTCATACCTGTTGTTCCTGTCCACCGTTAATCGTCACCAGCAGCGCGTCCAGCGTCAGCCCGCGGGTCGGGAGGTTGGCCACCAGCTCGCCGCGCCACATCACCAGGATGCGGTCGCAAAGGCCCAGCAGCTCCGGCGCGTCGCTGGATGAGACCAGCACGCCGCGACCGCGATCCGCCAGCTCGCGGGTACGCTGATAGATATCGCTGCGCGCGCCGATATCCACCCCGAGGGTGGGTTCATCGAGAATGAAAAGCCGCGCATCGGTGCCCAGCCAGCGGGCGAGAATCGCCTTTTGCTGGTTGCCGCCGCTCATAAAACGCACCGGCAGTTCCGGACGGCCGGGGCGGATGGCGAGCTGTTCGATCCAGCCGCGCGCTTTATCCAGCGCTTTGCCGCGATGCTCCCAGCCGAAAGTGGCGGTTTCCGGTAGCGAAGCCAGATTGATATTGTCGGCGGTGGAGAAGGGGAGAATCAGCCCCTGATGGCGACGGTCGCGCGGCACCAGCGCCAGTCCGGCGCGGGTCGCCTGATACGGCGTCCGCAGCCGCTTCGCCTGGCCGTCGATGCTTATCGTGCCGCTGCGGGGGCGGCGCAGCCCGTAAAGCAGATCGACCAGCACGTCGCGCCCGGCGCCCAGCAGCCCGGCGACGCCGACGATCTCTCCCGGCTGAATATCAAAGCTAATATCGTGCAGCTGCTGACCGTCGCTGAGATGGCGAACCGATAGCACCGGCGCGGCGGCATCGACCTGATACGCGCTGCTCTGGCGAGGGGTATAGAGCTGTTCAATGTCGCGACCGACCATCATTTTAATCAGCGCGTCGGTATTCTGCAGGAGGTCCCGGTCGGGATAGCCGACGACCTCGCCGTTACGCAGCACCGTACCGCGATCGCAAAGGGCGGCGATTTCGTTGAGATAGTGGGAAATATAGAGGATCCCGATCCCCTGCTCGCGAAGGCGCAGAATCGCTGAGGAGACCAGGCTGGCTTCCTGCGCCTCCAGCGGCGCGGTGGGCTCATCGAAGACCACCAGCTTTGCCGCGCCGTCGATCAGCGCCCTGGCGATTTGCACCAGCTTGCGCTCGGCGAGACTGAGGTCGCGGATCAGGCGGCGGGGATTGATGTCCAACTGCCAGCTGTCGCGAAAAAACGCCTGGGTGGCGGAGTTCATTCGCCGTCGGTCCAGCGCCCCCCAGCGGGTGCGATACTCCTGGCCGAGGAACACCGATTCCGCCACGGTAAAGTGCGGGATCAGGTTGAGCTCCTGGTGAATAACGCGGATGCCCAGCGCTTCAATCGCCGCGGGATTGCCGAGCGGCAGCGGCGCGCCGTCCAGCGTGGCGTTGCCGCTATCGGCCCGGTAGACGCCAGCGAGGATTTTTATCAGCGTCGATTTTCCCGCGCCGTTCTCGCCGATCAGGCCGTGAATTTCACCGGGGTTCAGAAGCAGCGTGACCGCATTTAATGCAGTCACGTTGGCAAAGCTTTTGCTGATCTGGTTCATCGCCAGGCCAGCGGCGGGGTTCGTCCCGCCGGAGGATTGAGTGATCACTGCAGTTCGCCATATCCCAGCTGTTTGTAGACCGCTTTCGCCTCCTGCGGGCCTTTCACCGGGACTACCGGAATAAAGGTTTGCAGCGGCAGCTTCTGTTTGTCGAAGTAGCGCGCGACGTTATCGGCGGAGGTCTGGCCAATCAGGTGCGGCTGCTGGGCGACGTTGGCGACGAACGGGCTGCCCGGTTCGGCCATGATCTCCAGGGTTTCCGGGCCGGCGTCGATGGCGGTGACTTTCACGTCTTTATCGCGTCCGGTCTCTTCCAGCGCCTGAACAATACCGATTGCCGGCTGATCCCAGCAGGCCACGTGAATTGCGTCGAGCTTACCTTTCGGGTACTGGCTCAGCAGTTCGAGGGTTTTCTTCCGCGCGTCTTCCGGGGAGTTGGCAAACTGTTCGGCCAGCTCCGGCTGAATAATATGAATATCCGGGTAATCTTTAAGGACATATTTCCACTGGTCGTAACGAATGCCGCAAATACGCAGGGAGCTGGAGAATGCGTTAAATACCGCGACGTTGCCTTTGCCGCCCAGTTCATCGGCCATATAACGACCAATGGTTGACCCTAAAGTGTAGTTATCTGAGGTGGTGTTATTGACCGAATATTTCGAAACGTGGTCTACGGTAAATACCGGAATGCCGGCATCGCGTAGCGCTTTGAATTTAGGCTCAACGGCGCTGTCGCCCAGAATGCTAATTACCGCATCAACCTTACGCGACAGTAAAATATCGTGGTTATTCGCATGAACCTGGTTATCGCGGCCGCCGTCGACGCCGATCGCTTTACCACCCAGTTTCTCTACCTCTTCGGTCGCACCCTTATAGGCTTCACGATCCCAGAAGTGCTGCGTGCCGACCACGGCGACGCCGATGGTTTTTCCCTGAAGCGATAACGCCTCTGCCGCCAGAGCGTTAACGGAGGCAAGCGAGAGCAGGCCCAGCGCGATGGGCAATAATTTCATTTTCTGCGACATTCTTATTATGGTCCTGTGATGGAGGTGGCTGCGGAGCAGTAGCATGACAATAACCGCCACGCAACCTCAAATACAAAATATGTCTAAGTTATATCAACAATGTTATATCGCAGATTTGCCTGAGGAAAACTTAAATTTGTCATCGGCAACCTGAAAATATTTCATGATGCGACTTTATCCATTTTTATTTTGTGGGTTTAATTTGCTTGCCAGTATTATTTATTCAAAACACTATTGCTGCTTAATTATTATTAATGTGGCTCTTTAATATATCGTTTTATGCAATAACCTTGAGTCATTCTTAATGGATAATGCCTTTGATGCAGTGGATTGTATGGCTGCCGATGTTTTATTTTTATTGTTCCGGCGATTTATTATAGCGACCATTATCGGGTGACAAACAACAGGCACTATGAAAAAACAACATAATCTGACCGTGATGCACTGGGGGACCTGGCAGGTCCAGGCCCGTGACGGCAACATTGAGGCGGTGACGCCGGTGCCGTGGGATAAAAATCCCTCACCTATTGGGCAGTCGCTCCCGGATGCGGTCACCAGCAAGACGCGCATTCGCCGTCCGGCGGTGCGCGCCGGCTATCTGCAAAATGGCCCGGCTTCCCGCGAGGGGCGCGGTAAAGAGCCGTTCGTGGAGGTGAGCTGGGAGGTGGCGCTCGATCTGCTGGCGCGCGAACTGAATTCGGTCAAAGCGCGCTGCGGCAATGAAGCGATTTTCGGCGGTTCCTACGGCTGGGCCAGCGCCGGGCGTTTCCATCACGCGCAAAGCCAGCTGCATCGCTTCCTTAAGTGCTTTGGCGGCTATACCGCCAGCACCAATACCTACAGCAGCGCGGCGGGCGAGCGCATCCTGCCGCATATACTCGGTCCGCTGAGCCCGCTGCACCGCCAGCATACCCACTTTTCCGAGCTGGCGCGCGAGTGTCAGCTGTTCGTCGCGTTCGGCGGCCTGCCGCTGCGTAATGCGCAGGTCAACGGCGGCGGCGCCAACGATCATATGCTGAAATACTGGCTGGAAAAGATGCAGGAGCAGGGGACGCGCTTTATTAATATCAGCCCGGTGCGCAATGACCTGAGCGCCGTGGAGAGCGCAGAGTGGCTTGCGGTTCGTCCGGGGACCGACACCGCGCTGCTGCTGGCGCTCTGCTACGTGCTGATTACTGAATCCCTCTACGACAGCGCTTTTGTCGCCAGCCATACCGTGGGCTTCGCACCTTATCGCGCCTACCTGATGGGGGAGCGCGATGGCGTCGCAAAAACGCCGGAATGGGCGGCGGCGATAACCGGTATTGAGGCGCAGCGAATTGCCGCGCTGGCGCGCGAGATGGCGAGCCTGAGCACGATGGTCAATATCTCGTGGTCGATTCAGCGGGCGCGCCAGGGCGAGCAGGCCTACTGGGCGACGGTGGCGCTCACCGCGCTGCTGGGGCAAATCGGTACGCCGGGCGGCGGGTTAGGATTTGGCTACGCCTGTACTAATCTGGCTGGGGCGGCGCGGAAGGCCTTTTCCGGGCCGCGTCTTCCGGCCGGGGATAACGCCGTGAACAGCGTGATTCCGGTGGCGCGTCTTTCCGATATGCTGCTGCATCCGGGCGAAGCGTACGAGTTTGACGGCCAGCATCTGCGCTACCCCGATATTCGTCTCGTCTACTGGGCGGGCGGCAATGCGTTTCATCATCATCAGGATCTTAACCGCCTGTGCGAAGCCTGGCGGCGGCCGGAAACGGTAGTGGTACATGAGCAGTTCTGGACCGCGCAGGCCAAATTTTCCGATATCGTTTTGCCGGCCACCACTTCGCTGGAGCGGGAAGATATCGGCAGCGGCGGTCACGATGGCTTTATGATCGCCATGAGCGCGCAGATCCCGCCGGTGGGCGAAGCGCGCGATGATTACGCCATCTTCTGCGATCTCGCCGAACGGCTGGGGTTCGCTGAGCGTTTTAGCGAGGGGCGCGACGCCGGGCAGTGGCTGCGGCAAATCTACGAAGCGTCGCGGCCGCGCGCGCAGGAAGAAGGGATCGCGTTGCCGTCGTTTGAGGCGTTCTGGCAGCAGGGAGTGCTGGAGTATAGCGCGCCGGAGAAACCGCAGGTCTTTCTGGCGGATTTTCGCGCCGACCCGCAGCGCTATCCGCTCGCCACGCCGTCCGGCAAGATTGAGCTTTTTTCAGAAACTATCGCCGGATTTGGCTATCGCGAGTGCCCAGGCCACCCGTGGTGGGATGAGCAGGAGGCGCAGCGGCAGCGGCAGGAAGCGGCGCGCTGGCCGCTGCACCTGCTCTCCAGCCAGCCGCGCACCCGTCTGCATAGCCAGTACGATCACGGCAGCGTGAGCCGGGCGACGAAAATTGAGGGACGCGAACCGCTGTGGATGCACCCGCAGGATGCGCAGGCGCGGGATATCCGCGAAGGCAGCGTGGTCAAGGTTTATAACGCCCGCGGCGCGATTCTCGCCGGCGTGCACCTGAGCGAGCAGATTTTGCCGGGGGTGGTGCAGATGTCGACCGGCGCCTGGTACGATCCGTTGGATCCGAATGAAAAGGGATCGCTGGATAAGCACGGTAATCCCAACGTGCTCACCGAGGATCGCGGCAGTTCGCGCCTGGGGCAGGGCTGTAGCGCCCAGAGCTGCTGGGTGGAAATTGAGCCATGGCGCGAGGCGCTGCCGCCGGTGACCGCTTTCGATCCGCCGAGGTTTATTGGCGCTTAGGCGCAGGGAATCGCCGGGCGATAGCTGGCCGCCTTGCCCGGCCTACAGGATCATCGCCGTCTGCGGGTCGGCTAGCCCGGACTGGCGCGCCACGCGCGGCCTCCGGGAAAACGCCATGAGAGTGGTGATAAGCCTGTTCACCCGTTGAGTCGCGGCATTACGCCAGCCGCGGGTAGGCGCTGGCGATATCGTCCCCGGTAAACTGGGCAATCCAGCCTTCCGGGTTGTCGAAGATGCGGATGGCGGTGAAGTTGGGCTCAGAACCCATATCAAACCAGTGCGGCGTATGCGCGGGAACCGAAATCAGGTCGTTCTTCTCACACAGGACCTGGAACACCTCATCGCCAATATGCAGGCAAAACAGACCGGCTCCCTCGACGAAGAAGCGCACTTCGTCTTCCCCGTGGGTATGCTCGTTGAGAAACTTTTCCCGCAGCGCCTCTTTTTGCGGATTATCCGCGCGCAGGCTGATCACGTCCCAGCTCTGATAGCCTTTCTCTGCCACCAGCTTATCAATCGCATGCTGATAGGCGGCAATAACCGTTTCTGCGGTTGGCGCCGCGCCTAAATCACGGTCGGCCTGCCAGCGCTCAAAACGGACGCCTTTGGCGTTGAGCTGCTGCTGGATCTCTTCGGCGTCAGTGCTGTGCCAGAGCGAGTTTTGCGGGTCTTTCACGGAAAAAATGGTTAATGCGCTCATGCTGGGATCTGCTCCGGATGAATATCGTCAAAACGCTGAACCTGCGGATGGTGGCTGGCCGGGTCGCGGTCGCCGCGCACCAGCTGTAGGGTGCGGAAACCGGCCTCTTCCGCGGCATCCAGCTCCTGATGAATATCGGACAGGAACAGGATGGCGGCAGGAGGCTGTCCCAGCTGCTCAGCAATGTTGCGGTAGGACTGCGCTTCACGCTTGGCGCCTACCAGGGTATCGAAATAGCCGTTGAACAGATGAGTAATATCACCTTCATCGCTGTAGCCAAATAACAATTTCTGCGCAGCAACGGAGCCTGAGGAATATACATATAAATCAATACCCTGTGACTTCCATTTTTCCAGCGCCGGCAGAACATCCGGATACAGGTGGCCGGTAAAGTCGCCATGAACGTAGCCATCGCGCCAGATAATGCCCTGCAGCGCCTTGAGGGCGGTCGATTTGCGGTCTTCATCCATAAAGGCGAAGAGGGTAGCAATAAGTTCTTCGGCGCCAGCCGCCGGCTGGGCGATCTCTTCGCGCAGGTTATCGAGAATGGTCTTCACCGGCTCGACAAACTGCTGAGCGGTAACGAAACCGGCCAGGCGTTCGCGGGCGTACGGGAACAGAACGTTGTGGACGAAGCGAATGTCGCTGGTGGTGCCTTCAATATCGGTCACGATAGCGCGGATCATGAGTTCTCCAGAGTGAACGGTAGGTCGTGCTGACGGTGGCGTTGTGTTGATAGCGGTTTTTCAATCATAAGCGAAATAACGTTATCATTTAGACGTCTAAGCGTCTTGATTGCCAAATATTAACATCGTGTTATAGTGGCTTCAACAACAGCATCACAAACGGTACAAAAAGAATGAGCAATAAGCCACTGATTCCTGAGAGTAAACTCCCCTCACTGGGCACGACCATTTTTAGCCAAATGAGCGCCCTGGCCCAGCAGCATCAGGCGATTAACCTGTCGCAGGGGTTTCCGGATTTCGACGGCCCACGCTATCTGCAGGAGCGACTGGCATATCATGTGGCGCAGGGGGCCAATCAGTATGCGCCGATGACCGGCGTGGCCGCGCTGCGCGAAGCCATCGTCGATAAAACCGAAGAGCTGTACGGCTACCGTCCCGATGCCAACAGCGACGTGACCGTGACCGCCGGAGCGACGGAAGCGCTGTATGCGGCGATTACCGCCCTGGTGCGCGCCGGCGACGAGGTTATCTGCTTTGACCCAAGCTACGATAGCTATGCCCCGGCGATTGAGCTGTCGGGCGGCGTGCTGAAGCGTATTGCCCTCCAGCCGCCACATTTTCGCGTTGACTGGCAGCAGTTCGCCGCGAGCCTCAGCGACAAAACCCGACTGGTTATCCTCAATACGCCGCACAACCCGTCAGCAACGGTGTGGCTGCGTGAAGATTTTTCCGCGCTATGGCAGGCGATTGCCGATCGTGAAATCTACGTGCTTAGCGATGAAGTTTATGAACATATCTGCTTTGCCGCCGAAGGCCATTCCAGCGTGCTGGCGCATCCGCAGCTGCGCGAACGGGCGGTAGCGGTTTCTTCATTTGGCAAAACCTTTCATATGACCGGCTGGAAGGTCGGCTACTGCGTGGCGCCTGCCGCCATTAGCGCCGAGCTGCGGAAAGTGCATCAGTATCTGACTTTTGCCGTCAATACGCCCGCGCAGCTGGCGATTGCCGATATGCTGCGTCGCGAACCGGAGCATTACCGGCAGCTTCCGGCGTTTTACCGCGAGCGGCGGGATCTGTTTATTGATGCGCTGCGTTCCAGCCGCCTGGAAATTTTGCCCTGCGAAGGGACCTACTTCCTGCTGGCGGACTATAGCGCCGTCTCGGATCTGGATGATGTCAGCTTCTGCCGCTGGTTAACCACTGAAATCGGCGTCGCGGCGATCCCGCTGTCGGTGTTTTGCGCCGATCCGTTCCCGCATAAGCTGATACGCCTGTGCTTTGCCAAACAGCCAGCAACGCTGCTGGCTGCGGCGGAACGTTTGTGTCGTCTGTAGTTATTTAACGGTCCACGCCTGAGAAAATTGACGGTCGCCGAACATCTCCACCAGACCGTTGATTTGCTTCAGGCGCAATACTTCGTCTGAATCCATACCTAACTCTTTGCCGATTTTAGCGTCGGACCAGCCGAGATGCGTCAGTTCCTGGACAATTTCCGACATCGCATGAATCTGATGCCGCCCCCGCGCCCGGTTGTGGCGAATGGTCGCGGCCATCAGAGAATCACGCTTAGCGCCGTTATTGTCCAGGCAGGCGATGGGCAGATAGCCTTTCAGCCGTTTTTTCAGCGCCGCTTTGCCGCTGGCCAGCTCATGGCGATGAAAACCATCGATAATGGCGTAGCGCTCATGCTCCTGTTTCAACACCACCACGGGTTGCGTGAAGCCGTCCGTTTCCAGCGAGGTGAACAACAGGCGCTTTTCTGGCGGCGCAAGGTTATTTGGGTTGTAATCATTAGGCAAAACGTTTTCCTGTTTGACCCACAGTACGCAATCAACCGGTTGTGATTTGAAGGGGCTATATTTATGCAGAGTCTGGCGGAAGGCGTTAAGCGCAGTAATCTTTTCCTCTTCATCTTCCAGCGATTGCAGATAGCGTTCAATAGCCTGGATTAATTGTCGTTGCATAGTATTCCCCATTGCTGGCGCTTCTTATTCATACGCTCGCGATAGCGTTTATATTGATGAGATTTGGTCGGACTAAAAGAGAGCTGGCGGCACCAGTAATCATTGTTCAGGAGAACTTTGCAGATGCGCCGCCATGAGGGGATATCTTTGGAGCCAATATCCGCCGGTTGGGTATCCGGAATATCCGCCATTCCCCGCTTCTGGTACCAGTGCAGATAAACAGCGATTTTATTGCGATAGTGTTCCGCCGTTTTCTCCGGCATGCTATCGAGCAAGAACAGGGCATAGCTTTTCCACGTGTGGTGCTCCGGCTTATCCAGCTTCCGATGACCGTAGAACTGATTATCGTGACCGGCATAGACCCCGCCGCAGTGGACGCCGCTGACGCGCTGGCACATGGCAGCCCAGCGTTCAGGCTCCAGCACATGGTAGAGCCACAGCCCCTGGCGCTGTTCCGGGCCAAAGGGTTCGCAAATACGCATATAGCGCAGCGGAACGCCCGCCTGATACATCAAGTTATAGAGCGGGTTATAGGACAGGCCGCTTTTACCAAACCAGGTCCAGATATCGGCGGTTTTCCAGTCGTAGATAGGATAGATGTACCACGCGTGACCGCCCGGCGCTGAGGTGGTCCAGGGTTTATCGTCGGCAAAGCGAAGCTTACGCTGCGAGGATATGGCGATAAACCGATTAAGCGATTCATCGGCGCGGATGCCGACCATAACCGCCGCGGGACGGTTTTGCGAAAACCAATCGGCAAATTCGCGGACGAACGTTTCAAAGCTCATACCCGATTGATAAAACGGGAAATAGCCGGGATCGGTAATCGCATCTTTCGGCGGTTGGCGCACCCAGTTCGCACCGGGTTCCCAGCACTGCCATTCGGGGTTATATTGGGTCAGCGAGTTTTGCGTGGTGAGGGGCAACGCCACCCAGAAAAATTGCTCAATAACGTCGCGATACTCTTCGCGCATCCTTTCGCAATGCGCAATGGTGCAGGAAAACTGCGCTTCCCAATCAACAAACAGGACGCAAATCTTTTTGCCTGTATGGCGGGCATGCTGCGCCGTGAGATGCAGCATGGTTGTTGAATCTTTACCGCCAGAAAAAGAGACGCAAATACGGGAGAAGTTTTCCATTACCCACTCTATTCTTTGCTGGCTAGCCTGCAGAACGGACTCTGGTAATGGAAGTTTTATAAAAGACACAGCCATTATTCCTTTAATGCGAAAGATACTTTTTACTTATATCATACTCTTTTTGTAATCAAGAGGTTGGTTATTATTCATCAATTTAATGAAATTATTTTAATTATTCGATGGCGTTATTTCTTTCGAAGTCATCGATAAATTTTGCAAACTTTGGATCGTCTATATTTACCCGGTTGTAAATCATGTAAATGTTGATGGCGGGGATCTTAAACGGCGCCTCTATAATTTTAAACTTATTTTGAAAGCTAATGTATTCTAAAATACAGGTCGGCACAAAACCGATTAAATCAGTTTGTTGAATAACATTAAGTATGGCAGTGTATGAATCGCTACTGAAAGCGATTTTTCTATCAGCAAGAATGCCGGCAGCCTGGTTCTGAAAGGATTTAGTTCCCTGATCGTTAGACAGGTAATAAGTAAATCGTTCCTGCAGTATGGCCTTCGTCGTGGTCAGTGATGCCAGCCTGGGATGGTTTTCATTACACACCAGCGAAATGTCCATTTCCTGGATGCGTTTACAGACGGTGGCTCGCGATGACAGCGGCAGAGTGCTGAATACCAGGTCGGCTTTACGGTAGGATAACAAGCTTTCTACCGACTCTCCTGATGCCAGCAGATCGTGATGCTCAACGTACAGGTTTGAATCATTTAATAACATATGAAGCAAATTGGTTGTTTTAGGGGTAATAAAAAGCTGCGGGGCATAAACCACAAGACGTTTCTTTAATTCAGAACGATTGGTCAGATAAATAGTTTGTTCTAATTGATTTAGATTTTTTTCAAGATGATGATGCAGATTAACGCCTACCGTAGTCGGCGTTATCCCTTTACCTGAACGAACGAATAGCGGGTCATTGAGCTGGTTACGTAGACGCTGGAGAGATTGACTGACGGCAGAGGGGGTAATAAATAGCGTTTCCGCCGCTTTACTGATGCTTAAGTGCTGGTAAATACATTCAAAAATAACGAGTAGGTTCAGATCGAATTTCTTGAGATCGTAAAGATTAGCCATTTTCAACGTCCTGTTAAGCTGGCGGTAAGAAAAATAGATTATTATATGGTCGCATCATATTTGCTGGGTGAATATTTGTTTCTTATTATTTATTACTCGCGTCGTCATTAAGTTTATCTAAATATATACCACCGTCGTACATTCCGCCAGATCCTTTTGTTTACCGCAACGCCTAAGGCTGAAGGGCGTTTATGAAGTCTGACTTTACCTCCTTCATAATCTGTAGTTTTTCTTTATCTGCGGCCTAATCGCGTGTTGAAGCCTATTTTCGTTATCATAGGGTCAATTACCGTTATGACGTTGACGCCGGTATCGTTTATCAACCGATGAGGGTCATTAAGGCGCTTCCTATGTGCCGGCCGGGAGGAAGCTCATCGCGGAAGCCGGGGATTCAGATCCGTATGAACAGGGGGCAATTTAGTGAAGACCTGTAAAATCAATGATAAAAGCCAGGGCTGCGGTAAAACCTATTACAGCCATAGGTAAGACCTGAAGACGCATGGATTGCCCTTTCGTTCAGCGGGTGATGTAATCGCTGAGCTGTTACATTAAGGTGTAGAGCGCAACACATTGCCAGCTACTGGCGCTGAACCTACCTGCGGGTGTTTCAGGTAACGGGGCCGCCTGCGAGGGCGGCCTTTTTACTTTTCAGCGCATATCATGCGAAACGCGGCAGAAGTTTGCCATCGCGTTGACAGGTTCACAAAGTTGTCTTGTTCCGGTTGTTAGATAACGCTTATTGATTCGATAATGCAAACGCATTGGTCGAGTCAGGAAAAATTCGTTAACTTAGACCTCAACGAAAACACGGAGGAAGTATAGATGTCCTTAATTAATACCAAAATCAAACCTTTCAAAAACCAGGCGTTCAAAAACGGTGAATTCATCGAAGTAACCGAGAAAGATACCGAAGGCCGCTGGAGCGTCTTCTTCTTCTACCCGGCTGACTTCACTTTCGTTTGCCCGACCGAACTGGGCGACGTCGCAGACCATTACGAAGAACTGCAGAAGCTGGGCGTAGACGTGTACTCCGTCTCTACCGACACCCACTTCACCCACAAAGCGTGGCACAGCAGCTCTGAAACCATCGCCAAAATCAAATACGCGATGATCGGCGACCCGACTGGCGCCCTGACCCGTAACTTCGACAACATGCGTGAAGATGAAGGTCTGGCAGATCGCGCCACCTTCGTTGTTGACCCGCAGGGTGTTATCCAGGCTATCGAAGTTACCGCTGAAGGTATCGGCCGCGACGCGTCTGACCTGCTGCGCAAAATCAAAGCAGCTCAGTACGTAGCTTCTCACCCAGGCGAAGTTTGCCCGGCTAAGTGGAAAGAAGGCGAAGCGACTCTGGCTCCATCCCTGGACCTGGTCGGCAAAATCTAAATTTCCATCGTCTTTCACGCCATAGCTGCGTTGGCGTCGCCTGCTCACCCCGGTCGCTTACTTCAGTAAGCTCCCGGGGATTCTCAGGCTCGCCGCCTTGCTCTGACGCGAAATAGTTTGGAAATTATTTCAGTCATGGGCGCACCGGCGCCCGTTTTATTCCAACACCATGATGCAAGCGTATTCAGGCTGCCTGGACGAGGCCGCTTGCATGATGATGTTTTAAGCCCAGGAGATAAAAATGCTCGACACCAACATGAAAACCCAGCTCAAGGCTTACCTTGAGAAGCTGACTAAACCTGTTGAGCTGATTGCCACGCTGGATGACGGCGCTAAATCGGCAGAAATCAGGGAACTGCTGGCTGAAATTGCTGAACTCTCAGATAAAGTCACCTTCAAAGAAGATAACGGCCTGGCGGTGCGTAAGCCGTCATTCCTGATTACCAACCCCGGCTCCAGCCAGGGACCGCGCTTTGCCGGCTCTCCGCTGGGACATGAATTCACCTCTTTGGTTCTGGCTCTGCTGTGGACCGGCGGTCATCCGTCAAAAGAAGCCCAGACCCTGCTGGAGCAGATCCGCAATATCGACGGCGATTTTGAATTCGAAACCTACTATTCGCTTTCATGCCATAACTGCCCGGATGTGGTTCAGGCGCTGAACCTGATGGCGGTACTGAACCCGCGCATCAAGCACACGGCGATTGACGGCGGAACGTATCAAAATGAAATCACCGAACGCAACGTGATGGGCGTACCGGCGGTATTTATGAACGGTAAGGAATTTGGTCAGGGCCGCATGACGCTGACTGAAATCGTGGCTAAAGTGGATACCGGTGCGGAAAAACGTGCGGCGGAAGAGCTGAATAAACGTGAAGCCTACGATGTTTTAATCGTCGGTTCCGGCCCGTCCGGCGCAGCTGCAGCCGTTTACTCCGCGCGCAAAGGCATTCGTACCGGCCTGATGGGCGAGCGTTTTGGCGGCCAGGTGCTGGATACCGTGGATATCGAAAACTATATCTCAGTACCTAAAACGGAAGGCCAGAAACTGGCTGGCGCATTAAAAGCGCACGTTAGCGAATACGATGTTGATGTTATCGATTCCCAGAGCGCCTCAAAACTGATCCCTGCGGCGGTTGAAGGCGGTCTGCATCAGATTGAAACCGCCTCCGGCGCGGTGCTGAAAGCGCGCAGCGTGATCATTGCCACCGGCGCGAAATGGCGTAACATGAACGTGCCGGGTGAGGATCAGTATCGTACCAAGGGCGTAACCTACTGCCCGCACTGCGACGGCCCGCTGTTTAAAGGCAAGCGCGTGGCGGTGATCGGCGGCGGTAACTCCGGTGTGGAAGCGGCAATCGATCTGGCAGGCGTTGTTGAGCATGTTACTCTGCTGGAGTTCGCGCCGGAAATGAAGGCCGACCAGGTTCTGCAGGATAAAGTGCGTAGCCTGAAAAACGTCGATATCATCCTTAACGCGCAGACCACAGAAGTGGTGGGCGACGGCAGCAAAGTCACCGGCCTGCAGTACCGCGACCGGGTGAGCGGCGATGAACACCACGTGGCGCTGGCGGGGATCTTCGTTCAGATAGGTCTGCTGCCGAATACCAACTGGCTGGAAGGCGCGATTGAGCGCAACCGCATGGGTGAAATCATCATTGATGCGAAATGTGAAACCAACGTGAAGGGCGTTTTCGCCGCCGGCGACTGCACGACCGTTCCGTATAAACAGATCATTATCGCCACCGGCGAAGGTGCGAAGGCGTCGCTGAGCTCGTTCGATTACCTGATTCGCACTAAAACTGCATAATTCATAATAAAGTAAGACTCAACCTGCACAGTAAAGAGGCTACCCTTGGGTAGCCTCTTTTTTTAGCTCGCTGGAGTTATCTGACCACCATCACCGGAATATGGGCATGACGAATCACGCTTGAGGCGTTGGAGCCCAGCAGGTGCGTGCTGATGGAAGGATTGCGGGAGCCAATCACGACCACATCGGCTTTTATTTCATTGGCCAGTTCATTGACCATATCGCGCACGTTGCCAAAGCGGACGTGCATTTTGATTCGCGACGGGTCAATGCTGAAATGTCCGGCCATCGTTTTCAGGCGCGTTTCTGCTTCGTGCTGCAAGTGCTCTTCAAAGCGGCGCAGGTCGGCGGTAAAACGACTCATCGTGAAGCTTGATGAGCCGGGTAGCACGTGGAGAAGATGGATAACCCCGTCCTGCTGGGCTAAAAACTCGGCATGGCGAACGGCTTTATCGCTTAACTCCATTTCAAAGACATCAACGGGCATAATGATTGTTTTATACATATGCATTCCTCCTTGTTCGTCTGCTTTTATATCAACACATTATAGGAAAGTATTGTGCCATTCAGGTCGCAAAATTGTCAGATCGGCTGGAGTGCGGCGTAAAAGTTTGTCAAATGAGAAGTGAAGAGTGAAAAGCTCAGAAAGAGGATGTAGATACATCCTCTGGATAAAGCGTGAAACGCCTCAGGCAGGAAGGGGGTTAACGGTGGAAATCGCCAGCGGCTTCCGGCTGATAGAGCAGTTCCAGCACTTCAAGGTGCGTTGAGGTGCCGCCCGGTAATTCCCAGTGGATCGCGCTGCCGACTTTTAATCCCAGCAGGGCGGCGCCAACCGGGGCCATAACCGATAGCTGAGTGGCGCTATCCGTTACCTGGGCCGGGAAAACCAGGGTGCGGATGCGCTCTTCGCCGGTTGTTAAATCGCGAAACCTGACCTGGCTATTCATGCTGACAACATCATGCGGCATGGCTTCAGGGGCCAGCATTTGCGCGCGGTCAAGCTCGTCATTTAGCGCGTCCGCGACCGGCGAGTTGGCGAAAGCCGGCTGTTCCAGCAGCCTGTCAATGCGCTCTGCGTCAAGTTCATTAATGATGATTGCGGGTCTGGTCATCTCATACTCCATGTTATCCAGGAACCTGTCCGTAAAAGAAAACCCTCACCGAAAATGGCAAGGGTTAATGTCCTCTCATCATACTGAGACTTGCTGGTGGTTTGAAGTGATTAAACGCACATTCATTAACGAACGATAGCTAAGTCGTATAAAACCTAGCCGGCTTTATCCAGCAGAAATTGCTTACCGCAGTTTCCCGGATGGGGCTGGGGTAAGAGTGAGTTAGCGGATAACGGGGCATTGATGGCCGCGGCTTTGATGGAGATTTGCATCTCTGTCAGATAGGCGGGGTTGCCGTTGCAGGTCAACTTGAACGCCTTAACGTTCTGTTTTCCATAGGCCTGAGCGACCGCGGCGTTGAAGTCATCCCGGCTAACGGTTTGCCCGTAATGTTTGGCCAGGAAAGCGCCAAGAGGCCCTTGCTTAATTTCGCCGTTCAGGCGCACCATGGCGCCGAAATAGTTGTCAGGATCAAACCCAAAGCAAACGCCATGCTTGGCGTATTCATAACGTTCAAGGCATGAGTTGCCGCCCGAACCCGGCATGACGCCGTTAAGTTTATTTGCCATTTCCAGCGATAGACCGGTTTCCGCCGCCCGACATTTTTGCCCGGCTTTCGCTTCAGGCATGTTGGGAACAGGGCGGGTCGCGCAGCCAAAACGCATCCAGCGGCGCTCGTCCACTCCGCGCGCGGCAATGGATTTTGGCAGGCTCGGCCACAGGCCGTGAACGGTGAGGAAATCGGCTTTATTGCTGAGTTCCTGCTGCAGGCGACACTCTTCCGGCTCGCCGCGGTTTCGGTCTTGCATACTTTGGCAGAACCCCGTTTGCCAGGAGAGAGCCAGCACGTAGCGGTCAAAATCACCGTATTGCGTGGCGATCAGCGGATCCGCGCTGACCTGGGCGGCGCTAAGCAAAAGGGCAATGGCGACGAAATCCTTCCTGAACATTTTTATTCCTGATGACGAATGGTCATTGATAACATTGCGTTATTAAAGCATAAAAAAGGCGCCAACAGGCGCCTTTTCACAGGGTTTCACCGTTAGCGGATTGCGCTGCCGGGAACCAGCACTTCGGTGGCGATAATCACCACTAACAAACCCACCAGAACAGGGACAGAGGTCCGTTTTACCACCTCAAACGGCGAAATTTTTGCCATCCCGGCGACGGCGACCACCACGCCGGATACCGGCGAAATGGTTCGGCCAAGGTTAGACGCCTGCAGCATCGGAATCGAAAGATAAGCCGGATTGATACCGGAAGAGTGCGCCAGCTTCGGGATCATCTCAACGAAAGCATAGAAGGGGGCATTACCAGAGCCTGTGGTCATCGCCGCCAGCATGGTCAGAATGACCAGTACCAGCATCAGAATAATACTGGCGGAGCCGAAAGAAGTCGCAATGGAGATCAGGCCGTTAATAAAGCCAATGGTACTCAGCCCCTGAGCAAAGACGCCGGCGGCAACCAGCAGCATCACCACTCCGGCAAACGCGTCAGCCATGCCGCGATACGCCGCCTCCAGGCCGTTAAACACATTTTTGGTGTTAAAGCCGCGGCAGAATTCCAGAACCGCCGCCAGCAGCATGCAGAGAACAAGGATAGTGATGATATGCAGCTCTGGGCCCCATTTGCCGTCGAAAATCAGTACTCCGATTATCGGGGTAAACGGCAAAATGGCGTAGAAGGCGGGAGCGGTGGTGGTTATCTCGTTTACATCGAGCATTTCATGGGCGACGTTTTCTTTTTTATCCAGGTAGCGCTGCCAGAAAAAGTGAGCGATCGCCATGCAGATAATGGCGACAATCGAGATAGGCAGCGTGGTTTTAAAGGCAAAGTCAATCAGCGGCATTTCGGCGGCCTTAGCGGCCAGCACGACATCGCCGGAGGTCGGGGACAGAATAATCGCCGCCGGAGAGGCGCAAATAGCGGCGGCGGCACCGCGGCTGATGCCAACGTTGACCATGACCGGGAACAGCGTCGCCATCAGCAGCACCCCCAGACCGGTTGCCGAGGAGACGGCCAGCGACATCAGGCAGGCAACGAAATAGGCGGCGATCATCAGTAGATAGGGTGAGTTAATGAAGCGCAGCGGTTTCGACGCCAGCTTCACCACCATGTCATTGGCGCCGATGTGCGTCATATAGGTCGCGAACCCGCAGAGCATCATGATCATCATGCCGAGGTCGCCGCCGCGGCTCATAAGCAGTATCTTGATATATTCAACAATATCGGTGGCGGAGTAACCGGTGCTCTTTGCGTCGCCAGGTAAAATCTTATGCCCCATTAGCGCACTGGCGATGAGTAATACTAAGCCACCGACGAACAGCACGCCGGTGGCGGAATAGCCTTTAATGATGTAGCGGGCGACGCCCACAATGACCACAATCCCAATCAGGATCTCTACTAGCGTAAGCATTCTTTTACCCCTAAACCATTAACCCAAAGAATCTGCTGATAAATAAAGCGAAGGAAAAATTAAGTGAGCGAATGTGCCTAAAAAACGGGCGAAACTCGCTGATGCAAATCAATAAATCGATGAGAATCCCTCTCTGACGGTACAAGGCCCGCATAGTTAAACGTCAGGCGAGGGGGATTTCAGATTTTTTGTACCGGGCAAATCAAGAGTTTGCCTAATTCCGTTAAGGTAGTATTAAGTTTATCTTTGCTATCTTACTCCGCTTTAAAAATGATACTGGTAAGAGAACGTGTTAATGCGACGTCGATTTATAGGATTTTTTCTTGGATGCCTGGGCCTGCTGCTATCATCCACCTCCGCTAACGCATCGTTTAGCTCGACGCTTCGCGACGGCTACAATACGCTAAGCGATAACGTCTCGCAGACGTGGAATGAGCCTGAGCACTACGATCTTTATATCCCCGCGGTGACTTGGCATGCCCGTTTCGCCTACGATAAAGAGAAAACGGACCGCTATAACGAACGCCCGTGGGGCGCCGGCTTCGGGGTCTCGCGCTGGGACAATAAAGGGAACTGGCATGGCATCTATCTGATGGCTTTTAAAGACTCTTATAACAAATGGGAGCCTATCGGCGGCTATGGCTGGGAGAAGACCTGGCGTCCGCTGGCGGACGATAATTTCCACCTTGGTCTGGGCTACACGCTTGGCGTGACGGCGCGTGATAACTGGAAATATATCCCGATTCCGGTCGTGCTGCCCCTGGCTTCCATCGGTTACGGCCCGGCAACGTTCCAGATGACCTATATACCCGGTACCTACAACAACGGTAACGTTTACTTTGCCTGGGCGCGCATTCAGTTTTGATGCGAATTTTGATAGCCATAAAAGAGATAAGCGGACTGTCTTGTGGAAAAACAAAGACTAAAGGGAACGAGGTACAAAAAGATAGAGACTTTTATCACTTTTTAGCAAAGTTGCGCTGGACAAAAGGTACCACAATTGGTGTACTGATACCCGACACAGTATTAGTGTCGATTTTTTCATATAAAGGTAATTTTGATGTCTAAGATTAAAGGTAACGTTAAGTGGTTTAATGAGTCCAAAGGATTCGGTTTCATTACTCCGGAAGATGGCAGCAAAGATGTATTCGTACATTTCTCTGCAATCCAGTCCAACGGTTTCAAAACTCTGGCTGAAGGTCAGCGCGTAGAGTTCGAAATCACTAACGGTGCCAAAGGCCCTTCTGCTGCAAACGTAATGCCTATCTAAGCAACGCGTCAGTAGAATATAAAAACCCGCTCATGGCGGGTTTTTTTTTGCCTGCGGTTAGCGGCTGGCGGCATGAGAGAACAGCCAGAACGCAGCGGCGGTCATGGCAAATGAGCCTAATAAGTTGACGAGTACGTTGAGTAACGCCCAGCTAAAGCGCCCCTGCTGCAGGAGAAACACCACCTCGGCGGAGAAAGTGGAGAAGGTGGTCAGCCCGCCGCAAAAGCCAGTGGTGATAAGCAGCTTCCACATCGGATCGATATCCGTCAGGCGATTAAACCATGCCAGCCCTGCGCCGATAATAAAAGCGCCCAGCAGGTTAGCGGTGAGCGTACCAATGGGGATAGCATGATGCATGGGGTTAAACTTCATACCCAGCCACCAGCGCAAAACGCTGCCGGTGCCGCCGCCAAGAAACACAGCCAAAAGGAGTTGCAACACGGTCATTCCCTGTTTATTGATCGAGACTAAACTTCGAGTGTAGCGCGCGAAAGACCTCACTGGCTACGACTAACCTGATGGGAGAGAAAAGATGTTTGTTGCTGCCGGACAATTTGCCGTAACGCCGGACTGGACGGGAAACGCGCAGACCTGCGTCAGCATGATGCGCCAGGCCGCGGAGCGGGGGGCGTCGCTTCTGGTTCTGCCTGAGGCGTTGCTGGCGCGAGACGATAACGATGCGGATTTATCGGTTAAATCCGCCCAGCAGCTGGATGGCGGCTTCTTACAGCTCTTGCTGGCGGAGAGCGAAAACAGCGCGTTGACGACGGTGCTGACCCTGCATATCCCTTCCGGCGAAGGTCGAGCGACGAATACGCTGGTGGCCCTGCGTCAGGGGAAGATTGTGGCGCAATATCAGAAACTGCATCTCTATGATGCGTTCAATATCCAGGAATCCAGGCTGGTCGATGCCGGGTGGCAAATTCCGCCGCTGATCGAAGTCGACGGGATGCGCGTCGGGCTGATGACCTGCTACGATTTACGTTTCCCTGAGCTGGCGCTGTCGTTAGCGCTCAGCGGCGCGCAGCTCATAGTGTTGCCTGCCGCGTGGGTAAAAGGGCCGCTGAAGGAACATCACTGGGCGACGCTGCTGGCGGCGCGGGCGCTGGATACAACCTGCTATATTGTCGCCGCAGGAGAGTGCGGGACGCGTAATATCGGTCAAAGCCGTATTATCGACCCCTTAGGGACAACGCTTGCCGGGGCGGGAGAGCGGCCGCAGTTGATTTTTGCCGAACTTTCAGCTGATTATATTCAGCAGGTACGCGAGCGCCTGCCGGTGTTGCGCAATCGCCGCTTTGCGCCACCGCAATTATTATGACGTTTTTTTAAACAAGGCTTGATTCACCTTGTTACAGATTGCTATTGTGTCCGCGCGTCAAATAGCCGTTAATTGTATGCGTGTATGATGGCGTATTCGCAGCTTGTATTAGAGAAGAAGGTTAGCTATGGGTGAGATTAGTATTACCAAACTGCTGGTAGTCGCAGCGCTGATTATCCTGGTGTTTGGTACCAAAAAGTTACGCACGCTGGGTGGAGACCTGGGCTCGGCTATCAAAGGCTTTAAAAAAGCCATGAGCGATGATGATGACAGTGCGAAGAAGACCAGTGCTGAAGAAGCGCCGGCACAGAAGCTCTCTCATAAAGAGTAATTCGCGACGAGTTTCCTGATGAAGGAGGCTCGCTTCCGACGGGGAGACCGCGTCGGCAAAGAGGCCACAGCGTTAACGCTGCGGCCTCTTTATGTTATATGCACGAAGTTTCGCCGAAAAAGATGCAACCAACTGTTACCGCGTCGGGTTTTTTACTGAGTAATGGAATGCATCGGCAGGATGGGCCGCAGCGCGAAAAATATTACGCCGCGGCCGGAGGGGTTACTTCACTTCCATGCCTTTGGCCTGCAGGTCGGCATGATAGGATGAACGAACGAACGGGCCGCAGGCAGCATGGGTAAAGCCCATGGCCATCGCTTCGGCTTTCATCTCTTCGAACTCATCCGGGCTCACGTAGCGCTGTACCGGCAGGTGATGGCGGCTCGGCTGCAAATACTGGCCTAACGTCAGCATGGTGACGCCGTGGCGACGCAGATCGCGCATCACTTCAACGATTTCAGCGTTGGTTTCGCCTAAACCAACCATCAGGCCTGATTTAGTCGGGATCTCTGGATGCGCTTCTTTAAAGCGTTCCAGCAGCTTCAGCGACCAGTTGTAGTCGGCGCCCGGGCGTACCTGGCGATACAGGCGCGGCACGTTTTCCAGGTTATGGTTAAACACGTCCGGCGGCGTCGCCTGGAGGATTTCCAGCGCACGATCCATACGGCCGCGGAAGTCCGGTACCAGGGTTTCAATTTTAATCGTCGGGCTTTTTTCACGAATCGCTTTGATGCAGTCGGCAAAGTGCTGAGCGCCGCCATCGCGCAGATCGTCACGATCCACGGAAGTCACCACCACATAGCGCAGCGCCATATCGGCGATGGTTTGCGCCAGCTTCTGCGGCTCGTTGGCGTCCGGCGTCACCGGGCGACCGTGGGCAACATCGCAGAACGGGCAACGGCGGGTACAGATGGCGCCCAGAATCATAAAGGTTGCCGTTCCGTGGTTAAAACATTCCGCGAGGTTGGGGCAAGAGGCTTCTTCGCACACGGAGTGCAGGCCGTTCTTACGCATCGCTGCCTTGATCCCCTGGATACGGGACGAGTCAGCCGGAAGTTTGATTTTCATCCATTCCGGTTTTCTGAGCAGAGCTTCACGCTCAGTTGCCACGTTTTTCACCGGGATAAGGGCCATTTTATCGGCATCGCGGTATTTAACACCGCGTTCCATCACAATGGGTTTACTCATAGCGTGCGTGTTCCAGTTGCGAGTGACGAAGGAAAGCGAATCAATTCAAGTAAATGTTGCATTTATCAACTATTTTTGAATTAAACGCAGGCAGTATATCATTGATACGGGGGATAAAGCAGCCTGCTGGCCGGCAAATTGTAAAATAGTTGTTGTTTTATGCTTTTCCCTCACGTGCTTTATCGACTAAAAAGCCTGGCGAATCGTCTCGACGATCTCTTTCAACAAGGGCTCCTGCGCGCTGAGCTTGTTATAGTGCAGCGCAATATCAATTCTTTCTTCCCGTAGAGGCGGAAAATCGATCATTTTTAAGGGCCAAATCTTCTCGACCAGCGAGAACATTCCGGACGTGATTAGCCCCAGCATATCGCTGTCGTTGACCAGGGCTGCCTGAGTTAACAGATTGTAGCTGCTGAACCCATAGCGACGTTCGCCGAGATGCTCCTGCAGGTGGCGCAGGATGGTCGTATAGCGCTGGCCTTCAGGCTGCAGAAGCGCGAATTCATATTGACTCAGGTTTGCTGAGGTTGCCGGCAGCGCCAGGGCCGGATGCCCTGCCCGGCAGAAGATATGTACGCTATCCTGAAACAGCACATGGTGCGTAATCGCCTGCCCGCTATGGGGGAAGCTGTCAATCAGCAGGTCAACCTGACGCTGGTTTAACTGGCTGGCCGCGTCGGTGATGGCGACATTGTGCAGCAAAATCTGGGGAAAGACGCTCCGCAGCTGTCTGGTGATAACCGGCATGATCAACGCGCCAATGGCCGGCGAGGTAGCCACGGTTATCACCCGCTCGCTACGGGTATTTCCGGTTAAATCCAGGGCGTTGAGAAATGCTTCCATACCCTGGCTAATATGCTTATGAAGATGCGAGGCATAAGCCGTTGGCGTCACGCCCTGGCCCTTACGGATAAAAAGCGGGTCAGGGAAGAGGGCGCGCAGTTTGTTGATGGACTGACTAATCGCAGAGGGCGTGATATTCAGTATTTTGGCCGCGTTGACGATACCTTTATGGACGTAAACCGCTTCAAAAATAGTGAGTAAATTGAGATCAATATTACGCAGAATGCGAAACATCTGTCGATCGTGGCGATCGTCAAGGCGTTCGGTTGGTTCTGGCTGAGAGTTATTTTCGTCCACTCTATATTTCCGCTAGTGATGATTAGCACCATTATAGCGGGCACAATGATTTTATTAGTGATAATTGATTGCAAAAATAAAGACTTAATCCAGCCTGATGGAAAAATGTGACGTCCCGCGCTCACGGGACGTGATGGCTAGCGGGATCGAATAAATTCCGCCGGCGGATCGTTCAGTAAAGCCAGCAAATTGGCGGCGAGGCGTGGCGCGACGGTATCCGTACGAGCATCAGGCCGCCACTGGCGCATCTGCGTCATCTCCATTCCGGCATAACCGCATGGGTTAATCCTGAGGAATGGTGACAGATCCATGTTGATATTCAGCGCCAGACCGTGGAATGAGCAACCTTTGCGGATGCGCAAACCCAGAGAGCAGATCTTCTGTTCGCCCACGTAGACGCCGGGCGCGTCTGCCCGCGGGTGCGATTCAATACCATACTCCGCCAGGGTGTTAACGACAGTTTGCTCTAAAAGAGTCACCAGCTCACGCACGCCCAGCTTGCGGCGTTTAAGATTCAGCAGAACGTACATCACCTGCTGTCCGGGGCCATGATAGGTGACCTGTCCGCCGCGATCGCTCTGAATAACCGGTATCTCGCCGGGGACCAGAACATGTTCAGCCTTTCCGGCCTGACCCTGCGTGAACACCGGATGATGCTCCACCAGCCAGATTTCATCCAGGGTGGCATCGTCGCGACTATCGGTAAACTCATGCATTGCCTGCGAGACAGGTTCGTAAGGTTGCAGGCCGAGCTGGCGGATGAGGATTTTATTGTGCTGCAAAACAACGTCTCCGCAGAGAGAGAATGATTTGAGTGGGGGAGTATATCACAGCGAGAAAGACCCGGCGCAGGGCCGGGTCGGGGGAATCGATTTACAGCACCATCCGTACGATTTCAATATTGCCCAGTTCTTCATACAGGGTTTCTACCTGCTCAATGTGGGTTGCATTGATGGTAATAGAGACTGAGTGGTAGTTGCCTTTGCTGCTGGGTTTTACCGTCGGAGAGTAATCACCTGGTGCATGGCGCTGTACCACTTCAACCACCTGGTCAACCAGCTCCGGCAACGCCTGTCCCATTACTTTGTAAGTAAATGGAGTAGGGAATTCAAGCAGTTCGTTAAGTTTGGTTTTCATGTCAGCTCCGGTGTTACAACAAAAAATAATAACTCCCACGACGTGTGGGAGTTATCAGGATATCTAGTATATGGGGATGTAAATCACACTTTCAAGTGGTCGATTTTTAACCAAACCAGTGATGGAACATTAACTTAATGTAATCAATGATTTTGCCGAAGAAATTGCCTTCCGGGATTTCCTGCAGTACGACCAGAGGGCGCTGATCGATCGTTTTGCCATCCAGCTGGAAGTTAATCGTGCCGACCACCTGATTTTTCTGCAGCGGCGCATGCAGCTCGGCGTTATTTAGCACGTAGCTGGCCTTCAGATCTTTCATGCGGCCGCGCGGGATAGTCAGATAAACGTCTTTATCCACGCCGAGAGAGGCGCGATCGCTATCGCCGAACCAGGCGGGTTCAGAGGCGAACTCTTTACCGGCTTTAATCGGGTTAACGGTTTCGAAGAAGCGGAAGCCCCAGGTCAGCAGCTTTTTGCTTTCGGACTCGCGGCCTTTGTAAGTACGGCCGCCCATTACGGCGGAGATCAGGCGCATCTGGCCTTCGGTTGCGGAAGCCACGAGGTTATAGCCCGCTTTGTCGGTATGGCCGGTTTTAATCCCGTCGACGTTCAGGCTGTTGTCCCACAGTAGTCCGTTGCGGTTGAGCTGGCGAATACCGTTGAAGGTAAACTCTTTTTCTTTATAGATGGTGTATTCGTTCGGGACATCGCGCACCAGCGCCTGGCCAATAAGCGCCATGTCGCGCGCGGAGCTGAACTGACCATCGGCATCCAGGCCGTGAACGGTCTGGAAGTGGGTGTTTTTCAGGCCAAGGGCGTTAACGTAGTTGTTCATCAGGCTGACGAAGGCATCCTGGCTACCGGCGACGTAGTCGGCCATCGCCACGCAGGCGTCGTTGCCGGACTGCAGGTTGATACCGCGGATCAGCTGGGAAACCGGCACTTGCATACCCGGTTTAAGGAACATCAACGAGGAGCCTTTAAAGACCGGGTTGCCGGTCGCCCATGCGTCGTTACCCACGGTGACCAGATCGGACTCTTTAAACTTGCCCGCCTTCATGGCCTGACCAATCACATAGCTGGTCATCATCTTGGTCAGACTTGCCGGGTCACGGCGGGAGTCGGCGTTGTTTTCTGCCAGTACTTTGCCTGAGTTGTAATCGATAAGAATCCAGGATTCGGCGTCAATCTGCGGGGCGCCTGGGATCATAGTTTTGATATTCAGGTCATCGGCGCGGGCAGCGGAGGACAGCGCTGCCACGGAGAGCGCCGTAACGAGTAAACGAGCGGTAAAAGAGGTCTTCATGGTCTGAACAACGGCATCCGTGATGGAGTTAAAAAAGTGCCTTACTATAACAAACGCACTACGAACCAGCATCCGACATTGCGCACGACTTTGTTAATGACTTTGTCATGCGCAACGAGCAGGGGACGCGGGTGCGATGCCTTTAGTTGGCGCGAGTAATAAATGACTGCAGCTGAGCTTCGCTTTGCAGACGCTGCTGGATCGTGCTGGCCTGCGCTTTGCTGCTGAATGGGCCGAGCTGAATCCGCCATACCGCGCCGTTTTGCGTGACGCGGCCCGGGACGGAAAATTGCTGGCTCAGACGCTGCTGGTACTGCTGGGCGCGCGATTGATCGCTGACGGCGCCGACCTGCACGACGAAATCTCCGCCGGCGCTGGCCGCTGCGGCAGGCGTCACGGCGGCAGTGGCGGCTACGGCAGGCGCAACGCTGCCTTGTACTGAGCCTGGCGCGGTAACCGGCGCGGTTTGCACGACAGGCTCGCTGCCTTCCAGCACGCCGTTATTCAGCGGCGTCGGCGCGCCGAGGAAACCGCCGCTGCTAACCGGAGCGCCGGTAGTGTCTTCCGGCTTCAGGGTTGAGTTACTGATGGCGTGCACGTCAGTTTGTGCGGGTTGACTCATCCCCGCGCTGTTATCGCCGTCAAGATTTGGGCGGGCAGGCAGGGCATAGGTCTGTTTGGCCACTGTCGTACATGCCATCCCCGGACCGGAAAGCGAGCCGTCCGGTGCGACGACGATCGGATCGATGCGCACTTTGGTGTTATTCGAGGTATTGAGGCGATCGGCTGAGGCGCGCGACAGTGAAATCACGCGATCGTTACCGTAGGGGCCGCGATCGTTGATACGTACTACGATCATGCGGCCGTTCGCCAGGTTGGTGATCCGCGCGTAGCTTGGGATCGGCAGCGTGGGGTGGGCTGCGGTAAGCTGCGTGGGATCAAACGCTTCACCCGATGCGGTCAGATTGCTGTTAGGCTCGGCGTCGTAGATAGCTGCGAAGCCCGCCTGGGTGAAGTTAGAGGGATCCTGAACGATTTTATAGCTTTTGCCATCGCGTTCGTAATCCTGATTCGCCGTTGCGTTAGGCGTTTCATACTGCGGATCGGCGCCGCTAATTTCCACCGTCGGGCCATTGCAAACGGCCGGCTGTGGAGTGCTGACCGTTTTTTGTTGAACGTCTTCACCCGAACATGCCGCCAGCAGCCCTGCTGCTATGCAGATCCCCAGCCATTGCTTACGCATCGCGAACCCCTTACACGCTTTTCGACAACATTTTTCTGTGAGTATGGATCGACATAACGATACCAAACCCGGCCATCAATACGATTAGGGCAGAGCCCCCGTAGCTGACCAGCGGCAAAGGTACCCCCACCACCGGTAAAATACCACTTACCATACCAATATTTACGAAGACATAAACGAATAAAATCAACATTAAACCGCCGGCCATGACCCGGCCAAAGGTGGTTTGCGCCTGGGCGGCAATCCACAACCCGCGCATGATAAGCAGAATATAGAGCGCCAGCAGGATCAGCACGCCAATCAGCCCCAGCTCTTCCGCCAGTACGGCAAAGATAAAGTCGGTATGGCGTTCAGGCAGAAACTCCAGCTGCGACTGGGTTCCATGCAGCCAGCCTTTCCCGCGCAGCCCGCCGGAGCCGATGGCAATTTTTGACTGAATAATGTGGTACCCCGCGCCGAGCGGATCGGTTTCCGGGTCGAGCAGCATCATTACGCGCTGGCGCTGATAATCATGCATCAGGAAGAACCAGAGGATCGGAATAAAGGCGGCGACCAGCACCACGGCGATACCGATCAGACGCCAGCTCAGACCAGACAGAAAGAGCACGAATAGACCGGACAGGGCGACCAGAATCGAGGTCCCGAGGTCCGGCTGCGCGGCGACCAGCAGCGTGGGCAGGAAAATCAGCACCAGCGCGATAGCGGTATTTTTCAGCGATGGCGGGCAAACGTCGCGGTTGATAAAGCGCGCCACCATCAGCGGTACGGCTATTTTGGCGATTTCCGACGGCTGGAAGCGGACGATGCCGAGATCCAGCCAGCGCTGCGCCCCTTTAGAGATGGCGCCGAAGGCATCAACCGCCACCAGCAGGATAATACAGAATATATAGAGATAGGGCGCCCAGCCCTCATAGACCCGCGGCGGAATTTGCGCCATGACGATCATAATAACAATCCCCATGGCGATCTGGCCGATTTTACGCTCCATCATGCCCATGTCCTGACCGCTGGCGCTCCAGATAACCAGCGCGCTATAGGTCAGCAGCGCCAGCAGGATAAGCAGCATGGTGGGGTCGAGGTGGATTTTATCCCATAGCGATTTTTTATTCGGATTATCAGTCATTATTGATCCTCCCCAGCCGTTACCGCCGGGTTTTCACTCGGCAGGTTGGTGTTGTTATCGCCCAGCATTATATGATCGAGAATCTGACGCATAATGGTACCGACTGCCGGACCTGCGCCGCCGTTCTCAAGAATAATGGCCACGGCAACCTGGGGGTTGTTGTAAGGGGCAAACGCCGTCATCAGTTTATGGTCACGCAGGCGTTCAGCGATTCTGTGCGCGTTATAGGTCTCGTTGGCTTTCAGGCCGAAGACCTGAGCGGTACCCGATTTGGCCGCAATTTTATACGGCGCGCTGGCGAAGTATTTATGCGCGGTACCGTTGCCGCGGTTGGCGACGCCAAACATCCCGTCTTTGGCGATTTCCCAAAAACCAGAGTGAATATCGCCGACCGGCGGTTCATGGGGCTGAACCCACGGCACCGGTTTGCCGTCCTCCACCGTGCTCTGCAGCAGGTGCGGCACTTTAACCACGCCGTCGTTAATCAGGATCATCAGCGCCTTGTTCATCTGGATAGGCGTTGCGGTCCAGTAGCCCTGTCCGATCCCGACCGGAATGGTATCGCCCTGGTACCAGGGTTTCTTGAAGCGCTTGAGCTTCCATTCGCGGGTCGGCATGTTGCCGGAGCGCTCTTCCGCCAGGTCAACGCCGGTATAGTGGCCATAGCCGAATTTGCCCATCCATTCCGACAGGCGATCGATACCCATATCGTAGGCAACCTGATAGAAGTAAGTATCGGCCGACTCTTCCAGCGCTTTAGTGACGTTCAGATGGCCGTGGCCCCACTTTTTCCAGTCGCGGTAGCGTTTATCCGAGCCGGGAAGCTGCCACCAGCCGGGGTCAAACAGGCTGGTGTTGCGGGTAATAACCCCGGCGCTGAGCGCCGAGACGGCCACGTAAGGCTTAACCGTTGATGCTGGTGGATAAACGCCCTGGGTCGCGCGGTTGACCAACGGCGTATTAGGATCGTTAAGCAGCCCGGAGTAGTCTTTGCTGGAAATACCATCAACGAACAGGTTGGGGTCGTAGCTTGGCGTCGAGACCAGCGCGAGGATGGCGCCGGTACGCGGGTCTGTGACCACGACCGCCGCGCGGCTGCCGGCCAGCAGCGTTTCAATATACTGCTGTAGCTTCAGGTCGAGCGTTAAATAGATATCGCGTCCGGCCTGCGGCGGAACCTCTTTCAGCTGGCGAATTACCCGGCCGCGGTTGTTTACTTCAACTTCTTCATAGCCGGTCTGCCCGTGCAGGACATCTTCGTAATAGCGTTCGATCCCCAGCTTGCCGATATCGTGCGTGGAGGCGTAGTTAGCCAGCTTTCCCTCTTTATCCAGGCGATCGACGTCTTTATCGTTAATTTTGGAGACGTAGCCGATAACGTGGGTCAGGGCTGAATTATAGGGATAGTAGCGGCGCTTATAGCCTTTGACTTCTACGCCGGGAAAACGGTACTGGTTAACCGCGAAACGGGCGACCTGTACTTCGCTGAGATTGACTTTCACCGGAATGGAGGTAAAGCGGTGGGAGCGGGCGCGCTCTTTTTTAAAGTTCGCTACATCGTCATCGGTGAGATCGATAACGTCGCGCAGCGCATCCAGCGTTTGCTGAACGTTGTCGACCTTCTCCGGCATCATTTCCAGCTGGTAAATCGTGCGGTTGAGCGCCAGCGGCGTGCCGTTGCGATCGTAGATAATGCCGCGGCTTGGAGGAATAGGGACCAGCTTGATGCGGTTTTCGTTTGAACGCGTTTGATAGTCGGTGTAACGCACAATCTGCACGTTATAAAGATTGGCGATCAATACACCGGTAAGCAGCAAAATCCCCAAAAAAGCGACCAGCGCCCGGCGCACGAACAGCGAGGATTCAGCCGTATAGTCGCGGAAAGAATTCTGTAATTTCATTCGCTGCTTAGTCTACCCTGGTCATCATTACTCACGGTGGTAAGGGTGGTTGGTGGTAATGCTCCACGCCCGATACAGACTCTCGGCCACCAGTACGCGAACCAGCGGGTGAGGTAAGGTGAGCGTTGAGAGCGACCAACTTTGTTCCGCTGCCGCTTTGCAGGCGGGTGAAAGGCCTTCCGGGCCGCCGATGAGCAGACTGACGTCCCGGCCATCCTGTTTCCAGCGTTCTAGTTCGCGCGCCAGCTGCGGCGTATCCCATGGTTTCCCCGGAATATCCAGGGTGACGATGCGGTTTTTGCCTGCGGCCGCCAGCATCATTTCACCTTCTTTTTCCAGAATTCGCTTGATGTCGGCATTTTTGCCGCGTTTTCCGGCGGGGATTTCCACCAGTTCGAACGGCATATCTTTTGGAAAACGGCGCAGATATTCGCTAAAGCCGGTCTGAACCCAGTCCGGCATTTTGGTGCCAACGGCTACCAGGTGCAGCTTCACGCGTTAACTCCAGAGTTTTTCCAGCTCGTACAGACGACGGCTCTCTTCCTGCATGACGTGAACCATAACGTCGCCGAGATCGACGACAATCCAGTCCGCGGCGGCTTCGCCTTCAACGCCCAGCGGCAGCATACCGGCGGCGCGAGACTCTTGCACTACGTGGTCGGCGATGGACATAACATGGCGCGTAGAAGTGCCTGTGCAGATAACCATGCAATCGGTGATGCTGGATTTGCCATGAACGTCAATGGCAACGATGTCCTGACCTTTCAGGTCATCAATTTTGTCGATAACAAAATCCTGGAGTGCTTTACCCTGCAAGAGTTCCCCCTGGGTGTGTGAAGAGTGATAATAATAAACAGCCTGACAGTATACCTGAACTGGTAGCAAAATCGGGATAAATGTCGATAAATGGGCGGTTAAGGCCGCTATCATCCCATCCATCGCCGATGATTGCATCGCCATTTTTGTAAAACAATTTCTGCAAAGTTCAAATGGTAAATGCAGCCTGGCTGCGGAGAATAACAGCCTGCTTTGCCCTGTCAATGGTCTGCGCGCAATTCTTCTTCCGCCAGCCAAACTGCCCGGCTATTCAGCACGCGCAGGGTAGTGAAATCGGGCTGGAGATCGACAAGGCTCCACGCGCCGTGCTCGATGGGGAAGTGCCACATCGCCGAATCCGGCATATTCAGAAGTTGAGCGATTAACAGGCTAAGCACGCCCTGGTGGCCGACGATCAGCAGATGACTAAGTTCCCGGTGCTGAGGGAGGGCGGCGGTGAAGCCGGAGACGCGTTCGGCGAACGCCTGAAAGCCTTCACCGTTAGTGGGCGCCGCATGCTGCCAGTCGGCGCACCACGCGGCGTAGTTTTCCGCATCTTCATGCTGTAAATCGCGATGGTGGCGCATTTCCCAGTCGCCGAAGAACATTTCATTGAGCTCGGCAAAGGACTGGCGAGGGACGTCACGGTCGCCAAGCAGCAGGCTGGCCGTACGCTGGGTGCGCTCAAGTTCACTGCAAAATACGCGCTGAAAAGGAACGGCCTGCAGCCGCTTTCCCAGCGTTTGCGCTTGTCTGATTCCGCGTTCGGTTAAGGCTGTGGGAGCATGTCCGCTATAGAGGCCCGCGACGTTGGCCTCGGTCTCGCCATGACGAACTAACCATAACTTCATGATGACCCTCTCGAAAGGAGTCTATAAGACTCTCCTTGTGGCAAGGCTAGCAGTAGAGCTTCTGCTCATGGATATAGTCGAGCACGGTTTCCGGCAGCATGTCCGCGCAGGGCTCGCCAGCTTCAAGACGCTGGCGAATCAGGGTGGCAGAAATATCAAACCACGGCGTTTCGGCCAGGTAGATAACGCCCGCCGGGCTGCTATGCAGCCGCTCGACGTCATGAGTGAGATGTTTGTCCAGCCACTGCTGATCCTGCTCGCACGCCATGGTCAGCGGATAACCCGGGCGTCGGCAAACGATCAGATGTACGTTATCAAGAATGCTTTCATACTCGTGCCAGGTGGTAAAGGTGAGCAGCGAATCCTGGCCAATGATAAACGCCAGGGGGCGCTGTGGCCCTTGCTCCTGGCGCCACTCGCGTAGGGTTTGCGCTGAATATGACGGCGTGTCGCGCTTAAGCTCACGATCGTCGAGGATAAACAGCGGTTTATCCACGATGGCCAGCGCCAGCATATGCCTGCGTTGGTCGCTGGTGGCTTCGGGCTGCGGGCGGTGCGGCGGCACATTGTTGGGCACGATGGTGACTTTATTGAGGCCGATAAGGTTGGCCAGAATTTCCACCGGTTTAAGGTGACCGTAATGCACCGGATCGAAGGTGCCGCCGTACATCGCCTGTAACTGAGTCATATCAACCATCAATAAAAACGTCTGCCAGCGCTTTATGGCAGAGCAATAAAGAGAGACTTTCCAGCTCGGGCCATACGGAGTGCCCGTAATCCTGCTTGAAGGTAAGCTCCGCGCGGGTCAACAACGTGACAGCCTGACGCAGCTGGTCGGCGCTCAGGCGTGCCAGCGCGTCGCTGACCAGCTGGCGGCGGTTTTGCCATACGCGATGCTTGTCAAACAGCGAACGCAGCGGCGTATGGGCCGATTGCCGCTTCAGGTTGACCAGCAGCAGCAGCTCGCGCTGTAGGGTGCGCAGCAGGATAGCCGGCTCGCTGCCTTCCAGACGCAGCTGTTGCAGAACGTGGAGAACGCGCTTGCTTTTACCGGCCAGCAGCGCATCCACCCAGTGATAAGGTGTGAAATGCGCAGCATCATTCACGGCCTGCTCAACCCGCGGCAGCGTCAGTTTACCATCCGGCCACAGCAGCGAAAGGCGCTCAAGAGACTGGGCCAACGCCAGCAGATTACCCTCATAGCAGTAGCACAGCAGCTGGCTGGCCGCGTCATCAAGCTGCAGATTATTCTGCTTTGCGCGCGCGGCGAGCCAGCGCGGCAGCTGGGCATATTCCGGCGTCTGGCAGCTAACCTGCACCGCCCGGCTGGTCAGCGCCGTCATCCACGCGGCGTTCTCCTGCGCTTTCGTTAGCTTATTACCGCGAACGATCAGCAGTAAATCGTCATGCAGCATGCCGACGAGCGTCGCAAGCTGTTCGTTAATTGCCGCATTAGGGCCATTATCGGGCAGGATCAGCAGCAGCGTCTGGCGGCTGGAAAACAGGCTCATGGCCTGACTTAACGAGAAGAGGGCGGGCCAGTCGGTACTGGCATCAACGGTGGCGGTGTGGTGTTCGATAAAGCCCTGGGTCGCGGCCGCTTCGCGGATGGCGTCCTGGCTCTCCTGCAGCAGCAGCGGATCGTTGCCAAGCAGCAGATAGGCCGCGCGCAGCCCTTCAGTGAGCTGCGCGCGGAGCTGTTCCGGGTACAACCGAATCATCAGTTACCCAGCGTGGTGGAGACGCGATTGCCGGAGGTGGAAGCGGCTGGGGTCGTGGCGACCGGCTTCTCATCCTCTTTGGTGGCTTCGACATCCGCAACGTGTACGCTCGGCAGCTTACGGATCAGCTGCTCTGCCGCTTTGTCGTACATTTCCTGAACGATCATGTCCTGCTCGGCATCTTTCGCTAACGCCGCCTGCGGGTTATCGAAGAACGAGCGGTAGACTTTGGTCGTGATGGGATAGATATCATGACCTGGGATCAGGACGCTGGCGTTTACCGTCATCACCATCTGATATTCCGCAGTACGGCCGTCCTGAAAAATAGACGCCGTATCTTTCTGAATGGACGATGTCTCCAGACGCAGGGAAGGAATATCCTTGCGCAGCGTACTGCTATCGACCAGTTCAACCCCGTTCAGACGCAGCTGATTACGGACGGCACGACTTAATGGACCATTAGGATCGCCCGACTGGAAGATCATGGTTTTCATTGCGGTCGGAACCTGCGTAGTGCTACGCAGGTGCCAGCCACAGCCGGCGGTGATTAACACCGCCAGAGATAACAACAATGTTGCCAGATATCGCACGCTTCCTCCTGCGCTTAGCCAACGACCAGATTGAGCAGTTTACCCGGAACGTAGATCACTTTACGTACGGTCACACCGTCGAGATATTTCGCAACCAGATGCTCCTGACCCGCACGCTCACGAACCTGCTCTTCGGTTGCATCCACCGCAACGGTAATTTTACCACGAACTTTACCATTTACCTGGACCACGACCAGAGTGGTGTCTTCAACCATCGCGCTTTCGTCAGCGACCGGCCACGGCGTGTTGTCAATATCGCCTTCGCCGCCCAGCTCCTGCCACAAGGTAAAGCTGGCATGCGGAGTGAACGGGTTGAGCATACGAACCACGGCCAGCAGGGCCTCACGCATCAGCGCGCGATCCTGTTCACCTTCCTGCGGCGCTTTCGCCAGCTTGTTCATCAGCTCCATAATCGCCGCAATCGCGGTGTTGAAGGTCTGACGACGGCCGATATCATCGGTCACTTTCGCGATCGTTTTATGCACGTCGCGACGCAGCGCTTTTTGATCTTCGCTGAGGCTGGCAACGTCCAGCGCAGCGGCTTCGCCCTGGGAGGTATGTTCGTAGACCAGTTTCCAGACGCGTTTCAGGAAGCGGTTCGCACCTTCCACCCCGGATTCCTGCCACTCAAGCGTCATGTCGGCCGGAGAAGCGAACATCATAAACAGACGCACGGTGTCCGCGCCGTAGCGTTCAACCATTTCCTGCGGGTCGATGCCGTTGTTTTTCGACTTGGACATCTTGCTCATGCCGGTATAGACCAGCTCGCGGCCCTGTGGGTCGAAGGCTTTAACGATACGGCCCTTCTCGTCGCGCTCGGTAGTCGCTTCTTTCGGCGACACCCAGTTACGCTCGCCGTTTTCGCCAACGTAGTAGAAGGCATCCGCCAGCACCATCCCCTGGCAAAGCAGCTGTTTAGCCGGTTCGTCAGAGTTCACCATGCCCGCGTCGCGCATCAGCTTGTGGAAGAAGCGGAAATAGAGCAGGTGCATAATGGCGTGTTCGATCCCGCCGATATAGATATCGACAGGCAGCCAGTAGTTCGCCGCTTCCGGGTCCAGCATACCCTGGTCGTACTGCGGGCAGGTGTAGCGCGCGTAGTACCAGGAGGACTCCATAAAGGTGTCAAAGGTATCGGTTTCGCGCAGCGCCGGCTGGCCGTTAACGGTGGTTTTCGCCCACTCCGGATCGGCTTTAATTGGGCTGGTGATCCCGTCCATCACGACATCTTCCGGCAGAATAACCGGCAGCTGATCTTCCGGCGTCGGCATCACGGTGCCGTCTTCAAGGGTGACCATTGGGATCGGCGCGCCCCAGTAGCGCTGACGGGAAACGCCCCAGTCGCGCAGGCGGTAGTTCACTTTACGTTCGCCGACGCCAAGAGACGCGAGCTTATCGGCGATAGCATTAAAGCCCGCCTCGTGATCCAGACCGTCGAACTCGCCAGAGTTAAACAATACGCCTTTTTCGGTCAGCGCCTGTTCGGAGAGGTCGGGCTCTGAACCATCGGCGGCCAGGATAACCGGCTTGATGTTCAGACCGTATTTGCTGGCAAATTCGTAGTCGCGCTGATCGTGACCCGGGACGGCCATCACCGCGCCGGTGCCGTACTCCATCAGCACAAAGTTTGCCGCCCATACCGGAATCGCTTCGCCGGTCAGCGGGTGAATGGCTTTGTAGCCGGTATCGACGCCTTTTTTCTCCATGGTCGCCATATCGGCTTCGGCAACTTTGGTATTGCGGCATTCGTCGATAAAGGTCGCCAGCGCGGGGTTATTGGCGGCAGCCTGCTGCGCCAGCGGGTGGCCCGCAGCGACGGCAAGGTAGGTGCAGCCCATAAAGGTGTCCGGGCGGGTGGTGTAGACGGTCAGCTTGTCGGCGTAGTCGTTCACATCGAAGGAGATTTCGACGCCTTCGGAGCGGCCGATCCAGTTGCGCTGCATGGTTTTAACGGTGTCAGGCCAGTGATCCAGGTTATCCAGATCGTTCAGCAGCTCGTCAGCGTAGGCGGTGATTTTAATAAACCACTGCGGGATCTCTTTACGCTCGACTTTGGTGTCGCAGCGCCAGCAGCAGCCATCGATAACCTGCTCGTTCGCCAGTACGGTCTGGTCGTTCGGGCACCAGTTCACCGCGGAGGTTTTTTTGTAGACCAGGCCTTTTTTATACAGCTCGGTAAAGAACTTCTGCTCCCAGCGGTAGTATTCCGGGGTGCAGGTCGCCACTTCACGGCTCCAGTCATAGCCGAAGCCCAGCTTCTTCAGCTGGTTTTTCATGTAGGCGATGTTGTCATAGGTCCACGGGGCCGGCGCGGTGTTGTTTTTCACCGCTGCGCCTTCCGCAGGTAGGCCAAACGCATCCCAGCCGATAGGCTGCAGGACATTTTTGCCCAACATACGCTGGTAACGGGAAATCACGTCACCGATGGTATAGTTGCGCACGTGGCCCATGTGTAGTCGACCAGAAGGATAGGGAAGCATCGACAGGCAGTAATACTTCTCTTTGCTCTCGTCTTCGGTAACTTCAAAGGTACGCTTCTCGTCCCAGTGTTGCTGGACTTTTGATTCTATCTCTTCCGGGCGGTATTGCTCTTGCATGGCAGCCAGTGGTCCTGTTTTCAATACAGCTACAAAATGTAGCCAATGGATGTGTTATTTCAGATCGGCATAGCATAGCCCAAACGCCAACGTCAAAACAGCCTTTCACACACTTACCGAGATGAAAGCGGTAGAGAAAATTTCGCGACTCTGTGGCTTGGCTTGCAGAGCAATCCGCAGATAACGTCTACCATTATAAGAAGTTAACCACACCGGAGGCGAAAAGATGAACAAGGTTGCTCAATTCTACCGAGAGCTGGTGTCGACGCTCAGCGAGCGGTTACGCAATGGAGAACGCGATATTGACGCGCTGGTGGAGCAGGCCAGGGTCAAGATTAGCCAGTCCGGCGAGTTAACGCAGAGTGAAATCGACAACGTTATTCGCGCCGTCAGACGCGATCTGGAAGAGTTCGCCCTCAGCTATGAAGAGAGCCAGGATGAGCTAACGGACAGCGTCTTTATGCGGGTGATCAAAGAGAGCCTTTGGCAGGAGCTGGCGGATATTACCGACAAAACCCAGCTTGAGTGGCGCGAAGTGTTCCAGGACCTCAGCCACCACGGCGTTTATCATAGCGGCGAAGTGGTCGGGTTCGGCAATCTGGTGTGTGAGAAGTGCCATTACCATCTGCCGGTGTATACGCCGGATGTGCTGCCGCGTTGCCCCAAATGCGGGCACGATCAGTTCCAGCGTCGGCCATTTGAGCCATAAACGATAAGGCCCGGAGTTGAATATACCGGGCCTCGGATAAACTCAGCGGCTCATGTCAATTTTATAAAATGCCGGCGCTGGTAGCGCCGGCATTTCAGAGTGTAGTTCAATAAGATGGCTGGTTTGCGGTTAATAATTTATTTGGTGGTGTTAACTTCCGTTAACTTGAAATACTGTTCGCCACCCACTTCAGAAGCATATCGCTGAGAAGTATTCAGGACCAGTTTATTGCCGCTCAGTAAGCCGGCATCGCAGGTGAACAGTTTCAGGAACCCGCATTTATAGCCGCCGTTAACCACTTGTTTTGCATTTAAGGTCATCGTTCCGCCAGCTACGATTTTGTCGCGGTTGATAATGTTGCCTTTATTGTGGGTATCAATGGTGAAATCGCCAAAGGATTGCATAAGCCATTTATTTACCAGATCTGAGTTGGTGGAAATGTTGATGGTCCCGCCAATAATTTCTCCGCTGTTTTGCATCGCGTTGTTATTAAAGTTTAAGACCGCAGAATCGCCGCGCACGGTTCCCCCGTCGTTATTCAGCCAGTTGCTGTTGGTTGTCAGCATATTGCTGGCGAGTATTTTGCTATCACGGTTTAACGCCAGCGTACCGTTCGTCTGGATGGTGACGTTACCCCCTTTTAAGGTTCCCGAGTTGCTGATTTCGCCGGATGAGAGCGCTTTATCTTTAACCGATTGAATCACGAGATTGTCCGTTCCGTGAATGTTACCGGTTACCTTGAGCGAGCTACCGCTAAAAGCAATGCTGGTATTTTTCGCCCGGGTTGAACCGCCGTTATCGATATTGCCAAGAGCCGATACTAGCAGTTGATTATCAGAAAGAAGATTAGAGCCGTAAGCCGTTTTCAGGTTGCCGTTAGTCGCTACGCTTAATGCCGTGCTGCTTTTGATGGTGCCGTTATTTTCGATATTTCCGGTGGCGCTAACCATCAACTGTTTGCTGCTGGATATGGTTCCGTTGTTGGTAAGCGTTTGTAATCCGTTGATAATAGTTGTGTTTGTCGTCGAGATATTACCCGTGTTTTTAATATTCCCGGCGGCGGCGATCTGCGTAAGCATACCGTTGCTGGTGATCGATCCTTCGTTGGTCAGTGAACCGTTACTGGACATTGTCAGTGTGCTATTGGCGACAATCGCGCCTTTATTGCGTACGCCGAGACCTAAGTCGTTGCCAATCATGCTGATGCTGTTAGCTTTAATTCCGCCAAGATTGCTAATATCAATGCTGTATTCCGGAATCAGCATCTGTAGTACCGTAGGCGTTTTACCCGCAGAGGTCATTTGCCCTGTATTGTTGTCAAGCGTGAAGTTTCCTGCGGCTACCGCCGCGTTGGGAGTGCTGACGGTACCGTTAATGGCAATAGCATTTGCCAGCAGGGCGGCATAGCTATTTGTTGCATTCATCCCGTTTTGCCCAATAGTGATCTGACCTTGGGAGATGGTATAGCTGTCAATCGCGCCACTGTTGTTGAGCTTTACCTGGCCGGTGGTTAAAACCGCGCGATCGGTGTTAATAAAGCTACAGCCTGAGCAGGAGATTCCGTTTGGGTTAGCGATGATAACATCGGCTTTTTGGCCGGCGACTTCGATAAATCCATTGAGCGAGCTGGATTTATTTGAGGTCACTTCATTGAGGATCACCGAAGCGCCGCCATTAGCCAGATTATTGTTTTTAGCGATATTGCCTAAGGTGTCGTGAGTAAGATCGCTGGAACTATTGTTGAGAATCATGCCCTTGTTACTGACATTAAAGTCACGGTACATATTGTGAGAAACGCCCGCTGCGTTAGGCGTTTCAATATCAACGACGGTAGCTCCGGATGAGTGGGTCCAGACCGTCGGATCGGCATAGACGTAAGACGAACTGAGTGCTGCCGCCAGGGCGACATAAGTAAATTTAAATTTGAACATTGCGTTTATTCCTTTAAATAAATTGCCTAAAAGTTGATGAATGTTTATTAGTTTACTTAACGACGTTAATACCTCCAGTTGAGCGAGAAACCAAGGTTGAGCGGATCGCTATGAAAACGATCGGGTTTAATGAACGGCGTACCGATAAAAAAATCATACTGCGTGGAAAATAGCTGGCCGCGCAGCCCGCTTACGGCGCCGGAAATAACTTTACCCTGTTTATATTTTTCACTGCCGGTGATGCGGCCAATATCCAGACCAAAATATAATTGCCGATCCGGGGTTGGCATATCCCAGATAAAATCATTACGCCAGTACCAGCCTTGGTTGCCGGACAGCGAATTTTCTCCATCAAAACCCCGTACCGTCCAGCGGCTGCCGATATTAAATTTATTATCCGTGGATAAAATATCGGGACTAAACTGAGCATTAATATGCGGCGCGTAGCTGAAACGATCGCCGGTAATATCAAATTTCATAAATGCCTGAATATCAGCATGTATCACCCGCGAAAGTGGGCTGTAGAGACCCGCTTTTTCCTCAAGGGTTGGCATGGAGCTAAGCCAGGGCAAGCTGCGCTGAATGCCCAGGCTGGCATCGATGATTTTTTTATTGAAGTAGCGCTGCTGGCGAAGGGTCAATTCCCAAACCGGGTTCTGCTTGCGCATAACCTTGAGTTCGCTGCCGCCAAAATAGTAACGAGACGTGCTTTTTGCAACCCGGGCGTCCAGGGTGGTTTTTTGCTGCCGCGTATGGGAAAGCAGCCTCGAGAGCGTCGCGCTGGCGTAACGGTTTTCGCTTTTGTATTCGGTGGTTGAATAGTTGGCTTTAAATTGCTGACGATATTCGCTCTGCGAGCCGTAAAGGCTTAGCGACCAGTACCCGACAGGAACCGAATAATAGAGGCTGCTATTGTGGTTGCCGTCATTATGCTGATTAAATTCGACGTCGCCTCCGGCGGAGACATAGAAAATATCGTTAAGCGTAGCCATATCATAGAGATAGAGTGCACCCCCGGACTGATAGCGACCGCTTTCCCGGCTGCCGGCATCATCCATCCACGCGCTTACCTGCCATTTTTTATCCAGATTACGCGTTATCTGAATATCGCTTTCCGCGTTGTTTTTCCCGGGCTGGATTTTCATTTGCGCCGACGATCCGGGTAGCCGTTGCAGATTGGCCATCCCTTGCTCAAGGTCGGTTAGTTTGAGGATCTCTCCCGTGGCGGTAGGTATGGCATTCCACAGGCTGGACGTGGCGCCGCTGTCGGCAGACCATATCATATTGCCTATCTTACCGTAGGTGAGGGTAATGTCTAAAACGCCATCTTCCAGTGACTGTGAAGGTATATCAATAAGTGAAGTAATATATCCCTGGACTATGATTTCATTTTGTAATGCCGTAGCGAGTTGGCGAATGCCTTTAATACCCAGACATTTCTTTTCTGCCTGGACGGCGATATTGCGCAGGAGACGCTGCGTGAGTTTTTCATTTGAGGAAATGATATTGACGTGGCTGATATACCGGCAGGTCTCCTCCACCGGAAAAATAAGTTTATATTTATGCGAGCCAGTGCGCGATGATTGATAATCTTGCTGCTCGGGCTTTAATGCGCTCTGGCGAGCTTTATCCTGTTCAGTTTGATGAGTGTTGTTGGCAACATCCGCAAACGTGGAGGCAGTAAAAATAAAGTAAAGAAAAAGCGCGTTTAACAGTTTGTTATTGTTGTATTTCATGAAGCAATATCCATTTGTTTCATTCGATAATGATGCCCTTGTAAAGGAAATTGAGTTTTGTTCTGACTGGTGTTATGAGCTCGCCAGCAGCTCGTGGTTTTCAATTTTAAGAATTTTATTTTTTATAAAATACCAAACCGAATTTTTTAAGTACTCAGTGTCCTCGTAAATAGTCGTGCTATGTTAGCGATGGAGGATTATCGAGGCTACGATGTTAATCCTGAATTTTATTTGAATTGGTCATTTCAACTTGTGAATTATCAGCGATGGGGTGTGAATATATGGGTGGCAGTTATTTAAGCGTGGGCGAGTGATTATAATTCAATATGATAAGGGGAATAAAAGGACGACGCGCACTTTGCGTGCGCGCCGGAGGCTTAGTGCAGTATTTTGGCGAGGAAGTCTTTCGCCCGTTCTGATTGCGGGTTAGCGAAAAACGCTTCTTTATCCGCGTCTTCGACAATTTTCCCCTCATCCATAAAGATAACCCGATTCGCTACTTTGCGGGCAAAGCCCATTTCGTGGGTGACCACCATCATCGTCATCCCTTCATTCGCCAGTTCAACCATCACGTCCAGTACTTCATTAATCATCTCTGGATCAAGCGCGGAAGTGGGTTCATCAAACAGCATGGCGATGGGGTCCATACACAATGCGCGAGCGATGGCCACGCGCTGCTGCTGGCCGCCAGAGAGCTGAGCGGGAAACTTTTCTGCATGAGCGGAAAGTCCCACGCGTTCCAGCAGCTTGAGCCCTTTTGCGCGTGAAGCGGCTTTATCGCGATTGAGCACCTTAACCTGCGCCAGCGTCAGGTTATCGATAATCGACAAATGCGGGAACAGTTCGAAGTGCTGGAATACCATTCCGACGCGCGAGCGCAGCTTGGCCAGATTGGTCTTTTTATCGTTAACCGTGGTGCCGTCGACGATGATTTGACCCTGCTGGATTGGCTCCAGACCGTTGACGGTTTTAATTAGCGTGGATTTACCCGAGCCTGATGGCCCGCAGACCACCACCACTTCGCCTTTTTTCACTTCCGTGGAGCAATCGGTCAGCACCTGAAAGTGACCATACCATTTTGAAACATTTTTCAGGGTAATCATTACACAGTCCTTTTCTTCAACCAGCTGACCAACAGCGATGCGCTGAGACTAAATACAAAATATACGGCGCCTGCGAACAGGATCATTTCTACCTGGGTTCCATCACGTTCGCCGATAGTGGAGGCGGTACGGAAGAAATCGGCCAGGCTCAGGACGTAGACCAGCGAGGTATCCTGGAACAGCACGATGCCCTGGGTGAGCAGCAGCGGTACCATGGCGCGGAAGGCCTGCGGCAGAATCACCAGCTTCATGGATTGCCAGTGGGTCATGCCCAGCGCCAGCGCAGCGCTGGACTGGCCGCGAGAGATACTCTGAATACCGGCGCGAATAATTTCCGAGTAATACGCCGCTTCAAACATGGAGAAGGCGATCATCGCTGAGATCAGGCGGATATCGGTTTTCGGCGACAGGCCAAGCACGTTCTGCAGGAACCCCGGAACAATCAGATAAAACCACAGCAGTACCATCACCAGCGGAATGGAGCGGAAGACGTTAACGTAGGTTTTGGCAAACCACGCCAGCGGCAGGAAGCTCGACAGGCGCATGACGGCCAGAATCGTCCCCCAGACAATCCCGATAACAATCGCGGTCACGGTAATTTTTAAGGTAATAACCAGTCCAGCCAGCAGATACGGCATGGAAGGAATAATGGAACTCCAGTCAAAATCGTACATTATTTACCCCCCATATTGCCCGGCAGGCGGACCTTACGTTCGACCACGTACATGATCAGCATAATAACGGCGTTGATAAACACGTAGGCGAGGGTGATAGCGGTAAACGACTCCCAGGCATGGGCCGAGTAATCCAGCAGCTTGCCCGCCTGCGCGGCCATATCGGCCAGTCCGATGGTGGAGGCGATGGCCGAGTTTTTCACCAGGTTCATCATTTCAGAGGTCATCGGCGGCACGATAACGCGATAGGCGTTGGGCAGCAGAACGTAGCGGTAGGTTTGCGGTAGCGTTAGTCCCATCGCCAGCCCGGCGTTTTTCTGCCCGCGCGGCAGGGACTGGATGCCGGAGCGAACCTGTTCGCAGACGCGCGCGGCGGTAAATAATCCCAGACACAGCATCGAGGAAACGAAGAACTGAATATTGGGATCCAGCTCGGACTTAAACCACATACCGATGTTTTCCGGCAGCAGTTCAGGTACCACCAGATACCAGGTAAAAAATTGAACGATAAGCGGAACGTTACGAAAAAGCTCAACGTAACAGGTGCCGATAGTTGATAGCAGACGGTTCGGGACCGTACGGAGAATACCGAAGAGCGACCCCACAAAGAACGCGATAATCCAGGCCGTTACCGACAGGGTGACGGTGACCTGAAAACCACTCCACAGCCAGCCTAAATAGGTGGTGTTGCCGAACGGGGCCTGTTGCAGGAATATCCCCCAGTTCCAGTCTATTGACATAAATGACTCCTGGAAAAAAAAGGGTAGCAGCGCTACCCTCGAAGATTGTTGCTCAGCCTGTTTCGGTATTCGCGGCCGCTGGGGAACGACCAGCCGCCGTATAGTCTGTCCGCGCCGTGGCAACAATCGGGAGGGCAGGATTCCCCGCCCTTTGTTTTTTTAATTAGTTAAGAGCTTTGTCGTTAGGTGATTTGAACAGCGCTTTCATTTCGTCAGAGAGTTCAAAGTTCATATTCAGATTCTTTGGCGGAATAGGATTTTTAAACCACTTATCGAACCATTTTTCGGCTTCACCGGAAGTCTGAACATGGGCAACCGTGTCGTCCACCAGCGTTTTGAACTGCGGATCGTCTTTGCGCAGCATGCAGCCATAGGCTTCCTGAGACTGAGCGGTACCGACAATCTCCCAGTTATCCGGTTTCTTCGCTTTCGCACGTTCGCCCGCCAGCAGAGCGTCATCCATCATAAAGGCCACCGCGCGACCGCTTTCCAGAGTACGGAAGGAGTCACCGTGATCTTTTGCGCTGATAATGCGCATATTCATTTTTTTCTCGTCGTTCAGCTTGTGCAGCAGAATTTCCGAGGTGGTGCCGGAGGTGACGACGACGGCTTTATCCTTCAGATCCGGGAAATCTTTAATCGCGCCGCCTTTTTTCACCAGCAGACGGGTACCGACAACGAAAATGGTGTCGGAGAACGCTGCCTGTTTTTGACGTTCAAGGTTGTTGGTGGTGGAACCGCATTCGAAATCATAAGTGCCGTTTTGCAGCAGCGGAATACGGTTTTGTGAGGTGACCGGGATCAGTTTGACCTGCAGATCCGGTTTGTTCAGCTTCTTCTTAATGGCATCAACGATCGCGTTCGAGTAGTCCTGAGAGTAGCCGACGACCTGCTGTTTGTTGTCATAGTAAGAGAACGGAACGGATGATTCACGGTGACCGACGACGATAACGCCGTTTTTGGCAATTTTATCCAGAGTGCTCTGGCCAGCGGTGGATGCCGCATCTTCTGCATGCGCCGCACCGGCGGTCAGTCCCATGACCAGCATTGCTGCGGCCAGTTTACGTAATTGCATATCCGACTCCTTATCCTCAGCGCCATCAGACGCTATTGATACCCATTGTGAATGTGTGTGCTTTTTATTGCTGCCGTCTTTGCGTGCAGCATTTGTATGTGTTTGTTAGCATTTAGTTTGGCTTAATGTAAAGATTTTGCTCTTATATTGTTGATTTTTGCGAAGCGCACCGCACCATTTAAAGGCAAAAATCCCCCATTGCACCAAAATAGCGCAGCATGGCGATCGGTGGTGGTGCAACCAGGTTGTACCCTCAAGGCTCGCGCTGCTACATCAATTTATTAAGCAATGGTCGTGCCAAAATGGACAAGAAGGAGAGGTGACCGCGGCGACGAATGCCGCCGCGGGAGAAGCAATTAGCGACGGCGCTGGCGCAGACTCATCAGCAGCGCTGCAAAGCCAAACAGCGCGGTTAACGCCCACAGCGGCCAGTTCCCCGTACGCGCGTACGGCGTCAGCCCTGAAGTCGGGGTCACTTTGGTGGTCAATACGGCGCGGGTGAACTGCGGGATCATCTCCTGTATTTCACCGCGCGGGCCGATGACCGCGGTAATGCCGTTATTGGTACTGCGCAGCAGCGGACGGGCCAGCTCCAGCGCGCGCATCCGCGCCATCTGGAAGTGCTGCCACGGACCGATAGATTTGCCGAACCACGCGTCATTAGAGATGGTTAACAGGAAATCCGTATCCGGGCGGAAGTTATCCCGCACCTGCTCGCCAAGAATGATCTCATAGCAGATAGCCGCCGTCAGACGCATATTATGCGCAACCAGCTGCGGCTGCACGTAAGGCCCGCGGCTGAAAGAGGACATCGGCAGATCGAAGAACGGCGCCAGCGGACGCAGAATCGATTCCAGCGGCACAAACTCACCGAACGGCACCAGATGGTTCTTGTTGTAACGATTCTTTGAGTCGTAGCTGTATGGGTTATCTTTGCCCAGCGTAATAATGGTGTTGTACGTATCGTAGCGATTCTGCGCGTTCAGGCGCGCGTCGACGATACCGGTAATCAGCGCGCTGTTTTTCGACCGCATCAGATCGTCCATCATGCTCAGGAAACGCTGCTGATTGATTTCCAGATCGGGAATTGCGGACTCCGGCCAGACGATCAGCTGCGATTTACCCATGTGCGGTTGGGTGAGATCCAGATAGGTTTTCAGGGTGTTGAGCAGCTGATTCTGGTCCCATTTCATCGCCTGGGGGATATCGCCCTGTACCAGCGAAACCGTGGTTGCGCGTTCCGGCAGCGGTTGATACCACTGAATATAGCGAAGCGGGAAGGGCAGGGCGAACAACACGACGGCGGCGATCAGCGGCTTCCAGCTACGCTGCGCGATAGCGAGTACCAGCAGGCCGCTGACGAGCATCAGCAGGAAGTTAATCGCCTCAACGCCCATCACGGGCGCCAGGCCTTTAAGCGGGCCGTCGATTTGACTGTAGCCGAACTGTAGCCACGGGAAGCCGGTGAGCACCCAGCCGCGCAGAAATTCGCTGATTTGCCAGACCACCGGCGCGGCGATGGCCACGCGTATCCAGCTGGTTTTCGGCCACAGGCGCGAAAGAATACCGGCGAATAACCCGGTATAGAGGGAGAGATACGCGGCCAGCAGAATCACCAGGAAAACGTTAACCGGACCGGGCATGCCGCCGAACTGCGCGATACTCACGTAAACCCAGTTAATACCCGAGCCGAATAGCCCGAGTCCCCAGAAATAGCCAATCGCGGCGCTTTGTAAAGGACGGCGGTTGAGCGTTAAACCCTGCAGGCCAATTAGCGAAATAATCGCCGCCGGCCAGAAGTCATAAGGTGAAAAAGCCAGCGTTCCGCTGGCTCCGAATAACAGCGCCAGCAGCAGGCGTACGCGCTGGCGTTCAATAAGAGAGGCAAATACCATTTAGGTTAATCGTCCCGTTGGATTAGTCTTCCAGCTTCGGCTGCGGGGCATCATCAGGAAGCTTTACATGTACCTGAATAATACGTCGGCTGTCAGCCATTGCGACCTTGAATTGGTAACCATCAATGTCGATAGACTCGCCGCGGGCAGGCAGATGACCAAACGCCTGCATCACCAGGCCGCCAATGGTGTCGACCTCTTCATCGCTGAAGTGGGTGCCGTACGCTTCGTTGAAGTCTTCGATTGAGGCCAGCGCGCGCACCGTCCACGTATGGCGGCTTAGCTGACGGAAATCGATGTCTTCTTCTTCATCGTATTCGTCTTCGATTTCACCGACGATCAGCTCAAGGATGTCTTCAATGGTCACCAGACCCGAGACGCCGCCAAACTCATCGATAACGATAGCCATATGATAACGCTGGGAGCGGAACTCCTTCAGCATGCGGTCAACCCGCTTGCTTTCAGGCACGACAACCGCCGGGCGCAACACTTTTTCCATGCTGAAGGCTTCGGCATCGCTGCGCATAAACGGCAGCAGATCTTTGGCCATCAGAATCCCTTCAATGTGATCTTTATCTTCGCTGATCACCGGGAAACGCGAGTGGGCGGATTCGATGATCACATCGAGGCACTCGTCCAGCGTCTGGTTGCGTTTCAGGGTAATCATCTGCGAGCGGGGGATCATGATGTCGCGGACGCGCTGGTCGGCGATATCCATTACCCCTTCGAGCATATCGCGCGTATCTTCGTCGATAAGGTCGTTTTGCCCGGAATCACGGATCAGCGCCAGCAGTTCGTCACGATTTTTGGGTTCACCGTGAAAGAGCTGGCTGAGTAACAGGGAGAAGAATCCCTTTTTGCTGTTTACTGTGTCGCTACTGTGTGAATTGTCGTCGCTCATGGCGTCGTATGGGTTCTCATGTTGATTAAATAGTCGCTCGTCACGCGTATACTCAGCGCCCGGCATAGCGGCCAGTCGCCGGCAAAGCCGGCAACGGGTTATTCCTTCTCGGCAATGTACGGATCCTCATAGCCCAGAGCAAGCATTATCTCTGTTTCGAGGGATTCCATCTCTTCCGCTTCTTCGTCGATGATGTGGTCATAGCCCAAAAGATGCAGGCTACCGTGGACCACCATATGCGCCCAGTGCGCTTCCAGCGGTTTGCCTTGCTCTTTCGCTTCCTGTTCAACCACCTGACGGCAGATAACCAGGTCGCCAAGGAGCGGCATTTCGATGCCCGGCGGGGCTTCGAACGGGAAAGAGAGCACGTTAGTCGGTTTATCCTTCCCGCGATAGGTCAGGTTCAGCTCGTGGCTTTCCGCTTCATCAACCAGACGAATCGTCAGCTCCGACTCCTCCTGAAACTGCGGGATAACGCTATCGACCCAGCGCTGAAACAGGGCTTCATCCGGCATTCCGCCGTTATCTTCGCAAGCCAGCTGTAAATCGAGAATGACCTGACTCATTTATGCTCCTGTTCCTGGGCTTCGCGTTTGCGCTCGGCGGCCAGCTCTGCTTTACGTTTCTGGTCTGCTTCTTCCCAGGCTTCATAGGCGTTAACGATACGGGCAACCACCGGATGGCGCACGACGTCTTCGCTGTGGAAGAAGTTGAAGCTAATCTCATCGACTTCTGCCAGCACTTCAATTGCGTGGCGCAGGCCCGATTTGGTGCTGCGCGGCAGGTCAATCTGCGTGACGTCGCCAGTGATAACCGCTTTAGAGTTAAAGCCGATACGGGTCAGGAACATTTTCATCTGTTCAATGGTGGTGTTCTGGCTTTCGTCGAGAATGATAAACGCGTCGTTCAGCGTACGGCCGCGCATATAGGCCAGCGGCGCGACTTCAATCACGTTGCGTTCAATCAACTTTTCGACTTTTTCGAAGCCGAGCATTTCAAACAGCGCGTCGTACAGCGGTCGCAGGTACGGGTCCACTTTCTGGCTCAAATCGCCGGGCAGGAAGCCCAGTTTTTCGCCGGCCTCAACCGCCGGACGGGTCAGAAGAATACGGCGGATCTCCTGACGCTCCAGCGCGTCCACCGCGGCGGCGACCGCCAGGTAGGTTTTCCCGGTACCGGCGGGGCCGACGCCGAAGGTAATGTCGTGGTCGAGAATATTGGCGATGTACTGCGCCTGATTCGGCGTACGCGGCTTAATCACGCCACGTTTGGTTTTGATATTGATGGCCTTACCGTAGTCCGGCACGCTTTCGGCGCTTTGCTCAAGCACGCGGGCTTCTTTAATCGCCAGATGAATTTGTTCCGGTTCAATATCCTGAATCTCGCCGCGCATTGGCGCGGTGTCGACGTACAGACTGCGCAGGATATCCGCCGCAGCGGTGACGCAAATCGGTCGACCGGTCAGTTTAAAGTGGTTGTCACGACGGTTAATCTCGATGCCGAGACGGCGTTCCAGCTGTTTAATGTTGTCATCAAACGGGCCGCATAGGCTCAGCAGACGGGCGTTGTCTGCGGGCTCAAGGGTGATTTCGCGAGTGTCTGTGTTCAAACTGTTCCTCTTATGCATAGGTAGCCAGAAGATGGCCTGTCAGGAAATTATTCACGTCATCGGAATATGGCGCAAGCATCCCTGTAGATATTGGGTTGAGGAGAGGAAATACAAGGCCTGCCGGAGCGGCAGGCCTGAACGGATTATGGCTGGTAGATACCGACGCCCAAATCGTTTTCTTTACGGGTGCGGGCAATCACCGACTCCGGGGTTTCCGCGATGCGCAGACCCATTTCGTCCTCGGTGCGCACCACTTTACCGCGCAGGGAGTTTGTCCAGACGTCGGTGATTTCGACGTCGACAAACTTGCCGATCATCTCAGGCGAGCCTTCGAAGTTCACCACGCGGTTATTCTCGGTGCGGCCAGACAACTCCATGATGCTCTTGCGTGAAGTGCCTTCCACCAGAATGCGCTGCACGGTGCCGAGCATACGGCGACTCCAGGCCGTCGCCTGCTGATTGATACGCTCCTGCAGAATATACAGACGCTGCTTCTTATCCTCTTCCGGTACGTCGTCGACCATATCGGCCGCCGGCGTTCCCGGACGCGCAGAGAAGATGAAGCTGTAGCTCATATCGAAATTCACATCGGCGATCAGTTTCATGGTCTGCTCGAAATCCTGCGTGGTTTCGCCAGGGAAGCCGACGATAAAGTCGGAGCTGATCTGAATATCCGGGCGCGCCGCGCGCAGTTTGCGGATAATCGCTTTATATTCCAGCGCCGTGTGGGTTCGGCCCATCAGGTTCAGCACGCGGTCAGAACCGCTCTGCACCGGCAGGTGCAGGAAGCTGACCAGCTCTGGCGTATCGCGGTAAACCTCGATGATATCGTCGGTGAACTCGATCGGATGGCTGGTGGTAAAGCGGATCCGATCGATACCGTCGATCGCCGCAACCAGACGCAGCAGATCGGCAAAGCTGCCGGTGGTGCCGTCGTAGTTTTCCCCGCGCCAGGCGTTCACGTTCTGCCCGAGCAGGTTGACTTCACGCACGCCCTGTGCCGCCAGTTGGGCGATTTCAAACAGGATATCGTCGCTTGGGCGGCTCACTTCCTCGCCGCGGGTGTAAGGCACCACGCAGTAGGTGCAGTACTTGTTGCAACCTTCCATGATGGAAACAAAGGCGCTTGGGCCTTCGGCGCGCGGTTCCGGCAGGCGGTCGAATTTTTCGATTTCCGGGAAGCTGATATCGACGACCGGGCTGCGGTTGCCTCGTACCGAGTTAATCATTTCCGGCAGACGGTGCAGGGTCTGCGGCCCAAAAATAATATCGACGTAATGGGCGCGTTGGCGAATATGGTCGCCTTCCTGAGAAGCCACGCAGCCGCCAACGCCGATGATCAGATTGGGATTCTTCTCTTTCAGCAGCTTCCAGCGTCCTAGCTGATGGAATACTTTTTCCTGAGCCTTCTCACGGATTGAGCAGGTATTGAGCAGCAGCACATCCGCTTCTTCCGCCACTTCAGTGAGTTGATACCCGTGGGTGGCATCCAGCAGATCGGCCATCTTTGATGAATCGTATTCGTTCATCTGACAGCCCCAGGTTTTAATATGGAGTTTTTTTGTCATCGACTTGCTCATGCTTAATTAGGTATACCCAAAGTCAGCGTCTTCACCGGATGTTGCTCTGCAATGTGAAGGGTGACGGATATAAAGCCAGGATTGCAGGGCGCGTATTGTAATGCTTTGACCGCGCCCTGACCAGTACGACCGTAATCACCACAAGCCGAATAAAAATCCGGTAAACTGAGGGGATTCGGGTTTAAGGATAATAGCCATGACAATTCATGCAACAGATGTCGTTATCGTCGGCGGCGGAATGGTTGGCGGCGCCCTGGCGCTTGGCCTGGCGCAGCAGGGCTTTACGGTGACGGTTATTGAAAAAAACGCGCCACCGGCTTTTGATGCATCTTCACCGCCTGACGTGCGTATTTCGGCAATCAGTGCCTCATCGGTAGGGCTGCTGAGAGGCCTCGGCGTCTGGGATAGCGTGCGGAAAATGCGCGCTCATGCCTATCGCCAGCTCGAGACCTGGGAGTGGGAAAGCGCCCACGTTGTCTTCAACGCCGCGGAGCTGAAGCTACCTGAACTGGGCTATATGGTGGAAAACAACGTCCTGCAGCTTGCCCTGTGGCAGGCGCTGGAAGCCCATGAGCGCATATCGCTGCGGGTGGGGATATCGCTCCAGGCGATGCGGCGCGAAGAAATGTACACGTCGTTAACGCTGACTGACGGCAGCCAGATCGATGCGCGTCTGGTGGTGGGCGCGGACGGCGCCAGTTCGCAGGTGCGGCAGCTGGCCGGAATCGGCATCCACGCGTGGCAGTATCAGCAATCCTGTATGTTGATAAGCGTACAGTGCGCGGGCGATCCCGGCGACAGTACCTGGCAGCAGTTCACCCCAGCGGGGCCGCGCGCGTTTTTACCGCTGTTTGACCATTGGGCTTCGCTGGTGTGGTACGACGCGCCGGCGCGGATCCGCCAGCTGCAGGGCATGAGCATGGCTCAGCTACAGCAGGAAATTACTCGTCACTTCCCGTCGCGGCTGGGAGAGGTTACGCCGCTGAGCGCGGGCGCCTTCCCGCTCACCCGCCGCCACGCATTGCAGTATGTGAAGCCGGGGCTGGCGCTGGTGGGTGATGCTGCGCACACCATTCATCCGCTGGCGGGGCAGGGGGTGAACCTCGGCTATCGCGATGTCGATGCGCTGCTTGATATTCTTGGCAGAGCAAAAGCGCACGGCGAGGAGTGGGCCAGCCTGCCGGTACTTAAGCGCTACCAGACGCGGCGTCAGGCGGACAACTTTATTATGCAGTCGGGAATGGATCTGTTTTACGCCGGATTCAGCAACGACCTGCCGCCGGTGCGTATGCTGCGAAATTTAGGGCTGATGGCGGCCGAGCGCGCTGGCGGATTAAAGCGCCAGGCGTTGAAATATGCGTTAGGTTTGTAACGAGAAAGACCCCGGCTTGCAAAGGTGAGGTCGGGGTGCGGAACGGTGATGCGCATAGCGTAAACGCCAAAAAGCAAAAAGCTCGCCGAAGCGAGCTTTTTGCTTTTGTTGGCTGGGGTACGAGGATTCGAACCTCGGAATGCCGGAATCAGAATCCGGTGCCTTACCGCTTGGCGATACCCCAATTTTACGTTGACCATTTCGTACCGGGGTCAAACCGGTGGCTTAGCGCCTGGAAATACTCCAACGAGTGCGCGCACAGCGTGAGCGACTTTTAAAATTGGCTGGGGTACGAGGATTCGAACCTCGGAATGCTGGTATCAGAAACCAGAGCCTTACCGCTTGGCGATACCCCAACAATTCTTTTGGATTTATCGAACTGAATCAATAATTCCTTTGTATGGTGGCTACGACGGGATTCGAACCTGTGACCCCATCATTATGAGTGATGTGCTCTAACCAGCTGAGCTACGTAGCCAAAATCTTACTCTATTTTCGATGGCTGGGGTACCTGGATTCGAACCAGGGAATGCCGGTATCAAAAACCGGTGCCTTACCGCTTGGCGATACCCCAATACCGCGGAGAACCGCAAAATCGAAGAAATATGGCTGGGGTACCTGGATTCGAACCAGGGAATGCCGGTATCAAAAACCGGTGCCTTACCGCTTGGCGATACCCCAACAAAAATTTTTTACTGCCAACGCGAAAGAGTAAATGGTGCGGGAGGCGAGACTTGAACTCGCACACCTTGCGGCGCCAGAACCTAAATCTGGTGCGTCTACCAATTTCGCCACTCCCGCAAAAAAGATGGTGGCTACGACGGGATTCGAACCTGTGACCCCATCATTATGAGTGATGTGCTCTAACCAGCTGAGCTACGTAGCCATCTTTTTGCGCGTTACCTTATCGGCGTTGCGGGGCGCATTATGCGTATTGAGCCTTGAAGCGTCAACCCCTTTTTCATCGAAAATGGGCTGAACGTAACTGTTTGGTTAGGTTGCGAACAGCGTGGCGCAATAATCGGCAATTATTGGTTATTTATCGTTTTTAACGGCTTAAATAAGGCACAAAACAAAAACGGACTCCGAAGAGTCCGTTTGGAAAACCGCGCCGGTTAGTAGGCCGACTGATGTACGCCAACCGCGCGTCCTGACGGATCGTTCATTTTTTTGAAAGATTCGTCCCACTCAATCGCTTTTGCTGAAGAGCATGCGACGGAAGGGCCGCCAGGAACGCATTCGGCCGCGCTTGGAACCGGGAACAGCTCTTCGAAGATCTCACGGTACAGATACGCTTCTTTCGATGATGGCGTGTTGTACGGGAAGCGGAAGCTGGCGGTTTCCAACTGCTGATCGGAAATTTGTTCAGCGGCCACTTCTTTTAAAGTATCGATCCAGCTGTAACCGACGCCATCAGAGAACTGCTCTTTCTGGCGCCAGGCGACGCTTGCCGGCAGGTAAGATTCAAAACATTCACGCAGGACATGTTTTTCCATTTTACCGTTGCCGCACATTTTGTCCTGCGGGTTGATACGCATTGCCACATCGAGGAATTTCTTATCCAGGAACGGCACGCGCGCTTCAACGCCCCATGCGGACATCGCTTTGTTGGCGCGAGCGCAGTCAAACATATGTAGCGCCTGCAGCTTGCGTACGGTCTCTTCGTGCAGCTCTTTGGCGTTTGGCGCTTTATGGAAATAAAGGTAGCCGCCAAATACTTCGTCAGAACCTTCGCCAGACAGCACCATTTTGATGCCCATGGCTTTGATTTTACGCGACATCAGGTACATCGGCGTTGACGCGCGAATCGTCGTCACGTCATAGGTTTCAATGTGATAGATAACATCGCGAATCGCGTCCAGGCCTTCCTGCACCGTAAAGTGGATTTCGTGGTGCACGGTGCCCAGATGGTTAGCCACTTCCTGCGCGGCTTTCAGATCGGGCGCGCCTTCCAGACCGACGGCGAAGGAGTGCAGCTGCGGCCACCAGGCTTCTGATTTTTCCTGATCTTCGACGCGGCGCGCGGCATATTTTTTGGTGATGGCGGAAATCACCGATGAATCCAGGCCGCCGGAGAGCAGGACGCCGTAAGGGACATCGGACATCAGGTGGCTTTTCACCGACTCTTCCAGCGCCTGACGCAGTTCGTTTTTGTCCGTGACGTTGTCTTTGACCGCGTCATAGTCGAACCAGTCGCGCTGATAGTACTCGCGGATTTCGCCATCTTTGCTCCACAGGTAGCTGCCTGCCGGGAACTCTTTAATCGTGCGGCATACCGGAACCAGCGCTTTCATTTCTGAGGCAACGTAGAAGTTGCCGTGTTCGTCGTGACCCATATACAGCGGGATGATGCCGATGTGGTCGCGACCAATCAGATACGCGTCTTTTTCGCTGTCGTAGAGAGCGAAAGCAAACATCCCCTGCAGATCGTCGAGGAAGTCCGGACCTTTTTCCTGATACAGCGCGAGGATAACTTCGCAGTCGGAACCGGTCTGGAACGCATAGCGGTCGCCGTATTCCGCGCGCAGCGCCTGGTGGTTGTAGATTTCACCGTTAACGGCGAGGGCGTGAGTTTTTGCAGCGTTGTACAGCGGCTGCGCGCCGGCGTTCACGTCGACGATTGACAGGCGTTCATGCGCCAGGATGGCTTTATCACAGGCATAGACGCCTGACCAGTCCGGACCGCGGTGGCGCATCAGGCGGGAAAGCTCCAGTGCCTTTTTACGCAGCTCACCCGCGTCAGTTTTAATATCCAGTACGCCAAAAATCGAACACATAGCCTTCTCCGTTACCCTGTCTTGTTTGATGTTGTGCAGGCTTCGTCTAATCGCGAAGCCTCAGTGCATGCTTTAGAAAATGCCGCAAAGGGGCGAAGGGCGCAAGGGGTTTACGCCAGCAAAAGAAAATAACGCAATTGTGATTGTCGAATAGTGAAAAAAGAGTATGTTTTGAGCGCTTTTGTTGATGAATATTCAGTAATAACGCTTTTCTTTTAGATGAAAGCGTTCAGAAGAGGCTTGAAAATAAGAAACCACGTCGCAGGACGTGGTTTTATTTAGAAAATATCGATTTCCGCAACCGATGGATAAATCCAGGAAGGGCGGAACGGCATGCTGTCGATATCATCAAGCGTGGCTACCCCGGAAAGCACCAGAATGGTTTCCAGACCGGCCTGGAAACCCGCCAGAATATCCGTGCGCAGGTTATCGCCGACGATGACCGTCTGTTCTGAATGTGCCTGCATTTTGTTGAGCGCGGAGCGGATAATCCACGGGCTCGGTTTACCCACGTAGAACGGCTTGCGGCCGGAGATTTTTTCAATACCGGCGCACAGCGCGCCGCAGGCCGGGTAATAGCCGCGACCGTGGGTATCGGGGTTAGTGGCGATAAAGCGCGCGCCGTTAGCGACAAAAAAAGCAGCCTTATGCATCATCTCCCAGTTAAAGGAGCGCGTCTCACCGACGATAACAAAATCCGGATTGACGTCGGTGATGGTAAAGCCGGCTTTGTACAGTTCGTGAATCAGCGCGCCTTCACCGACCACATAGGCTTTTTTGCCTTCCTGACGGCGCAGAAAATCGGCAGTGGCCATCGCCGAGGTATAAAAGGCGGTATCAGGGACATCGATTCCCGCCGTCGCAAAGCGGTTTGCCAGGTCCTGCCCGGTTTGCGAAGGGTAGTTGGTCAGCATCACCAGCGGCATCTCTTTTTCGAGAATGCGCTTGATGAATTCAGCGGCGCCCGGCACGGCCACATTGTCGTGCATCAGCACGCCGTCAATATCACAAATTATGTTTTGAATGGTCATGAACTGTCCGACATCGTTGGAGAAAGGCGAAACTATAAAGCGGCTTTAGCTTTCCAGCAAACGCTGGAGCAGAGTCCCGTTGAGCATCGCGCGCTTGACCAGGGCAAAAGCGCCGATGGCTGAACGATGATCGAGCGTGGATCGCACTACTGGCAGATTTTTGCGAAATGCCTTCAGGGCCTGGGTATTGATACAGGCTTCAATCGCCGGCAGGAGAACTTTCTCCGCTTCCACGATCTCCCCGGCAATCACCACTTTTTGCGGATTAAACAGGTTAATGGCGATAGCGATGGTTTTACCCAGATGACGGCCAACGTGCTCGATCACCTCGCAGGCCAGCGCATCGCCTTTATTTGCGGCTTTGCAGATCGTTTTTATCGTGCAGTCATCGAGGGAGATTTTGCTCTGATAACCCTGCTCCAGCAGATGACGAACGCGATGTTCAATGGCGGCGTTGGCGGCGACGGTTTCCAGACAGCCGAAGTTGCCGCAGTGGCAGCGCTCGCCCAGCGGGTCGACCTGGATATGGCCGATTTCCCCGACGTTACCGTTACGGCCAATAAAAATCCGCCCGTTGGAGATGATCCCTGCGCCGGTCCCACGGTGTACGCGCACCAGAATGGAGTCTTCACAGTCGTGGCTCGCACCAAAGTAGTGCTCCGCCAGCGCCAGGCTACGAATATCGTGCCCGACATAGCAAGTGACTTTAAAGCGTTTTTCCAGCGCTTCAACCAGCCCCCAGTTCTCCACCTGAATATGCGGCATATAGCGAATGACGCCGCTTTCCGGATCGACCAGCCCCGGCAGGATCACCGAAATGGCGATTAGCTCGCGGATTTTGCGCTGACAGCTCTCCATAAAGGAGGCGATGATGTTGAGCAGGGCGTGTTCCAGCGTTTCCTGGGTTCTTTCCGGCAGCGGGTAGTGCTCTTCTTCGAGGGTCTTACTGCTTAAATCATAGAGCGTCAGGGTGGCGTCATAGCGGCCAAGACGTACGCCGATGGCGTGAAAGCTGCGGGTTTCGGCAATAATTGAGATGGCGCGGCGGCCCCCGGTGGAGGCCTGCTGATCGACTTCTTTGATCAGTCCGCGTTCAATAAGCTGACGCGTAATTTTGGTTACGCTGGCAGGGGCAAGCTGGCTTTGTTCCGCAATCTGGATACGCGAGATGGGGCCGTGCTGATCGATGAGCCGATAGACGGCCGCGCTGTTCAGCTGTTTTACGAGATCGACGTTACCAATTTGAGCCTGTCCGCCTGCTGTCATACTTTTACTTACTCAGTGACGACCTCGTTACCATTAACGATGGTCTTGGTGATTTTATAATCGCGGGTGAATGCGGTCAGGTTAGCGACCATCCCCGGGGCAATGCTGCCTAACTGTTTGTCTACGCCAATGGCGCGGGAAGGGTAGAGCGTCGCCATACGCAACACTTCATCCAGCGCAATGCCGCAATGCTCAACGAGGTTACGCACCCCTTCAATCATGGTCAATGAAGAGCCGCTGAGGGTACCGTTCTCATCTACGCACAGGCCGTTCCGGTAGTATATTGTTTTACCAGCAAAAATGAACTGCTCAATATTGGCACCCGCCGGCGCCGTTGCGTCGGTGACGAGGCACAGCTTGTCGCCTTTCAAGCGTTTAGCGAGGCGGACGTTAGCGTAATCGACGTGCATGCCATCGACGATGATACCGCAGTAGACATCCGGTTCGTCGAAAATCGCCCCGGCCAGACCCGGTTCGCGGCCGGTAATATACGGCATAGCGTTAAACAGGTGGGTGGCAAACGTAATCCCGGCGCGAAAACCGATTTTCGCTTCTTTTAGCGTCGCGTTGGAATGACCGGCGGAGACGATGATACCTGCGGCCACCAGTTTGCGGATAACTTCTGGTTCAACGCGTTCCGGCGCGAGGGTGATTTTGGTTATTACATCCGCGTTTTCGCACAGGAAATCGACCAGCGCGGCGTCCGGTTTACGGACGTAATCCGGGTTATGGGTGCCTTTTTTGACAATATTCAGCCACGGGCCTTCAAGATGCAGGCCCAGCGCCTGGTTGGGATGCTTTTGCAAATACTCGCGCATCACGCGGACACCCTGTTTCATCAGGTCATCGCTGGCGGTAATGAGCGTGGGCAGATAGCTGGTGCAGCCGGAGCGTTCATTCGCCTTCTGCATAATTTCCAGCGTTTCAACGGTGACCGCATCCGCCGTGTCGTTGAACTGCACGCCGCCGCAGCCGTTAAGCTGGACGTCGATAAAACCGGGGGCAAGGATCGCACCATTAACCGAGCGCTGTTCGATCCCGGTGGGCAGCTCAGTCTGCGGACAGATACGTTCGATAAGGCCATTGGCGATAACAATCGCATGGTCATCCAGAATTTCATGACCGGTATAAATCCGGCCTTGGGTTAATGCATACATTACGACCCCCGGTTGTCAAAAATGGTTGTCCCGCAGGGTCTGCTGCGGGACGAAACTACATTACAGACCTTTGATATTTTCGGCTTCTAATTCGTTGAAATATTTCAGTGTCTTAACTTTCAGTTCCATAGTGGACGGCTCATCGCAGACGACAACCGCTTTCGGGTGCAGCTGCAGACAGGTGATGGTCCACATATGGTTTACGTTGCCTTCCACCGCCGCCTGCAGCGCCAGCGCTTTCTGATGACCCAGCACCAGAATCATCACTTCTTCCGCGTCGAGCAGCGTGCCCACGCCAACGGTCAGCGCGTATTTAGGCACCTGGTCAACGTCACCGTCGAAGAAACGGGAATTCGCTACGCGAGTATCGTGGGTCAGAGTTTTGATGCGTGTGCGTGAAGCCAAAGAAGAGGCTGGTTCGTTAAAAGCGATGTGGCCATCGTTACCCACGCCGCCCATAAACAGGTGGATTTTACCGTAAGAACGAATTTTTTCTTCATAGCGACGGCATTCTGCATCAATATCCGGCGCGTTACCATTCAGCAGGTTAATATTTTCCGCCGGGATATCAACGTGATCAAAGAAGTTGCGATGCATAAAGCTATGATAGCTTTCCGGGTGCTCTTTCGGCAGGCCTACGTACTCATCCATGTTGAAGGTGACGACATGCTTAAAGCTAACCTGGCCTGCTTTGTGCATCTCAACCAGGGCTTTATAAGCGGTCAGAGGCGTGCCGCCGGTAGGCAGACCGAGGACAAACGGGCGGTCCGCTGTCGGTTTGAACGCATTGATGCGGTTAACGATATGCCGGGCAGCCCATTTACCGACTTGTTCAGCTGTTACCAGGGGGATCAGTCTCATTGTTCACCTCTATAGTTAAATTAGAACCTGGCGGATTGGCGCCAGCATACTATTAAGAGTATCGCAGTAACTGCGCCGACCGGGGTCAATCCGTGTTGATTTTTTGAATGATAAAATAAGTTTTCGTTGTTAGCCAGTCAAAGGCGGAGGTGAATACGATATTTGGTGACTATTGTCACAAAAAATACCCATTTAATTTGCGAGACGAATTAATTTTTCAGACACTTTGCAGGTAAGTTAAAAAATTAACCAGGTTACACAATAATAAAGTGGCTTTAGTGAGCCTCATCGGGGTCTCATAGGGGGAATAAGATGAATATTTTAGGTTTTTTTCAGCGTCTCGGTAGGGCGTTACAGCTCCCTATCGCAGTGCTGCCGGTCGCGGCGCTGCTGCTGCGATTCGGTCAACCGGATCTGCTTAACATTTCGTTTATCGCCCAGGCGGGCGGGGCAATCTTTGACAACCTGGCGCTGATTTTCGCTATCGGTGTCGCATCCAGCTGGTCGAAAGACAGCGCCGGCGCCGCGGCGCTGGCGGGGGCGGTAGGTTACTTCGTTTTGACCAAAGCGATGGTCACCATCAACCCGGCCATCAACATGGGCGTGCTGGCGGGTATCATTACCGGTCTGGTCGGCGGCGCCGTGTATAACCGCTGGTCGGGCATCAAACTGCCTGACTTCCTGAGCTTCTTCGGCGGCAAACGCTTTGTGCCCATCGCCACCGGCTTCTTCTGTCTGGTGCTGGCAGCCATCTTCGGCTACGTCTGGCCGCCGGTGCAGAACGCCATTCATGCCGGCGGTGAATGGATTGTCGGCGCGGGCGCGCTCGGCTCCGGTATCTTTGGTTTCATCAACCGTCTGCTGATCCCGACGGGTCTGCATCAGGTGCTGAACACCATCGCCTGGTTCCAGATTGGTGAATTCACCAACACTGCTGGCGCGGTGTTCCACGGCGACATCAACCGCTTCTATGCGGGTGACGGCACCGCGGGGATGTTCATGTCCGGTTTCTTCCCGATCATGATGTTCGGTTTGCCGGGTGCGGCGCTGGCGATGTATTTCGCAGCCCCGAAAGAGCGTCGTCCGATGGTCGGCGGTATGCTGCTGTCGGTGGCCATCACCGCGTTCCTGACCGGTGTGACCGAACCGCTGGAATTCCTGTTCATGTTCCTGGCGCCGCTGCTGTACCTCCTGCACGCCATCCTAACCGGTATCAGCCTGTTCGTTGCGACGGCGCTGGGTATCCACGCGGGCTTCTCCTTCTCCGCAGGCGCCATCGACTATGTTCTGATGTACAGCCTGCCGGCAGCCAGTAAAAACGTCTGGATGCTGATCGTGATGGGCGTCGTGTTCTTCGTTATCTACTTCCTGCTGTTCAGCGCGGTTATCCGCATGTTCAATCTGAAAACGCCGGGTCGTGAAGATAAAGTGGATGACGTGGTCACTGAAGAGGCCAACAGCAACACCGAAGAAGGCTTAACTCAGCTGGCGACCAACTACATCGCGGCGGTCGGCGGTACGGATAACCTGAAAGCGATTGATGCTTGTATTACCCGTCTGCGTCTGACCGTGGCGGACTCTGCGCTGGTTAACGACGCGGCCTGTAAGCGCCTCGGCGCTTCCGGTGTGGTTAAACTGAACAAGCAGACCATCCAGGTTATCGTGGGCGCAAAAGCGGAATCCGTGGGCGATGAAATGAAGAAAGTGGTTGCCCGTGGCCCGGTTGCCGCAGCGGCTGCAGCGTCTCATAGCGCACCCGTAGCCGCTCAGGCAGTTAAACCACAGGCTGTTGCTAACGCGAAGACTGTCGAAGCGCTGGTTTCGCCGATTACCGGCGACATTGTGGCGCTGGAGCAGGTTCCGGATGAAGCCTTCGCCAGCAAAGCCGTCGGCGACGGCGTGGCGGTAAAACCGACCGATAAGATTGTGGTTGCGCCGGCGGCGGGCACCGTGGTGAAGATTTTCAACACCAACCATGCTTTCTGTCTGGAAACTGAAAACGGTGCGGAAATCGTCGTCCATATGGGCATCGATACCGTTGCGCTTAACGGCCAGGGCTTTAAACGCCTGGTGGAAGAGGGCGCGGAAGTGAAAGCGGGTGAGCCGATTCTGGAACTGGATCTTGAGTTCCTCAACGCTAACGCGCGTTCGATGATTAGCCCGGTCGTCTGCAGCAACAGCGACGACTATAGCGCGCTGGTTATCCAGGCAACCGGTAAGGTTGTTGCGGGCCAGACGCCGCTGTACGAAATTAAAGGCAAGTAAGACTCCTGAGTGGCGTTTGTGCCTCAGCGGCGCAGCGAAAGCTGCGCCGCTTTTTTTTACCGCAAACACCCCCATAATCTCCTTCTAATCGCTATTTTGCGTAACTAATAGTTGTCTCTACGCCCTGCTTGTAAGATCATGTGCCGTTATACGTTGTTTACGCTTTGAGGAACCCACGATGAGTGAGGCAGAAGCCCGCCCGACTAACTTTATTCGTCAGATCATTGATGAAGATCTGGCTACTGGTAAGCACACCACCGTTCATACCCGTTTCCCACCGGAACCGAACGGCTATCTGCACATTGGCCACGCGAAGTCTATTTGCCTGAACTTTGGCATCGCCCAGGATTACCAGGGCCAATGCAACCTGCGTTTCGATGACACCAACCCGGTGAAGGAAGATATCGAATACGTTGAGTCGATTAAAAACGACGTGCAGTGGTTAGGTTTCCACTGGTCCGGGGATGTTTGCTACTCGTCTGATTATTTCGATCAGCTGCACCAGTATGCGGTTGAGCTGATCAATAAAGGTCTGGCCTACGTTGACGAACTGTCAGCGGAGGAGATCCGTGAGTACCGCGGCACGCTGAAAGAGCCGGGTAAAAATAGCCCGTACCGCGATCGCAGCGTGGAAGAGAATCTGGCGCTGTTTGAAAAAATGCGTAGCGGCGGATTTGCTGAAGGTAAAGCCTGCCTGCGCGCAAAAATCGATATGGCCTCTCCGTTTATCGTCATGCGCGATCCGGTGCTGTACCGCATTAAGTTTGCCGATCACCACCAGACCGGAAGCAAGTGGTGCATCTACCCGATGTACGACTTCACCCACTGCATCAGCGATGCGCTGGAAGGGATTACCCACTCTCTATGTACCCTTGAGTTCCAGGATAACCGCCGCCTGTACGATTGGGTGCTGGATAACATCAGCATTCCCGTGCATCCGCGCCAGTACGAATTCTCGCGCCTGAATCTCGAATACACCGTGATGTCCAAGCGTAAGCTGAATCAACTGGTGACCGAGAAGCACGTTGAAGGCTGGGATGACCCGCGTATGCCGACCATCTCCGGTCTGCGCCGCCGCGGCTATACCGCTGAATCTATCCGCGAGTTCTGCAAACGTATCGGCGTGACCAAGCAGGACAACACTATCGAGATGGCGTCGCTGGAATCCTGCATTCGTGAAGATCTGAACGAAAACGCCCCGCGCGCGATGGCGGTTATCGACCCGGTTAAGCTGGTTATCGAAAACTATCCGCAGGGCGAAAGTGAAATGGTGGCCATGCCGAACCATCCGAACAAGCCGGAGATGGGCAGCCGCGAGGTGCCGTTCAGCGGCGAAATCTGGATCGATCGCGCCGACTTCCGTGAGGAAGCGAACAAGCAGTACAAGCGTCTGGTGCTGGGTAAAGAAGTTCGTCTGCGTAACGCTTACGTGATTAAAGCGGAGCGCGTGGAGAAAGATGCGGAAGGCAATATCACGACTATCTTCTGCACCTACGATGCCGACACCCTGAGCAAAGACCCGGCCGACGGTCGCAAGGTGAAGGGCGTGATTCACTGGGTGAGCGCGGCGCACGCGCTGCCGGTAGAAATCCGCCTCTACGATCGCCTGTTCAGCGTACCGAACCCGGGCGCGGCGGAAGATTTCCTCGCGGTGATGAACCCGGAATCGCTGGTTATTAAACAGGGATTCGCTGAGCCGAGCCTGGCGCAGGCGCAGGCGGAAAAAGCCTACCAGTTCGAGCGTGAAGGTTATTTCTGCCTGGATAGCCGCTATGCCACCGCAAGCCATCTGGTGTTTAACCGCACCGTCGGCCTGCGCGATACCTGGACGAAAGTCGGCGCGTAGCTATTCGCCATCATTAAGAACGCCGCTAACTGCGGCGTTTTTTTTATTCAGAATCAGCGAATTAAATTACCATATTTTCGCGATGCGAATTAATCTTGTTTACAGATTGTAATAAGCGTTATTTTTAATCCTTCCGGTATATCACCTGAAATCAGGTAAGCACTTTCATTTCTATTGATTTTCTCTGTTTTTGCAAGCACTTCCACGCTAAATGTGTGATGTCTAAGACTGAAACATAAAGACATAAATTATGTGCGCTTTGTCATAATCTTCATCTTTGGTCGGCGAAAGAGATTGATAATTCGCGTCACGAAAAATAGTCTATACCCAGTGGTTATGCGAATTTTTAGCGCACCACTTTTTAGCAGTTTTATTTTATTTTTTTGCGCGTTGCCCTTTGGTGACCGCACTTTAAAACGTCAAAGAGGATATGCATATGCGTACGTTTAGTGGCAAACGTAGTACGCTGGCGCTGGCTATTGCCGGTGTCACAGCCCTGTCAGGATTTGCAATGGTGCCGGATGCAAAAGCAGAAGGGTTCATTGATGATTCAACGTTAACCGGCGGCATCTATTACTGGCAGCGTGAACGCGACCGTAAAGATGTGACCGACGGCGATAAATATAAAACTAACCTGTCACACTCCACCTGGAACGCCAACCTCGACTTCCAGTCCGGCTATGCCGCCGACATGTTCGGTATTGACGTCGCTGCCTTTACCGCCATCGAAATGGGTGAAAGCAGCGAGAGCGGTCACCCGAACGAAATCGCTTTCTCCTCGCGTAATAAAGGCTACGATGAAGACTATTCCGGCGATAAGAGCGGGATCAGCCTGTATAAAGCAGCCGCGAAATTTAAATTTGGTCCGGCATGGGCGCGCGCGGGCTATATTCAGCCAACCGGCCAAACGCTGCTGGCGCCGCACTGGAGCTTTATGCCCGGTACTTACCAGGGCGCGGAAGCTGGCGCGAACTTTGACTACGGTGATGCGGGCGCGCTGAGTTTCTCCTATATGTGGACAAACGAATATAAAGCGCCGTGGCACATTGAGATGGATGAGTTCTATCAGAACGACAAGAAAACCAAGGTGGATTATCTCCACTCTCTCGGCGCCAAATATGATTTTAAAAACGACCTTGTACTGGAAGCGGCGTTTGGCCAGGCACAGGGTTACATCGACCAGTATTTTGCCAAGGCCAGCTATAAGTTTGATGTCGCCGGCACGCCGTTAACCACCAGCTATCAGTTCTACGGCACCCGCGATAAAGTCAGCAACGGCGGGGCTAACGATATCTATGACGGCACCGCGTGGCTGCAGGCCTTGACCTTTGGCTATAAGGTTGCCGACGTTCTGGATCTGCGTCTGGAAGGCACCTGGGTTAAAGCTGATGGCCAGCAGGGCTACTTCCTGCAGCGTATGACGCCTACCTATGCATCGTCTAACGGGCGACTGGATATCTGGTGGGATAACCGTTCGGACTTCAACGCCAACGGTGAAAAAGCGGTGTTCTTCGGCGCGATGTATGACATGAAGAACTGGAACATGCCGGGCTGGGCCTTCGGCGCATCCTACGTTTATGCCTGGGATGCGAAGCCGGGGAGAATGTCCTCACCTGATGCGTACTACAACCCGGATAAACGTCTGGAAGAGTCCGCTTATAGCCTGGATGCCATGTACACCGTTCAGGAAGGACGCGCGAAGGGCACGCTGTTCAAACTCCACTTTACGCAATACGACAACCACTCCGATATCCCAAGCTGGAGCGGCGGTTACGGCAACATCTTCCAGGATGAGCGCGACGTGAAGTTCATGGTTATCGCTCCGTTCACCATTTTCTGATGCCACTGCGGCGGGGAAAACCCGCCGCAATTTCCCGAGGTTCATGATGAAAAAGTTAATGCTTGTCGCCATTATGGCAGCAGGTCTGGTTGCCTGTACCCAGTCGCCAGCGCCTAAGGAAGACTTAAAGTTAAAAGATGCCTACAGCGCCTGCATCAATAGCGCTGAGGGCAATCCGGATAAAGTGGAAGCCTGTCAGAGCGTACTGAACGTGCTGAAACAGGAGAAACAGCATCAGCAGTTCGCGACCCAGGAAAGCGTGCGGGTTCTGGATTATCAGCAGTGCATCCAGGCGCGCAAAACCGGGAACGATCAGGCTGTAGAGGCGCGCTGCGACCAGATCTGGAAAGAGATCCGCAGCAATAATACACCGCGTTAAGCCAGACGGCGGCAAGCAAACGGGCGGAGCGAAAACTCCGCCCGTTGCTATTTTAGCGGGGTATTTCTGCCGGCCGGTAGCCGCGGCTCAGGCGTACGAAGAGCATTGCGGTAGCGGCCAGGCCGCATAGCGCGGCGCACATCAGCCACCAGCCCGGCGAGCTTTTATCGCCCGTTATCTCTACCAGCGCGGTGGAAATTGCTGGCGTCAGGCCGCCGAAGATCGCGGTGGCGAGGCTAAAGGCCAGTGAAAAGCCGACGGTGCGGACGTAGACCGGCATCACTTCCGTCAGCGCGGCCACCATCGCGCCGTTATACATACCAAAGAAGAACGAGAACCAGAGCAGGACCAGCGTCATGCGGGTGAAATCCGGCGCGGCGGTGAGCCAGTGCATTACCGGCCAGGTAGTGAGCAGCGCCAGCAGGGTAATGCCCATCAGCACCGGTCGACGGCCTATTTTGTCAGAAATTGCCCCGCCGATCGGTAACCAGATAAAGTTGGAGATGCCGACCAGCATGGTCACCTGCAGACTGTCGCGGGCGCTCAGGTGCAGCACGGCTCTGCCGTAGGTCGGGGTATAGACGGTAATGAAGTAAAAAGTTGTCGTGGTCATTGCCACCAGCAAGGTGCCCGCCGAGATGATGCGCCAGTTTTTGACAATTGTGCTCAGGATCTCCCGGGTATCAGGACGATGTTTACGCTGCAGGAAGGCTTCGGTTTCCTGTAACGAACGCCGCAGCACAAAAATCAGCGGAATAATCATACAGCCAATAAAGAAGGGAATGCGCCAGCCCCATTCGGCGATCTGATCGTGGCCGAGCGTTTCATTCAGCGCGTAGCCAATCAGCGCCGCCACAACGATAGCCACCTGCTGGCTGGCGGATTGCCAGCTGGTATAGAATCCCTTGTTCCCCGGCGTGGCGATTTCCGATAAATAGACCGACACGCCGCCGAGCTCGACGCCCGCCGAGAAACCCTGCAACAGCCGCCCGACAACCACCAGGATGGGGGCGAGAATGCCGATAGTCTGATAGCCGGGCACCAGCGCTATCAGAAGCGTCCCGCAGCCCATAATCGCCAGCGTCACCATCAGCCCTTTACGGCGGCCGATTCTGTCGATATAGGCCCCCAACACTATCGCGCCGATAGGGCGCATCAGGAAGCCCGAACCAAAGACGGCGAAGGTGAGCATTAACGCCGCAAACTCGCTTTCCGCCGGAAAGAACGTTCTGGCGATGTAGGTGGCGTAAAAACCAAACAGAAAAAAGTCGAACTGTTCGAGAAAATTACCGCTGGTCACGCGGAGGATGGCGCCAATGGTACCGGCACGCGATGAGGGTTGCGTCATAGGGTTTGCTCTCCATTGTCTTTATCTTGTTTTTATAGAGGTAAGAGGGGGGCTAGTCGCCTGCGACTGCCGCCTGTTTTCCGCGCCGTTTCTCAATCGCCCACTTGAGTAACGCCGCACAGCGATAAAATCCGTGGGCGAATTTTCCGTAAGGAAGGGTTAAAAACAGCGCCATCACCACGCCGAGATGAATGGCAAGCAGAATGCCCATCCACGAGGTGTCCCGTCCCGCCAGCAGGGCGAGGCCGGTGAAGCTGGTCAGCAGCAGCAGCAGGATAAAGGCGCGATCCATCGGTTTTTGCCGCGGGTCTCCGTGCAGCGGCGAACGACGAAGGTTCAGCCATAGCAGGCCTGCCGGGCCCACCAGCAGGCCGATTCCGCCAAGCGTGCCCAGCAGAACCGGTGCGCTGAAGAACGGGTAGGGAGCTTCCCATCCGGCAAAATAGTGATAGCCCGTGGCCACCAGGGTGGCAGCGAAACAGAGCAGAAAACCATAAAAGGTAAGATGATGGAAACGACGGCGCATCAGGGTAAACGCGTCATCAGCCTCGTTGCAGCCCTTACCGTGGCCGCCGTCGAGATATTTTAAGGTCAGCGCGTTATGCGAGGCTTTGGCGATATCAACGGCGTGGGGATGCCCCGGGGAGATCTCGCGCCAGAAACGGATCACGCCGGCCATCAGTAAGCCCATGGCCAGTACGAAGACCGAACCAAACATCCACGCCAGCAGGTTATGGGGAAAAATCTGGTAGAAATCGCCGGCCAGCGGCGGATGTAGCAGGGAGCCTTTGAGCCCCATCGCCAGCAGCAGAAAGAGGATCAACCCACCGACCAGCGCCAGCGCCGTGGTCACGCCGGCCCGACGATACAGGCTGCCGAAAGCCGCGGGCTGGGCATAATGTTGATAGGTTTCCAGCCGCACTTCCGCCATCGCCTTCGGGACATTAATGGCAAACTCATGCGGCGGCGCGTACTGGCAGGCATGCAGGCAGGCACCGCAGTTATGGCACAGGTTGGCCAGGTAGTTTATATCCGCTTTACCAAAAGCCAGGCGTTGGGTCATGGCCGGAAACACGGCGCAAAACCCTTCGCAATAGCGGCAGGCGTTACAGACCTGCATCACCCGTTCGACCTCCGCTTCGGGCTGGGTGATGATTTGCGCGTCAATGATTAGCTTTTCAAGCGACTTCATGGTGTCTCTCCTGCAGTGCCGCCCTGGCGGCTTGTTGGCCGGCAATGCGGCCGAATGTCGTCCCGATCGACATGCCCACGCCGGCGGTATAGCCTTTGCCCAGCACGTTGCCGGCCATCATTTCACCGGCAACGAACAGGCTTCGGCTGGGCTTGCCCGCAAAATGGACGGCGGCGTGTTCATTGACGTACAGCCCGAGGTAGGTGAAGGTGATCCCCGGTCGTAGGGCATAGCCGTAGTAGGGCGGCGTATCGATGGGCCGCGCCCAGTGGGTTTTCGGCGGCGTCAGGCCGGATGTCGCGCAGTTATCAAGGCGGGTATGATCGAACTGGCCGGGCGCGCAGGCGGCGTTGTAGCGGGCGATGGTTTGCGCCAGGCTTTCTGCGTCCAATCCCAGCTGGCGAGCCAGCTCTTCAATGGTATTGGCCTGGGCGCCGGGGAAAACGGGCGGCATAAAGTGGCCGATCGCTTTGCTGTCGATAATTGAGTAGCCGATTTGCCCCGGCTGGTGGGCGACCAGTCTGCCCCAGATGGCATAACGTTTGGGCCAGAAATCTTCCCCTTCGTCATAAAAGCGCCTGGCGTCACGGTTGACGACCACCCCCAGCGACACGCAGTCCACGCGCGTACAGATCCCGCCATCGTAGAGCGGCGCCCTGGCGTCAATGGCGACGCAGTGGGATTGTGAAGGATCGCCGATGATGTCAGCCCCGGCGTCAATCATAAACTTGAGCAGCACGCCCTGGTTGAAGCGGGTGCCGCGGATGAGAAAGTTATCGGCTGGCCATTCACCACGATCGTTCTGTCCCCATGCTTCACGCAGCCACTCGCGGTTAGATTCAAACCCGCCGGCGGCGAGGACGCAGGTTTTGGCGACGATCCTTTCTTCGCCCGCCAGCGCGGCGACGAATTCGCCGTTATCTAATTCGAGCGCCTGTACCGGCGTGTTGTAGCGGATCTTAACGCCGATCTGCTCCGCGCTGCGGTAATAGGCGTTGACCAGGGCTTTACCGCCGCCCATAAAAAAGGCGTTGGTGCGGGCAACGTGCAGGGCGCCGGAGAGCGGCGGCTGAAAGTTAACCCCGTGCTGGCGCATCCAGTCCCGGCATTGCGCTGAAGTGCGGATCACCAGCCGCGCGAGCGCTTCGTTGGTGTTGCCCTCGGTGACGCGCAGCAGGTCCTGCCAGTACTCTTCTTCCGGATAGCTGTCGATTAAAACATCCTGCGGAGCATCGTGCATACAGCGAAGATTCCGCGTGTGCTGAGAGTTTCCGCCTCGCCATTCCCGCGGCGCAGCCTCCAGCAGCAGCACGGACGCGCCGGCTTCCCGGGCGGTTAATGCGGCGCATAGCGCGGCATTGCCGCCGCCAATCACCAGTACATCCACCATTTTTGGCTCCATTACGCTTTGCTTGATTGTTAAATTTGTAATGGAAATGTATTCGTTTTGGCCGTAAGGACGCTATGGCGTATTGCTAAAGGGGGGTTTAGTGCGCGTAAAGGCTGGCGCCGGGCCAGCGGCCTGACTCCACGAGCTGACGCATGACTTTCGCCAGTATCACCCGCGCGGCAAGGCCCGCTGGGGTCAGTTCATCATCGGAAAGGCTGACGAGAAAGTTTGGCCGACTGAGTATCGGATTCTCGACGCCGATCACTCTCAGGGACTCGCCGTCGAGATGGGAAATCGCCGCCCCCGGCTGCAGCGTGGCGCCCAGTCCGTCGCGGACGGCGCGCATCAGCAGGGCCAGACCGTCGATTTCAGCCACCACATCGACGCTCAGGGCGTGCTCCTGGCAGATCGCCTCCAGCCTGCCGCGCAGGCCATGCCCCAGGCTTGGCATTATCAGCGGGATAGCGGCCAGTTGGCCAGGCGAGATGCTCGCTTCGGGAAGGGGGGCCAGCACGTCATGGGTGCCAATCAGAAACAGACGCTCTTCGAGAATCGGCCTGGCGCTCCAGCGCGCAAGCTTCTCCTTCTGGAACACGATAGCTAAATCAAGCTGGCGGGTGTTGATCATGCGTTCCAGATTACCGGAGAGGCTCTCGACCAAATGCAGGCGGACGTCGGCATAGCTTTCGCGCATCGCGTGAATAAAAGGTACCCCCAGTACAGAGGCGGTGCTGGGGGCCATACCGACGCTGACGTGGCCGGAAAGGCGCGCCTCGCGCGCGGCGAGAACCGCATCGTCGGCGTGGCGCAGCGCCAGCTGCGCCTGGGAGTAGAAGGCGAGACCAGCGCTGGTCGGCATTACGCCGCGCGATGTCCGCTGCAGCAGACGGATGGCGAGTTCGTTCTCCAGGCGCGCCATCTGTTGGCTCAGCGCGGAGACGCCGATATTCAGGTCAAGCGCGGCGCGGCCCATACTGCCGGTTTCAATAATGCGCACATAATAGCGTAGCTGGCGAAGCTCCATGTCGACTCTCCGTACACCTCAGGATGCACTGACAGTAAACGTATTGCAGCGCGAGAGAAAGAGGCGGCAAATTCCGGGCAAAAAAAAGCCAACCTTCAGGTTGGCTTTTGGCGGTATACGATGCGGTGATTATTTCTCTGCCGCGTCGTGGGCATGTTCATCTTCGCGGCAGTCGCCTTCCGCACAGTGTCCGTACAGGTACAGGCTGTGGTTGGTCAGACGAATACCGTGCCTTGCGGCAATTTCACGCTGGCGCGCTTCGATGGAATCATCGCTAAATTCGATCACTTTGCCGCAGTCGAGGCAAATCAGGTGATCGTGATGATGCTGCTGCGTCAGTTCAAAAACGGATTTACCGCCTTCAAAATTATGACGGGTGACGATACCGGCGTCGTCGAACTGGTTCAGTACGCGGTAGACGGTGGCCAGGCCAATCTCTTCACCCATATCAATCAGGCGTTTGTATAAGTCTTCCGCACTGACATGATGGTTATCCGGTCCTTGCAGCACTTCCAGGATTTTTAATCTCGGAAGCGTCACTTTCAGGCCAGCTTTCTTTAATGCGGTATTGTTGTCAGTCATGCGGAATCTGTCCTGTTGCTAAACGATCTACTTCCATCAGCGGAAGTAATACAGAGAATCACCCGATGTAATGCGTCTCATTATAGAACTGCCATGGTGAAATGAAAACTGCAAGCATCGGGCCTTGTATGCTGTCAAAAACGAGGCACTCGCTACAAAGTGCTTCACGCGACCCCGTTAAATCAGAGGACATTGTACAGATATGTGATTAAAAGTTAAAAACTTGTAGCTATAACTTTGATTGCTTTTATCTATCAATTCGGCGAAATCTGATGATTTAGCCGTTTAGACTCAGGCATTCTTGATTTCTTCAAGGTGCAGCTCTTCAGAAATCTGTTTTACCCATTTTTCCACGCGTTCGTTAGTCAATTCTGGCTGACGGTCTTCGTCAATGGCCAGGCCAACAAAGTGATCGTCATCGGCCAGGCCTTTAGACGCTTCGAAATGGTAGCCCGCGGTCGGCCAGTGGCCAACGATAGTTGCGCCGCGCGGTTCGATGATGTCGCGGATGGTACCCAGCGCATCGCAGAAGTATTCAGCATAGTCTTCCTGATCGCCACAGCCAAACAGCGCGACCAGTTTGCCGTTGAAATCGATCTCTTCCAGCGTCGGGAAGAAATCGTCCCAGTCGCACTGGGCTTCGCCGTAGTACCAGGTCGGAATGCCGAGCAGCAGGATATCGTGAGCTTCCAGATCCTCTTTGCTGCTTTTGGCAATGTCGTGAACATCAGCAACATCTTTACCAAGCTGCTTTTGGATCATTTTTGCAATATTTTCGGTGTTGCCGGTGTCGCTGCCAAAAAAGATGCCGATGATTGCCATGAGTAAAATAACCTCTTGAAACTTAATGATGTGGTAGTGGCGTAATGCCCGCAGATAGGGGCAATGATAGCAGAACAGAGAAGGGCGCGGAAACAGCAATCACGCCCAACTGCACACTCTGCTACATGAAAGCTTATTTTTTGAGGGTTTTAGGCTTTATCCTGGCCGCGCAGGGCCGCCAGCTGGCTCATCAGCATCTCTTCGATAAGATCGCTGCGGTTCATATTACGGGCTTCCGCCAGCTCATTAAGCGCATCGACCGCATCGGCATTCAGCTTTAGCTCCACGCGCTTAAGACCGCGACTCTTATCGCGTTTAAGCTGATTGCGTTTGTTGATGCGCAGCTGTTCATCGCGCGAAAGCGGATTGGTTTTCGGTCTACCCGGCCGACGCTCGGTTGCGAACAAATCTAATGTCGTACGGTCCGTTTGTTCTTTTGCCATGATTCAGAGTGACTTCGGGGGAAACAAGCTATCGGGCATAGCCGACGCAGACAGCGCGCCATAATACATCAGGCGACGGGCTGCGCCAACGACCGCGGGCATTAAGCCGCGCGGTCGGGCAGATTTTAGCCAGTCAGGCGGCGATCGAGGTTAAATAACGGCGAATTGCGCGGATCACGGCCTCCGGTTTTTCGGCATGCACCCAGTGACCGGCGCCGGCGATAACGTGCGCGCGCGCCTGGGGAAACTGAGCCAATAGTGCATCACGGTATGCGTCGGTGACGTAGGGGGAGTTACCGCCGGGGATAAACAGCGCCGGATGCGGCCAGGCCGGGACGGCTTGCCAGCCGACGATATTATCGTACTGCTCCCACAGCACCGGTACGTTAAACCGCCACTGGCCGTCCACGAAAGACTTCAGCAGAAACTGAATCACGCCCTCTTCGTTAAGGTGCTGGCGCATGACTGCCGCCGCCTGTTGACGCGTTGCGGCGCCCGCATCGGTGACGGCGTTGATGGCGGCGAAGATTTCATCATGACGGCGAACGTGATAATCCACCGGGGCGATATCAATGGCGACCAGGCCCGCGATGCGCTCCGGCGCCAGCGCGCTCAGCGCCATCACCGCCTTTCCGCCCATTGAGTGACCAATAAAGGTAGCTTTCTCAATCTGTGATTCATTGAGAGTATCAAGCAGATCCTGGGCCATCGCGGAATAGGTCATTTCCGGCGAGCGCGGCGAAAGACCGTGGTTTCGCATGTCGACCTGTAAAATATCGCGATCGTGAACCAGATCGCGGGCGAGGATCCCAAGGTTATCCAGGCTGCCAAAAAGGCCGTGGACCAGGACGATAGGGGGATTATTGTGCGGATTCTGTGCAGATTGCGCTCGGCTATTTAATTTCATGGCAAAGTTCTTTTTTTCGCTCCGTCGGGTTAGGGTATTATGTTGGACATTCTGCCATCCGGCTGCAAGACCCGGAAGATTTCCGAGTTTTACCGCCATCCTGGTTTGACGCTATCCGCGGTTGGGATTTGACCCTATAATCCCGACAACTTGTATTCAGAAAAAGATATCGCACTGGATTAAGATGAAAACAATTGAAGTTGATGATGAACTCTATAGCTATATTGCCAGCCACACCAAGCATATTGGCGAGAGCGCATCCGACATTTTACGGCGTATGTTGAAGTTTTCCGCCGTTTCCCAGCCTGTCGCGCCGGTAGCGAAAGCCGCTCCGGCCCCTGCGCCAACGCCTGTCGCTGAAGTGAAGCCCGCTAATCCTCTGAAGGATAAAGTCCGCGCGATGCGTGAGCTGCTGTTATCTGATGAGTACGCTGATCAAAAGCGCGCGGTAAACCGTTTCATGCTGGTTCTGACTACCCTCTACTCCTTAGACAGCAAAGCGTTCGCGGAGGCGACCGAGTCCCTCCACGGCCGCACTCGCGTTTATTTCGCTGAGGATGAGCGCACGCTGCAGAAAAACGGTAATCAGACGAAACCTAAGCAGGTTCCGGGCACGCCGTGGTGGGTCATTACAAATACCAATACCGGTCGCAAATGCAGCATGATCGAACATATCATGCAGTCTATGCAGTTCCCTGCGGAATTGATCGAAAAGGTTTGCGGTACGATCTAGTTAATTAACTTTTGCACCAGAAGGATCAGGCAATGGCAATCGATAAGCGCGCGGGTCAACCTGCGCAACAGAGTGATTTGATTAACGTCGCCCAGCTGACTGCCCAGTACTATGTGCTGAAGCCGGAAGTCGGCAACGCGGAACATGCGGTGAAGTTTGGCACCTCCGGTCACCGCGGCAGCGCGGCGCGCCACAACTTCAACGAGCAGCATATTCTGGCGATTGCTCAGGCAATTGCGGAAGACCGCGCGAAGAACGGGATCGCCGGCCCATGCTACGTCGGGAAGGACACTCATGCACTCTCCGAACCGGCCTTCATTTCCGTACTGGAAGTGCTGGCGGCGAACGGCGTTGACGTCATCGTTCAGGAAAACAACGGTTTCACCCCGACGCCGGCGATTTCTAATGCGATTCTGGTGCATAACAAAAAGGGCGGTCCGCTGGCTGACGGTATTGTGATCACGCCATCCCACAACCCGCCGGAAGACGGTGGTATCAAGTACAATCCGCCAAACGGCGGCCCGGCTGATACCAACGTGACCAAGGTTGTCGAAAATCGCGCCAATGAACTGCTGGCTGCCGGTCTGCAGGGCGTCAAGCGTATTTCTCTTGACGCGGCGCTGGCCTCCGGCCACGTTAAAGAACAGGATCTGGTGCAGCCGTTTATTGAAGGGCTGGCGGATATCGTCGATATGGCGGCGATCCAGAAAGCCGGATTGACCCTCGGCGTCGACCCGCTGGGCGGCTCCGGTATCGAATACTGGAAGCGTATCGCTGAGCATTACAACCTCAATCTGACCATCGTCAACGACCACGTCGATCAGACCTTCCGCTTTATGCATCTCGATAAAGACGGCGCAATCCGTATGGACTGTTCCTCCGAGTGCGCGATGGCGGGCCTGCTGGCGCTGCGCGACAAATTTGACCTGGCCTTCGCGAATGACCCGGATTACGACCGTCACGGTATCGTCACGCCGGCCGGGTTGATGAACCCGAACCACTATCTGGCGGTGGCGATTAACTACCTGTTTCAGCATCGCCCGCAGTGGGGCAAAGATGTCGCTGTGGGTAAAACCCTGGTCTCCTCGGCGATGATTGACCGTGTGGTTAACGACCTCGGCCGTAAGCTGGTGGAAGTGCCGGTCGGCTTTAAGTGGTTTGTTGATGGTCTGTTTGACGGCAGCTTCGGCTTCGGCGGTGAAGAGAGCGCGGGGGCTTCGTTCCTGCGCTTTGACGGCACCCCGTGGTCCACCGACAAAGACGGCATCATCATGTGCCTGCTGGCGGCGGAAATCACCGCGGTCACCGGGAAAAACCCGCAGCAGCACTACGACGAGCTGGCAGAGCGCTTTGGCGCGCCGAGCTACAACCGTCTGCAGGCCTCCGCGACTTCTGCCCAGAAAGCGGCGCTGTCTAAGCTCTCTCCGGAAATGGTCAGCGCCAGCACCCTGGCGGGCGACCCGATTACCGCGCGTCTGACCGCGGCGCCGGGTAACGGGGCGGCGATTGGCGGCCTGAAGGTGATGACCGGCAACGGCTGGTTCGCCGCGCGTCCGTCAGGAACCGAAGACGCCTATAAAATCTACTGCGAAAGCTTCCTCGGCGCTGAACATCGTCAGCAGATTGAGAAAGAAGCTGTGGAGATTGTCAGCGAAGTGCTGAAAAACGCGTAATTGACATCATGATAATCAGGCCCTTTTCAGGGCCTGATTTTTTCGCAGGGATAGCGATGAAACTGGAACGAAAAAACGTTTTTTGGTTCTGGGGTGGGATGGATCTGTTCTATCTCCTCCAGTTTATTGTCTGGAATGTCTACCATCAGCGAGTGCCTTTCTACAGCGATATCCTCGCTTATCTACAGCTTGTGCAAAGCTACGGTTCCGCGGCAGCCTGGCTATATCCGCTTAATGCCATATTGATTATCACTATTCCCGTCTCGATGATTCTCTTCTGGCGACACAGTCGCTATGCGCTGTGGCTGGCGTATGCGCAGACGCCGTTGCGTCTGATCTTCATGCTACCTTCGCTTTCGCTGGTGTTCTGGATGCTGCGCGAGATGGAGTTTAAGGGGAGCGCGTTTTATATTGGGTTCCTGCTGGTTTCAGAGGCGGCAAAAGTCGTCACCCTTTGGCGATGTCGCAGGGCCTGACTGCTAGGGCATAAACCGATAGCCGATCCCGGTTTCGGTCAGCAGATGCTGCGGGCGCGCCGGGTCGGCCTCCAGCTTCTGTCGCAGATGTCCCATATAGATCCGCAGATAGTGGCTGTGTTCCACCGCGTTCGGCCCCCAGACCTGGTTGAGCAACTGCCGCTGGGTCAGCACTTTGCCGGGATTATTCAGCAGTACCACCAGCAGGCGAAATTCAATTGGCGTCAGGTGGATCTCTTCGTCGCCGCGCACGATGCGGCGGGCGGGGATATCGACTTCGACATCGGCAAAACGCACCAGCGGCTCATCGGCCTGGGCGCCGGCATGACGGCGCATTGCCACCCTCAGCCGCGCCTGCAGTTCACCGATACCAAAGGGTTTGCTGAGATAATCATCGGCGCCGGCGTCAAGCGCGGCGATTTTGTCCTGCTCCTCGGTGCGCGCAGAGAGGACGATAATCGGCATCTGGCTCCACTGGCGAACCTCACGGATAAACGCGTTGCCGTCACCATCGGGCAGGCCAAGATCGAGAATGGTTAAATCCGGCTTGCGGGTCGCGGCTTCAATCAGCCCGCGCTGCAGCGTTTCCGCTTCAAATACGCGCATGCCGTCGGCTTCCAGCGCGGTGCGCAGAAAGCGGCGGATAGCATGCTCATCTTCGATGATCAAAACGTTAATCACATTTCCTCGGCTAAATCTTCCAGTTCAGGGGGCGCTTCTCTCGGCAGTGTAACACGGAAACAGGCGCCGCCTTGCGGGCGCGTCGCGGCGCTAATCGTTCCGCCGTGCACCTCAACGATCGCCTGGCAAATCGCCAGGCCCAGACCGACGCCGGGGATCGCCGACTCTTTATTCCCGCGGGCGAATTTATCAAAGATAGCCTGTTCCTGGCCGGCAGGAATACCCGGTCCGTTATCCCAAACCTCAAGCAGTAAATTGTGCGGGTCGACGTGCGCGGTAATGCCGATGTGCGCCTCTGTTCCCGCGTACTTCACCGCATTTTCCAGCAGATTAATCAGTACCCGTTCAAATAGCGGCCCGTCGACGTGAACCAGCAGCAGCGGGTCCGGCAGCGCGAGCTGAATATGCCGGCCGCCGAGCCCCGGCTCCAGCATACGCAGCGCGCTACCGACCACCTCTTCCAGAGTTAGCCACTCTTTATGCAAATTAAAGCCGCCGGACTGGATCCGCGCCATATCGAGGAGATTATTTACCAGCCGGGTGGTGTTCAACACGTGCTGACGAATCTCATTGGCCTGCGGCGCGTGTTTCGACCCTTCGCTGGCGAGATCGAGCGTCAGGATTTCAGCCTGGCCGAACAGCACCGTTAACGGCGTCCGCAGATCGTGGGACAGCGCTGCCAGCAGCGAGTTACGCAGGCTTTCCCGTTCGCTGTTCAGCCGCGCCTGCTCTTCGCTGGCGGTAAGCGTCAGTCTCTCCAGCGCGCTGGCGACCAGCAGGGTGAAGGTTTCCAGCAGGCGCTGCTGTTCGGGGATCATCAGCTGGCGGAGGTTGGCTGGTTCCACGACCAGCAGCCCCCAGGTGCGGGCGGCGCTTTTCAGCGGCAGGATTTGGTACGGCACGCCGGGTAGCGTATCGGTACCCGCCCCGGCGGGCTGCCCTTTATCGAAGCTCCAGCGGGCAATGGCGTCATCCCAGGTGATGGCCGCCGTTTGCGGAGTCAGCGGAGAGAGCCGGTTCGTTTCATCGGGCAGCAGCAGCTGGCTGCGCGCCTGAAACGTCGAGGCGATAAAGCGCTCGCTGGTGGCGGCGACATCCTCACGGCTGCGGCCCACCGCCAGCGCTTTTGACATTTCGTACAGATGCCGGGTGCGCTGTTCGCGATAGCGCGCCACCCGCGCCTGGTAGCGTACGCCGGCGGTGAGGTTGCCGATAAGCAGCCCGACGGTGAGCATCACGCTAAAGGTCAGTAGATACTGCACATCGGAAACCGCCAGCGTACCGCGCGGCGCGACAAAAAACAGGTCAAAGCTGACCACGTTAATCACCGTCGCCAACACCGACGGCCAGCGTCCATACAACAGGGCGATAATTACCACGCCCAGCAGATACAGCATCACCAGGTTGGCGGCTTCAAAAGCCATCAGCCACTGCATGGCGACGACGGTTATCACCGCGCACAGGGCGATGGCGACGACGCATCCCTGGAGCTGCAAACGCCATTTTTCCATTGCGGTCCGGCCATCGCTGGCGCGAGCGGGCAGGGGGGCGGCTTTTTCATCCAGCGCGATCACGACCAGATCGAGGTCCGGCGCGTGGCGGGCCAGCCGATCGGCGAAGCCGCTGCGGTCCCACCAGCGCCTTTTTTGCTGGCGGCCAATCACTATCTTGCCGAGGTTATGCTCGCGGGCGTAGTGCAGAACGGCCCGTTCTTCAGAAGGATCGGCGAGGGTCGCGGTTTCCGCCCCCAGTTCCTGAGCCAGCCTGAGCGCGGCGAGGATCGCCCGCCGTTTCGCTTCCGGCAGGCGATGCAGAGAGGGGGTTTCCACATACACCGCATGCCAGACGCTCCCCAGCCTGGCCGCGAGGCGGGCAGCGGCGCGAACCAGCTTTTCGCTGCCGGTGTTGTGGCCGATGCAGAGCAAAATGGCGTCGCGGGTGTGCCAGACTTTTTCCTGTCCCTGACGATCGCGCCAGGCGCGCATTTGCTCATCGACCCGATCGGCGGTACGGCGCAGCGCCAGCTCGCGCAGGGCGATCAGGTTGCCCTTGCGAAAGAAGTTCTCAATAGCCCGCTCGGCCTGGCCGCCGATATAGACTTTCCCTTCATTGAGCCGCTGGCGGAGATCGTCGGGAGGCAGGTCGACCAGTACCACATCGTCGGCGGCGTCGAAGAACGGATCGGGGACGGTTTCACGGACCTGCACGCCGGTGATGCCGCTGACGACGTCGTTCAGGCTCTCGAGGTGCTGGACGTTAACGGTGGTAAACACGTCGATACCGGCTTCCAACAGCTCTTCGACGTCCTGCCAGCGTTTAGGATGACGGGAGCCGGGCGCGTTGCTGTGCGCCAGCTCATCGACGAGGATCAGCGCCGGGCGGCGGGCCAGGGCGCCGTCAAGGTCAAACTCTTTAACGTAGCGCCCGCGGTGGGAGAGGCGGCGCTGGGGCAGGGTGCTGAGTCCCTCAAGCATCGCCGCCGTCTCTTTACGCCCGTGGGTTTCCGCCACGCCAATCAGAATATCCAGCCCCTGGGCGCGCAGCCGCTGCGCTTCCGCCAGCATCGCCCAGGTTTTCCCCACCCCCGCGCAGGCGCCGAAAAAAACCTTTAACTTACCGCGATGCGGGGCGGCGGTGTGTTGCAGCAGGCGATCGGGGTCCGGACGCAGCGGCTCGTCACTCATTTCACTTATCCTTCAGGGCATCCAGCGACATATTCAGCTGCAGTATATTTACCACAGGTTGGCCGAGAAAGCTGAGCAACGGTTTTTGCGTTGCCTCGTTGACCAGCTGCGTGACCTGCTCCACGCTCAGCTGCCGGGCTTTGGCGACGCGCGGCACCTGCCACAGGGCGGCGGCCGGGGTCAGGCTGTAATCCAGTCCGCTTGCCGAGGCGGTGACCAGCTCCACCGGAACCCTGGACGTGGCGTCCGGGTTGGCGGCGCGCAGGGCCTGCACTCGTTCGCTGATGGCTTTATCCAGCGCCGGATTGCTGGCGGCGAGGTTGCTGCCGCCGGATGCCAGCGGATTATCCGGCATCTCCGCCGTGGCGGATGGGCGACCCTGGAAATAGCCCGGCGCGGTAAAGTTCTGCCCGATAAGGCTGGAACCGCGCACTTCGCCGTCAATCCTCAGCAGCGAGCCGTTGGCCTGCTGCGGGAACCACCACTGTCCTAGCGCGGTGGTTAATAGCGGATAGACGCCGCCGGTGAGCAGCGTTAACAGAATAAACAGCACAACAGCAGGACGAATCAATGACATGGTTTTTTCCTCACATCAGCCCGGTCAGGGTCAGTAACAGGTCGATCGCTTTGATACCGATAAACGGCACCAGCAGTCCGCCCAGGCCATAGACCCACAGGTTGCGGCGCAGCATCGCCGAGGCCGTCAGCGGCTTATAGCTCACCCCCTTCAGCGCCAGCGGGATCAGGAAGATGATAATCAGCGCATTAAAAATCACCGCGCTCAGGATCGCCGAAGAGGGCGAGTGCAGATGCATCACGTTAAGCATCGCCAGCGGCGGATAGACCGCGGCAAAGGCGGCCGGAATGATGGCAAAGTACTTCGCCACGTCATTGGCGATACTGAAGGTGGTTAATGAACCGCGGGTCATCAGCATCTGTTTACCGATGTGCACGACCTCGATCAGTTTGGTGGGGTTGGAGTCGAGGTCCACCATGTTACCCGCCTCTTTCGCCGCCTGGGTACCGGAGTTCATCGCCACCGCGACGTCGGCCTGCGCCAGCGCCGGGGCGTCGTTGGTACCGTCGCCGGTCATCGCCACCAGCCGTCCTTCCGACTGATACTGGCGGATTAACGCCAGCTTGGCTTCCGGCGTCGCTTCGGCGAGAAAGTCGTCCACGCCCGCTTCCGCGGCGATAGCGGCGGCGGTCAGGCGGTTATCTCCGGTGATCATCACCGTTTTAATCCCCATTTTACGCAGCTGGGCAAAACGCTCTTTGATGCCGCCTTTGACGATATCTTTCAGCGAAATAATCCCCAGCACCCGCTCGCCTTCGGCGACCACCAGCGGCGTGGCGCCAAGACGCGCCACGTCTTCAACCTGTTTATCGACATCGGCCGGGAAGTGGCCGCCGTTAGCCTCAACGTGGCGGCGAATGGCATCCACGGAACCTTTACGGATCATCCGCTGGTCGATGTTAATCCCGCTCATCCGGGTCTGGGCGGTAAAGGGCACGAAGGTGGCGTGCAGCGATTGCAGATCGCGCTCGCGCAGATTAAAGCGCTGCTTTGCCAGCACCACGATGCTGCGGCCTTCCGGCGTTTCGTCGGCCAGCGAAGAGAGCTGGGCGGCATCGGCAAGGGTTTTCTCTTCCACGCCCTGCGCGGGCAGGAACGCTGAAGCCTGGCGGTTGCCGAGGGTAATGGTGCCGGTTTTATCCAGCAGTAGAACGTCGACATCGCCCGCCGCTTCAACTGCGCGTCCGCTGGTGGCAATCACGTTCGCGCCGAGCATGCGGCTCATCCCGGCGACGCCGATAGCCGACAGCAGGCCGCCGATAGTGGTCGGGATCAGGCACACCAGCAGCGCCACCAGCACCGTCACGCTGACCGCGTTACCGCTCCAGGCGGAGAAGGGCCAGATGGTGGCGGTGGCCAGCAGGAACACCAGGGTCAGGGCGATAAGCAGGATCGTCAGGGCGATTTCGTTCGGCGTCTTGCGGCGCTGGGCGCCTTCAACCATGGCGATCATCCGGTCAAGGAAGGTTTCGCCCGGGTTGACGCTGCAGCGGATCACCAGCCAGTCGGAGAGAATACGCGTCCCGCCGGTCACCGAGGCGAAGTCGCCCCCGGATTCGCGGATAACCGGCGCGGATTCGCCGGTAATGGCGCTTTCATCCACGGATGCGCCGCCTTCGATAACCTCGCCGTCGCAGGGAATAATATCCCCCGCTTCGACCAGCACCACGTCGCCTTTACGCAGATCTTCAGCGGGTACGTGGTCAATTTGCGCATCGTGCTGCGGCGCGCGCAGCTTACGGGCAAAGGCGGTCTTTTTGACCCCCTTCAAGCTGTTGGCCTGCGCTTTACTGCGGCCTTCGGCCATCGCTTCGGCGAAATTGGCGAACAGGACGGTGAACCACAGCCAGAGACTAATGGCGGCGGTAAAACCGGCGCTGCCGGCGATATGCCCGCTGGCCATGGCGATAGCGAGCAGGGTGGTCAGCAGGCTGCCGATCCAGACGATAAACATCACTGGGTTACGCCACTGTACGGCAGGGCTCAGTTTTTTCACGGCGTCCAGCAGCGCCTGGCGCACCAGCGTCGGCTCCAGCAGGGCTAATGATTTGCGACTCATAACAGGTTGCTCCGCAATCGCTTAAAGTAAGGAAAAGTGTTCCGCCAGCGGGCCGAGCGCCAGCGCGGGAATAAAGGTCAGGGCGCCCACCAGCAGTACGGTGCCGATCAGCAGGCCGATAAACAGCGCGTCGTGGGTGGCGAGCGTGCCGCTGCCGGCGGGCTGAATTTTCTTGGTCACCAGCGAACCGGCAATGGCCATCACCGGGATAATCACCGCGAAGCGGCCAACCAGCATGCAGAACGCCAGCAGCAGGTTCCAGAACGGCGTCGCCGCGCTCAGGCCGCCAAAGGCGCTGCCGTTGTTGTTGGCCGCGGAGGTGACGGCGTACAGCACTTCGCTGAAGCCGTGCGGTCCGGGGTTGAACATGCCCGCGCGCCCGGCCTCGGTCATCATTGCCAGCGCCGTACCGAGCAGCACCAGCGTTGGGGTCACGAGGATCGCCAGCGCGATCATTTTCATTTCGCGCACGTCGATCTTTTTGCCGAGGTATTCCGGTGTGCGGCCAATCATCAGCCCGGCGATGAAGACCGCCAGCATGACGAACAGCAGCATGCCGTACAGGCCAGAGCCCACGCCGCCGAAGACCACTTCGCCTATCTGCATCAGCCACATCGGCACCATCCCGCCCAGCGCGGTAAAGGAGTCATGCATGGCGTTGACCGCGCCGCATGACGCGGCGGTGGTGACCACGGCGAACAGGCTGCTGGCGAGAATGCCGAACCGGCTCTCTTTGCCTTCCATATTCAGGCTACTATCGGCGCCAAGGCTCAGCAGATGCGGGTTGCCGCGGGTCTCCGCCCACATCACTACCGCCACGCAGACGATGAAGATCAGCGTCATCGCCCACAGAATCGCGCGTCCCTGACGGCGGTCGCCCACCACCTCGCCGAAGGCGAAGCACAGCGCCGCCGGGATGAGAAAGATAGCCAGCATCTGCACCAGGTTGGTCAGCGCGGTGGGGTTTTCAAACGGATGCGCCGAGTTGGCGTTAAAGAAGCCGCCGCCGTTGGTCCCCAGCATTTTTATCGCTTCCTGCGAGGCCACCGGCCCCATCGGCAGCATCTGGCGTACCCCTTCAAGCGAGGTAAATCCCTGATTGGGGGAAAAGCTCTGCGGTACGCCCTGCTGAATAAAGAACAGCGCGATGAGCAGAGAAATCGGCAGCAGCAGCCAGAGGGTGATGCGGGTCAGGTCGACCCAGGCGTTGCCCAGGGTGCTGACTTTCTGTCGGGCATAGGCGCGGGTGAGGGCAAAGATCACCGCGATGCCGGTGGCGGCGGAGAGGAAGTTTTGCACCGCCAGCCCGGCCATCTGGCTAAGACTACTCATGGTGGTTTCACCGGCATAGGCCTGCCAGTTGGTGTTGCTGACAAAGCTCACCGCCGTATTCAGCGCCAGGTCCCACGACAGGCCGGGCTGATGCTGCGGGTTAAGCGGCAGCGAGCCCTGGAACGTCAGCAGCGCGAACAGCGCCGCCAGTCCCAGCGCGTTAAACAGCAGGATAGCGAATAAATATTGATACCAGTTCATCTCCTGCGAACGAATGCCCGCCGCCCGCCATAAACCGCGTTCGATACCGGCCAGGCCCGGTAGCGGGGCATCATTGATCATGGTCGCCAGCGCCGCGCCCAGCGGACGCGCCAGGATCATCAGTAGCAGAATAAAGCTCGCAATGAGCAAAAATCCTTGAGCGGCCATCAGAATGCCTCCGCGTGTATCAGGGCATAAACCAGATAAACCAGCAACAGGAACACCAGCGCTACGCCAGCGATTACGCCTGCAGTCACAATCCACCTCCGGGTGTATTTTCGATTTACGAGGAGAATAGGCAGTCGGGCGCAAAGATTTCGCAAAAATCAGCGACGGGGGTGTAAAAAAAATATAAAAATCACCAAGCCCACAATTTAACTAATGATTAGTATTAATTTAACTTTTTTGTAACTAAGTTACCGGATGAATGTAAATAAAAGCTAAATAGGCGCTTTTTAGTGGTCGGATGAGTAGTAAAATTACAGCCAAAGCGGTACTATTTTAAGCAGAGAAACATTGTAACTTTTCCGGCCTTGCTTGCCGGCCTGACAAAGGGGAGAGAAATTATGGCGTTGTACAAAACTTATCCTGCTCATATCATCTTTGCGCGTCGCGCTTTCGCCGTGACGGCTGGCGTGCTGGCGCTGCCGGTAATGCTGTTCTGGAAAGACCGCGCGCGTTTCTACAGCTGGCTGCACCGCGTGTGGGCAAAAACCAGCGAACAGCCGGTATGGATGGCGCAGGCGGAAAAGGCCTCCGCAGATTTTTATTAACCTTTGCAGATGGCCGAACGGCTAAGCCTGCTGAAGCGCAGGCGCTGCGCCTAAGAATTTTGTTATCAATCACGCCGCCGGTTTATCCGGCGGTTTTTTTTTGCCTGGAGTGGCTTACACTTATTAACTTCCCGCAGGCTAAGCCCGGGGGATAGCTGTTTTAGACGTCGTATGTATCCATTTTAATGATGAAAGGAATGTTATGGCCACCCATCTGGTCTGGTTTCGCGCGGATTTGCGCATGCACGATAATCTGGCGCTTGCTGCCGCCTGCCGCGATCCCCATGCCGAGGTGCTGGGGTTATTTATCGCCACGCCAGGGCAATGGCGCCAGCACGGGATGGCGGCGCGTCAGGCTGCATTTATCGTTAGCCATCTTCACAGCCTGCAAGCGGCGCTGGCGGAAAAGGGGATCCCGCTGCACGTTGAACAGGCGGAAGATTTTGCCGCCAGCGTAAAACGGCTCGCCAGCTTCTGCGGGCAGCAGCAGGTCACACATCTGTTTTACAACTATCAGTACGAAATTAACGAACGCCAGCGCGATGCCGCGGTGGAAAATACCCTGGCCGGAGTGACTTGTCAGGGTTTTGATGACAGCGTCCTGCTGCCGCCGGGCAGCGTGCTGACCGGCAATCGCGAAATGTATAAGGTGTTTACGCCGTTTAAAAATGCCTTTCTTCGCCGTTTACAGGAAGCGCTGCCCGAGTGCGTCGCCGCGCCGAAAGTCCGCGCGAGTGGCCCCATCGCTGCCGCCTCTAATGTGGAAATAGACTATCCGCAGACGCCCTTTGATAGCGAGCTGTTCGCCGCGGATGAAAAAAGCGCTATCGCCCGGCTCCGCGGTTTCTGCCAGCAAAAAGCCGCCGATTATGAACAGCAGCGCGATCTTCCCGCCGTCGAAGGAACCAGCCGGCTGTCGCCGTGCCTGGCGGTGGGCGCGCTCTCGCCGCGCCAGTGCCTGCACCGTTTGCTGGTTGAGCAGCCGCGGGCGCTGGATGGCGAAGCCGGGGCGCTATGGCTCAACGAGCTTATCTGGCGCGAGTTTTACCGTCATCTGATGGTTTACTACCCAAACTTGTGTAAAGGTCGCCCTTTTATCGGCTGGACCGATAACGTGGCGTGGCTGGATGATAAATCCGCGCTTCAGGCCTGGCAGCGCGGGCAAACCGGTTTCCCGATTGTCGATGCCGCCATGCGTCAGCTTAATACCACTGGGTGGATGCATAACCGCCTGCGGATGATTGTCGCCAGCTTCCTGGTGAAAGACCTGCGAATCGACTGGCGGCTGGGCGAGCGCTACTTTATCGAACAGCTTATTGATGGCGATCTGGCGGCGAATAACGGCGGCTGGCAGTGGGCGGCCTCCACGGGTACCGATGCCGCGCCCTATTTTCGTATTTTTAACCCGACGACCCAGGGAGAACGCTTCGATAAAGCGGGGCGGTTTATTCGTCACTGGCTGCCGGAGCTGGCCGGAGTGCCAGAGAAAGCGGTGCATCAACCGTGGCTGTGGGCGGAAAAGCAGGGCGTAAAGCTGGATTATCCGCGCCCGATTGTTGACCACAAGCAGGCGCGGCTGGAGACGCTGGCGGCCTGGGAAGCCGCCAGAGAACTTAAGACTCCATCGCCAGGCGACGAGCCCTGATCTTAACGGAGTGATACAGCCAGATCGCCAGCACCAGGCCGACGCAGGCCAGCGCGCCCCAGGTTATCTGGCTGAACACCTCAATGTAGGCGTTAATCGAGTAGTTGATGGCCCCGGCGGCGTCGAACGACCCCTGCGAGGTCTGGTCGGCAATCACCCCCGCCAGATAGTTGGCGATTGCGCCGGAGAGCAGCATATAAATGCCGGTCAGCACGCCGGTCACGCCGGGGATCTGAATGCGGGTGATTTGCGACATCGCAACCGGGTCGATAAACAGCTCGGCAAAGCCCATCACCGCCAGACCCAATACCATTAGCGGCATCGAGGAGTGGCCATAGGCGGCTGACCAGCGGGCGCTAAGGGTCAGGATGCAGAACCCGGCGCTCATCAGGCCGAGGCCCAACGCAAACTTGCCCCAGATGCGCACGGTACGGTTGCCGTTGATATTCTCTTTCACCAGCCACGCCAGCACCACTCCGCAGAGCATCACCGCAAAGGCGTTGACCGACTGGAACATCGCGGTCGGTATTTCATAGCCCATAAAATGGCGGTTAACGAAACGGTCGATATACAGGCTGATGGAACTGCCGCCCTGCTGCGCAAAGGCCCAGAACAGTAGGCTGAAGCAGGTGAGCACCATAATCAGCCGCAGATCTTTACGCTGCCCGGCGGTCTCCGCGCGCAGGTAGATCCGCGTCAGTACCGCCAGGCCGATAACCGTCGCCACAATCAGCGCATAGACCGACCACTCCTGCCAAAACAGCACGGTGATTAGCAGCGGCGCGGCGATCAGCAGCACCAGCAGCCAGCCCCAGTTTGGTAAAACAAAGCTCCGCGCCCGCAGCGCTTCGCGATTGACGCCCCGGGTATGGCGGAAATGGCGGTTGCCGCTGAGGAAAATGACCAGCCCGGCGATCATGCCTACCGCCGCCAGCGCAAAGCCCATCGCCCAGCTGTACTCCTCCTGCACGTAGCCGCAGGCGATTGGCGCAATGATAGACCCGACGTTGCCCGCCGCGTACATCAGCGAAAAACCGCCGTCGCGGCGCGGGTCGGTGGGTTCATACAGTTCGCCGAGCAGGCAGCTGACGTTGGATTTAAACAGCCCGTAGCCGCAGACAATAATCGCCAGCGACAGATAGAGGAAGGTGGGGGCGATTTCGCTGGCGCCGAGCACCAGATGGCCGATGGCCATCAACAGCGCGCCGAGCATCACCGCCATGCGGTTGCCCAGCAGCTTATCGGCCAGGAAGCCGCCGAGAATCGGCGTGACGTAAACTAAAGAACAGTAGGCGCTGAACAGCGCATAAGCGTGATTATCGTCATACTTGAGCTGATTGGTGAGATAAAGAATCAGCAGCGCGCGCATGCCGTAAAAGCTGAAGTATTCCCAGATTTGCAGCGCGACGACGTAATAAATCGCCCGCGGCTGTGAGGATTGTGTGTTCATGTAATGCTTCGTCCTGCCATAAAAAAGAAAGTCGATCTTTCTGCATGAATAGCTATTAACTAGCGATATTCATGGCGTTATAGGCTTTCTGGTTATTTAATATGCTGTAATAGTGCATAAATATACACGAATGCGCGAAGGAGGGAGTAGACAAATTGCGGGATTTCGCGAAAAGTCAAAATGGACGGCGAAGCGGCAGAACTATCGACTGACCGGGCGGATACCGTTATGTTATCCCTCTGCATAGAATGATGACCTGGTGGAGCGGCAATGAAAAATAGTGAACTGGAACAACTGATTAATGAAAAGCTGAATAGCGCGGCCATCAGTGATTACGCCCCCAATGGGCTTCAGGTGGAAGGGCGCGAGACGATACAAAAAATCGTCACCGGCGTAACCGCCAGCCAGGCGCTGCTGGATGAAGCCGTGCGCCTGGAGGCCGATGCGGTGATCGTCCATCACGGCTACTTCTGGAAAGGTGAATCGCCGGTGATTCGCGGCATGAAGCGCAACCGCCTCAAAACGCTGTTGGCTAACGACATTAACCTCTACGGCTGGCACCTGCCGCTTGATGCCCACCCGGAACTGGGCAATAACGCCCAGTTGGCGTCGCTGCTCGGCATCAACGTGATGGGCGAAATCGAGCCGCTGGTGCCGTGGGGCGAACTGTCGATGGCGGTATCGGGTCTGGAACTGGCTTCGTGGATTGAAGCGCGGCTGGGACGCAAACCGCTGTGGTGCGGCGACACCGGGCCGGACAAAGTCGCTCGCGTGGCGTGGTGCACCGGCGGCGGCCAGAGCTTTATCGACAGCGCCGCCCGCTTTGGCGTCGACGCGTTTATTACCGGTGAGGTTTCAGAGCAAACCATCCACTCGGCGCGCGAGCAGGGGCTGCATTTTTACGCCGCCGGGCACCATGCCACCGAGCGCGGCGGAATTCGCGCGTTAAGCGAATGGCTAACGGAAAATACCGAACTGGACGTCACGTTTATTGATATCCCCAACCCGGCTTGATGAACGGAGGCAAAAGTGCAGCGAGCGCGTTGTTATTTGTTAGGTGAAACGGCAGTGGTACTGGAGCTTGAGCCGCCGGTAACCCTGGAAAGCCAGAAGCGGATCTGGCGGTTAGCCCAGCGGCTGGTTGGCCATACCGAGGTGGTGGAAGCCATCCCGGGTATGAACAACATTACCGTGATATTGCGTAATCCGCAGCAGACGGCGTGGGATGCGATTGAGCGCCTGCAGCTCTGGTGGGAGGAGTGCGATACGCTCGAACCGGAATCGCGGCAGGTGTCGGTTCCGGTGGTTTACGGCGGCGAATACGGACCGGATCTGGGGGAAATTGCCCGCCACAGCGGCCTGAGCGAGAAGCAGGTGGTTGAGCTGCATTCGTCGGTGGAGTACGTGGTGTGGTTCCTCGGCTTTCAGCCGGGTTTCCCGTATTTCGGCGGCCTGCCAGAAAAGCTGGCGATGCCGCGACGGGCGGAGCCGCGCCTGCTGGTGCCCGCCGGGTCCGTCGGTATTGGCGGCGCGCAAACCGGGATCTATCCGCTGGCGACGCCGGGGGGGTGGCAGCTGCTGGGGCGTACGCCGCTGGCGCTATTTGATCCGAAGCGCAAGGAACCGGTGCTGCTGCGTTCCGGCGACAGAGTGCGTTTCGTGCCGCAAAAGGAGGGCGTATGTTAAAAATTATCCGCGCCGGAATGTATACCTCGGTGCAGGACGGCGGGCGTGAAGGGCTGCGTCAGCTGGGCATCAGCCGCTGCGGCGCGATGGATAAGCCGGCGCTGGTCACCGCCAATCTGCTGGTGGGTAACGGCGCCAACGCCGCGGCGCTGGAGATAACCCTGGGCCAGGTGGATATTCAGTTTGAGCGTAGCGGCTGGTTTGCGCTGACCGGCGCCGCCTGCGAGGCGAAGCTCGATGGCGAGCCGGTATGGGTGGGCTGGCGAACGGCGGTCAAGGCCGGGCAGCATCTGGTGCTCAAGAATCCCCAGCACGGCGTGCGCAGCTATCTGGCGGTGGCGGGGGGAATTGCGGTGCCGAAGGTGCTGGGTTCGCGCAGCACTGACCTGAAAGTGGGAATTGGCGGCCTTGAAGGGCGACGCTTGCAGGACGGCGACCGGCTGAAGCTGGGGAAATCGGATAAGCAGTTCCGCGGACCGCGCGGCGTGAAGCAGCTGCCCATCGGCAACCGCATCCGCGCGCTGCCCGGGCCGGAGTACCAGGAGTTCGATAGCGTGTCGCAGGACGCCTTCTGGCGTTCGCCGTGGCGGCTTAGCCCGCAGAGCAATCGCATGGGCTACCGCCTGCAGGGGCAACCGCTGAAGCGAATGACCGATCGCGAGATGCTGTCCCACGGCCTGCTGCCTGGGGTGGTGCAGGTTCCGCATAACGGCCAGCCCATCGTACTGATGAACGACGCGCAGACCACCGGCGGCTATCCGCGGATTGCGACCATTATCGAAGCCGACATGTACCAGTTGGCGCAGATCCCGCTGGGACAACCGATCCACTTTGTTCCCTGCTCCCTGGAGGAAGCGCTGAAAGCGCGCGCCGACAGGCAACGTTACTTTGAACAACTGGCATGGAGACTTAACGATGAAGATTGATTTAAACGCCGATCTCGGCGAAGGCTGCGCCAACGATAGCGCGCTGCTACAGCTGGTCTCTTCCGCCAATATCGCCTGCGGTTTCCATGCGGGCGATGCGCTAATGATGCTGCAGTGCGTCCGCGAAGCGCTGAAATATGGCGTCGCGGTGGGCGCGCATCCCAGCTTTCCCGACCGGGAAAATTTTGGCCGTACGGCGATGCAGCTGCCGCCGGAAACGGTTTATGCGCAAACGCTGTATCAGGTTGGCGCGCTGGCGGCGCTGGTGCGCGCTCAGGGCGGCGAGCTGCGGCACGTCAAGCCGCACGGTATGCTCTATAACCAGGCGGCAAAAGATCCGCAGCTAGCTGACGCTATCGCCAAAGCGGTATATGACGTTGACGCGGGTCTGGTGCTGGTGGGCCTGGCGGGCAGCGAGCTGATTCGCGCCGGGCAGCGTTATCAGCTGACCACTCGCCAGGAGGTCTTCGCCGACCGCGGCTATCTGGCGGACGGCAGCCTGGTGCCGCGTACCCAGCCCGGCGCGCTGATCGAAAGCGAAGAACAGTCGCTGGCGCAAACCCTGGAAATGGTGCAGCACAGCCGGGTGCGCAGTATCACCGGCGAATGGGCGCACGTGGTGGCGGAAACCGTCTGCCTGCACGGTGACGGCGAGCACGCGCTGGATTTTGCGCGCCGCTTGCGCGCGGCGTTTGCCGGGCGCAATATACAGGTCAGTGCGGAAGTGCAAGAATAAAAACAATAAAATCAATTTCTTAAAATTAGACAACAACTCACAACAACATACAGGATGTTACTATGGGAGAGTCATTATCTCTCTGGCCACTGATCGGCATTGCGGCGATCGTGGTCGGATTTGTTCTGCGTTTTAACCCGGTGCTGGTGGTTATTGTCTCCGGGATCATCACCGGTCTGACGGCGCATATGCCGATCGCGACCATTCTGGAAAAGCTGGGTGAAGGGTTTCTCAATACCCGCAACCTGCCGTTTATTCTGCTGCTGCCGCTGGCGGTGATTGGCCTGCTGGAGCGGCACGGGCTGAAAGAGCGCGCGCAGATGTGGATCGCGAAGATCCGCAGCGCCACCGCCGGTCGTCTGCTTATCGTCTATCTGTTCGTGCGTGAAGTGACCGCGGCGATGGGCCTCACCAGCCTGGGCGGACATCCGCAGATGGTGCGCCCGCTGCTGGCGCCGATGGCGGAAGGGGCGGCGGAGAAAAACTTTGGCGCCTTGCCTGGCGAGGTCCGCTATCGCCTGCGCGCGATGTCGGCGGCGACCGATAACGTCGGCCTGTTCTTCGGGGAAGATATTTTCGTCGCCTTCGGCGCGATTATCTTTATGCATAACTTTATGCTGGAGTCGGGCGGCATTCAGACCGAGCCGCTGCACATCGCCCTGTGGGGGATCCCCACGGCGGTCTGCGCTTTCCTGATCCACTCCGCCCGCCTGTGGCGCCTCGACCGCCATCTCCAGCGTGAGCTGGACAAGGTTAACGCCGGCCAGGCGAAAGGCGGTGCCGTATGAATTTTCAGCAAACCTGGCTTTACTGGCTGGCGGGCGTCGTTCTGCTGGTGGTAGCGGTGATGTCATGGCGCGATAAGGCCAACCCGCGCAGGCTGACAACCGGCCTGTTCTGGGGGCTGTACGGCCTGGTGTTTCTGTTTGGCGACTGGACCTATGAGCTGGTCGGCGACAAGCGCACCGTCAATATCGGTGTTGGCGTGGTGGTGGTGGTACTGGCGCTGATCGCCGGTTTTGGCGGCGTGCGCCTCGGTCGCTATCATCAGCGCTCGCAGGAAGAACGTACCGCCAGCGCCGCGCGTCTTGGCAACCGGCTGTTTTTCCCGGCGCTGGCGATACCGGTGGTGACGGTGATCGGCGTGCTGCTGTTTAATAATCTCCCCTCGCTGCAGATCGCTATCTTTGGTCCGGGCAATCACGCCACGCTGATCACGCTGTTTTCAATGACCGCAGGTACGCTGCTCGGCCTGGTGATGGCTATCCGCATGACCCATGAAACGGCGGCGCAGCCGTTGCAGGAAGCTCGTCGCCTGCTGGATTCCGTGGGCTGGGCGTTTATTTTGCCGCAGATCCTCGCGGTGCTCGGGCTGCTGTTTACCGCCGCGGGCGTCGGCAATAGCATCTCCTGGCTGACGCAGCACTATCTGGCGGTAGACAGCCGGTTTATCGCCGTGGCCGTCTATACCTTGGGTATGGCGCTGCTGACGATGGTGATGGGCAACGCTTTCGCCGCGTTTCCCATCGTGACGGCGGGCGTCGGGATCCCGATTCTGGTGCTGCAGCACGGCGGTAACCCGGCGGTGATGGCGGCAATTGGCATGTTCTCCGGCTACTGCGGGACCCTGATGACCCCAATGGCGGCGAACTTCAATATCGTCCCGGCCGCGCTGCTGGAGTTGCCGGATAAAAACGCGGTGATCAAAGCCCAGGTGCCGACCGGCGTTATGCTGCTTATCGTGAACGTATTTTTGCTCTATTTCCTGATGTTCCTGTAAGGAGGGATCATGGCTGGCGTACTGATTACCGGTTTTGAACCGTTTGGCGGCGAAGCGGTTAACCCTTCGTGGGAAGTGGTAAAGCGGCTGGACGGCGCTATCATCGCCGGGCAGCCGGTGGTGGCGCGGCAGCTGCCGTGCGTCTTTGGCGACGCCCTGACGGCGCTGAACGCCGCGCTGGATGAGCTGAAACCTGTCTTAACGCTGGCGATTGGCCTGGCGGGCGGTCGCGTCGACATCACCGTTGAACGGGTGGCGATCAACGTCGATGATGCGCGGATCCCGGACAATAAAGGCCTGCAGCCGATCGACGTGCCGATCGTAGCCGGAGGCCCGGCGGCGTACTTCAGCACGCTGCCGATCAAAGCGATCGTGACCGCCCTGCGGAGCAAAGGCATTCCGGCGTCGGTGTCGCAGACGGCGGGGACGTTTGTCTGTAATCACGTGATGTATGGCCTGCTGCATAGCCTGCGTCATCGCAGCGGCGCGAAGGGCGGGTTTATCCATATACCGTATTTGCCGGAGCAGGCCGCGGCTCACCCCGGCGAAGCGAGTATGGCGGTAGACACGGTGCGTGCGGCGCTGGAAACGGCTATCGCCGTTGCCCTGCAGCAGGACGGGGACGTGAAAGTCGGCGGCGGCGCAACGCATTAACACAAGGATAAGATTATGCCGGAAGGTCCGGAAATTCGCCGCGCGGCGGATAGCCTGGAAGCGGCGATTAAAGGCGAACCCCTGACCGGGGCGTGGTTCGCCTTCCCGCAGTTACAACAATACCAATCTCAGCTGGTCGGCCAGCGAGTGACGCACATTGAAACTCGCGGCAAGGCGCTGCTGACCCACTTCTCCGGCGGGCTAACGCTGTATAGCCACAATCAGCTGTACGGCGTCTGGCGAGTGGTGGACGCGGGAGAGCAGCCTGAAACGACGCGCGTTCTGCGCGTCCGGCTGCAGACCGCGCGCAGGGCGATTTTGCTCTACAGCGCCTCCGATATTGAAATGCTGACGCCCGAGCAGCTCGCCCGCCATCCATTTTTGCTGCGGGTCGGGCCGGATGTGCTCGATATGCGCCTTAGCGTTGAACAGGTTAAAGCGCGGCTGCTGTCGGCGAAATTTCGCAACCGCCAGTTCTCCGGTCTGCTGCTGGATCAGGCGTTTCTTGCCGGATTAGGCAACTATCTGCGCGTGGAGATCCTCTGGCAGGTGGGGCTGACCGGGCGGCATAAAGCCTCAGAACTGGATGAAAAACAGCTCGATGCGCTGGCGCATGCGCTGCTGGAGATCCCGCGATTGTCCTACAACACCCGCGGTCTGGCCGATGAGAATAAGCACCACGGCGCGCTGTTTCGCTTTAAGGTTTTTCATCGCGAAGGGGAGGCCTGCGAGCGCTGCGGCGGGATTATCGAGAGGACCATGCTGTCGTCGCGGCCGTTTTACTGGTGCCCGGGATGCCAGCAATAAAAAAACGCGCCAGAAGGCGCGTTTTTTGTCGTAGCGATAGCCGACTTAGCGGGCGATATCGTTTTTGAAATCGCGCTTTTCATAGCCGGTATACAGCTGACGTGGACGGGCGATTTTCATGCCGTCGCTGTGCATTTCGTTCCAGTGCGCAATCCAGCCCACGGTACGCGCCATCGCAAAGATAACGGTAAACATGGAGGATGGGATGCCCATCGCTTTGAGGATGATACCGGAGTAGAAATCGACGTTCGGGTAAAGTTTCTTCTCGATGAAGTACGGGTCGTTGAGCGCGATGTGCTCAAGCTCCATGGCCACTTCCAGCAGATCGTCTTTGGTGCCCAGCTCTTTCAGCACTTCATGGCAGGTTTCACGCATAACGGTGGCGCGCGGGTCGTAGTTTTTGTACACCCGGTGGCCAAAGCCCATCAGGCGGAAAGAGTCGTTTTTGTCTTTCGCGCGACGGACGAATTCCGGAATGTGCTCAACGGAGCTGATCTCTTCGAGCATCTTCAGCGCCGCTTCGTTGGCGCCGCCGTGCGCCGGTCCCCACAGGGAGGCAATACCCGCAGCGATGCAGGCAAACGGGTTGGCGCCGGAAGAGCCGGCGGTACGCACGGTGGAAGTCGAAGCGTTTTGTTCATGGTCGGCGTGCAGGATCAGGATACGGTCCATGGCGCGTTCCAGAATCGGGTTCACTTCATATTTTTCACACGGCGTGGAGAACATCATATTCAGGAAGTTACCCGCGTAGGAGAGGTCGTTGCGCGGATAAACGAAAGGCTGGCCGATAGAATATTTGTAACACATTGCCGCCATAGTCGGCATCTTGGAGAGCAGGCGGAATGCGGCGATATCGCGGTGGCGTGGGTTATTCACATCCAGCGAATCGTGATAGAAGGCGGCCAGCGCACCGGTGATACCGCACATAACGGCCATCGGATGTGAATCGCGGCGGAACGCGTGGAACAGACGGGTAATCTGTTCGTGAATCATAGTGTGGCGAGTAACGATAGTTTTGAATTCGTCGTACTGGGCCTGGGTCGGCTTCTCACCGTTCAGCAGGATGTAGCATACTTCCAGATAGTTGGAGTCGGTTGCTAACTGATCGATCGGAAAACCGCGGTGCAGCAGGATACCTTCATCACCGTCGATAAAGGTGATTTTAGATTCGCAGGATGCGGTTGAGGTGAAACCAGGGTCAAAAGTAAATACGCCTTTTGAACCAAGACTACGAATATCAATAACATCCTGACCGAGAGTGCCCTTTAGCACATCCAGTTCGATAGCAGTATCACCACCCAGGGTGATTTTTGCTTTAGCATCAGACATTTATGGTCTCCTTAGCGCCTTTATTGCTTAAGACTGCCGGGTGGTGGATTTGCATTCGGCCCGTAGCAGATGACGTTACCAGTTTGTTATGTTGCACATCGCTCTGCGTCGCGAAAGGGGCAGGGTACAGAGCAAGGGCGCTTGATGGTACGACTTCAGCCTACGATGAAACAACAGCAAATCAGCGTTTTAGCAGCCCGAATATTTTAAAACTATATACCACTAATAACTGTCCTGATTACATCGGTCAATACTCTCTCACTGTTGCATAACTTATTCTCAGGTAAAAGAGTGACCCCATAACTTTTGCGTATTATTGCATTTATCTGGTAATGGTTGTAACAATAATGTTTAATATTTGTCAAATCAGATGATTAAAAATTAAAAATATGTTGTTATCGTGACATTGATCACTGTTCGGGAGAAAACCCGACAAACTATATGTAGGTTAATTGTAATGATTTTGTGAACGGCCTATACTGCCGCCAGGTCTCCGGAACACCCTGCAATCCCGAGCCACCCAGCGTTGTAACGTGTCGTTTTAGCATTTGGAAGCAATGTTTTGCATGACGCGCAGTTATAGAAAAGGAACGCTGTCTGACCCGCATCGCAGTCCGGAGGAAGGAAACAATAAGAACAGCATGTGGGCGTTATTCATGGTAAGAAATGTGAAAAAACAAAGACCTGTCAATCTGGATCTGCAAACGATCCGGTTCCCAATCACGGCGATAGCGTCCATTCTCCATCGCGTATCCGGAGTGATCACCTTCGTGGCGGTCGGGATTCTGCTTTGGCTGCTGGGCACCAGCCTTTCCTCTCCCGAAGGTTTTCTCACTGCGGCATCCATTATGGATAGCTTCTTTGTGAAGTTCATCATGTGGGGCATCCTGACCGCGCTGGCGTATCACGCGGTGGTCGGTATTCGCCACCTGCTGATGGATTTTGGCTACCTTGAAGAAACCCTCGAAGTAGGGACACGCTCCGCCAAAATTTCTTTTGTTATTACTGTCGTGCTTTCACTTCTCGCAGGAGTCCTCGTATGGTAAGCAACGCCTCAGCACTAGGACGCAACGGCGTACATGACTTTATTCTGGTCCGTGCTACCGCTATCGTTCTGACCCTCTACATCATCTATATGGTGGGCTTTTTTGCCACCACCGGTGAAATTTCATGGGAAGTCTGGACGGGCTTTTTCTCCTCCGCGTTCACTAAAGTCTTCACCCTGCTGGCTCTCGTTTCCATTCTGATCCACGCCTGGATTGGGATGTGGCAGGTGTTAACGGACTACGTTAAACCACTGGCCGTGCGCTTAATTCTGCAACTGCTGATCGTTGTTGCGCTGGTGGCTTACGTTCTTTATGGATTTGTTGTGGTGTGGGGTGTGTAATGAAATTGCCAGTCAGAGAATTTGATGCAGTTGTGATCGGTGCCGGCGGCGCAGGTATGCGCGCGGCGCTGCAGATTTCCCAAAGCGGCCAGACCTGTGCGCTGCTCTCCAAAGTCTTCCCGACCCGTTCCCATACCGTTTCCGCGCAGGGCGGCATCACCGTCGCGCTCGGTAATACCCATGAAGATAACTGGGAATGGCATATGTACGACACCGTCAAGGGGTCGGACTACATTGGCGATCAGGACGCCATCGAATATATGTGTAAAACCGGCCCGGAAGCGATTCTGGAGCTGGACCATATGGGTCTGCCGTTCTCGCGTCTCGAAAATGGCACTATTTATCAGCGTCCGTTCGGCGGCCAGTCGAAAAACTTCGGCGGCGAGCAGGCGGCACGTACCGCTGCGGCGGCTGACCGTACCGGTCACGCCCTGCTGCACACCCTCTATCAGCAGAACCTGAAAAACCACACCACTATTTTCTCCGAGTGGTACGCGCTGGATCTGGTGAAAAACGCCGATGGCGCGGTGGTCGGCTGTACCGCCCTGTGCATCGAAACGGGTGAAGTGGTTTACTTTAAAGCTCGCGCCACCGTGCTGGCGACCGGCGGCGCAGGCCGTATTTACCAGTCCACCACCAACGCTCATATCAATACCGGCGACGGCGTGGGTATGGCGATCCGCGCCGGCGTTCCGGTGCAGGATATGGAAATGTGGCAGTTCCACCCGACCGGTATCGCCGGTGCGGGCGTTCTGGTGACCGAAGGCTGCCGCGGTGAAGGCGGCTATCTGCTGAATAAACACGGCGAGCGCTTTATGGAGCGTTATGCGCCGAACGCGAAAGACCTGGCGGGTCGTGACGTGGTGGCGCGTTCCATCATGATCGAAATCCGTGAAGGTCGCGGCTGCGACGGTCCTTGGGGCCCGCACGCCAAGCTGAAGCTTGACCATCTCGGTAAAGAGGTTCTCGAATCCCGTCTGCCGGGTATTCTGGAACTCTCTCGTACCTTTGCTCACGTCGACCCGGTGAAAGAGCCGATTCCGGTTATCCCAACCTGCCACTATATGATGGGCGGTATTCCGACCAAAGTGAGCGGCCAGGCGCTGACCGTTAACGAGCAGGGCGAAGACGTGGTGATTCCGGGGCTGTTCGCGGTAGGCGAAATCGCCTGCGTATCGGTACACGGCGCGAACCGTCTGGGCGGCAACTCGCTGCTTGACCTGGTGGTCTTTGGCCGCGCGGTGGGCCTGCATCTGCAGGAGTCTATCGCCGAACAGGGCGTACTGCGCGATGCGACGGATGACGAGATCGATGCTTCGCTGGAACGTCTGAACCGCTGGAACGGCAACCGCAATGGTGAAGACCCGGTCGAAATCCGCAAAGCGCTGCAAGAGTGTATGCAGCATAACTTCTCGGTATTCCGCGAAGGGGACGCAATGGCGAAGGGCCTTGAGCAGCTGAAAGCGATCCGCGAGCGTCTGAAAAACGCCCGCCTGGATGATACTTCCAGCGAGTTCAACACTCAGCGCGTTGAGTGTCTGGAGCTGGATAACCTGATGGAAACCGCTTACGCCACCGCAATGTCTGCGAACTACCGTACCGAAAGCCGCGGTGCACATAGCCGCTTCGACTTCCCGGATCGTGATGATGAAAACTGGCTGTGCCATTCCCTGTATCTGCCAGAGTCGGAATCCATGACGCGTCGTAGCGTCAATATGGAACCGAAGCTGCGTCCGGCATTCCCGCCGAAGATTCGTACTTATTAATGCGGAGACAGGAATATGAAACTCGAGTTTTCAGTTTATCGTTATAACCCGGACGTAGACGATGCTCCGCGCATGCAGGACTACACCCTCGAAGCGGAAGAAGGTCGTGACATGATGCTGCTGGATGCGTTAATCCAGCTGAAAGAGAAAGATCCGTCGCTGTCGTTCCGCCGCTCCTGCCGTGAAGGGGTATGTGGCTCCGACGGTCTGAACATGAACGGGAAAAATGGTCTGGCGTGCATCACGCCGATCTCGGCGCTGAATCAGCCGGGCAAGAAAATTGTTATCCGTCCGCTGCCAGGATTACCGGTTATCCGTGATTTGGTGGTAGACATGGGGCAATTCTATGCACAATATGAGAAGATTAAGCCTTACTTGTTGAATAATGGGCAAAATCCTCCTGCTCGCGAGCATCTGCAGTCGCCAGAGCAGCGTGAGAAACTCGATGGTCTGTACGAGTGTATTCTCTGCGCATGTTGTTCAACCTCTTGCCCGTCGTTCTGGTGGAACCCGGACAAGTTTATCGGCCCGGCTGGCCTGCTGGCCGCGTATCGCTTCCTGATCGACAGCCGCGATACCGAAACCAGCGAGCGCCTCGAAGGGCTGAGCGATGCTTTCAGCGTATTCCGCTGTCATAGCATTATGAACTGCGTCAGTGTGTGTCCTAAGGGGCTGAACCCGACGCGCGCCATCGGCCATATTAAGTCGATGCTGCTGCAGCGCAGTGCGTAAGCAACCCGGTCTGTCCCGGATGGCGCTATCGCTTATCCGGGCTACCCGAAGCAGTTGCCCCGGCAAGCGTTCGCGCCGCCGGGGGATATAGCAGGAAACCTCTAAAAACTGCCACATTAATAGTAATAATCGAGATGTTCAGCGCGAGACAAGGCGCGAGCAGAACGAATCTCCGGGAGCATAGTGAACGATGTGACCGGAGTGAGTGAGGGTCGCAACACAGTCGCAGCCTGAACAAAGAAGATTATTAGACAGTTTTTAAAGGTTCCTTAGCGGACGAAACCACAACTCCTCCGCAAAAAGTGAACCCCGGCACGTACAACTTCTGTGCGTGGTAGTTTCTACGGCGAAATAAGCATATAAATGCTTAAGGGATCACGATGCAGAACGGCGCAATGAAAGCCTGGCTGGACTCTTCTTACCTCTCTGGTTCGAACCAGAGCTGGATAGAACAGCTCTATGAAGACTTCTTAACCGATCCTGACTCTGTTGACGCCAACTGGCGTTCTATGTTCCAGCAGTTACCTGGCACCGGAGTCAAACCGGATCAATTTCATTCCAAAACGCGTGATTATTTCCGCCGCCTGGCGAAGGATGCCTCGCGTTACACTTCTTCGATTTCCGACCCTGACACCAATGTGAAGCAGGTTAAAGTCCTGCAGCTCATCAACGCATACCGCTTCCGTGGTCACCAGCATGCGAATCTCGATCCGCTGGGCCTGTGGCAGCAAGAGAGAGTGGCGGATCTCGATCCGGCTTACCACGATCTGACCGAGGCCGATTTCCAGGAGATCTATAACGTAGGCTCTTTTGCCATCGGTAAAGACACGATGAAGCTGGGCGATCTGATCTCCGCCCTGAAGCAGACCTATTGCGGCTCCATCGGCGCGGAATATATGCACATTACCTCTACCGAAGAAAAACGCTGGATCCAGCAGCGTATTGAGTCGGTAGCGGGCAAAGCGAGCTTTAGCGCCGAAGAGAAAAAGCGCTTCCTCAGCGAGCTGACCGCGGCGGAAGGCCTGGAGCGCTACCTCGGCGCAAAATTCCCGGGCGCTAAACGCTTCTCGCTGGAAGGCGGCGATGCGCTGATCCCGATGCTCAAAGAGATTATCCGCCACGCGGGTAAGAGCGGCACCCGCGAAGTGGTGCTGGGCATGGCGCACCGCGGTCGTCTGAACGTACTGGTCAACGTGCTGGGTAAAAAACCGCAGGACCTGTTCGACGAATTCGCCGGTAAACATAAAGAGCACCTTGGTACCGGTGACGTGAAGTACCACATGGGCTTCTCGTCCGATATGGAAACCGAAGGCGGTCTGGTGCACCTGGCGCTGGCGTTTAACCCGTCGCACCTGGAAATCGTCAGCCCGGTGGTTATCGGCTCCGTACGCGCGCGTCTCGATCGTCTCGACGAACCGAGCAGCAACAAAGTTCTGCCGATCACTATTCACGGCGACGCCGCGGTTACCGGCCAGGGCGTGGTTCAGGAAACCCTGAATATGTCCAAAGCGCGCGGTTACGAAGTGGGCGGTACCGTACGCATCGTTATCAACAACCAGGTTGGCTTCACCACCTCCAACCCGCTGGATGCGCGTTCTACCCCGTACTGCACCGACATCGGTAAGATGGTGCAGTCGCCGATTTTCCACGTTAATGCCGATGACCCGGAAGCCGTGGCTTTCGTGACCCGCCTGGCGCTGGATTTCCGTAATACCTTCAAACGCGATGTCTTCATCGACCTGGTGTGCTACCGCCGTCATGGCCACAACGAAGCCGACGAGCCGAGCGCGACCCAGCCGCTGATGTACCAGAAAATCAAAAAGCATCCGACCCCGCGCAAAATCTACGCTGACAAGCTGGAAGCCGATAAGGTCGCGACGCTGGAAGACGCTACCGAGCAGGTGAACCTCTACCGCGACGCGCTGGATGCCGGCGAATGCGTGGTGCAGGAGTGGCGTCCGATGAACATGCACTCCTTTACCTGGTCCCCGTACCTCAACCACGAGTGGGATGAGAGCTACCCGGATAAAGTTGAACCTAAGCGTCTGCAGGAGCTGGCGAAACGCATCAGTACGGTGCCGGAAGCCGTTGAGATGCAGTCGCGCGTCGCGAAAATCTACGGCGACCGTCAGGCAATGGCCGCCGGTGAGAAGCTGTTCGACTGGGGCGGCGCGGAAAACCTCGCCTACGCTACGCTGGTCGATGAAGGCATTTCGGTGCGTCTGTCCGGCGAAGACTCCGGGCGCGGGACCTTCTTCCACCGCCACGCGGTGATCCACAACCAGAAAAATGGTTCAACCTATACGCCGCTGCAGCACGTCCACAACGGCCAGGGCCATTTCAAAGTCTGGGACTCCGTACTGTCGGAAGAAGCGGTACTGGCGTTTGAATATGGCTACGCTACCGCGGAGCCGCGCACCCTGACCATCTGGGAAGCGCAGTTCGGCGACTTCGCTAACGGTGCGCAGGTGGTTATCGACCAGTTCATCAGCTCCGGCGAGCAGAAGTGGGGCCGTATGTGCGGTCTGGTGATGCTGCTGCCGCACGGCTACGAAGGCCAGGGACCGGAGCACTCCTCCGCGCGTCTGGAACGCTATCTGCAGCTCTGCGCCGAGCAGAACATGCAGGTTTGCGTACCGTCCACGCCGGCGCAGGTTTACCATATGCTGCGTCGTCAGGCGCTGCGCGGTATGCGTCGCCCGCTGATCGTGATGTCGCCGAAATCGCTGCTGCGTCACCCGCTGGCGGTGTCGAGCATGGACGAACTGGCGAACGGCACCTTCCAGCCGGCAATCGGTGAAATCGACGATCTCGACCCGAAAGCCGTGAAGCGTGTTGTGCTGTGCTCTGGTAAGGTTTACTACGACCTGCTGGAACAGCGCCGCAAGAAAGAGCAAAAAGATGTCGCTATCGTTCGCATAGAGCAGCTCTACCCGTTCCCGCACCAGGCGGTACAGGAAGCGCTGAAACCCTATGCGCACGTGCATGATTTTGTCTGGTGCCAGGAAGAACCGCTCAACCAGGGCGCGTGGTACTGCAGCCAGCATCACTTCCGTGAAGTGATTCCGTTTGGGGCCTCTCTGCGTTATGCAGGCCGCCCGGCCTCCGCCTCTCCGGCGGTAGGATACCTGTCCGTTCACCAGAAACAGCAACAAGATCTGGTCAATGACGCGCTGAACGTCGATTAATTAAAGGATACATAATGAGTAGCGTAGATATTCTGGTTCCCGACCTGCCTGAGTCCGTAGCTGACGCAACGGTTGCCACCTGGCATAAAAAACCGGGCGATGCGGTTGTTCGTGACGAAGTGCTGGTAGAAATCGAAACTGACAAAGTGGTACTGGAAGTACCGGCTTCAGCGGATGGCATTCTGGACGCGGTCATTGAAGACGAGGGCGCCACCGTGCTCTCTCGTCAGATCCTCGGCCGCCTGCGTGAAGGCAACAGCGCGGGCAAAGAGTCCGGCGCGAAAGCCGATGCCAAAGAATCGACGCCGGCCCAGCGCCAGCAGGCTTCTCTGGAAGAACAAAACAACGATGCGCTGAGCCCGGCGATTCGCCGTCTGCTCGCGGAACATAGCCTCGACGCGGCGGCCATTAAAGGCACCGGCGTTGGCGGCCGCCTGACCCGCGAAGACGTAGAGAAACATCTGGCGAACGCTCCGGCTAAAGCTCCAGCCCCGGCGGCTGCGCCCGCTGCAGCTGCTCCGGCTCCGCAGCTGGGCCACCGCTCTGAAAAACGCGTGCCGATGACTCGTCTGCGCAAACGCGTTGCCGAGCGTCTGCTGGAAGCGAAAAACTCTACCGCCATGCTGACCACCTTCAACGAAGTCAACATGAAGCCGATTATGGATCTGCGTAAGCAGTATGGTGACGCGTTTGAAAAACGTCACGGTATCCGTCTGGGCTTCATGTCCTTCTACGTGAAGGCGGTGGTTGAAGCGCTGAAACGCTATCCGGAAGTGAACGCCTCTATCGATGGCGATGACGTGGTATACCACAACTATTTCGACGTCAGCATGGCGGTCTCCACGCCGCGCGGCCTGGTGACCCCGGTTCTGCGCGATGTTGACCTGCTGGGCATGGCGGATATCGAGAAGAAAATTAAAGAGCTGGCAGTAAAAGGCCGCGACGGCAAGCTGACCGTAGATGACCTGACCGGCGGTAACTTCACCATTACCAACGGCGGCGTATTCGGTTCTCTGATGTCCACGCCGATCATCAACCCGCCGCAGAGCGCGATTCTGGGTATGCATGCCATTAAAGATCGTCCGATGGCAGTGAATGGTAAGGTCGAAATTCTGCCGATGATGTACCTGGCGCTCTCCTACGACCATCGTCTGATAGACGGACGTGAATCGGTAGGCTACCTGGTTGCGATTAAAGAGCTGCTGGAAGACCCGACTCGTCTGCTGCTGGACGTGTAGTCAGCAAGAGTATTACCTACCGTAGGCCGGCTAACGTGCGCTAGCGCCGTTATCAGGCCTACAGGTTTATAATTATTCCCTGAAGGATGGACTGAACACATGAACTTACATGAATATCAGGCAAAACAACTCTTTGCCCGCTATGGCTTACCGGCGCCGGTGGGTTATGCCTGTACTACTCCGCGTGAAGCAGAAGAAGCCGCTTCAAAAATCGGCGCGGGTCCGTGGGTAGTGAAATGTCAGGTTCACGCTGGTGGCCGCGGCAAAGCGGGCGGTGTGAAAGTAGTTAAGAGCAAAGAAGACATTCGCGCATTTGCTGAACACTGGCTGGGTAAACGCCTGGTGACCTACCAGACAGATGCAAACGGCCAGCCGGTTAACCAGATCCTGGTGGAAGCGGCGACCGATATCGATAAAGAGCTGTACCTCGGCGCGGTCGTTGACCGTAGCTCCCGTCGCGTGGTCTTCATGGCCTCTACCGAAGGCGGCGTGGAAATCGAAAAAGTGGCGGAAGAGACCCCGCACCTGATTCACAAAATCGCCATCGATCCGCTGGCGGGTCCGATGCCTTACCAGGGCCGTGAGCTGGCGTTCAAACTGGGTCTGGAAGGAAAACAGGTTCAGCAGTTCACCAAAATCTTTATGGGTCTGGCGACCATTTTCCTTGAGCGCGACCTGGCGCTGATCGAAATCAACCCGCTGGTGATCACCCGGCAGGGCGACCTGATCTGCCTCGACGGTAAACTGGGCGCTGACGGCAACGCGCTGTTCCGCCAGCCGGATCTGCGCGAAATGCGCGACCAGTCTCAGGAAGATCCGCGTGAAGCTCAGGCGGCGCAGTGGGAACTGAACTACGTCGCGCTGGACGGCAACATCGGTTGCATGGTGAACGGCGCGGGCCTGGCGATGGGTACCATGGACATCGTTAAGCTGCACGGCGGCGAACCGGCTAACTTCCTTGACGTTGGCGGCGGCGCAACCAAAGAGCGCGTCACCGAAGCGTTCAAAATTATCCTCTCTGATGACAACGTTAAAGCGGTTCTGGTTAACATCTTCGGCGGTATCGTACGCTGCGACCTGATTGCCGACGGCATCATCGGCGCGGTAGCCGAAGTGGGCGTTAACGTCCCGGTAGTGGTTCGTCTGGAAGGTAACAACGCCGAACTGGGCGCGAAGAAACTGGCTGACAGCGGCCTGAATATTATTGCAGCGAAAAGTCTGACGGATGCAGCTCAGCAGGTTGTTGCCGCAGTGGAGGGGAAATAATGTCCGTTTTAATTAATAAAGATACCAAGGTTATCTGCCAGGGCTTCACCGGTAGCCAGGGTACATTCCACTCTGAACAAGCCATTGCTTACGGTACGCAAATGGTTGGCGGCGTAACGCCGGGCAAAGGCGGCACCACCCATCTGGGCCTGCCGGTGTTCAATACCGTGCGCGAAGCAGTAGAAGCGACCGGTGCAACCGCATCCGTTATCTACGTTCCGGCGCCGTTCTGCAAAGACTCCATCCTGGAAGCTATCGATGCGGGCATTAAACTGATTATCACCATCACCGAAGGTATCCCGACGCTGGATATGCTGACCGTGAAGGTGAAGCTGGACGAAGCGGGCGTGCGCATGATCGGGCCGAACTGCCCGGGTGTGATCACCCCAGGCGAATGCAAAATCGGCATCATGCCGGGCCACATTCACCAGCCGGGCAAAGTGGGCATCGTTTCCCGCTCCGGTACCCTGACCTATGAAGCGGTTAAGCAGACCACCGACTACGGCTTCGGCCAGTCCACCTGCGTGGGCATCGGCGGCGACCCGATCCCGGGATCTAACTTCATCGATATCCTGAAGCTGTTCCAGGAAGACCCGCAGACCGAAGCGATCGTCATGATCGGCGAGATCGGCGGTAGCGCGGAAGAAGAAGCGGCTGCTTACATCAAAGATCACGTGACCAAACCGGTTGTCGGCTACATTGCCGGCGTGACCGCGCCGAAAGGCAAACGTATGGGTCACGCGGGCGCCATCATCGCGGGCGGCAAAGGCACTGCGGACGAGAAATTCGCGGCGCTGGAAGCAGCAGGCGTGAAAACCGTTCGCAGCCTGGCCGATATCGGCGAAGCGCTGAAAACCGTGATTAAGTAATAAGTAAAAAAAACAGCCCTGACTTTCTGCATGGTTAAGGGCTGGTCCAATTTCGACATGGTTGGCCATCTGATGATGGCCTTTTTTTTTGCCTGGCGATGAGCTATCCGGTATCACTCGGCTTCCGGCCGCACGTTCATGCAATTTAATCATTTTCACCTGCGCAAATGAGATTATTTTTTGCGTCCGGCATCATCCTTTTTATCCGCACTATTTTGCATATTAAGCGTTTGCAAAAGTTGTGGAGAATAACGTGGCGCAAAAGAGCAAAGATGCAGTATTGGATTATTTCAGGGCGCTGGCAGAGGTTTTTTCTCGGGCAACAGGGCTGGTGGCAACGGTGATTGATGTGAAAGACAATCGATTGCCTGATTGCTATGGTAGCGGCAATTTCCTGGTCTTACCGCTGATTCAGGGCGATAAGTTATTCGGCTATATTATATGCGACCATCATAAATCGACCGATAATCATCATCGGGCGGCGGCAATAAGATTACTTAATTTTATCATTAATAATATTTCTGCGGCTGCAGAGGAAAAAGAAGAGGGCTCGAAAACATCGCTGGAGAAAAGGGGGTTTTATTATTCGCAAAAATCTCCGCATGAAATAAAATTAATATCGGCGCTACGCTATATTGATGAGAATTTATATGGCGAGTTGTCTCTGGAGTCTGTTGCCGCCCACGTCTGTCTGAGTGCGAATTATTTTAGCCGGTTTTTTAAAAAACGCCAGGGAGTGAATTTTAAAGTTTGGGTTAATCAGCGAAAAATGCAGCGGGCCGGGGAACTGCTCGCCGATCCGAGGTATTCGATAGATAGCGTAGCGCGTAAGCTTCAGTTCGCGCAAACCAGCTATTTTTGCCGGGTGTTTCGCGCGGCTCACCGCACCAGCCCGCAACTGTTCCGCGATCGGCGTCTCTCGGCGGCTTCTCCGCAGGCCGATTAGCCGCCGTTTAACCTTAATACAGATTTTTCCTGGAGCGTCCATTATGTGTGACCGATCGCGGAAAATTTTCCATTTATGTTCATCAGCGTATAATTAAATTTCACCGCCCATCGACTGACTTCGCAAATAAACAAGTTAATATGAAAAAATATTGACAACTTCTTGCCGTTATTTGCATGGCAATCACATTGTTTAAATTGTATTTATTGTAGCGCCTGGGTATCATTGGTTATTATTTGATCGATTATAGTATGCGTTAATCATGGAATAGATCAATGACATCTGAGGGTGAAATAAAATATAACACACGGGGCTAACCGGATGTCCTTGCGCGCTTTTTTTATCTATTAAACAATTTTTGCACGGCGTAAATGGAAGACGTTATGAGAGGAAAAATACCCAAAACTGAATTACTGGTGACCTTTGAGGTTGTGGCTCGCCACGAAAGTTATACGCGAGCTGCGGAAGAGTTGGCTTTAACACAAAGCGCCGTGTTCCGACAAGTCACGGCGCTGGAGGATTTCCTCCATACGTCATTATTTAACCATGCTAAAAAAAGGATTTTTTTAAATGAGGCTGGCAAGCATTATTTGACTATCGTTAAGGAAACGCTTAACAAACTGGAGCGTGATACCAATTCGATTATGACATGGCAACCGACGGTGCAGGTTCTTGAGCTGGCCGTCAACCCTACCTTTAGCACCCACTGGCTGATCCCCAATCTGCGCGAGTTTAATAAATTACATGCGGGCATTATCGTTAATATTCATTCGCTGGCGAATATTGGCGATTTTCTTAGCCGCGAGTACGATGCCGCCATTATGCGCGAGGATTTTTGCTCGCCGTGGGCGGAGGTTGAGTATCTGTTCGAAGAGGAAATTCTGCCGGTGTGCGGCTGCGGGCTGCTGCCCGAACCCGGGCAGAAGCTGGCGGTGGAGGAGCTGCTGAGCGAGTTTCCGCTGCTGCATCAAAGCACGCGAATTCACGGCTGGCAGGAGTGGTTTGCGCTGTCGAATATCACCAGCCCGCAGATCAACATTGGTCCGCGTTTTGACCTGCTCTCGATGCTGATTGCGGCGGTGCGTTCGAACCTGGGCGTTGCGTTGCTGCCGCGTTTTGCTATTCAACATGACCTGGATAGCGGCGAGATGGTGATCCCCTGCGATGTGCCGATTCGTACCGGAAACCGCTTTATTATGACGTGGCAGGAGGATAAAGCGGAATCCCGGCATCTACAGGTATTCCGCGAGTGGCTGCTGCAAAAATCGGTGGTGTCGGCTGCCTGATGGCGTTTCGCAGAACGCAGTGAACCCGTAGCCCGGTCGGCGCAGCGCCTCCGGGAAGAAACCATGCCGAGGTATCAGGCCGGGCACCTTCCCCGGAGGCGGCGCTGGCGCGCCTGTCCGGGCTACCGTCCCGCAGAACGCAGTGGACCCGTAGCCCGGTCGGCGCAGCGCGAGCCGGGTAAGACTACCAGTCAATTCCTACCTGCGCCTGAATGCCCTTGTCAAAGGCATGCTTTACCGGGCGCAGCTCACTGACCGTATCGGCAAGCTCAAGCAATCGGGCGTGGCAGCCGCGGCCGGTGACAATCACGTTCTGCCCGGGCGGACGATTGACAATAGCGGCAATCACTTCCTGAGTATCCAGATAGCGATACGCCAGCATATAGGTGAGTTCATCCAGCACCACCAGATCGTAGCCCGGGTCGGCCAGCATCCGCTTGCTCTCATGCCATACGGCCGACGCCGCCTCAATATCCGCCTCCCGGTTTTGCGTTTCCCAGGTAAAACCGGTACCCATGATGTGAAACTCAACGCCGAGCGGTTGCAGAGTGTTGTATTCACCGTTATCCCACTGGCCTTTGATGTACTGCGCGACGCCGACGGTTTTACCATGCCCGACGGCGCGCGTTGCGGTGCCAAAGGCGGCAGTGGATTTGCCTTTACCGTTGCCGGTAAAGACGATCAGAATACCTCTTTGCTCTGTAGCCGCCGCCACGCGGGTATCAACCTGCGTTTTCAGCTTTTGCTGGCGCTGACGGTGGCGGTCGGGATTTCCACGCGCGTGCATAAACCCTCCTTAATGCCCCGCCGGGCAGGTTGCGCAGCGATGCTGATGCTCGAACTGGCTGAAGAAGTTATTGCCTTTATCGTCGACCAGCACAAACGCCGGCAGGTTATCGACTTCCATCATCCACACCGCTTCCATCCCCAGCTCCGGATACTCAAGGCAGCGTAAACTTTTCACATACTGCTGCGCCAGCAGGGCCGCCGCGCCGCCAATACTGCCGAGATTAAAGCCGCCGTGTTTATGGCAGGCGTCGGTTACCTGCTGGCTGCGGTTGCCTTTGGAAAGCATGATGAGACTACCGCCTGCCGCCTGGAAAGCATCGACGTACCCATCCATGCGTCCGCCAGTGGTAGGGCCGAGTGAGCCGCAGGCCAGATTATTCGGCGTTTTCGCCGGGCCTGCGTAGTAAACGATATGATTGCGCATGTACTCCGGCATCGGTTCGCCGTTATCGAGGCGCTCTTTGAGTTTGGCATGGGCGATGTCGCGGGCGACGACGATCGGACCGCTCAGCGACAGTCGGGTGCCCACGGGCAGCGTTGACATCTCGCGGAGAATTTCGCGCAGCGGCCGGTTCAGATCGAGCTGAACGCTTTGAGCCCCGTTTTCGATACGCTGAGAATCAGGGATAAACTTGCCCGGATTATGCTCCAGCTTCTCCAGCCAGATGCCGTGTTTGTTGATTTTGGCTTTGATGTTCCGGTCGGCGGAGCAGGAAAGGGCCATTGCGATCGGGCAGGAGCCACCGTGCCGCGGCAGGCGAATCACGCGAATATCATGGGCGAAGTATTTGCCGCCAAACTGCGCGCCAATGCCGAACTCGCGGCTGGCTTTGAGCAGCGCCGCTTCCAGCGACGTATCGCGAAACGCCTGCCCCAGTTCGTTTCCGCTGGTCGGCAGGTTGTCGTAATATTTTGTCGAAGCCAGTTTGGCAACCTTCAACGCCTGATCGGCCGAGAGACCGCCCACAACGAAGGCGATGTGGTACGGCGGACAGGCGGCGGTGCCCAGCGCTTTCATCTTTTCAGTCAGAAAGGCGGTGAGTTTTTCCGGCTGCAGGATAGATTTTGTTTCCTGAAATAGCGCGGCTTTGTTCGCCGAACCGCCGCCTTTATTGACGAAAAGGAAGCGGTATTCGCTCCCCGGCGCGGCGCTGATGTCGATCTGCGCGGGCAGGTTAGTCTGCGTGTTGACCTCAGTGTACATATCAAGGGGGGCATTTTGCGAATAGCGTAAATTGTTTTCCTGAAAGGTGGTGTAGATGCCCTGGCTCAGGGCCTCAGCGTCGTTGCCGCCGGTCCAGACGTTCTGGCCTTTGCTCGCGACGATGGTGGCGGTCCCGGTATCCTGGCAGTTTGGCAGCACGCCTTTTGCTGAGACTTCGGCGTTGCGCAGCAGCTGTAGCGCAACGTATTTATCGTTGCTGCTGGCCTGCGGGTCGTGCAGGATGCTGGCGATCTGCTTTAAATGCCCGGCGCGCAGGAAAAATGAAGCCTCATAAAATGCCTGCTGAGCCAGCAATGTTAACGCTTCCGGCGCAACCTTGATAACCTCTTCCCCATCTAACTCTGTCACTTTAACATGTTGATTTGTTAGTAATTCATATTCGGTATTATCGTTACTCTGAACAATAAGTTCCTGCCAGACAAAGGGTTTCGACATTTTACTTCTCACTATTTCGCTATAAAGAGATTGGCCTGCGTCGCATGCGCGACATACTCGATGGTCTGCTGGGCGCGGACGCTGTTACCGGCTGCATCCAGCGGAGGAGAGTAGACGGCGATAGCGTATTGCCCGGGAACGACGGCGACCATTCCGCCGGCGACCCCCGATTTCGCCGGGATACCGACGGTGTAGAGCCATTTGCCGCTGCCGTCGTACAGTCCGGCAATCGCCATTTCCGCCAGCACCTGCGGGACGTAGCGTTCATTAAGCAACTGCTTGCCGTTGAACGGCGATTTGCCCTTATTGGCGAGTACGGCCCCCATTTTGGCGAGCTGCTCGACGGTGACATCCACCGAACACTGGCGGGTATAGATTTCGACGGCTTCCTGAGGGTCGCCATAAAAGCTGTGGTATGACTTCATCAGCATCGCCAGCGCCTGGTTATGCTGGTTGGTCTCCATTTCGGATTGAAATACCGGCTCATTAACGCGCAGCGAGCTATCGGCCCAGGCGTTAAGGTTGTTGAGAATGTTGTTCCAGCGTTCGGTTTTGTCTTTCGCCGCAATCAGGCTCACGGTACTCATGGCGCCGGCGTTAACCAACGGGTTCTCCGGCGCGCCTTGCGTGAGCTCCACGGCTAAGCCGGAGTTAAAGGGCAGGCCGGTGGCATTGGCGCCAAGTTTATCCAACACCTCCTGCGGCCCGCGCTGTTCCATCGCCAGCGCCAGGGTGAAGACTTTGCTCAGGGATTCCATCGGAAAGGCTTTTTTCACGTCGCCGGTCTGGTAAATTTTGCCTTCGACCGTGGCGAGCGTAATGGCGAAATTATTCGGGCTATAGCTCGCCAGAGCAGGGATATAGTCGGCGACTTTACCATCGTGGTTGCTCTTATATTTCTGATGCGCCTGCTCGATAATGCTGGCGTAGTCCGGCTCGCTTTGCGCCTGCGCGGCGGCGCCAAACAGTAAGCTGGCGGTTAAGATGCAGGCGCCGAGAAATTTTACGTTCATGGTGTGTCCTGTTGGGATGATTGGAGGGAACCGGGCCGGACGTATCCGGCCTGGGGCTCATAGCCATGTTGCTGTCAGGACATCGCCACTTCGGACGTTTCGCTGGCAGGGCGATCCTGCTCCGGTTTTTTGACCGGGGCGGTGCCGCGGCAGCCTTCACCGTAATGCTCGCCTTCCCAGCGGCCAACGATGGCGGCGCCCATGGCGTTACTCATCACGTTGGTGGCGGAGCGTCCCATATCGAGGAACGGATCGACTCCCATCAGCAAAATCAGGCCCGCTTCCGGAATGTTGAACTGGTTCAGCGTCGCGGCGATAACCACCATTGACGCGCGCGGCACGCCCGCCATTCCTTTCGAGGTCAGCATCAGGATCAGCAGCATGGTGATCTGCTCGCCCATGCTAAGGTGGACGTTGCAGGCCTGGGCGATAAACACCGTGGCGAACGAGCAGTAGGCCATGGAGCCCACCAGGTTAAAGGAGTAACCGATGGGCAGGACGAAGCTGGCGATTTTGGAAGAGACGCCAAATTTTTCCAGCTTATCGAGGGTGCCTGGGAAGGCGGCTTCTGAGCTGGATGTGGTGAAAGCCAGCAGCGCGGGCTCGAAGATCGCTTTGGTCAGACGGCTGATGCACGGGCCGACAATCACCGTCGACAGGCCAATCAGGATCGCCCACAGCATGCCCAGCGTCAGGTAGAACTCGCCCATAAAGATCCCGGCGCTGACCATCACGCCCAGACCGCGTTCGGCAATCAGCCCGGAGATGGCGGCGAAAACGGTCAACGGCGCGAACAGCATGACGTATCCCGTTAGCTTCAGCATCACGTGCACCAGTGAATCAAGCACCTTCACGATGGGCTCGGCTTTTTCGCCGATCGCCGCCAGGCTGCAGCCGAGGAAAATGGAGAACACCACGATTTGCAGAATTTCGTTGCGCGCCATCGCATCAACGATGCTGGTTGGCACCGCGTGCGAGATAAACACTTTCAGGGTGAAGGGTTCGGACTGAACGGCGGCCACGGCTCCGGCATCGTGGGGGACGAAGTTGATGCCCGCGCCTGGCTGGAACAGATTGACGATCACCAGACCCAGCGCAATCGACAGCAGCGAGGCGCAAATAAACAGGAAAAAGGTTTTAGAGAATATGCGCCCGAGCGTTTTCGCATCGCCCATTTTGGCGATACCGACCACCAGCGTTGATATTACCAGCGGGGCGATAATCATTTTTACCATGCGTAAAAATATAGTGGTAAAGATGGAGATATCCTGCGCATAGGATTTTGCTGTATCTGCTGATGCCATATTATTAATGATCACCCCGGCAATCATGCCGAGTATCAGGCCTAATATGATCATTTTGGTTAAACTTATTTTTTTCATATTTACTCCATCGGAACAGGGTTAGTCGGTGAAGTGGTGTAGGGCGGCGTACGCCCGCGCCAGGTAGCAGCGCAGACGTACGCCTGTGGTGACCAACCGCATAAATTGTCTGGAATACAGTGATACAGCGAAATCCTGTACCCCAATGGATGTTGTTGTATTTTAGAAATTACAGGTCGAACTCAATACTTAATAACGGCGCATGCTGCTGAGCGCCATAAACATCATTGTCTCCGACGTTGCCGGAAATAATAGTCCGTGGCATGACGATTTTTACCGCGTTGGCCGGATCGAACCAGACAATACGATGAATAAAATCAGGCTTCACGTTATATAAACCGGCAATGAGCTGCGGAGTTAATAGTTCAGAACGTTTTACCCGCTGATAATCCTCCCGGGTTTTAAATAAAATATCTAAAACCAGTTCGTACGGTCCGGCGTTTTTGGAACGGATCACCTGCGCCAGTGAGCATAGGGATTGTTTCATGCCTGAACTCCTTCTGGCGTCACCTGTTCGATATGGAAGTCAAAGCGCAGCGCGTCGCTGGCTTCAATCAGGTGATAAATTGAGAACTCGTATACCGGGCCGCTCTGAATATCGGAAGGCGAGAACGGGAAGGCGAGGTTGCCCGCGGTCGCAATGCGGTTTTCATAGCCGTAGTGCAGCAGGGTAGAACGCACCAGCGAGCAGACGCTGTTGGCGATATCCTGGGTCGGCGCAACGACATCGAGCAAAATGCCCAGTTCATGCCCGGCGGTTTTCATCGGCTCGTGATTGCCCATCACGCCGTTTTTTCCATACAGATGGAAGGTCATGCGGATGCTGTCGTCAGCAAGCGAGAGGTTGCGCTTAACGCTGGCCTGTACCTCTTCGAGAATCGTGTCGATCCCGGCAATCATGATCGGATCGCGCGTTCCGGCAATGGTCAGGCAGCGGAAGCCGACCTGGCGTGCGCCTTCCAGCTTCAGCGCGTACGGCGTCGTTTCATGACGAGAACCGCTGACGTACACTTCGCCCTCGTTGACGGCTGTGAAGGTGCATCCTTTCAGGTTCAGCACGCCGCCCGGACCGGGCAGGAAATACGGATCGGACTTCTCGTACAGCGTATGCGCCGCCGCAGACGTTTCGGTAAACTTACGCTTTGGATTGAACGCTTTCAGCGTAAAGCCGTTGTCGTCGATAATCCCCATAGCGCAATCGGATCCGGAGCCCGGCGTGGCGGCTATGGCCGCGCACTCGAGAATTTTGCCGCAGTGCAGGGCCAGACCTTCATCAAAGCCCTGCATGATCGGCAGCGCCGCGAAGCAGGCCGGATCGTACGCCCGCCCGCCCAGCACTACCTGGGCGCCGGCCTTCAGCGCCCGCTGGAAGGGTTCGATCCCCATCTGGGCGACGATATAGGTGCTCTCTTCAATGGCCTCATGAGTCAGCTCCGGCACAAAATCCAGGGCAGTGATTTTGCCGTTATCCAGCGCCTGATGAACGATCGCTTTATCGACATCAGACGGAATCAACGCCAGGGAGAATGACAGATGTTCTTCCTGCGCAATCTCATGGATTATCTGCCGACACCACTCCAGATGCGGCGCGGCGCCGGATCCTCCGGCGGTGCCGATCACCACCGGGATATTGTTTTTCACGCCGGCCACGATCATATAGCGCAGATCGCGTTTCACCCCGGCCCGGTCGGTAAAGGGTTTGCCCGCCCCCAGGTAGTGGGGGCCAGGATCGGATGAACCGGCGTCAACGGCAATCAGATCCGGCGACTCTTCCATGGCTTTACGAAAGCTCTCTTCCGGGAAGCCATAGCCGAGGATAGCCGTGGGCGATAAGATCTTAAAGGTACGAGCCATCTCTTAATCCTTAGCCTGCAACAGCGCGATGGTGCGGTTCATTTCGTTAAACACGATGTTGAGACCTTCGTCGAAGCCCATACCCGGCTTGATCAGCATGCGCATCGGACGCGCAGCCAGCGCGACGTGAACGCAGGTGCGGGCGCTGATCTCGGTTTCGTTACAGGTACCGCCCTGATAGGCTTCCATCGCGTGTTTGTTGCAGTACAGCACCGCGTCCACGATGTTATGAATGCCGCCGAGATCCGGGGTTTTGATCTGCACCATGTGGCAGCTGCCGGCATCGGTAAAGTCAACGATGTCCTGGTAGGTGTTGCACCACTCGTCGGCGACAATTTTTACGCCGGAACCGAGGCGGGTCAGCTCTTTGGTAATGGCGGTCAGCATGCGGATCTGGTCCGGTTTGTTACCCGCATCCACCGGGCCTTCTATATACAGCGGTAGACCCTGCGCCTCTTTCTCCAGGCTGGCGATATAGTCGGCGCAGCGAACCGGGTCCATATCGAAAATCAGGCCGATGGTGCCGTATACGTCGATATGCAGCGTCGGGCGATAGCGGGGGCTGGCGCGCAGGCTCAGGATGCGATCGGACAGCCAGCGCACGTACTCACGCAGCTTTTCGCCTTTCAGGCCCAGCTTCTCTTCGACGTTGTTGATCAGCGCATGCGGCAGGACGTCAACGCCCTTGAGGATCATTTTGTCCACGGCGATGTAGCGATCGTCGCCGCTCTGACCAAATAACGGAATCGCTTCCGGGATGCAGGGCAGCTGCCATTCGTCGCAAACCACCTCCGCCTTCAGGCGACCGCTGGCCAGCGCGGTCGCATCGAGCAGCGCCTGGGAAAGACCATAGCGGACGGCGGTATGCAGCAGATGGCCGTCGATGCGCAGCTTGTCGAAGAAGCGGGCGTTCGGCAGGAAGGTATCGACATCGCGGCCTTCCAGCAGCGGTTTAATATGATCGTTGAGGAACGGGATAAAATTTTCCGCGAGGAACAGCGGGTCGCGGCCGCCCGCGCCCGAGTACTGTACGGCGGCACAGTCGCCGACCGCCACCGCACCGTTTTCCAGAATCAGCTGGACGGACACGCATTCACCCGCCTGGCGTACCGAGGTGAAGCCTGGCGTTACCGGAGCACCGGTATAAATGAATCCATCATGACCCGCGCCGTTTTTAATCGCCTGCTGATCGTCAAAATAGAATGAAGAGTAGCCAGCGGTGAAAAGGGCCTGTTTAATTTTCATTATGGTCTTCCTATTAATTTACTGTGGGATACCGCGTTAATGTCATCAACAACCATCTGGAATGAGGGTTTGCGTCCTTCAAATTGCGCGCGTTCGGCGACGTAATCGTGGTGCAGGGCGAGGATGTCTTTCGGCAGCGGTACCGCGCCGGCTTCAAGCACGCGGATAGCGCCGGAATTGTCGCGAACCGGCAGAATTTTGCCGGCGTTGCAGGAAGCCGGAGCGAAAGGCACGTCCAGAACGCCCGCCTCGAAGGCCAGCACCGTACCGCGGGCGATATCGCCGTTGCCCAGCTCGAACACTTTCTTCAGTACTGCGCGGACTTCGCTTTTAATCAGTTCCACTTCTTGATCAACGGCGGCGCATGGCGGGAACTTCTGATCGCTGACCATATTGAGCATCTGGCGGGAGGCCTTCAGCCCCTGCGCGTTGGCTGCCGCGGTGGGAATACCGAACGCTTCGTGCGGGCTCTTGGTGATTACTTTAGTGGCGCCGGACATCCCGGCTACCGCCGCGCCCCAGGAGATAATGGCGAACGCTTTCGATTCATCTTCCGGAAAACCGCCCATCCACTGGTGGAAGACGGTACTCAGCTCATAATCGTCGAAACCGTAATTGCCGAAGTACTCGTGGGAGAGCTCGCGAAGAGATCGAATGGCTGCGATGTCCTGGGTCAGGCTGCCGACCTGGCCGTAGCCGACGGTGATCGACTTGACGCCCTGTTCCAGCGCCAGCAGGCCTTCGATAATCGCCACCGCGTGGGACATAAACGGCGGGATCAGGGTTCCGGTCAGCGGGCCGAACGGTTCGCGGTTAATACGGATACCGTGCTCTTCATACAGGCCCATCAGGCGGTCGCAGTACTGCCAGTCGCGAATCGACTTCTCCAGAGTGACGCGCTTGGCGTAGGGAATGTTGTAGGAGATACCGCCGCCTTCGTAGCTGGTAAAGCCGCTGGCCATGGAGATTTCCGCCAGCAGGCGCGCGTCCGGCGTACCGTGGCGTACCTGGACCGGTTTTTCCAGCGCTTCGGTCATCCGCCGGCATTCGGCGACGCCGTGGTTAACCACCGGCAGGCCGTTCAGTTTGGAGGTCCCCGCCTCGATGGATTTCTGGATCCCGACCGCCGCTTCTTCGTAGCGGTTGAGGCGGGTATAGGCATCGATGGTGCTCGGCAGCAGATCGCACTCTTCCTGCAGGGTTTTGAGCAGCGCGATGTGTTCATCCATCAGCGCCACGCCCGCGCGCGGCTGGCTCAGGGTTTTACCTTCCTGGTCGGCCTTCAGCAGAGCGTGAGAAAAGCGTTTTTTCTCAGGAATGGTTTGCTGGTACTTCACGCCATCTTCGAAGTGCTCAACGTCCTTGCCGGTATGCCAGGTCTGCAATACCTGATGCCGCTCGGTCATGAATTCGTCATGGGTTAATTTTTTATTTCGAAGTTCCATTCGTAGCTGCCTTCATTTATAGGGTTAAACAGTGAATGCTGGTGCGAGCGGCGAGCTCGGGGTAGAGCCTGGCAACGTTTGCCAGCAGCGGAAGCAGGCCTTTTGCATCGCGGTAATAGTCAAACCGGGTCGGTAAGAGAATGCGTCGGCCGTCGTCATCCAGTTCGCGGTATTTCAGCCAGCTCTGGATGTCGAAGCGGCTGGCGCGGGAGAGCCATCCGCCGGAACCCACGACTTTGCGCACCGTGGTCAGATCGCGGCCCATCTGTAAATCGACGTTGCCCACGCAGGTGCACACCTGTTTTTTGGTGCCCGCGTGGCGTTCGCTGGCGTAGCCAACGCACAGCCCGGCCAGCACGGTGTCGAAATATTTTTCTTCCTCGTTGACCGGCAGATAATCCGGCTGCGCGACCAGATGGCGCAGGTAGCGGTAAAAGGCCTCCTGACGCTGCGGCTGGTGGGCAAACACCGCGTTCACCAGCTCCCGGGTACTTTCACCGACCACGACCGCCGAAACGCGCATGCCGAGATCGCCTTCCACCGTCCGTTTCACAAACGGTTCCGGCACCCCGTGCAGAACGGTATCCGGGGAGAGCGTGTTGGCGCAGGCGGAGTAGACGTCGGTGGTGGCCCCGCCCATGTCAATCAGCATGAACTCTTTCCATGCGCTGTCGTAATGGCTGATGGTTTTCACCAGCTCGTAGACGGTCCACGGCGTCGGCATCGGTTCTTCGCCGGTTTCAGCGACGATAACGTCCAGCCCTTTGCCTTTGACGATACGGGATAAGAAGACATCGCAAATCGCCTTGCGGGCAGCGTACGGGTTCGGGTGATCGAGGTCGGGCAGAATATTGTCTACCGTGGTCAAATCTTTGTGGCCGAGGATGGCCTGAACCTCGTCCTGAATATCGCGGTTTCCGGCATAGATAATGGCGCAGTCAAGCTTTGACTCCGCCAGCGCGTGGGCGTTGGCCAGGCCGTAGCTCTCCTCGCCGCCGTCGGTGCCGCCGGTAAACAGCAGGATATCCGGCGGCGTGGCTTCCAGTTCCTGGATATCGTGACGGTTGAGCTTGTAGGCGTAGTATTGGGCGATTTTGGCCCCCGCCGAGTGGGCAGTGACTTTCGCTGATTCCAGGGTAATAGACGGCACCAGCCCCATCGCCGCGACGGCAAGGCCGCCTTTTGCCGATGAAGAGTATTTCAGCGTCACGTCACCGCGGTTCAGCAGCGGGCGCGCATCGGCAACGTTGAGCACCTGGTTCAGGCTGGCAAAAAAGCCTTCCGCCAGGTGATGGGTAGTGGTCGGGGTCAGAACGTGGTTTACCAGCGTCAGCTCATCCCCCTCCTGTGCGAAGAGGGCCGCTTTGGTCCACGTCGAGCCGATATCGACAGAGACGGTTTGCATCAGATAGCCTCTTCCAGACACTGCTGTTCAACGCCGTGGCGCTGGTTGATATCGTTCGCCATCAGCTGGCAGACGTCTTCCAGATCGTGGCTTGGGGCAAAGACGCGATTGAAACCCATCTCTTTGAATTTGGCCTCGACGTCGGCAAAATCATGTTTACCAACCACCAGGTTGCCGCCAACGTAAAGGAGGATGTCGCCAATACCGCGCTCGATGCAGCGTTCGCGCAGCCCCAGGCAGTCGATGTCGCCGTGGCCGTAAATAGACGACACGACGATGGCATCCGCGCCGGTTTCGATGGCGGCATCAATATATTCATCCTGACTGACCATCACGCCCAGATTGATTACGCGAAAATCATGGGCAGTAAAAACGCGGTCCAGGACTTTGTTGCCTACTGCATGGCAGTCAGCACCAATGACGCCAATAACAAGTGTTGATTTCTTCATGGGTAATCCTCTGTAAGGCTAATGGTAAAAAATAAAAACGACTTTCTAATATTTGCAGCGATGATGATGGCCGCCTGTTAATAGGGCTGGAGTGTCTGTGGTTCGCAGAGGGGAAGCAATTGATCTATTTTCAGAATATCTTTCAAAAAACTCTCGTTTTTGATTTTGCGTGAAAAACATCTTTTATATCATGATGTTATATTTTTATTCATTGTCTGGATTTATTTCTGCTTGAATCCTGGTAATAAATATAATGCGATGTTTGTGAGCAAGGTCTTATTTTATATTTCGTCTTGATTTTGCCTTCGCTAATAAGCGATGAATACACTTCTTTAAATTTTTCTGTGAGCGTAGTAACGGAATTTATGTGCTGATTTTTATATGTGGCGCGGGCAATTTGTTAGATTAAAGATATAAAATGGTGATTTGTGCAATTTATATTTCATTTTTGTTGATGAAAGGGGGAGAGCCGGCAAGCGTCACGTGGCGAGGATAAAAGCGCGATGTAGATGATACCGCGAAAGAGAAGGACGCTTTGCATCACCAAAAGAAAAAAAAGGCGCTGCGTTTACTTGATAATGAGATAGTTACGCAATTGTGTTAATTTTAAGTAAATGCAATGATAAATCTAATAAGAAAAAAATTTATGGCGTTAACTTGATAAAAAAAATCTGTGAGCTACGCGGCATTATCGACTGATAACCACATTTACGCGATCAGCGTTCAGCTCATTAAATTCCCCTCAGCGACGAAATAAATGGACTATCATTTTCAGTAACTGATGATACTCTTGAAAAACATATTGTTAACTTGGTGTTTACCTGTGAGGTACACGATATACATAATTAACATTTAAAATGAAAATTGATTTAAATCAATGTTTAAAACTTGGAAAAGACCGCGAAATGGAGTTAAATTGTCGCGGATCAAATTGACCGAAATCTGGTATTTTCGCTAAAAATTGATCGCTGTCGAAAACTGCAAATTTATCACAATAAAAACCTATTTATTGTAAGGGTTTTGCAGCGTAATATAATCACGGGATCAATTTGGGTGTTTTGTTAACATGTTTGTAACTTTTCAGTGCCTCCGCATTCTTGAAAGAGAAAACGGGCGTAGTGAGAAGAAGCAAATAAATTTGTATTGGGGCATGCGTGTGACCCTTTCTAACGGGGTTCACTCTCGGAGTCTTCATGCGATGAGCAAGGAGTCATGATGTTAGATATAGTCGAACTGTCGCGCTTACAGTTTGCCTTGACCGCGATGTACCACTTCCTGTTTGTGCCACTGACGCTAGGTATGGCGTTCCTGCTGGCCATCATGGAAACGGTCTACGTCCTTTCCGGCAAACAGATTTATAAAGATATGACCAAGTTCTGGGGCAAGTTGTTTGGTATCAACTTTGCGCTGGGTGTGGCAACCGGTCTGACCATGGAGTTCCAGTTCGGGACTAACTGGTCTTACTACTCTCACTACGTGGGCGATATCTTCGGTGCGCCGCTGGCCATTGAAGGTTTGATGGCCTTCTTCCTCGAATCTACCTTTGTAGGTCTGTTCTTCTTCGGTTGGGATCGTCTGGGCAAAGTTCAGCACATGGCCGTTACCTGGCTGGTGGCGCTGGGCTCCAACCTGTCGGCTCTATGGATCCTTGTCGCTAACGGCTGGATGCAGAACCCGATTGCGTCGGACTTCAACTTTGAAACCATGCGTATGGAGATGGTCAGCTTCTCCGAGCTGGTTCTGAACCCGGTCGCTCAGGTTAAGTTCGTTCACACCGTGGCGTCAGGCTACGTGACCGGCGCGATGTTCATTCTTGCCATCAGCTCCTGGTATATGCTCAAAGGCCGCGACTTTGCTTTCGCCAAGCGCTCCTTCGCTATCGCAGCCAGCTTCGGTATGGCGGCGATTCTCTCCGTTATTGTTCTCGGTGATGAATCCGGCTACGAAATGGGCGACGTGCAGAAAACCAAATTGGCGGCTATCGAAGCGGAATGGGAAACTCAGCCTGCTCCGGCGGCCTTTACCCTGTTTGGTATTCCTGACCAGAAGGCGCAGGAGAACCGCTTCGCGATTCAAATCCCTTTCGCGTTGGGCATTATTGCGACTCGCTCCGTGGATAAACAGGTTACCGGCCTGAAAGACCTGATGGTTCAGCACGAAGAGCGTATTCGTAACGGGATGAAAGCGTACGCGCTGCTGGAGCAATTGCGTGCCGGTTCAACCGACCAGGCCGTTCGCGATCGGTTTAACGACGTGAAGAAGGATCTTGGCTACGGTCTGCTGCTAAAACGCTATACCGACAACGTCTCTGACGCGACGGAAGAGCAGATCGCGCTGGCGACCAAGGACTCTATTCCTGCCGTTGCGCCGCTGTACTTCGCCTTCCGTATCATGGTGGCGTGCGGCGTGCTGATGCTGTTGATTATCGGCGCTTCCTTCTGGAGCGTGATTCGCAACCGCATTGGTGAGAAAAAATGGCTGCTGCGCGCCGCGTTTTATGGTCTGCCGCTGCCGTGGATTGCCGTTGAATCCGGCTGGTTTGTCGCCGAATATGGTCGCCAGCCGTGGGCTATCGGTGAGGTGCTGCCAACGGCTGTCGCGAACTCGTCGCTGACCGCAGGCGACCTGATCTTCTCAATGGTGCTGATCTGTGGCCTGTACACGCTGTTCCTGGTGGCTGAACTGTTCCTCATGTTCAAGTTTGCCCGTAAAGGACCAAGCAGCCTGAAAACCGGTCGCTATCACTTTGAACAGTCCTCTGCGGCTATTCAGTCGGCACGCTAAGACAGGAGTCGTCAAATGATCGATTATGAAGTATTGCGTTTTATCTGGTGGCTGCTGATTGGCATTCTGCTCATTGGTTTTGCTGTCGCCGATGGCTTCGACATGGGGGTGGGGATGCTCACCCGTTTCCTCGGTCGTAACGACACCGAGCGTCGAATTATGATCAACGCCATCGCCCCGCACTGGGATGGAAACCAGGTGTGGCTGATCACCGCCGGCGGCGCGCTGTTTGCCGCCTGGCCGATGGTCTACGCCGCCGCGTTTTCCGGCTTCTATGTGGCAATGATCCTGGTGCTGGCGTCGTTATTCTTCCGCCCGGTAGGTTTCGACTACCGCTCGAAGATTGAGGACAACCGCTGGCGCAACATGTGGGACTGGGGCATCTTCGTCGGCAGCTTCGTGCCGCCGCTGGTGATTGGCGTGGCGTTCGGTAACCTGCTGCAGGGCGTTCCGTTCCACGTTGATGAATATCTGCGCCTGTACTACACCGGAAACTTCTTCCAGCTGCTGAATCCGTTTGGCCTGCTGGCCGGTATTGTCAGCGTGGCGATGATCCTGACGCAGGGCGCGACCTACCTGCAGATGCGTACCGTGGGTGAACTGCACCTGCGCACCCGCTCCGTTTCTACGGTGGCGGCGCTGGTGACGCTGATCGGCTTCGCACTGGCGGGCGTTTGGGTCTACTACGGCATCGACGGTTATGTGGTTAAATCGGTGATGGATCATACCGGCCCGTCTAACCCGCTGACCAAAGAAGTGGCTCGTGAGGCCGGTGCGTGGATGGTGAACTTTAATAACATGCCGGCGCTGTGGGCGATTCCTGCTCTGGGCGTGGCGCTGCCGCTGCTGACCGTCATCTCGACCAAAGCGGACAAAGGCGCATGGGCGTTTCTGTTCTCCTCATTGACGCTGGCGTGCATCATTCTGACTGCCGGTATCGCCATGTTCCCATTCATTATGCCGTCAAGCACGGCGATGAACGCGAGCCTGACCATGTGGGACGCGACCTCCAGCCAGCTGACGCTGAACGTGATGACTTACGTAGCGATTGTCTTCGTACCGATTATTCTGGCCTACACCACCTGGTGTTACTGGAAAATGTTCGGTCGCATTACGCGCGAAGACATCGAAAAGAACACCCATTCGCTGTACTAAGGTAAGGAGCTATATATGTGGTATTTCGCATGGATTTTGGGAACGCTTCTTGCCTGTGCCTTTGGGGTGATTACCGCGCTGGCGCTTGAGCACGTGGAAGCGACCAAAGCAGGTAAAGAAGAACACTGATGAGTATTATCGCTACTCTGTATGCGATAATGGACAAGCGCCCGTTAAGGGCGCTTTCCTTATTGATGGCGCTGGCTTTGGCGGGCTGCATCTTCTGGGATCCGTCGCGCTTTGCGGCCAAAACCAGCGAGCTGGAAATCTGGCACGGTTTCCTGCTGATGTGGGCGGTTTGTACCGGCGTTATCCACGGCGTGGGCTTCCGTCCGCGCGCCATTCACTGGCAGGGAATTTTTTGTCCGCTTATCGCTGATATTGTGCTCGTTTTAGGCCTGTTCTTTTTCTTCTTTTGAATAAGAAATCTCTGTTAACCATATGGGCTTGCATAAGCCCATAAAAATTTACTCCTCGTTTACTTTCCCCCATTCCAAACCACGATTCCCGCGCGTATAGTAGCGAAGTTTGAAAGCACTAACCTTTTGTTGCATTACCGGGATGTAAAGTGAATACAACGCTGTTTCGATGGCCGGTTCGGGTCTATTACGAAGACACCGACGCCGGTGGTGTGGTTTACCACGCCAGCTACGTCGCTTTCTATGAAAGAGCACGCACAGAGATGCTGCGCCATCATCACTTCAGCCAACAGGTTTTGCTGGCTGAACGAGTTGCCTTTGTGGTTCGCAAAATGACTCTCGAGTATTTTGCGCCCGCCAGACTCGACGACATGCTCGAAATCCAGACGGAGATAACCGCAATGCGCGGTGCTACTCTGGTTTTCACGCAGCGAATCGTCAACGCCGAGAACGTCGTTTTGAATGAAGCTGAGGTTCTTATCGTGTGCGTTGATCCACTCTTAATGAAGCCTCGTGCGCTTCCCAAGTCTATTGTCGCGGAGTTTAAGCAGTGACTGAGATGAATATCCTTGATTTGTTCCTGAAGGCGAGCCTTCTGGTTAAACTTATCATGTTGATTTTAGTTTGTTTTTCTATCGCCTCCTGGGCCATCATTATTCAGAGAACGCGTATCCTCAACTCGGCGTCACGTGAAGCCGAAGCGTTTGAAGATAAATTCTGGTCCGGTATCGAGCTTTCTCGCCTGTATCAGGAAAGCCAGGGCCGTCGCGATAATCTGACCGGTTCGGAACAAATTTTCTACAGCGGTTTCAAAGAGTTTGCCCGTCTGCATCGTGCGAACAGCCATGCGCCGGAAGCGATTGTCGAAGGGGCATCGCGCGCGATGCGTATTTCGATGAACCGCGAGCTGGAATCCCTGGAGACCCACATCCCGTTCCTCGGTACGGTCGGCTCTATCAGTCCGTATATCGGTCTGTTTGGCACCGTTTGGGGGATCATGCACGCCTTTATCGCGCTGGGCGCGGTAAAACAAGCGACGCTGCAAATGGTGGCGCCGGGTATCGCAGAAGCGCTCATCGCGACGGCTATCGGCCTATTTGCCGCTATCCCAGCGGTTATGGCCTATAACCGTCTGAACCAGCGCGTGAACAAACTTGAGCTGAACTACGACAACTTTATGGAAGAGTTCACCGCTATTCTGCACCGTCAGGCGTTTACCAGCAGCGAAAGCAATAAGGGGTAAGCCATGGCCAGAGCACGTGGACGCGGGCGTCGCGAACTGAAGTCCGAGATCAACATCGTTCCGCTGCTGGATGTCCTGTTGGTGCTGCTGCTGATCTTTATGGCGACAGCGCCGATCATTACGCAGAGCGTAGAGGTCGACCTACCGGACGCAACGGAATCGCAGGCGGTGAAAAGCAATGATGAGCCGCCGGTGATCGTTGAAGTTTCCGGCGTCGGGCAGTACAGCGTGAAAGTTGGCCCGGAAACGCTATCGCAGCTGCCGCCGGAACAGGTGATTGCGGAAGCCAGGCGTCGACTTGAGGCGAATGAGAAAACGGTGTTCCTGATCGGCGGCGCTAAAGAGGTGCCATACGATGAGATTATTAAAGCGCTTAACCTGTTGCATAGCGCAGGGGTTAAATCGGTTGGCTTGATGACCAAGCCGATCTAATCGCTCGCAATATGCACGCCCGTCAGCATGTCGGCTTTGGGACAACAGCGTCCCGCGGCGGACGTCGTATAACGGGAACAGGCGAACAGTTTTTGGGAACCGATAGTGTCAAAGGCAACCGAACAAAACGACAAGCTTAAACGAGCGATCATAGTATCAGTCGCGCTGCACATCGTATTGATAGCGCTGCTGATCTGGAGTTCGTTTGACGAGCATCTGGATGCTTCTGCCGGCGGCGGCGGGGGGTCCTCTATCGATGCGGTAATGGTCGATCCGGGGGCGGTTGTGAAGAATTATGACCGCCAACAGCAGCAGCAGGCCAGCGCCCGCCGCGCTGTCGAGCAGCGTGAAAAGCAGGCTCAGCAGCAGGCGGAAGAGCTACGTGAAAAACAGGCCGCTGAGCAGGAACGGCTGAAACAGCTGGAACAGGATCGTCTGCAGGCGCAGGAAGCGGCTAAAGAGGCGAAAGAGCAGCAGAAACAGGCGGAAGAAGCCGCGGCGAAAGCCGCCGCAGCGGCCAAAGCCAAAGCGGACGCACAGGCGAAAGAGGCGCAGGAAGCTGCCGCCAAAGCCGCCGCTGACGCGAAAGCGAAGGCCGATGCTCAGGCGAAAGCCGCCGAAGCGGCCGCGGCGAAAGCGGCGGCGGATGCGAAGAAACAGGCAGAAGCGGAAGCCGCGAAAGCGGCTGCGGACGCGCAGAAGAAAGCCGAAGCCGATGCGGCGAAGAAAGCTCAGCAGGAAGCTGAGAAGAAAGCGCAGCAGCAGGCAGAGAAAAAAGCGCAGCAGGAAGCGGCGAAACAGGCCGCTGCCGACAAAGCCGCCGCAGCGGAAAAAGCCGCCGCCGAGAAAGCCGCGGCAGCTAAAGCCGCAGCAGCAGAGAAGGCCGCCGCGGACAAAGCGGCGAAAGCCGCCGCCGCTAAGGCCGCCGCCGCGAAGAAAGCCGCTGCGGCCAAAGAGGCCAACGGCGTTGACGATCTTCTCGGCGACCTGAGCTCCGGTAAGAATGCGCCGAAAGGTAATACCAGCGGTAGCGCTGGGGGCTCATCTCCTGCTAAAGGAAGTAAGCAGGGGCAGGGTGGGGCATCCCAGGCTGAGATTAACAGCTATATTTCACAGGTTCAGGCTGCGATTAAAGGTCATCTCTATGACTGGGATACCTATAAGGGTAAAACCTGTACTTTACGTGTGAATCTGGCTCAGGATGGAACGCTGTTAAGTGTGAAATCGGAAGGCGGCGATCCGGCGTTCTGTCAGCAAATGCTGGCGGCAACGAGCCGGATGACGAAGTTCCCTAAACCGCCGTCGCAGGCTGTTTATGAAACATTCAAAAATGCGCCACTGGACTTCAAACCTCAGTAATCGTTTTCCCCGTTTATGCGGGGAAAACAAACTTCGGTAGTCCCAGGGTTTTGGTAGTTTTGTGTATTTGAGTTTGTTAACATTCTGCTAAATTATCGTGGGCTTTCCGCCTGGATAAGGGAGATATGATGAAGCAGGCATTACGAGTAGCATTTGGTTTTTTAATGCTGTGGGCGGCAGTGCTGCACGCAGAAGTACGCATCGAGATTACCCAAGGGGTCGACTCGGCACGCCCAATCGGCGTTGTGCCGTTCCAGTGGGCGGGGCAGGGTGCTGCGCCGGAAGATGTGGGCGGTATCGTGGCGGCTGACCTGCGCAACAGCGGCAAGTTTAATCCGCTCGATCGCTCGCGTCTGCCTCAGCAGCCGGGCAGCGCTCAGGAAGTGCAGCCAGCGGCATGGTCTGCGCTGGGCGTTGACGCCGTCGTAGTGGGTCAGGTTACGCAAAACCCTGACGGCTCCTACAACGTGGCCTACCAGTTGGTTGATACCGGCGGCGCGCCGGGTACCGTGCTGGCGCAGAACTCATTTAAAGTCACAAAACAGTATCTGCGCTATGCCGCGCATGCTGCCAGCGACGCTGTATTTGAGAAGCTGACCGGCATCAAGGGCGCCTTCCGTACCCGTATCGCCTATGTGGTGCAGACCAACGGCGGCCAGTTCCCGTACGAACTGCGCGTATCCGACTACGATGGCTACAACCAGTTCCTCGTTCACCGCTCCACCCAGCCGCTGATGTCTCCGGCCTGGTCTCCGGACGGCGCGAAGCTGGCCTATGTGACCTTCGAAAGCGGTCGTTCTGCGCTGGTTGTGCAGACGCTGGCTAACGGCTCCGTTCGTCAGATTGCTTCCTTCCCGCAGCACAACGGCGCGCCGGCATTCTCGCCGGACGGCAGCAAACTGGCCTTCGCCCTGTCGAAAACCGGTAGCCTGAACCTGTACGTGATGGATCTGGGCTCTGGTCAGATTCGTCAGGTGACCAACGGTCGTAGCAACAACACCGAACCAAGCTGGTTCCCGGATAGCCAGAACCTGGCCTTTACCTCCGACCAGGCGGGTCGTCCGCAGGTGTATAAAGTCAATATTAACGGCGGTACGCCGCAGCGTATTACCTGGGAAGGTTCACAAAACCAGGACGCTGACGTGAGCGCTGATGGTAAAACTATGGTAATGGTAAGCTCGGCCGGCGGTCAGCAGCACATTGCCAAACAAGATCTGGAAGCGGGTGGTGTACAGGTTCTGTCATCAACGTTTTTAGATGAAACGCCAAGTCTGGCACCTAACGGCACTATGGTAATCTACAGCTCTTCTCAGGGGATGGGATCCGTGCTGAATCTGGTTTCTACAGATGGGCGTTTCAAAGCGCGTCTTCCGGCAACTGATGGACAGGTAAAATCACCTGCCTGGTCGCCGTATCTGTGATAATAAATAATTGATTATTAAAGGAATCAAAGAAATGCAACTGAACAAAGTGCTGAAAGGGCTGTTGATCGCTCTGCCGGTTATGGCAATCGCGGCATGTTCTTCTAACAAGAACGCCAGCAACGACCAGAGCGGTGAAGGCATGCTGGGTGCCGGCACTGGTATGGACGGTAACGCTAACGGCGGCAACATGTCTTCCGAAGAGCAGGCTCGTCTGCAGATGCAACAGCTGCAGCAGAACAATATCGTTTACTTCGATCTGGACAAATACGATATCCGTTCTGACTTCGCTGCAATGCTGGACGCGCACGCAAACTTCCTGCGTAGCAACCCGTCTTACAAAGTGACCGTAGAAGGTCATGCGGATGAGCGTGGTACGCCGGAATACAACATCGCTCTGGGTGAGCGTCGTGCTAACGCCGTTAAGATGTATCTGCAGGGCAAAGGTGTTTCTGCTGACCAGATCTCCATCGTTTCTTACGGTAAAGAAAAACCTGCAGTACTGGGTCACGACGAAGCGGCTTACTCCAAAAACCGTCGTGCCGTACTGGTTTACTAAGAGAATTGCATGAGCAGTAACTTCAGACATCATCTGTTGAGTCTGTCGTTACTGGTTGGCATAGCGGCCCCCTGGGCCGCTTTTGCTCAGGCGCCAATCAGTAGTGTCGGCTCAGGCTCGGTCGAAGACCGCGTCACTCAACTCGAGCGTATTTCCAATGCGCACAGCCAGCTTTTAACCCAACTCCAGCAGCAACTCTCCGATAATCAGTCCGATATTGATTCCCTGCGCGGTCAAATTCAGGAAAGCCAGTATCAGCTGAATCAGGTTGTTGAGCGCCAGAAGCAGATCCTGCTGCAGATCGATGGTCTGAGCAGCGGCGGCGGCGCAACGGGTGCGCAAACCCAGACGTCAGCGGGCGATCAGGGGGCTGCGGCTAGCGCGCCGGTGGCTTCGTCAGGCGCTCCGGCGTCAACCGGCGATGCCAACTCCGATTACAACGCGGCTATTGCGCTGGTGAAGGATCCTTCCCGGCAGGACGACGCCATGGCGGCTTTCCAGAACTTCGTCAAAAAGTATCCTGATTCAACCTACCAGCCGAACGCCAACTACTGGCTCGGTCAGCTGAATTACAACAAGGGTAAAAAAGACGATGCGGCGTACTATTTCGCTTCCGTGGTGAAAAACTACCCTAAATCCCCGAAGGCGCCCGATGCGATGTTTAAAGTCGGCGTTATCATGCAGGACAAAGGCGATACCGCAAAAGCGAAGGCGGTTTACCAGCAGGTGGTCAGTAAATTTCCTGGCACCGATGGGGCCAAACAAGCGCAAAAACGCCTTAACGCACTCGGATGATTATGGCATGACCAGAAATCGCATCATTTCTGGTCTTGTCGCATGAATCCTAAGCAGTTAAGCGATCTTTATCTAAATTGTTGTTGCGCTGAATTCTTAAATCAGTAATATATGCCGCCGTTGCCAAGGGATATCGAATAAGCCCAAAGCGGCAAAAATAGTGGGTCGTTAGCTCAGTTGGTAGAGCAGTTGACTTTTAATCAATTGGTCGCAGGTTCGAATCCTGCACGACCCACCACTAAAAGATGTATCCAGCGCAGTATCGGGTGATTAGCTCAGCTGGGAGAGCACCTCCCTTACAAGGAGGGGGTCGGCGGTTCGATCCCGTCATCACCCACCACTTCGGGTCGTTAGCTCAGTTGGTAGAGCAGTTGACTTTTAATCAATTGGTCGCAGGTTCGAATCCTGCACGACCCACCAATTTAACATCGAACTCAGATGTTAAGCGTGAAGGATAACGTTGCGCCAGCAACGGCCCGTAGGGCGAGCGAAAGCGAGTCATCCTGCACGACCCACCAATTATAAATTGGTGACGAGTGAAGAATATTCAGGAAGTACCCGAGCGGGTCGTTAGCTCAGTTGGTAGAGCAGTTGACTTTTAATCAATTGGTCGCAGGTTCGAATCCTGCACGACCCACCAGCCTGAATAGATTTGCAGTACATCCCGCAAGGGGTCGTTAGCTCAGTTGGTAGAGCAGTTGACTTTTAATCAATTGGTCGCAGGTTCGAATCCTGCACGACCCACCAATGTAAAAAAGCGCCCTAAAGGCGCTTTTTTGCTATCTGCGATATCCAAGATTCGAACCTGCCGCAGGTTTGAGTCGAACGAAGAGAGACAACGGAGCCGCCTGCGGCGACGGCCGGAAGGGCGAGCGAAGCGAGTCATCCTGCACGACCCACCAATGTAAAAATGGCGCTGGCGGCGCTTTTTTGCTATCCAGCCTTCGCTTAAATATTACAACTATCCCATACTGCGCTATTCCATCTTATCGTTGTGCGCACCCGTGCACGGGCCGGTAGCCCGGACAGATGCGCAGCATCGCCTCCGGGAAATGCTCCTGCTCCCTGAGGGGCAAAATTCCTCACGACATTTTCCGCACAATCGGCTATCTTGTTTAGCATATAAAACACTATGGCCGACTAATACCTCTCTGCAGGCATTATCACGGTCTGAAAGTTAAGCCAGCGAAACGAGACTGCAAGATGAGCGTAATGTTTGACCCGGAAGCGGCGATTTACCCTTTTCCTCCGAAGCCAATGCCGTTAAACCGCGATGAGAAGCACTTTTATCGTGAAAAAATTAAACGCCTGCTGCGCGAGCGCGATGCGGTGATGGTGGCTCATTACTACACCGACCCCGAAATCCAGCAACTGGCCGAAGAGACCGGCGGCTGTATCTCAGATTCCCTGGAGATGGCGCGCTTCGGCGCCCGACATTCCGCCTCAACGCTGCTGGTTGCCGGCGTGCGCTTTATGGGAGAAACGGCAAAAATCCTCAGTCCGGAAAAAACCATCCTGATGCCCACGCTGCATGCGGAGTGTTCGCTCGATCTGGGCTGTCCGATCGAGGCGTTTAGCACTTTCTGCGACGCTCATCCGGATCGTACGGTCGTGGTCTACGCCAATACTTCAGCGGCGGTCAAGGCGCGCGCCGACTGGGTTGTGACGTCGAGCATCGCCGTGGAACTCATTGAGCATCTTGATAGCTTGGGTGAAAAAATCATCTGGGCGCCGGACCGCCATTTAGGCAGCTATGTGCAAAAACAGACCGGCGCCGACGTGCTGTGCTGGCAGGGCGCCTGTATAGTTCATGATGAATTCAAAACTCAAGCGCTGGCAAGAATGAAGGAGCTTTATCCCCAGGCCGCGGTGCTGGTTCACCCGGAATCACCGCAGGCGATTGTTGATATGGCTGACGCGGTGGGGTCAACCAGCCAGTTGATCAATGCCGCTAAAACGCTGCCGCACACGCAGCTCATCGTCGCCACCGATCGCGGTATTTTCTACAAAATGCAGCAGGCGGTACCGGAAAAAGAGCTGCTGGAAGCGCCCACGGCAGGCGAAGGGGCAACCTGCCGGAGCTGCGCGCACTGTCCATGGATGGCGATGAACGGCCTGCAGGCGATTGCTGAAGCGCTGGAGAAGGGGGGCGCTGAACATGAAATTCATGTTGATGAGCAGCTGCGGACCGGGGCGCTGGTTCCGCTAAACAGAATGCTCGATTTTGCGGCTACACTTCGGGGATAGATCATTACTGCGTTACAGAACGCTCTGGGGATAAGATGGATTTTTTTAGTACGCAGAACATATTAGTGCATATACCAATTGGCGCCGGGGGATATGACCTGTCGTGGATTGAAGCGGTCGGCACCGTCGCTGGCCTGCTGTGCATCTGGCTGGCGAGCCTGGAGAAGATCGCTAACTATGCCTTCGGGCTGATCAACGTCACGCTGTTTGCCATTATCTTCTTTCAGATCCAGCTCTACGCCAGCCTTCTGCTGCAGATCTTTTTCTTCGCGGCCAACGTCTACGGCTGGTACGCCTGGTCGCGGCAAACCAGTGATAATCAGGCGGAACTGCAAATCCGCTGGCTACCGCTGCCGAAAGCGTTAGGCTGGCTGGCGGCCTGCGTGGTGGCGATTGGCCTGATGACGATATTTATTAACCCAGTGTTCGCGTTTCTGACGCGGATTGCCGTGGCGCTGATGCAAACCCTGGGCCTGCAGGTCGCCATGCCGGAGCTGCAGCCGGACGCCTTCCCGTTCTGGGACTCCTGCATGATGGTGCTCTCCGTCGTAGCGATGATTCTGATGACGCGCAAATATGTCGAAAACTGGCTGCTGTGGGTGATTATAAACGTCATTAGCGTGGTGATTTTCGCCCTGCAGGGCGTCTATGCGATGTCGCTCGAATACCTGCTGCTGACATTTATCGCGCTCAACGGCAGCCGCATGTGGATTAACAGCGCGCGTGAGCGCGGCTCTCACGCGTTTTCCCGTTAATGGTGGTGATGATATCCATGCCCGGCGTGCGTCATGTTCAGACGGCACTCCGGGCCGCTACAGGGCTGATACTCCATCTGCACCGTAATATGTTCAATCTCATACTTATGCTCCAGGAAGTCGAGGATCCGGTCCAGAAGACCGTCGTGATCGTGCGGCGGTACCACCTGCACGTGCAGCGTCATCACCGTTTTTTCTCCTACCAGCCAGGCATGAACGTGGTGTACGTCGCGAACTTCCGGTATCGAGCGGCGCAAATCGCGTTTTAATGCGTCGACGTTAAGCGAACGCGGCGCGCCCTCCAGCAGTTCATTGACGCTCTCCTGCAGCAGACGCCAGGCGCTGCGCAGAACCAGGCACGACACCAGCACGGACAGAATAGGATCGATAGGCGTCCAGCCGGTGGTGAGGATCACTATCGCGGCAATAATGGCGCCAACCGAACCGAGCAAATCCCCCAGCACGTGCAGCGCGGCGGCGCGCACGTTGAGGTTACGCTCCTCGCTGCCGCGATGCAGGATCCAGAAGGCCAGAATATTGGCCAGCAGCCCGGCAACGGCGATGATCATCATGGTTTTACCGGCAACCGGCTGCGGATGATGAAAGCGCTGAATGGCCTCCCAGACGATCAAAATAGTAATGACCACTAAGGCGATGGCGTTGAGGAAGGCCGCAAGGGTCGTCAGGCGCAGCCAGCCAAAGGTGTGTTGGGCGTTGGGCGGGCGACTGGCGAAACGCACGGCCAGAAAGGCGAACAGCAGCGCCGCGGCGTCCGTCAGCATATGTCCGGCATCGGCCAGCAGCGCCAGCGAACCTGAAATGAGTCCGCCTGCGACCTCAATCAACATGAATCCGGCCGTGACGCAGAACGCCAGCAGCAGCCGACGGGCATTCTTATCTTCGGCGGATGGTGGAGAACGATGCGAGTGCGATTGCCCCATGGTGACATCCCTACATTATTATTTTGATGATTACTTTATGACATGATTCGCGTTTTGGGGTGAATAAAATGAAAAAAGGAGAGCCTTAGCTCTCCCTAACGCTGGCATCCCACCTTGATTACTGCGTGGTACCATCAGTTTTTGTCGCGTCTTCCTGGCCGACTTTTTTATCGGTATCCGGGCAGCGGCCATCCTTACACATTGAGTTCTTGTGCACTTCATCGCTCGACATCCCGTCATGGTTCATGGTCGAGCCGTTAGGGTGGAGCATTGTGCCGCCGGTATCAGTGGAACCGGAGTTGATCTTGCCGTTATCGACGTTGTTGGGCGCCACGTTTTCACGCGCGTCGGGGGCGACCTGACCCGCGTCTGCCGCTGAATTGGCCTGCCCGTTATTCGACTGCGCGCCGGTATCGGCAGCCAGCGCCGCGCCGCTGGCCAGACCCAGGGTTGCTGCGAGGAGAAGATTGGTTAGCTTGTTCATTTTCATTGGATGCTCCTGTTATGTCGATTTATCGGATTACCTCTTCCAACAGTGCATTTGCCGGAGGTTCTACTCGTTGTGGTTTAAGCTTCGGTATTAGCGAACGGCATTAATATATAATGCTGAATGCTAAAGAAAATTAAGTTCTAACAGTTAAAAATTATAGCTTGTGGCCATTATTCCGCGACTTTATGGCGTTTTTTAGCCTATTTCCAGGAATATTCTGCCGCTACTGTAAAATCATGTTTACACTTTTTGACCGAAGAGATAGATTGGAGGGATTGCAATTAACTAGATAAGTATGGCAACGCTGGAAATAAGATGAATTATCAGAACGACGATTTACGCATTAAAGAGATCAACGAATTATTACCTCCCGTTGCGCTCCTGGAAAAATTCCCTGCTACCGAAAATGCCGCCAATACCGTTGCGCATGCGCGCAAAGCGATCCACCAGATCCTGAAAGGTAACGACGATCGGCTGCTGGTGGTGATTGGCCCGTGCTCCATCCACGATCCGGCGGCGGCGAAAGAGTATGCCGAACGCCTGCTTAAGCTTCGCGAGGAGCTTAAAGGGGAGCTGGAAATCGTGATGCGCGTTTATTTTGAAAAACCGCGCACCACCGTGGGCTGGAAAGGGCTGATCAACGATCCGCATATGGATAATAGCTTCCGCATCAACGATGGCCTGCGGATCGCGCGTAAGCTGCTGCTGGACATTAACGACAGCGGTCTGCCTGCGGCCGGGGAGTTCCTCGATATGATCACCCCGCAGTATCTTGCCGACCTGATGAGCTGGGGCGCGATTGGCGCGCGTACCACTGAGTCACAGGTGCATCGCGAGCTCTCTTCCGGCCTCTCCTGTCCGGTAGGTTTTAAAAATGGCACTGATGGAACCATCAAAGTCGCGATTGACGCTATCAACGCCGCCGGCGCGCCGCACTGTTTCCTGTCGGTGACCAAATGGGGGCATTCGGCGATTGTGAATACCAGCGGTAATAGCGATTGCCATATTATCCTGCGCGGCGGTAAAGAGCCGAACTACAGCGCGCAGCACGTGGCCGAAGTGAAGGTCGGTCTGGCGAAAGCAGGCCTGCCCGCTCAGATCATGATCGATTTCAGCCACGCCAACTCCAGCAAGCAGTTTAAAAAGCAGATGGAGGTCGGCGCAGACGTATGCCAGCAGGTTGCCGGCGGCGAGCGGTCGATTATGGGCGTGATGATCGAAAGCCATCTGGTGGAAGGCAATCAGAGTCTCGACAGCGGCGAGCCGCTGGCCTACGGCAAAAGCATTACCGATGCCTGTATTGGCTGGGAAGATACCGATACGCTTCTTCGTCAGCTGGCGAATGCGGTAAAAGCGCGTCGCGGCTAAGTTTTACGCCGAGTCTCAAAATAAAAAAAAGCGTGGAGCTCTCCACGCTTTTTTTACATCCCGCGAAAATTACTTCGCTTTACCCTGGTTGGCTACGGCCGCGGCTTTCGCGGCGATCTCGTCGGCGTTACCCAGATAGTAATGTTTGATAGGCTTGAAGTTCTCGTCGAACTCATACACCAGCGGTACGCCGGTCGGGATGTTCAGTTCGAGGATCTCTGCTTCGCCCATATTGTCGAGGTATTTCACCAGCGCGCGCAGGGAGTTGCCGTGAGCGGCGATAATCACGCGCTCACCGCTTTTCAGACGCGGCAGAATCGTTTCGTTCCAGTACGGTACGACGCGGTCGATGGTCAGCGCCAGGCTCTCGGTCGTCGGCAGTTCTGCGTCGGTCAGTTTTGCGTAGCGCGGATCGTGGCCCGGATAGCGCTCGTCGTCTTTAGTCAACTCCGGCGGCGTTACCGCGAAGCCGCGACGCCACTGCTTAACCTGCTCATCACCATATTTTTCAGCGGTTTCCGCTTTGTTCAGACCCTGCAGCGCACCGTAGTGACGCTCGTTCAGTTTCCAGGATTTCTCAACCGGTAGCCAGGCCTGATCCAGTTCGTCCAGCACGTTCCACAGGGTGTGGATGGCGCGTTTCAGCACAGAGGTATAAGCAAAGTCGAAGCTGAAGCCTTCTTCTTTCAGCAGCTTACCGGCCGCTTTTGCTTCACCCACGCCTTTTTCAGACAGGTCAACGTCATACCAACCGGTGAAACGGTTTTCGTTGTTCCATTGGCTTTCGCCGTGACGAACGAGTACCAGCTTAGTTACAGCCATACACTTACTCCTCAATACACGTCATCCTTCGCGCCGCTTCCTCGTTGGCTACTTTTACTCACCCTGGCGACATAGTTGACTATGCTGCCAGGATTCGCTCATGTGCCGCCTTGATGCGACCCGAATGCGGTAGTGTATATATTTATTGATTGATAACTATTCTCATTATATTGCCGTGATTTACCTCACGGCAATGCTTATCCCTAACCATAGCGAAAATAGTCGCTCAGTGTAAGGTGCTTGTAAAACAGAGGTTATGTTTTTGTCTGTAAGTGGCGTAATTTTCAGCGAAAGGATAAAAAAAGCCCTCCATCGGGAGGGCGGGGGATTATTGCGCAATAAACTGATATTCCGTCAGGCTGACGTACTCTTCGCCGGGGCGCAGCACGCAATCCGGCTGCGGCCATTCCGGATGGTTTGGCGAATCCGGCAGAAACTCGCTCTCCAGGGCCAGGCCTTGCCAGTCGTCGTACGGCTGCGCCGTGCGCGACGGCGTACCGGCGAGATAGTTGCCGGAGTAGAACTGCAGGGCCGGCGCGGAGGTATAGACCGTCATCTGCAGCTTTTCATCCTGCGACCAGACGTGGGCCGCCGGGCTTTTGGCATCGCCCAGCGCCTGGAGCAGAAAGGCGTGGTCGTAACCTTTCACTTTCTGCTGGTCTTCATCGCGCAGGAAGTCGTCCGCCAGCACCTTCGGCGTGCGGAAATCGAAGCTGGTCAGGGTGACGTTTTGCAAATCGCCTCCCGGAATACCATCGCTCTCAACGGGCAGATACGCATCAGCAAAGATTTGCAGCTTATGGCTACGCACGTCGCTCTGCACGCCATCGAGGTTAAAATAGACGTGGTTGGTCAGGTTCACCGGGCACGGCTGGTCAACGGCGGCGCGATATTCGATGGCTATCCGGTTATCGTCGGTCAGGCGGTAGCGCGCCGTTGCCGTCAGATTACCGGGGAACCCCTGATCGCCATCGCGGGATGAGAGTGAAAACAGCGCGTGACGATCGTCGGCGCTGACAATCTGCCAGCGGCGCTTGTCAAAACCTTCCGGACCGCCGTGCAGCTGATGCCCCGCCTCGTTGGAAGGCGTCAGATTGACGGTGCGGCCATCAAGGGTAAAGCGGCTGTTGGCAATACGGTTAGCGTAACGGCCGACGGAGGCGCCGAGATAGGCGGCCTGTCGGGTATAGTCGCCAGGGTTCGCGCAGCCGAGCAGCGCTTCGCGTACGCTGCCGTCAGCCAGCGTCACGCGCGCGGAGAGCAGCGTCGCGCCCCAGTCCATCACCGTGACCGTCATGCCTGCGTCGTTACGCAGGGTGAGAAGATTCCACGGCTGGCCGTCCGGCGCCAGCTCCGTTGTTGGGTTTAGCATTGTCCAGCTCCCTGAGACGGTTTGCAGACGTAGAAGGTCTCTTTGATACCGGTTTTCGCTTCATACTCTTTGGCAACGGCCTGCTGTACGGTATCGACCAAATCTTCCGGCACCAGCGCAACGATACAGCCGCCGAAACCGCCGCCGGTCATGCGTACGCCGCCTTTATCGCCGATGGTCGCCTTGACGATGTCCACCAGGGTATCAATCTGTGGGACGGTGATTTCAAAATCATCGCGCATGGAAGCGTGAGATTCCGCCATCAGTTCGCCCATCCGCTGCAGGTCGCCTTTTTCCAGCGCGGCGGCGGCTTCTACGGTGCGCGCGTTCTCGGTCAGCACGTGGCGAACGCGTTTGGCGACCACCGGGTCAAGCTCGTGGGCGACGGCATTGAATTCTTGTAAAGTCACATCGCGCAGGGCGGGCTGCTGGAAGAAACGCGCGCCGGTCTCACACTGCTCGCGGCGGGTGTTGTACTCGCTGCCGACCAGGGTGCGCTTAAAGTTACTGTTGATAATCACTACCGCCACGCCTTTCGGCATCGACACCGCTTTCGTTCCTAAGGTGCGGCAGTCGATTAGCAGGGCATGATCTTTTTTACCGAGCGCGGAGATCAGCTGGTCCATAATGCCGCAGTTGCAGCCGACGAACTGGTTTTCCGCTTCCTGGCCGTTCAGCGCGATCTGCGCGCCGTCGAGCGGCAGATGGTACAGCTGCTGGAACACGGTGCCGACGGCGACTTCCAGCGAAGCCGAGGAGCTTAATCCGGCGCCCTGCGGCACGTTGCCGCTGATCACCAGATCTGCGCCGCCGAAAGCGTTATTCCGCTGCTGCAGGTGCTTAACCACGCCGCGAACATAGTTCGACCACTGCTGGGTATCGTGGCTGGTAATCGGCGAGTCGAGAGAGAATTCATCGGTCTGATTGGCGTAATCGGCGGCAATCACCCGCACGGTACGATCGTCGCGCGGCGCGCAGGCGATGACCGTCTGGTAATCAATGGCGCAGGGCAGTACGAACCCGTCGTTATAGTCGGTATGCTCGCCGATCAGGTTAACGCGGCCTGGGGCCTGGATAACATGGCTGGCCGGATAGCCAAATTTCTCAGCAAACAGGGCTTGGGTGTTCTCTTTCAGACTCATGGTTATACTCCGGATTCGCGAAAATGGACGTCGCTCACAGCGCGCAGACGTTCGGCGGCCTGCTCGGCCGTCAGATCACGCTGGGTTTCGGCCAGCATTTCATAGCCGACCATAAATTTGCGCACCGTCGCGGAGCGCAGCAGCGGCGGATAAAAATGCGCGTGCAGCTGCCAGTGATTATTCTCTTCATCGTTAAACGGCGCACCGTGCCAGCCCATCGAGTAGGGGAATGAGCACTGGAACAGGTTGTCGTAACGGCTGGTCAGTTTTTTCAGCGCCAGCGCGAGGTCGCTGCGCTGGTCGTCGGTTAAATCAGTCAGGCGCTGTACGTGCGCTTTCGGCAGCAGCAGCGTCTCAAAGGGCCACGCCGCCCAGTAAGGGACCACCGCGAGCCAGTGTTCGGTCTCGACGACGGTGCGGCTACCGTCGGCTAATTCGCGCTGCGCGTAATCCACCAGCATCGGCGCGCCGTGCTCGGTGAAGTACGTTTTTTGCAGACGATCTTCGCGTTCCGCCTCGTTAGGCAGAAAGCTGTTTGCCCACACCTGGCCATGCGGGTGCGGGTTGGAGCAGCCCATTGCCGCGCCTTTATTTTCAAAAACCTGCACCCACGGGTAGGTTTTTCCAAGGTCGGCGGTCTGCTCCTGCCACGTTTTAACCACGCCTTCCAGCGCCTCTACGCTCAGTTCCGGCAGCGTTTTGCTGTGGTCTGGCGAGAAGCAGATGACCCGGCTGGTGCCGCGGGCGCTCTGACAGCGCATTAGCGGGTCGTCGCTTTCCGGGGCGTCTGGGGTATCGGTCATCAAAGCCGCAAAGTCATTGGTAAAAACAAACGTACCGGTGTAGTTCGGGTTTTTGTCGCCGGTGACGCGGGTATTACCCGGGCACAGGAAACAGTCCGGATCGTGCGCGGGCAAGCTCTGTTTTGCCGGCGTTTCCTGCGCCCCCTGCCAGGGGCGCTTGGCGCGATGCGGAGAAACCAGAATCCACTGCCCGGTTAACGGGTTATAACGACGATGTGGATGGTCGACGGGGTTAAATACGCTCATGAAGGTTCCTTAGTCTGGATAACCCTGCGGATGACGGGACTGCCAGTGCCAGGTGTCCTGCGCCATTTCGTCAAGGTTGCGCGTCACGCGCCAGTTCAGCTCGCGATCGGCCTTTTCAGCGTCCGCCCAGTAGGCCGGGAGGTCGCCTTCGCGGCGCGGCGCGAAGTGGTAGTTAATCGGTTTGCCGCAGGCTTTGCTAAAAGCGTTGACCACGTCGAGCACGCTGCTGCCGACGCCTGCGCCAAGGTTATAGATATGCACGCCGGCTTTATCAGCCAGTTTTTCCATCGCCGCGACGTGGCCGTCGGCCAGGTCCATCACGTGAATGTAGTCGCGCACGCCGGTGCCATCTTCGGTTGGGTAGTCGTTGCCGAATACCGCCAGCGATTCACGACGGCCGACCGCGACCTGCGCGATATACGGCATCAGGTTGTTCGGGATGCCCTGCGGATCTTCACCCATATCGCCCGACGGATGCGCGCCGACCGGGTTGAAGTAGCGCAGCAGTGCGATGCTCCACTCCGGCTGCGCTTTTTGCAGGTCAGTGAGGATCTGCTCGACCATCAGCTTGCTTTTACCGTACGGGCTCTGCGGAGTCCCGGTCGGGAAGCTTTCGACATAAGGGATTTTTGGCTGGTCGCCGTACACGGTGGCGGAGGAGCTGAAAATAAAGTTTTTCACGCCCGCGGCGCGCATGGCGGAAACGAGTTTCAGTGTGCCGGTCACGTTGTTGTCGTAGTATTCCAGCGGCTTGGCGACGGATTCGCCGACGGCTTTCAGGCCGGCGAAATGGATCACCGCTTCAATAGCGTGATCGTGAAGGATTTCCGTCATCAGCGCTTCGTTACGAATGTCGCCTTCGACAAAGGTGGCGCTTTTCCCGCCGAGACGTTCAATGATTGGCAGTACGCTGCGTTTACTGTTGCAGAGATTGTCGAGAATAATCACTTCGTGTCCCTGCAGTAGCAGTTGAACGCAGGTGTGACTTCCAATGTAACCGCTACCACCTGTAACCAGTACTTTCATGATTCGCTCCAATAGGCTTATCGTGTGAGAAGAAGATAGCATACCAAAGAAGCCAAAAGTGTGACACAGGCCAAATTGGTGGAATCGTTTACACTAAAATTTCCAATCGGGCCATTTTGGTTTTTTCATTGTAAAAACAGAGTGATGGTGTATGTGATAGCTATTATTCTGAAAAAATCAGGGATCCGCAGACCCCTGTACAGGCTTAATTTTGCAGCGGACCCTGCTGGTAAGTGTAACCGTCTCCACTCCTCACAAAGGCCAGACGGTGGGTAATGCAGTCCGGGGCGTCTTCGGCGTGATGGGAGACAAACAGCAGCTGCGTCGCCCCTTCGCTAATCAGCACATCAACGAAGCGACGCACCAGCTGACGGTTGAGCGGGTCCAGCCCCTGTAGCGGTTCATCAAGAATCAGCAGGGTCGGGTGTTTGACCAGGGCGCGGACGATCAGCGCCAGCCGCTGCTGCCCCCAGGAGAGGCTGTGGAACGGCGCGTCGGCGGTGCGTTGGTCGATACCCAGAATATCCAGCCAGTTTTGCACCAGCTTGTGCTGCTTATCGGAAACGGCCTGGTAGATGCCGATCGAGTCGAAGTAGCCCGAGAGAATCACGTTACGCACGTTGGTGCTGACGCGGTATTCAAGGTGCAGGCTGCTGCTGACGTAACCAATATGTTTTTTGATATCCCAGATGGTTTCACCGCTGCCGCGGCGGCGGCCAAACAGGGTCAGATCGTTACTGTATCCCTGGGGATGATCGCCGGTGACCAGACTGAGTAGCGTCGATTTACCGGCGCCGTTGGGGCCGACGATCTGCCAGTGCTCGCCGGGATTGACCGTCCAACTGAGGCGATTAATGATCGGGCGGTCGTTGTAAGAAACCAGACCGTCGTTTAGCACGATGAGCGGCGCTTTGCTGTCTAGCGCAAGGCGCGCGGCGGGGGCGTCGGGTTCTGGCAGCGTCATGCCGTCAAGCTTTTCGCTATGCGCGAGCTGGGCAATCAGCGCCTGCTGCAGCAGAGCCTGCTTTTCGCCGGTGTCGCTCAGCACGCAGTCCGCCAGCACCCCGGCATACTGCACGAACGCCGGGATCTCGTCGAAACGATTGAGAACCAGAACAAGGGCGATACCTTCGTCGTTCAGCCTGGCCAACATCTCGGCGAGCTGCTGGCGCGAGGCGACATCGAGGCCGTCGAACGGCTCATCAAGGATAAGCAGGTCGGGATCGCCCATCAGCGCCTGGCACAGCAGGGTCTTGCGCGTTTCACCGGTAGAGAGGTATTTAAAGCGGCGCTCGAGCAGGTGGCTAATGGCAAATTGTTCAGCAAGGCGAGCGCAGCGGGTGGCGTCTTTAAACTCATCCTGGATAATTTCCGCCGTCGTGCGCCCGGTATCTTCTTCTCCCGGGCTGAGCAAATCGGTGTTGTTACGCTGCCACTCATCGCTGACCAGCTTTTGCAGCTGCTCAAAAGAGAGACGGGTGATGCGCGAGAAGGTGCACTCGCGCTGCCCGCTTAGCAGGGTCAGCTCGCCGGATAACGCCCGCGCAAGCGCCGACTTCCCGCTACCGTTGCTGCCGACGAAAGCCCAGCTTTCGCCAGCCCGCACGCTGAGGTGTTCAATATTTAACGTTTTGGTATCGCTAAGACGAAACGTGCCTTGCGAAATTTGCAACAATGACATTGTGTATCCCACTTTTTGCAGCGATGTGCTTCAGGGATACGTCTTCGCGAGCGCAATGTCAATGCCGTTAGCACAACGTGGCAAGAATGATGCGATCGGCGTTAAAATATGCTATCGCCTCCGCCCCTTCCGCCAGATCGCGCGTCTGTTCCAGCGGCAGGGTGGCGCAGAGGCTCTGCCCATCCGGGAGCGCCATGAGCACTTCGCACTGCTCCGGTCCGCGTTCGATGTGGGTGATACGTCCGGCCAGCTGGTTGTCGGCCTGTTGCGCCAGGGCCGCATCCTGGGTCATGCCGACCCACGGCGCTTTGAGCAGCACTAATACTTCCTGGCCTTCAGCAAGGCCCAGACGATCGGCGCTTTGGGCGGTAATGGCGACTTTAAAGCGGGTTTGCCCATCGGCCAGCAGGACTTCAACGTGCTGCTGGACCTGCTGATGGTCGCGGCCGGTAATGGTGCCGAACCACTGGTTGCGCGCGCTGGTCTGCAGAGAGAATCGCGAAATGGCGGCCAGCAGGCTGTCGAGGGGAAGGGCATCATCATCGCTCAGGACATCGAACGCTTTCTGCTGAATCTGCGCCAGCAGGTCGTAAAGCTGAATCAGCCGCTGCCCGTAGCGGGTGAGGACCGCGCCGCCGCCGCCTTTGCCGCCGGTTGCACGGTCGACCAGTGGCTGCTCGCTGAGCTGATTCATGTCATTAATCGCATCCCATGCGCTTTTATAGCTGATGCCCGCGTTTTTTGCCCCCTGGCTAATTGAGCCGGTCTGGTCAATCTGTTTCAGCAGGGCGATACGGCGGGGATCGGCGAACAGGCGCTGCTGTAATTTGAGGGTAAGAAGGATTTCAGCCTGCATAATCATATCCTGATGAAAAAGAGTATTGTGACCGATAGCGGTCATCTTGCAAGATGCATCTCTCACGGTGGCCAGTGAGGCACCGCACAAATGGGGCGTGTTTTTCCGGCTGAATTAGTTACAATAAACTATCCGTACTTTCTGGAGCCAACCATGTTAGAGCTATTGAAAAGTCTGGTTTTTGCCGTAGTCATGGTCCCTGTGGTGATGGCTATCATCCTGGGCTTGATTTACGGGCTGGGCGAAGTGTTTAACCTCTTCTCCGGAGCCGGTCATAAAGACAGCAGACCGCAAAACCACTGATTTCCCCCGCGCCCGGTTCTCCCGGGCGTTTTTATTTGTCCCCCCTCCATTGAGCCGTTACTGATTACCCCTAATTTTCGCTGGGAAAATCTTAGCGCTATCGTTATATTGTCTACTACATAACGAACCGACGGGAGTTTCAGATGACAGGTCAATGGTTACGCTTTATCGCTGGGGCAACGTTAACGTTTTCCGTTGCGGGTCACGCGCTGGCGGAAGAGGGCAAGGTGACGGTTTTTGCCGCGGCATCGCTCACCAACGCCATGCAGGATATCGCTAAAGAGTATAAGAAAGAGAAGAACGTTGATGTTGTCTCTTCTTTTGCGTCTTCATCGACCCTGGCGCGACAGATTGAAGCGGGCGCGCCGGCGGATCTGTTTATCTCCGCCGACCAGAAATGGATGGATTACGCGGTCGAGAAAAAAAGCATTGATACCGCATCACGCGCGACGCTGCTCGGCAATAGCCTGGTGGTCGTGGCGCCGAAGGCCAGCGCTCAGGGCGATATCAGTATTAATGATAAAACCGACTGGACCAGCCTGCTGAAAGGCGGTCGTCTGGCCGTTGGCGACCCGGAGCACGTGCCGGCCGGCATCTATGCGAAAGAAGCGCTGCAAAAACTGGGTGCCTGGGAGACGCTGTCGCCGAAGCTGGCTCCGGCGGAAGACGTGCGCGGCGCGCTGGCTCTGGTTGAGCGCAGCGAAGCGCCGTTGGGGATCGTGTACGGCTCTGATGCGGTCGCCAGCAAGGGCGTAAAAGTTGTCGGTACCTTCCCGGAAGATTCCCATAAGAAAGTGGAATATCCGCTGGCCATCGTCGACGGGCATAAAAATGCCACGGTCAGCGCGTTTTATGACTATCTTAAAGGGCCGGAAGCTTCCGCCATCTTTAAACGTTACGGATTTTCTACCCACTAATGTTCTTAAGCGATCCTGAATGGCAGGCGGTACTGCTGAGCCTGAAAGTCTCATCCCTGGCGGTGTTACTGAGCTTGCCTTTTGGCATCTTTTTTTCCTGGCTGCTGGTTCGCCGGGATTTCCCCGGTAAAGCGCTGCTCGATAGCCTTCTCCACCTGCCGCTGGTATTACCGCCGGTGGTGGTGGGGTATCTGTTGCTGATCGCGATGGGAAGACGGGGTTTTATCGGCAGCTGGCTGTACGACTGGTTTGGTCTGAGCTTTGCGTTTAGCTGGCGCGGCGCGGTACTGGCGGCGGCGGTGATGTCCTTTCCGCTGATGGTGCGGGCCATTCGCCTCGCGCTGGAAGGGGTCGACATCAAGCTTGAGCAGGCGGCGCGTACCCTCGGCGCCGGCCGCTGGCGGGTGTTTTTCACGATTACGCTACCGTTGACGCTACCCGGCATTATCGTCGGCACCGTGCTGGCTTTCGCCCGCTCGCTTGGCGAGTTTGGCGCCACCATCACGTTTGTTGCCAATATTCCTGGCGAAACGCGCACCATCCCTTCGTCAATGTATACCCTGATTCAGACTCCCGGCGGCGAAGGCGCGGCCGCGCGTTTATGCCTGATTTCGATTGCGCTGGCGCTGGTATCGCTGCTGATTTCCGAATGGCTGGCCCGCCTTAGCCGTCAGCGGATGGGGAAATAATCATGCTCGAACTCGACTTTAGCCAGACGCTGGGCACCCACTGCCTGCAAATTCGCGAGACGCTTCCCGCCAGCGGCATCACCGCGGTTTTCGGCGTCTCAGGCGCGGGTAAAACCTCGCTGATTAACGCCATTAGCGGCCTGACGCGCCCGCAGCAGGGGCGCATCGTGCTTAACGGCAGAGTGCTTACTGATGTTGAAAAACGTATCTGCCTGGCGCCGGAAAGACGCCGTATTGGCTACGTTTTTCAGGACGCTCGCCTGTTCCCGCACTATAAGGTGCGCGGCAATCTGCAATATGGCATGGCGAAGAATATGGCGGCGCAGTTTGACAAGCTGGTGGCGCTGCTCGGCATTGCGCCGCTGCTTGACCGCCTGCCGGGCGGTCTCTCCGGCGGAGAAAAACAGCGGGTGGCGATTGGCCGGGCGCTGCTTACCGCCCCGGAACTGCTGCTGCTGGATGAGCCGCTGGCGTCGCTGGATATCCCGCGCAAGCGCGAACTATTGCCCTATTTGCAGCGTCTGGCGCGCGAAATCAATATCCCGATGCTGTACGTCAGCCACTCTCTGGATGAGATTCAGCATCTGGCGGATAACGTCCTGGTGCTGGAAGCGGGGAAAGTTAAAGCCTTTGGTTGCCTGGAAGAGGTGTGGAGCAATAGCGTAATGCACCCCTGGCTTCCCCAGGATCAGCAAAGCACTATCCTGAACGTAACCGTCGCCGCTCAGCATCCGCGGTATGCCATGACCGCGCTGGCGCTGGGCGATCGGCAGATATGGGTCAACCGGCTCGACAGGCCGCAGGGCGAAAGCGCGCGGATCCGCATTCAGGCCTCGGACGTTTCTCTGGTGCTGCAGCCCGCTCAGCAAACCAGTATCCGCAACATTTTGCCCGCGCAGGTCATGCAGTGTATTGAAAGCCATGGCCAGGTTGAGGTCAGGCTGGAGATTAGCGGCCGTACGCTATGGGCGCGCATCAGCCCCTGGGCTCGCGATGAGTTGGGGGTTGTCCCAGGCCAGCGGCTGTATGCGCAGATAAAAAGCGTGTCGATAGCCGCCTGATTACAACAGGTGGCGATAGATGTAGTCGGCGATGCTGGTGGTCTCGTTTTCGCCGATCACGACGTTGGCGCGCGCTTTGACGTCCTCCACCGCGTTGCCCATCGCCACGCCGGTACCGGCGGCTTCCAGCATGCTGAGGTCGTTATAATTGTCGCCGAAAGCGATAACATCCTGCATCGACAGCCCCTGCGACGCGACCCACTGGGCCAGGCGTTTGCCTTTGCTGTTGCCTTCCCTGGCAATATCCACCTGATCGTGCCACGACCATTCGCATTCCAGACCCAGCGTCTGACCAACATGTTGGGCAAAGCGCTGTAGTTTTGCGGTGTCTTCATCGGTCAGGGCGAATTTCCACACGGCCTTGACTTCACGGGCCGCCTGCGCCAGAGAATCGACCTGAGTGAACACCGGACGCTGCTCGACGGGCAGTGACTGCGCCCAGTTGGCGGTGCGGATAACGTGCCCGGTCGGCTGCTCATACAGCATGGCGTCATCGACGTACATCAGACCGTGAATAGCGTGCTCGTTAAGCATTTCGGTCAGGCTCAGGGCTTTGTCTACCGGCATAGGATCGGACTCCAGAACCTTTTTTGCATGATAATCATACAAATAAGTGCCGTTACAGCAAATTGCAGGTGTATCCAGAGCCAGCGCCTGATAAAAAGGATGGATAGCGACGTGATGTCGACCGGTGACGACGATGATCTGATATCCCGCGTCTTTGGCGCGTGCCAGCGCGTCGAGCGAGGCGGGGAGAATGGTTTTTTTGCCGGTGAGTAGGGTGCCGTCTAAGTCCAGGGCAATCACGCGTGAGGTCATGTGTTGTTTCCGGTTAATGATGAAAAGTTAGCAGGCTATGATGGTACACCGCTGCGCCATTCGGGCAAACTTTTCAGCATCTACCGCTAAAGAGCCGATACACTTGATCTTTCAGGCTGCGAGGAGGCAACCTGAATAGCATGGTGTATGCATATTGTGTTTTTCAGGGTGCCGTTAGTCTGAAAAATGAAATTTCCACGTGCAGTGAGGAAGGAGTATTCATGAAACAAACCGTTTATACCGCCAGCCCGGAAAGCCAGCAGATCCACGTCTGGGATCTGGATCTTGCGGGGAAACTGACCCTGGTGCAGGTTGTCGATGCCCCCGGGCAGGTCCAGCCGATGGTGGTGAGCCCGAACAAAGAGTATCTCTACGTCGGCGTGCGTCCGGAGTTTCGCGTACTGGCCTACCGCATTGCGCCCGATAACGGCGCCCTGACCTTCGCTGGCGAAGCCCCGCTGCCGGGTAGCCCAACGCATATTTCTACCGATCATCAGGGGCGCTTTGTGTTTAGCGCGTCCTATAACGCAGGCTGCGTGAGCGTCACGCCGCTGGTGGACGGCCTGCCGCGAGAAGCGGTGGCGGTTGTCGAAGGGCTGGAAGGCTGCCATTCGGCAAATATCTCCCCGGACAATCGCACCCTGTGGGTGCCGGCGCTGAAGCAGGATCGTATCTGCCTGTTTACCCTGAGCGACGACGGTTTTCTCGCAGAGCAGGAGCCGGCTGAAGTGACCACCGTTGAAGGCGCAGGCCCGCGTCATATGGTGTTCCACCCGAACCAGCAGTACGGCTACTGCGTCAACGAACTGAACAGCTCCGTTGACGTCTGGGAGCTGAAAGATCCGCACGGCAAAATCGAGTGCGTACAGACCCTGGACATGATGCCGCCTGATTTCGCCGGCGTGCGCTGGGCGGCGGATATCCATCTGACCCCGGATGGCCGTCACCTCTACGCCTGCGATCGTACCGCCAGCATTATCACCATCTTCAGCGTCTCGGAAGACGGCAGCGTGCTGTCGATTGAAGGTTATCAGAATACCGAGACCCAGCCGCGCGGCTTTAACCTCGATCATAGCGGCAAATATCTGATCGCCGCCGGTCAGAAGTCGCATCATATCGCGGTGTATGAAATCGAAGGCGAGCAGGGGCTGCTAGAGGAAAAAGGGCGCTATGCCGTAGGCCAGGGCCCAATGTGGGTGGTGGTAAACGCTTACTAAACCCGCCGTGCGTGACAGAAACCTCGCCGCGGCGAGGTTTTTTTACGCCTGACGAAAGGGCTACTTCACCCGCATACGATACTCAATCATGCCGCTTTTTTCCGCGACCCAGTTATATAGACGCTGGCCCCGAAGGTTGGTCTCATGCGTATGCCAGTACAGGCTGGCCGAATGGCGTTTCCGCGCCTGCCGTTGAACGTACTCAATCAGTTGTTTACCGATATGCTGACCCCGGACGTCCGGATCAACGAATAAATCTTCCAGATAGCAATAGTCGCTTTCGGCCCAGGTGGAGCGGTGGAAGAGATAATGAACGAATCCTACTATCTTTCCCTCACGTTTTGCCACGGCGCAAAACATCGGTTCGACCGGATTTAAAAACCGACTCCAGGTCAGGCGCGTCACCTCCTCCGGAATGTCGACGTGATAAAACGTCTGGTAGCTTTTCCACAGCGGCAGCCACTGGGCAAAGTCGCTATCAGCTGCGGGGAGGAGGGTGATTTGCCCGTGATTAACGTCGCTATTTTGGCTATTCATGGCGGTTCCTTACTTTTATAAACCGGGATGGTCTTTACCTGCCGCTATGGTAGGCGCTCTTCTGGTTCCTAAAAAGTGACACTTTATGTATATTTATAGGGTCCACTTTTAGCTTAACGATCGCCATTGCCTCTATGCCAAAACCTATTGCACCGCTGTTTCAGGAACTGTTGCTCCCGCGCGGCGTTATCAAAGATCAGGTGTATCACGCCCTGCGTAACGCGATTCTGGATGGGCGCTTAACGGCGGGTTCAAAAATTCCCTCCAGCCGGGCGTTGGCAGAGATGATGGCGATCTCCAGGAATTCGGTTATCTCTGGTTTTGACCGCCTGATGGATGAGGGGTATCTGGTGACGCGTAAGGGCGCGGGCACCTTTGTCTGCGAACATATTCCGGATAGCGTCATTAGCGAGTATGAATCGTCGCCACAGCCGGAAACGGCAATAGCCGCCGCAGGGCCGCTTAATCCTGACGTTGCCGCATTGCTGCCATCATGGTCCGAGAGGGAAGAGAGCGGTGAAATGCGTCAGGTTTTTGCCGTCGGTATCGGCTGTACCGATCTCTTCCCGCATGCGTTATGGGGGCGGCTGCTGGGGCGCGTCTGGCGGCAATCGCGCCGCGAACTGGGGGCGCACGCCACGGCTTATGGATATCTACCTTTACGACAGGCGATTAGCCACTATATTCAGGCGACGCGCGGCGTAAATTGCCATGAAGATCGGGTTATTATTGTCAATGGTATTCAACAGGCGCTGGCCATTACCGCTCAGGTTTTACTGGAAAAGGGCGATGAAGTCTGGCTCGACGATCCCGGCTATAATGGCGCGCGCGGCGCATTCGCCGCCCGGGGAGCGGTGGTCCGGCCCGTTCGCGTTGACGGTGAAGGCATGGATATTCAGGATGGAATACGTCATTACCCGCAAGCTAAGCTGGTCTATACCACGCCGTCGCATCAGTTCCCGCTCAGTGGAACGCTTAGCCTGCCAAGAAGGCTTGCTTTGCTGGAATGGGCGCAAGCCGATCGGGCCTGGATATTTGAAGATGATTACAACAGCGAATTCCGCTATGCCGCCCGCTCTTTACAGGCGTTGCAAGGGTTGGATAAACATCAGCGGGTCATCTATTCCGGTACCTTTTCTAAGATGATGTACCCCGAGTTTCGTCTGGGTTTTTTAGTGGTCCCTGAGCATTTGCGCGAACAGTTCGCCATGACGAAATATTACACCGATCTCTGTAGCGGATATCTGGAACAGGCCGTTCTGGCGCGTTTTATCCGCGAGGGACACTATGCCAGCCATGTTCGTCGTATCCGTAAAGCCTGTTTTGAGCGAAAAAGCGCGCTGGAGGCGGCGATTGAGCGCTATTTTGCCGGGCGCATGCGGGTGCATCCAACGGATTCGGGAGTGCATATCGTCTGCTGGTTAGCGGATGGTCTAAAGGCAAAAGAGGTCGTCGCTAAGGCGCGCCAGATCGGTTTAGGCGTGCAGAGTTTTGAGCGATATTGCCAGCGGCCGATGTCGCGCGAGGGGGTTTTATTCGGTTTTGCCAACCATCCGCCAGAGGTGCTGCTCGACGGCGTTCGCCGCCTGGCCGGAGTGCTGTAGCGCAGTGATATCGGCGGTCTTTTCCTCGGGATGAATAACGTTGAGTGCCGGGTTAGCATACTTATCTTGATTTAAAACTCGCCCCGTTCAGATAATTGATCTGATGTCGGGGGCGAGTTTTAAAAAAATGACACCGCGCGGGGATTTAACATATACCCACCGCTTTGGTAATAAAATAATCCCTCGGTTCGCGATATGCGACTTCCCTGTTTAATGCGGAGCGGTTAATAAATTAGATATCATCCATGGTATAGCTGACGACGATTTCCAGAGTTTTGCGGATGACGTCCGCGGTTACCACGTCGCGGGTGGTCTCGAGAGCGGTAATTAACCACAGAATAATCGCCTTGTTGCTGAGATGTCCTTCAGACTCAAGAATACTGCTGATAGCCAGCGACATGACCGCGGATTCATCGATCAGCCTGTCGCCTGCGTTGCGGAAATATTCAGAGAGTGCGTTATCGTTCAGGCCTGCGTAAATATCCGGTTGCTGATGCATAGTCTGTCTCATCATATTCTCTACTGTGTTAGTTAAAAGATTGACCGCGAAGGGTCAGTGGATTTTATTTGTACCAGGCCGCGGGGGAGAACCTAATAAAGCATTTAGTTCAGCCCAATTATTTTTAGCGCCTGAAGTACCCAGAGTTATTTTCTTACTACGGCGAGCTACCCTGTTACTGATTTCATCGATAATACGCCCCAGGGCGTTCCGCCGCTTTGAATCCATTTCTCCCGCCTGCATAGCCTGGAGTTTACCGATCAGCGCCTGTTGACTTATAGGCCCCTTACTTTTAAGTAGGGATAAGACCGCTTCTCCAATCAGTAAATCTGTTAATGGATCAAAATCATCGCTATTCATAACTGTATCTCTGATCATCGTCATCTCCATGACTGGGAATTTAGTCGCAAGCCGGTAATCCGTGTCAGATTCTGGCCCATCCCTTATATTTCCTCATTCAGTAACGACTTAAATCACCAGATAGCCGGCGGAACTTTTATTGCTGGTTCTCAAACAGGAGGCCGATCAGCGTTTGATAATGCATTTCTTCTTCAGACCCAGAAGCGACTTCAAGGCGACCCAGCAGTTTTGTACACAGAGATTTGCGATTGAGGTTCCGTCCTTCATTAAGGATATCCATAACAATCTGCCCTAATGTTTCCTGCTGCGAAGGCAGTGACGCTTTATTGAAGTAGTGGGCAATAGCGTTAGCCGTGTCAGGAATGTAACCGTTCTGCTGCATATGTGCTCCTGTCAGTTCAATCATCAGTAAACTTGCGATTAAAGTTATACAATGATCGTCAACTTGTACATAAAAAATGAAAAAAATATGTTAAGTTTTTTAATATTTTTTATAACTTATTGATTTTAAATGCATTTTAATCTTTGTTGTCGTAAGGGTATCGTCAGCATAAGATGTACGGCTTGTACAGGTGTACAGGCAGGCAAGAATCGCAGTGAAATGAGTTGGTTAATGTAAATTATTTGTTAATAAGACCGGCTGTTTTACAGGACTTATTGCGGTGGAACTGCTACTGTAATATCTCATTAGTTTTTATCTCTTCTGTCGGAAATTTCATGCTCACTACCATCATTTATCGCAGCCATATCTGCGACAACGTGTCAATTAAATCGCTTGACAGCATGGTTGCTGAAGCAAATGTAAAAAATGGCCAGGAAGAGGTGTCGGGTATTTTGCTTTTTAACGGCACCCATTTTTTTCAATTATTAGAAGGGCCTGAAGAGAAGGTCGAGGGAATTTATCGCCGTATCTGCACAGACCCGCGGCACCATAATCTTGTTGAACTACTCAGGGATCATGGTCCGACGCGGCGCTTTGGCAAAATAGGTATGGAACTCTTTGATTTACGAGAGTATGACCGCGATGAAGTGCTGCAGGTTGTGCTGGATAAAGGGACCACGAAATATCAACTCACCTATGACGACAGAGCGCTCCATTTTTTCCGTACCTTCGTGGAAGCAACGGAAAAGGAGAACTATTACGAGATTCCAGCGGCCGAAAGCTGGGATTTTGTGACGGAAGGGGAAGCCTCGTATCCTGATACGCCGCTGGCGCGGGCCGAATGCAGTTTCGCGTTCCAGCCGGTTATCGACCCGTTTGCGAAAGAGATCGTCTCCGTGGAAGCGCTGCTGCGTACCCCTTCCGGCGAATCGCCGGCGGTCTATTTTGATGGGCTGTCGCGAGAGGAAATGTACTCGACGGACCTCCTCAGCAAGCGTATTGCCTTTGCCATGGCGGGACGTCTGCGCCTGCGTGGACGCACTCTGTCGATTAACCTGCTACCGATGACGTTGGTTAATATTCCCGGGGCTGTCGAATTTCTGCTGGCGGAAATTGAATCCAATGGTTTGATTCCAGAACAAATTATCGTGGAATTCACCGAGAGTGAAGCCATTTCCCGCGTTGATGAATTCACCGATTCCGTACGAAAGCTCAAGTCCGCGGGAATTCGCGTGGCGATCGATCACTTTGGCGCCGGATTTGCCGGGCTTTTGCTGCTGGCCCAGTTTCAGCCGGACCGCATTAAGATTAATCGCCAATTGGTCAAAGATATCCATAAGCACGGCCCAAAACAGGCCATCGTGCAGGCCATTATTAAATGCTGTAATTCGCTGGAAATCGCCATTTCAGCGGTGGGCGTTGAGCAGCCGGAGGAGTGGATGTGGCTGGAGTCCGCGGGCATTATCCATTTCCAGGGTAATTTATTTGCCAGACCGTGTCTGGGGGGAATTCCCGCGGTAGCATGGCCTGAGAAAAAAACAGCGTGGGAGCTTCTTTAAATTTTTTCTGCGGTGGAGTGCATGTTTACGTAAAAAAAACGTAGTGAACGGTAAAATAATTATTCTTTTTTGACCTGTACATTGGCGTCCGACCTGTTTATTTTAACTGTACAAGAAAAGTTAATTGTACAACCTGGCTAAATTAGTTAATTTAGTCGGGAAAGTATTTTCAGGTTAGAGGGCGCTAATGGCATATTACAGCATCGGTGAAGTTGCCGAACGTTGCGGAATCAACCCCGTGACTTTGCGTGCATGGCAGCGGAGATATGGTTTGCTCAAGCCGCAGAGAAGCGAGGGAGGGCACCGCCAGTTTGACGAGGAGGACGTTCAGCGCATTGAGGAAATCAAACGCTGGATCGATCGGGGGGTTTCGGTTGGCAAGGTAAAGGCGCTACTGGAAGGCCAGCAGCCTGAATCGCACGACGCAGCCGTTCTGCTCCAGGAAGAGATGATGTCTCTTCTGCGACTTGTACAGCCCGCGAAATTACGTACCCGCATCATGTCTCTCAGCCATGAATATCCCGTAGATAAACTTATCGACCGGCTTTTTGTCCCGGTGCGCAGCAAGCTCAATCTCGATCAGAACACCTCCCTGGCCATCATCAGTATGTTGGACGGTATCCTGATTGATTGCGTGGCGCTTATTCTTGCGGAGTCGCGCAAAAAGGTGGGTAAAGAGACCCTGCTGGTTGGCTGGGGAAACGAAGATCGTACCCGGTTGTGGCTGGAAGCGTGGCGTTTATCGCAGCGCGCCTGGCACGTCAACGTGCTGGCAGAGCCGCTTGACTCTCCCCGCCCGGAATTATTCCCCGGACAGCATATTTTTGTCTGGACTGGCCGCGCGCTGACCCCTTTGCAGGCAGAATTACTGAGCCACTGGCAAAGCCAGGGCTACACTATCGAGTTTCACGGAGAGTAAGCGAGAGAGAGGGTTAGCAGCGGAACATTTTTAGAGATGTTATTCCGCCGCTTGTCTTCCCGATGCGTGACCAGGTTGGCCGTTCGGTAAACTGTCAGAAATTGCGCTGGGTCCAGGCTTTAAATGTTTCGCTGCGGCTAATATTAAAAAAATCTGTCCGGCCCGAGCAGCCAAGTTTTTTAATTAAGGTCAGGCGAATTTGATAAATTGTTTTAATATGTAAATTCAGCGACTTCCCTATATTTACCATCGCTTCGCCATCGTTCATCAGACGAATCACTTCTTTTTCACGACTGGTAAAAATAATATTTTCTGATTCCCTGTCAGGCTTCTTACCGAACAAGGTAGGGCGGAGAATAAAAGATTTTATCTCAGCCGGCGTGGCGCGCGCAGGAATTCTGTACATCGGCAGCTCGCTCAGAAAGTTTAAATCATTGCCATCGGTGAGCAGGACAAAACGAACTCTTTTGCGATCATAATGATGATTGAGCACCGCATAATAGTTATCGCTGGTGAAAAAGACATATTTTCCATGAAAACAGCCTGGTGATAACGAATCCAGTACCAGCTGTAATCCTTGACGAAGAAGGTTATTGTTAATCCAAAGATCGTAATGATTAAAAAAGTGACCTTGCTTGTCGTTGTTCATTTGTCCTCCGAGGCAGAAATGTTAATGCTGGCTTAATTTAACAAATCACATATCACGCTTAGTGATGACTTTTGGCGCGTAGCATATGCAGCGTTTGGATATATAAGTCGGCGAGAATTTCATTTTTCTCGATATTCAGGCGACGCTGCACCTCAACGATTAAACGATCGTGGCTGACGGCTTCACTCTGCGTCTGGGCCTGCACCATATGTTCGATATTTTTCAGCAAAGCCGAGTTTGCAATAAACTCTGCGGGAATGGTGTTTTTAGTCTGCATGGTATATCTCGAGTCATATTAGGCAATAAATCACCAAACAAAGATGTGGATAGCCATCATCTTTGCGATACGGTTCTTCACCATCTCAAAGGAAATGGTGCGCATTTTTTTAAATCATAAGAATGCTGTAATGCAGGATTTAAAACTTACGTAATAACTATAGTCACGATTTTCAGGATGTACAATTTTTACGAATTAATTTTGTACATTTAGTTTGTTTTTTTAACACCTCATAATAAAGCATTGTTTTTATTAGTTATTATTTGTAAAGATAATGTGAAAAACTTGTACATAGCGGCGTTCTGCGGCGAACGGGCGGTCGTGTCGATGATGGCGCGCGGGTGAGGGCGATGGAGAAGGGAGAGGGTAAAGCAGAAAGACAAAGGGGGAAGGGCTCCCCCTTTCGGTTTGAGCGTTACTGCTTCGGCTCTGCGACGACAACGCTTCCCACGCCGCGGTTGTTGTATTCCCACATGCGGTTGAAGTTCGCGTCGTTCAGGTTACGCTGCGGGTTGCCTTTGGCATCCGCGGTACCGGTGTTGCCGCTAAACGGACGGTTAGAAGCGACGGCATCAGCCCACGGTTTGGCAACATTAAAGCCTTCATTAATGACGCTATCGCGAATCACGACCTGGCCGTTGGTGTTGCCGTCAACGTCCAGAGAACGGCCCAGCTGCGCGACGTTATCGCCGGAAGCGGTAAAGCGGCTGTTCACCGCGAGGAAGCCGTAGGTCACGCTCTTAAGGGTCGCCGGAGCAAAAACGTAACCCTCTTTCTGGGTGCGTGAGTTGACCACGCGGAAGTCGGTATTATCGAACACCACCGCCCCACGGCCGGAAACGATGTCGACGTCGCCTTCTATATAGCTGTTACTGACCAGCGTACGGGTCTGACGGTTATCCTGCAGGCGGTTTTGTACGCCGCTGTTGGTCACGAAAAAGGTGTTCTGGCGGCCAAGGATGTTCACGTTGTTAATCTGCACCCGATCGCCATCGCTACGCAGCGCCACGGCCTGATGGGTGCCCGCGTCTACGCTGTCGCCGAGGTTGTTGGCGATAGTCAGGTTCTGCAGCTGGAGATCGTTGTTCTGCGACCAGAAAACCGCTGAGCACATCACACCAATGGTGGCGGTACGTTTGTTCTGGCAGCTGTCGTACATATACCAGGCCGGTTTACCCGGCATATATTTACCGCCCGGATTAACCTGATGACGCCAGGAGACCGGATCCATTTCTGAATCAATTGCGGCGCTAATTTTTACGTCAATCGGCTTCTCGCCGGTGCCGTACAGGGTCAGCGCGCCGGGTGCCGCCGGCACGTAGACGGTGCCGGCATATTCGCCCGGCATAATGGCGATAAACTGGCGACGATTAGAATGGCGGGTAATCGCTGCATCCACCGCGGCCTGAATGGTGGTGTGGGTTACCCCCTGGGTACCCGCAGGCCCAACGACAAAATCCGGCTGCGCCGGGAGGCTGATGGCGGACGGCGTCCACGCAGCGGCGTTCGGATCGAGAGACTGGAAATAGCTCGCCGGTAAAAAGTTCTTCGCCTCATCGGCGGTTAAAACAGGACGAGAGGCCGTGCCCGGCGCAGTCTGCGTTGAGGGCTGTTGATCGGCAGGCGTCGAACTACAGGCGGACAACGTCACGCCAAAGGCCAGCGCCAGCGCCAGGCGGGAAACGGAATATGTGTTCATATTGCTCCGGGCAAGAATAAATTAAGAGGATAAGTCCTTTAAAGCCTGCTGTTTTATACCAACTTAAACGAAACGGGAAGATGTAGCGCAAAAAAGTTGTTTCCTTTACATAGCGAGCGGCTGGAATGGATCGCTTTTGATCACAAATAAATAACATTCGCCGCTGTCGGGTTGACATTTCGCGCGGGATCAAAATAAATGTCTATACAACCCATGACAAGTTGACGGCTATGACACACACCCTTTCCGAACGCGTAATCTGGCGAAACGCCCGCCTTGCCACACTCGATCCCCGTTCCTCTCAGCCTTACGGGCTGCTGGATCATCATGCGCTGCTGGTACGCAACGGACGTATCGAAGCGATTGTGCCAGAAGGCGAGGCGCCCGCAGGGCAGAGTATTGACCTCGGCGGCAGACTGCTTACGCCGGGGCTGATTGATTGCCATACGCACCTGGTCTTCGGCGGCAGCCGGGCGCAGGAGTGGGAGCAGCGCCTCAACGGCGTCTCCTACCAGACCATTAGCGCCAACGGCGGCGGCATTAACGCGACCGTGCGCGCCACCCGCGATAGCAGCGAAGCCGAACTGCTGGCGCTGGCCCGGCAGCGGCTGGCTCGTCTGCTGCGCGAAGGCGTCACTACGCTCGAGATTAAATCCGGCTACGGGCTGGATCTCGCAAACGAGCGCAAAATGCTGCGGGTCGTACAGCAGCTTGCCGCGACGCATGCCGTCGAGGTTTCGCCAACGCTGCTCTCCGCCCACGCCACGCCGCCGGAATATAAAGGCGACCCGGACGGCTATATCAATCTGGTGTGTGAAACCATTCTACCCACGCTGTGGGAAGAGGGGCTATTTGAAAGCGTCGATGCCTTCTGCGAAAACGTTGGCTTTAGCCCGACGCAAACGGAACGGATTTACAGCACGGCCCAGGCATTGGGTATTCCGGTAAAAGGACACGTCGAGCAGCTCTCTTCGCTGGGCGGCGCCGAATTAGTGAGCCGCTATCACGGTCTTTCCGCCGACCATATCGAATACCTGACGCCGGAAGGCGTGGCGGCGATGAGCCGCAGCGGCACCGTGGCGGTGCTCCTGCCCGGCGCGTTTTATTTCCTTAACGAAACCCGCAGGCCGCCGGTTGAACTGCTGCGTGAATATCAGGTCCCGATGGCGGTGGCGACGGACTACAATCCCGGCACCAGCCCCTTTGCCAGTCTGCATCTGGCGATGAATATGGCCTGCGTGAAATTTGGCTTAACGCCGGAGGAGGCGTGGGCAGGCGTGACGCGTCATGCGGCGCAGGCGCTGGGCCGCCAGGCGAGCCACGGCCAGCTGGCGCCGGGCTTTGTTGCCGATTTCGCTATCTGGGATGCGGAGCATCCGGTGGAGATGGTTTATGAGCCCGGGCGCAGTCCGCTCTGGCAGCGCGTCGTTCGTGGAGAAATCGTATGAAGCTATGGCAACCTACCCCCGCCGCGCTTTGGCAGGGACGCGACGACAGCGCGGAGGCGGCCAACGCGCTGCGCCTGTTTCAGACTATCGTCCGGGCCGAGCGTTTTGAGCCGGAGATGCTGGCTGGCGACATTGCCCTGCTGGGATTCGCCTGTGATGAAGGGGTTCGGCGCAATAAAGGGCGCACCGGCGCTGAAAGGGGGCCGGAAACCCTGCGCCGGGCGCTGGCCAATATGGCCAGCCATGACGGACATGACCGCTGCGTGGATATGGGGACTATCTATGTGGCGGACGACGCGCTGGAGGCAGCGCAGCAGGCGCTGCGCGAAGCGGTAACCGCCTGCCAACGCGCGGGCAAGCGTACGCTGGTCCTCGGCGGCGGTCATGAGACGGCCTTCGGCCACGGCGCCGGGGTTCTGGACGCGTTTCCCGGGGAGGAGGTCGGCATTATTAATCTTGACGCGCATCTGGATTTACGTATCGCCGACCGGGCCAGCTCCGGTACGCCATTCCGTCAGCTGGCGCTGGCCTGCGAAGCGCAGCGGCGCGCTTTTCATTACGCCTGCATCGGCGTGAGCCGCGCCGCCAATACCCAGGCGCTGCTGGACGAGGCCGCCCGCCGCGGGGTGACGATTATCGAAGATCTCGATGTGCTTAACGCTTTCGAAGCGCGAGCGATCCCGGAACTCGCGCGTAATATCGCCCGCTACGATCGCCTGTATCTGACTATCGATCTCGACGTGCTGCCCGCGCGCGAAATGCCCGCCGTCTCCGCGCCTGCCGCGCTCGGCATCCCGTTGGCCACGCTGCTGCGCATCGTCGAGCCGCTGTGCCGCAGCGGTAAGCTCCAGGCGGTGGATCTGGTGGAGTTTAACCCGCAGTACGATATTGATAGCCAGGGAGCCCGCGCGGCAGCGCGTCTGGCGTGGCAAATCGCCCATTGGTGGCAGTAGCGATTCAGTATATTCTGGACGTTTCGCGCCCATTCGCACAAGGAAGCCCGGCCATGTTCTCATCGCAACCTCGTTCCGCGCCTGCGCCTTTCTATGAAAAGGTGAAACAGGCTATCAGCGAAAAGATCCACAGCGGCGTCTGGCGTCCGCACGATCGCATTCCTTCGGAGGCGGAACTGGTGGCGCAGTTTGGCTTTAGCCGGATGACCATCAATCGGGCGCTGCGCGAACTGACTGATGAAGGCCTGCTGGTGCGATTACAGGGGGTAGGGACGTTTGTCGCAGAGCCGAAAGGGCAGTCGGCGCTGTTTGAAGTGCGCAGCATCGCCGAAGAAATTGCCTCTCGTCATCATCAGCACCGCTGTGAAGTATTGCTGCTGGAGGAAACGCAGGCCGACCTGATTCAGGCCGCGGCGCTGAACGTGGCCGCCGGTACGCGGATTTTCCATTCGCTAATGGTGCATTTTGAAAACGACGTCCCGGTACAGATTGAGGACCGCTGCGTCAACGCCGCCGTGGTGCCGGACTATCTGCGTCAGGACTATACCGCCACCACGCCCCACGACTACCTGTCGCTCATCGCCCCGCTGACCGAAGGGGAGCATATTGTCGAGGCGGTGCAGGCAACGGCTGAGGAGTGCGCGCTGTTGCACATTCACGCGCACGACCCCTGTCTGCTGATCCGCCGCCGCACCTGGTCCACTACCCATATCGTCTCCCACGCGCGTCTGCTTTTCCCCGGCAGCCGCTACCGTCTGCAGGGCCATTTTGCTTCCTGATCTTCCTGCGCGTCGGCAAAACGTGATTGCTGACGCAATATAACAAAAATGTATCATTTGTGTTAAATCCTGGCTTGCGCATGCTTGTATAGACAAGTATATGTATCTACGTACACAACGTTAATTGTCAGGAGAAACCCCCGATGTCGCAAAGCAAATACCGCCAGCAGGACGTCCGTGCACCGCGTGGCACGACGCTAAATGCGAAGAGCTGGCTGACCGAAGCTCCGCTGCGTATGCTCATGAATAACCTCGATCCGGATGTCGCCGAAAACCCGCATGAGCTGGTGGTGTACGGCGGTATCGGGCGCGCGGCGCGCAACTGGGAATGCTACGACGCCATCGTGAAGGCGCTGAAAAACCTGGAGAGCGACGAAACCCTGCTGGTGCAGTCCGGTAAGCCGGTGGGCGTATTCAAAACTCATGAAAATTCGCCGCGGGTGCTGATCGCCAACTCCAATCTGGTGCCGCACTGGGCAACCTGGGAACACTTTAACGAACTGGATGCTAAAGGGCTGGCGATGTACGGTCAGATGACCGCCGGCAGCTGGATCTATATCGGCAGCCAGGGCATCGTGCAGGGCACCTATGAAACCTTCGTTGAAGCCGGGCGCCAGCACTACCAGGGTAGCCTGAAGGGGCGCTGGGTATTAACAGCAGGTCTGGGCGGCATGGGCGGCGCGCAGCCGCTGGCCGCGACCTTAGCGGGCGCCTGCTCGCTGAATATTGAATGCCAGCAGAGCCGTATCGATTTCCGCCTGCGTACCCGCTACGTTGACGAACAGGCGACGTCGCTGGATGACGCTCTGGCGCGCATCAAAAAATACACCGCCGAAGGCCGGGCGATCTCAATCGCCCTGTGCGGCAACGCGGCCGACATCGTGCCGGAAATGGTCAAGCGCGGCGTGCGCCCGGATATGGTGACCGATCAGACCAGCGCCCACGACCCGCTGCACGGCTATTTGCCGAAAGGCTGGAGCTGGGAAGAGTACCAGGCTAAAGCCGAGTCGGACCCGCAGGGCACTATCCTGGCGGCGAAGCGCTCAATGGCTGACCACGTTCAGGCGATGCTGGCTTTCCACGACATGGGCGTGCCGACGTTTGACTACGGGAATAACATTCGCCAGATGGCCCAGGAGATGGGCGTTGACAACGCGTTTGCTTTCCCCGGTTTTGTACCCGCCTATATCCGCCCGCTGTTCTGCCGCGGCATCGGCCCGTTCCGCTGGGTGGCCCTGTCCGGCGACCCGCAGGACATCTATAAAACCGACGCTAAAGTGAAAGAGATTGTTAAAGACGATAAGCACCTGCACCACTGGCTGGATATGGCGCGCGAGCGTATCAGCTTCCAGGGACTACCGGCGCGTATCTGCTGGGTAGGCCTCGAGTGGCGGCAGAAGCTGGGGCTGGCGTTTAACGAAATGGTGCGCAGCGGCGAACTCTCCGCGCCTATTGTCATTGGCCGCGACCACCTTGACTCCGGCTCCGTCGCCAGCCCGAACCGCGAAACGGAAGCGATGCGCGATGGTTCCGACGCCGTTTCCGACTGGCCGCTGCTCAACGCTTTGCTTAACACCGCCAGCGGCGCGACCTGGGTGTCGCTGCACCACGGCGGCGGGGTAGGGATGGGCTTTTCGCAGCACTCCGGCATGGTTATCGTCTGCGACGGTACCGATGAAGCGGCGGCGCGTATCGCCCGGGTGCTGCACAACGATCCGGCGACCGGCGTGATGCGCCATGCCGATGCGGGTTACGATATCGCGATTGAGTGCGCGACAGAACAAGGTTTGAATCTTCCGATGGTGGCAGCAACGCAGGGGCACGCTAAATGAACGCTTTAACACTGATTCCGGGTCAACTCAGCCTGTCGCAGCTGCGCGACGTCTACAGTCAGCCGCTAAAGCTCGCCCTCGACGAAAGCGCGTTCGCGGCGATTGATGACAGCGTCGCCTGCGTTAACGCCATTCTGGCGGAAGGCCGCACCGCCTACGGCATCAACACCGGTTTTGGCCTGCTGGCGCAAACCCGCATCTCTACCGAAGACCTGGAAAACCTGCAGCGCTCGCTGGTGCTGTCGCACGCGGCGGGAGTAGGCGAACCGCTGGATGACGACCTCGCGCGTCTGATTATGGTGCTGAAAATTAACAGCCTGTCGCGCGGTTTTTCCGGGATTCGCCTGAGCGTGATCCAGGCGCTGATTGGCCTGGTCAACGCGGGCGTGACGCCGTGGATCCCAGCGAAGGGATCGGTCGGCGCGTCCGGCGATCTCGCGCCGCTGGCGCATATGTCCTTAACCCTGCTTGGCGAAGGGAAAGCGCGGGTGCGCGGCGGGGAGTGGCTGCCGGCGACGGAAGCGCTGCGTCAGGCGGGGCTTGAGCCGATTACTCTGGCGGCGAAAGAGGGGTTGGCGCTGCTCAACGGCACCCAGGCCTCGACGGCGTTTGCCCTGCGCGGCCTGTTCGAAGCCGAAGATCTGTTCTCTTCCGCGGTGGTCTGCGGGGCGTTAACCACCGAGGCGGCGCTCGGGTCGCGCCGGCCGTTTGACCCGCGCATTCATGAAGCGCGCGGCCAGCGCGGGCAGATTGACGCCGCGGCGCTCTATCGCCATCTGCTGACCGACGACAGCGCTATTTCCCAGTCGCACCATAACTGCACCAAGGTGCAGGACCCGTATTCTCTGCGCTGTCAGCCGCAGGTGATGGGGGCCTGCCTGACCCAGCTTCGCCAGGCGGCGGAGGTGCTGCTGGTGGAAGCCAACGCGGTATCCGACAACCCGCTGGTATTTGCCAGCGAGAATGACGTGATTTCCGGCGGTAACTTCCACGCCGAACCGGTGGCGATGGCGGCGGATAATATCGCGCTGGCGATTGCCGAGATCGGCTCGCTCTCCGAGCGCCGCATCGCCCTGATGATGGACAGCCATATGTCGCAGCTGCCGCCGTTCCTCGTGAAAAACGGCGGCGTCAACTCCGGCTTTATGATTGCTCAGGTGACGGCGGCGGCGCTGGCCAGCGAGAACAAAGCGCTGTCGCATCCGCACAGCGTGGACAGTCTGCCGACCTCCGCCAACCAGGAGGACCACGTTTCCATGGCGCCAGCCGCCGGGCGTCGCCTGTGGGCGATGGCGGAAAATACCCGCGGCGTGCTGGCCGTTGAGTGGCTGGCTTCCGTGCAGGGGCTGGATATGCGCGAAGGCCTGACCAGTAGCCCGCTGCTGGAAGAGGCGCGGCACCTGCTGCGCGAACGGGTGACCCATTACACCGAGGATCGTTTCTTCGCCCCGGATATCGAAAACGCCATTGCGCTTCTGGCGGCGCGTCATCTGACGCGGCTGCTGCCCGCCGTGCTCTAAACCATCGCTGTTCTCTGTACCCGCGCCGGGAGGATCGCTTCTTCCCGGCCGCCCTACACGCATATTTGTCGTCGTATAAAAACTATCAGGACACTTGCATATGCAACAACAAAACAAGCCACACCTGCTGCGCGGGCTGAACGCCCGGCACATTCGTTTTATCGCGCTCGGCTCCGCCATCGGTACCGGGCTGTTTTACGGCTCGGCATCGGCGATCAAAGCCGCGGGTCCGGCGGTACTGCTGGCCTATCTGATCGGCGGCGCGGCGGTGTTTATCGTGATGCGCGCGCTGGGGGAAATGGCGGTGCGTAACCCCGTTTCCGGCTCCTTCAGCAGCTACGCGCGCCAGTATCTTGGCCCGCTGGCGGGGTTTATCACCGGTTGGACCTACACTTTTGAAATGGTGATCGTCGCCCTCGCGGATGTTACCGCTTTCGGCATCTATATGGGGCTGTGGTATCCCGATGTTCCGCGCTGGATCTGGGTGCTGAGCATTATCTTTTTTATCGGCGCCATGAACCTGTGCAGCGTGCGCGTTTTTGGCGAGATGGAGTTCTGGCTGTCGTTGATTAAAGTGGTGGCGATTATCGCCATGATTGTGGCGGGCGGCAGTATTATTTTCTTCGGGTTCGGTAACGCTTTCCCGGCAACCGGGCTGGAGAACCTATGGAGCCACGGCGGCTTTGCCCCTAACGGCTGGGAGGGGATTATTGCCTCGCTCGGTATCGTGATGTTCGCCTTTGGCGGCGTCGAGATTATCGGCGTGACCGCGGCGGAAGCGAAGAATCCGCAGAAGGTGATCCCGCAGGCGATCAACACTATCCCGCTGCGTATCGTGCTGTTCTATGTCTGCACCCTGGCCATTCTGATGGCGATATTCCCGTGGAACAGCTTCGGCGAGCGGGGCAGTCCGTTCGTGCTGATTTTTGATGGTCTGGGTATTCCAGCGGCGGCCACCATCCTGAATATCATCGTCATCAGCGCCAGTATTTCGGCGATCAACAGCGATATTTTCGGCGCGGGGCGCATGATGTACGGTATGGCGAAAGAGGGGCTGGCGCCGAAGAGCTTCCAGCGTATCGCCAGCAACGGCGTGCCGTGGATGACGGTGGTGGTGATGGGCGTGGCGCTGCTGGCGGCGGTGGTGCTGAACTACCTGATGCCGGAGCAGGTGTTTGTGCTGATTGCCTCACTGGCGGCCTTCGCGACGGTATGGGTCTGGGTGATGATCCTGCTGGCTCACTTTGCGATGCGTCGCGGCCTGTCCGCTGAAGAGCGTGGCAATATCGCGTTCCCGGTGCCGTTGTGGCCGGTTGCCCCGCTGCTGACGCTGCTGTTTATGGGGCTGGTCATCGCGGTGCTGGGAATGGTCGAGGAGACGCGGATTGCGCTGATCGCCGGTCTGGTATGGCTTGGACTGCTGACGGCGGTGTGGTTTGCGCGGGTGCGCAAAAACGCCGTGCTGGCGGTAACAGAGTAGTTATTGTTTTGGTTTTCCCGGGTTGCGGCTGACGCCTTACCCGGGCTACCCAATCGCACTCACCTGTAGCCTGGATAAGGCGTTTACGCCGCAATCCGGGATCGTTAGCTAAACAGGGCGGTAATCGATGCGCTGCCGAGGCTGTGGAAATGGACGTTAAAGCCGACCATCGCGCCGCTTGCGCCCTCATCGACGGCAATCTTTTCGACGTCCAGCGCGTGGACGGTAAAGATATAGCGATGGGTCTCGCCCTTTGGCGGCGCCGCGCCGCCGTATCCGGCCTGGCCAAAATCGGTGCGGGTCTGAATCGCTTCTTCGGGCAGTTCCGCCTGTCCGGAGCCCGCCCCCTGCGGTAGCACGCGGGTATCGGCCGGCAGGTTGGCCACCACCCAGTGCCACCAGCCGGAGCCGGTCGGCGCATCGGGATCGAAACAGGTCACCACAAAGCTTTTGGTTCCGGCCGGGACATCGTCCCACGCCAGATGCGGCGAAATATTATCGCCATCGTAGCCCATGCCGTTGAAGACATGACGATTGGGCAGCTTCTCGCCATCCTGCAAATCATGACTGATTAATTTCATCGTCTTTCCTCGCATTAATTCACTGATTAGCAAAGAAGTGTAGCGCGTGAGCCGCGCCTTTACCGTCTCTTATTCGCTAAAAAATGTTTCATCCTGAACAGCGAGGTTAACCGCCCGCGTCAGGCGGCTCAGCTGCTCCGGCGTAATGATGTACGGCGGCATCAGGTAGATCAGGCGACCGAACGGGCGGATCCACACGCCTTGCTCGACGAAAAAGCGCTGCAGGGCGGCCATGTTGACCGGTCGATGCGTCTCGACCACGCCGATCGCTCCCAGTACCCGCACGTCGGCAACCTGCTCTGATTCGCGCGCCGGCGCCAGCTCGGCGTTGAGCTGCGCTTCAATGGCCGCCACCTGCTGCTGCCATTCGCCGCTTTCCAGCAGGCGCAGGCTCTCGGTCGCCACCGCGCAGGCCAGCGGGTTACCCATAAAGGTCGGGCCGTGCATAAAGCAGCCGGCTTGACCGTCGCTGATGGTTTCCGCCACCTGACGGGTGGTGAGGGTGGCGGAGAGCGTCATGGTGCCGCCGGTCAGCGCTTTGCCGAGGCACAGAATATCCGCCGCGATACCCGCGTGCTCGCAGGCGAACAGCTTACCCGTCCGGCCAAAGCCGGTGGCAATCTCATCGGCAATCAGCAGAATGCCTTCGCGATCGCACATCTTGCGGATCCGCCTGAGCCACTCGGGATGGTACATCCGCATGCCGCCCGCGCCCTGGACAATCGGCTCGAGGATCACCGCGGCGATTTCATGACGATGGGCGGCCATCAGTCGGGCGAACGGCACGATATCCCGCTCATCCCACTCGCCGTCAAAGCGGCTTTGCGGCGCCGGGGCGAAGAGATTATCGGGTAAATAACCCTGCCACAGGCTGTGCATTGAGTTCGCCGGATCGCAGACCGACATCGCGCCGAAGGTATCGCCATGATAGCCGTTGCGGAAGGTGAGAAAGCGCCGGCGCGGGTCGCCCTTCGCCTGCCAGTACTGAAGCGCCATTTTCATCGCCACTTCAACGGCGACGGAACCGGAATCGGCGAGGAATACGCACTCAAGGCTTTCCGGCGTCATCGCCACCAGCTGGCGGCACAGGGCGATCGCGGGAGGGTGAACGATCCCGCCGAACATCACGTGCGACATCTGCTCAATCTGCGCTTTCATCGCCGCGTTCAGCCGCGGGTGGTTGTAGCCGTGAATGGCCGCCCACCAGGACGACATGCCGTCAACCAGCTGCCCGCCGTCGGCGAGGGTCAGCTCACAGCCGTGGGCGGCCACCACCGGATAGACCGGCAGCGGCGAAGTCATTGAAGTGTAAGGGTGCCAGATGTGGCGCCGATCGAAAGCGAGATCGTCCATTGTCATAATCGACTTGTAAACCATTTTGAAAACATTTAGGTTTACAAGTATAAACCGAACCGACAATTAACAAAACCCTTTGGAGAGGCTAATGGCTCACCACCCACGCTGGACAATGTCGCAAGTCACTGAGTTATTTAATAAACCATTTTTGGACCTGCTGTTTGAAGCGCAGCAGATCCATCGTCAGCACTTTGACCCGCGCCAGGTTCAGGTCAGCACGCTGCTGTCGATTAAAACCGGTGCCTGCCCGGAAGACTGCAAATACTGCCCGCAAAGCGCACGCTATAAAACCGGCCTTGAATCCGAACGCCTGATGGAAGTTGAACAGGTGCTGGAGTCGGCGCGACAGGCGAAACAAGCCGGTTCAACCCGCTTCTGCATGGGGGCGGCGTGGAAGAACCCTAACGACCGCGATATGCCGTATCTTGAGCAGATGGTGAAAGGGGTGAAAGCGCTGGGGCTGGAAGCCTGCATGACCCTCGGTACGCTCGACGATAGCCAGGCGCAGCGCCTGGCCGGCGCCGGTCTGGATTATTACAACCACAACCTTGATACCTCGCCGGAATTCTACGGCAATATCATCACCACCCGTACCTACCAGGAGCGCCTGGACACCCTCGACAAGGTGCGCGATGCCGGGATTAAAGTGTGCTCCGGCGGGATTGTCGGGCTTGGCGAAACGGTTAAAGACCGCGCCGGGCTGCTGCTGCAGCTGGCCAATCTGCCGACGCCGCCGGAAAGTGTGCCGATCAACATGCTGGTGAAGGTTAAAGGCACGCCGCTGGCGGACAACGACGACGTGGACGCTTTTGATTTTATCCGCACTATCGCCATTGCGCGCATCATGATGCCGACCTCGCACGTGCGCCTCTCCGCCGGGCGCGAACAGATGAACGAACAGACCCAGGCGCTGTGCTTTATGGCCGGAGCGAACTCGATTTTCTACGGCTGCAAGCTGCTGACCACGCCAAACCCGGAAGAGGACAAAGACCTGCAGTTGTTCCGCAAGCTGGGGATTAACCCGCAGCAGACCGCGGTGCTGGAAGGCGATAACGCCCAGCAGCAGCGCCTGGAGCAGGCGCTGATGAATCCGGATACCGAGGAATATTACAACGCGGCGGCGCTATGAGCTGGCAGCACCGCATCGAGCTGGCGCTGGAGGAGCGGCGGGCGGCGGATGCCTTGCGCAGTCGCCTGCCGGTGACGCTGGGCGCAGGACGCTGGCTCAGCCGCGAAGGACGGCGCTGGCTCAATTTTTCCAGCAACGATTATCTTGGCCTCAGCCAGCATCCGGCTATTGTCAAAGCCTGGCAGCAGGGCGCGGAGCGCTACGGCGTCGGCAGCGGCGGCTCCGGCCACGTCAGCGGCTATAGCGAGGCGCACCGCGCGCTGGAGGAGCAGCTGGCCGACTGGCTGGGCTATCCGCGCGCGCTGCTGTTTATTTCCGGCTTTGCCGCGAACCAGGCGGTGATTGCCGCGCTGGCGGGCAAAGAGGATCGGATTGTCGCCGACCGTCTCAGCCACGCGTCGCTGCTGGAAGCCGCCAGCCTGAGTCCGGCGCAGCTGCGGCGCTTTCAGCACAATGACTGCCGCCATCTTGACGAGTTGCTGGCGAAACCGCTTACCGGCCAGCAGCTGGTGGTGACCGAAGGCATTTTTAGCATGGACGGCGATAGCGCGCCGCTGGCGGAGGTGTGCCAGGCGGCGCGGGCCGCGGGCGCGCTTCTGCTGGTTGACGACGCGCACGGTATCGGCGCGCTCGGCGAAGAGGGGCGCGGCAGTTGCCATACGCAGCAGGTACGCCCGGATCTGCTTATCGTCACCTTCGGGAAAGCGTTTGGCGTCAGCGGCGCGGCGGTGCTGTGCAGCGAGGCGCTGGCGGATTATCTGCTGCAGTTTGCCCGCCATCTGATTTACAGCACCGCCATGCCCCCGGCGCAGGCGGTGGCGCTGAGCGCCGCGCTGGAGGTTATTCGCGGCGACGAGGGTCAGGAGCGGCGGGAAACGCTGGCCGGCCATATCGCCGACTTTCGCCGGGGAATGACCCGCTATCCCGGCGAACTCACCGATTCTGGCAGCGCGATTCAGCCGCTGATTGTCGGCGACAACGCCCGCGCGCTGCGGCTGGCCGCCCGCCTGCGCGAGGAAGGCTGCTGGGCGACGGCAATCCGCCCGCCGACGGTCCCCGTCGGCAGCGCGCGGCTGCGCCTGACGCTGACCGCCGCGCATAAATCCGCCGATATCGCCCGCCTGCTGGAGGTGCTGCATGACGGCGGTGAATAAGCGCGCCATCGCGGCGGCGTTTGGCCGCGCGGCGGGGCATTACACCCAGCACGACGAATTACAGCGTCTAAGCGCCTCTCTGCTGCTGGAACAGCTCGATATCAAGACCTTTCCTGAAGTGCTGGACGCGGGCTGCGGCCCCGGTAGCGTAAGCCGTTTCTGGCGCGATGCAGGGAGCCGGGTGACGGCGCTGGATCTTTCCGTCGACATGCTGGCGGAAGCCCGCCGCGGAAACTGCGCGCACCGCTACGTCGAGGGCGACATCGAAGCGCTCCCGCTGGCGGACGGCAGCGTTGACCTGGCGTGGAGCAACCTTGCGGTTCAGTGGTGCGACAATCTCGCTACCGCCATTGATGAGCTGTCCCGGGTGGTACGCCCCGGCGGGCGCGTCGCGTTTAGTACGCTGCTGTCTGGTTCATTGCCGGAGCTCAATCAGGCCTGGCGAGCCATCGATGCGCGGCCGCACGCCAACCGTTTTCTCAGCGAGCAGGCGGTGCGTCAGGCGCTGGCCGGTCGCCGCGCCAGCGGCCACGTCCACGCCATCACGCTGCCGTTTGCCGACGCGCTCAGCGCGATGCGCTCGCTTAAAGGCATTGGCGCGACCCATCTACACCACGGGCGCGGCGCAGCTACGCTCAGCCGCGGCAAGCTGCGGCAGCTTCAGCTCGCCTGGCCGCAGCAGCAGGGCCAGTGTCCGCTGACGTATCATCTTTTCACAGGAGTTATCGAACGTGATTAAACGTTTTTTCGTTACCGGTACCGACACCGAAGTGGGTAAAACCGTCGCCAGCTGCGCTCTGCTACAGGCGGCCAACCGCGAAGGATTTAAGAGCGCGGGCTACAAACCGGTGGCTTCCGGCAGCGAATATACGCCGCAGGGGCTGCGCAACGAGGATGCGCTGGCTTTACAGCGCAATAGCCGGGTGGCGCTACGCTACGAGCAGGTCAACCCGTTTACCTTTGCTGAGCCGACGTCACCGCATATTATCAGCGCTGAAGAAGGGAGGCCGATCGACGCCGCCGCGATCTCTACAGGCCTGCGCGGTCTGGAAGCGCTGTCTGACTGGCTGCTGGTGGAAGGGGCGGGGGGCTGGTTTACGCCGCTTTCGCAGACGCTGACCTTTGCCGATTGGGTACGGGAAGAGCGGCTGCCGGTGATTTTAGTGGTTGGCGTTAAGTTGGGGTGCATCAACCATGCGATGCTTACCGCTCAGGCGGTGCTTCAGGCCGGGCTGCCGCTGGCGGGTTGGATAGCCAATGATATCCAGCCGCCGGGCAGGCGCCACTCTGAGTATCTGGCGACGCTGAAGCGCGTACTGCCCGCGCCGTTGCTCGGCGAGATCCCGTGGCTGGCGAATGCGGTTCAGCGTGAGGATCTGGGGCAGTATCTCGACCTCAGCGCGCTGGATCGGGCGTCATCCACTTCGCCAGCAGCGGAGTATCCAGCTGGTTAACGTCGCCCTGAGCGACGCTGCGTCCGCAGTGCAGTAGACAGAAACGATCCGCCACCCGGCGAATAAACGGCAGATGCTGTTCGGCGATCAGCACCGTCAGGCCAATATCGCGGTTCAGGCGCATCAGTAAATCCCCGAGCTTGTGCAGGAAACGCTGGCCGCCGCCGCGCGAAGGCTCGTCGAGGATCAGCAGGCGCGGGCGGGTTATCAGCGCTCTCGCCAGCGCCAGCTGGTACTGGTCGTCGGCGGTCAGGGTAATCCCTTTACTTTGCCGCAGAGCGTACAGCTCGGGAAACAGATCGTAAATCTCTCCGGCGACCGCTGACGCCGGTTCGCCGCCCGCCGCGAGGGCGATATGCAGATTTTCCTCGACGCTCAGCTGCGAAAAGATCCGTTTATCCTGCGGGACGTAGCCAATGCCAATGGCGCTGCGCGACTGCGCGGAGAGCGGCATCAGGTCATAGGGCGCCGATCCGCCGTCCTGCCAGGTCATACTGCCGCTGGCCACCGGCAGATGGCCGGTAATGCAGTTGACGAGCGTGGTTTTACCCATCCCCTGAAGCCCCATTACGCAGGTGCATTTACCGGGCCTGAGCTCGAGGTCGACATTCCACAGCGTGTGCTGGCTTCCGTAATAGTGATTCACGGCACGTAGACTCAACATAGACGTTTTCTCCTTTCCTGGGATAGCAGGCGACAAGAAGATTCTGCAAATCTCTTGCCAGGAAAAAGAACTCTCGGTATTTGCTGGTCTATACAGGTGCTGCCGGGCGAAAGCGGATCGACCTTGCACTTTCCCGGTGCCCGCGCGCTGAAATGTGGTGCAAAAAATTTCGCTGCTCTTCCTCGATAAACAGCAAAAAAAATTCAATTAATTTTTTTCGCGACGGTTTTTGCCGAGGCGATCGGTTTTGTGCGGGTGGCACGGGTCATGGGCTGCAGACAGTTATCCACTATTCCTGTGGATAACCTTGTGCATTAGAGTTAGAAAACTTGCGGTAAGCTAGAGAGTACGCGGCCTGCGGGCGAATTGACGCGAAACCCGTCTTTTATTAAATTATATTAAATATCAATTGATTAGATAAAAGCAATGCCTGTAAGAAAAGTGTCACCGGCTGCCATAAAACATTCATCCTCTCGCTTGACAAATGTTAAATGACAATACTTTTTGGGGATAACCCTACAGAGTGGCGGATTATCCCGTAAAGCGCTTTTTATTTGCCCATGTTGGCGGTAAAAAGCGCGAATTAGCCCGGATACGATAATAGGGTACTGGTTTTATATCCAGTATTTTTTATTGGCAAAAGCTGAGCTGACGAGTAGAATTAAACACCTGCCATTCAACCCTTCTTCAGGTTCTGATTGATGAGTAAACCGTTCAAGCTGCATTCTGCTTTCCGTCCCTCCGGCGACCAGCCGGAAGCCATTCGTCGCCTGGAAGAGGGGCTGGAAGATGGCCTGGCGCATCAAACGCTGCTCGGGGTAACCGGCTCAGGTAAAACGTTTACTATCGCCAACGTTATTGCTGACCTGCAGCGCCCGACGATGGTGCTGGCGCCGAACAAAACCCTGGCGGCGCAGCTTTACGGCGAAATGAAAGAGTTCTTCCCGGAGAACGCGGTGGAGTATTTCGTCTCCTACTACGACTACTACCAGCCGGAAGCCTACGTACCAAGCTCGGACACCTTCATCGAGAAAGATGCGTCGGTGAACGAACACATTGAACAGATGCGTCTGTCGGCGACCAAAGCCCTGCTGGAGCGTCGCGACGTGGTGGTGGTGGCGTCGGTCTCCGCTATTTACGGCCTGGGCGACCCGGACCTCTATCTGAAGATGATGCTGCACCTGACGGTGGGCATGATCATTGACCAGCGCGCTATCTTGCGCCGCCTGGCCGAGCTGCAGTATACCCGCAACGATCAGGCCTTCCAGCGCGGTACCTTCCGCGTGCGCGGCGAAGTGATTGATATCTTCCCGGCGGAATCTGACGACGTCGCGCTGCGCGTTGAGCTGTTCGATGAGGAAGTTGAGCGCCTGTCGCTATTCGATCCGCTGACCGGTCATATCGAGTCGACGATCCCGCGCTTCACCGTCTACCCGAAGACCCACTACGTCACCCCGCGCGAGCGCATCGTCCAGGCGATGGAAGAGATTAAAGTGGAACTGGCGGAGCGGCGTAAGGTGCTGCTGGAGAACAACAAGCTGCTGGAAGAGCAGCGTCTAAGCCAGCGTACGCAGTTCGACCTCGAAATGATGAACGAGCTGGGCTACTGTTCGGGGATTGAAAACTACTCGCGCTACCTGTCGGGCCGCGGCCCGGGCGAGCCGCCGCCGACGCTGTTTGACTACCTGCCGGCCGATGGTCTGCTGGTGATCGATGAATCCCACGTAACGATCCCGCAAATCGGCGGCATGTACCGCGGGGACCGGGCGCGTAAAGAGACGCTGGTGGAGTATGGTTTCCGTCTGCCGTCGGCGCTCGATAACCGGCCAATGAAGTTTGAAGAGTTTGAGGCCCTGGCGCCGCAAACGATCTACGTTTCGGCGACGCCGGGGGCCTATGAACTGGATAAATCCGGCGACGAGGTGGTGGACCAGGTTGTTCGCCCGACGGGGCTGCTGGATCCGATCATCGAGGTGCGTCCGGTAGGCACCCAGGTCGACGACCTGCTCTCGGAAATTCGCCTCCGCACCGCGATCAACGAGCGCGTGCTGGTCACGACGCTGACCAAACGGATGGCGGAAGATTTAACCGAATATCTGGAAGAGCACGGCGAGCGGGTTCGCTACCTGCACTCGGACATCGACACCGTGGAGCGCATGGAGATTATCCGCGACCTGCGCCTCGGCGAGTTTGACGTGCTGGTGGGCATCAACCTGCTGCGTGAAGGTTTGGATATGCCGGAAGTCTCGCTGGTGGCGATCCTGGACGCCGATAAAGAAGGCTTCCTGCGCTCTGAACGCTCGCTGATTCAGACCATTGGCCGCGCGGCGCGCAACATCAACGGTAAAGCGATTCTCTACGGCGATAAAATCACCCCGTCGATGGCGAAAGCGATCGGTGAAACCGAGCGCCGCCGTGAGAAGCAGCAGGCGTATAACGAAGAGCACGGCATTGTTCCGCAGGGGCTCAACAAGAAAGTGGTCGATATTCTGGCGCTCGGTCAGAATATCGCGAAAACCAAAACCAAGGGGCGCGGCAAGTCCCGCTCTCCGGTTGAGGCGGATACGGTCGCCCTCACGCCGAAGGCGCTTCAGCAGAAGATTCACGAACTGGAAGGGCAGATGATGCAGCACGCGCAGAACCTGGAGTTCGAAGAGGCGGCGCAAATTCGCGACCAGCTTCACCAGCTGCGCGAGCTGTTTATCGCCGCGTCGTAGCGGAGTTATCGCCGGGCCTTACGGTCTTCGGGGTGATGGACAGGATGTGTTTTTCGTAGGTCGGAAAATGCGTTAGCCGCCACCCGACAGAAAAGCGGGCACATGCGTCAAAACGAGGTGGCCAGAACGCTTTGGTTATTTATCGCCCCTCTGTCGTGATTTTCCGTAATGCTTAATGTTGGCTTAATCTTGTTTGGCGAAACTATCCTCACTTTACTGAGGATAGCGCCATGCAAAAATTAACCTTCCGCGAATACCTGGCAGTCACCTGCGCGTTTGTTATCGTCGTTGCCTTTTTCCATCAGTGGGTGCTGACGTTCTGACGCGAAGCTTTAGGGAAGAGTACCCAGGCGCGAACGCCGGGGCCGGGCTGACGGTTATGTAAAAAGAACTGCGCGTCGTGCAGCTGGGCGATGCGGGTGACGATGCTTAACCCAAGACCAATACCGCCGTAGCGGCTGTCCATGCGAACGAACGCTTTGCTTAATTCACCGCTTTTCGCCTCATCGATTCCCGGGCCTTCGTCTTCGACCGCCAGAATTGGCGTTGGGCCGGGCGCTATCGACACTTTAATCGTCGACCCCGTCGGGCTATAGCGATGGGCGTTTTCCACCAGATTGCGCAGGATCACCTGCACCAGCGTGGCGTCGCCCGAAACCACCGCTTCACCTTCTTTATCACTGAACACTAGCTTCTGCTGGCGCTGTTGCAGCATCGTCTCGAGCTCGTCCTGCAACGGCTCGAAAACATCCTCTTTTAGCGCAACCTGCTGATAGCTACCGGCGGAGAATGACTGGCCGACGCGCGCCAGCTGAAGCAGTTGAGTAATGCTGTTGGTCATTTGATCGAGACGCTGTATCAGCGGATCCACGTTAACGCCGTGCACTTTCGCCAGCAGCTCCAGGTGCAGCCGCAGCCCGGCCAGCGGCGTGCGCAGCTCATGGGCGACGTCGGCGGTAAACAGGCGCTCGCGATCGAGGGTTAAATTCAGGCGGGATACCAGCTGATTGATCGCGGTGGTCACTGCGGTCACTTCAGGAACCGATTCTTTCAGCGCGATAGGCTGCAGATTATCCGGGGTACGGCTTTCCAGCTCGAGCTGCAGTCGAGAAAGCGGCCTGGTGATTTTTTTAACCGCCAGCAGGGAAATATACAGCGCCAGGCCAATAATCAGCAGGCTCGGGATCAGCAGGCTGGCTACCGCTTCGCGAACCTCATGCTCAATATGCTTCTGATTGTTATGCCCTTCGATGGCGCTGGCGACCAGCAGCTGTATCTGTTCCTGGCTTTCATGCCACAGCCAGAACACGCTGATCAACTGGCACACCGCCAGGATTGCGCCAATTGTCAGCAGCAGCCGATGACGCATGGTCCAGTTTTCACTGACAAAAAAAGCCATAGCGTTATTCCGTCTCCGCGTTATCAACCAGCATATAGCCAAAGCCCCGGACGGTGCGGATGCGTGATTTGCCGACCTTATCGCGCAGATTATGGATATGCACCTCCAGCGTGTTGGTGGCCGGTTCGTTGTCCCAGCTGTAAATGTCGTTATAGAGAATTTCGCGATGCACCGGGCTGCCCGCCTTCATCATCAGACGAGAAAGCAGGGCGTACTCTTTGGGGGTTAAATCCAGAGACTGCTCGCCGAGCCAGACCAGCCGCCGGGTGACGTTCAGGCGTAAATTGCCGACGGTCAGTTCGTTATCGCCCTGATTGTTGTGACGACGCAGTAGGGCGCGAATACGGGCGTTAAGCTCTTCCAGCGCAAACGGCTTAACCAGGTAGTCATCCGCGCCGGTATCCAGACCGCTGATGCGGTCATCAACGGTATCACGGGCGGTGAGGATCAGCACCGGCTGGCTGAATTTTTCCCGCCGCATACGCGCCAGGAAGTGCAGGCCGTCCTCATCCGGCAGGCCGAGGTCGAGGACCACCAGGCTATAGTGATTGCTGGCCAGAGAGAGCGCGGCTTCGTGGGCGGTTGACACGCCGTCGCAGACGTAGCCCTCGCTTTGCATCGCCAGGATTAATCCCTGTAACAGGAGCGCATCGTCTTCAATGACTAAAATTTTCATCGGCCTGCCTCTCTACATGGCGTTAAAATATCGTCTGTTGCCTGGTACTCGCGGGTGTTGACCCCGAGCAGACCGAGCAGGGTGGAGAAGAGATTATCCTGCGAATACGCTTGCGTTTTCGCTTTCTGCTGCAAGCACTGGCTGGAGACGCCATAGCGCTGTTGATAATCCGCGGACAGCCACAGCAGCATCGGGACGTGTTTTTGCGTCTCCGGCGCGATGGACCACGGCAGCCCGTGCAAATATACCCCATCCTCGCCAAGCGACTCGCCGTGATCCGACAGATACACCAGGCTGGTGGTGAATTTATCCTGCTTTGACTGCAGTAATTTTATCGCTTTGTCGACCACATAATCGACATACAAAATCGTATTGTCGTAGGTATTGGTGAGCTGCTGCTGGGTACAGCTCTGAATTTCGTTGGTATCGCAGGTCGGCGTAAACTGTTTAAACTGCGCCGGATAGCGATTGTAGTAGGTCGGACCGTGGCTGCCGATGGTGTGCAGAACGATAATTCCGTCCTGCTGAAGATTGTCGATATAGCTATCCAGGTTATGGAATAGCACCTCATCGTAGCACTCGCCGTCGATGCACTGGCCGCTCAGCTTGAGATCGGTGACGTTCTGATGCGGCACCCGGTCACAGGCCCCTTTGCAGCCGCCGTCGTTATCATTCCACTGCACCTGAATTCCCGCCCGCTGCAGGATATCCAGCACGCCTTCCTGGTGGTGCGCCAGCTCTTCATCATAGTGGGCGCGTGGCATATTAGAGAACATGCACGGTACGGAAACCGCAGTCGCGGTGCCGCAAGAGGTCGTATCGGGGAAATAGATAACATTATCCTGTTTCAGGCGCGGGTTGGTCTCGCGGGCGTAGCCGTTCAGGGAAAAGTTGGCCGCCCTTGAGGTTTCGCCTAATACCACGATGGTCAGGTTTTTCCGCGGTCCGCTGCGCATCACCGGTTTCTGAACCGCGTCTTCGCCAATTTTGACCAGCGGAAGATTGTCCATTCTGTTATGCGCATACCATGAATTCACCGCCACAATGCTGTTTGACGGGCTCAGGGACTTCACCAGCTCTTTGTTATTGCGAAACAGCGAGGCGTAATCCTTATAAAAAAATGCCGCGACCAGAATAATCAGCAGCGCTGAAACCACGATGCTCGCCAGCCGTATCGCCACGCTGCGCCACAGGGTTGCCGGTTTGCGGATTTTAACCCACCAGGCCGCGACCACCGCCAGAACGCCGGTGAGACCCAGTATCAAGACCATTCTGCCGGAGAGAAGCGCAAAGCTTTCGGCGGGCGTGGTATCGAGGATATTGGTGATCATCGCCCGATCGATAATCACCCCGAAGGTCCAGATAAAATACTGGGCCGAAGCGCTAAGCAAAATAAACAGGCTGATGACGAGGCGGTCAAGCTTCAGGAACGACGCTATCGTGGTGATGATATTCATCACGCTGATGGCCACAATCGGCATACTGAGGAACACCAGCCAGTTGTGCAGACCGTTGACCGGCAGCAGGGTAAACGCCTGGCGATAGAAAGCGATATTCAGCACCAGACCGATATAGCTGGCGAAAAGAATCAAATAGACCGTACGGTTAAGCATTGGCCGGCGTAAAGAAAATAACGACATAGCGAACGTCCACATAAAGAGATGTCGCTATGCTGCCCGTTTTTTTTTAAGACAACCTTAAGATTTTAAGCCAGCCTGATTGTGTCCCGACAATAAGCCTGCTTTGAGGATTAGCCTAAGGCCTGAATCGCTTTATCCAGCGCGCGGCGTAATAGCTGCCGATCGTGACGATAGGGCACATCGCTGGCGTCAAGGGGCGTCTGAATGACGACCCGATTTTCAATCCCTGCGATATCGGCCTTCGGGCCGACCACCAGCGCGTCAATCACCCGTTTACCGATCTGCTGTTCCATAATGGCGACTCTGTCCGCCAGCGTCAGGCTGGCTGCCGGGCTGTGCTCTTTGCCCAGATTATCGATAAACACCATCGGCGCGGGCGTGCGGCGTAGCGCCTGCGCCATCTCATCGAGCAGCAGAATCGGCATCAGGCTGGTATAGAAACTGCCGGGGCCAATCAGAATTAAGTCGGCCTCGGCGATGGCTTCTATCGCTTCGCGGGTGGTGGGGACCGGCGGCGAGAGCATAAGCTCGCGCGGCACGCTGGCAAGCTGATCGATATTCACTTCGCCGTAGACTTCGTGCCCTTCGTGGTCAATGGCCATCAGATCGACCGGTTGTTCCGACATCGGGATCAGAAACGCGTCAACCTTAAGGAGATTTCTGATCAAATTGATCGCTTCAAGCGGCCGGACGCTCAGGTGATCCAGCGCCTTAAGCATTAAATTTCCGAGGTTATGCCCGGAAAGTTCGCCGTTGCCGCTAAAACGGTACTCAAACATCGCCGACGCCACGCTGGGTTCAGCGATAAGTTGATTAATACAATTGCGCATATCGCCCCAGGCGATGCCGCCTTCCGCGCGACGAATGCGTCCCGTAGAGCCGCCGTTATCGGTGGTGGTGACGATGCCGGTAAGGCGTGAACCGAGCGAAGAGAGGGATGACATCACCCGGCCCAGCCCGTGCCCGCCGCCGAGAGCCACAACGCGATCAAGATCGGCGAAAGTACGATTGCGCATAAAAATCCCTTATAACAATTAATCGGGCTCACAGTAACCGATCTACCCCTAAAAGACGATGGGCGGGACCTGACAAACTGACCGACATCAATGCAAAAGCGTGGTTTTTAGCTATTCTGTAGCGAAAATGCGCGATCGTAGCGATATGTAATTGAATATATAACGAAATCGGAAATGGCGAAACCGTTATGAAAGCGCTACTATCGGCATAACCCGTTAACACTCTAGCCTCTGTGCCTGTGTCAAAAGATATGGTGCTTTGGCCGTGACAACTTCGGTTGTCACCAGGGCGTGGAAAGAAATGACCGCGTCTCCCGTATTTGGAAAGGTGTCTATGGCTTCACAGCTTACCGATGCATATGCGCGGAAGTTTTACTATCTGCGCTTATCAATTACCGACGTCTGCAACTTTCGTTGCACCTACTGCCTGCCCGATGGCTATAAGCCCGGCGCCGTCACCAATAAAGGCTTCCTCAGCGTCGATGAGGTCCGTCACGTCACCCGCGCGTTCTCCGCCCTGGGGACGGAAAAGGTGCGCCTGACCGGCGGTGAGCCTTCGCTGCGTCGCGATTTTACCGACATCATCGCCGCCGTGCGGGAAAATCCCTCCATTCGCCAGATTGCGGTCACCACCAACGGCTACCGGCTGGCGCGGGATGTTGAAAGCTGGCGCGATGCCGGGCTGACGGCGATTAACGTCAGCGTGGACAGCCTCGATGCGCGTCAGTTTCACGCCATCACCGGCCAGGACAAGTTTCGTCAGGTGATGGACGGCATCGATGCCGCCTTTGCCGCTGGCTTCGAAAAAGTGAAGGTCAATACCGTGCTGATGCGCGACGTTAACCATCACCAGCTCGACACCTTTCTGGCGTGGATCCAGCCGCGCCGCATTCAGCTGCGTTTTATTGAATTGATGGAAACCGGCGAAGGCAGCGATCTGTTTCGCCGCCATCACATTTCGGGCATGGTGCTGCGCGATGAGCTGCTGCGCCGCGGCTGGATCCATCAGATCCGCCAGCGTAGCGACGGCCCGGCGCAGGTGTTTTGCCATCCGGACTATGCCGGGGAAATCGGTCTGATCATGCCTTATGAAAAAGATTTCTGCGCTACCTGCAACCGCCTGCGCGTCTCTTCCGTGGGTAAATTGCACCTGTGCCTGTTCGGTGAAGGCGGCGTCGACCTGCGCGATCTGCTCGCCGATGAGCGGCAGCAGTCGGCGCTGGAGGCGAGAATTTCCGAGGCGTTAACGCACAAAAAGCAAACTCATTTCCTGCATCAGGGCAACACAGGTATTACGCAGAACCTGTCGTATATCGGCGGATAATTCATTTTAAGGAGCGATCAGATGAGCCAGGCCAGCGCTGAGTTTATCCCGACCCGTATTGCTATTCTCACCGTCTCCAGCCGACGCGGCGAAGAGGACGACACCTCCGGCCACTGGCTGCGCGATGCGGCAGAGGAGGCGGGCCACGTCATCGTCGATAAGGCGATTGTTAAAGAGAACCGCTACGCCATTCGCGCCCAGGTGTCGGCGTGGATTGCCGGCGATGAGGCGCAGGTGGTGCTGATTACCGGCGGCACCGGCTTTACCGACGGCGACCAGGCGCCGGAAGCGCTGCTGCCGCTGTTTGACCGTGAGGTCGAAGGCTTCGGCGAGGTGTTCCGCATGCTCTCCTTCGAAGAGATCGGCACCTCGACCCTGCAGTCCCGCGCCGTGGCCGGGGTCGCCAACCGTACGCTGATTTTTGCGATGCCTGGCTCAACCAAAGCCTGTCGTACCGCATGGGACAATATTATTGCGCCGCAGCTTGATGCGCGTACGCGCCCGTGCAACTTTATCTCTCACCTTAAGAAGTAATTTATGTCACAGCTGACCCATATTAACGCCGCCGGCGAAGCGCGCATGGTCGATGTCTCGGCGAAAGCGGAGACGGTTCGCGAAGCGCGCGCCGAGGCCTATGTTGAGATGCAGGCCACGACGCTGGCGATGATTATCGACGGCAGCCATCACAAAGGCGACGTCTTCGCTACCGCGCGCATCGCCGGGATCCAGGCGGCAAAACGCACCTGGGAGCTTATTCCGCTGTGCCATCCGCTGATGCTGAGCAAAGTCGAAGTCCATCTGCAGACGCAGCCCGAGCATAACCGGGTGCGCATCGAATCCCTGTGCCGCCTGACCGGGAAAACCGGCGTTGAGATGGAAGCATTGACCGCCGCCTCCGTCGCCGCGCTGACGATTTACGATATGTGCAAAGCGGTACAGAAAGATATGGTGATTGGTCCGGTGCGCCTGCTGGCGAAAAGCGGCGGCAAGTCCGGCGATTTTAAAGTGGAAGATAGCCATGATTAAGGTCCTTTTTTTTGCTCAGGTGCGCGAACTGCTCGGCACCGATTCCCTGACGCTCGATTCGCACGGGCTTTCCACGGTTGAAGCCGTTCGCCAGCAGCTGATCGCCCGCGGCGACCGCTGGGCGCTGGCGCTGGAGGAGGGCAAGCTACTGGCGGCGGTAAACCAGACGCTGACGACGTTTGATCATCCGCTGGCGGCCGGCGATGAAGTGGCGTTTTTCCCGCCGGTCACCGGAGGATAAGATGACGCAGACGCGTATTATCGTTAGCCACGACCGCTTTAAGGTCGGCGACGAATATCCCTGGCTGGCCGAGCGCGATGAAGACGGCGCGGTGGTGACCTTTACCGGCAAGGTTCGCAACCACAACCTTGGCGACAGCGTCAAAGCGCTGACTCTTGAGCACTATCCGGGGATGACCGAAAAATCGCTGGCGGAAATCGTTGAGCTGGCGCGCGAGCGCTGGCCGCTGGGGCGGGTCACGGTGATTCACCGTATCGGCGAAATGTGGCCCGGAGAAGAGATTGTCTTTGTCGGCGTCACCAGCGTCCATCGCGGCAGCGCGTTTGCGGCGGGGGAGTTTATTATGGATTACCTGAAAACCCGCGCGCCGTTCTGGAAGCGCGAAGCGACGCCGGAAGGCGAGCGCTGGGTCGATGCGCGAGATAGCGACCGCAGGGCGGCAGAACGCTGGTAGTGTGGTACGCTTAGAAGATAAATTTCGTTAATCAGGAGACAGTCATGGACAGATATCCTCGTTCCGGGGCGATCGTACAGGGTCGCAGCGGACTTCAAACTTATATGGCGCAGGTGTACGGCTGGATGACGGTCGGGCTACTGCTCACGGCGTTTATCGCGTGGTTTGCGGCCAATACTCCTGCGGTGATGATGTTCGTCTTTTCCAGCAAAATAACCTTTTTCGGCCTGATCATCGCCCAACTGGGGCTGGTATTCGTGCTCTCCGGCATGGTGCAGCGGCTGAGCGCAGGGATGGCGACCACCCTGTTTATGCTCTATTCGGCGCTCACCGGGCTCACGCTTTCCAGCATTTTCATCGTCTATACCTACTCGTCGATCGCCAGTACTTTCGTGGTGGCCGGCGGGATGTTTGGCGCGATGAGCCTTTACGGCTACACCACCAAACGCGATCTGAGCGGCTTCGGCAATATGCTGTTTATGGCGCTGATTGGTATCCTGCTGGCGTCGCTGGTTAACTTCTGGCTGAAGAGCGAAGCGCTGATGTGGGCAGTGACCTACATCGGGGTGATCGTATTTGTCGGCCTGACCGCCTATGACACCCAGAAGCTGAAAAACATCGGCGAGCAGATTGACGTTCGCGATGCGTCAACGCTGCGCAAATACTCGATTCTTGGGGCGCTGACGCTGTATCTGGACTTTATCAACCTGTTCCTGATGCTGCTGCGCATTTTCGGCAACCGTCGTTAACTCGTTCCCGGGTGGCGGCGCGATGCGCCTTATCCGCGCTACCGGCTCGCAGACGGCGGTGAACTTTTAGCCCGGTCAGCGAAGCGCCACCGGGAAAGTTCATCAACGGAGAAGTGGATAAAATAGCGGCAGATATCCACGATATCGACCCAATCGCAGCCCCGGTCAGCATCCGCGACCGGGGCTTTTTTTACTCTTCTCCCGCCAGCTTGCGCTGGTTTTTCTCCCGCAGATGCTTCGCCCGGCTCTCCAGAATTAAGTAGCCGATGGTCGCCAGCAGCAGCGGCAGGAAGTAGTACAGCGCGCGGTAGGCGAGCAGGGCGGCGATAATCGCGCCGCGCGAAATCTCTTCTCCGGAAAGCATGGCGATAAACACCGCCTCAAGCACGCCAATGCCTGCCGGAATATGCACGATAACCCCCGCAATGCTGCTCACCAGCAGTACCCCGAGCACGAGAAAATAGTCCACCTGAGGCCCCAACAGTAGCCAGATAATCGCCCCCATCGCCATCCAGTTCAGGCTGGAAACCGCCATCTGCAATATCGCGAAGCGCCAGGAAGGCAGAACCAGCCGCTGGCCTTTTATCGTCAGATGGCGCTTTTTAGCAAAGGCGCAGGCCCACAGGTAAAACGCGGAAATCAGCAGCAAAACGACGCCCAGAATTTGCAGCGACGGCTGGCTGATATACCAGCGCTCGGGAACCTTCACCATGCCGGAGCTAAAAATAATGCCGCCGAGCAGGATATACCCCAGCCAGTTGGTAGTAATGCTCAGGGAGAAGATACGGGTAATGGTCGCCCCACTCAGCCCCAGACGCGAGTAGAGCCGATAGCGCATACCAATGCCGCCTACCCAGGTGCTGAGCGTCAGGTTAAAGGCGTAGCAGATAAACGACACCAGCATCACCTGGCGTTTAGCCAGCTTGTGGCCGCAGTAGGCGCGCCCCAGCAGATCGTAGCAGCCATAGATCAGGTAGCTGGCGATAACCAACCCGATGGCGCTGAGCAGCGCCGTACGGTTGTAATCGCGAATCACTTTCCACACGTCCTGCCAGTCAATTTTCTGGGCGTAGACCACCAGCAGAACGACGACGGCGATAAAAAAGAGCACCGTCAGGATTTTTTTCGCCATCCGCCAGCGAGGGTGAGATTTCGCCATCAGGATTTCACCTCCTGATTTTCCGGGTCTACGCGATCCTGAGTTTCAATTTCTGGCTGTACCGGGGGCTGAACCCGCGACAGCAGCGGCGTATGGGCCGGTAGCCATCCGACCCAGGCAGGGAAGTGGCGCAGGAAGTGGAACGCCAGCACGCTAATGCCGAGCCGCCACCAGGTGCGTTTCGACAAAATGCGCTTATCGACCTCGCGGCAGTCGTTAAGGATTAAGCCATTGAGATTATCGCGCAGCGTCTGGTTAAATTCGCGGTCGTGAATCACCAGGTTGGCTTCCAGGTTCAGCGACAGGCTGAGCGGGTCGAGGTTGCTGGAGCCGACGGTGGCCCAGTGGTCGTCCGCCAGCGCCACTTTGCCGTGCAGCGGACGGCGGCGGTATTCGAAAATCTGCACGCCGCCTTTCACCAGATAGTGATAAAGCAGGCGCGCGCCAAATTTGACAATCGGAATATCCGGTTCGCCCTGCACGATAAGCTTGACGCGCACGCCGCGGCGGGCCGCGTTGCGCATGGCATGCAGCAGGCGATAGCCGGGGAAAAAGTAGGCGTTGGCGATAATCACTTCCCGGCGGGCGGTGGTCAGCATTTTCAGATAGTGACGCTCAATATCGTCGCGATGATCCTGATTATCCCGCCAGATAAACAGCGCCTGGGCCTCGCCGGGGTTGCGGTTGATTTCAGGCTTATGCCGACGCCGCTGCCACCAGCGGCGGGTCGCCTCATTGGTAGGCAGGTTTTCCAGTTCAAATTGCAGGATATCGAGCACCACCGGCCCTTCAACCTGCACGGCATAATCCTGTTTGGCTTCCGGGCCGTAATCGGTCATATGCTCGGCGGAGTAGTTAATTCCGCCGACGAAGGCGGTAACGTCGTCAATCACCACGATTTTACGATGCATGCGGCGAAACAAATTGGTGCGCATACCGAGCAGTCGCGGGCGCGGGTCGTAGTAGCGAAAAATCACGCCAGCCGACGTCAGCTCCCCCACAAAGCTTTCGCTTAAATCCGGCGAGCCGTAGCCGTCCAGTAATACCTCGACGCGCACGCCGCGCTGGGCCGCTTTTAACAGAACGGCATGGAGCTGTTTGCCGACGTCATCTTCAAACCAGATAAAGGATTCGAGGATCACCCGCTGCTGCGCGCGACCAATGGCGGCAAACAGCGCCGGATAATAGTTATCGCCATTTTCCAATAGCCGAATGCGGTTTCCTTCCTGCCAGCTGCATTTCACAGATGTATCTCCACGCTAAGCGGTGCATGATCGGACAAATGACGCCACTGTTTTAACGCCAGCGTTTTAGGCTGGCTGGCATGGGCGTTTTTTACGTAGATGCGGTCGAGGCGCAGTAGGGGGAAGCTGACCGGGAAAGTCCGCGCCGGACGCCCTCTGGCGCGGGTAAAAATCTCCTCCAGCCCGGCCTGGGCTTTAAGCTGCCGGTTAGCCTGCTGCCGCCAGTCGTTAAAATCACCGGCCACCACCACCGGTTCGCCCGCGGGTAAACCGTTCACCCACTCCGCCAGCATTGTCAGCTGGGCCTGGCGTTGATGAGAACGCAGCCCCATGTGCACGCAGAATAAATGGATAGCGATTCCGCTTTCCGGTGGCACGATGCGGCAGTAGAGCAGGCCGCGCTTTTCGCTGTTGCCCACCGAAACATCGAGATTTTGATAATGTTCAATGGGAAAACGAGAAAGCACCGCGTTGCCGTGATGTCCTTCCGGGTAAACGGCGTTGCGGCCGTAGGCGTAATCGCTCCACATGGTATCGGCGAGAAACTCATAGTGGGTGGTATCCGGCCAGTTTTCGATATGCAGCGGATGAATTTCGTGCGCCCCCATCACCTCCTGCAGGCAAACAATGTCGGCGCTGACGCTGCGCACCGCTTCGCGTAATTCGGGCAAAATAAAGCGGCGATTGAACGCAGTAAAGCCTTTATGGGTGTTAATTGTCAGCACGTTTAACGAAAATCGCGGCATTTGTTCGTCCTTATTTCTCTGGGCAATGTCACTTTCCTGTAGGAAATAGTGTAGTAGAGGTCACAAAAAGATGCGGTGATACGGAATTTTCCGTAAAGTGCGGTACTCTGAGTAGCAGAGAAAAATCCTTCAGGAGAGAAGCCATGAAGTGGCAACAACGTGTACGCGTCGCAACGGGTCTTAGTTGCTGGCAGATTATGTTGCATCTACTGGTCGTGGCAGTACTGGTGATGGGTTGGATGAGCGGCGCGCTGGTGCGCGTCGGATTAGGTTTGTGCGTGCTGTACGGCGTCACGTTAGTGTCGATGCTGTTTTTGCAGCGCCATCACGATGAGCGCTGGCGCGACGTCGGTGATTTCCTTGAGGAACTCACCACCACCTGGTACTTCGGCACCGCGGTGATCGTGCTGTGGCTGCTGTCGCGCGTACTGCACAATAACCTGCTGCTGGCCCTCGCCGGGCTGGCGATACTGGCCGGTCCGGCGGTGGTATCACTGCTGGCGAAAGATAAAAAACTACGCGATCTTTCTTCGGAACATCGCATACGCCGCTGAGCCGGTGGTGGCCGCTATGACCAGTAGCGGCCACAAACTCCCCCACACGATTGCCAGACTCGCATCCTTCAGATAGATCTGCTTGGTGATATCGGTGAAATGACGAATCGGGTTTACCCACGTCAGGTTCTGTAGCCATACCGGCATATTCTCCACCGGCGAAACGTAGCCGGAGAGCAAAATCGCCGGCATCATAAAGACGAATACGCCGATAAACGCCTGCTGCTGCGTGGAGCACAGCGACGAAATCAACAGGCCGAATCCTACCAGCGACAGGCCGTAAACGATCATCGTGAAGTAAAACAGCAGCAATGAGCCGGCAAACGGAATTTGATAGGCCCAGATGCCAATCCCCAGCACGATGGTTGCCTGCAGGGTGGCGACGATCAGCGCCGGGACCGCTTTACCGATAAAGATTTGCCAGGTTGCCAGCGGCGACACCAGCAGCTGGTCGAGCGTGCCCTGTTCGCGCTCGCGGGCAACGGAGAGCGAGGTGACGATCATGACGCCGATGGTGGTGATCATGGCGATCAGCGACGGCACCACGAACCATTTGTAATCGAGATTCGGGTTATACCAGTTGCGCACCACCAGCTCGCTATTGTTCGGTTTGGCTTTACCTTCCAGCAGGTCCTGCTGATAGCTTTTGACGATCTGCTGGAGATAGTTCGCGGCAATTTGCGCGCTGTTAGAGTTGCGCCCGTCCAGCAAAAGCTGGAGCGGGGCGGTCTGGTTGGTGTCGAGGTTGCGCGAAAAATCCGCCGGGAAACGCACGACCAACAGCGCTTTTTGTTCATCGATGGTGGGTCGTATTTCCTGCGGGCTTTTCAGTAGCAGAACGTGGGTGAAGGCTTTGGCGCGGGCGAAGCGCTGGGTCAGCTCCACGGCGTGCTTGCCGTTGTCTTCGTTATAGATGGCGATGGTGGCGTTCGTTACCTCCAGCGTGGCGGCAAAGGGGAACAGCAGTACCTGGATCAGTACCGGCATAATCAAAATCGCCCGCGTCTGCGGTTCGCGCAACAGCGACTGCAGCTCTTTGCGGATTAACGTCCATAAGCGATGAAACATCGTATATTCTCTCTTTGTGATCCCCGGATTGCGCTGCGCTTATCCGGGCTACCTAATCTGGCAGAAACGGTAGCCCGGGTAAGGCGTTCACGCCGCGACCCGGGAAGCGGGCGCAGACAAATTAATCCAGACGCCGTTTGGTTTTCAGCCACGTCAGGCCGATAAACATTACCGCCGAGGCGATTAAAAACATTACGTTCACCAGCAGCACCACCGGGATATTGCCCGCCAGAAACAGGCTTTGCAGGGTACTAACAAAATAGCGCGCCGGGATCACGTAGGTCACCGCGCGGATTATCGCCGGCATGCTGTCGATCTGAAAAATAAACCCGGACAGCATAATTGACGGCAGAAACGCGGCGTTCAGCGCCACCTGCGCGGCGTTAAACTGGTTGCGGGTAATGGTGGAAATCAGCAGCCCCATTCCCAGGGTGCTCAACAAAAACAGGCTGGTGATAAAAAACAGAATTACCAGCGAACCGCGAAACGGCACGCCAAGTATAAACACCGCCACCAGCATACACAGCAGCATCGCCAGCATGCCGAGGAAATAGTAGGGTATCAGTTTGCACAGCAGCAGTTCGGCGCGGGTAATCTCGGTCGACAGCAGCGCCTCCATGGTGCCGCGCTCCCACTCGCGGGCCACCACCAGCGAGGTCAGGATCGCGCCGACCACCGTCATAATGATGGTAATCGCGCCGGGGATAATAAAATGCTGGCTGATGGCGGCCGGGTTAAACCAGTAGCGCGTCTGCACGTCGATAAGCGGCTCGAAGGTTTCGCCGCGATCTTCCGCCCGCTGCTGCTGCCAGATTTGCCAGATGCCTTCGACGTAGCCCTGGGCGAAGTTAGCGGTATTCGGTTCGCTGCCGTCGGTGATGAGCTGGATCGGCGCATCGTCGCCGGGGCGGGCCATCTTGCGGTCGAAATCTACCGGAATGGTTACCAGCGCGCGAATGCGTCCCGCCTGCATCATCTGCACCAGTTGCTGGCGGTTATCGCTGACGGTGGCTTCGATATAGGGGGAGCCGGTCATGGTATGGACAAAATCCAGCGCCTCTTCGCTTTGCTGCTCCAGCAGCACGCCCACCCGCAGCTTGCTGGAGTCGAGGTTAATCCCGTAGCCAAAGATAAACAGCAGCAGCAGGGGGATGACCACCGCAATCAGCCAGCTGCTGGGGTCGCGGACAATCTGCCGCGTCTCTTTCACGCACAGGGCGCGTACGCGCCGCCACGATAGCCATTTAGCGCTCACCGGCGTTCTCCTTGTCCCAATCGTGGATGAGGGTAATAAATGCCTGCTCCATCGTCGGGTCAGGCTGTTTATCATCCGCTGCCAGCGCCTTCAAATCGTCCGGCGTGCCGCTGGCGATCAGCTTGCCGTGATAGACCAGGCCGATACGATCGCAATACTCCGCTTCATCCATAAAGTGGGTGGTGACCATCACCGTCACGCCTTTATCCACCATGCTGTTGATATGCAGCCAGAATTCGCGGCGGGTGAGGGGATCGACCCCGGATGTGGGTTCATCAAGAAACAGGATATCCGGCTCGTGCATTAGCGAGCAGGCCAGCGCCAGGCGCTGCTTATAGCCGAGCGGCAGATCGTCGGCGGCCTGCCGGGCGATGCTTTTCAGGCCAAACGCCTCGCTCATGCTGGCGATTTTGTCGTTCTGCTCCCGCCCGCGCAGGCCGTACACGCCGGAGAAGAAGCGCAGGTTCTGCTCGACGGAAAGGTTGCCGTAGAGCGAGAACTTCTGCGCCATATAGCCCAGATGCTGACGCGCCTTGCCGGAGCTGACTTTCAGGTCCATGCCCAGCACCAGCGCTTTACCGGAGGTGGGGACCAGCAGGCCGCACATCATCTTAAAGGTAGTGGACTTGCCCGCGCCGTTAGGCCCGAGGAGGCCGAATATCTCCCCGCGCTTGACCTGGAAATCAACGTGGTCGGTGGCGGCAAAATCGCCGAATTTCTTGGTCAGGGTCTGCGCTTCAATCACCGTGTCCTCATGGGAGCCTTCCACGGTGTGGATAATGTTGCCCAGCGGCGATTCGGCGGTCCCGGCGCCGCCCAGCAGGTCGATAAAGGCGTCCTCGAAGCGCGGCGCGGTTTCGGCGACCTCGAGCGGCGGCATATCGGTAGCGTTCTGGACTTCACTGATGCTGGCCTCTTTTTTAAGGATCAGGCGTACCGATTTCCCCTGAATCACGCCATCGCTCACCTGCGGCAGCTTCAGCGTCCGCTGGAGGAGGCGGCGATTATTCTCCTCGCCGCTGGAAATCAAAAAGCTGCGTCCGGCCATGGTCTGCGTCAGCTCTTTTGGCGCCCCCTGATAGAGCAGCTGGCCCTCGTTCATCAACAGCACGTCCCGGCACTGCTCGGCCTCATCAAGATAAGAGGTGCTCCAGAGGATCAGCATTCCGTCGCCCGCCAGTTCATGCACCATTTGCCACAGTTCGCGGCGCGAGATGGGGTCGACGCCGACGCCGGGTTCATCAAGCAGCAGGACTTTCGGTTCGCCGACCAGGGTGCAGGCCAGACCAAGTTTCTGCTTCATGCCGCCGGAAAGCTTGCCCGCCAGCCGGCTGGTAAAGGGGCCGAGGGAGGTAAATTCCAGCAGCCTGGCGAAGGTTTTTTCCCGCGCCTCGCCGGTCACGCTGCGCAGATCGGCGTAGAGCGTCAGGTTTTCCATCACCGTCAGATCTTCATACAGGCCGAATTTCTGCGGCATATAGCCGAGCACCGCGTGCAGGGCGCTATCGTCGGCAATCGGGTCGTAGCCGATGACCGTTGCGCTGCCTGCGTCGGGCTTCAGCAGCCCGGCGAGCATGCGCATCAGGGTGGTTTTTCCCGCGCCGTCAGGGCCTACCAGACCGGTTACATAGCCGGAGTGAATGGTGCAGTCCAGCGGCGCGACGGCCGGGCGGTCCATGCCGGCAAAGCGCCGGGTCAGGCCGCTCAGCGTAATGACGTCCTCGCTCATTGGCCGTTTCCGTGACTGAAGGTGACGGTGACAGGCATCCCCTGGCGCAGCGCGTCGTCGGCATCGGTGACCACAATACGCAGGCGATAAACCAGATCGGTGCGCAGATCCGGCGTCTCCACGGTTTTCGGCGTGAATTCAGCGGTAGGGGAAACGAAGCCGATTTTGCCGCGGTAGGGTTTATCCGGGCGACTATCGGTGTAAAGCAGCACTTCGCGACCCGGCTGGGCCTGGCCGAGGTTTTTTTCATCGATATAGGCGCGTACCCACACCGGATGGGTTAACGAGAGCGTCATCACCGTGCCGCCGGCGCTGAGCATGCTGCCCGGCTCGACGGCGCGGGTCATCAGCGTTCCGTCGGACGGCGAGGTCAACGTGGTATCGTGCAGATCCAGCTTCGCCTGCGCCAGCGCGGCCTGCGCCTGCTCAAGGCTGGCTTTGGCCTGGGCGATTTCCTGCGGACGATTTCCCGCGCGATACTGGCGCAGCTTATCCTGCGCGGACTTCAGCGTCGCCTGGGCCTGATCGCGCGAGGAGCGGGCGTTTTCCAGGTCGTTAGCGGAGATGGCGCTGCTTTTGCGCAGCCCCAGCTGGCGTTGGTAAAAGTTCTGCGCGTAGTCATAAGCCGCCTGCGCCTGGTTGACCGCGGCGGCGGCCTGGGCAATCTCTTCCGAACGATACCCCGCCATCATCAGGTCGTACTGCGCCCGGGCGGTGGACACGTTGGCCTGCGCCTGTTGGAGGGCGTTTTCGTACGGCGCGCGATCCAGCTCGCCCAGGGTCTGCCCGGCTTTAATCGCATCGCCCTCGTCGACGCTGAGCGACGCCAGCCGCCCGCCCACGCGGAAGCTGAGGTTGACGGTACGAATATCCACGTTGCCATATAGCGTGAGCGTTTTCTGCTGGCTGCTCTGGTACCACCACCAGCCTCCGCCAAGGACAGCGGCCAGCAGGAGAAGCAGCACAACGATGATGAGCGGTTTTTTCATGACTCCAGACTCCTTTGCGATAATCCTTCCAGAACGAAATCAATATGGCAGGTGATAACCTCAATAATTTGTGCGGTTTTGTCCCGATCGAACTCGGCCCAGCCCGCGCGGCGCAGCACCGTTTCCCGCCCAAGGCGAAAAGCGAGCACTTCGCCCAGCAGCGCGTGGGTGTGAAGCACCATTTGCGTGCTGTCGGCGTTAAGGCCGGTATAGGCGGCGATTAAACGGGTCAGGTAGCAGTGTAGTGGAGCAATCACCTGATCGTGGATGAGCCGGTAGGCCGGTGTCGGCGAAAGCTGCTCGCGGGAGATGAATTTGCTCAAATTGACGGTGTCGTCCTGGGTCAGCAGCAGGATCATGTTCTGGCAGGCGCCAAGTATCAGGCTGCGCATCGCAGTTTTATCCGGCACAGGCTTAGTGAACAGCGCTTCCGCCGCCTGTGCGTGGGGGCGGAAATTGTGTTCGATAAAATCAGCGATCCACTGGGCGCAGGCGAGGTAGAGATCGTCTTTGGAACCAAAATAGTAGGTAATGGCGGCGATATTTTGCCCGGCCTGAGCGGCGATATCGCGGGTCGTGGCGTGCAGGCCGTATTCGCCAAACTGGGCGATTGCAGCGGCGATAAGCTGGCTTTTCGCCTGCTCGCCCTTGCTGGTAATGGGAGTTGTCGTCATCGCGCTGGAAAAGTTAATCAATCGATTGATTAACTCTAGGCGCAGGTTTGCAGTTTGTCCACCGTTTGCTGCTAGATATGAAATCCTTCGTGGCTTAGCTCTTCGGCAACCCAGTTAAAGAAGATCTTCACTTTCTCTTTTTGCTCATTCGGGTGCGGTAAAACGAAGTGATGGGCATTCACCGGCATACTGACGTCGCGGCTAAAGACGGGTTCCAGGTGACGTTGACGAACGCTCTGCCCGGCCAGCAAATTACTCTCAAGAATAATCCCCATCCCCATGCGCGCGGCCTCGATACTCATATAGGAGCGGTCAAAATTAAAAATAAAGTTTTTATTCCAGCCGCGAACCTTATGCCAGGACAGCCAGTTGCTCCAGCCGATCAGCGTGCTATCGGAATGAATAAGATCGCAGGCCAACAAATCTTCAATGGACTGAACGTCGCGTCCGGCTAAATAAGTCGATGAGGTGAAGGGGAGCATGCGTTCGTTTTTTATGGTCTTGACCACCAGGGTCGGCCACTGTGAGAGCCCGTGGCGAATATCAATATCGATATTATCGCGGGAGAACTGAATGCTTTCATAAGAACAGGTCAGGCTAATTTTAAGCTCCGGCCAGGCCTGGCGAAACTTATGAAGTCGGGGCATCAACCACAATAAGCCAAAGCTCGGCGCTGAATGAATCCGTAAATAATCCTGGTGGATATCATTAATCACCTGGTTAGTGGCCTGGCCAATAATATTTAAGGCTCCGGAAACTTCTTTAAGATATTTTTCACCAATGGTGGTTAAGACCATTCCTTTACTGCTGCGGGAAAATATTTTCTTTCCCAGATACTGTTCCAGGCTGGCTATCTGATGACTGACTGCGGAAGCTGTAATATTGAGATTCTCCGCTGCCAGGTTCAGGCTGCCGGTATCGGCTACTTCAATAAATGCCTGAATATTGCGTAAGGATGGCATCGGCAAGCTTTTATTTGGCAGCGGCTGGTTCATGATTTCCTCCGGTGAGTGGAATAATGCAGGGTGATTTGTTTACTCAAAAAACAGTACATCCAGCGGTTATCCCAGAAAATGAGGGTCAGGATAGCATAGCCGGGAAATAAGATATGGCGTAATCCGTGATGAACTTAACAGTTTTAAATATGAAGCTCTCGGAAAAATAATTGACAGGAATTTGAATGCAGTCACGAAGCAAATTTTTCTCACGCGTAATTGAGCTTTTTTGAATATCCTTTCTTTTTGGGATTGTTATATTGCAACCACAGGCCTGATAACAGGGCGCGATGCGGTAAGGTTCGCGACAAAAAGCATAAAAAATACAGAGGATACCCTATGTCACGTATAGATACTGTGGTCTGTACTGACGCCAGGAAAACAAAATATCGTTTTGTGGTTTTGACGATGATTTTCCTGGTGTATGCCATAAATTACGCCGACAGAACGAATATCGGCGCGGTATTGCCGTTCATTATTGATGAGTTTCATATCAACAACTTTGAAGCCGGGGCCATCGCCAGCATGTTTTTCCTGGGCTATGCGGTCAGCCAGATCCCGGCCGGCTTTTTCATTGCCAAACGCGGCACGCGAGGGCTGGTCGCGCTGTCGATTTTCGGTTTTTCCGCTTTTACCTGGCTAATGGGCACCGTGAGCTCGGTGTTTGGCCTGAAGATGGTGCGGCTGGGGCTGGGGCTTAGCGAAGGGCCATGTCCGGTAGGCCTGGCTTCGACCATTAATAACTGGTTCCCGCCGAAAGAGAAAGCCACGGCAACGGGCGTCTACATCGCCGCCACCATGTTTGCGCCGATCATCGTACCGCCGCTGGCGGTATGGATCGCGGTAACCTGGGGCTGGCGATGGGTCTTTTTCTCCTTTGCGATACCGGGAATTGTGGCGGCGGTGGCGTGGTACCTGTTGGTTAAGTCAACACCCGCAGAGAGCGGATTTGTTTCGCAAAGCGAACTGGAAGAGATTAACGCCGGGCGTGAAAGCGATAAAAACGCCGTACGGCAAAATATATTAATTGCCGATCGCTTTATCTGGCTGGATAAATTTATTCGGGTGAAAAAGCTTACCCCTATTGATACGGCGAAAGGATTATTTACCTCGAAAAATATTCTTGGCGACTGTCTGGCTTATTTTATGATGGTTAGCGTGCTGTACGGATTATTAACGTGGATCCCGCTTTATTTGGTTAAAGAGCGCGGTTTTGATGTAATGAGCATGGGCTTCGTGGCAAGTATGCCGTGTATTGGCGGTTTTATAGGTGCGATTGGCGGTGGATGGATTTCGGATAAGGTATTAGGCCGGCGACGTAAACCGACAATGATGTTTACCGCGATTTCCACCGTGGTCATGATGCTCATTATGCTAAATATTCCCGCGAGCACCTGGGCGGTCTGTGTCGGATTATTCTTCGTCGGTTTATGTTTGAATATTGGCTGGCCGGCCTTTACCGCCTACGGTATGGCCGTTTCGGATAATAAAACCTATCCGATCGCCTCTTCTATTATCAATAGCGGCGGTAACCTCGGCGGATTTGTTGCCCCGATGGCTGCGGGCTTTTTACTCGATCAAACCGGCAGCTTTAATTCGGTATTCACCTATTTTGGTATCTGCGCCGCAATAGGTCTGGTGGTGATTCTCTTTCTCGATGAGCCACAATAACGGAAATATATCCTGTTAATTAATATGCGTCATGTCATGGAGTGAAAATATGTTATTAAAAGATAAAGTCGCCATTATTACCGGCGCGGCCTCGGCACGCGGTTTGGGTTTTGCCACCGCCAAATTATTTGCTGAAAACGGCGCCAGCGTGGTCATTCTCGACCTCAATGGCGAAGCCAGCAAAGCGGCGGCCGCGGCCTTAGGCGAAGGCCATCTTGGCCTTGCGGCGAACGTTGCCGATGAAGTTCAGGTTCAGGCGGCGATGGAACAGATTCTGGCGAAATATGGCCGGGTCGATGTGCTGGTGAATAATGCCGGGATTACTCAGCCGCTGAAGCTGATGGATATTAAGCGCGCCAACTACGACGCGGTGCTGGACGTCAGCCTGCGCGGCACGCTGCTGATGTCGCAGGCGGTTATTCCGACGATGCGGGCGCAAAAATCGGGCAGCATCGTCTGTATCTCTTCGGTTTCCGCCCAGCGCGGCGGCGGTATCTTCGGCGGCCCGCACTACAGCGCGGCGAAAGCCGGGGTGCTCGGCCTGGCGCGGGCGATGGCGCGCGAGCTTGGTCCGGATAACGTCCGCGTTAACTGCATTACCCCGGGGCTGATTCAGACCGATATCACCGCCGGTAAGCTGACCGACGACATGACGGCCAATATCCTTGCCGGGATCCCGATGAACCGCCTTGGCGATGCGGTGGATATCGCGCGCGCCGCCCTGTTCCTCGGCAGCGATCTCTCTTCCTACTCGACCGGTATCACCCTGGACGTGAACGGCGGCATGTTAATCCACTAAGCGAGGCAAGCAGATGAAAATCACGGAATCACAAAAAGTTGCCGCGGCGGCGTGGCGTATCCGCCGCTATGCCCTGCAAATGGGCGAGGTTCAGGGACAGGGCTACATCGGCCAGGCGTTAGGCTATGCGGATGTGCTGGCCACCGCGTTCAGCCACGCGATGCGCTACCGCCCGGAAGAACCGGAGTGGGAAGGACGCGACCGCTTCCTGCTCTCGCACGGCCATTACGCCATCGCCTATTATGCGGCGCTGCTGGAAGCGGAAATTATCCCGCAAGAGGAGCTGGAGACCTACGGTTCCGACGACAGCCGTCTGCCGATGTCGGGTATGGCAACCTATACGCCGGGGATGGAGATGTCAGGCGGCTCGCTGGGGCAGGGGCTCTCCATTGCCGTCGGGATGGCGCTCGGCCTGCGGCAGAAGCGCAGCGCATCCTGGGTTTATAACTCCATGTCTGATGGGGAGCTGGACGAAGGGTCGACCTGGGAAGCGGCGATGTCGGCGGCCCACTACGGCCTGACGAACCTGATAAATATCGTTGATGTGAACAAACAGCAGGCGGACGGCGATTCGCGCAAAATTCTCGGCTTTGAGCCGCTGCATGAAAAATGGTCCGCCTTCGGCTGGTACGTGCAGCGCGTGGACGGCAACGATCTGGCGGCGGTGATTACCGCCTTCGACAACGCGAAAAATCATGCGGGCAACCAGCCGCGGGTCATTTTATGCGACACGCTGATGGGCAAAGGGGTGCCGTTCCTGGAAACCCGCGATAAGAACCATTTTATCCGCGTCGATGCCGACGAATGGCAAAAGGCGATTGCGGTGCTGGACGCCAACAAACCGGAAGGAGTGCTGTAATGAGCCAGAGTAAACCACGTTTAAAGACGTCGGCGATGATCGCCTCTATTGCTGATGAAGGCCAGGCGACCGTTTCCGCCCCGTTTGGCGTCGCCCTATCGAAGCTGGCGGCGCAGCGCCCGGAAATCGTCGGGATGACCGCGGATCTGTCAAAGTATACCGATCTGCATATCTTCGCCCAGGCCTTCCCGGATCGCTTCTTCCAGATGGGGATGGCGGAGCAGCTGCTGATGGGGGCCGCCGGGGGAATGGCGAAGGAGGGATTTATTCCCTTCGCCACCACCTATGCCGCTTTTGCTACCCGCCGCGCCTATGATTTTATCCATCAGGTTATTGCCGAAGAGCATCTGAACGTAAAGATCTGCGCGGCGCTGCCGGGTCTGACTACCGGCTACGGGCCGAGCCATCAGGCAACGGAAGATCTGGCGATTATGCGCGGCATTCCCGGGATGGTCATCGTCGATCCCTGTGATGCGCTGGAGATAGAACAGGCGGTACCGGCGATTGCCGACCACAGCGGTCCGGTGTATATGCGTCTGCTGCGCGGTAAGGTGCCGCTGGTGCTCGATAAATATGATTATCAGTTTGAGCTGGGCAAGGCGAAGCTGCTGGAGGACGGTAATGATGTGCTGATCATCTCTTCCGGGCTGATGACCATGCGCGCCCTGGAAGCGGTTGCAAAACTGCGGGCCGATAATATCAGCGCGGCGGTACTGCACGTACCCACCATCAAACCGCTCGATGAAAAAGCGATCGTTGCGCAGGCGTCGAGGCCCGGTCGTCTGGTGGTGACCGCGGAAAACCACACGTCGGTTGGCGGGTTAGGGGAGGCGGTTGCCGCGCTGCTGATGCGCAAAGGCGTGCGCTGCGAACTGGATACCGTCGGTTTGCCCGACGAATTCCTGCTGGCCGGAGCGCTTCCGACGCTGCACGACCGCTACGGCATTTCCACCGCGAAGATGGTCGAAAAAATTAAGTATCGCCTGCGTTAGTTGTTGTCGCCGCCGCGTTCTGCGGCGGCGCTTGTTTATCGCCAGGACCGGGAGCAGTGGTTTGTTAGCCAGAGGATTCTTTTCGGCAGATTTTATGCGGTTCATCACAAAATCTGCTAGACTGCGCAGCTTCATGGCATTGTGGTTTTTGCCATCTCTTTCGCAATAATCTCCCTGAAAACTACGCCTGTGACGGGCCGGGGCGGTTCGGAGTTGTTATGTCTTTTGATTCCCTTGGCCTGAATCCTGAAATCCTGCGCGCCGTCGCTGAGCAGGGCTACGTTGAGCCAACCCCTATTCAGCAGCAGGCCATCCCGGCGGTATTACAGGGTCGCGATCTGATGGCCAGCGCCCAGACCGGTACTGGTAAAACGGCGGGATTTACGCTGCCGCTGCTTCAGCACCTGGTCCAGAAAGAACCGCACGCTAAAGGCCGTCGTCCGGTGCGCGCGCTGATCCTGACCCCCACGCGCGAGCTGGCGGCGCAGATTGGCGAGAACGTGCGGGATTACAGCAAATACCTTAACGTTCGTTCGCTGGTGGTGTTCGGCGGCGTGAGCATTAACCCGCAGATGATGAAGCTGCGCAGCGGCGTCGATATCCTGGTGGCAACGCCCGGTCGCCTGCTGGATCTTGAACATCAGAACGCCGTGAGCCTGGACAAAGTTGAAGTGCTGGTGCTGGATGAAGCCGACCGTATGCTGGATATGGGCTTTATTCACGATATTCGCCGGGTACTGGCGAAGCTGCCGGCAAAGCGCCAGAACCTGCTGTTCTCCGCAACCTTCTCCGACGAGATTAAATCGCTGGCGGAAAAGCTGCTGCATAATCCGCTGGAAATTGAAGTCGCTCGCCGCAACACCGCTTCAGAACAGGTGAGCCAGCTGGTGCATTTTGTCGACAAAAAGCGCAAGCGCGAGCTGCTGTCGCAGATGATCGGCGAAGGCAACTGGCAGCAGGTGCTGGTCTTTACCCGCACCAAGCACGGCGCTAACCATCTGGCGGAGCAGCTTAATAAAGACGGCATCCGCAGCGCCGCCATTCACGGCAACAAGAGCCAGGGCGCGCGTACCCGCGCGTTGGCTGACTTTAAATCCGGCGGCATTCGCGTGCTGGTGGCGACCGATATCGCCGCGCGCGGTCTGGACATTGAAGAGCTGCCGCACGTGGTGAACTACGAGCTGCCAAACGTACCGGAAGACTATGTGCACCGTATTGGTCGTACCGGGCGCGCCGCGGCAACGGGTGAAGCGCTGTCGCTGGTCTGCGTGGATGAACATAAGCTGCTGCATGATATCGAACGCTTGCTGAAAAAAGAGATCCCGCGTATCGCCCTTGCGGGCTATGAGCCGGATCCGTCGATCAAAGCCGAGCCGATTCAGAACGGTCGTCAGCAGCAGCGCGGCGGCGGCCGTGGTGGCCAAAGCCAGGGCCGCGGCGGCCAGGGACAAGGTCGCGGTCAGCAGTCCGCGCCGCGTCGTACCGATGGCGAAGCGCCGAAAGCGCGAACTCAGGACGGTAAACCTCCTCGCCGTCGTCGCCCGCGCAAACCCGCGGCGGCTGAGTAACCCTATCCCGTCACTCCTGCGGGCATAGCCGCGAACGCGCGGCCATGCCCCGGATGGGTTATCCGGGTAAGGCTCCTTGCCCGGCATGCTCTTCGCTCACGTTGAACCTCGAGCGAGATTCCAGTTTGCTCAGAAAGACATTCCTCCCGATGGCGAAAAAATGGCACAATAGTGGCTGTTTATACAGTATTCAGGTTTTCTCATGGCTTTGACCGCAGCGCTGAAAGCGCAAATCGCCGCCTGGTATAAGGCGCTTCAGGAACAAATTCCTGACTTTATTCCCCGTCCTCCGCAGCGGCAGATGATCGCCGATGTGGCGAAGACGCTTGCCGGGGAAGAGGGGCGGCATCTGGCGATAGAAGCCCCGACCGGCGTCGGTAAAACCTTGTCATATCTGATTCCCGGCATCGCCATTGCCCGTGAAGAACAAAAAACGCTGGTGGTCAGTACCGCCAACGTTGCTCTGCAGGACCAAATCTACAGCAAAGACCTGCCGCTGCTGCGCAAAATCATTCCCGACCTGCGATTTACCGCCGCCTTTGGCCGCGGGCGCTACGTCTGCCCGCGTAACCTGGCCGCCCTTGCCAGCACCGAACCGACGCAGCAGGATTTACTGGCCTTTCTTGATGACGAACTCACGCCCAATAACCAGGCGGAGCAGAAGCTGTGCGCGACGCTGAAAGCGGATCTCGATAGCTATAAATGGGACGGCCTGCGCGATCATACCGATAAAAACGTTGATGATTCATTATGGAGCCGCCTGAGCACCGACAAAGCCAGCTGCCTGAATCGTAACTGCCACTACTACCGCGAATGCCCCTTCTTCGTCGCCCGCCGGGAAATTCAGGAGGCGGAAGTGGTGGTGGCGAACCATGCGCTGGTGATGGCGGCCATGGAGAGCGAAGCGGTGCTGCCGGAGCCTAAGCATTTGCTGCTGGTGCTGGATGAAGGCCACCATCTTCCGGAGGTGGCCCGCGATGCGCTGGAAATGAGCGCGGAAATTACCGCCCCGTGGTACCGCCTGCAGCTGGATCTTTTTACGAAGCTGGTCGCGACCTGCATGGAGCAGTTTCGCCCTAAGACCACGCCGCCGCTGGCCAATCCCGAACGGCTGAATGGGCATTGCGAGGAGCTCTACGAACTCATCTCCTCCCTGAATAACATCCTCAACCTGTACATGCCGGCCGGGCAGGAGGCTGAGCACCGCTTCCCGATGGGAGAGCTACCGGCGGAAGTGATGGAAATCTGCCAGCGGCTGGCGAAGCTCACCGAGACGCTGCGCGGTCTGGCGGAGCTGTTCCTTAACGATCTGGGCGAAAAAACCGGCAGCCACGACGTGGTGCGTTTGCATCGGGTTCTGCTGCAGATGAACCGCGCGCTGGGGATGTTTGAGAGCCAAAGTAAACTCTGGCGGCTGGCATCGCTGGCGCAATCCTCCGGCGCGCCGGTGACCAAATGGGTTACCCGCGACCTGCGGGACGGCCAGATGCATATCTGGTTCCACTGCGTGGGGATCCGCGTCAGCGAACAGCTGGAGAGGCTGCTGTGGCGCAGCGTCCCGCATATCGTCGTCACCTCTGCGACGCTACGCTCGCTGAATAGCTTTTCGCGTTTGCAGGAGATGAGCGGGCTGAAAGAGAAGGCGGGAGACCGCTTTGTGGCGCTGGACTCGCCATTCAACCACGTCGAACAGGGCAAAATCGTCATTCCGCAGATGCATTACGAACCGCTTATCGATAACGAAGAGCAGCATATCGCCGAGATGGCCGCCTATTTCCGGGAGCAGGTCGAGAGCAAAAAGCATCTCGGCATGCTGGTGCTGTTCGCCAGCGGAAGAGCGATGCAGCGCTTTCTCGAACACGTTACCGATCTGCGCCTGCTGCTGCTGGTTCAGGGCGATAAGCCTCGCTACCGGTTGGTCGAGCTGCATCGCAAACGCGTAGAAGGCGGCGAGCGCAGCGTACTGGTTGGGCTGCAATCCTTCGCGGAAGGGCTGGATTTAAAAGGCGAGCTGTTAAGCCAGGTGCATATTCATAAGATCGCGTTCCCGCCGATAGACAGCCCGGTGGTGATTACCGAAGGCGAGTGGCTCAAAAGCCTCAACCGCTATCCGTTCGAAGTTCAGAGCCTGCCCAGCGCGTCATTCAACCTGATTCAGCAGGTTGGCCGCCTGATTCGTAGCCATAGCTGCTGGGGAGAGGTGGTGATTTATGACAAACGCCTGTTAACCAAAAACTACGGTAAGCGTTTATTGAATGCATTACCCGTATTTCCGATAGAGCAGCCAGCCGTCCCTGAGGTTATAGTAAAAACTAAAACAAAACAGACGCGTCGCAAACGGCGTTAGCGGTGCAGTGTCGATGATGTGAGAAGCTCAGAGGAGCCTGCAATGGACTACAGTAAAATCATTAAAGAAGTCGGGCGCGGCAAAAATCACGCCCGCGACCTGGACGTGGAGACGGCGCGCGCGCTCTACTCGCGGATGCTTAACGGCGAGGTGCCTGAGCTCGAACTCGGCGGCATTCTCATTGCCCTGCGCATCAAGGGCGAAGGTGAAACGGAGATGAAGGGCTTCTATGAAGCGATGCAGAATCATACGATGAAGCTGACGCCGCCGGTCGCTAAACCGATGCCGATAGTGATCCCCAGCTACAACGGCGCGCGCAAGCAGGCTAACCTGACGCCTCTGCTCGCCGTGCTTCTGCATAAGCTTGGCTTCCCGGTGATTGTTCACGGCGTGAGCCACGATCCCACCCGCGTGCTGACGGAAACGATTTTTGAACTGATGGGGATCCCGGCGACGCTTCAGGCGGGCCAGGCCCAGGCGCGGTTAGACAGCCATCAGCCGGTTTACGTGCCGGTCGGCGCATTGTGTCCGCCGCTGGAAAAACAGCTGGCGATGCGCTGGCGCATGGGGGTGCGTAACAGCGCCCACACGCTGGCCAAGCTGGCGACGCCGTTTGCTGAAGATGCGGCGCTGCGCCTGTCGAGCGTTTCGCATCCTGAATACGTTGGCCGGGTGGCGAAATTCTTTGCCGAGATCGGCGGCCGGGCGCTGCTGATGCACGGTACCGAAGGCGAAGTTTACGCCAATCCGCAGCGCTGTCCGCAGATCAGCCTGATTGACGCGGCCGGTACGCGGGTGGTTAACGAGCGTCAGGATGGCGCAGCGGAGCAGGCGCTCGTCCTGCCGGCGTCAAAAGATCCCGAAGTGACCGCGCGCTGGATTGAGCGCTGTTCTGTAGGGAGCGAGCCGTTGCCGCAATCGCTGAAAATTCAGCTGGCCTGCTGTCTGGTGGCGACCGGCGTCGTCTCCTCTCTGGAGCAGGGGCTGGCGAAGGTGGCTGAGAGCTGGTAACCATATCGGCAGGCAAAAAAAAAGCCCGTCCAGTGGCATGGACGGGCAAGGCAAGGGTATTAAAGGATCTTACAGGGTTAAAACAGTGGCATTACAGAGTGTTGCTACAGGAAATGCTGGCGATTATTTGTAGATAACCGCGGTACCGCTCAGTTTGTTGTTGCTGTTAGCGGAGGTAATGCTATAGCCGGTCGCGCCAGCGGCCTCTGCTTTTTCGGCCAGTTTGGCTTCCAGTCCATCCAGCGTCGTCGCGCCTTCAGCAGAAACCACACCGATTTTGTTCATGCTCTCTGCCTGAGCCGATGTGACCGGCTGAGCGGCGAACGCGCCGAAAGACAGAGCGGACAGGGCGATAGCGGCAGCAGCGTATTTGATGTTTTTCATAATTAATCTCTCGCAGGTTGTTCTGTATAGGGGACGATGTTCCGTCGATGTGATAAGTATCACGGTTTTTGGCGGGAGATAAAATCGAAGGAAATTAACAATCTCAATCTAATTTTTTGAATGATTATTAATTTATTGAATATTAATAAATTATTTTAGCCGATGGCGGCGAAACCGGTTGGGACGGCGTTCAGCGGGCTGGAAGGGCACATTTTGCCACTCCGTTTGCCAAAAATCGTGCGCGAAAAGTTAATGCGATATGCGGTAATGAACGGTAAATATCGGTCAGCGAAGCTGGCTATCTTTGGAACCTCTGCGATTATATCCCGAAAATGTATTGTTATGTAAATCTTTCTCCTGTTGGCATTTAACGCAGTATTTGACTCCCGCAACCGCCCGTCGGCGCGCCTCAGGAATCGGCTCTCCGCATTCTTCACAAAATTTGTTGCTTTCGCCCGATGACAGCTCATTTCGCGCCCGGGCTATCGCGTCGTTGATGGTGCTGTCGATCTGTTCCTGCACCGCGTCATCATTTGCCCAACCTGATGCCATAGTTCACCTCGCTATCTCTTCTCTCTTTAGTATAGAGAATATGGGGGTAAAAAATGACCAGACAAGGCTCAGATCTCTGACCATTCGCGCAGCAGGTTATGGTACAGATTAAGCAGAGACAGCACTTCGTCGCTTTCGCCGTGGCGGCTTTTTAATTTCTGAATATTGCTATCCAGTTCAAACAGCATACTGCGGCGTTTATCGTCACGGATCATTGACTGAATCCATAAGAACGAGGCGACGCGGACGCCTGAGGTCACCGGGGTGACACAGTGCAGGCTGCTCGAAGGGTAGAGCACCAGGTCCCCGGCCGGGAGCTTAACCGCGTGCTGCCCGTAGGTGTCGTTTACGACCAGCTCACCGCCAGCGTAACTTTCCGGAGCGCTTAAAAACAGGGTGGCGGAAAGATCGGTGCGCATCCAGCCGCCCTGCGCCTGGCTGCGCACCGCGCCGTCGACGTGAAAACCGTAAGTTTCGCTCTGCTGGTAGCGGTTGAACAGCGGGCTGGAAATCGCCTTCGGCAGCGCGGCGGCAAAAAAAAGCGAACTGCGGTTCAGCGCCGCCAGCACGTTGCCCTGAAGCTCGGCGTAGAGGTTGCTGCGGGTGTCCACCTGCTGGTTATTTTTGACCTGAGCGCCCTGGTCGCCGGTCGTCACGCGCCCGTCAACCCATTCCGCCTGCTGAAGCTGAGCGGTAAAATCGTCCACTTCCTGAGGGGTGAGAACGGCGGGAATATGGTACATCATCGTTTTATCTCCTGAGAAAACGGGGCGTTGCCGCCCCGCCGTGGATCAGAAATGGATATTGGCGGTAAGCAGGAAGGTCCGCGGCTCGCCCGGGTGATAACGGTAGCCGCTCTTGTTAATCGAGGCGACGTAGTCGGTATCAAACAGGTTGTAGACGTTCAGCTGCAGGTCGAGATTGCGGTTAATGCGGTAACCGACTTTAGCATCGGCCACCCAGTAGCCTTCGGTATAAGAAGGCGTGCCGACCGCGCCGTCGCTGCCGCGATGCATGCTGCCGACGTATCGCGCGCCGGCGCCGACGGCGATCGCATCGGTGGCCTGGTACTGGCTCCAGAGGGTAAACGCGTGCTCTGGCGTATACGGCAGCGCGCTGGTGCCGTCCTGGGCGGTGTTCGCGCCTTCACGAACGCTGGCACGCTGTTGGGTATAGCCGCCGATAACCTGCCAGTCAGGAGTGATGTTACCGGCCAGCGAAATCTCATAGCCTTCAACGCGTTTCTTACCATACTGCGAATAGCTGCCGTCGTCGTTCTGCTCGACTTCGTTTTCAATATCGGTGCGGAAGAGGGCGGCGGTCAGCAGCAGGCGTTTATCCATCAGCTCCCACTTGGTGCCGAGCTCGCTGGTTTTGGCCTTCTGCGGTTTAAAGTCGGTTCGGTTGGCGCTGTTGCCGGTGCCGCTTTGCGCGAGGGTAAAGTTGCTGCCTCCCGGCGGCTGCTGGGAAACGGCGTAGTTGACGTAGAGATTGCCGTTATCGGTCAGGTGGTACAGCGCGCCGGCCTTCCAGTTCACCAGGTTACCGCTGGTTGAGGTATCGACGGTGGTGAGCGGGGTATTTTTCGCGACCCCCGTCGGGCAGGCAATGGCGCCGCGTCCGGTACCGCCGCAAAGGCTGGCGCTATCATATTTGGTCTGGTAATTGTCCAGACGGATCCCGCCGTTAAGTTCGAAGTCCTGGGAAATTTGCAGGGTATCGAAAGCATAGACGCCGAAGGTATCCGTCTGCCCGTTAGCGTTGGCGCCGCTGCGGTTCAGGCCGCCGATGGAGATGTCGCTGTTCGGATGGTAAATATTCACCGCCGGAGGCGTGAGCGGATAGACCCCGTAGTTGGTCTGGGTTTCACGGGTGAATTCCACGCCGGTGCTGACGTCATGACCGATAGCGCCGGTGTAGAACGTCGACGTCAGGTTAGTCTGGTTGGTCAGGATCTTGTTGCTGATGTCTTTGGTATTCGCCAGGCGCGACCAGGTCCAGGTGCCCACATCGTCAGGGTTTGGCTGGGTAATGTTTGACGCTCCGCCCATCACCGCGGTCATCAGATAATCCTGCTTCACGCGAGACCAGCGGGTGGTGTTGCGGATCGTCGTCGTGTCGCTCAGGTCGTGCTCGAAACGCATTGTCACGGTATCAGTCGTGGAATCATCGTAGTCGGAATCGGTGCCGTAGAAGTTGCTGGTAGCGACCTTGCCGGAGTGATTCAGCGCTGAGGTGGCGGCGTTGGGAGCGGAATAGCCCGGCAGCCCGATGGTAGGAATGCCGCCGTCGGGGGTGTTGTGCTGGGTCACGTGCAGATAGTTAAGGTACAGGCGGTTCTCGGTGCCGAGACCAAATGCCGCCGATGGCGCGACGCCGTAACGCTCGTTTTTCACCTTGTCCCGGCCCGCGTCGTGGGTTTTCTCGCCCATCAGATTCAGACGCACCGCGCTGGTTTCGCCAATGGCCTGGTTAATATCCAGCGTGCCGCGTCGGAACCAGGCGCTGCCAGCGCTGGCGGAGGCGTCGATACCGGAATCGAGGCGCGGCTGTTTGCTGATCATATTGATCGAGCCGGTCGGCGCGCTGCGCCCATAGTCGGAGCCTGACGGCCCCTTGATGACTTCGACCTGTTCGGTATTAAACGTATCGCGGCTGACGCTGCCAATATCGCGGATACCGTCGACGTAAATGCTGTTGGAGGTGTCCGCACCGCGCATGTAAATGGCGTCGCCGGTGGTCGAGTTACCGTTTTCGCCAGCAAAGAAAGCGCCGACGCCGGGGACGTTTTTCAGCGCGTCGGTAAGGTTAGTGACCCCCTGATCCTTCATCACCTGCTCAGAAACCACGGTAACCGTTCGCGTGGTGTCGGCGATCGGCCGTGAAAATTTTGGATCGGCGGAGCGGGTCGGCGCGTAAAGCGATGGCGTCTGCGCTTCGACCACCAGCGTTTCGCCGCTAGTATTTTCAGTGCTATCCGCTGCAAGTAGCTGGCCGGACGGAGAAAGACTCAGGCATAAGCCAGTGAAGAGCGTGAGCGAGTTAAAACTGCTGAACGGCAAATTGTTATTTTTTTCCATTTCAATAAGTGACTTATCGTTTTAATTAGGCCATAACGACCGCAGACGAAGCGTTGCTTCGCCCCGACCACTGCAGGTGATTTCTATACAAAGTAATGAGTTTGATAATGATTGTGATAATCATTATCAAAAACGAACGAATTTTTATCACTCATTTATAAAAAAATAAATACATTTATTTACATTGACCGCAATTTTTCTACATAAAGCGCACGGGGAGGGGTAGCTTAAGGCGGGGATACGGAAATCAGCAGCCCGGCCTGGGCAACGGAGATATTGCCGGCCGGGAAGTACGCTTAGCGGGCGTCCGGACGAATAAGATCAAAACGCAGGCTTTCATCAATGCCGTAATAGGCGCTTGGCCCTCCGGCGCGCAGGATTGGTTGGGCCTTGGCGGTCTGGTAAATTCCGTCATCCAGCAGCGATTCATCGATATGCACCGCGACCACTTCGCCCAGCACCAGCCAGGTGTCAACCGCTTGCCCTTCGGCGGTGGTTAACTGGATGCATTGTGAGAGGCGACACTCGAAGTTTACCGGGCTTTCGGCGACCCGCGGCGCGCTGACGATGCGGCTGGGAGCGGCAGTCAGCCCGGCGCGGATGAATTCATCTTCGTTATGGGGAAGGGTGGCCGAGGTTTCGTTCATCGCGACCGCCAGAGGGCGGGTGGCCAGGTTCCAGACGAACTCTTTCGTCTCAGCGATATTCTGCACGCTATCTTTCCAACCGCTGCTGGCAAAACCAATAATGGGTGGCCGATAGTTAAAGCAGTTGAAAAAACTGTAGGGGGCGAGGTTACGCTGGCCGCTGTTATCAACGGAAGCTATCCAGCCGATGGGCCGCGGCCCGATAATAGCGTTCAGCGGGTCGTGAGGCAGCCCGTGTCCGTGCGAAGGTTGGTAGAAGTACATACGATACCCGTGACAAAAAAAGAGATATCCAGACTCACTTATTTACCGCGCCGCCGTCAACGGGTATCTTACGCGGCTGTTCAAAGGAGATTGCCATGAAAGCCCAGAAACCGGGGTTACACCCGCGTAACCGTCACCAACAACGCTACGACCTGCCCGCGCTGTGCCAGGCCCACCCTGAGCTACAGGGCTTTATCACCCTTAACCCGGTGGGTGAGCAGACCATCGACTTCGCTAACCCGCTGGCGGTGAAGGCGCTGAATAAAGCGCTGCTGGCGCACTTCTACGCGGTGAAACACTGGGATATACCCGACGGCTTTCTCTGCCCGCCGGTGCCGGGCAGGGCGGACTACCTCCATCATCTCGCCGATCTGCTGGCGCTGGATAGCGGGACCATCCCGGCCAACGCCAGCATTCTCGATATTGGCGTTGGCGCAAACTGCATCTATCCGCTGATCGGCGTGCATGAGTACGGCTGGCGCTTCACCGGCAGCGAAGTGAACGCCGACGCCTTCGCCAGCGCCCAGGCTATCGTCAACGGCAATCCCGGCCTTACTCGCCAGATCCGCCTGCGTCGTCAAAAAGACGCCAAAGCGATTCTGACCGGCATTATTCATAAAAATGAGACCTACGACGCAACCCTGTGCAACCCGCCGTTCCATGATTCCGCCGCCAGCGCGCAGGCGGGCGGTGAGCGTAAGCGTCGCAACCTGGGGCTGGGCGAAGAGAGCGTGCTGAACTTTGGCGGCCAGCAGCAGGAGCTGTGGTGCGAAGGGGGCGAGGTCGCGTTTATTACGCAGATGATTCAGGAGAGCCAGCAGTTTGGCCGTCAGGTGAAGTGGTTTACCTCGCTGGTGTCTCGCGGCGACAACCTGCCGCCGCTCTACCGCGCGCTGACCGACGTCGGCGCGGTGAAAGTGGTGAAAAAAGAGATGGCCCAGGGGAATAAGCAAAGCCGCTTTATCGCCTGGACCTTTATGGACGAAGCCAAACGTCGCCGCGCTTTATAACGTCGGCTCGGCGGGAGCCGGCGGTCCCGCCGGCGCTGGCATCGGCAGAACCTGGTAAGTTTGTACCGGCGCCCGCACGCCCGCGAGGTCAAAGTGTCGTTTTACCTGAGTATCAAGAGCGAAGCGGACCGTCCACTGCTTCAGCGGCAGAGTAGTAAAGGTGACGCGCAGGGTGAAGGCGGTGTTGCTTAAGCCCACCAGCCCGGCGAAGGAGGGCTCGCCAATGATCAGCCCGCGAATCTCTTCCTGCGCCATCACTTCCGCGACCGCGTCTTTCAGCGCCTGGTTGGCCTTATCCAGATCTTCTTGCCGGTCAACATCATAGTTGGCCACCACCGAGCCGATCCCGCGCACGAAGTTGGCGAAGGTGGTTATCGAAGACCACGGAATAATATGATAGGCGCCGGTATCCTGGCGTACGCCGACGGAACGAATCGACATACGTTCTACCGTCCCGGTTAACGGCCCGATGGTCACCAGATCGCCGGTATTCATGCCGTTCTCAAACTGGATGAAAATCCCGGTAATAATATCTTTAACCAGGGTTTGCGCGCCGAACGAAATCGCGAGGCCCAGCGCGCCGGCGCCGGCCAGCAGCGGGGCGATATTCACACCCACTTCCGAAAGCAGGATCATGATAGTAATGGTGCTAATGACGACCGCCAGCGCGTTGCGAAACAGCGTCAGCAGCGTTCGGGCGCGGGCGCTGGGCAGCGGGCGGCCGTGAATATCCGATGCCAGACGGTTCTCAATCAGGCTGGCGAGCAGCGTCCAGCCAATCGCCGAGAAGAACAGGATCAGCGCGATGCGAATCAGCACATCCACCGCTTTTTGCCCGCTACCGTTATGCATCCACTGCCAAAAATCGAACAGGCCCCACGCGCTGAGCAGCAGCATAATCGCCACGCAAACCGTTAATATCCGCGCCGCTTTCAGCGAGGCGGAGATCCAGCCGTTAAGCCGTTTTTGCAGTTCAGGATAGTTGCGCTGGGTTTCCGGCGACAGGGTGATGGTTTTCGCAATCCAGCGCGACAGAATACCGGAGACCAGCGCGGCGGCACCGATGATGGCCAGGCTGCGCAGCGTCGCGCCCATCATAAATTTCAGGCTGTTGCCGGGGTCGAACAGCGAGAAGAAAAACAGCACGATAAAGTAAGCGCAGGCCAGCCAGTGCCAGATCAGCGCAAAGGCGCGGATAAACAGGCTAAAGAAGGCCAGCGAGCGGTCGGCGAGATGGATGAGTCCTTGAGTAATCAATTTCTTATTGTGAAATATCAGATACAGCGCCCAGAGCGTAATGCACAGCATAATCACCACGTTGGCCAACGCGCCAAACTGGACGTTGACCTGGTTGGAGATAATCGGCACCGCGACGATGAGCCCGTAGCCAATCAGGCTGCTCAGCGCGCTCAGGCGCAGGTTCCAGTATTTCGCCGCGTCATCGCTGAGGTTGAACGGGCGTAGCTCCGGGATGCGGGGGCAGAAAATAAGCCGCAGAATGGCCTTGAAAAATTCAATCAGCGCGAAGGCGTTGAGAAACAGGCTTTGCTGGAAGGCGATGGTGGGATTATTACCGTTCAGGCGGTCGCTTAAAAGCTGGCCCACGAAGAGGGTGAGCGCCAGCAGAAGCAGGTCGAAAATAAACGCGCCGGCGATCGTTGCAGGTAGCTGAAGCCAGTTGCTGCGGTCGCGGTTTTTATGCCGTCCCCAGTGACCCATCTTGCGATACAGCGGCAGGGCCGCCAGGCGTACCAGCCACCAGAACGCAAACACCAGACCTGCCAGCAGCAGGAAATGCCAGGCGGCGTTGATGAAAGTCTGAGAATTAAACGCTTTGTGCGGAGAGCCGGTGATGTTGCGCCACAGCTGGGAGAAGCGCGAAGAGAGCTGTTCGCCGTATTCGCGGCTGATGTGGGTGACGTTCTCCAGCACCGTGGTCTCGTCTTTTATTTCCGGCGGCGTCAGCGTCGGCGTACTGTCCGGCGGCGGCGTGGCGGCGGCTTTCCGCAGCTGCTCGATAAGCTCCTGACGGGCGTCGGCGTTTTCAAGCACGTCGGCCAGCGCGCCGTAGGCCGCTTTCTTCTGCGCCACATCGGGTTCACTGCTGCTGGACGAGTCCGCTGTGGTTGCCGGAACGCCGGGCAGCGTCGCGGCCCAGAGCGGAGCGGTGAAGAATAGGGCAAGCAGTAACAAAATCCGCGGCACAGGCACCTCCATTGCATCTCAAACCAATAAGTATAGAAGACGCGATTCGGAGAGTGGGGTTGGGATGATTCTGGAAAGCGGCTCTCCCGCGAAGGGAGAGCCGGAGGCATCAGGCTACGTGCTGCAAAAACTCGCGCAGGCGCGGGCTGGGCGGGTTATTCACCAGCATCTGCGGATCGCCATCTTCCGCAATGCGCCCTTTATCGATAAAGATCAGGCGCGACGCCACTTTCTCGGCGAAGCCGATTTCATGGGTAACGATAACCATGGTCATGCCTTCTTCGGCCAGATCCTGCATCACTTTCAGCACTTCATGACGCAGTTCAGGGTCAAGCGCGGAAGTGGGCTCATCAAACAGCATCATTTTGGGTTTCACCGCCAGCGCCCGGGCAATGGCCACGCGCTGCTGCTGTCCGCCTGAAAGCTCAGAAGGGTAGTGGTGCGCACGTTCCGCGAGGCCGACTTTCTCCAGCAGGTCTTTCGCCAGTTTTTCCGCCGCCGCTTTATTGGCGCCGCGCACGCGCAGCGGGCCAAACATCACGTTTTCCAGCGCCGTCAGGTGCGGGAACAGATAAAACTGCTGGAACACCATACCGGCTTCCTGGCGAATCAGGCGCTCGTCAACCTTCGGGTCGTTGACCTTCAGACCGTCGACGATCAGATCGCCGCTGGTAATCTCTTCAAGTTTGTTAATACAGCGCAGCAGGGTCGATTTACCGGAGCCGGACGGCCCGATAATCACCACGACTTCGCCCTGGTTGATCTTCAGATCGATATCATGCAGCACTTTGGTTGGGCCAAAGTGCTTGGAAACGTTTTTAAATTCAATCACAGGATTTTCATCCTTCTTTCAAGACGACGCAGAACAAAGCTCAGCACCAGGGTGATGATCAGATAGATAACCGCAACGGCGCTCCAGATTTCCAGCGCGCGGAAGTTACCGGCAATAATTTCCTGGCCCTGGCGGGTCAGTTCGGCCACGCCGATGACGATAAACAGCGAAGTATCTTTGATGCTGATAATCCACTGGTTGCCCAGCGGTGGCAGCATACGGCGCAGCGCCAGCGGCAGGATCACGTAGCGAATGGTTTCCCGACGAGAGAGGCCCAGCGCGAGGCCGGCTTCGCGAAAGCCTTTATGGATCGACAGCACCGCGCCGCGGGTGATTTCCGCAATATAGGCGCCGGAGTTGATCATAATGGTGACCACTGCCGCGGAGAACGGGTCGATACGTAAATCGCTAAACGCCATGGGTAGAGCGAAGTAGATGAACATCACCTGCACCACAATCGGGGTGCCGCGGATGATTTCGATAAAGACCAGCGCGATGTGGTTGGCAATCCAGCCGCCGAAACAGCGGGCGAAACCGGCCACCAGACCGATTATCAGACCGCCGACCAGGCCGAGGACCGAAATCCACAGCGTCATTTTGGCGCCTTCCAGCAAAATAGGAATGGCGGGCCAGATGGCACTCCAGTCAAACTGCATAATGTGTTCCTGTTACCGTCTCGAAAACAGAGGAAAACCCTCTGAGAAAACTATTCAGGCCTGCTGAGGGGGTAGCCCGGAGCGCTCCAGGTCTACCAGACCACCGCAGGCCTGGAAGAGAGCATCGCTAATTATTATTTGGGTTCAGTACCGAACCATTTTTTATAAATTTCGTTGTAGGTGCCGTTCTCACGCAGCGTTTTCAGCGCGCCGTTCACTTTTTCGCGCAGCTCGTCGCTGCCTTTCGGGAAGGCGATACCGTAGTTTTGCGCTTCCAGCGAGTCGCCTACCGCTTTGAACTTGCCGTTGCCCGCCGTTTTGATGAAGTAAAGGATGTTTGGCGTATCGTGCAGAACCGCATCGGCACGACCGGTGCCCAGTTCCATATAGGCGTTATCGATGTTCGGGAACTGGCGCAGATCTTTGGTTTTGATATTCGCTTTTGCGTAATCAACGGAACCGGTGCCGCCTTTCACGGCAACCACTTTACCGTTCAGATCTTTGACATCCTTAATATCGTTGTTATTGGCGTTGACCATGACCAGCAGGCCGCTTTTGTAGTAGCCATCTGAGAAGTCGATGGCTTTTTTACGCTCGTCGGTGATGGTGATCCCCGCCAGCGCAAGGTCGATGTTTTTGGTTTGCAGCGCCGGAATAATGCCGCTGAAGTCCATTGGCTTCAGGGTGTAATCGAGCTTCAGCTCTTTTGCAATCGCTGCCCACAGGTCAACGTCGAAACCAACATACTTATCGCCCTGCTTAAATTCGAACGGAACAAACGCCGTATCGGTCGCGACAACCAGTTTTTTATCAGCGGCGTGAGAAGAAACCGCAAAAGCCAGGGTCAGTGCAGCCAGTGAAACTTTAAATACAGACTTCATAGCATTTCCTTTTTTATCCACGGGACGATCCCCTGCGAGAACAAGTTGCCTTATGAAAATATCATGCCAGTTTTACAACCTGTTGTTTTATAACAATCAGGATGAATCCTGTTGCACAATGTTGATAACGGACAACGTTAAATGCACCATCATGGGGCGTTATTTTGGTGCATCATAAGAGCATCGCATAACACGAGCATTTTTAGCGCAAACCCTGATGTTAAAACAATCTCGGCGTAACGATTGTGTGAGGTGATTATTACAATTGATTTACTTTTGCACGTATTTTGAACATTCTCATGCACTGAGGTGGTGCGTGGCGGGGGGGAGGAAGTAAATAAAAAAAGCCGCCAGCGTGGCTGACGGCAGTTAGCGTTACTCGATATTGGCTTCGATGAACCACAGGAATTTATCCAGGTCGCGGGAAGCGGCGGTGAAGATATCAGCGGTGTCTTCATCTTTGGCTTCATCGATGGCTTTACGCACATCGTTGGCGACGATGGCATAGCGGTCGGCCAGCTCTTTCAGATGGTCCTGGACGCTATGGATATCCAGCGGGTAGCTTTTCAGCGGGCTTTTGCTGTTGATGACCTGAGTGGTACCCAGCGCTACGCCACCAAGCTGTACGGCACGTTCTGCCATCGTATCAAGGTGGTCGACGAGCGCAGTGCGGAAGCCGTCCAGCATCTCATGAACGGCAATAAAGTTTGCACCGCGCATATTCCAGTGAGCCTGTTTGGTAATCAAAGACAGGTCAATGAACTGGATCACCTGGCGATTCAGCAGCTCAACGGTCGCCTTCTTAGCGCTATCAGCGACGTCGTTACGGGTATAGAGCAGATTCGTTGCTTTAGTTTTAACCAGTTTTGCGGTACTCATAGTGTCATATCCTCTTGATATATGTACTCGTCATACTTCAAATTCGAATTATTCGGAGCGTCTCATCCCAATAACTTGCGGAATTAAGTATAGCAACGGATCTGAGCTTTGCAGCGGCGGTAGTCTCTATCGGTCTGATAGTGCAGGGCTGTTAGTCGGGTGAAATGCTTTATAAATCAAAGGGGGTTGATTGGTTTATCCGCCAATCAGCCCTTTTTTAGTTAGCTGATGTCGACCTTCTGGATTTTGGTTTCCCGACGCATTGTCAGCGTAGAGCCCATTGACGCCAGGATAATCGCCCCCAGCGCCAGCGTTTGGGTCACGGTTAGCGTTTCGCCAAGAAACACCATCCCGGAAAGCGCGGCGAGAGCCGGCTCCATGCTCATCAGGGTGCCGAACGTCTTGCTCGGCATACGGGTCAGGGCCACCATCTCCAGAGAGTAGGGCAGCGCGGTAGATAAAATGGCGATCCCGAGTCCCGGCAGCAGCAGCCCCCACTGAAATAGCGTATCGCTGGCCTGAATCATCCCCATCGGCACAAAGACCACCGCAGCGATCAGCGACCCCATGGCAACCGTTGCCGGGCCGTGCTCTTCCCCGGCGCGCTGGCCAGTCAGAATGTAAACCGCCCAGCAGGCGCCCGCGCCGAGCGCCAGCAGCGCGCCAACGGGATCGATCTGCGACACGCTTTGCCCCAGCGGCAGCAGGAACCATAGCCCGAGCACCGCCAGCGCCACCCAGACGAAGTCGAGGGGGCGGCGGGATCCAAATAGCGCTACCGCCAGCGGCCCGGTAAACTCCAGCGCGACGGCGACGCCGAGCGGAATGCGTTGAATCGATAAATAGAACAGGTAGTTCATCGCGCCAAGCGAGAGGCCATACAGCAGCAGCGGCAGACGCTGCTCCGGGGCAAAGCGCAGGCGCCAGGGTTTGAAGATGACCACCAGGATTAAGGTACCGAGCGCCAGGCGCAGGGCGGTAACGCCTGGGGCGCCGACCAGCGGGAAGAGTGATTTGGCCAGCGAGGCGCCGCTCTGAATGGAAATCATGGCGATTAAAATAACCAGTATCGGCAACCATGCCGGTACCTTACGAGACGAGCCGGGCATCCTTTCTCCTGTCAATTTTGTCAAATGCGGTAAAGGTTCCAGTGTAATTGAATTACCCCGCGCCGGTTGAGCTAATGTTGAAAAAAAGGGTCTTAAAAGCAGTACAATAGGGCGGGTCTGAAGATAATTTCACCACCAGATTAGGAATAATCTGGATACACGTCTGGCGCTTTATGAGCCTTAATAGGAGTATATTTGTAAAAAAGGTTTGTTTTCCAGTTTGTTATAGAAACGTAGAAACCTTTAGTTACATGAAAAAGTACGTTAGACAATGTAAAGTGAAAAGAGTTTCCCAAAAGTTTTTGTTATATTTAAGGCTTAGGACTTATTAGAAACACATTTGAGGTGGTTATGAATAAAATTGCACGTTTTTCAGCACTGGCCGTTGTTCTGGCTGCATCCGTAGGTACCACTGCTTTCGCTGCGACTTCTACCGTTACCGGTGGCTACGCGCAGAGCGACATGCAGGGTGAAGCGAACAAAGCTGGCGGTTTCAACCTGAAGTACCGCTACGAGCAAGACAACAACCCGCTGGGTGTTATCGGTTCTTTCACCTACACCGAAAAAGATCGTTCTGAATCTGGCGTTTACAAAAAAGGCCAGTACTACGGCATCACCGCAGGTCCGGCTTACCGTCTGAACGACTGGGCTAGCATCTACGGCGTAGTGGGTGTTGGTTACGGTAAATTCCAGGACAACAGCTACCCGAACAAATCTGATATGAGCGACTACGGTTTCTCTTACGGCGCTGGTCTGCAGTTCAACCCGATCGAAAACGTTGCCCTGGACTTCTCCTACGAGCAGTCTCGCATTCGTAACGTTGACGTTGGCACCTGGATTGCTGGCGTAGGTTACCGCTTCTAATCACTTCGGTGATATAAAAAATCCGCCTCGAGGGGCGGATTTTTTTTGCCTGCTGTTTACGCGTCTGAGTTAATTGATAGTGAACGCGTCGGTACCCAGATGGGTATAGTCCACTTTCTTCAGCTGGAAGTTGGTGATGTAGGTTGGGCCAGCCTTTTGTTCAGAGATGAAACGATAGCGCGGGGCAATCTCCTGAGCGCTGATCCCGGTCCACTGGGAAAAGAAGCTCAGGAAGTCGTTGGCGGAGCGCCGCGCTTTAATGACCTTATGCGCTTTATCATCGCTGGAGATCACCATAAACGGTACCTGGAAATTCTGCTGATACTTATCGTCGTGCGCCAGATACTGCACCTCTTTCCCGCGCTCTTTAAATGCCAGACCGTGATCGGAAAAATAGGTCATCGAGAAGGTTTCGCCAGAGTTTTGTAGCTGAGTATAAAGATTGCTCAGCAGCGTGTCGGTTTGCGTCATGGTGTAGAGATAGCAGGAGGTCTCTTTCGACTGAACAAAAACCGTGTATTTCCCTTTGGTGCGATCGCAGGCCTGCGGATGTGAGCCCATTAAATGCAGGACGATCAGCTGCGGCTGGGTACGGCGGGTGGCCAGCACCTGCGCGGTCAGCGTTAAGAGCTGCTCATCCTGGGTATTTTTATTGGCCTCGAAATCACCATTCTTGAGGAACTGAACCTCATCCGCGCGTTTGGCGATGCTGGCAATCGCCGTATCGTATTCGCCAATTTGCCCCTGATTCGAGAACCACCAGGTCTGAAAACCGGCGCGGTTGGCGAGGGTCACAAAGTTATCCTGAAACTGCGGCTTATCGTCGACCACCCGGTTGAGGGTTAAACCGAGCGACTTCTGCGTTGAGCCGCTGGCGGCAACGTAGTCATTGAACAGATAGCCTTTTACCGAACTGGCGAACGGGGTGTTGTCCCAGTGGCCGCCAAAGGCGCCGAGCGCATCGCGACGGGCGCTCTCGCCAATCACCACCACATACAGATGATACTTCGGCTTTACCGCCAGTACGTGCCAGCTGTCTTTCATATTGGCGAGCTGCGCCATTCGCGCCTGCTCATCCAGCACTTCATTATTATTCACCACCACATCTTTAACGAAGCGGACGGCGGGATAGCCGGTATCGATAACCTTAAAGACGCCGCCCCAGGCGAGGTTTTGCACCGGCTGGAGAAAGAAAATCGCGGTGCAGAACAGCAGCCCCAGCGTATCCATTTTCCCCCAGCGCGCCGACGTTTCCGGCTTGCGGCGTACGGCAATGACGCCGAGCGCAAAGATAAACACGGCCAGCAGATAGTTGTACCACGGGAAAATGGTCAGGATCTCGGTGGACTCTTCGAGGTTGGTGGCATGCAGCGCCAGCAGCGTATTGAAGTTAGGCGCGCCGTAGGCCTGGCCAAAAGGGTAGTACATGGCCGCCAGCAGCGAATAAACGCCGACCACCACTTTTTGCGCGCGCGGAAAGCTGCGCCACAGAAGATGCAGCACGCAGGTAAAAGCAACGGTATAGAGCAGGCTAAAGTCGTAGCCCAGCGCCAGGTTAATAAACAGCGATTGTAAAAAATAGAATCCTGTCCATGGGTTCAGTACCAGTCCGCGGGCGACCAGCGTTTCTTTCAGCGTGACATTCATAGTAAACAATCAAAAAAGAGCCATGTGCGTCCCCTGGCATCAAGGGGTAAAACCTGCTGGACAGTGCGTGAAGAGGGTCTCTGCGAGCCGCAGTAGTGGCAGGGCTGACAAAAGATAGGGCTTGCAAATGTTAAGGTCAACTATCCATAACGGATTGTTTTGGGAGAAAGCTTACAAAACTTGAAAAAAGTTGCTGAAGCGCTGAGTAATCAGCCAGTGTGGCAGGGAAATATGACAGAAAAATGAAGCGGCGTACCGCGACGCCGCGCTAGTTGTTGGGTTTATCCTGTGGGGGTTTGCCGTTGATCAGATCGCACAGCATACCGACAAGCATTAACCGAACTTTAAAAGGAGAATGGGTAAACACGTTTAAGCACCTCTTGAATTCATTCATAACGACCTCCTGTAACTTCGTCCTTCGCTCCCTGAAGGATGTGTGTATTACGTACAGATATAGCACAGGCTATATTTTATAGCTATGGCTAAAACGTTAATTTTTTGTTCTCCGTGCGCGATCCATTACAATGGGGATCCTTTTATATGATGCTTGATGCGTCACAGGAATGAGGAAGCACAATGAACCGTCGCGCAGGTAAGCCAATAACAAAAAAAGTGACGCAGCTAGTGAATGTCGAGGAGCACGTTGAGGGGTTTCGTCAGGTGCGCGAGGCGCATCGTCGGGAGCTGATTGATGACTACGTGGAGCTGATCTCCGATCTAATTATGGAAGTGGGAGAAGCCCGTCAGGTGGACATGGCCGCGCGTCTTGGGGTGTCGCAGCCAACGGTTGCGAAAATGTTAAAAAGACTGGCGAGCGTCGGGCTGATCGAACAGATCCCCTGGCGGGGGATCTTTTTGACTCCGGAAGGCGAGAAGCTGGCGCATGAAAGCCGGGAACGCCACCAGATCGTCGAAAACTTTTTACTGGTGATCGGCGTTAGCCCGGAGATTGCGCGTCGCGACGCCGAAGGGATGGAGCACCACGTCAGCGAAGAGACGCTGGCGATGTTTAAACAGTTTACCCTCAAGCAGGGGTCGCTGGGAGAATGAACCTCGTCTTTGTTCAGTCGCTGATCCGCGACCGCTTTTTACATCTGCTGCTGATTATCGGCGTTGTTTTAAGCTTCTTTGTTCCGTTTGCCCCCGCCGCCTGGCTTCACGCCATTGACTGGCATACGATTATCACCCTTAGCGGGCTGATGCTACTGACCAAAGGTATCGAACTGAGCGGCTATTTTGACGTCATTGGCCGCAAAATGGCGCGCCGCTTTGTGACCGAACGCCAGCTGGCCATTTTTATGGTGCTGGCGGCCGCGCTGCTTTCCACCTTCTTAACCAACGATGTGGCGCTGTTTATTGTCGTACCGCTCACGCTGACCCTGAAAAAATGGTGCGCCATCCCGACAAGCCGGTTAATCATTTTTGAAGCGCTGGCGGTGAACGCCGGGTCGTTGTTAACGCCTATCGGAAACCCGCAAAACATTCTTCTCTGGGGGCGCTCAGGTCTCTCCTTTCCGGCCTTTATCGGCCAGATGCTGCCGCTGGCGGCGGCGATGATGATCACCCTGCTGGCGCTGTGCTGGTTCTGCTTTCCCGCGAAGCATCTCAACTATCAGAGTAGCGATAAGGCGCCATCGTGGCGGCCAAAGCTGGTCTGGAGCTGCCTGGCGTTCTATCTGGTCTTTTTGACCGCCTTAGAGCTGAAGCAGGAGCTGTGGGGACTGGCGCTGATCGCGCTGGGTTTTCTGCTGCTGGCGCGGGCGGTGATTATCAACGTCGACTGGACGCTGCTGCTGGTGTTTATGGCGATGTTTATTGACGTTCACCTGCTGATCCAACTGCCTGTTCTACAGCATGCGCTCAACGGCGTTGGCCAGCTCTCGGCGGGAGGATTGTGGCTGACCTCGATTGGCCTGTCGCAGTTTATCAGCAACGTCCCGGCGACCATTTTGCTGCTTAATTACGTTCAGCCCTCAACGCTGCTGGCTTGGGCGGTTAACGTTGGCGGGTTCGGCCTGCTGCCGGGCTCGCTGGCCAATCTGATTGCGCTGCGCATGGCCGGCGATCGTCGTATCTGGTGGCGTTTCCACGTCTATTCCCTGCCCATGCTGCTGTGGGCGGCGCTGGTGGGGTATGGATTGCTGCAGCTCTGATTTTCAGAGAATTGGGCAAGAAACGGACAGAAACGCCACATTCGCGCTCTCCTTTTCCGGGGTATAACTCTCTTCACGATGGTGAATCACCCTGATTAAGGAGAGTCCTATGCGTTATCAAAAACTGGGCCATACCGGCCTTTTTGTCTCTGAGCTATGCCTGGGCACCATGACCTTCGGCGGCGAAGGCGGCCTGTGGGGGAAAGTGGGGCAGCTGCGCCAGGCGGAGGCAGAGCAGCTAGTGGGCAGCGCGCTCGATGCGGGCATCAACTTTATCGACACCGCTAACGTCTATTCGGAAGGGCGCTCGGAAGAGATTACCGGCCAGGCGTTGAAGAATCTGAAGGTGCCGCGTGAAAACGTCGTGGTGGCGACTAAAGTGTTTGGCGAAACCGGCACCGCAGGCGTGAACTCGCGCGGCAGTTCGCGCTATCACATCATCGGCAGCGTGAAGGAGAGCCTGCGTCGCCTGCAGCTCGATCATATCGATCTCTATCAACTCCATGGCTTCGATCCGGCGACCCCCACCCAGGAGACGCTGTATGCGCTGGATAATCTGGTGCAGCACGGTCACGTCCGCTACATCGGCGTGTCGAACTGGGCGGCATGGCAGATAGTCAAAGCGCTGGGCATTTCCGAACGACTGGGGCTGGCGCGCTTTGCCTCGTTGCAGGCTTACTACACCATTGCCGGGCGCGATCTGGAGCGCGAGCTGGCGCCAATGATGCAGAGCGAAGGCCTGGGCCTGATGGTCTGGAGTCCGCTGGCGGGAGGGCTGCTCAGCGGTAAGTACGATCGCGACGGACAGTCGGCGAGCGGCGGCCGTCGTCAGGAGTTCGATTTCCCACCGGTGAACAAAGCGCGGGCTTTTGACTGCATTGATGTAATGCGCGAGATTGCCGATGCGAAGGGCGTTTCGGTGGCGCAAATCGCGCTGGCCTGGCTGCTGCATCAGCCGGCGGTAAGCAGCGTGATCATTGGCGCGAAGCGCGCGGAGCAGCTCGCCGAGAACCTCGCGGCAACCAGCATTGTCCTCAGCGGCGACGAGCTGGCGCGGCTTGATGCGGTCAGCGCGCTGCCGCGAGAGTATCCGGGCTGGATGCTGGAGCGCCAGGGCGAATACCGTCGCGACCAGCTCGCACAGCAGTAACTTCCTCTCTTGCACGCCGGATCGTCTGTTTCGCGATCCGGCTTTTTTATCCGCTGCGCTCACAAAAAACGATCCCTGGGTTTGCCCGAAAATAAGATTTCGTTTATATGACTAGTCATGAAATTTATATGACTAGTCATAGGTGCGAGCGATGAACAGAACACTAGCGGCAGATTTTTTATGGGGTAACTCGGTTTCCAGCATGCAAACCGAGGGGGCGTGGAATGAGGGCGGTAAAGGGATGTCGGTTTACGATATCCGCCAGTCCGCGGAATTGACTTCCGACTGGAAGGTGGCGACCGATTCGTACCACCGCTACCGGGAAGACTTCGACCTGATGCAGGATTTGGGCATGAACTGCTACCGCTTCCAGATTGCGTGGAGCCGCGTTTGCCCGGAAGGCGACGGTGAGTTCAATGAAGAAGGTATCGCCTTTTATCACCAGTTTATCGATGACCTGATTGCCCGCGGCATTGAGCCGATGATCTGCCTGTATCACTTCGATATGCCGCTGTCGCTGGCTGAACGCTACAACGGGTTTACCGACCGCCGGGTGATGGAAGCCTTTATTCGTTACGGGCAGAAGATGATCGACTGCTTTGGCGACAAGGTGAAGTGGTGGCTGACCTTTAATGAACAGAATCTCTACCATATGCCGGACGCGTTTCTGATTTCAGGCTACATGCGCGGCGAGAAGACCCTGCGCGAGCTGTATCAGATCCAGCACCACGTGATGATGGCCCACGTGCACCTGACGCAGTATCTGCACCAGGCGAAGCCGCAGTGCCTGATGGGCGGCATGCTGGCCCACGCGCTGGTCTATCCGGCGACCTGTAAACCGCGCGATATCCTTTGCGCCCAGCAGCTCGACGAATTTTTAAACCAGAATCTGCTGCGCGCCTTCGCCGGGGAGGGCTACAGCCCGGAAGTCATGCACGTTGTCGCTCGCGAAGGCTTTGCGGATATCTACCGCGCAGAGGATCTGGCGCTGATGGCGCAGGTCAAAATCGACTATCTGGCCTTTAGCTACTACGCCAGCAAGGCGCTGGATAGCGATCCGATCCCGCCGGGCACCCCGGTGAACCACTACATGCAGTTCGGCGATAAAAAGAATGACTATCTGAACGCTACCGAGTGGGGCTGGCAGATTGATCCGCTGGGCTTTCGCACCATCATTACCCGCTACTACAACGACTGGCGTCTGCCGGTCTTCCCGATTGAAAACGGCATCGGGGTGATTGAGTCCTGGGACGGCGAGAACCCGATCGCTGACGATTACCGTATCGCCTATCATCGCGATCATATCAACGCTATGAAAGAGGCGATATTTGAGGACGGCGCGCAGGTGATTGGCTATCTGGGCTGGGGACTGATCGATATTCTCAGTTCGCAGGGCGATATGCGCAAACGCTACGGCGTTGTCTATGTGAACCGTGAAAACCACGACCTGAAGGACCTTAAGCGTGTTCCGAAGAAAAGCTATGCCTGGCTCAAGCGGGCCATTCGCAGCAATGGCGAAGAGATGTAACGGCGCCTCGCGCGGGCAGATGGTATATTCTGCCCGCCAGTCGCTATCAGCAACGTAAAAGGATCGGGGAATGACGGCCAAATATCTGAGTATCGCGCGGGAAATCAAAAAACGTATCATCAGCCGCCAGTATCCCGCCAGCGCGCCGTTACCCGATCAGTTCGCGTTAGCGGCGGAATTCAGCACCAGCAGGATGACCATCCAGCAGGCGATGCGCCAGCTGATTGTCGAAGGCCTTATCTACACCCGCAAGGGGCAGGGCACCTTCGTGCGCAAAAATTTCCTCCAGCTTTCGCAGTGGGAACTGCCCGGCAGCGACTATTTTGGCGCCACCAAAACCTGGGAGCACTTAGGGGAAGTGACCAGCCGGGTGATTCGCTTCGAGCTGCGTTTTCCGTCGGAAAAAGAGCAAAGCTCGTTGCTGATTGACGCCGATGCCCCGGTCTATGATTTCGTTCGCCTGCGGCTGCTCAACGAGGAACCGGTGTCGCTGGATCTCACCGTGATGCCGGTCGCGCTGGTGCCTGGCCTGAATAAAACGCATCTCGAAGGCTCGGTGTTTCGCTACCTGCAGGAGACGCTGGGGCTCAAGATGATGGGATCGTATCGGGTGGTGCGGGCGATAAAACCGCAGGCGCTGGACAGGGAGCATCTCAACTGCGAAGCGAGCGACCCGGTGCTGGAGGTGGAGCAGGTGATCTATCTGGAGGACGGTACCCCGCTGGAGTATGCCCATTGCCACTATCGCTACGACCACGGCGGAATTATTCTGGTCAATAACGGATAAAAAAAGGGCGGGCACCGGGCCCGCCACTCTGCGCGATGCGTTTTAGTTCAGACGCACCGGCATACCGGAACGGTTCTGGATCGCCTGATCGACCACGCTCTGGTCTACGTCAGTCTGGCTGGTAATCGCCTGTACGGATTTGGTCAGGTTAATCGGTACGATTTCACCACCCTGGAACTGCTCTTCCGTGGTGGACAGCGGGTTGTGAACTTCAATGAAGCGGCTGCCGTCAGGCTCGGTAGTGGCTTTTACCGGCTCATCGATAAACTCTACGCGGGTGCCGACCGGCACGTTTTCAAACAGGAATTTAATATCGTCGTTACGCAGACGCACGCAGCCGTGGCTGACGCGCAGGCCGATGCCGAAGTTGGCGTTGGTGCCGTGAATGGCGTACAGGCGGCCGATATACAGCGCGTACAGGCCCATCGGGTTATCAGGACCGGCCGGAACAACGGCCGGCAGCGGTTCGCCGGCAGCGGCATATTCAGCGTGCATTTTGGCGGTAGGCGTCCAGGTCGGACCGGCTTTTTTACGCTCAACTTTGGTTACCCAGTTGATCGGCGTGTCTTTGCCGAGCTGGCCGATACCGATCGGCAGCACGATGACGGTGTTGGTGCCCTTCGGATAGTAGTAAAGGCGCATTTCCGCGCTGTTGATGACGATACCCTCATGCACGGTGTCCGGCAGGATCAGCTGCTGCGGGATATTCAGCACGGTGCCGCCTTTCGGCAGGAAGGTGTCCACGCCCGGGTTGGCTTCCAGCATGTTGGATAAACCCATCTGGTATTCGGCGGCGAAATATTCCAGCGGCTGCTTGTTGCCTTCCGGAATGGTGATCACCTGGTTCTGGCCAATCAGACGGCTGCCGTCGGTAGGCAGAGGGTAGGTTACAGCAGAAGCTGTGTTGCAAAAGCCCACGATGGCGAAGGCTGCCGCGAAGAGTGTTGATAATTTCATAATCTTTATGTCGTGGGCGATATTAATGCCGCACAGGCCTTTGTCAGTTTAAACAGGAAGTCGATGGGAGCGCATTATATGTGCTTTCCGGCAAACAGGTAAATGAGATGTGTACGAAATCACATTTTTTTCCTGCGACCGTGAGTGTAGCCCGTCAACGCTGGCCCTGCAGGCTAAAAACGGGAGGGGATTACCCCTCCAGAAGCCGCGCCTGGAGCGCTTCTCGCGCCTGCGGCGTCAGCTGATACTCTTTTTCCAGCCAGGCATCGACGCTGGCGTAACGTTCATCGATGCCGGAAAGCGCGGCGGCAAGGTAAGATTCATGCACCGTCATCATTTCCGCCAGGTTTTGCCGGCCGCGGACGGTCAGCTCATTGCCGAGGGATGCGAGCAAAAAATCCTCGACCTGCGTCAGCATGCCCTGGGTGAGCAGGTACTCCTCCATCACCGTGTGGCGATCGCAGCCGAGGGCGAACAGCGTCAGCGCGCAGCCCACGCCGGTACGGTCTTTCCCTACCGCGCAGTGCTGCAATAGCGCGCCGTCGAAAGGCTCCATCAGCCAGCCGGCCAGCTGGCGATAAGCGGCGTTATTAAACGGCAGCTGGCGATAGAGCTCCAGCATAAACTGCTCGCCGTTAAGGGCGTTTAGCGTGGCGGCGTTGAGCTCGGTGACTTTGGCGTTGACGTCGCGAACGTGCGGATTCGCGGGAGCGTTGAGGTAGCGAGCCGCTTCGTTCAGCTTATCGGGGCTACGATTCACTTCTCCCGGGTCGCGATAATCAATGACCCGGCTCAGGGGGATGGCGTCCAGGTGGGTGAGGTCATCGGCCGTCATCATATGCAGCGAGCCGGAGCGGAATAATTTCCCGGTCCGCACGCGGCGGCCGTCGGCGGTACGCTGGCCGCCCAGGTCACGAAAGTTGATACCGCCCTGCAGCGATAAGAAAGCCGGATGGCGGGAGAGTGTGGTCATAGGTTCCTTCCAGATTAAGGTAAAAAAATTACGCATTAAGCAGTGTAACCGCGCAATATGACACGACCCTAACACAAGCGTCATTGATGATTTTATAACGCCCCGTGAAAAGTGAAGCATTTGCTGGCATAATGTCTGGTTCATCACACTTCTCATTCTCTATTTTCAGGATAACCCCGTGCTAGTATCCAGCAACGTCACCATGCAGTTCGGCAGTAAGCCGCTGTTCGAAAATATTTCCGTCAAATTTGGCGGCGGCAATCGTTACGGCCTGATTGGCGCCAACGGTAGCGGCAAGTCCACCTTTATGAAGATCCTCGGCGGCGATCTTGAGCCGACGCTGGGCAACGTCTCCCTCGACCCGAATGAGCGTATCGGTAAGCTGCGCCAGGATCAGTTTGCGTTTGAAGAGTTCAGCGTGCTGGATACGGTCATTATGGGCCACGGCGAGCTGTGGGAAGTGAAGCAGGAGCGCGATCGCATCTACTCCCTGGCGGAGATGAGCGAAGAAGACGGTTACAAGGTGGCTGACCTTGAAGTGCTGTACGGCGAGATGGACGGCTACTCCGCCGAAGCGCGCGCCGGCGAACTGCTGCTCGGCGTCGGTATCCCGGTTGAACAGCATTACGGCCCGATGAGCGAAGTGGCTCCCGGCTGGAAGCTGCGCGTGCTGCTGGCGCAGGCGCTGTTCTCCAACCCGGATATCCTGCTGCTTGATGAACCGACGAACAACCTGGACATCGATACCATCCGCTGGCTGGAGCAGACCCTCAACGATCGCGACAGCACCATGATCATCATTTCGCACGACCGTCACTTCCTGAACATGGTTTGTACCCACATGGCGGATCTGGATTACGGCGAGCTGCGCGTTTACCCGGGCAACTACGATGAATATATGACCGCGGCGACCCAGGCGCGCGAACGTCTGCTGGCGGATAACGCCAAGAAAAAAGCGCAGATTGCCGACCTGCAATCTTTCGTGAGCCGCTTTAGCGCCAACGCCTCTAAATCTCGCCAGGCGACCTCACGCGCCCGTCAGATTGACAAAATTAAGCTGGACGAAGTGAAAGCGTCCAGCCGTCAGAACCCGTTCATTCGCTTTGAGCAGGATAAGAAGCTGTTCCGTAACGCTCTGGAAGTGGAAGCGCTGGCAAAAGGCTTTGACAACGGCCCGCTGTTTAAAAACTTCAACCTGCTGCTGGAAGTGGGGGAGAAGATCGCTATTCTGGGCGCCAACGGCGTGGGTAAATCCACAATGCTGAAAACCCTGGTCGGCGACCTGATGCCGGATAACGGTACCGTTAAATGGTCCGAGAACGCGCAGATTGGCTACTATGCCCAGGATCACGAATATGAATTCGAAAACGATCTGACGGTATTTGAGTGGATGAGCCAGTGGAAACAGGAAAGCGATGACGAACAGGCGGTGCGCAGCATCCTGGGCCGACTGCTGTTCAGCCAGGACGACATCAAAAAGCCGGCGAAAGTGCTCTCCGGCGGCGAAAAAGGCCGTATGCTGTTCGGTAAGCTGATGATGCAGAAACCGAACATTCTGGTGATGGACGAACCGACCAACCACCTGGATATGGAATCGATCGAATCGCTGAACATGGCGCTGGAGATGTATCAGGGGACCCTGATTTTTGTTTCCCACGACCGTGAGTTTGTGAGCTCGCTGGCGACCCGGGTGATTGAAATTACGCCGGAGCGCGTGGTCGACTTCACCGGTAACTACGAAGATTATCTGCGTACTAAAGGTATCGAATAATTTTTCTGTTGCTTGTCCCGGATTGCGGCGCCGCTGCGCCTTATCCGGGCTACCGGCCCGCAGACGGCGGTGAGCCCGTAGCCCGGGCAAGGCGCGTTGAGCGCCGCCCCCGGGAGCAGTTTGCAGAGTGGCAGAATTCCCCGGAGGCGCCGCTGCGCCTTATCCGGGCTACACCCGCCACTCGCTCCTTTCTTCACCGTTCACCCGCAGCCTGCGTTTTTCCCCCGCCGGCAACAATACCTTCAGCGCTTTCCACGCCGGACGATAATCGCCGCGCGCCTTGACCTTCAGGTTAATGCTGGCGCTATCGCAGACCATTTCCCATTCCACCCACAGCGCATTGCCGTTCCGGTAGCCCCAGCTTTCGCCGTCGTCTTCAAACAGCAGGCCGCGACAGGTCCCCATTCCTTTCAGCGGGAACAGTTTCAGCTCGCGGGTATCGTCTTTTTCAGCGCAAACGTGGCGAATGCGTTCGCTCAGCGGCAGGCCTGCGCCGGCGCGAACCAGCAGCGGCAGTTTTTCCAGCGGCGCATCAAGGACGATCCACTGGCCGCCTGCGTACCACTGGTGGCTGTAAAAGTCGTACCAGCCGTCCTGGTTTGCCGGCAACCACACGCGGCGCTGACGCGCGCCGGGTTCGACGACGCTGGCGACCAGCAGATCGCGACCCAGCAGGAAGTCGTCGCATTCGGCAAACGTCTGCGCATCGTGTTCGTGATCGAGGAAGGTCGGGCGCAGCATCGGTTCATCGTCGGCGTGAGCCTGCCACAGCAGGGTATAGAGGTACGGCAGCAGACGATAGCGCAGCTCAATGGCTGAACGGATCGCCGGGGTGACCTCCGGGTACATCCAGGCTTCGTTGACCGTCTGGTCGTCATTCCACGAGTGAATGGTAAACCGCGGATGCATAACGCCGTTTTGTACCCAGCGCACGAACAGCTCCGGGTCCGGTTTGTCGCCAGAGAAGCCGCCCACATCGTGTCCGACGTTGAACAGCCCGGACAAGCTCATACCCAGCCCCATGCGGGTGTTATAGCGCAGCGTCTCCCAGTTGGTGCGGTTATCGCCGCTCCAGGTCTGAACGTAGCGCTGCATCCCGGCGCAGCCGGAGCGAGAGATCAGATACGGGCGTTTCTGCGGCGCAAAGCGCTGCTGGGCCTCCAGCGACGCGCGCATCATCAGCAGCGGCATCACCGGGCGAATATGTTTGATAGCAATTTCGTGGCCGAATCCGTGACAGCGGGCTTCGCCGTCCCAGACTTCATACTCGTTATTATCGTTCCACGTGGAGTCGATGCCCAGCTCCAGCAATTGGGTCGTCACGCCTTCCTGCCACCAGGCGACGGTTTGCGGGTTGGTAAAGTCGAGATGCGACCCTTCGTCATCCCAGAAGCTGGAGCGCTCGGGAGCATCGGCCTGTGAATCGCGGATAAAGAGCCCGCGCTCCGCGACCTCGTGATAGCGCGGATGGTCCTGCAGCAGGCAGGGCTTAATATTGGCGGCGAGCTTCAGCCCGGCATCGTGGAAGGCCTGGCTCATCACCTTCGGCTGCGGCACCTTGTCGTTGTTCCAGTTAAAGACGTAGCGCTTGCCGTTAATCGAGGTATAGCCGGAAGAGAGCTGGAACGAATCGCACGGAATGGCGTGTTCATCGCACAGGCGGATAAAGTTCATCAGCTGGTTTTGCGCATCCGGCGCGTCGGTGTAGTGCATCGTCGAACCGCTGTAGCCGAGACTCCATTTCGGTCCGAACAGCGTTTTGCCGGTCAGGCGGACGAACGCTTTGGTGATATCCAGTACCCGCTTGCCGGAAAACAAATAGTAATCAATGTCTCCCGCTTCCGCCTGCCAGCGGCGATAGGCGGTATGGTAATTATCGATTTCGTTGCCGAGATCCAGCCAGCAGCTGCTCAGGTTGTCGTAAAACAGACCGTAGCTGACATCGCTGCGCTGCGTGATGGTAAACGGAATATGTTTGTACAGCGGGTCGGTGCTCGCCGCGTTATAGCCCATGGCGTCGAGGTTACGCATCTCATAGCGTTTACCGTTACGCTGCAGATCGCCGGCCTTTTCGCCCAGACCATAGAAGCGTTCGTCTTTGCGTCGGCTCAGGTAGTGGGCAACGCCGTCGCCGTGCGCATTCGCCAGATAGGCGCTGGTGGGGCGGTCGTTCGCCAGCGGCTGCCACTCGCCGGCCTCATCGCGATAGCGCCATTCCAGCCACAGCGGCTGGTGGACGGTGACGCGCAGCTGGTCGGTGGCAATGGTCAGGGCGTCGCTATGCTCCGTGAGCTGCCAGGCGGGTAGGCTAAAGCCGCTCAGCTCTTCGCGCGGGCGTCCTTCCCACGGCACGTCCTGTTGGGGAGCGATACTCCAGGTGCGATCCAGCGCCAGCTGGCCGTGCCGCTTCAGCAGTACGCGGAACATATTTTCTTCCAGCACGTACAGACACAGGGTGTGCTGGCCGTCGACGAGCAGCTCAACGTGATGCTCCAGCCGTTGGTGTAAGGTCCAGTTTTTCAAAGTCTTCATTTTTTACATCCACTCTCAGGCGCGTTTTGCGCGACGTTCAGCAATAAATGCCACCAGGAATACCGCGCCAATCAGGTCAAAGAACCCCATGGCGATAAATAGCGGGTTGAAGCCGATTTTGTCGGCGGTGACGCCAATTAACAGCGAGAACAAAAAGCTGGCGATCCAGGCGGCGGAGCCGCGCATCCCGTTTACGGTCGCCATCTGCCCTTTATCGAACGACTCCACCACCAGCGCGCTGAGCATGCAGGAGATAATCTGGTGGCCGAAGCCGCCAATTGAAATCAGTACGATGGTGATATAGGGATCGCGGGTAATCGCCACGGTGGCGAGGGAAATCATCAGGAAGGCGCCGGTGACGGAGCTGGCGACCACCGAGTTCACCCGCGAGCAGCCGAACCAGCGGGTATACAGTTTGGTCAGATAGCCGCTGGCGACGCTGCCGAGGTCGGCCGCCAGAAACGGCAGCCAGGCAAACATGGCGATTTGCTTGAGATCCATGCCGTGCTCTTTCGCCAGGTAGAGCGGTACCCAGAAGCTCAGCACCGCCCAGGCGGGTTCCGCCATAAAGGCCGGAATGGCGATACCGTAGAAGCGCTTGTTTTTCGATACGGTTTTCAGCGCGGTAAAGAAGGGCAGCTTAACCGGCGGCGCTTCATTGTCCTGCTGGATAAGCGCCAGCTCGGCTTTGCCGAGGTTAGGGTGTTTTTCCGGGTTATGATAGAACGCCCACCACAGTACGACCCATACGAGCGCCAGCGCGCCGGTGAACATAAATGCGCCCTGCCAGCCGAACGAGGCGTGCGCGAAGTAGATAATCGGCGGCGCCAGCATGGCGCCGATGGAGAAACCAACCCCGGCCCAGCCTGCGGCGATCGGGCGCTCGGATTTAGGAAACCACTCGCCGAGCGTTTTGGCGTTGGCTGGCGTCGCCGCCGCCTCAGCGCCGCCCATGAAAAAGCGCAGAATCGCCAGGTGCAGCCAGCTCCCCGCGCCGGCATGGGCGATGCAGGCGATGGCCCACAGCGTGGCGCAGATCATAAAGCCGAGCTTGAGGCCAATGACGTCGATAAGCCAGCCGCAGAGCGGCTGAAAAATGGTATACGCCAGCTGAAAAGCGCCGACGATCCACGAGTACTGTTCAGTGGTAATACCGAGAGAGGTTTTTAATTCCGGGGCGATAATCCCCAGCGAATTGCGCGTGATGTAGTTAACGGTGACGCCGAGCAAAAACAGCACCAGCATCCACCAGCGCAGGTTCTTCACTATGCGGCGCGATTTACTCACCGCCATATCGTTATTGAGGCCTTGGCTCATAGAACTCTCCACGAGACATGTAGTAGGGAAAATTGACCAACCCGCTTGCTGAGTTGTCGCTAAAATTTTCTATTTCGTTGTTTGTTAAGGTTGATGTCTCGACACTATTGGTTGACTAATCTCAAAGGTGTTGGACCAATTCAGGCTAAGGGAGAATGCGAGCGGGCAATAGCGACAATTCTGCAAATTTTTTCATGGGGCGATCGGGATCGCAGTATGACATCGCCAAATCGCTTAAAAATATTCACATTCTCGATATGAAAATTTTTTCATCAGCAAAGTAGAGCGCGATCACAAAATGGACAAAAAGCTTAAAGTGAGCGAAATCGCGGCGCGTACCGGGCTGTCGGTCAGCACGGTATCGCGGGTGCTGGCGGGGAAAGCGAACACCAGCGCCAGGGCCCGCCAGAGGGTACTGGAGTGCGCCCGCCAGCTGGGCGTGATGGAGGGTATCGCCGCCGGGCGAATGCTGCTCAACAACCTCGTGGTATTCGCGCCCCAGCGCGCTTTCGATGAGCGTACGGATATTTACTACTATCGGGTGATTCAAAGCATCAATAGCGCCCTTATGCCGCACGAGGTGCACCTGCGCTACTGCGCGCTGGAAGAGAATGACAGCGATGCCAATTTGTTTTTGCAGCGCATGCATGAAGCCTCGACCCAGGCCGCTATTTTACTGGGTATCGACGATCCGCATATTCACGATCTGGCGGCCGATCTGGCGAAGCCCTGCGTGATGATCAACTGCCACGACGCGGGAATGCGCTTACCCTCCGTCGCGCCGGATCATCGGCTGATCGGCCAGTTCGCCGCCCGCTACCTGTTTGAGATGGGGCATCAGGCGATCATGAACGTGATGTGCCTGCGCCGCTATACCATGGAGCTGCGTCTGCTGGGGATCAAGCAGGCGTGGCGCGCGCGGAATTTGAGCTTTGCCGAAAGCAGGGATCTCATTGATGTGGCCAATTTCAGCGCCCGGGATACCGAGGAAAAAGTAGGAGAGTGGCTGGATCAGCGCGGCGACGGCCCGCTGCCGACGGCATTTCTGGTGGGCGGTGATTTTATGGCGGCAGGCACGATCGCCGCCTTACAAAAACGCGGTTTGCGCGTCCCGCAGGACATTTCCGTCATGAGTATCGACGGTTTTAACCTGGCGGCGATTCAGGATGTACCGCTAACCGCCGTCCACGTCCCGCGCGATGAATTAGGGGTTGAAGCGGTGCATTTGCTACAGCAAAGACTGATCCGTCCCGATGCGCCGCACGGCGCGTTACTCTTGCATGGCACGCTGGCGGTACGCGATTCGGTGCGGCGGATACGCGCCGGTAACCGCCGTACCGCCGTTGAAGCGAAGGGGCTATATGACGATTAATCAACCATTCCCAGCGCGCGCTTACCGTGGATATTTAAATCATCCAGCGTGAAACGTCCTTCCCAGCTGGCTTCATAATCTTCGCGCGGGAAGTCGCCCGGCGAAGCGCCGCGCGCCAGCGCGACTTTGACCTTCTGCGCGTAGGCGAGGTTTTTCTCACACATTGGCGCGGCGGGAATATACATCACGTTGCCCCAGCCCTGCTGATTTTCCACCGGCGCGACCGAGTGGATCACGTCGCAGTGCCACCATACCGAATCGCCCGCGTTAAGCGCCGGAATAGAGCTTAAAGCTTTGATCAGCAGCGGATGCCATTTTTCCGAAATCGGCAGCACCTTACCCGGCGCGACGCCGCACAGTTCATCATCCGGGACATCATCGAGCAGCGGACGCAGCAGCACGTACGCCATCGCTTCCGGGATCGGCACCACGTGCAGCAGGCCCTGATCGGGGATCATATCGGAGAGCGCGGTCCAGCCCTGGAAGGTGCGGAACACCGAGCATTTGGTGGTATTGTCGACCGTATACTCTTCGACTTCGGTACGGTGCGCCGCGTCCCACGGGTCGTAAGCATCAATATTGCCATTAAACACGTCGGCAAACACTTTCTGATAGGCCGGCAGCAGCCAGCGCTCCAGGGCGCCGGAGTCGGTATGCGCGCCCAGACCTTTCGAGGTGGTTCCCGGCGGGCGGCGGCGAATGCGATCCGGGTAGATGACGCTCACGTCCGGGTTAAACCACTGTTTCCCGTCGCGGTTAAACGTCCACAGGCGGTTGAGGAACGACTGCACGGCGGCCATTTCGTCGCTCTGGCGCGCCTGCATCTGCGCCTGGGACCAGTAAATCGGATAGATTTCCGGCCGCGACGCCTCCAGCGAGCCGAAAAAGGTATCGCCCGGGCCTCTGTAGACGTCATCGAAATGGTTGCGGTCGAGATAGTCGAGCATCGAGTTATCCCACGCCAGCGCCCGTTCGCGAGAAAAATGGCCTTTGATGACCGCGCAGCCGCGACGCTTGATGAGCTCGCGCTGGGCCTCCGTGACCTGGCCACGCGCAATCGCCTCGAACGGGATTGTCGGCCAGACGTCCTGAGCGCTGGCCTTGAGGGCGTCAATCTCTTCCAGACGCGCGGCGATACGCGTCGTCAGCCGATCGAACACCGCCTGTACGTCGCCAATTTGCGCCCGCAGCTCCCGCTTGATCTGGCGGATAGCCGCTTTAGGGTCGGCAGGTAAAGTTTCACTGGTATGGGTAACAGCCATGATGACCTCTCATCTTTCATTCGAAAGTAATAAATCTTACATATGATAATTTAAGTTAAAATTAAGTTAATGCAAGTTTAAAATTATGCAGAGGCGCACAAAACGGGAAGCCGGGGCGGTCAACCCCGGCGCGGCGTTACTGGTTGAAGGGGGCGGCGTGGTCGAGGACGGCCTGAATAACGTTCAGCGCGCCGTCGTGGTTATTATCATCGGTGGCAAAACGCGACACCGCCTTGATGCTGTCGGCGGCGTTGGCCATCGCGAAAGAGTATTTCACCAGCTTGAGCATTTCCGTATCGTTAGCGCTGTCGCCAATGGCCACGCACGCCTGCGGCGAGATGCTCCAGCGCTTCAGCAGGCGGCTGATGCCGTTGGCTTTATGCAGGCCGGGGATAATTAAATCGACGAAACCGAAGCCGCTGGTGACCGGCTTCATGATGCCGTCCAGCGAGACGTGCAGTTTATCGATAAGCTGCGGGATTTCGCTATCCGGCAGGTTAAGCGAAAACTTGAACAGCTTATCGTCAATATCATGATAGCTGCTAATGCGCTGCAGGCGATGGTAGTGCTTTGACATCAGGGTGACGAACGCCTCGGGCGCGCGGTCGCTGACATAGGCGCTTTCGAGGCCGCAGGCGACGAAGTTGAGCTGCGGGTCTTTCAGCAGTTCGCCAATGACGACCTGGGATTCATGACGGGTCAGTTCGCCGTGGAACAGCTGTTGACCGTGTTCGTAAACCAGCGCGCCGTTCTCGGCGACAAAGGAGATGCGGTCGCGGATTTCCGGGAAAAAAGAGATCAGCTGGTAGTACTGGTTGCCGCTGGCGACAACGAATTCAATACCCTGCTGTTGCAGTTGCGCGAACTGCGCAAGAAAACGCGAGCGGTCATACTGCTTGGCGTCATTGAGAAAAGTTCCGTCCATATCGGTGACGATAACTTTAACGGTCATAACACATGCTCCTGGCTTAACTTCGACCAGTAACATTCTAATTACAATGTGATGGGGAGCACAAATTTATTTCGAATGAAAGTTGGCGTTCACCGATGTGCAGGAGAAAACCCCGGGTTGCGACGTAAACGCCTTACCCGGGGCAGTGGCCCGCAAACGGCTTCGAACCTGTAGCCCGGCTAAGCGCAGCGCAAGCCGGGGGACGTTATTTACAGCGTATGCTCGGTACGGGCGATAATATCGTCCTGAGCATCCGGCGACAGGGCGGTAAAGAACGCCGAGTAACCGGCCACGCGGACCACTAAATCGCGATACTGGTCAGGATGTTTCTTCGCTTCAAGCAGCGTCTCGCGCGACACGATGTTGTACTGAATATGCCAGCCTTTATGCACCTCGAAGAAGGTGCGCAGCAGCACCATCAGTTTCTGCTTATCGGATTCATTCTCCAGCGTGGCCGGGTTCAGCTTCTGGTTAAGCAACACGCCGCCAAGAATCGAACCGGTCGGCAGTTTGCCCACCGAGCTGATGACCGCGGTCGGCCCGAGATGGTCGGTACCGGAGGCCGGGCTGGCCCCTTCCGCCAGCGGCGAGTGCGCCTTACGGCCATCTGGGGTCGCCATGGTCTGCGCGCCAAACGGCACATTGGCGGAAATGGACGAGGTGCCGGCGTAGTAGTTACCGCCGATCGGGCCGCGGCCGTAGCGTGGGTTATGATACAGCTTCAGCTCATCGATATAGGTCTGGTAGGCGCGAGCCAGCAGCATATCCACGCTGTCCTCATCGTTGCCGTATTTCGGCGCGCCGTTGATTAAGCGCTGGCGCAGCTGCTCGTGGGTCAGGCCTTCGAAGTCTTCAGCCAGCGCCTTTGCCAGCGCCTGCTGACCAATAACGCCCTGATCGAACACCAGCTTCTTCACCGCCGCCAGGCTGTTGCCGAGGTTAGCGATGCCGACCTGCAGACCGGAAACCCAGTCATATTTCGCGCCGCCCTGCTTAATGCTCTTCGCGCGCTCGATGCAGTCATCCACCAGCGCCGAGCAGAGAATATCGTGTACGTTCTCTTCCAGCATGGTGTCGACGACGTACTCAATCTCGATAGATTTGCGCGTGTAGTAGCGGATCTGCGTATCCCAGTCGGCCAGCACCTGCTCGAAGTTGTCGAAGTTGCCTTTCGACAGGGCGTGCTCCTGCGGCAGGAAGACCTGACCGCTGGTGGCGTCGCGGCCGCCTTCCAGGGTCGCCAGCATGACGCGGGCGAAGTTGATAAAGCTCATCCCGGTGCAGCGATAGCCCCATTTGCCGCCGACGGCGGTTTCGATGCAGCCGATAGCGGCATAGTCGTACGCGTCCTGCGGCTCAATACCGAGTTTGATAAATTCAGGAATAACGATTTCGTCGTTATTGAACGCCGGCATGCCGAAGCCGCAGCGGATCACCTGCACGCAGGCGTCGAGGAAGTCGTTGCTCATGCCCGCGTGATAGCGCACGCTGAGGTTAGGCTGTGTCGAGCGCAGGCGACCGCAGGATTCAAGGATGGCGTAGGAGAGCGGGTTCACCGCGTCCTGCGCGTTGCCGTCCACCAGATTCTGGCCGCCGATGGTGACGTTCTGGTACAGCGGGCTACCGGCGGAGGCCTTCGAGTGCGAGCCGGAGCGAATTTTATTCACCTCCAGCAGCTTCAGCCAGCAGCAGTGCAGCAGCTCGATGGCGTGTTCGCGATCCAATGATTGTGCCAGCTCAACGTCGCGGCGGTAGTAAGGGTAGAGATACTGGTCCATGCGGCCGAAAGAGACCGAGTGGCCGTTGGATTCGATCTGCAGAATCAGCTGGATGAAATAGCACAGCTGCAGCGCCTGCCAGAAGGTCTTCGGCGGCTCGTGGGCGATGATATCGCAGTTTTCGGCTATCGCCAGCAGCTCGTCGCGGCGGGCTTCGCGGCTCTCCGTCGCGGCCATGCTGCGCGCCAGCCCGGCGTAGCGCTTACAGTGTTCGCTGACCGCTTCCAGCACGATATCAATGGCTTTGAGGAACTGCTCGCCGTGCAGATCTTCCAGCACGGTCAGGTTAATGCGTGAACGGCGTTCGGCGACTTTCGCCCGCATGCCGTCGAGGCCTTTTTCCAGCAGCAGCGGATAGTTGACCGCAAGGTGAGCATCGCCGGAGGTCATATTGCCTTCCGCTTTGATAATGCCGGTCGCCAGCAGCGCTTTTTGCTCGTCGGTAAACATGCCGTAGCAGCGATCCTGCACGGTTTGACCGCGCCACCACGGGCACACTTCGTGGAGCACGCGTTTATTCTCTTCGCTAACGGCAAACCCGGCACCGGGGCGATCGGCGAGGTCGTCGATCTCTTTTTCAATCCAGCTAACGGTGTATTCCGGGAAGATAGGCGCCGCGCGAACTTCGCTGGCCTGGTTGCCGACGATCAGTTCATCGTGCTTAATCCAGATCGTGCGTTCCGCCAGGTGATGGGCCAGCGCCAGCGCGCGGCGTACCGGGATCGGTTTATCCAGGTGCTGTTGATAGGCTTCGGTATAGTGCTGGGCGCGCTCGGTACAGACCGGCGGCTTGACGATATGCACCAGCGCCATTTTATGCGCCTGAATGCGCGGGCTCAGAGTATCCAGTTTCAACGTTGTCATAAGGTTATCCTCGTAGAGTCGCCGTTAAACCTTTGCTCTGAGCATAGCGCTGCGCGAAGGCGAGCAGCTCGGGTGCAGCAAGCGGTTTATCCGGTGCGGTATAGGGCTGACTGAGTAATTGGTATTTATTCATTCCTAACGTGTGGTACGGCAGGAAGTGGATCTCGCCAACCTTTAAGCGGTCAGCGGCAAAATCGGTAATGGCGGCAATATCGCTTTCGTTGGCGTTAAAGCCCTGGATCAGCGGCACGCGAATGATAATTTTCTTTCCGGCCTGCGCGACGCGCTGCAGGTTATCCAGCACCCGGCGGGCGCTGCCGTCCGTCCACTGCTGGAAAATCGCTTCGTTGACGTGCTTGAGGTCGGCGAGAAACAGGTCGATAAACGGCAAAGAGGGCTCGACGTATTTCCACGGCACGTGCAGGCAGGTTTCGACCGCGGTGTGGATCCCCGCGTTGTGGCTGGCCTCAAACAGCTGGCGGGCCAGCTCGGGATTCATAAACGGCTCGCCGCCGGAGAGCGTGACGCCGCCGCCGCTGCGCTCGTAAAACGGTTGGTCGCGCAGCACCGTGGCCATAATCTCTTCGACGCTCTTCTCTTCGCCGCACACCGTTAATGCGGTGGTCGGGCAGCAGTCGCGCAGTTTGCCAATATACGCATCGGTGAGTTTTTCGCGGTGGATAATCAGGCCGTCCAGCTTGCGGGTAATCACCTCCGGCGCGGCCTGCTGGCAGAGGTCGCAGCCGTCCAGGCACAGGCGCGCGTCATACAGCAAATCCGCCGTGCGGGCGCGGCTTTCCGGGTTCTGGCACCAGCGGCAGCCCAGCGAACACCCTTTGAGGAAGACGACAGTGCGGATCCCCGGGCCGTCATGGGTTGAATAACGCTGAATGTTGAAGATCATAATTCACCCTCTAATTTGCATATGAAGATTAAATTACTTTCGAATGAAAGTTGTATTGATATAAATCAACAAGCATAGCGAGGGGGGAAAACGGAGGCGAAAAAGTCGCGGCGGGTCACAAAACATCCGGCGGCGGTACCGCCGGAAAGGGGTTAGGGCGTACCGCACACCTCGCAGTGAGGGTTACGCGGCAGCGTCATTTCGCGGAACTGACAGCGCATGGCGTCGTACATGACGATTTTGCCGGTCGCCGGGCTGCCGTAGCGGGCGAGTAGCTTAATCGCCTCCATCGCCTGTAGTGAACCAATGATGCCAACCAGCGGCGCCATGACGCCGGCCTCGACGCAGGTGAGGGCGTTGTCGCCAAACAGGCGGCTCAGGCAGCGGTAGCAGGGTTCATCTTCCTGATACGTAAAGACGCTGATTTGTCCCTCCATGCGAATCGCCGCGCCGGAGACCAGCGGCGTTTTATGGCGGAAACATCCGGCGTTGAGCTGGTTACGGATCGCGACGTTGTCGGTACAGTCGAGCACCAGATCGTGGGCGGCGATTTGCGCCGCCAGCGCCGCGTCTTCCAGCCGTGCGTTGAGCGTCGTGAGCTGAACGTGGGGATTCATCCGCGCCAGCGCGCCGCGGGCGGAGTCGACCTTCGGCTGGCCGATGGTGGCGTCGCTGTGCAGGGTCTGGCGCTGAAGGTTGGAGAGCGACACGGTATCGAAATCGAGCAGGGTAAGCTGGCCGACGCCTGCCGCCGCCAGATACTGCGCGGCGGCGCAGCCCAGCCCGCCGAGGCCGACGACCAGCACGCGCGAGGCTTTCAGCTGCTCCTGACCGTCAAAATCGAAATCGCGAAGAATAATCTGCCGGTTATAGCGCAGCATCTCCGCATCGCTCAGCTCCACGCCCATTACAGCCCTCCGAACAGATGATTAAACGGCTCGACTTCCACCCATTCGCCGGCTTCCACGTTGCCGCGCTCGCGCTCCAGCACGATAAAGCAGTTGCCGAGGCTGAATGAGCTAAAGATATGCGAGCCCTGGTGACCGGTGCTGTTTACCACCAGCTCGCCGTCCGGGCCGCGCTGCAGCACACCGCGTTGAAAATCGAGACGGCCCGGCGATTTTTTCAGATGGGTTGCGGCGCGCACGCGCAGGCGCATCGGCTGAGCCTGCCCGACGTTGCCGGACAGCTTCGCCAGCAGCGGCTGAACCAGTTGGTAGAAGGTCAGCGTGGCGGAAACCGGGTTACCCGGCAGGCCGCAGAACCAGCTATGGCCGAGCTTGCCGAAGGCGAAAGGTTTACCCGGCTTAATCGCCAGCTTCCAGAAGCCGATTTCCCCCAGCTCTTCGAGGATCGCTTTGGTGTAGTCCGCCTCGCCGACGGAAACGCCCCCGGAGCTTATCACCACGTCGGCCTGCTGGTCTGCCTGGATAAAGGCTTCGCGCAGTTTAGCCGGGTCGTCGGGAATAATGCCGAGGTTAATCACTTCGCAGCCCAGCTCCTGTAGCATCAGGTGCACCGCCAGGCGGTTGGTATCGTAAATTTGCCCGTCGGCCAGCGGCTGGCCCGGCAGCTGGAGCTCATCGCCGGTGGAGAACACCGCCACCCGCACTTTACGCACCACGTCAACCTCGGCAATGCCCAGCGAGGCGATGACCGGCAGCTCGGCGGCGGTCAGGCGGGTTCCCGCGGGGAAGACGACCGCGCCATGAGCGATATCTTCGCCGAGACGACGGATATTCTGCCCGTTTTTCACCGGGACGATAAAGCGGATCCCGTCATCGGTTTGTTCGGTCTGCTCCTGCATGACCACCGCGTCGCAGCCTTCCGGTACCGGCGCGCCGGTCATAATGCGGATACAGGCGCCCGCGGGCCAGACGCCGTTATAGGGTTGACCGGCGAAGGCCTTGCCCGCCACCGGCAGCGCTGCGCCGTCGGCGAGATCCGCCAGGCGTACGGCGTAGCCGTCCATCGCCGAGTTATCAAAACCGGGAACGTTGAGCGGTGAAACGAGATCATGGGCGGTCACGCGCGAAAAGGCCTGCAACAGCGGTACGGTTTCCGTCGCATTCAGCGGCGTAATACGAGTGAGCATCTGGGTCAGGGCTGTGTCGAGCGGCATCAGTCCGGCGGTAAAATCCATGGGTTTCTCCTGCGGGCAAACATCGAAAACGCCTATTATGGCAGAAAAGAGGGGCGGGCTATATGCCACCTGGGTACAAGCTTTACATCACCGTCCGCTCTTTCTATATTCAAAAATTGTATAGGACAGTCAGCACGATAATGATATTTATACACTTTATCGGTAAGGAACGGCGTAATGGGTAAGGCGGTTATAGCAATTCACGGCGGGGCCGGGGCGATTAGCCGCGCGCAGATGACGCCGGCGCGCGAGCGGGAGTACGTAACGGCGCTGTCGGCGATTGTCGATAGCGGACAAAAAATGCTGGCGGCCGGGGCCAGCGCGCTGGATGCGGTAACCGAAGCGGTCCGGCTGCTGGAGGAGTGCCCGTTATTTAACGCCGGTATTGGCTCGGTATTTACCCGCGATAGCCGCCATGAACTCGATGCCTGCGTGATGGATGGCTGCCGCTTGCAGGCCGGCGCCGTGGCGGGAGTTCAGCATTTACGTAATCCGGTGCTGGCGGCGCGCCTGGTGCTGGAACAGAGCCCGCATGTGCTGTTGATTGGCGAGGGGGCGGAAGCGTTTGCCGCTGCCCACGGTATGGAACGGGTCGATAACAGCCTGTTTTCGACCCCCGAGCGCTTGCTGCAGCTGCGTCAGGCGCAGGAGGGCGGCGATATCGTGCTCGACCACTACGCCGCGCCGCTGGATGAGCGGCACAAAATGGGCACCGTCGGCGCGGTTGCGCTGGATCTGGCGGGTAACCTCGCGGCGGCGACATCAACCGGCGGAATGACCAATAAGCTGCCGGGACGCGTCGGCGATAGCCCGCTGCCGGGGGCGGGCTGCTATGCCAATAACGCCAGCGTCGCCGTTTCCTGTACCGGCACCGGCGAAGTGTTTATGCGTACGCTGGCGGCTTACGATATTTCGGCGCTGGTGGAGTACAGCCATCTCAGCCTGCAGGAGGCCTGCGAAAGGGTGGTGATGGAGAAACTTCCCGCGCTGGGCGGCAGCGGCGGCCTGATCGCCGTCGACCGTGAAGGCAACGTGGCGCTGCCGTTTAATAGTGAAGGCATGTACCGGGCCTGGTGTTATGCGGGTGATACGCCCACGATTGGTATTTATCGCGAATAAGAGGAAAGGGCGTTGCCGCATAGTCAAGAAATCGATGCTAATGATGTTCTGCAGGTGCGCGGCCTGAACGTTACGTTTAGCCAGCAGCAGCAGGCTTTTTCCGCCGTTCGCGACTTGTCGTTTACCCTGCGGCGAGGCGAGACGCTGGCGATAGTCGGCGAGTCCGGCTCGGGCAAATCGGTAACGTCGCTGGCGCTGATGCGCCTGCTCGATCGGGCGGTCAGCGAAGTGCGCAGCGATGCGCTGCTGCTGCGTCGTCGCAACCGGCAGGTGATTGAGCTGAGCGAACAGTCTGACGCCGATATGCGCGGCGTGCGCGGCGCGGATATGGCGATGATCTTTCAGGAGCCGATGACCTCGCTGAATCCGGTCTTCACTATCGGTGAACAGATTGCCGAGTCGATTCGATTACATCAGGGCCTGAAGCATGATGAGGCCCTGCGCGAAGCGAAAAAAATGCTCGATCAGGTACGCATTCCGGAAGCGGAAGCCATGCTGTCGCGCTTTCCGCATCAGCTTTCCGGCGGGATGCGTCAGCGGGTGATGATCGCCATGGCGCTCTCCTGCCGCCCGGCGGTGCTGATTGCCGATGAACCGACGACCGCGCTGGATGTGACTATACAGGCGCAAATTTTACAGCTGATCGCCGTTCTGCAAAAAGAGATGGCGATGGGCGTTATCTTTATTACCCACGATATGGGCGTGGTGGCCGATATCGCCGACCGTGTGCTGGTGATGTATCGCGGCGAAGCGGTGGAGACCGGCAGCGTGGAGGAGATTTTCCGCGCGCCGCAGCATCCCTATACCCAGGCGCTGCTGGCCGCGGTGCCCAGGTTGGGCGCGATGCGCGGCACCTCTCTGCCGCGCCGTTTCCCGCTGCTAAACCAAAGCCCGTCGCCGGAGGAGCAGAACACCGTTGTGGCCGGGGAACCGATCCTCAAAGTTCGCGATCTGGTGGCGCGCTTTCCGCTGCGTAGCGGTATTCTCAACCGCATTACCCGTGAAGTGCATGCGGTTGAAAAAGTCAGTTTTGATTTATGGCCCGGCGAAACCCTAAGCCTGGTGGGGGAGTCGGGCTGCGGTAAATCCACCACCGGACGGGCGCTGCTGCGTCTGGTGGAAACCCAGGGCGGCAGCATCACCTTCAACGGTCAGCGGATTGATACGCTGACGGGCGGTAAGCTTCAGGCGCTGCGCCGCGATATCCAGTTTATTTTCCAGGACCCTTACGCTTCCCTCGACCCGCGGCAAACGGTGGGCTATTCGATTATGGAGCCGCTGCGCGTGCACCGCCTGCTCGAGGGGGACGCCGCCCGCGAACGTGTCGCCTGGCTACTGGAACGCGTCGGACTGGAGCCGGAACATGCCTGGCGCTATCCGCACGAGTTTTCCGGCGGCCAGCGTCAGCGCATCTGTATTGCCCGCGCGCTGGCGCTCAATCCAAAAGTGGTGATTGCCGATGAGTCGGTATCGGCGCTGGACGTGTCGATACGCGCGCAAATTATCAATCTGATGCTCGATTTGCAGCGCGAGATGGGCATCGCATTTCTGTTTATTTCCCATGACATGGCGGTGGTTGAGCGCATCAGCCACCGCGTGGCGGTGATGTATCGCGGGCGCATTGTCGAAATTGGCCCGCGCCGCGCGGTGTTTGAAAACCCGCAGCATCCCTATACCCGTAAACTGATGGCCGCCGTTCCGGTAGCCGACCCTACGCATCGTCGTCCGCAGCGCGTGCTGCTCTCCGACGAGCTGCCGGGTAATATCTTCAGACGGGGCGAAGAGGGGGTGAGTACGCCGTTACAGCAGGTGGGGCCGGGGCACTTTGTCGCCAGAGAGTCCGCCGCCGACGTGCTGGCACGATAACAACGACATCCATAATGCAGCATTTCAGGAGAACAACATGACTCAACGCGTTTCAGGCAAATGGCTGTTGGCGCTGGGCGTCGCTTCGGCGCTGGCAGCGACGCCGGCTTTTGCCGCAAAAGATGTGGTGGTGGCGGTCGGTTCTAACTTTACGACCCTCGACCCCTATGATGCTAACGACACGCTGTCGCAGGCGGTGGCGAAGTCTTTCTATCAGGGGCTGTTCGGCCTGGATAAAGAGATGAAACTGCATAACGTGCTGGCGGAAAGCTATACCGTTTCTCCGGACGGGCTGGTTTATACCATTAAGCTGCACCCGGGGGTGAAGTTCCAGGACGGTACCGAGTTTAATGCCGAAGCGGTCAAGGCCAACCTCGATCGCGCCAGCAATCCGGAAAATCATCTCAAGCGCTATAACCTGTATAAAAATATCGCCAGCACCGAGGCGGTTGACCCGACGACGGTGAAAATTACCCTCAAACAGCCTTTCTCGGCGTTTATTAATATCCTGGCCCACCCGGCAACGGCGATGATTTCTCCGGCGGCGCTGAAGAAATATGGTAAAGAGATTGGTTTCCATCCGGTCGGCACCGGTCCGTACCAGCTCGACACCTGGAATCAGACCGACTTCGTTAAAGTGAAGAAGTTCGCCGGTTACTGGCAGCCGGGGCTGCCGAAGCTGGACTCCATTACCTGGCGTCCGGTGGTGGATAACAATACCCGCGCGGCGATGCTGCAGACCGGCGAAGCGCAGTTTGCGTTCCCGATCCCCTACGAGCAGGCGCCGCTGCTGGAGAAAAACAGCAAACTGGAGCTGGTGGCCAGCCCGTCGATCATGCAGCGCTATATCAGCATGAACGTGACGCAGAAGCCGTTCGATAACCCTAAAGTGCGCGAGGCGATTAACTACGCCATCAACCGTCAGGCGCTGGTGAAGGTGGCCTTTGCGGGCTATGCCACCCCGGCGACCGGCGTGGTGCCACCGTCTATTGCCTACGCTGAAAGCTACAGCGCCTGGCCGTACGATCCGGCCAAGGCCCGCGAGCTGCTGAAAGAGGCAGGCTATCCGAATGGATTTAGCACCACGCTGTGGTCGTCGCATAACCACAGTACGGCGCAGAAAGTGCTGCAGTTTACCCAGCAGCAGCTGGCGCAGGTGGGCATTAAGGCGCAGCTGACGGCGATGGATGCGGGCCAGCGCGCGGCGGAGGTGGAAGGTAAGGGGCAGAAAGAGAGCGGCGTACGCATGTTCTACACCGGCTGGTCGGCGTCGACCGGGGAAGCTGACTGGGCGCTGTCGCCGCTGTTCGCGTCGCAAAACTGGCCGCCGACCCTATTTAATACCGCTTTCTACAGCAATCCTCAGGTCGATAAAGATCTCAACGACGCGCTGAAAACCACCGATGCGCAGGAAAAAACGCGGCTGTATAAGGACGCGCAGGATACTATCTGGAAAGAGTCGCCGTGGGTGCCGCTGGTGGTCGAAAAACTGGTCTCAGCACACAGTAAAAATCTGACCGGATTCTATATCCAGCCGGATACCGGATTTAGCTTTGAACAGGCGGATCTTAAGTAGATAGCTGTGGGTCCCCGGGCGCAGGCTGCGGGGATTTCACGCAAGGAGAAGCATGCTCAATTATGTGATTAAACGCCTGCTGGGGCTGATCCCCACGCTGCTGATTGTGGCGGTGCTGGTGTTTCTGTTCGTGCATATGCTGCCCGGGGACCCGGCGCGGCTGATTGCCGGGCCGGAAGCGGATGCTCAGGTGGTGGGAATGGTGCGCCAGCAGTTGGGGCTCGATCGGCCGCTGCACGTGCAGTTCTGGCACTATATCAGCAATATTGTGCAGGGGGATTTCGGTACCTCGATGGCCTCGCGTCGCCCGGTAAGCAGCGAAATCGCCAGCCGTTTCATGCCCACGTTCTGGCTGACGCTCGCCAGCATGAGCTGGGCGGTAGTGTTCGGGATGGCGGCGGGGATCGTGGCGGCAGTCTGGCGCAACCGCTGGCCGGATCGCCTGGGGATGGCGCTGGCGGTGACCGGGATCTCGTTCCCGGCGTTCGCGCTCGGCATGCTGTTGATGCAGGTCTTTTCCGTTGAGCTGGGCTGGCTGCCGACGGTGGGCGCCGACAGCTGGCGCCACTATATTCTGCCTTCGCTGACCCTGGGTGCGGCGGTGGCGGCGGTGATGGCGCGCTTTACCCGCGCCTCGTTCGTCGATGTCCTGCATGAAGATTACATGCGTACCGCGCGGGCGAAAGGCGTCAGCGAAACGCTGGTGGTGCTCAAGCACGGCCTGCGCAACGCGATGATCCCGGTGGTGACCATGATGGGGCTGCAGTTCGGCTTTTTGCTCGGCGGTTCAATCGTGGTGGAGAAGGTCTTTAACTGGCCAGGCCTCGGGCGTCTGCTGGTGGACTCGGTGGAGATGCGCGATTACCCGGTGATTCAGGCGGAAGTCCTCCTGTTTTCGCTGGAGTTTATTCTTATTAATTTAGTGGTGGACGTGCTGTATGCCGCCATTAATCCAGCTATCAGGTACAAGTAAGGTGCGATTGCTCAACTGGAGAAGACAAGCGGTTATCAACGCGATGCCGGGGATTAAACCCGGGCAGATACGTACCCCATGGCACGAGTTCTGGCGGCGGTTTCGCCGTCAGCCGGTGGCGATGGGGGCGGGGATATTTGTCCTGCTGCTGATCGCGGTGGCGATCGTAGCGCCGTGGATTGCGCCGTTCGATGCGGAAAACTATTTTGATTACGACCGGCTCAACGACGGCCCGTCAATGATGCACTGGTTCGGCGTTGATTCCCTGGGGCGGGATATCTTCAGTCGGGTGCTGGTGGGGGCGCAGATCTCGCTGGCCGCCGGGGTACTCGCGGTATTCATCGGCGCGGCCATCGGCACGGTGCTTGGGCTACTGGCCGGATACTACGAAGGCTGGTGGGACCGCATTATTATGCGTATCTGCGACGTGCTGTTCGCTTTCCCGGGGATTTTGCTGGCAATTGCGGTGGTGGCGGTAATGGGAAGCGGGATGTCGAACGTGATTATCGCGGTGGCGATCTTTTCGATCCCGGCATTTGCGCGTCTGGTGCGCGGCAATACTCTGGTGCTTAAGCAGCAGACCTTTATTGAGTCGGCGCGCAGCATTGGCGCCAGCGATGCTAACATCCTGTTTAATCACATCTTGCCCGGCACGGTATCGTCGATTGTGGTCTACTTTACGATGCGCATTGGCGTGTCGATTATCTCCGCCGCCAGCCTGTCATTTCTGGGGCTTGGCGCGCAGCCGCCGACGCCGGAGTGGGGGGCGATGCTCAACGAAGCGCGGGCGGATATGGTGATGGCGCCGCACGTGGCGCTGTTCCCGGCAATCGCGATTTTCCTGACGGTGCTGGCGTTTAACCTGCTGGGTGACGGCCTGCGCGATGCGCTGGATCCGAGGATAAAAGGGTAGGGGCGTGATTCCCCGGCTGCGCTGACCGGGGCTACGGATTCACCACCGTATGCGGTTTAGTAGCCCGGACAGGTGCGCAGCACCGCCTCCGGGAAAGCACTCCGCACGTTAATCCTGTGCGGTTTTGTCGCCCGGATAAGGCGCGCGAGCGCCGTCATCCGGGATACGGTCAGCGGGCGAAATTAAACCCGGCTGCCCCATAGATCGTATTCGTCGGCGTGTTCGACTTTCACCCGCACAACGTCGCCCGGTTTGACTTTACTCTCACCGTTAAGGTAGACCGCGCCGTCGATTTCCGGCGCATCGGCCATGCTGCGGCCAATTGCCCCTTCTTCATCCACTTCGTCGATCAGCACCAAAATTTCGCGACCGACTTTCTCCTGCAAGCGCTCGGCGGAGATCTGCTGCTGCAGCTGCATAAAGCGGTTCCAGCGCTCTTCTTTCACCTCTTCCGGCACCTGATCCGCCAGTTCGTTAGCGGTTGCGCCTTCTACCGGGCTGTATTTGAAGCAGCCGACGCGGTCGAGGCGGGCTTCTTTCAGGAAGTCGAGCAGCATCTGGAAATCGTCTTCCGTTTCGCCCGGGAAGCCGACGATAAAGGTCGAACGCAGGGTGAGTTCGGGACAAACTTCACGCCACTGCTTGATGCGCGCCAGCTGGCGGTCAGCGGAGCCCGGGCGTTTCATCATTTTGAGAATACGCGGGCTGGCGTGCTGCAGCGGAATATCGAGATAAGGCAGAATTTTGCCTTCCGCCATCAGCGGGATTACATCATCAACGTGCGGGTACGGATAGACGTAGTGCAGGCGCACCCAGATACCGAGCTTCGCCAGCTCTTCGCACAGGCTAACCATGCTGGTTTTGACCGGCATGCCGTTGTGGAAGCCGCTGCGATGTTTGACATCAACGCCGTAGGCGGAGGTGTCCTGAGAGATCACCAGCAGCTCTTTGACCCCGGCATCGGCCAGGCGTTTGGCTTCCGCCAGCACTTCGCCAATCGGACGGCTGACCAGATCGCCGCGCATGGACGGGATGATGCAGAAGGTGCAGCGATGGTTGCAGCCTTCGGAAATTTTTAAGTAAGCGTAATGACGCGGCGTCAGCTTCACGCCCTGTTCCGGCACCAGGCTGAGGAACGGGTTGTGTTTAGGCTTCGGCGCGTAGTGGTGGACGTGTTCCAGCACCTGTTCATAGCTGTGCGGGCCGGTAATTTCCAGCACCTTCGGATGCACTTCGCGGATCTGATCTTCTTTTGCGCCCAGGCAGCCGGTGACGATCACTTTGCCGTTTTCTTTCAACGCTTCGCCAATCGCTTCCAGCGACTCCTGCACGGCGCTATCGATAAAGCCGCAGGTGTTAACGATAACCATATCAGCGTTATCGTAGGAGGGAACCACGTCATATCCTTCGGTGCGCAGTTCAGTCAGGATACGTTCTGAGTCCACGAGATTTTTCGGGCAGCCCAGAGAGACAAAGCCGATTTTCGGCTGAGGGGTGACATTGCTCATAGCTTAAAAAGTGTTCAATTATTGGGATGGTCAGGGCAGGGATTCTACAGAGATCGGCGGAAAGTTTATACTCCTTTTCATGTTAGCCCGGCGATATCTGTGTTTCTTTTTATCGGCATGATTATCCAGATTGTTAATCAAAATAAGGGGGTTATTCAGCCATTATCTCGGCAATCGGGGGACGTCGGTTTAGATCTGGTTTAACCTGAAGCGGTAAAATAGCCGCTGCTTTTAGTCTTTATTTTTTATCAGGTTTCCCATGTTTAAAAAGTTGGGTGGTTTCGTCTACGCGCTGGCCATGATCGGCGCGACGCCCGTTTATGCCAACGAGATGGCGTTATATTCGGTCAATACCGGTTCATTTGTTTATCACATGACCGGTAATCACGGTCAATATAACGAAAAATTCAATAACCAGTTTTTTTCCGTTGAGCGCAAGCTGTCTGCGGATTCAAAGTACAGCGCGTTGGTCGGGACCATGAAGAATAGTTTTGCCGACCGCTGCCTCTCTCTGGGAGCGCGAAGGGACTGGTACGCGGGGGCAAATGGCTGGACGTTCAAGGGCGTCTATGCCTATACCGGCGAGTTCTTCTTTAAAGCCTTTCGCGATTGCGGCGATTCAGGCACCTATCGAACGGCGAAGAAACTCACCGGCGTCGGTTTCTCTCCCTATATTTATCATGGCCTGCAGTACAATTTTACCGATTATTTCGGCGTCGAAACGGGCATTATCGTCCCGGCCATATTTGTGATGAGCGTGCAGTGGAGCTTCCGCTAATTCGCCCGAAAGAGGCTTCCGGGCGAATTTTGATTAATGGCTTTGCGCAACGCCAGCGCCTGGCGCAGCCCCCGGCGCGGTCGGTTCTCTATTATCGCGAAGCGTAAATACCGAGATTAGCGTAAACAGTCCGGCGATGCCGCCCAGAATATAATAGGTATGCGCAAAGCCGATGGTGTCGTACAAATACCCGGCCAGCGGCGAGTAAATGGCGGTGGCGATAGAGGCGACGAACAGCACCAGCAGGTAGACCGTCGAGGAGAGCTTGTTGTCGAAGTTGGCGGCGATAAATTTAAACACCGACACTAAAATCAGCGGTTTTTCCAGCGCATGCATCATTTTTACCGCGCCGATCCACACCGGACCCAGCGGAATCGCGGAGCCGACGATACGCACCGACATGATCAGCCCGGCGATGATCAGCGCCCATTTCGCGCCGGTGCGGTTTACGAACCACGGCATCAGGCATAAAAACAGGGTCTCGCCGCATACCTGAATGGAGGCCAGAATGCCGTACCAGCGATTGCCTTCTTCCGGCGTCGAAAACTGCAGAGAAAAGTACTGGGCGAACTGCTGATCGTAGGTGTCATAGATTTGCGTGACGAAAAGGGTGAAGACCAGCAGCATCCAGAACTGGCCGTTCTTGGCCAGTTCCAGGGCGTGCGAAACTTTCAGCGCGCTGCTTTTTTGCATTTCCGCTTCGGTCAGTTCGATTTTGGTCAGCATAAAGCAGATCGCCGCGATAACGATGGCGACGCTGGCCAGCCAGAAGGCGAGGTTTGGATTGCTGTCGATATATTTGCCGACGATCCACGCGGCGGCGGCCCAGCCTAACGATCCCCACATCCTGACCCGGCCGTATTCGAACTGGTAGCGCCGCGAAATTTTATCAATATACGAATCGATAACTCCGCAGCCGGAGTTGAAAATAATCCCCAGGTATACCCCGCCAAGCAGCGCGCCCAGCCAGAAGCTGTGCACCAGCAGCGGCGCATACAAATAAATAAAGAACGGGCCTACCGGCAGCAGCATGGCGACCAGGATCCAGATCAGCCGTTTTTTCAGGCCGAACTTATCGGAAATAAAGCCGAAGAAGGGCTGCATCAGCAGGGCGATAAAGGCGTTGACCGAGTAGAGCAGACCGGTTTTGGTTGCGCTAATCCCGAGATGCTGAGTGGTCCAGATAACGAAGAACGCCATGGTCGAGGACCAGGCGAAGAGGTAGAGGAAATCGAAAAGACTCAACAAGATATAGTTTCTTTTGCCGGGCGTAATCATTTCAGTTCCTTCAAGCGGTAGCGGTAAAGGTTACAAACAGGATCGATCTGCTTGCTGCTCTTATTGGATGTTATACGTAATACATTTTATGAAATGATATGACACCTGGCGGCATTTTATGGCAATGTGAATTGCGCTAATATGTGATCATTACTGCAATAAATAATTTTATTATCGTGAGTTGAAAGGTTTTTATTTTTGAGAGCGTATAACATTTTTTACTTTTGGTCGTTGAGATCGCCGAAGAGGATTTTAATCGCCGTTGTAACATTGTAAAGGATGTTAATGACCTGAGAATTATTGATCTGCCTCATCGTTTTGTACAAAAAATGACCATATTATGGTTGTGGTAAAGGACGACAGAGGAGGAACCGCGATGAGCGTTGACAGACTGTATCGTAACCTGATGAATAAGCTGATTAATGCCAACATTGATCTCGACGCTTATTTGCAGCTGCGTAAAGCAAAAGGCTATATGTCAGTCAGCGAAAACGACCATCTACGTGATAACTTGTTTGAACTGTGCCATGAAATGCATCAACACGCGCCGCGCCTGCAGCACGCCGTCGCGCCGGAGGAGAAGGAAGCCCTGCGGCTGGCCGGCGAGGCCGTCGCTTCCGCGGCGGTCTGCCTGTTGAGCGGACATCATGACTGCCCGTCCTACATCGCTGTCGACGTAGATAAGCTGGAAAGCTGTCTGGCGGTATTGCGGCTAAATATTCATAAATTGAATGATTCTCAGCCCATTACGCACGCCTGAAATCGGGGGGAGCCTGCTCCCCCCGATTAATGTTATGTAAAAATCCCTTCCCGCTTTCCCACGCTGGCTACCCTTATCAGCATTGCTGACAAAAGGAGTATGCCATGCGCCAGACCATTAACCTGATCGCCCTTACCGCGCTGCTGTTGCCAACGGCAAGCCTTGCCGCCCAGGAGCGCGTAGAGGTGTTGCAGAACCAGCTTGAACACCCGTGGGCGCTGGCCTTTCTTCCCGACGACCGGGGGATTCTGATGACCCTGCGCGGCGGCGAGCTCCGTCTGTGGCAGCGGGATAAAGGCCTCGCGCCTGCGATTTCGGGCGTGCCGCAGGTCTGGGCCAACGGGCAGGGCGGTCTGCTGGACGTGGCGCTGGCTCCGGATTTCGCCCAGTCGCGCCGGGTCTGGCTGAGCTACGCCGAAGGCGGGAGTGACGGCAAGGCCGGGACCGCCGTGGGCTACGGCCGACTGAGCGATGACCTCCAGCGCCTGGAAAATTTCCAGGTGGTTTTCCGCCAGCAGCCGAAGCTCTCAACCGGCAATCATTTTGGCGGACGGCTGGTGTTCGACGGCCGCGGTTATCTGTTTATTGGACTCGGGGAGAATAACCAGCGTTCGACCGCTCAGGATCTCGATAAGCTGCAGGGAAAAGTGGTGCGGCTAACGGCTGATGGCAAGGTCCCGGACGATAATCCTTTTGTCGGCCAGGCCGGCGTCAGACCGGAAATCTGGTCTTACGGTATTCGCAACCCCCAGGGGATGGCGATGAACCCGTGGAGCGATACGCTGTGGTTAAATGAGCACGGGCCGCGAGGCGGGGATGAGATCAATATTCCGCAAAAAGGCAAAAACTACGGCTGGCCGCTGGCGACGCACGGCATTAACTACAGCGGCCTGCCGATCCCGGAGGCCAAAGGCAAAACGGCGGAAGGAACCGAGGCGCCGCTGTTTGTCTGGGAAAAATCGCCGGCGGTGAGCGGTATGGCGTTTTACGACGCGCAGACTTTTCCGCAGTGGCGGCACCGGCTGTTTATCGGCGCGCTGAAGGATAAATCGCTGATTGTTCTCAAGGTTGACGGCGATAACGTCACGGAACAGGAGCGGATTCTGGGCGATCGCGGAAAACGTATCCGCGATGTGCGCGTTGGACCCGATGGTTATCTGTATGTGTTAACCGACGAATCCAACGGCGAGCTGCTGAAGGTGAGACCGGCGGGCTAATATCAGGTGACCGGAATCATCACCACGTTGCGCCAGGCCTGGCGCTGGTTAATCTGCTGATACCAGCGCTGCAGGTGCGGGCGCGGTTGCCAGGTTTTAACGATCTCCAGCAGGTTATAAATGAACGGCGCGACGGCGATGTCGCCGAGGCCGAAGGCGTTGCCTGAGAGCCACTGATGACGCGACAGTTCATCATCCAGAATGGCGAACAGCGTCTCGCAGGCGGCAATACCGGCTTCAATCGCGGCGGGGTCGCGTTTTTCCGGCGGGGTTCTCACCAGCCCCATTAACACCGGCCGATGGGCAGGCGAGAGCGAACCGTTGGCCCAGTCCATCCATTTTTCCCCCTGAGCGCGCTCGGCGGGCGACTCCACCCACAGGCGATTTTGACCGTACTGCGCGGCCAGATAGCGGATAATGGTGTTTGATTCCCAGAGCACGAGATCGGTCGTCTCATCTTTCAATAACGGTACCAGGCCATTGGGATTCATGGCCAGATAGTCCGCATCGTGATTCAGACCGAACTCCAGACCGGCCAGAATTTGCTGATACGGGAGGTCGAGTTCTTCCAGCACCCAGCGCACTTTCTTCACATTGGTCGAGTTATTTCTGCCCCACAGCGTAATCATATCCGCTCCTGCTTTTTATTAAGCCGCCGTTGCGGCGTAGTGAGCATTCATGTTGGAATAAAGTTAATATTTAGGCAACCGCGATCAAAAAAATTGCTCTGTTTGCAGCACCGGGCGAGGTTATTGCGTAAACTTTAAAAACTTTACCAACTCGCTGTTTCTTTAAGGTCATTTGTACGCTTTACTCACCGGCTGCTGCGGCGCCGAACGAGTGTGGCGGCATATTTTTGTTTGGAAAGGATACTTGGGTGGCTCTTATGACGCATGATGCTTTTTCCCTTCGCGGCCTCGCGGCAGGCTGCGCGCTTTTATTTCTCGTTGCGCCTGCGGTGCAGGCTGCAGAACAACTCCCCGATGCGCCATCCATTGACGCGCGAGCCTGGATCCTGATGGACTATGCCAGCGGCAAAGTGCTCAGCGAAGGCAATGCCGATGAAAAACTCGATCCGGCGAGCCTGACCAAAATCATGACCAGCTATGTTGTCGGCCAGGCGTTAAAGGCGGGTAAGATTAAGTCGACCGATATGGTGACTATCGGGCGCGACGCGTGGGCAACCGGTAACCCGGCGCTGCGCGGCTCATCGGTGATGTTCCTTAAGCCAGGAATGCAGGTGTCGGTCGAAGATCTTAACAAGGGCGTTATCATTCAGTCCGGCAACGACGCCAGCATCGCGATCGCCGACTACGTGGCGGGCAGCCAGGACGCGTTTGTCAGCCTGATGAACGGCTATGCGCAGAAAATGGGCCTGACCAACACCACCTTTATGACCGTGCACGGTCTGGATGCGCCGGGTCAGTTTAGTACCGCCCGCGATATGGCGCTGCTCACCAAAGCGATGATCCATGACGTGCCGGAAGAGTATGCGATCCATAAAGAAAAAGAGTTCACCTTCAACAAAATCCGTCAGCCGAACCGCAACCGTCTGCTGTGGAGCACGAATCTCAACGCTGACGGCGTGAAAACCGGGACCACCGCCGGGGCGGGCTACAATCTGGTTTCTTCCGCGACGCAAAACGATATGCGCCTGATTGCCGTCGTGCTCGGCACCAAAACTGACCGTATCCGTTTTAACGAATCAGAAAAACTGCTGACCTGGGGCTTCCGTTTCTATGAAACCGTGACGCCGATTAAACCCGATGCCACCTTTATTACCCAGCGCGTCTGGTTTGGCGATAGCAGCGAAGCGAAGCTGGGGGCGGGCGAGGCCGGCTCCATCACGCTGCCGAAAGGCCAGCTGAAAAACCTCAAGGCCAGCTACACCCTGAATGATACGCAGCTGACCGCGCCGCTCACCAAAGGGCAGGTGGTCGGCACCATCGACTTCAAGCTTAATGATAAAACCATTGAGCAGCGGCCGCTGATTGTGATGGAAGCGGTAAACGAAGGCGGTTTCTTTAGCCGGATGATCGATTTCGTGCTGATGAAATTGCACGGCTGGTTCGGCGGTTGGTTCTCTTAAAATGCAGGCCGCGCCCTGCGGGGCGCGGTTAGTAAAGCAGTGAAATCTGTTTTTCCTTCGCCAGCGCGAGCAGATCGTCATCCGGACACACGTCGCTGGCAATCACGTCAAACTGCGCTAAATCCCCCATCCTCGCCGGGCGAACTTTACCAAATTTACTGTGATCGACGACCAGCACGTGGTAGCGCGCGCTTTTCATCGCCCAGTGTTTGACCGGCAGCTCTTCCAGGTTAAAACAGGTAGCGCCCTGCTCGCAATCGACGCCCGCGGCGGAATAAAACGCGATGTCCGGGCAAAGGTGGCTCAGCGTATCCTGCAGGCTTAGCGGTTTAAAAATGGCGTTGCTGGCGTGGAACTCGCCGCCGCACAAAATCGCGCGGCACTGGGGTTTTTCCTGCAGGGAAAGAAAGGTATTGAGCGAATAGCAGACCCCGGTAAAGGGCAGGGCGCTATCGATGGCGTCGATGATCCACGGCGTGGTGGTCCCGCAGTCAAAAAAGGCCATCTGGTGGGGCTCAAGCAGCTTAGCCGCATGGCGGGCTGCGCGGCGTTTTTCATCCACAAGGCGTGTTTTCTGATCGCTCAGCAGATAGTGCGTTGCGCTGCGCGGCTCCAGAACGATATAGCCGCCCAGCAAAACGACCGGGCCGCTGTGGCCGTTGAGATCGCGACGAATGGTCATCTCTGACACGCCAAGCAGGGTGGCCGCTTCTTTTAGATGGAGTTTATCACTGCGCTTGAGTGCCTGAATAAGCTGACTGATGCGTTCGTCACGACGAGTTTCCATATTCCCTCTAAGCTGAAAGCGCCCTGCATTGACAGGGCGTCAGCGGCGATTTTACCTGCCGGAAGAGGCTTAGTCACGCGCAGGAATTGGGCGCTACCGCAACTTTACCAACTGGTCAGGAACATCTATTCGCGCACCCAACCTTTGCGAATCGGCAGCGAAAAAAACAGACGGTACAGCCGCTGCAGATGCTGATAGAGGGTTTTTCCGCCGCTTTGCCACAGCAGTTGGGCGCTAAGGCAGGCGATCATCGCGGTGAGCAGCCCGCCCAGCATATCCATCGGCCAGTGCACGCCGAGATAGACCCGGGACCAGGCAATCGCGCAGGCAAGGGCGAACAGCAGCGCGCCCGACCACAGGCGGTGCCAGAACATAAAGGCCAGCGCAAAGGTAAAGCAGATCGTGCCGTGATTGCTCGGGAAGGAGTTATTGGGCGAATGATGCAGGAAGTTATAGCCAATACCGGCGGCAAACGGACGGTCATGCGGAAAAAATACGCCGAATATCCACGAAAGCGTCAGGCTAATGGCTAATGCCATCATGACCTTAAATACTAACTGCCGCTGGTTTGGGCCCCAAAGCCATAAGGCCAACACCAATAATGGCACCATAATTATCAGGTCTTTGGCGATAAACGTCGCGATTTCAATCGCCCACCACGGCGATGCGGGGGTAGCGTTGAGTAATGCAAACAGCGAGTAGTTAATATTTTCCAGCATACATCCAGGCTCTTGGGTCCGTTAGCAACAAGCCGCCCACCTTAAAAAACGGTGGCGATAAGATAAAGCAGTATTGTCTTAATTATCAGTTTGTTATGAATTAAAACGCGGGCGTGGCTTCGTTAACAGACTGATTGAAGGAGTATATAGCCTGTAATCTAATTGAAACATAAACGAAATATATACAGCTGGATTTTGATTGGTTGCTGGCGATGCGCTATCCGTGTGGCGATATTTTGCTTCATCGCTCACAATTCGCTATCTCCCCGAGACGACTTTCATTAAACTTTGCGCGGTTTTATTTAAATAAGAGATTTCATGCAGAATTATTCGCTTTCTGGCAAACGCCTCGGACGTCAGGCGCTGCTCTTTCCGTTGTGCCTGGTGTTATACGAGTTCTCCACCTATATCGGCAATGACATGATCCAGCCGGGCATGCTCTCGGTGGTGGCAGAATTTGGCGTGGGCAACGAGTGGGTGCCGACCTCAATGACCGCCTATCTGGCCGGCGGTATGTTTTTGCAGTGGCTGCTGGGGCCGCTTTCGGACCGCATCGGCCGTCGTCCGGTGATGCTGACCGGGGTAGTGTGGTTTATCGTAACCTGCCTGGCGACGCTGCTGGCGCAAACTATTGAGCAGTTCACGCTGCTGCGCTTTTTGCAGGGTATCAGCCTGTGCTTTATCGGCGCGGTCGGCTATGCGGCGATACAGGAGTCTTTTGAAGAGGCGGTGTGCATCAAGATCACCGCCCTGATGGCCAACGTCGCGCTGATTGCGCCGCTGCTCGGGCCGCTGGTGGGCGCGGCCTGGGTTCATCTCCTGCCGTGGGAGATGATGTTTGTCCTGTTTGCCGTGCTGGCCGCCATCGCCTTTTTCGGGCTACAGAAGGCGATGCCGGAAACCGCCACCCGCATGGGCGAGAAGCTATCGGTAAAAGAGCTGGGGCGTGATTATCGTGAAGTGCTGAAAAACCTGCGCTTTGTCGCCGGCGCGCTGGCCACTGGTTTTGTCAGCCTGCCGCTGCTGGCGTGGATTGCCCAATCGCCGGTGATCATCATCAGCGGCGAGCAGGCGACCAGCTACGAATATGGCCTGCTGCAGGTGCCGATTTTTGGCGCGCTGATTGCCGGGAACCTGGTGCTGGCGCGCCAGACTTCACGCAAAACAGTGCGCTCGCTGATTATTCTCGGCGGCTGGCCGATTATGATCGGCCTGCTGATCTCCGCCGTGGCGACGGTGGCGTCGACGCACGCGTATCTGTGGATGACCGCCGGTCTGAGCGTTTACGCCTTCGGGATTGGTCTCGCCAATGCCGGACTGGTGCGTCTGACGCTGTTTGCCAGCGAGATGAGTAAGGGGACGGTGTCGGCGGCGATGGGGATGCTGCAAATGCTGATCTTTACCGTGGGTATCGAAGTCAGTAAGCACGCCTATGAGTCTGGCGGTAGCGGGCTCTTCAGCTTGCTCAACCTGCTGAGCGGGGTGCTCTGGCTGGCGATGACGGTCTACTTCCTGAAGGATAAACGCGTGGGCAACGCCCACGAACCGCAGTAACCTTCAAATGCCCTGCTGCGACGTGACGCGCCGCAGCAGGCGCTACCTCAGGCGAACGGCGCTTCGCGATTCAGTACCTTATCAATAATATGCAGCACGCCTTCTTCGTTATTGTGCGGGGCACGGTAGCCGGCGACGGCCTTCACCGGCGCGGCGGCGTTGGCCATCGCGAAACCGAATCCGGCGTGCTGCAGCATTTCGATATCGTTGCCGCTATCGCCAAACGCCACCACTTCATGGTTCTTTATGCCCCAGCGTTCCTGCAGGATGCGCAGTCCGTTGGCTTTATGCACCCCGGGAATAATCAGGTCAATGCTACCGTAGCCGGTGGCGACCGCGGTCACCATATCGCCAAGCGCGGCGTGCAGCTTCGGCTGGATCTGCGGAATCAGCTGATCCGGCACGTTGAGACCGAACTTCAGAATTTCATCATCAGCAATATGATTAAAATCGTCGACCAGTTCGAGGCGATGATAGTACTTCGCCGCGACCGCTTTCAGCGCATCGTTATAGCGGTTGAGGGTATAAGCGCTGCGCTTACCGCAGGCGATAATTTCAATGTTGGTCAGCGTCAGAAGATGGTCGATGACGGTATTGAAATGTTCCTTCGGCATCCGGCAGTTAAACACATCCTCGCCGGCGCTGACCACCCAGCCGCCGTTTTCGGCGACAAAAGCGATTTCGTGCGCCACCTCAGGGAAAAAGGAGATGAGCTGGTAATACTGGTTGCCGCTGGCGACGACGAAGCGGATGCCCTGCTCGCGCATTCGCGCATACTGGGCGAGGAAACGCTGACGGTTATAGGTTTTGGCATCGCTCAGAAAGGTGCCGTCCATGTCTACCGCAATCAATTTGATGCTCATTAACTGTTCTCCATCACGGGTTCAGATTGTGGCTTCGCTACCGCGCGGGCGACGATGGCCGCGACCAGCACGAGTGCCAGCACTACCATCATGGCGCTGCGCAGGCCGAAGTGTTCGCCGAGAAAGCCCAGCAGCGGCGGCCCGACGAGGAAGGCGAGGTAGCCGGTAATCGCCACCACGCTGACGCGCTTCGGCGCATCGGGGCCGGTATCGCTGGCGGCGGAAATGGTCAGCGGGAAGCCCAGCGACGCGCCGAGGCCCCATAATAATACGGAGAGACCGGCGACCCACGGGTTGTCGACGAAAATAATCAGGCCAATGCCCAGCGCGCCCATTACCGCGCTGGCGCGTACCACCGTCACGCGGCTGTAGCGGTCAATAAACCAGCCGCCGGTAAAGCGGCCAAGGGTCATGCCGAGGGTGAAGCCTGCATAAATCAGCGAGCCGGAGGTTGGGCTGAAGCCATGGCCGTCCACCATCAGCAGCGGCAGCCAGTCGTTGGCGGAGCCTTCGGCAAAGGCCATGGCCAGGACGATCACCCCAATCAGCAGCAGCTGGGCATCGCGCCAGATGGGCAGGCCTTTGCCTTCATGGCGCGCCGCTTCCGCCGCATTTTTGCCGGTGCCTTCAGGAATCGCGCGAATGGCGATAGCGATGGGGGCGATAGCCACCAGCGCCGCCAGCAGAATGTGCGGCGCGGCGGGCAGGCCGAAGCCGGTTACCGCCATGCCAATCCCGGCGCCGACGAGCGTGCCGAAGCTGTAGAAACCATGCATCATTGGCAGGACGGTTTTATTCATTTCGCGTTCAACGGCGGCGCCTTCGACGTTAATCGCCACTTCCGCGGAGCCAAAGCTGGCGCCGAAGATGGCTAAGCCAATGGCAAACAGCACCGCCGACGTGAACCATAGCGCGGCGCTGAGCACCAGCATGCCGACCACCGCGCAGGACATGGTGGCGCGAATCACTTTACGGGTGCCGAATCGATTGACCAGCCACGCTGAGCAGAGGATGCCGCTCATTGAACCTATTGAGAGTCCAAATAATACAATCCCCATTTCCGCCGTCGATAGCGCGAGCAGATCGCGAATCGCCGGCGTGCGGGTGGCCCATGACGCCATGAGTAATCCGGGGATAAAAAAGAACATGAAGAGCGCCCACAGCCTTAGCTGAAGGGCCCTGCGTGAAGTTTGCGCTGTCATCCGTAAATGCCCGAGAGTGAAGAGATGCAGACAACAGTAGCAAGGTTGTGTACATTTGTACATCCAGGTTGCTTGCTGAGGAATGCTTTTTTATTGACCTCTATGATTCGATTCAGCCTGAGGCATATTAAATGAAAGAGGAAAAGAGTATGGCCCGTCGACCAAACGACCCGCAGCGTCGGGAGCGGATTTTGCAGGCGACGCTGGACACGATCGCGATACACGGCATTCATGCGGTTACGCACCGGAAAATCGCCACCTGCGCGGGCGTGCCGTTGGGCTCGCTGACCTACTATTTTAGCGGTATTGAGGCGCTGGTCGAAGAGGCGTTCAGCCTGTTTACCGGCCAGATGTCGGCGCAGTATCAGCAGTTTTTTGCCGATGTGCATAATCGCCGGGAGGCCTGTGACGCCATTGCCGAACTGATTTTTAGCGCCCAGGTCACTACCGCGCGCAATATGGAGCTGATGTATCAGCTTTATGCTTTTTGCAGCAGCCAGCCGAATTTAAAAGCGGTCATGCAGAACTGGATGCTGCGCAGCCAGCAGACCCTTGAGCAGTGGTTTGAACCGGCAACGGCCCGCGGGCTGGACGCCTTTATCGAGGGGATGACGCTGCACTTCGTGACCGACAGAGCGCCGCTATCGAGAGAAGCGATTCGACTGATGGTAGACCGGCTGGCGGGAGAGTGAGCGGGGCGCAGACAACAAAAAACCCATCAACCTTGAACCTAAGTGGCGGGGTTGATGGGCTCCACAAAATGGGGACATCAAAGAAAAGCAGTGGCACTACTTATGACTGACGCCAGCTAAAAAAGTTCTGCGTATACGCGTTTTTTTTCTGAAAAGTTTACTGTAGCCCCGGCCAGATGATAACAATCAGCGTACCTGCCAGGGTTAACAACACGTTAGCGATGGCGTAGGTCCCCGCGTATCCCAGCGCCGGAATATTGCTGCGCGCGGTATCGCTGATGATCTCCATCGCCGGCGCGCAGGTGCGGGCGCCCATCATGGCGCCGAAGAGCATCGCGCGGTTCATGCGCAGGACGTACGCGCCGAACAGGAAGCAGATAACCACCGGCACCAGGCTGACGATGAGGCCCGCCGCCAGCATCTGACCGCCGACGGCGCCGAGGCCGTTATTAATGCCGGCGCCGGCGCTGAGCCCCACGCCGGCCATAAATACCATCAGGCCGAACTCTTTCACCATATTCAGCGCCCCCTGCGGGATATAGCCGAACGTCGGATGGTTGGCGCGCAGGAAGCCGAGCATGATGCCGGCAAACAGCAGACCGGCGGCGTTACCGATGCCGAAGCTGAACGAGCTGAACTGGAAGGTGATCATGCCGATCATCAGGCCAACAATAAAGAAGGCGCAGAAGGCGAGCAGGTCGGTCACCTGGCTGTGGATGGAGATAAAGCCAATACGATCCGCGACGGTTTTGACGCGACGCGCATCGCCGCTAACCTGCAGCACATCGCCCTTGTTGAGCACGACGTTGTCGTCGATCGGCATTTCGATCTGGCTGCGGATAACGCGGTTTAAGAAGCAGCCGTGATCGGTAAGCTTCAGCTGCGCCAGGCGGCGGCCGACGGCGTTGTGGTTTTTGACCACGATCTCTTCGGTGACGATGCGCATATCGAGCAGATCGCGGTCGAAGACCTCTTTGCCGTTACGGAAGCTTGGGTCGAGGCGGGCATGGGCATCCGGGTAACCCACCAGGGCGATATCATCGCCCATCTGCAGCACCGCATCGCCGTCCGGGTTCGCGAGAATGCCGTTGCGGCGGATGCGCTCAATGTAGCAGCCGGTCTGGCGGTAAATGCCCAGCTCGCGCAGGTTTTTACCATCAGCCCACGCCACCAGCTCCGGGCCGACGCGGTAGGCGCGGATCACCGGCAGGTACACCTTACGCCGGGAGTCGGTGTCGAGGCCGCGCTCGCGGGCGATCTGCTGGGCGCTGGTCTGTAAATCCTGATGCTGCAGCTTCGGCATATAGCGGGCGCCGACGATCAGGCTGACCAGGCCAACCAGATAGGTCAGGGCATAGCCGAGGCTCAGATGATCGAGCGAGAGGGCAAGCTGGTCGCTGGGCAGGCCGAAGTGGCGTAGCGTATCTCCGGCGCCCACCAGCACGGGGGTGGAGGTCATAGCGCCGGCGAGCATCCCGGCCGTCAGGCCGATATCCCAGCCGAATAGCTTACCCAGCCCCATGGCGATCAGCATCGCGCTGCCGACCATCACCAGAGCGAGCATCAGGTAATTTTTCCCATCGCGAAAAAAAATAGAAAAAAAGTTGGGTCCCGCCTCCACGCCGACGCAGAAAATAAACAGCATAAAGCCGAGATTGAGGGCGTCAGTGTTAATACTGAAATGCTGCTGCCCTAATAATAGGGAAACGACTAAAACGCCAATGGAATTACCAAGTTGTACCGACCCGAGACGCAGTTTCCCGAGGCAGAGTCCTAATGCTAGTACAACGAACAATAACAGGATGTAATTCCCGTTTAACAAATCTGCGACGTTTATATTCACGAAAGCCAACTTCTCATTTACTAGTAAGTTGTTGAAGGAAATGGTTATTTGGTCTAAGGTTGGTCCAGTGTTCGCGTTGTCCCGAACGCTATTCTGGCATCCCGTTATAACCAGCAAAATATAGTCGACAGTTTAATCCTTCCTGGAGGCTGCGGCTAGTAACAATCGTTTTTACATTGACGGGATCTTTTATTGGCATGGATTGCCAGAATCTTTATCTGACTGGGCGAAGTGGAAGTTGGTTAGAGGCAAAATCAGGAGGATGTCGTGAAATCTGAGCGTACCTGGGCCGGTATTATCTGTGGGTTCTTTCTATTTATTGTGGTTTGTTTGTCACTACTGTTACATATGAAAGGCGCCTTTCGGGCTACCGGTAACCCTGAGCTCGGGCTGCTATTCTTTTTGCTACCCGGTGCGGCGGCAAGCTGCCTCTCTCCCGGACAGCGGGTTATTCGCCCGCTTATCGGCGCGATGCTGGCTGCGCCAGTGTGTCTGGTGGTCATGCGGCTTTTCTTTGTGACCCAGCGTTCTTTCTGGCAGGAACTGGCGTGGTTGTTTAGCGCGGTGTTCTGGTGCGCGCTGGGCGCGCTGTGCTTTTTGTTTATTTGCGCCTGGCTTGATACCAGACGCAAGCCCTCGTCAGAGGAGTGAGCCGTCTCAGGCGAACAGGCCGAGATTCTCTTTCGCCCAGGCTTCAAAGTCAGTGCAGCCGCCAATGTGCTTCTGATCGACAAAAATCTGCGGCACGGTTTCTACCGGTTTACCCACGGTTTTTTCCAGATCGGCTTTGCTGATGCCTTCTGCGTGAATATCAATGTAGCGATAGTTAAAATCATCGCGCTCATTGCTCAGCTTTTCCGCCAGCTCTTTGGCGCGAACGCAATAGGGGCAGCCTGGACGACCAAAAATTACCGTAAACATAGTCTCTCTCCTTAAACCTCAGCCGGATGGCGAATGGCGGGTATCATGCCGCGTTATGTCGGCGAGGGAAAGAAGGTTCTGCCTTTTGCTTTGATGGCTTAAGGCTATGTTTGTTAAATATTCTGCTGATGAAACCGCTATACTGGCCTGATACGCGACCGGTTTTTGCCCGAGAGCGTGCATGATTTGGACCGGAGGAGCGTTATGCGATCGCCCGCTGCATTACCCACAAGTATTCTGGTAGTCGAGATTATCGGCATGGTGCTGTTGACCCTGGCCTGGCTCTCGCTCAACCAGTACGTCAGCCTGCCCGCGCCGTTTTCCAGCCCGACGGCGGCGCTGCTGATGATCTTCGCGGGGATCCTGCTGATGCTCCCGGCCGCCGTGGCGTTAATGTGGCGCGTGGCGCAAGTCATTGCCCCGCAGTTGACGCACACGAAAACCCCACCTTCCTCACTGCCTGACAGAGAAAAACGAGATGACGCCGACCATTGAGCTGCTGCGTAGCCACCGTTCTATTCGCCATTTTACCGACGCGCCGATAAGCGACGAACAGCGCGCCGCGATTATTGCCAGCGCGCAGGGCGCTTCCAGCTCCAGTTTTTTACAATGTTCCTCAATTATTCGCGTTACCGACCCGGAAATACGTCAACAGCTGGTCCCGCTGAGCGGCGGTCAGCAGCACGTGGCGCAGGCCGCGGAGTTTTGGGTATTCTGCGCTGATTTTAACCGCAATCTGCAAATCTGCCCGGACGCTCAGCTGGGCCTCGCCGAACAGCTGCTGCTGGGCTGCGTCGATACCGCTCTTCTGGCGCAGAATGCGCTGGTGGCGGCGGAATCCCTTGGCCTGGGCGGCGTCTATATCGGCGGCCTGCGCAACAATATCGATGCGGTGACCGAGCTGCTGAAGCTCCCGCAGCACGTGCTGCCGCTGTTTGGCCTGTGCCTTGGCTGGCCTGACGATAACCCGGAAGTGAAACCGCGCATGCCGTCGGCGATGCTGGTGCATGAAAATCACTATCAGCCGCTGGATGAAACGGTCCTTGCGGAATATGACGAGCAGTTGGCGCAGTATTATCTCTCACGCGGCAGCAACACGCGTCGCGATACCTGGAGCGACCATATCCGCCGGACTATCGTCAAAGAGAGCCGTCCATTTATTCTGGAATATCTGCATAAGCAGGGATGGGCTACGCGCTGATTGCGTGTAAACTGCCCCTGGTCTGACGTAAGGAAATTCCGCAGGTCAGCGCTCATTGACTACCAAAGGCCCGCCGGAGCGGGTCTTTTCGCAGAGGTGCAGGGTGAAAATTGCCATATTATCCCGGGATGGAACGCTTTATTCATGTCGACGCCTGCGCGAAGCCGCGCAAAAACGCGGTCATCAGGTGGAAATCCTCGATCCGCTTTCCTGCTATATGAACGTCAGTCCGGTGGCCTCATCCATTCACTACAAAGGCCGCCAGCTCCCGCATTTTGACGCCGTCATTCCGCGCATCGGCACGGCGATTACCTACTACGGCACCGCGGCGCTGCGTCAGTTTGAGCTGCTGGGCAGCTATCCGCTCAATGAGTCCGTCGCCATCACCCGCGCCCGCGACAAGCTGCGTTCGCTCCAGCTGCTGGCGCGTCAGGGAATCGACCTGCCGCTCACCGGCATTGCCCATTCGCCAGACGATACCAGCGACCTGATCGCGATGGTTGGCGGCGCGCCGCTGGTGGTAAAGCTGGTGGAGGGCACTCAGGGCATCGGCGTCGTGCTGGCCGAAACGCGGCAGGCGGCAGAGAGCGTCATTGACGCTTTTCGCGGTCTGAATGCGCATATTCTGGTGCAGGAGTATATCGCCGAGGCGAAAGGCCGGGACGTGCGCTGCCTGGTCGTGGGCAATGAGGTCGTGGCGGCGATTGAGCGGCGGGCGAAGGAGGGGGATTTTCGCTCTAACCTGCATCGCGGCGGCGTAGCGTCGGTGGCGTTTATCAGCGAGCAGGAGCGTGAAATGGCCATTAAGGCCGCGCAGACGCTCGGGCTGGACGTCGCTGGCGTTGATATTCTGCGCGCCACGCGCGGTCCTCTGGTGATGGAGGTTAATGCTTCTCCGGGGCTTGAAGGGATTGAAACCACCACCGGCGTCGATATCGCCGGCAAAATGATCGCCTGGATCGAACGACAAGCCACGCCCGGATTTTGTCTGAAAATGGGCGGATAGTTCCCTTTCACGACACCGTCATGGAATACGCCGCTTTTTTTGCGTAAGCTATGGCGTCGCATTTTTCACAGTAAGAGGTCACAGGTCATATGGATTCACTGGTCGTTCCGGGTCTTGATACATTACGTCAATGGCTCGACGAATTGGGCATCAGCTTTTTTGAGTGTGATTCCTGCCAGGCACTGCACCTGCCGCATATGCAAAATTTCGAAGGCATTTTTGATGCCAAACTTGACCTGGTGGATAACGTGGTGCTTTTCTCCGCGCTGGCTGAGGTCAAACCCTCCGCGCTGTTGCCGCTTTCCGCCGATCTTTCTGCGATTAACGCCAGTTCGTTGACGGTCAAAGCTTTCCTCGATATTCAGGACGATAATCTGCCGAAACTGGTGGTGTGTCAGGCATTGACCGTCGGCGTCGGCGTGACCCTCGACCAGTTCGCGTGGTTTTTCCGCCAGAGCGAAGAACAGATTTCTATGGTTATCCTTGAGGCCAGCGCCAATCAGGTGCTGTATAAGTCCGAGGAAGAAGAGCCGGCGGCTGAGAATATTCAGTACCATTTTCTTCACTAAGCCTGTCGAAAAATAGCGCAGCCACTGCCATGGCGGCTGCGTATTACGTGCTTTTATTCTGCTATTAACCTTCCTGTAAAGAATTTTTCACCGCCATTCTGCCGCTTTCGGCTTATCACATAGACCCTTATTGCATAAAAAATTGATAAAAGCCGTTTTTTTACCTGGGCTATAGCCTCTTATTCTGGCTACAGTTATTCTGACGCTGCTTCCAGTTGCGGGCAACCATTCCGGGAGAGGTCCTCTCTCCTTTTCTTAGGCAATGAAAAAATATGCATGATTATTGCATGCGAACAAGTGCGTATATTCAGCCCGCTTGTTAACGGGCATTGAGAAGGAATAAGAGATATGACCGCCTTTGGTAAAAAATGGTTAACAGGTCTGGTTACGGGTGCGCTGATGGCCGTCTCTGCCGGTTCGCTCGCAGCCGAACAAAAAACCCTGCATGTTTATAACTGGTCTGATTATATTGCGCCGGATACGGTGGCGAATTTTGAAAAAGAGACCGGCATTAAAGTGGTGTATGACGTCTTTGACTCCAACGAAGTGCTGGAGGGTAAGCTCATGGCGGGCAGCACCGGTTTTGACCTGGTGGTGCCGTCGGCGAGTTTCCTTGAGCGCCAGCTGGCGGCCGGGGTTTTCCAGCCGCTGGATAAGAGCAAACTTCCCAACTGGAAAAATCTCGATCCGGAAGTGCTGAAGCTGGTGGCGAAGCACGACCCGGACAATAAATACGCGATCCCGTACCTGTGGGCGACCACCGGTATTGGCTATAACATCGATAAAGTGAAAGCCGTACTGGGTAAAGACGCGCCGCTGGACAGCTGGGATCTGGTGATGAAGCCGGAGAACCTTGAGAAACTGAAAAGCTGCGGCGTCTCCTTCCTTGATGCCCCGGAAGAGATTTTCGCCACCGTGCTGAACTACCTCGGCAAAGATCCTAACAGCAGTAAAGCCGACGATTACACCGGCCCGGCGACCGACCTGCTGCTGAAGCTGCGGCCGAATATTCGTTATTTCCACTCCTCGCAGTACATCAATGACCTGGCGAATGGCGATATCTGCGTCGCTATCGGCTGGGCGGGCGACGTATGGCAGGCGGCGAACCGGGCGAAAGAAGCGAAGAACGGCGTTAATGTCTCCTACTTTATTCCGAAAGAGGGGGCGCTGGCGTTCTTTGACGTCTTCGCGATGCCTGCAGATGCGAAAAACAAAGATGAGGCTTATCAGTTCCTCAACTACCTGATGCGCCCGGATGTTATCGCCCACATCAGCGATCATGTCTATTACGCTAACGGCAATAAAGCCTCTCTCCCGCTGGTCAGCGAAGAGATCCGCAATAACCCGGCCATTTATCCGCCGGCTGACGTCTTCGCCAAGCTGTTCACGCTAAAAGTACAGGATCCGAAAATCGACCGCGTGCGTACTCGCGCCTGGACGAAGGTGAAAAGCGGTAAGTAATTCTCCGTGAGTTGTAGGCCGGCGATGCCTCGCGCTGCCGGCAACAGGCGCACCGCGATGGTGCGCCTGCACCATGATTTGATTTCTGCCGGAGAACACCCCGTGAATGATGTGATTCCTCGCCCGCAGGCGAAAACCCCCAAAGCGCTGACCCCGCTGCTGGAAATCCGTAATTTAACCAAGTCGTTCGACGGTCAGCACGCCGTCGACGACGTCAACCTCACTATTTATAAAGGCGAAATTTTCGCTCTGCTGGGCGCTTCCGGCTGCGGCAAGTCAACCCTGCTGCGTATGCTGGCGGGTTTTGAACAGCCCACCTCCGGACAGATTGTCCTGGATGGCGTCGATCTGGCGCGGGTGCCGCCGTATCAGCGGCCGATTAATATGATGTTTCAGTCCTACGCGCTGTTTCCCCATATGACGGTGGAGCAGAATATCGCCTTTGGCCTCAAGCAGGACAAATTGCCCAAGGCCGAAATCACCAGCCGGGTGCAGGAGATGCTGGCGCTGGTGCATATGCAGGAGTTTGCAAAGCGTAAACCGCATCAGCTCTCCGGCGGCCAGCGTCAGCGCGTGGCCCTGGCCCGCAGTCTGGCGAAAAGACCGAAACTGCTGCTGCTTGATGAGCCGATGGGGGCGCTGGATAAAAAGCTGCGCGATCGGATGCAGCTCGAAGTCGTCGATATTCTTGAGCGCGTCGGCGTCACCTGCGTGATGGTGACCCACGATCAGGAAGAGGCGATGACCATGGCGGGGCGTATCGCCATTATGAACCGCGGCAAGTTCGTGCAAATCGGCGAGCCGGAGGAAATTTACGAACACCCGACCACCCGCTACAGCGCGGAGTTTATTGGCTCGGTCAATGTCTTTGAAGGGCTGGTGAAAGAGCGTCAGGAAGATGGCCTGGTGCTAGACTCTCCGGGCCTGACCCATCCGCTGAAGGTCGATCCCGATGCCTCCGTCGTCGATAACGTCCCGGTGTGGGTGGCCCTGCGCCCGGAAAAAATCATGCTCTGCGAGGACCCGCCCGCGGATGGCTATAACTTCGCGGTGGGTGAGGTTATCTATATAGCCTATCTCGGCGACCTGTCTATCTACCATGTGCGCCTGAAAAGCGGGCAGATGCTGAGCGCTCAGCTGCAGAACGAACATCGTTACCGTAAGGGGGCGCCAACCTGGGGTGATGAGGTGCGTTTGTGCTGGGATGCCGATAGCTGCGTCGTGTTGACGGTGTAAGGAGAGGGCGATGAGTACATTAGAACCCCCGTCAGGCGTAAAAAAACCGGGCGGTTTTGCGCTATGGCTGGCGCGACTGCAGATGGCCCACGGGCGCAAGTTGGTTATTGCGCTGCCCTACGTGTGGCTGATCCTGCTGTTCCTGCTGCCGTTCCTGATTGTTTTTAAAATCAGCCTGGCGGAGATGGCGCGGGCGATCCCGCCGTACACCGACCTGCTGGAGTGGGCCGACGGTCAGCTCACGTTAACGCTGAATCTCGGGAATTTCCTGCAGCTCACCGACGATCCGCTCTATTTTGAAGCCTATCTGCAGTCGCTTCAGGTGGCGGCGATCTCGACGTTCTGCTGCCTGCTGTTGGGGTATCCGCTGGCGTGGGCGGTAGCGCACAGTAAGCCATCGACGCGAAATATCCTGCTGCTGCTGGTGATCCTGCCGTCATGGACCTCGTTTCTGATCCGCGTCTACGCCTGGATGGGGCTGCTGAAAAGCAACGGCGTGCTCAATAACTTCCTGCTGTGGCTGGGGATCATCGACCAGCCGCTGGAGATCCTGCACACCAACCTGGCGGTCTATATCGGTATTGTTTACGCCTATCTGCCGTTTATGGTGCTGCCGATCTATACCGCCCTCACGCGTATTGATTACTCGCTGGTGGAGGCGTCGCTGGATCTGGGCGCCCGACCGCTGAAGACTTTCTTCCAGGTGATCGTTCCGCTCACCAAAGGCGGGATTATTGCCGGGTCGATGCTGGTGTTTATTCCGGCGGTCGGGGAGTTCGTTATCCCGGAACTGCTGGGCGGCCCGGACAGCATTATGATTGGCCGCGTGCTGTGGCAGGAGTTCTTCAATAACCGCGACTGGCCGGTCGCGTCGGCGGTGGCGATCGTGATGCTGTTGCTGCTGATCGTGCCGATCATGTGGTTCCACAAGCATCAGCAAAAACAGGTGGGGGAACACGGATGAATAATTTGCCGGTAGTCCGTTCGCCGTGGCGAATTTTAATTCTGCTGCTCGGCTTTACCTTCTTGTATGCGCCGATGCTGATGCTGGTGATTTACTCGTTCAACAGCTCAAAGCTGGTGACGGTATGGGCCGGGTGGTCGACGCGCTGGTATCGCGAACTGTTTCATGATGATGCGATGATGAGCGCGGTAGGCTTAAGTCTGACCATTGCCGCCTGCGCCGCGACGGCGGCGGTGATCCTCGGTACCATTGCCGCGGTGGTAATGGTGCGTTTTGGCCGCTTCCGCGGTTCAAACGGCTTTGCTTTTATGATCACCGCGCCGCTGGTGATGCCCGATGTGATTACCGGCCTGTCGCTGCTGCTGCTGTTTGTGGCGCTGGGGCATTCCATTGGCTGGCCGTCGGATCGCGGCATGCTGACCATCTGGCTGGCGCACGTCACCTTCTGTACCGCGTACGTCGCGGTGGTTATTTCATCGCGCCTGCGTGAGCTTGACCACTCCATTGAAGAGGCGGCGATGGATCTGGGGGCCGCGCCGCTGAAGGTCTTTTTCGTCATTACGCTGCCGATGATTATGCCGGCGGTGGTCTCCGGTTGGCTGCTGGCCTTTACGCTGTCGCTCGACGACCTTGTCATAGCCAGCTTTGTTTCCGGACCGGGGGCGACAACGCTACCGATGCTGGTCTTCTCCAGCGTGCGCATGGGGGTCAACCCTGAGATTAACGCCCTGGCGACGTTAATCCTCGGCGTGGTTGGAATTGTTGGTTTTATCGCCTGGTATTTGATGGCCCGCGCGGAAAAGCAGCGGGTACGCGATATCCAGCGTGCAAGAACCGGCTGAACCACCTAAAATCTGCAATAGAGTTAACATCGGCGCCGCACTTGAGGCGCCGTTTTCATGGAAGACTTTACGTTGGGATTGTTTACTAATACGCGTTCTTCTCATGCACGTCTTAACGTTCCTGCGCTGGTGCAGGTGGCGGCCTTCGCCATTATTTTAATCCGCGGTCTGGATTTGCTGATGATCCTCAACCAGCTTGGCGTTCAGGGAATGGTGGATTTTGTCCATCGCAGCGTGCAGACGTGGGCGCTCACCCTGGTGTTCCTCTCAAGCCTGGTGCTGGTGTTTATTGAAATCTGGTGCGCTTTTTCGCTGGTAAAAGGGCGCAACTGGGCGCGTTGGCTATTCTTGTTGACGCAGATTATCGTGATTGGCTACCTGTGGGCCGCGTCATTGGGCTACGGTTACCCCGAGCTGTTTAGCATTGCCGGGGAATCGAAGCGCGAAATCTTTCGCTCCCTGGTGCTGCAAAAACTACCGGATCTGCTGGTGCTGGCGATGCTGTTTGTGCCGGCCCCGTGCCGACGCTTTTTCCGTTTACAGTAACGGTGATACAATCCCCGCCCCTGTTTTTATGAAGGTCTTGTTATGCATTGCGCACTTTATGACGCGGGTCGCTGCCGCTCCTGCCAGTGGCTGGAACTGCCGATATCCCAACAGCTCGCCGATAAAATGGCCGATCTGCGCGCGCTTTTGGCCGATGCGCCCGTCGCTGAGTGGTGCGCACCGGCTTGCGGCCCGGAGAGTGGGTTTCGCAACAAAGCCAAAATGGTGGTCAGCGGTAGCGTTGAGCGCCCGCTGCTCGGGATGCTGCACCGTGATGGCGCTCCGGAAGACCTGACCGATTGCCCGCTTTATCCGCAAAGCTTCGCGCCGGTTTTCGCTGCGCTTAAGCCGTTTATCGCCCGCGCCGGGCTCACGCCCTATCATGTCGCCCGCAGGCGCGGAGAGCTGAAGTACATTCTGCTGACCGAAAGCCGGCTCGACGGCGGTATGATGCTGCGCTTTGTCCTGCGCTCGGAGACCAAGCTTACCCAGCTGCGCGCCGCGCTGCCGGCGCTGCAGGCGTTGCTGCCGCAGTTGAAAGTCATTACCGCCAATATTCAGCCGGTGCATATGGCCATCATGGAGGGGCCGCAGGAAATTTTCCTTACCGACCAGCAGGCGCTGGCGGAAAATTTCAACGGCGTACCGCTGTGGATCCGCCCGCAGAGCTTCTTTCAGACTAACCCGACGGTAGCCATCCAGCTGTATGCCACCGCTCGCGACTGGGTGCGCCAGCTGCCGGTCAACCATATGTGGGATCTGTTCTGCGGCGTCGGCGGCTTTGGTCTGCACTGCGCTTCGCCTGAGATGCGCCTGACCGGGATCGAAATCGCCCCGGAAGCCATCGCCTGCGCGAAGCAGTCGGCGGCAGAGCTCGGCCTGCATAACCTGCATTTCCAGGCGCTTGATTCCACGCAGTTTGCCACCGGCGAAGGCGAGATCCCGGATCTGGTGCTGGTGAATCCGCCGCGTCGCGGCATCGGCGACGAGCTATGCGCGTATTTAAGCCGTATGGCGCCGGAGTTTATTATCTATTCCAGCTGCAACGCCCGAACGATGGCGAAAGATATCGCTCGCCTGAGCGGTTATCGTATTGAGCGCGTCCAGCTGTTCGATATGTTCCCCCACACCGCCCATTATGAGGTGTTGACCCTGCTGGTTCGCAAAGTATAAACAAAATGTGAACTCTTCAGGCGGTGAAGATCGGGTAAGCTTGGCTAATCAGAACGTAAGAATAGCGGAGTGCTGCCGGTGGCAAAAAAAATCCTGTTGGTTGAAGATGATGAAGATATCGCCGCGCTGCTGCGCCTGAATCTGCTGGATGAGGGTTATCAGATTGTCCACGTGGCGGACGGGGCGCAGGCCCTGAGTTTGCTGGAAAAAGAGCTTTGGGATGCGGTGATCCTCGACCTGATGCTGCCGGGCGTCGACGGTCTGGAAATTTGTCGCCGCATTCGTCAGCAAACCCGCTATCTGCCGGTGATTATTATCAGCGCCCGCGCCAGCGAAACCCAACGGGTGCAGGGGCTGGAGATGGGAGCGGATGATTACCTGGCCAAACCGTTTTCGATTCTCGAACTGACCGCCCGGGTCAAAGCGGTGTTCCGTCGTCAGGAGGCGATGGGGCAAAATCTGCTGATGGATGCCGGGCGTATCGCCAGCCATGGTTTAAGCATTGACCCCTTATCGCGCGACGTTAAGCTGCGCGGCGAGACGGTGGATCTGACGCCGCGCGAGTTCGACCTGCTCTACTACTTTGCCCGCCATCCGGGGGAGGTCTTTTCCCGCCTTGAGCTGCTCGATCGGGTGTGGGGCTATCAGCACGACGGCTATGAGCATACGGTCAATACCCATATCAACCGCCTGCGCACCAAAATTGAGCGCGACCCGGCGGAGCCGGACATCATTCTGACCGTCTGGGGAAAAGGCTATAAGTTTGCCGTGGAGCGCAAAGAGGCGCAGCCATGATCCGCCGTCTCAGCCTCAGCCAGCGCCTGGCGCTGGTGTTTACCTCACTGCTGCTGCTCTGCGCCATAGCCGTTTGCCTGATCCAGCTGTACAGCAGCGCGCAGTACGGTAATGTGATGGTCCAGCGTCTCTCCGCCGGGCTGGCGCAGCAGATCGCCGCCCGCGAGCCGCTGCTGGACGCTCAGGGGCAGGTTGACCGCCAGATGCTGAAACCGCTTTTTGACCGGCTGATGACCTTTAATCCCAGCGTGGAGCTGTATCTGCTTTCGCCCGACGGCGAGCTGCTGGCCGACGCCGCGCCGCCGGGGCATATTAAACGCCAGCGCATCGATCTGGCACCGGTGCAAACGTTCCTGTCCGGCGGCGCCTGGCCGGTGTACGGCGACGATCCGCGCAGCCTTGATAAGCAAAAGGTGTTTAGCGTGGCGCCGCTGCGCCAGGACGGCCAGCTGCGCGGCTATCTCTACATTATCCTGCAAGGCGAAACCTTTAATGAGCTGGCGGCGAGCGCCTGGCAGAAAACCTTGTGGAGCCTGCTGCTGTGGACTCTGCTGCTGGTGGCCGGTCTCGGCGGGCTGGCGGGCTGGCTGGCCTGGTTCTGGGTAACGCGCCCGGTGCGTCAGCTCACCGCGCTGGTGGCAACCGACAGCCAGGACAGTATTCATGCGATCAAGGCGCTGGCGGCGCAAACCCCGGAGGCAAACCCCGGAAATGAAGTGGCCGTGCTGCACAATCGCTTTATTGAGCTGGCTCGCCAGATTGCCAGCCAGTGGGACCGTCTGGCCGATAGCGATCGTCAGCGGCGGGAATTTGTCGCCAACATCTCCCACGATTTACGCACGCCGCTTACCTCTTTGCTGGGATATCTGGAAACGTTAAGCCTGAAGGCCGATCGCCTGACGATGGAGGAGAACAAGCAGTATCTGAATATCGCCCTGCGCCAGGGCAACAAAGTCCGCCATCTGTCTCAGCAGCTGTTTGAGCTGGCTCGCCTGGAGCACGGCGGGATTAAGCCGCAGCCGGAAACATTTGTGTTGGCCGAGCTGGTACAGGATGTGGCGCAAAAATTCGACCTGCCAATCGCGACGCGCAATATCGGTCTACGGCTGGAGCTGGCCACTGGGTTACCGCCGATAACCGCGGATCTCTCGATGATTGAGCGGGTGCTGACTAATCTGCTCGATAACGCCATTCGTCATACCCCGGAAGGCGGGCTTATCCGTCTGGCGGCGCGTCGCTCGGGACCGGAGTTTATCGTCGAGGTGGCCGACAGCGGGCCGGGCATTGGCAGCGAGCTGCGGGCAACGCTGTTCGAGCGGCCTTCGGTGCTGGCGCCTGGCGCGCAAAGCGCATCACGAGGGGGACTGGGGTTGATGATTGTGCGACGGATGCTGCAGCTGCACGGCGGCGATATTCGCCTGCTTGACGCGCCGGCAGGGGCCTGTTTCCAGTTTACCCTGCCGGTGTAAGGTTGCGGATTAGCCGATCGGGCTACCGGTTTACCGCCGTCTGCTAATCGGTCGCCCGGGTAAGGCGTTTAAGCCGCAACCCGGGGACTGCGCCGGGATTGAGGCTTTATTGCGGCTGTTTCCCGGGCCGCGCTGCGCTTGCCCGGGCTACGGGGCCACGGCTGTCTGCGGGCCGGTAGCCCGGACAGGCGCGTCAAGCGCCGCCTCCGGGAAATGCTTACTCCGGGAACCACTGCTGGCTGATTTTTTCGTAGGTGCCGTCGGCTTTAATCGCCTTCAGCGCGGCGTTCAGTTTTTCCAGCAGCGCTTTGTTATCCGGGCGTACCGCAATGCCGAGGCCGGTGCCGAAGTACTGCGCGTCGGTCACTTTCGGCGTCGCCGCGCCCAGCTGCGGGTTGGTTTTCAGCCACTCGTTGACCACGGCGGTATCGCCAAACACCCCGTCAATACGGCCATTTTTCAGGTCGATAAACGCATTCTGGTAGCTATCGTAAGCCACGGTTTTCACCTCAGGATGTTTATCCTGCAGGTATTTCTGGTGCGTGGTGCCGTTTTCCATCCCGATGCGTTTGCCTTTCAGATCGTCAAAAGAGTGGAAGGCATCTTTCTTCGAGATAACCAGCGCGGAGTTAGCGTAGTACGGGTCGGTGAACGCCACCTGCTTGCTGCGCTCGGGGGTAATATCCATGCCGGAAATGACCGCATCATATTTCTTGAATTTGAGCGCCGGGATCAGGCTGTCGAAAGCATGGTTGGTAAAAGTACACTCGGCCTGCATCTGTTTGCACAGCGCGTTCGCCAGGTCGATGTCGAAACCGGCGATTTGGTTATTGGCGTCCATGGATTCAAACGGTGGGTAAGTTGCAGAAACGCCAAAGCTTATTTTTTCTGCGGCAGCGGCACCAAAGGCGAAAGAGCTAAGCAGTGCGGCCAGAACTAACTTTTTCATTGTGGAACTCCCGTCGGTCAATCTTATGATGTTGTGCCGTGTTTGCGGCTGGGTCTAACAATGCCACCAAATGAATTTATATTCAATAAAGATGGATAGTTATTTTTATTTGGTTAAAAAAAGACGGATAATTCAGTGAAGTTATCCGTCTTGGTCTGGCTAGTTATGCGATTTTAATTCCGTCGCTCAAACGCCAGCGCTTTATGTTCAATCAGGCGCATCAGCAGCGTCAGCAGGCCGTTGACCACCAGGTAGACAATGCCGGCGGCGCCGAACACCATCACGTCATAGGTGCGGCCATAGAGCAGCTGGCTGTGACCCATCACTTCCATCAGGGTAATGGTGTAGGCCAGAGACGTACTCTTGAACACCAGCACCACTTCGTTGGAGTAGGAGGAGAGGGCGCGTTTAAAGGCGTACGGCAGCAGGATCGCCAGGGTATCTTTCTTGCTCATCCCCAGCGCGCCGCAGGATTGCCACTGGCCGTCCGGGATGGCGCGAATGGCGCCATGAAACAGCTGCGTGGTATAGGCGGCGCTATTAAGAGAAAGGGCGATCAGCGCGCAGAGCCAGGGCTCGGAAATCAGATGCCAGAGTACCGGATACTCCTGCAGCGACGGGAACTGTCCCGGGCCGTAGTAAATCAGGAAGATCTGCACCAGCAGCGGCGTGCCGGTAAACAGCGTGATATAGCCGCGCACGATCCACACCAGCACCGGCGTTTTTAGCGTCAGGATAATGGTAAAGATCAGCGACAGAATCAGCGCCACGACGATAGAGGCCGCCGTCAGCGTCAGGCTGGTATGCAGCCCTTTTAGCAGTTCAGGTAAGTAATCAAGCATCAGCCCGGTCTCCGTTCGAAGCGCGTCGCACGCTGGTCAATACGTTTCAGGATGTACTGACTCAACAGGGTGATGACCAGATAGATTGCCGCCGCGATGATGTACCAGTTAAACGGCTCCTGGGTACGAGTGGCGATGCTTTTGGTTTGCAGCATCAGGTCGTTGACGCTGATCAGGCTCACCAGCGCGGTATCCTTCAGCAGCACCAGCCACTGGTTACCGAGACCCGGCAGCGCGTGACGCCACATTTGCGGCATCACTAAGCGAAAGAAAATAGCGGCTTTCGATAGTCCCAGCGCCTGGCCGGATTCCCATTGCCCTTGCGGAACGGCCTTTAGCGCTCCGCGCAGGGTCTGCGATGCGTAAGCGGCATACAGCAGAGAAAGCGCGATAGCTCCGCAGAGGAACGGGCTGACGTCGAAGTTTTCAATCTGCATCTGTACCGGGATCTGCACAAAGCCGAGATTGATCGTAAAGCCGTCAGAGAGGGTCAGCAGCAGCTGTGAGGAACCAAAATAGATAAACAGAACCACCAGAATTTCCGGTAGTCCGCGTAAAAGGGTGACAATGCCGGTTGCGAGCCAGGCGATCGGACGCAGCTTCACCGACTCGAGGACGGCAAACAGCATCGCCAGCACCAGGCCGATGATCAGGGCGCAAACGGCAAGGCCGACGGTCATCCCGGCGGCGCTTGCTAATGGAAAAAATTCGTTCATTCAGCGTTACTTCTGGAACCATTTGTTATAGATAGACTGGTAAGTCCCATCGCTTTTTACTTTTTCCAGCGCAGCGTTAAATTTCTGCTGCAGTTCGGTATTGCCCTGACGTAGCGCAATGCCGAGACCGGTGCCGAAATAGTCTTTATCGGTAACCTTGTCGCCCACCGCGGCCAGCTTCGGATTGCTCTTCAGCCATTCGGTCACTACGGCGGTATCGCCGAATACCGCATCAATACGGCCGTTCTGCAGGTCCAGCTTCGCATTCTGGTAGCTGTCGTAAGGAACGGTAGTGATTTCCGGGTGTTTGTCGGTGATGAATTTCTGGTGAGTGGTGCCGTTCTGCACGCCGACTTTTTTGCCTTTCAGGGCATCAATGCTGGTGAATTTACCCTGCTGGCCGACGAACAGCGCGGAATTCTCATAGTACGGGGTGGTGAACAGCACCTGCTTTTCACGCTCAGGAGTGATGTCCATCCCGGCCATGACCGCGTCGAAACGACGGAACTTCAGGCTGGGGATCAGGCTATCGAAGGCCTGGTTGGTAAAGGTGCAGGTCGCATCAATCTCTTTACACAGGGCGTTCGCCAGATCGACGTCAAAGCCGACAATTTTGTTATTGGCATCGATCGATTCAAATGGAGGGTAGGAGGCCTCGGTGGCGAAACGAATGGTCTGGGCTGCGGTAGCGGAGAGGCTCATGCCCGCAAGAAGAGCGGCAATCAGTACTTTTTTCATCGTCATTTCCCCGAAAACATCAATGTGAAAGATAGTTTTTAAACGCGTCGGTCTGCGGATGCGCGAAGCAGCCGGCATCACCTTGTTCAACGATATGGCCATTTTCCATATAGACCACGCGGCTGGCTGTTTTGCGCGCCACTTCCACTTCGTGGGTGACGATAACCTGCGTAATGCCGGTTTCAGCCAGTTCGCGGATAATACTGACGATCTGGGCAGTGATTTCTGGATCGAGCGCCGCCGTGGGTTCATCAAAGAGCAGAACCTGCGGTTCCATCATCAGGGCGCGGGCAATGGCCACGCGCTGCTGCTGGCCGCCGGAAAGATGCAGCGGGTAGCGATCGCTATAGGGTTTCAGGCGCAGACGTTCGAGCAGCTTTTCCGCGCGGTCTAACGCCCGATCTTTGCTTAAACCGAGTACGCGGCAGGGGGCTTCAATCAGATTTTGCTGCACGGTCAGATGCGGCCACAGATTATACTGTTGGAAAACCATACCCACGTTCTGGCGCAGCTCGCGAATGGCTTTGTCAGAAGGCGCTTTGGTAAAGTCGAAATGGTTTCCGGCGATATGCAACGTACCGGAACGCGGCATCTCCAGCAGATTGAGGACGCGCAGCAGCGAGCTTTTACCGGCACCGCTTGGGCCGAGCAGCACCAGCGTTTCCCCCTGCGGGCAATCCAGCGTGATGTCGAACAGCGCCTGGTGCGCGCCGTAGAAGCAATTAATGCCGTTTAATTTAATGCTCATCTGGGCAGTCTGATACAAATAGCAATTGAGGCCGCAAATAGTACCTTTGGCAGAATAGTTATGCAATATTTATGCGTTAAAAGTTAAATGTAAACCATGTTTACATTTAAAGTTAGCACAAAATATGGCTTCGTGAAGGCGGGAGAAGTCAATGTCGGCATTACCAGCGGAAATGCCGACATTTTACCGGGGTTATTTCATTCGGCCTGAGCGGCCTGGCGCCCGGATTAGCGTTTTTCGAGACTCTGACGCAGGGTGCCCGCCGGCGCATGGGCGTTGTTGCCGAGATAACGCACGTCATCCACGGCCCAGCACTGGCCTTCCTGAATCATCAATACTTCGTCCTTCCAGCTTTGGGTGCCCTGTTTCAGCTCCACGCGCAGCGGAATATTGCGCGCGTCGCGATTAGGAATGGTCGAGGCGCTGGCGACATCGGCGCTGTCGGCTGGCGTTGTGCTGCTGGAGAACAGGTTTGACTGCAGCAGGGCGTTGTTAGACGGGTCCTGACGCGCGTCGTTCAGCAGTTTTGCCAGACCGTCGCTCAGGTACGGACGCAGCGCCGTTAAATCGCTGTTGCGGTGCTGCACCTGATAGTCATAAAACTTCTGCGCCACGTCATCCGGGCCGCCTTCGATGCAGGGGCCGCTGCGGGTGCCGTTATCTTTGTAGGCAGGCGTGACGGTTGTACAGGCGCTGAGCGCCAGCGCGCAGGGGAGGACTAATGCAAGAACTTTGTAGCGCATGATGATTTCCTTATGAGCTCACTACGTTAGAATATCTGTTCAAGCATAGTGTATCAGATAGGGATTGTGCTTGACCCTTAGAGCTAACGCATTGAACGCTAAAGAAGGAGTTTGAACATGCAATTTTCAACTACGCCAACCCTCGAAGGTCAGCCCATCATCGAATACTGCGGCGTCGTCACCGGGGAAGCGATTCTCGGCGCTAACGTATTCCGCGATTTTTTCGCCAGCATCCGCGATATCGTCGGCGGTCGTTCCGGCGCCTATGAAAAAGAGCTGCGTAAAGCCCGGGAAATCGCCTTTGAAGAGCTAAGCGAACAGGCCAAAGCGCTGGGCGCCAACGCGGTGGTCGGCATTGATATTGATTATGAAACCGTCGGTAAAGATAGCAGCATGCTGATGGTCAGCGTCAGCGGCACCGCGGTGAAGACCCGGCGATGAGAATGTGCCGGGCAGGCGTCCTGCTGACGCTGCTGCTGGCGGGCTGCGCTACGGAAAAGGGCATTATCGATCGCGACGGCTATCAGCTAGATACGCGCCACCCGGCGCAGGCGGCTTATCCGCGCATCAAAGTGCTGGTGATCCACTACACCGCCGATGATTTCGACGTTTCGCTGGCGACGCTGACGGATAACCAGGTGAGCTCTCACTACCTGATTCCGGAGATACCGCCGCTGCACGGAGGCAAACCGCGGATCTGGCAGCTGGTGCCGGAAGAGGATCTGGCCTGGCATGCGGGCGTCAGCTTCTGGCGCGGCAGCACGCGTATTAACGATACCTCGATTGGTATTGAGCTGGAGAATCGCGGCTGGCAAAAAACGGCCGGGGGCAAAAGCTTCACGCCGTATAATCCGGCGCAAATTGACGCTCTGATCCCGTTGGCGAAAGACATTATCGCCCGCTACCATATCGCGCCGCAGAACGTGGTCGCGCATGCGGACATCGCCCCGCAGCGTAAAGACGATCCGGGGCCGCTGTTCCCGTGGCGCAGGCTGGCCGAACAGGGAATTGGCGCATGGCCGGATGCCCAGCGCGTGGCGTTTTATCTGCAGGGGCGCCCGTCATACGAGCCGGTCGACGCCGCAGAACTGCTGGACGTGCTGTCTCGCTACGGCTATCAGGTAACGCCGGACATGACCCCTGCACAGCAGAAGCGGGTCATTATGGCTTTCCAGATGCACTTCCGCCCCGAGCGCTGGGACGGGGTTGCCGATGCCCACACCCTGGCGATAGCCGAAGCGCTGCTGGAAAAGTATGGGCGGGGTTAATAGTGCAGCTTACCGTGGTCCTTCAACCACGCGGCGGTACGGATAATGCCTTCATCCATCGTGACAACCGGCCGGTAGTCTAGCTCCTGCTGGGCGCGGGAGATATCCAGGGTGAAATCAAAGTTCAGCTTAGAGACGCCGTAGTGGGTAAAGGCGGGCTCTTTAGCTGACTTATTGCCAAAGCGCTCCATGCTGCGGGCAATAATATCCAGCATCGGGTAAGGGACCGAACGGATGCGGCACTTTATTCCCAGCTCATCGATGAGTTTCTGTACGATGCTGTGCAGGGTTTGCGGTTCGCCGTTAGTGATGTTGTACGCCCGGGCCGAGGGCAAGAGGTCGCACTGGGGCTGGCTGGCGAGCCACATCGCGTGTACCGCGTTTTCATAGTAGGTCATATCCACCAGCGCGCTGCCGCCGCGCGGCAACAGAACGCTACCGTAGTGCTGCATCATTTGCGCCAGCCGCGGGATAAACACTTTATCATGCGGGCCAAACAGGCTCTGCGGGCGCAGGATCGTAAAGCGGGTATTCGGGTTGGCCTGCGCCAGAAGATGGATCACATCTTCGCTTGCCGCTTTGCTGCGGGCGAATTCGTTGGCGAAACGCTGCGGGCGAAAATCTTCCTTAACATCGCGATGATGGTGATAATCAAAATAGAGCGACGGCGAAGAGATGTGCACGAAGTTGCGCACGCCCCAGGCTACCGACCACTCGCCGAGACGGCGAGTCGCGCGGACGTTAGCTAAATCGAAGGCCTGCTGGGTGCCCCACGGCGAGGTAAAGCTGGAACAGTGCCACAGGGTATCGATACCGGCAAGCATCACTTTGGCCTGCGAAGAGACCAGCTCGGTTAAGTCCGCAGGGACGAACTCTGCGCCCATTTTGCTCAGAAGCTTGCCCATCGCTTCGTTGCGCCCGGTCGCTCTGACGCTAATGCCCCTGTTACGCAGATATTCCACCGCGTTGCGGCCCAATCCGCTGGTCGCACCGGTAACCAGTACCTTCATATCGATCCACTGTTAAACAAAAGAATTTCGTGCGCATTTTTCCGTGATTCTGACTACGATGCAATGAGAATCATGAAAGAATTCTATACGTATACTCTATTTGATGGTGATTTGCTCCGCCAGGTGGGCGATGCGTCGCGCCATACCGCGAAAAATAAACAGATGCGCCGGGATCATCAGTAGCCAGTAGAAGAGCCCCGGCATACCGTGCGGGTGCCACCAGGCGCGCACGTCCAGATCGCGATGATCGCCTTTATCGCGCAGGGTAAAGCTCAGGCGGCCAAGGCCGGGCGCTTTCATGCCGAATAACAGCGTCAGCTGCTTTTCCGGCTCGACGATAATGACCTTCCAGCTGTCCACCGCGTCGCCGGTTTGCAGATACGCTCTTTCCGGACGCCCCTTTGCCAGCCGATGGCCGACCAGCAGGTCCATCGCCCCGCGCGTTTTCCACAGCACGTTCCCGAAGAAATAGCCCTCTTTGCCGCCGATTTGGTTAATCACCTCCCACAGCGCGCCGGAGCTGGCGGAAGTATTAACGGTACAGCCCGCCTGTTTCGGATAGTAGCCGTATTCGGGCCGCCAGCGGGCGAAGGCCTGCGCATCGTAGCCCCAGTCGCTGGAGTTCACCAGCTGCTCCTCTTCTTTAAGCGTGCGGCGCACCGCCTCATCAAACGCGATAAGCGGTTGAGGAATTAAGGCCCGCAGGGCGCGATCGTCGGCGATCAGATCGTGCTTTAGCCCCTGAATCAGGGCTTTGGCCGTGGTTGGCGGCACCGAGGTAATCACATTGAGAAACCACACTGAAATCCAGCGGGTAGGGAAAGGAACAGGAATCAGCGGGCGTCGTTTGCCGCTGACCGCCATAAAGCGGATAAACTGCTGCTGATAGCTTAGCGTTTCCGGCCCGGCGGCTTCAAACACCCGATGCTCGCGGGACGGATGGTCAAGCAACCGCAGCAGATAGTAGAGCAAATTTTCCAGCGCAATCGGCGTAGTGCGCGAGCGTACCCAGCGCGGCGGCGTCAGCACCGGCAGGTTGTAAACCATATCGCGCATCACTTCGAAGGCGGCGGAACCGGCGCCGACGATAATGCCGGCGCGAACTTCCGCTACCGGGACGCCCGATTCGCGCAGCAGATCGCCGGTGATCTGGCGGGCGCGTAGATGATCGGATTGCTCCTGCTCCGCCACCTGTAAGGAACTGAGAAAGATGACTTCGTTCACCGGCGTCTCGCGCAGCGCGTCGCGAACGTTGAGCGCGACCTGCCGCTCGTGGCGGATAAAGTCGCCGCCTTCGCCCATCCCGTGCACCAGATAGTAAACGGTATCAGCCTGCGCCAGCAGGTCGGGTAGCGCTTCCGGCTGGTTTAAATCGAGCGAATAGCACTCGACGCCGGGGAGATGCTGTTTTTTAAGCCTGTCGATGTGGCGTGCCGCCGCCAGCACGGTGAAGCCCTGCTCGCTGAGTCTTTTCACCAGATGCTGGCCGATATAACCGCTGGCGCCAAGCACCAGAATTCGCTGCGACACACCGGACTCCTTAACGGTTTAAAAATGCCTGCCAGTGGCTCACTACCTCGGCGAGCTGCTGGCGGTTAACGTCAATATGCGTCACCAGGCGCACGATGGGCGAGGCGTTGATCAGCACCCCGCGTTCGCGCAGATACTCGCCCAGCGCGGTGGCGCGCGCTTCACCAACGCGAACAAACAGCATATTGGTATCGTGGCGCATCACGTCAGCGTCGACGGCGCGCAGCTGTTCCGCCATCCACGCGGCGTTGTCATGATCCTCTTTTAAGCGCGCGACGTTGTTCTGCAAAGCATACAGGCCAGCCGCCGCCAGAATCCCCGCCTGACGCATTCCGCCGCCGACCATTTTCCGCCAGCGGATCGCGCGGCGAATATACTCTTCGCTCCCTACCAGCAGCGAGCCTACCGGCGCGCCAAGGCCTTTGGACAGGCAGATGGTGAAAGAATCGCAGTAGCGGGTGATATCGCGCAGCTCGCAGCCGTAGTCCACGACGGCGTTAAAAATACGCGCGCCGTCCACGTGCAGTCCGAGGCCGCGCTGGCGCGTGAATTCCCAGGCTTCTTTCAGATATTCACGCGGCAGCACTTTGCCGTTATGGGTATTTTCCAGCGACAGCAGGCGGGTGGGCGCGAAATGAATATCGTCCGGTTTGATTTTGGCCGCGACTTTGTCCAGCGGCAGGGTGCCGTCCGCTGCGGCGTCGATGGGCTGCGGTTGGATGCTGCCGAGTACCGCCGCGCCGCCGGCTTCATAGAGATAGTTATGCGCGCCCTGGCCGACGATATACTCTTCGCCGCGCTGGCAGTGGCTGAGCAGGGCGACCAGGTTGGCCTGGGTGCCGGTGGGCAAGAAGATCGCGGCTTCTTTGCCCGCCAGCTCGGCAGCAAAGCGCTGGAGTTCGTTAACGGTCGGGTCGTCGCCATAGACGTCATCCCCGACCGGGGCGGCCATCATAGCTTCCAGCATGGCGCGGCCCGGGCGGGTGACGGTATCACTGCGTAAATCTATCATGTCATATCCTTATACACTTCATTCTTCGCGCTGCTTCTGCGTTGGCTACACCCTCAAAGCCCGGTCACATAGTTATCTATGCTCCCGGGGATGTTCGGGCTTGCCGCCTTGAGGCAACACGAAGGATTTTGTGTATGAATTGAAAAGGATATTTTTACCTTAGCCAGTTAGTTTTCGCCAGTTCAATAACCTCGTCGCCGCGGCCGCTGATAATCGCGCGCAGCATATAAAGGCTGAAACCTTTGGCCTGCTCCAGTTTGATTTGCGGCGGCATCGCCAGCTCTTCACTGGCGACGACCACATCCACCAGTACCGGGCCATCGGTAGCGAAAGCGGTTTGCAGCGCTTCATCAACCTCTGACGCACGCTCAACGCGTATGCCCTTGATACCACACGCTTCGGCGATGCGGGCAAAGTTGGTGGCGTGCAGCTCGGTGCCGTCTGTCAGATAGCCCCCGGCCTTCATCTCCATCGCCACGAAACCCAGTACGCTGTTATTGAAGATAACGATTTTCACCGGCAGCTTCATTTGCGCCAGCGAGAGGAAATCCCCCATTAGCATGCTAAAGCCGCCGTCGCCGCACATTGCCACGACCTGGCGGTCGGGAGCCGTGGCTTTTGCGCCGATGGCCTGCGGCATGGCGTTAGCCATTGACCCATGGTTGAAGGAGCCGAGCAGGCGGCGCTTGCCGTTCATCTGCAGATAGCGCGCGGCCCAGACGGTCGGCGTACCCACGTCACAGGTAAAAATGGCGTCCTCGTCGGCAAAGTGGCTGATGCGCTGCGCCAGATACTGCGGATGAAGCGTTTTGTCGCTGGGCTTGGCCAGATCGTCGAGCCCCTTACGCGCGTCGCGATAGTGTTCCAGCGCTTTATCGAGGAATTTGCGGTCGGTTTTCTCTTCGAGAAGCGGCAGCAGCGCGCTGAGGGTGGATTTGATATCGCCGACCAGCGCCATGTCCACTTTACTGTGGGCGCCGATACTGCCGGGGTTGATATCGATCTGAATAATTTTCGCGTCCGTCGGGTAGAAGGCGCGATAGGGGAACTGGGTGCCGAGCAGTACCAGGGTGTCGGCGTTCATCATGGTGTGGAAGCCGGAGGAGAAGCCAATCAGCCCAGTCATCCCCACATCATAAGGGTTGTCGTATTCAACGTGCTCTTTGCCGCGCAGCGCATGAACGATAGGCGCTTTGAGCTTCGCGGCGAACGCCACCAGCTCTTTATGCGCTCCGGCGCAGCCGCTGCCGCACATCAGGGCGATGTTGCTGGAATAGCGCAGCAGCTGGGCCAGCTTCTTCAGCTCTTCTTCCGCCGGCGTCACCTGCGGCAGCGGCGCGTGGTACCAGTGGCTGCTGGCGCTTTCCGGCGCGGGTTTTAGCGCAACGTCGCCGGGGAGCACCACTACCGAGACGCCGCGGTTAATTACTGCTTTGCGCATGGCGATGGCCAGCACCTGCGGAATTTGTTCCGGGGATGAGACCAGTTCGCAGTAGTGGCTGCATTCGCGGAACAGCTCCTGAGGGTGCGTCTCCTGAAAATAGCCGCTGCCGATTTCACTGGAAGGAATATGGGCGGCGATAGCCAGCACCGGAACATGGTTGCGGTGACAGTCGAAAAGGCCGTTAATCAGGTGCAGGTTGCCCGGCCCGCAGGAACCGGCGCATACCGCCAGTTCGCCGGTAAGCTGGGCCTCCGCTCCGGCGGCGAAGGCGGCCACTTCTTCGTGGCGCGTGGGCATCCAATCGATGGTCCCCATGCGGTTCAGGCTGTCGCTTAAGCCGTTAAGAGAATCCCCGGTTACGCCCCAAATACGTTTAACGCCAGCCTGTTCAAGAGTTTTGGCAATGTATGCCGCCACGGTCTGTTTCATGGTTCTCCATCTCCTTTTTGTGATAACGCTTACAAGCTTAGATGATACTGCCAGTTACGCTCGCTTTAACCCCTCATTTTCGCTGGTTTTTTTCAGCAAAAACTCCGCATAATCTGTGCTCACATAAAGTGGTAAACAGGAATCATTTCAAATGGTTAAATCGCTGTTAAATGCTGTTAATAAACTGCTGTCTCATGACGATTTCGGCAAACTCTTGTTACGACTTGCCGTTGGCGGACTGATGCTGTTTCACGGATTGCACAAGCTATTTGATGGCGTAGGGGGAATCAGCAATATGCTGGTAGCAAAAGGATTGCCGGGTTTTATCGCTTATGGGGTATTAGTGGGTGAGGTGGTTGCGCCTTGCCTGCTGATCCTGGGAATTCTTACCCGTCCGGCGGCGCTGGTGCTGGCGTTTACGATGGTCGTCGCCTGGCTGATGGTCGGGACGGGCAAAACCTTCGCGCTGGATGCGGTCGGCGCGTGGGCGATTGAGAGCCTGGTCTATTTTTTCGTGGGTGCGCTGGCGGTCGCTTTTTTGGGGGCAGGGCGCTATGCCATCGCCGGCAATTCGGCCTGGCGGTAAAGATAGCCGGATGGCGCTGCGCCATCCGGCAGTTGCTGGTTAAGCCAGTACCAGATCGCCCCGCGGATGGCAGGAGCAGGCCAGCACGTAGCCTTCTGCGATTTCCGCATCGGTTAACGTCATGGTACTGCTGACGGTATACTCGCCGGAAACCACTTTCGTTTTGCAGCAGCCGCAGACGCCTGCGCGACAGGCGACGGTAACCGGCACTTTGTTACTTTCCAGCGCTTCGAGCAGCGTGGCGCCGACCGGCGCATAGAACGCTTTCGCCGGCTGCAGTTTGGTGAACTTCAGGCCGCTGGTAGCGGCGTCGGCTACCGGCGTAAAGAACTGCTCTTTGAAGAAGCGCGTCGCGCCCAGCGCTTTCACTTCCTGCTCAACCCACTCCATATACGGCGCCGGGCCGCAGGTCATGACGGTACGCGATGCCAGATCCGGCACGCTTTGCAGCAGTTCGGTCGTTAAACGTCCTGCCACGAAACCGTGGGCGGCGTGATTTTCCGCCACCAGCGTCACCGGATACTGACGCCATTCCTCAGCGAAAATGACATCCTGGGGAGAACGCACGTTAAAAATCACCTGAACATCAGCCTGCGGGCGATATTTCGCCAGCCAGCGGCGCATTGACATGATTGGCGTGACGCCGCATCCTGCGGCCAGCATCAGGAATTTATCGTCCGCTTTATCGTCACAGGTGAAATCACCCATCGCGTCGGACAGCCAGATATAGTCGCCGCGCTTCACGTCGCGGGTGAGCCACTGCGAACCCGCGCCCTCGTCAATACGGCGTACGGTCAGCGTAAGATATTCGCTAACGCCCGGCGTCGAGGAGAGGCTGTAGGCACGCAGCGTCTCCGGCGAATTGCGTACGCTGACCAGCGCGTACTGCCCGGCACGATACGGATAATAGTCGTGGCAGAGCAACGAAATTGTCCACACATCCGGCGTTTCCTGATGGATGTGGTGAACCTGCATCCGCCACGGGCACTGATGGGTTGGCAAAGTCATACTTTTACTCCTTACGCGCTCAGCAGTTGCTTCATGTCTTCTTCTACGGTGGTCACCGAACGCAGACCGAATTTCTCATTAAGCACGGCCAGCAGATCCGGCGTGAAGAAGCCCGGCGCCGTCGGGCCGGTGACGATGTTTTTCACGCCCAGCGAGAGCAGGGTCAGCAGAATAACAATCGCTTTCTGTTCAAACCATGAGAGCACCAGAGACAGCGGCAGGTCGTTCACGCCACAACCCAGTTTTTCCGCCAGGGTGACCGCCAGGATGATGGCGGAGTAAGCGTCGTTACACTGGCCCGCATCGACCAGACGCGGTAGACCTTCGATATCGCCGAATTCGAGTTTGTTGAAACGGTATTTACCGCAGGCCAGGGTCAGGATCAGGCAGTCGTCCGGTACGCTGGTGGCGAAATCGGTGAAGTAGTTACGTTCGCCGCGCGCCCCGTCGCAGCCGCCCACCAGGAAGATATGGCGCAGCTTTTCACGGCTCACCAGGTCGATCAGCGTATCCGCCGCGCCCAGCAGGGTCTGACGACCGAAACCAACGGTGATCAGGTGCGGGATCTCGCTGTACGGGAAGCCCGCCATCTGCTGCGCCTGGGCGATAACCGGGGCGAAATCTTCGCCTTCCAGATGATTCACGCCCGGCCAGCCGACGATGCTGCGGGTCCAGATACGATCGTCATAGGCGCCGACGGTTGGGTCGATGATGCAGTTTGAGGTCATGACAATCGGGCCAGGGAAGCGGGCAAACTCGACCTGCTGGTTTTGCCAGCCGCTGCCGTAGTTACCGATCAAATGTTTGAATTTACGCAGCTCCGGGTAACCGTGCGCCGGCAGCATTTCACCGTGGGTGTAGACGTTAACGCCGGTGCCTTCGGTCTGCTCCAGCAGGTTGTACAGATCTTTCAGGTCATGACCAGAAATCAGGATACATTTGCCTTCGGTCGCTTTGACGTTGACCTGCGTCGGGGTGGGATGACCATATTTGCTGGTCTCGCCGGCGTCCAGAATGCTCATCACCTTAAAGTTCATCTGGCCGATTTCCATTGAACATTCCAGCAGCGCGTTCATATCGGCAGGCCAGGTACCGAGCCACGCCATGATTTTGTGGTACTGGGCGTAGATGGCGTTGTCGTACTGACCGAGAACGTGGGCGTGTTCCATGTAGGCCGCCGCGCCTTTCAGGCCGTACAGGCACAGCAGGCGCAGGCCGAGAATATTCTCGCCGATGGCCGCTTTGTCTTTGTTCGGGGTGAATTCCGCCGCCTGACGCTGCAGGTCGCCGAGATCGTCACTCACTAACTGCAGATCGGCCATCGGGTTATCAACCGTCGCATGAGCGTCGATATTCAGGCACCGGGCTTTCAGCGCTTCGCGCAGGGTGATGGCCTCGCGGGCGTAGCCAACGATACGCGGGGAGTCGAAGTTAACGTTGGTCAGCGTGGAAAAAAAAGCGCGCGGCGCGAAGCTATCGATGTCATGGTCGATGATGCCGTATTCGCGGGCTTTAAGCGCCCATGCGGAGAGGCCCTGCAGAGAAGCAATCAACAGATCCTGCAGATCGGACGTTTCGGCCGTTTTCCCGCACATACCCTGCGCGTAAGAGCAGCCGTGCCCTGCCGGGGTACGGATGGTTTGTTCACATTGCACACAAAACATGGTCACACCTTTTTTAAAGTTATATTTAATATACATGTTTAAGGTTATGCCCGAGCGCGTGAAGATAAAAGGTATTTCTCGTACAACTTACAGGGAGATTGATTTAGCGCAAAATTGGCGGCAGGGAACTACCGCCAGAGAGGTATTAAGCGGAGAAAAAAGCCATCAAGATGGGCACCAGCAGGCTCAGAATGAAGCCATGCACGATGGCCGCCGGGACGATCTCTACCCCGCCTGAGCGTTGTAGTACCGGCAGCGTAAAGTCCATTGATGTCGCGCCGCAAAGGCCTAACGCCGTTGAACGGCTGCGGCGCACCAGCCCGGGGATAAGCATAATCGCCAGCAGTTCACGGGCAAGATCGTTAAAGAATGCCGCGCTGCCAATCACCGGGCCATAGGATTCGGTCAGCAGGATCCCGGAGAGCGAATACCAGCCAAAACCGGAGGCCATGGCCAGCCCGGTTTTTAGCGGCAGGTCGAGAATAAAGGCATTGATGACGCCGCCCAGCAATGAACTGACCATCACCACCACCGCGACAATCATGCCGCGACGATTAAGAACGATTTGCCGCAGCGTCATGCCATTATTACGCAGCTGAATACCGATGAGGAACAAAAGGAAAATCAGCGTATATTCGCTGGCCTCGGTGGCGTGTTGTAAAAAAGAGAGACCGCTCAGACCAATCAGGAAGCCAATAAGCACCACGCCGCATAGCTGAAGGGATTCCAGCGCCATTGCCAGACGCGAGGGTAATTTTTCCTGACGATGATGATTTTGCCAGGGCATTTTCTGTTCAAGCCACATCAGGGCGGCAATATTGCACAGCATAATAATAACGACGCTGACCGCCGCATAATGAAGGATCGCCAGAAGATTGCTGGCCAGATTATCCAGGAAGGCCAGGCTAATACCCATAAAGAAGAGAATAACGTAGACGATCCAGCTCAGAAATCGCGTAATGAGTTTAAGGGCTGATGGCCGATGAAGAGGAATAAGATAGCCTATGACCAACGGCAGCAGAATGATTAATAGTCCCGAAAACATGAACGACACGATCCTTGCAGAGTGAAAATAGCGTCACTGACACTACCCAAATCGCCGGACTGAGTAAAGTAGTCGGAAAAAAGAAAGGCCCGGCAGTACCGGGCCTCAAGAGAATCGTGGGAGCTTAGCTGCGTTTTTCCAGCAGGGTGCGGTAGAGCACGCCGCCGAGAATGCCGCCGATAATCGGCATTACCCAGAATAGCCACAGCTGCTGCAGCGCCCAGCCGCCCTGGAAAATCGCTACCGCGGTGCTACGCGCCGGGTTTACCGACGTGTTGGTGACCGGAATGCTGATTAGGTGAATAAGCGTCAGCGCCAGACCAATGGCGATAGGGGCGAAGCCGGCAGGGGCGTTTTTATCCGTGGCGCCGTGAATAACCAGCAGGAAGCCGCAGGTCAGGACAATCTCAATCACAATGGCGGAAAGCATGGAGAAGCCGCCCGGAGAGTGTTCGCCATAACCGTTCGAAGCGAACCCGCTAGCGGCGGCCTCGAAGCCCGCTTTACCGCTGGCGACAACATACAGAATAGCGGCGGCGATAATACCGCCGACAACCTGGGCGATAATATAACCAATTACCTCTTTGGCCGGGAAACGACCGCCGGCCCATAAACCTAAAGTCACCGCCGGGTTAAAATGCCCGCCGGAAATATGACCAACGGCATAGGCCATGGTTAATACGGTTAAACCGAAAGCCAGCGCGACGCCGGCAAAACCAATTCCCAGTTCCGGGAACGCTGCAGCCAGAACGGCGCTGCCGCAACCACCGAATACCAGCCAGAATGTACCAAAGCATTCTGCTGCTAATTTTCTAAACATAACCACCTCAATAAAAACGTAAACGCGCACGAGTTTTCGTGCCGGCCTTTATTTTCGCCACAAAGAATGACGACTAGAATAAAGCGACGCTATTCTATGGACGATCGCTACTCCGGGACCAGTTAAATAAATTGATGTAATTTGATTTAGAACAATGTGCTGGGATTCCTTTTTTCATGGGAATTTTTAAAAGTGTTGAACAAAAATGATTAAAAAAACGACTTTTGATGATGAATGCGTTTCTCAATTAAGTGAAATACCGCGCATCACATTCCGCCTCTTTACCCTATAGCGATTCATAATACGCCCGGAGTGTCATGTTGATGCTCACCTCGCTATACTGCTGATAACTGAAGGAGATAGTCGCCACCGAGCGGAGGGCATATGCATCTTGAGCGCGTCGAAATAGTCGGTTTTCGCGGCATTAACCGTTTATCGTTGATGCTTGAGCAAAATAACGTGCTGATTGGCGAAAATGCCTGGGGTAAATCCAGCCTGCTGGATGCCCTGACGCTACTCCTGTCCCCGGAGTTTGACCTTTATCATTTTGTTCGGGAAGATTTTTGGTTTCCGCCCGGCGATATTCAGGGGCGCGAGCATCATCTGCATATCATTTTGACCTTCCGTGAGAATGAACCCGGCCGCCATCGAGTGCGACGCTATCGCCCTCTCAGTAACTGCTGGGTGCCCTGCGACGACGGCTATCAGCGCGTTTTCTATCGCCTCGAGGGGGAGCTTGCCGATGACGACAGCGTAATGACCCTGCGTAGTTTTATTAACGGTGAAGGGGAAGCGCTGGAGCTTGACGATATTGATGAACTCGCCCGTCACCTGGTGCGGCTGATGCCGGTTCTGCGGCTGCGCGACGCCCGCTTTATGCGACGGATCCACAACGGCACCGTTCCGCATTCGCCGCAGATCGAAATTACCGCGCGCCAGCTTGATTTCCTCTCTCGTGAACTGGTGCATCATCCGCAAAATTTAACCGATGGGCAGATCCGCCAGGGACTGTCGGCCATGGTGCAATTGCTGGAGCACTATTTTGCCGAGCAGAGCAGCGCGCAGTCGCGTCATCGCCTGATGCGCCGTCATTCACATGATGAACAGCGCAGTTGGCGCTACCTGGACATCATTAACAGGATGATCGACAAGCCCGGCGGGCGCAGCCATCGGGTGATTTTATTGGGACTGTTTTCTACGCTGCTGCAGGCGAAAGGCACGGTGAGACTCGATCGCGATGCGCGGCCGCTCTTGTTGATTGAGGACCCTGAAACCCGGCTGCATCCGATTATGCTGTCCGTAGCCTGGCATTTACTTAATTTACTGCCGCTACAGCGGGTGACGACGACGAACTCCGGCGAACTGCTGTCATTAACGCCCGTCGAGCACGTCTGCCGGCTGGTGCGTGAATCATCACGGGTATCCGCCTGGCGGCTGGGGCCCGGCGGGATGAATGCCGAAGACAGCCGGCGCATCGCTTTTCATATTCGCTTTAACCGCGCTTCATCGCTGTTTGCCCGCTGCTGGCTACTGGTCGAAGGGGAGACCGAAACCTGGGTTATCAACGAGCTGGCGCGCCAGTGCGGCCACCACTTTGATGCGGAAGGGGTGAAGGTGATTGAGTTTGCCCAGTCGGGATTAAAACCGCTTATCAAATTCGCCCGGCGAATGGGGATTGAATGGCACGTGCTGGTGGACGGCGATGAGGCCGGGAAGAAATATGCCGCCACCGTTCGCGGGCTATTGAATGACGACAAAATGCTTGAGCGCGACCATCTCACCGCGCTACCGGCGATGGATATGGAGCATTTTATGTATCGCCAGGGCTTCGACGATGTTTATCATCGGGTGGCCCAGCTGCCGATAAATATTCCCATGAATATGCGGCGGGTGATCACCAAAGCGATCCACCGTTCGTCAAAACCGGACCTGGCGATTGAAGTGGCGATGGAGGCCGGGCGTCGCGGGGTTGACGCCATTCCTGCGCTGTTGAAAAAAATGTTCTCCCGCGTGCTATGGCTGGCGCGCGGGCGGGCGGATTAGCGCCGACCGCCGTTTATCTCTCTGCCGGGAACTCTCCCGGCACGCCTTTATCCGCACGACCTTCAACTTCGGTTAAACAAAAATTAAGCGCAGCTAAAAATGCGCGTTATTCTATTGCCGCATTTAGATAGAATTGTCGCGGGTTCTGCGGGTTAAAACATCAGGAATTTTTATGAAATTAAATGGAAAGCGCAGGAAAGTATGGTGGCTGCTGGCGATTGTCGTACTGGCCCTCGCCGTCTGGGGATGGCGAATTCTGAATGCGCCGCTGCCGCAGTATCAGACGCTGGTGGTACGCAAAGGAGACCTGCAGCAGAGCGTGCTGGCGACCGGTAAGCTGGATGCGTTAAAAAAAGTTGACGTCGGGGCGCAGGTGAGCGGACAGCTAAAAACGCTGCGCGTTGAGATTGGCGACAAAGTGAAAAAAGATCAGCTGCTGGGGGTTATCGATCCCGAGCAGGCGGAAAACCAGATTAAAGAAGTTGAAGCGACGCTGATGGAGCTGAGGGCGCAGCTCAACCAAGCGCGTGCGGAACGTAAACTGTCCGCGACGACGTTGGCCCGCCAGCAGCAGCTGGCGCAGCGCCAGTTGGTCTCTCGCCAGGACCTCGATACCGCCGCGACCGACTTAGCGGTCAAAGAGGCGCAAATCGGTACGATTGAAGCGCAGGTCAAACGTAATCAGGCTACCCTGGATACGGCCAAAACCAACCTCGACTACACCAAAATTCTGGCGCCGATGTCCGGGGAAGTGACGCAAATTACTACCCTTCAGGGGCAGACGGTGATCGCCGCCCAGCAGGCGCCGAATATTTTAACCCTGGCCGATCTCAGCACCATGCTGGTGAAGGCGCAGGTCTCGGAAGCGGACGTGATTCATCTGAAGCCGGGGCAAAAAGCCTGGTTTACCGTGCTGGGCGATCCGCTGACGCGCTATGAAGGAACATTGAAGGATATCCTGCCGACACCCGAAAAGGTCAATGACGCCATTTTCTATTACGCCCGTTTTGAGGTGCCGAACCCGCAGGGCATTCTGCGCCTGGAGATGACCGCTCAGGTGCATATCCAGCTTTCGGAAGTGAAAAACGTCATCACCCTCCCGCTGAGCGCGCTGGGTGACGCCATCGGCGATAACCGCTATCACGTGCGTCTGCTGCGTACCGGTGAAGTTAAAGAGCGCGAAATCGTTATCGGCGCGCGTAACGACACCGATGTGGCGGTGGTGAAAGGGCTGGAAGAGGGGGATGAAGTGATTATCGGCGAAGGTGCGGCCGGAGCGGCGAAATGACGGCGTTACTGGAACTGCGTGATATTCGCCGCAGCTATCCTTCTGGCGAGGGCAACGTTGAGGTGCTGAAAGGCATTACGTTGAGCATCGCCGCCGGAGAAATGGTGGCTATCGTCGGGGCGTCCGGCTCCGGTAAATCCACGCTGATGAATATTCTGGGCTGTCTGGACAAACCCACCAGCGGCACCTATCGGGTCGCGGGTACGGACGTGGCCCGTCTTAACGGCGATGAACTGGCACGCCTGCGGCGGGAACATTTCGGTTTTATTTTCCAGCGCTATCATCTGCTATCGCATCTGACCGCGGCGCAGAACGTCGAAGTTCCGGCGGTTTATGCCGGCGCGGAGCGTAAAGCGCGCCTGGCTCGGGCCCATGAGCTGCTGATTCGGCTGGGGCTGGGCGACAGGGCTGAATATCAGCCTTCGCAGCTCTCCGGGGGCCAGCAGCAGCGGGTGAGTATCGCCCGCGCCCTGATGAACGGCGGGGAAGTGATTCTGGCGGATGAGCCAACCGGCGCGCTGGACAGCCGCTCCGGCGAAGAGGTCATGGGGATCCTTCACCAGCTAAAAGCGCAGGGGCATACGGTGATTATTGTCACCCACGACCCGCAGGTGGCGGCCCAGGCGGAACGGGTCATTGAAATACACGATGGTGAAATCGTGCGTAATCCGCCCGCGCTGGGTTCCGCCCACGGCGGCGTGCTGCACCAGCGCGGGGCGGCTGAGCCATCGGCGTGGCGTCAGTTCAGCAGCGGCTTTCGCGAAGCGCTGGTCATGGCCTGGCGCGCGATGGCGGCGAATAAAATGCGCACGCTGCTGACGATGCTCGGGATTATTATCGGCATTGCCTCGGTGGTGTCGATTGTAGTGGTGGGCGATGCCGCGAAGCAGATGGTGCTCGCCGATATTCGCGCTATCGGTACCAATACCATTGATGTTTATCCCGGCAAGGATTTCGGCGATGACGATCCCCGCTATCAGCAGTCTCTCAAGTACGATGATCTGTTGGCTATTCAGAAACAGCCCTGGGTCAGCTCGGCGACCCCGGCGGTATCAAAAAGCCTGCGTCTGCGGGCGGATAATATTGACGTTGCCGCCAGCGCCGAGGGCGTGGGGGCGCAGTATTTTAACGTCTACGGCATGACTTTTAGCGAAGGAAATACCTTTAACGAGCTCCAGCTAAATAGCCGCGCGCAGGTGGTGGTGCTCGACAGCAACGCGCGTCGACAGCTGTTTCCGCACAAAGCGAAAGTGGTGGGTGAGATCATTCTGGTCGGCAATATGCCAGCAACGGTGATCGGCGTCGCGGATGAAAAACAGTCGATGTTCGGCAGCAGCAAAATTCTGCGCGTCTGGTTACCCTATACCACGATGGCCGGGCGGGTGATGGGACAGTCGTGGCTGAACTCCATTACCGTGCGGGTGAACGAAGGTTATGACAGCTCGATTGCTGAGCAGCAGCTGCTGCGCCTGCTGGAACTTCGTCACGGCAAGAAAGATGTTTTTACCTGGAATATGGACAGCGTCTTGAAAACGGCGGAGCGGACCACACATACATTACAGCTGTTTCTGACGCTGGTGGCGGTGATTGCGCTGGTGGTCGGCGGAATTGGCGTAATGAACATTATGCTGGTCTCAGTCACCGAGCGCACGCGGGAGATCGGTATCCGTATGGCGGTCGGGGCGCGGGCCAGCGATGTGTTACAGCAGTTTTTGATCGAGGCGGTGCTGGTTTGCCTGGTCGGCGGGGCGCTGGGCGTCACGCTTTCGCTGCTGATCGCCTTTGTTCTACAGCTGTTTTTACCCGGCTGGGAGATCGGTTTTTCACCGCTGGCGCTATTGACCGCGTTTTTATGCTCCACGCTGACCGGGGTGCTGTTTGGCTGGCTACCGGCGCGCAACGCGGCGCGTCTGGACCCGGTAGACGCCCTGGCGCGCGAGTAGCGATAAAAAAATGCCAGTCAGAAGGACTGGCATTTTGCTGGCGGGATGTACACAATGAAGCAAAAGAGTTATGCGGCTGTTTCTGTTTCTTCAGCTTCAACAGGGACAATCACGCTGGCGTGGTTACCTTTTGGCCCCTGGTGAACATCAAACCGAACCGCTTGTCCGGCTTTTAGCGTTCTGTAACCATCCATCTGGATGGTCGAGTAATGGGCGAAAATGTCTTCGCCGCCGCCCTCAGGGCAGATAAAACCGAACCCTTTGGCATTGTTGAACCACTTAACAGTACCCATTTCCATACTTCGACATCCTTCGTAAATCTTATAAGTAAGATGGAATGAACCGGTAGTGGAGTGACGAGTTGTTCATTTGCTCGCCAACTCTCGCCACTACAATTTAGAGAAATCAGGAAATGCGTCAAGCGATTGACGCTGGGGGACGGTGAAAAATGCGTCAAAATTTGAAGCAGTTAACGCTATTGCCGGGGAATGTGACAGACATCGCGGATGGAAGTAATAGATGATAATTATCTATGATCTATTGTAGATTTGTGATGTGCATAGCCTCTGGTCATCGACAGGCCACCGCCTGTTGGCAACAGCAACCGATGATGAACACTGACGATGAGTAAGAGAGACTGGTTGGACTTCGATCAGCTAGTAGAGGACGAAGTTAAGGATGCGCTTAAACCGCCATCTATGTATAAAGTGATATTAGTCAATGATGACTACACTCCAATGGAGTTTGTTATTGACGTGTTACAAAAATTCTTTTCTTATGATGTTGAACGTGCAACGCAACTGATGCTGACGGTTCACTATCAAGGTAAAGCGATTTGCGGGGTCTTTACCGCCGAAGTCGCGGAAACCAAAGTATCGATGGTGAACCAGTACGCGAGGGAGAACGAACATCCGTTGTTGTGTACGCTAGAAAAAGCCTGAATGCAGGCAATAAACTTGGGGGAGGTGCCTATGCTCAATCAAGAACTGGAACTCAGTTTAAACATGGCTTTCGCCAGAGCGCGCGAGCACCGTCATGAGTTCATGACCGTCGAGCACTTGTTGCTGGCGCTGCTTAGCAACCCTTCGGCCCGCGAAGCGCTTGAAGCGTGTTCAGTGGACCTGGTCGCGCTGCGTCAGGAGCTTGAAGCCTTCATCGAACAGACCACACCCGTACTGCCTGCAACGGAAGAAGAGCGCGATACTCAGCCGACGCTGAGCTTCCAGCGCGTACTGCAGCGTGCCGTTTTCCACGTCCAGTCTTCCGGCCGCAGCGAAGTGACCGGCGCCAACGTTCTGGTCGCGATTTTTAGCGAGCAGGAGTCTCAGGCGGCCTATCTGCTGCGTAAACATGAAGTCAGCCGACTTGATGTGGTGAATTTCATCTCTCATGGTACGCGTAAAGACGAGCCGAGCCAGTCTTCCGATAACAGCGGAAGCCAGCCAGGCAGCAGCGAAGAGCAAGCAGGCGGGGAGGATCGTATGGAAAACTTCACCACCAACCTCAACCAGCTTGCCCGCGTAGGCGGTATCGATCCGCTGATCGGCCGCGAGAAAGAGCTGGAACGCGCTATTCAGGTTCTGTGCCGCCGTCGCAAGAACAACCCGCTGCTGGTGGGGGAATCCGGCGTCGGTAAAACCGCTATTGCTGAAGGTCTTGCCTGGCGTATCGTGCAGGGCGACGTGCCGGAAGTGATGGCAGATTGCACTATCTATTCGCTGGATATCGGCTCGCTGCTGGCAGGCACCAAATACCGCGGCGATTTTGAAAAACGCTTCAAAGCGCTGCTCAAGCAGCTGGAGCAGGACACCAACAGTATTCTGTTCATTGATGAAATCCACACCATCATCGGTGCGGGCGCGGCTTCCGGCGGGCAGGTCGATGCCGCTAACCTGATTAAACCGCTGCTTTCCAGCGGTAAGATCCGGGTAATTGGTTCGACAACCTACCAGGAATTCAGCAACATCTTTGAAAAAGATCGTGCCCTGGCGCGTCGTTTCCAGAAAATTGATATCACCGAACCTTCCGTGGAAGAGACGGTGCAGATTATTAACGGCCTGAAGCCGAAGTATGAAGCGCACCACGATGTCCGTTACACCGCGAAGGCGGTACGTGCGGCGGTGGAACTGGCGGTGAAATACATTAACGATCGTCATCTGCCGGATAAGGCGATTGACGTGATTGACGAAGCCGGAGCGCGTGCGCGCTTGATGCCGGTGAGCAAACGTAAGAAAACGGTTAACGTGGCGGATATTGAGTCCGTGGTGGCGCGGATAGCGCGCATTCCTGAGAAGAGCGTTTCCCGCAGCGATCGCGATACGCTGAAAAACCTCGGCGATCGCCTGAAAATGCTGGTCTTTGGCCAGGATAAGGCGATTGAGGCCTTAACCGAAGCGATCAAGATGGCGCGCGCCGGGCTTGGCCATGAGCACAAACCTGTGGGTTCTTTCCTGTTCGCCGGACCTACCGGGGTGGGTAAAACCGAGGTCACCGTGCAGCTGGCGAAGTCGCTGGGTATTGAGCTGCTGCGTTTTGATATGTCCGAATATATGGAACGTCATACCGTCAGCCGCTTAATCGGCGCGCCTCCGGGCTACGTCGGTTTCGATCAGGGCGGGCTGCTGACCGATGCGGTTATCAAGCATCCGCACGCGGTGCTGCTGCTGGATGAAATTGAAAAAGCGCATCCGGACGTCTTTAACCTGCTGTTGCAGGTGATGGATAACGGGACGCTGACCGATAACAACGGCCGCAAAGCGGATTTCCGCAACGTGGTGCTGGTGATGACCACCAACGCCGGGGTGCGTGAAACCGAGCGTAAATCCATTGGCCTTATCCATCAGGACAACAGTCCGGATGCGATGGATGAGATCAAAAAGATCTTTACGCCGGAATTCCGTAACCGTCTCGACAACATTATCTGGTTCGATCACCTGTCTACGACGGTTATCCATCAGGTGGTGGATAAATTTATCGTCGAGCTGCAGGTTCAGCTGGATCAGAAAGGCGTCTCTTTGGAAGTGAGCCAGGAAGCCCGCGATTGGCTGGCCGAGAAAGGCTACGACCGGGCCATGGGCGCACGTCCGATGGCACGGGTAATTCAGGACAACCTGAAAAAACCGCTGGCCAACGAGCTGCTGTTTGGCTTACTGGTTGACGGCGGCCAGGTGACTGTGGAACTGGATAAAGAGAAAAACGCGCTGACCTACGACTTCCAGAGTGCGCAGAAGCACAAACCGGAAGCGGCGCATTAAGTTTCTGGTACTCAATGACAAAACCGGCCTTAGGGCCGGTTTTTTTATCTGCGCGCTTTAAGTTGTCAATGATGTAGAAATGAAAAGACCGGGAATTATCCCGGCCTTCAGCATCTGGCGCGTTAAGCGCGAAAACGATCAGCGACTACGGAAGACAATGCGGCCTTTGCTCAGGTCGTACGGGGTCAGCTCAACAGTCACTTTGTCGCCCGTCAGAATGCGGATGTAGTTTTTACGCATTTTACCGGAAATATGCGCAGTTACCACGTGACCGTTTTCCAGTTCTACGCGGAACATAGTGTTAGGCAGCGTATCAAGTACGGTGCCCTGCATTTCAATATTGTCTTCTTTGGCCATCTAGTCCTCTGGGGTATCACTACCGTAGTTTTGAACCGGCAAGATAATGCCGAAGTTCAGCAAGTATGTAAAGTTTTACGTCAAATCGCCGAAGTAGTTTTGGCGCATTACCCGTAATTCACGCGGATAAACCGGGTGACAGGCGCAAACGTAAAGGGGGAGTGACAGAACAATGGGTGTTATCTGACTCTTATTATTCCCAAACGGCGGCGGGGCAACGGGCAGAAGCTACTCTACCGCGCAATTATAACATCCCAACAAAAAATGTGCTGAAAACATTTACGCTTCTCCTGCAAATAGCACCCTCGGTACCCAGAATCGTTCCGGTAGACGATAAGTCCGCAGTACGGAGAGATAGTCGAGATAATCCCGGCGAGCAATTTCCACTGCGCCCAGCGATGCCGTATGCTTATTCAGCACCTGACAATCGATTAATTTTCCGCCATCCTGTGAAAATACCTGGCTAAAGATCAGCAGCGCGGTTTTAGAGGCGTTTTCGGCACGGCTGAACATCGACTCTCCGCAAAACAGCGCGCCCTGCGCGACGCCGTACATTCCACCGACTAAAGCATCTCCCTGCCACACTTCAATAGAATGCGCATGTCCCAGCTCGTGCAGCTGATGGTAGGCCTGAACGATTCCTGCCGTTATCCATGTGCCCTCATCGCGATGGTCGGCACAGCCCTCGATAACCTGACCGAAGGCGTGATTCAGCGTCACACGATAGGGCGAGCGCTGATGGAAGCGCTTCATGCTGCGGCTGAGATGGAATTTCTCCGGCCACAGTACCGCTCGCGGATCGGGAGACCACCATAAAATAGGATCGCCGGGTGAAAACCACGGAAAAATACCGCGCTGATAGGCCATCAGTAGCCGCGCCGGGCTAAGATCGCCGCCCAGCGCCAACAGGCCATTAGGTTCACGTAAAGCGCCTTCCGGGGAGGGGAAGGCGATGGAATGATGAGAGAGCTGAACCAGCCGCATTTTTACCTCAACGCATCAGGCAATGATTCAATAGTAGCCTACAGGCGCTGCTTAAACTGGTAGTAACGCCCCTGTTCAGCCAGCAGTTCTGCGTGACTACCTTGCTCAATAATCTTCCCGTTGTCCATGACTATTATCTGATTAAAACGCGCCAGTCCGCGCAGACGATGGGTCACCATTAATACGGTTTTTTCACGCATCACTTCTGCGAGTAAATCAAGGATTTGGCTTTCAGTCGTCGCATCGAGGCCTTCAGTAGGCTCATCAAGCAGCATGAGCGGCGCGTCGTGGAGCAGGGCGCGGGCGATAGCCAGTCTGCGCAGTTCGCCGCCGGAGAGCTGACGGCCGCCTTCGCCCAGCCAGCTATTCAGGCCGCTATCGTCCAGTAATTTTGCTAAACCGACGCGCTCAAGCGTTTCGGCAAGCCGGGCGTCGCTGGCGTTCGGGGAAGCCAGCAGCAGGTTATCGCGCAGCGTGGCGCTGAACAGGTGCACGCGCTGCGGCACGACGCTCATCGCCTGACGCAGCGTTGCCTCGTTAAGCTGCGCCAGTGGCTCACCGTTGAGTAATATTTCACCTTCCGCCGGATCCCATGCCCGGGTCAGCAGCTGCAACAGGGTTGATTTACCGCAGCCTGTGCGCCCCAGAATGGCGATATGCTCCCCGGCCTTGACCTGCAATGAAATTTTCTCCAGCGCAGGGGAGGGCTGCTGAGGATAGCTGAAGCTAACCTGATTTAAGTTCAACGCGACGCGCTCCAGCTTCCGCTCTTCGCCCTGAGTGAAGGAGACTTCCGGCTCTTGCTCGGTTATTTGCGTGATGCGTTTTGCAGAAGCGATCACCTGCCCGAGATGCTGAAATGCGCCGGTAACCGGCGCCAGCGCTTCGAACGCCGCCAGCGCGCAAAAGACAAACAGCGCAATCAGCGCCCCTGGCTGAGTATCGCCGCCAACCCCCGCGGAGGCGAGCCACAGCATAGCAATAACTGCAATACCGCCAATCAGTAGCATCAGCGCCTGAGAGAGGGCGGTCAGTTCCGCCTGGCGACGCTGTGCATCCAGCCAATGCGCTTCCGTTTTTTCCATTTGCCGCCGGTAGCGATCGCTGGCGTTGAACAGCATCAGCTCCGCCTGTCCCTGCAGCCAGGAGGTCAACTGCTGGCGATACTGCCCGCGAAGCCGGGTCATGCTTTCACCAGCGGGTTTGCCGGCGCGATAGAACAGCGGCGGCATCACCAGCAGGGTGAGCAGCATAATACCGCCGAGGGTCAGGGCCAGCGTGACGTCCAGCACGCTCAGCCCCACGGTGACGACCAGGATCACCACCAGCGCCCCTACCAGCGGCGATATAACGCGCAGATAGAGATGATCCAGGGTATCGACATCGGCAACCACCCGGTTGAGCAGCTCGCCCTGACGAAAACGCGCCAGCCCGGCTGGGGAGAGCGGCAGCAGCTTGCTGAAGGTAAAGACCCGCAGGTGCTGCAGGACGCGGAAGGTGGCATCATGGCTAACCAGACGCTCAAAGTAGCGGCCTGCTGTGCGAATAATCGCCGCGCCGCGTACGCCGGCGGCAGGCAGCATATAGTTAAAGCTGTAGATGCCCGCTACGCCAACCACGGCGGATGCCGACAGGAACCAGCCCGACAGCGTTAATAGGCCAATACTGGCCAGCAGCGTCACGATCGCCAGCACGATTCCGAGCAGCAACAGCCATTTGTGTCGTTTGTAGAGCGCCAGGTAAGGCCACAACGCGCGCATTTAAATCTCCTCCTGACGATGGGCGAGTAGGGTCGCGAACGGGCCGCCTGCGGCCGCCAGCTGCGAATAACTGCCTTGCTCAACAATTTGACCATCCTGCATAACCCAGACGGCATCCCAGTTTGCCAGGCCTTCCAACTGGTGGGTAACCATTAGCGTGGTTTGCTGCGTTGACGCATTGGTCAGCGCCTGCATCACCCGCTGTTCGCTATGCGCGTCAAGGCTGGCCGCTGGCTCGTCCAATAGCAGCAGACGACAGGGCACCAGCAGCGCCCGGGCGACGGCGACGCGCTGGGCCTGCCCGACCGACAGATGACCGGCCTGATCGCCAACAGGGGTATTGATACCCTGCGGCAGAAGGGAGAGGAACTCGCTGACCCAGGCTTTATCCAGCGCAAGCTGCAGCTGGGCTTCAGTAGCATCAGGGCAGGAGAGCAGGACGTTTTCGCGCAGCGTCGCCGCGGGCAGCTGCGGATTTTGCCCAACCCAGCTCAGGAGACGGCGCCAGCGGTCGGCGTCCAGGCTCTTTAACTCAACGCCATTGACCCTGAGAGAGCCATCATAAGGAAGAAAACCGGTTAACGTATTCAGCAGCGAGCTCTTGCCCGAGCCGCTTTGCCCAACCAGCACCACACGTTCCCCGGCGCGTAAGGAAAAACTCAGCGGCCCGGCCAGCACTTTTCCTTCGGGAGACTTAATTAGCAGGTCGCGAGCTTCAATACTTATCATTTCATTATCGCTTAATGCCTTTTCTCCACGCTCTGCCTGCGCCAGCGGCGTTTCCATAAAGGTCTTCAGGCTATCAGCGGCGCCAATAGCCTGCGCTTTAGCATGATAAAAGGTACCTAAATCGCGCAGCGGTTGGAAAAACTCGGGGGCCAGAATTAGAGCGAGGAAACCGGACATCAACGTCACCCCGGCGCCGTAATGGCCAAAGTTGAGTTCTCCCAAATAGGAGAAGCCAAAGTAAACGGCGACCAGCGCAATAGAGAGCGAGGTGAAAAATTCCAGGACCCCGGAGGAGAGAAACGCCAGGCGCAGCACTTCCATGGTCCGCTGGCGGAAATCCTGCGAGGCTTCGCGTATGTTGTCGGTCTCTGCTTCACCGCGATGAAAAATTCGCAGCGTTTCCATACCGCGCAGACGATCGAGAAAATGGCCGCTTAACCGCGCCAGAGCGAGAAAGTTGCGTCGGTTGGCATCGGCCGCGCCCATCCCAACCAGCGCCATAAACAGCGGAATAAGCGGGGCGGTGCCCAGCAAAATAAGCGCGGCAGCCCAGTTGACCGGGAAAATAGTGATGACAATCAGCAAAGGGATAGAGGCCGCCAGCGTCATCTGCGGCAAATAGCGAGCATAGTAATCATGCATATCGTCGATCTGCTCAAGGATCAGCGTGGCCCAGCTACCGGCGGGTTTCCCCTGTATCCAGGCCGGCCCCGCCTGCTGTAAGCGATCAAGAACCTGACGGCGGATCTCCAGGCGGATATGTTGACCTGCCTGAAAACCCACTCTTTCACGCAGCCAGACCACCCAGGCGCGAAGCACGAAGACCAGCACCAGTAACGTAAAGGGCAGCAGCAGCGCCGTCGCGGGGATATTTTCCATAATCATGCGGTGAAGGATCCTCGCCAGGAACCAGGCCTGAGCAACGATCAACAGGCCGCTAACGACGCCCAATACACGGGAAATCATCAACCAGCGACGGGAGATAATGCTTTGATCTTTTAACCAACGGGTTAACTCTTGTTGACGGGTTTTATTCATTGCGCGCTTAGCAGGTGTAGTTATGAGTTTTTTGGGCACGGCAATGTTACAACGGGGCAAAAATAAAGGCGACTTTTCGTCGCCTTCTTTACCTTTGTTACTGACTTGTAAAGATTATTTGCAAGCGTCGGCTAAACCATCCAGATAACGCTCTGCGTCCAGCGCCGCCATGCAGCCTGTACCGGCAGAAGTAATCGCCTGACGATAGATATGATCCATCACGTCGCCGGCGGCGAAAACGCCCGGAACGCTGGTCTGGGTGGCGTTGCCGTGGATGCCGGACTGAACTTTAATGTAGCCGTTTTCCAGCTCCAGCTGACCGGCGAAAATTGCCGTGTTCGGGCTGTGGCCGATTGCCACGAATAGCCCCGCAACTTCGAGGGATTCCACGTTGTCAGCATTTTGCGTATCGCGCAGACGCAACCCGCTCACACCCATCTGGTCGCCGGTCACTTCTTCCAGCGTACGGTGGGTGTGCAGCACGATGTTACCGCTCTCCACTTTGTCCATCAGGCGTTTGATAAGGATCTTTTCCGCGCGGAAGCTATCACGACGGTGGATCAAATGGACTTCGGAAGCGATGTTAGACAGGTACAGCGCCTCTTCTACAGCCGTATTGCCGCCGCCGATCACCGCGACCTTCTGGTTACGATAGAAGAAACCGTCGCAGGTCGCGCAGGCAGAAACGCCGCGGCCTTTAAACGCGTCTTCCGATGGCAGACCCAGATAGCGCGCTGATGCGCCGGTAGCGATAATCAGGGCATCGCAAGTGTACTCACCGCTGTCGCCAACCAGGCGGAACGGACGGTTTTGCAGATCGACGCTGTTGATATGATCGAAAATAATTTCGGTTTCAAACTTGGTGGCATGTTCGTGCATGCGCTCCATCAGCAGCGGTCCGGTCAGATCGTTAGGATCGCCTGGCCAGTTTTCCACTTCAGTGGTGGTGGTCAGCTGACCGCCTTTTTCCATTCCGGTAATCAGTACCGGCTGCAGATTTGCGCGCGCTGCGTAGACCGCAGCGGTGTATCCCGCAGGTCCAGAACCAAGAATAAGCAGTTTACTGTGTTTGGCCGTGCCCATGAGATCCTCATAATTTATTGGCATACATGAGCTGGATTGTAGGGAATTTGTTGACGTAAAAAAAGAGCGCGGCGGTTTTGTTAACGATATGTGCAATAGAAGATGCCGATTAATTGGCGATTTAACGAACGAGGAATATAACTAATTCTACTGTTAGCGGGACAATTATAAGAGGAAAACATGAGAATCAACCGGGGAGGATAATGAATATCTGGCATCTTGTACTAAAAATCGATGTTTTGCTTTGACAATCCCCTGTGCTTTTGCGAAAACATTCATGGAAGAAGAAAAGCAGTGTTTGGCGTGTGGCGAATTTTCATGCACGCAAATGCCATTTTTATCCGGGTTAGCGAAATCTACGCATGGTGTGGACAGACGCCATGCGTGATGTCGGTGGCTGCCGTCAGGCAACGGGCTTCTCACGTACCCCTGGGTTACCCAACGTCGTACGGGTGATAACAGGATGGACTCTGGCAGTGAAGGCTCAGAGTCGGAACAGGAGTAGGGAAGGAATACAGAGAGACAATAATAATGGTAGATAGCAAGAAGCGCCCTGGCAAAGATCTCGACCGCATTGATCGTAATATTTTGAATGAATTGCAAAAAGACGGGCGTATTTCCAACGTCGAGCTTTCTAAACGGGTGGGACTTTCTCCGACGCCTTGCCTTGAGCGCGTGCGTCGACTGGAAAGACAGGGTTTTATTCAGGGCTATACAGCGCTGCTCAACCCGCATTATCTGGATGCATCACTTCTGGTATTTGTTGAGATTACTCTGAATCGTGGCGCGCCGGATGTGTTTGAGCAATTTAACTCCGCTGTGCAAAAACTTGAAGAAATTCAAGAGTGTCATCTGGTTTCCGGGGATTTCGACTATCTGTTGAAAACTCGCGTGCCGGATATGTCAGCGTATCGTAAATTACTGGGCGAGACCTTGCTGCGCCTGCCGGGCGTAAATGACACCCGTACCTATGTGGTAATGGAAGAAGTCAAGCAAAGTAATCGTTTGGTAATCAAGACGCGCTAACACGGAACAGGTGCAAAATCGATGTAGTTTGATTACACTCCTGTTAATCCATACAGCAACAGTGCCGGGGAGACCCGGCACTGTTGTCCGTTTTAGCCGAAGGCAGGAAACAGCCTGATACCTGGAGAGCCTTTCTTGAGCCAGGAATACACCGAAGACAAAGAAGTCAAATTCACAAAGCTAAGTAGCGGGCGCCGACTCCTTGAGGCGTTACTCATTCTTTGCTCCCTTTTTGCCATCTGGTTGATGGCGGCCTTACTCAGCTTTAATCCCTCGGATCCTAGCTGGTCACAAACGGCGTGGCATGAGCCTATTCACAACTTAGGCGGGACGCCGGGAGCCTGGCTCGCCGATACGCTATTTTTTATTTTTGGCGTAATGGCCTATACCATTCCGGTCATCATTATCGGCGGCTGCTGGTTTGCCTGGCGTCATCAGGAAAACGACGAGTACATCGACTATTTCGCCGTCTCTCTGCGTTTGATTGGCGCGCTGGCGCTGATCCTCACGTCCTGCGGTCTGGCGGCGATTAACGCGGATGATATCTGGTACTTCGCTTCGGGCGGGGTGATCGGCAGCCTACTGAGCACGACCCTGCAACCGCTGCTGCACAGCAGCGGCGGTACAATCGCGCTGCTCTGCATCTGGGCGGCAGGACTGACGCTGTTTACCGGCTGGTCCTGGGTTAGCATTGCTGAAAAACTCGGCGGCGCGATCCTTTCTATTCTCACTTTCGCCAGCAACCGTACCCGTCGTGACGACACCTGGGTCGATGAAGGGGAATATGAAGAAGATGAAGAAGAATATGAAGACGATGAATCCACTAAACCGCAAGGTTCTCGTCGGGCGCGGATTCTACGCAGCGCCTTAGCACGCCGCCAGCGCCTGGCTGAGAAGTTTGCCAATCCGCTGGGGCGTAAGACCGATGCCGCGTTGTTCTCCGGTAAACGGATGGACGACGCCGAGGGCGAGGTTCAGTACAGCGCCAGCGGCGCGCCTGTTGCCGCAGACGATGTGCTTTTTTCTGGTTCTAGCGCAGCGCGTCCGGCGAACGCCGATGATGTTCTGTTCTCCGGAGCCAGCGCGGCGCGCCCCGGCGATTTTGACCCCTACGATCCTCTGTTGAACGGGCATAGTATTGCCGATCCGGTGGCTTTGGCCGCGCAGGATACCGCGGCGCCGCAGGCATGGTCTGAACCGCTGCCTGGGTATGACGCTCAGCCAGTTTATCAGCCTGAACCGGCTTACCCGCCGCAGTACGCGTCTCAGCCGGAGCAGGCTCCTGTTCAGCAGCCTGCTTATCAGCCTGAACCAGCTTACCCGCCGCAGCAGGCCTATCAACCGGCGCAGGCCCCTGTTCAGCAGCCTGCTTATCAGCCTGAAGCGGCTTACCCGCCGCAGCATGCCTATCAGCCGGAGCAGGCCTATCAGCCGGCGCAGGCACCTGTTCAGCCGCCTGCTTATCAGCCTGAAGCGGCCTACCCGCAGCAGCAGGCCTATCAGCCGGCGCAGGCCCCTGTTCAGCCGCCTGCTTATCAGCCAGAACCGGCTTACCCGCCGCAGCAGGCCTATCAGCCAGCGCAGGCTCCAGTTCAGCAGCCCGCTTATCAGCCTGAACCAGCTTACCCGCCGCAGCAGGCCCCTATCCAGCAGCCTGAACCTTACGTTCCTGCTTCTGCCGTAGAGCCTGAGCCAGCAGAGGAAGTGAAACCACAGCGTCCGCCGATGTACTACTTCGAAGAAGTGGAAGAGAAACGCGCGCGTGAACGCGAGCAGCTTGCCGCGTGGTATCAGCCAATTCCAGAACCGGTCAGTCCAGTTGCGACAAAACCGATCTCGCCTCCGCCTGCTCCGGCGGCTGATGTTGCCGCGGTGAGCGCGCTGGCGGCCGGCGTCCATCAGGCCACCGGGGCAAGCGCCGCGGCGGCCTCCGTCGCATCCAGCGCCGCGCCGCTGTTTAGCCCGGCGTCTGGCGGCCCGCGTGCGCAGGTAAAAGAGGGCATAGGCCCGAAATTGCCTCGTCCAAATCGCGTTCGTGTTCCAACGCGACGTGAGCTGGCATCCTATGGCATTAAGCTGCCTTCGCAGCGGTTGGCTGAAGAACGCGCGCGTCAGGCAGAACATCAGCAATATGATGATGATGCGCTGACGGACGAGGAAGTTGCAGAGTTTGAGCAGGGCGAGCTGGCGCGTCAGTTCGCGGCTGCGCAAAATCAGCGCTATGGCGATAGCTACGCTGCGGAAGAGGATAATGTAGACGAGGATTCCGCCGCTGAAGCCGAACTTGCCCGTCAGTTTGCCGCTTCCCAGCAGCAGCGTTACGCCAGCGAGCAGCCGCCGGGATCGCATCCGTTCTCTGCGGCTGATTATGAATTCTCGCCAATGAAAACGTTAGTTGATGATACGCCGAGCGAGCCTGTCTTCACGCCGATGCCGGAAGTGCAGCAGCCCGCCCCGCAGCCGACCCAGCATTCGCAGCCCGTACAGCAGCCGATGCCGCACCAGCAGATGCATCAGCAGCCGCAAAGTGCGCAGCCTCAGGCTTATCAGCCAGTACAGCAGCAGCCGGTTCAACATCCGCAGATGCCACAGCAGGCTCCTGGCGGTTATCCGCAGCAGCAGGCTTCGCAGCAGCAGCAACCGATCCCGCAGCCGCAGGAAAGCCTGATTCACCCGCTGTTGATGCGCAATGGCGACAGTCGCCCGTTGCAGAAACCCACGACGCTGCTGCCCTCGCTTGATCTGCTCACGCCGCCGCCGGCTGAGGTTGAGCCGATCGATACCTTTGCCCTCGAGCAGATGGCGCGTTTGGTTGAAGCTCGTCTGGCCGATTTCCGCATTAAAGCCGACGTGGTGAACTACTCACCAGGCCCGGTCATCACCCGCTTTGAGCTAAACCTGGCTCCGGGGGTGAAAGCGGCGCGGATTTCCAACCTGTCGCGAGATCTGGCGCGTTCACTGTCCACGGCGGCGGTTCGTGTGGTGGAAGTTATTCCGGGTAAACCTTACGTTGGCCTGGAGTTGCCTAACAAAAAGCGCCAGACCGTTTACCTGCGCGAAGTGCTGGATAATGCGAAATTCCGCGACAATCCTTCACCGCTCACGGTGGTCCTCGGTAAAGACATCGCGGGCGAACCTGTGACCGCCGATCTGGCGAAGATGCCGCACCTGCTGGTGGCGGGTACCACCGGCTCCGGTAAGTCCGTTGGGGTCAACGCCATGATCCTCAGCATGCTCTACAAAGCGCAGCCGGAAGATGTGAAATTCATCATGATTGACCCGAAAATGCTCGAACTGTCGGTCTATGAGGGAATACCGCATCTGTTGACGGAAGTCGTGACGGATATGAAAGACGCGGCCAACGCTTTGCGCTGGAGCGTTAACGAGATGGAGCGCCGGTATAAACTCATGTCCGCGCTGGGCGTACGTAATCTCGCAGGCTATAACGAGAAGATTGCCGAAGCCGCGCGTATGGGACGACCCATTCCGGATCCTTACTGGAAGCCTGGCGACAGTATGGATGCGACGCATCCGGTGCTGAAAAAAGAGCCTTATATCGTGGTGCTGGTCGACGAATTTGCCGACCTGATGATGACCGTCGGCAAGAAAGTGGAAGAGCTGATCGCGCGTCTGGCGCAGAAAGCGCGCGCCGCGGGGATCCACCTGGTGCTGGCGACCCAGCGACCGTCGGTTGACGTTATCACCGGCCTGATTAAAGCCAACATCCCGACGCGTATCGCCTTTACCGTATCGAGTAAAATTGACTCGCGGACCATCCTTGATCAGGGCGGTGCGGAGTCTCTGCTGGGGATGGGCGATATGCTCTACTCCGCGCCTAACTCCACGATCCCGGTGCGCGTGCACGGCGCTTTTGTACGCGACGAGGAAGTTCACGCCGTCGTTCAGGACTGGAAGGCGCGCGGGCGTCCGCAGTATGTCGATGGCATCACCTCCGATAGCGAAAGCGAAGGCGGCGGCGGTGGCTACGAGGGCGGTGAAGAGCTCGATCCGCTGTTCGATCAGGCCGTCAACTTTGTGACGGAGAAACGCAAGGCTTCCATATCCGGGGTGCAGCGTCAGTTCCGTATTGGCTATAACCGCGCCGCGCGTATCATTGAGCAAATGGAAGCTCAGGGTATCGTGAGCGAGCAGGGTCATAACGGTAACCGTGAGGTGCTGGCTCCGCCGCCTTTTGAGTAACCGCAAAGTTGGGTAAATAAGTGAAAATCAGCCTGTTCTGCTGTTTAACCGCCGTTGGCCGTTCTACATTAGCAGCAGATCAGGCTCCCGCGTCGGGAGTGACGCACATTAAGGAATAACAATGAAAAAACTCGCAATCACCTGTGCATTACTGTCCAGTTTTGTCGTCAGTCAGGTATGGGCGGACGCCGCCAGCGATTTAAAAAGCCGCCTTGATAAAGTGAGCAGCTTCCACTCCAGCTTTACGCAGAAAGTGACGGACGGCAGCGGCAACGCCGTGCAGGACGGGCAGGGCGACCTGTGGGTCAAACGACCAAATCTGTTCAACTGGCATATGACCCAGCCGGATGAAAGCGTGCTGGTTTCCGACGGCAAAACGCTGTGGTTCTATAACCCGTTTGTTGAGCAGGCTACCGCCACCTGGCTGAAAGATGCGACCAGCAACACGCCGTTTATGCTGATTGCCCGCAATCAGGCCAGCGACTGGCAGAACTACAATATTAAGCAAAACGGCGATGATTTTGTTCTGACCCCGAAAAACGGTAGCGGTAATCTGAAGCAGTTCACCATTAACGTGGGTCGTGACGGCACGATTCATCAGTTCAGCGCCGTGGAACAGGACGATCAACGCAGCAGCTATCAGCTGAAGTCGCAACAAAATGGCGCCGTCGACGCATCTAAGTTCACCTTTACGCCGCCGCAAGGGGTTACGGTGGACGATCAACGTAAGTAGAGGCGAACGTGAGCAATCTGTCGCTCGATTTTTCCGACAACGCGTTTCAACCCCTGGCCGCACGCATGCGGCCAGAAAATTTAGCGCAGTACATTGGTCAGCAGCATCTGCTGGCGCCGGGTAAACCCTTACCGCGGGCGATTGAAGCCGGTCATCTGCACTCCATGATCCTTTGGGGGCCGCCGGGGACGGGGAAAACCACGTTGGCCGAGGTGATTGCGCGCTATGCCAGCGCCGACGTTGAACGTATTTCAGCGGTGACCTCCGGGGTGAAAGAGATCCGCGAGGCCATTGAACGCGCGCGACAAAACCGCAACGCGGGTCGCCGCACAATTCTGTTTGTCGATGAAGTTCACCGTTTCAATAAAAGCCAGCAGGATGCCTTTCTGCCGCATATCGAAGACGGAACCATCACCTTTATCGGCGCGACGACGGAAAACCCCTCCTTTGAACTCAATTCCGCACTGTTATCCCGCGCGCGCGTCTATCTGCTGAAATCGCTGACCAGCGACGACATCGAACAGGTGCTCAGCCAGGCGATGAGCGATAAAACGCGCGGCTACGGCGGGCAAAATATCGTTCTGCCGGACGAGACGCGCAAGGCCATCGCCGACCTGGTCAACGGTGACGCGCGGCGGGCGCTGAATACCCTGGAAATGATGGCCGATATGGCCGAGTCCGACGCCTCCGGCAATCGCGTGCTGAAAGTTGAGCTGCTGACCGAAATCGCCGGCGAGCGCAGCGCGCGTTTCGACAACAAAGGCGATCGTTTTTACGATTTAATCTCCGCGCTGCATAAATCGGTTCGCGGTAGCGCGCCGGATGCCGCCCTCTACTGGTACGCGCGGATTATTACCGCCGGCGGCGATCCGCTCTACGTCGCGCGCCGTTGTCTGGCAATCGCGTCGGAAGATGTCGGTAATGCCGATCCGCGCGCGATGCAGGTTGCGATCTCCGCCTGGGATTGCTTTACTCGTGTCGGACCGGCGGAAGGCGAGCGGGCGATTGCCCAGGCCATTGTTTATCTTGCCTGCGCGCCGAAAAGCAACGCGGTCTATACCGCGTTTAAAGCGGCGATGGCCGATGCCCGCGAACGCCCCGATTACGACGTACCGGTACATTTACGCAATGCCCCAACGAAGCTAATGAAGGAGATGGGCTACGGGCAGGAGTATCGCTATGCTCATGATGAACCAAATGCCTATGCCGCTGGAGAGCAGTACTTCCCGCAGGAAATGGCGCAAACGCGCTATTATAAGCCGACAAACCGGGGGCTGGAGGGCAAAATAGGCGAAAAGCTCGCCTGGTTAACCGAACAGGATCAAAATAGCCCGATAAAACGCTACCGATAATTGAGGCGTTGCGGTAAGGTTGTCACACTATTTCCGTGGTCGCGCTCTGCGGCCATTTTTCTTTATTAATTCGATAAGCACAGGATAAGCATGCTCGATCCCAATCTGCTGCGTACCGAGCCAGACGCAGTCGCAGAAAAACTGGCACGCCGGGGCTTTAAGCTGGATGTAGATAAACTTCGCGCTCTGGAAGAGCGTCGTAAAGTTCTGCAGGTTCAAACTGAAAACCTGCAGGCGGAGCGCAACTCCCGATCGAAATCCATTGGCCAGGCGAAAGCGCGCGGGGAAGATATTGAGCCATTACGCCTGGAAGTGAACAAACTCGGCGAGCAGCTTGATGCCGCTAAGACCGAACTGGACGCGCTGCTGGCGGAAATCCGCGATATCGCGCTGACCATCCCTAATATTCCGCACGATGACGTTCCGGCCGGCCGCGACGAAAATGACAACGTTGAAGTCAGCCGCTGGGGTACGCCGCGCGAGTTTGATTTTGACGTTCGCGATCACGTGACGCTGGGCGAAATGCACGGGGGGCTGGATTTTGCCGCCGCCGTGAAGCTGACCGGTTCTCGCTTTGTGGTCATGAAGGGCCAACTGGCGCGTCTGCACCGCGCGCTGGCGCAGTTTATGCTGGATCTGCATACTGAACAGCACGGCTACAGCGAAAACTACGTCCCGTATCTGGTTAACCAGGACACGCTGTACGGTACCGGTCAGTTGCCAAAATTCGCCGGCGACCTGTTCCATACCCGTCCGCTGGAAGAAGAAGCTGACAGCAGCAACTACGCGCTGATCCCGACGGCGGAAGTCCCGCTGACCAACCTGGTGCGCGATGAGATCATCGACGAAGACGATCTGCCGATCAAAATGACCGCGCATACGCCGTGCTTCCGTTCTGAAGCCGGATCCTATGGCCGCGATACCCGCGGCTTGATCCGTATGCATCAGTTCGACAAAGTCGAAATGGTGCAGATTGTACGTCCGGAAGATTCCATGGCGGCGCTGGAAGAGATGACCGGCCACGCCGAGAAAGTGCTGCAGCTGCTGGGTCTGCCGTATCGTAAAGTGGCTCTGTGCACGGGCGATATGGGCTTTAGCGCATGCAAAACCTACGATCTGGAAGTGTGGGTACCGGCGCAGAATACCTATCGTGAGATCTCTTCCTGCTCTAACGTCTGGGATTTCCAGGCGCGTCGTATGCAGGCGCGCTGCCGCAGCAAGTCTGACAAGAAAACTCGCCTCGTACACACGCTGAACGGTTCTGGCCTGGCGGTTGGACGTACGCTCGTCGCGGTGATGGAAAACTATCAGCAGGCGGATGGTCGCATTGCGATCCCAGAAGTCCTGCGCCCGTATATGCGCGGCCTTGAGTTTATCGGCTGATTTTTCAACACTCTTCTCAAAAGCGCCTGCGGGCGCTTTTTTTTTACCCCCTTCTTGATACCGGGCAATAATCGACTTCGCGATTACGAAGATACTCCCTTTGGATTATCCAGCATAAAAAACTAATAAAGACTAATTTCGTTGTATCAATAACTATACAACGGCTTTAAGTTCATTGTGAGCAACCGAAGCGAGTATCTATGAAAATCAAAACCCCCGATGCTTTACTGGCTGCCGAGGTGAGCCGGCGTGGTTTAATGAAAACCACGGCGATTGGCGGGCTGGCGATGGCCAGCAGCGCTTTTACCTTACCCTTCACGCGCATTGCCCATGCCGCAGACAACCTCAACCCTGTCAGCGAAACGCTCACCTGGAGCGCCTGTACGGTGAACTGCGGAAGCCGCTGCCCGCTGCGGATGCATGTGGTTGATGGTGAGATTAAATATGTTGAAACAGACAATACCGGTGACGATAACTACGATGGCCTGCACCAGGTTCGCGCCTGTCTGCGCGGTCGCTCGATGCGTCGGCGCGTCTACAACCCGGATCGCCTGAAATATCCGATGAAGCGGGTGGGCAAACGCGGAGAGGGCAAATTCGAACGCATCAGCTGGGAAGAAGCGTTCGATACTATCGCCAGCAATATGCAGCGCCTGATAAAAGAGCACGGTAATGAGTCCATCTATCTGAACTACGGAACGGGAACCCTCGGCGGAACCCTGACTCGCTCATGGCCGCCGGGGAAAACCCTGATTGCCCGTCTGATGAACTGCTGCGGCGGTTACCTCAACCATTACGGTGACTACTCCACCGCTCAAATCGCCGCGGGACTGAACTACACCTACGGCGGCTGGGCCGATGGCAATAGCCCGTCGGATATCGAAAACAGCAAGCTGGTGGTGCTGTTTGGCAATAACCCGGGGGAAACCCGGATGAGCGGCGGCGGGGTGACCTACTACCTGGAACAAGCGCGGGAGAAATCCAACGCCAGACTGATTATTATCGATCCACGCTATACCGACACCGGTGCCGGACGCGAAGATGAGTGGATCCCTATCCGCCCCGGAACCGATGCCGCGCTGGTCTCGGCGCTGGCGTGGGTGATGATTAACGAGAATCTCGTAGACCAGCCTTTCCTCGACAAGTATTGCGTAGGCTATGACGAGAAAACGCTGCCGGAAGGCGCGCCGGCCAATGGTCACTATAAGGCCTATATTCTCGGTCAGGGCAAAGACGGTATCGCGAAGACCCCAGAGTGGGCGTCGACGATTACCGGCATTCCTCAGGCGCGTATCGTGCAGCTGGCGCGTGAAATCGCCGGCGCAAAACCTGCCTATATTTCTCAGGGATGGGGCCCGCAGCGCCATGCTAACGGCGAGCTGGTTTCCCGCGCGATTTCCATGCTGGCGATCTTAACCGGCAACGTTGGAATCAACGGCGGGAATTCCGGCGCGCGTGAAGGCTCTTACTCGCTGCCGTTTGAGCGCATGCCGACGCTGGATAACCCGGTTGAAACAAGTATTTCCATGTTTATGTGGACCGATGCGATTGAGCGCGGAGCGGAAATGACCGCACTACGCGACGGCGTGCGTGGTAAAGATAAGCTCGACGTCCCCATCAAAATGGTCTGGAACTATGCCGGTAACTGCTTGATCAACCAGCATTCAGAAATCAACCGTACCCATGACATCCTCCAGGATGACAAAAAGTGCGAGATGATTGTGGTCATTGATTGCCATATGACCTCGTCTGCGAAATATGCCGATATTCTGCTGCCGGATTGTACCGCCTCGGAGCAGATGGATTTTGCCCTCGATGCTTCCTGCGGCAACATGTCCTACGTGATTTTTGCCGACCAGGCCATCAAACCGCGTTTTGAGTGCAAAACCATCTATGAGATGACTACCGAGCTGGCGAAGCGCATGGGCGTTGAGCAACGCTTCACCGAAGGCCGCACTCAGGAAGAGTGGCTGCGTCACCTCTATGAGCAATCCCGTAAAGCGATCCCGGCGCTGCCGCCGTTTGATGAATTCCGCAAGCAGGGGATCTTCAAACAGCGCGATCCGCAAGGCCACCACGTTGCCTATAAGGCTTTCCGTGAAGATCCTGCCGCCAATCCGTTAACGACCCCGTCAGGGAAAATTGAAATTTACTCTGCGCAGCTGGCGGAAATCGCGGCGACCTGGGAGCTGAAAGAAGAGGATGTTATCGACCCGCTGCCGATCTACAGCCCTGGGTTTGAAAATTATGACGATCCGCTGGCTAAAAAATATCCGCTGCAGCTGACCGGCTTTCACTACAAAGCCCGCACTCACTCCACCTACGGCAACGTTGACGTACTGAAAGCCGCGTGCCGTCAGGAGATGTGGATCAACCCACTTGATGCGCAGAAGCGCGGTATCGCCAATGGCGATCGGATCCGCATTTTTAACGATCGCGGTGAAGTGCATATCGAAGCCAAAGTGACCCCGCGAATGATACCGGGCGTGGTCGCGCTGGGTGAGGGGGCCTGGTATAACCCGGACGCCGGTCGCGTGGATCAGGCTGGCAGCATTAACGTGCTGACCACCCAACGCCCATCGCCGCTGGCGAAAGGCAATCCATCGCATACCAACCTCGTCCAGGTTGAAAAGCTGTAAGGAGTGACCGATGACAACTCAATATGGATTTTTTATTGATTCCGCCCGTTGCACCGGTTGCAAAACCTGCGAACTGGCATGCAAAGACTACAAAAACCTCACGCCGGAGGTGAGTTTCCGTCGTATCTACGAATACGCGGGCGGCGACTGGCAGGAAGATAACGGTGTCTGGCAGCAGAACGTGTTTGCCTATTACCTCTCTATCGCCTGCAACCATTGTGAAGATCCGGCCTGCACCAAAGTTTGCCCGAGCGGGGCGATGCATAAACGTGAAGATGGCTTTGTCGTTGTCGATGAGGATGTCTGTATCGGCTGTCGCTATTGCCATATGGCCTGCCCGTACGGCGCGCCGCAGTACAATGCGGCAAAAGGGCATATGACCAAATGCGACGGCTGCCACGAACGCGTCGCCGAGGGCAAAAAGCCGATTTGCGTGGAGTCCTGTCCGCTCCGCGCGCTTGATTTTGGCCCGATTGAAGAGCTGCGTAAAAAACACGGCCAGCGGGCTGCCGTTGCGCCGCTGCCTTCGGCCCACTTCACTAAACCAAGTATTGTGATTAAACCTAACGCCAACAGCCGACCGTGTGGAGATACCACCGGCTATCTGGCTAACCCGAAGGAGGTGTGAGATGGGGAGTGGATGGCATGAATGGCCGCTGATTATTTTCACGGTCTTTGGTCAGTGCGTGGTGGGCGGCTTTATTGTACTGGCTCTGGCGCTCATGAAAGGCGACTTATCGCGTGAACAGCAGCAGCGCGTGGTGTGGAGCATGTTTGGCCTGTGGGTGCTGATGGGCGTGGGCTTTATTGCCTCAACCCTGCATCTTGGGTCGCCCATGCGCGCGTTTAACTCGCTCAATCGCGTAGGGGCCTCGTCGCTCAGCAATGAAATCGCCAGCGGGGCGCTTTTCTTTGCTGTCGGCGGTATTGGCTGGCTGCTGGCGGTGGTCAATAAGCTACCGGCGGGACTGCGTCATCTCTGGCTGATTATTACCATGGTGCTGGGGGTTATCTTTGTCTGGATGATGGTCCGCGTCTATAACACTATTGATACGGTACCCACCTGGTATACGGTCTGGACGCCGCTGAGTTTCTTCCTGACGATGTTTATCGGCGGTCCGCTGCTGGGATATCTGCTGCTGCGCGTTGCGGACGTTACCGGCTGGGCGATGCGCCTGCTGCCGGCGGTGACCCTGCTGGCGCTGGTGATTAGCGCGATCGTGGGGCTAATGCAGGGAAGCGAGCTGGCGACAATCCATAGCTCCATCCAGCAAGCTTCCGCGCTGGTGCCGGACTACGGCTCGCTAATGGCCTGGCGTCTGGTTGCGCTGGCGTTGGCCCTGGTCTGCTGGATCGCTCCGCAGCTCAAAGGCTATCAGCCCGCATTGCCGATGCTGGGGCTGGCTTTTGTGCTAATGCTGGTCGGCGAGATGATCGGCCGCGGCGTCTTCTACGGCCTGCATATGACCGTAGGGATGGCAATCGCCAGCTAACCGCCCTTTATCGCGCCAGGATATTACTTTCTGGCGCGATAAAAAGTGCGGTCGATTCATGAAATATTTCTACCGATACTCCCACCTCATTTTCCTAATAAATTAATAAAAACAATGGAATAATATAAACAACTATTCTGTTGCCGATCCGCTGGATAAAAAACTTCTATCGTACGCCCGCAAACCGCGTCACGCCTGATTTCAGGTGGATTGACAATGTTTGCAGCAGTGGCATGATGCGCACGAAATCTGAACTCCATCACGGTTTATATCCATGACCATCTACACCCGGCCAGTGCAAATGTTGCTCTGTGGCCTGCTTCTGTTGACCCTGGCGATAGCGGTTTTAAATACGCTTGTCCCGCTTTGGCTCGCCCATGAAAATATGCCGACCTGGCAGGTCGGCATGGTAGGGTCGTCCTACTTTACCGGTAATCTGGTGGGGACATTGCTCGCCGGATGGGTGATTAAGCGTCTGGGTTTTAATCGTAGCTATTATCTGGCATCCATTATTTTTGCCGTGGGCTGCGTTGGGCTCGGCATTACGCTTGGCTTCTGGAGCTGGTTCAGCTGGCGCTTTATCGCGGGCGTCGGCTGCGCGATGATTTGGGTGGTGGTGGAGAGCGCGCTGGTCTGTAGCGGCACTTCGCGGAGCCGCGGTCGCCTGCTGGCGGCGTATATGATGATTTATTACGTTGGCACGGTGCTGGGCCAGTTAATGGTCAGCAAACTGCCGACGGATTTGATGAGCGTCCTGCCGTGGGTGACGGCGCTGGCTCTGGCGGCCATTCTGCCGCTGCTGTTTGCTCGCGTGGCGACTCGGGGCGATGAGCCGCACGAACCGGCGCGTATCTGGCCAATGTTAAGGCTGCGTCAGGCCCGTCACGGGGTCAATGGCTGCATTATTTCCGGTATCGTGCTCGGCTCGCTGTATGGCCTGATGCCGCTGTGGCTTAACCACCAGGGCGTCAGCGATTCCGGCATCGGCTTCTGGATGGCGGTGATGGTGAGCGCAGGCATCGTTGGGCAGTGGCCGATTGGTCGGCTCGCCGATCGCTACGGTCGCCTGCTGGTTTTACGCGTCCAGGTGTTTGTGGTGATTCTCGGCTGTCTGGCGATGTTAAGCCAGGCCGCAATGGCGCCTGCGCTGTTCGTGCTGGGCGCTTCCGGCTTCACGCTCTATCCGGTCGCTATGGCCTGGGCCTGTGAAAAAGTGGAGCGTCATCAGCTGGTGGCGATGAACCAGGCGCTGTTACTGAGCTATACCGTGGGCAGCCTGCTTGGGCCAACGCTGACCGCGATGCTGATGCAGAATTTCTCTGACAATCTGCTGTTTATCATGATAGCCAGCGTGTCCTTCATCTACCTGCTGACGCTGCTGCGCAAAGCGGGGCATCACCCTACGCCGGTTGCTCACGCCTGATTGTGGTCGAAAATAGCCAGGAGAGACGCCCCTGGCTATCGATTAATGCGAAGCGAGAAGCGCTTCAAGCTGGGCCTGATTGTGAACCTCGGTGAATCGCCGTAGTCTGTCCTCCTCATCCAGCCAACTGACTAACCGCTGGATTGTCTGAATATGCTGTTCGCTATCGGCCGCCGCCAGTACGACTATCAGCCGAATACCGGGATGCTGCGGAAAATCAACGGCCTTGCGACAGCAAAGCAGCGAAAGCGCGCTGTTTCTGCTCAGCACTCCGGCTTCCGGTCGCGCGTGCGGTAGCGCAAACGCCGGGCTCAGTATATACCAGGGACCATCCTGCTCCGTGGCGCTGATAATAGCCCTGGCATAGCTTCCGGTGATTTTTCCCTGCTGCTCAAGCGGGCGGCAGGCGAGCTGAACGGCGCTGCGCCAGTTCAGGCTGTCGCTGGTGAACTGACAGGCGGAAAATAGCGTCTCTTCCATATATGTTCCCTTTACGCGCGAGCTGACCGGCTCGCCTGGAGGTTAGTGTAGAGCGTTAAATAGCGCTTCTCCCGAGATGCCGTATTTCGCTTTTAGCTGCCTGCTATTACCCGATTCGGTAAAAGTGTCCGGCGTTCCCAGCCGAGTGAGGCGGGCCGGATGCACCTTTTGCGCCAGGGTTTCCGCGATCAGTCCGCCGAGGCCGCCGTTTACCGTGTGATTTTCAAGCGTAGCGATAAGCGGGCAGCCTTCAACCAGCCGATAAAATGCCTGCTCGTTAAAGGGCTTGAGGGTTGCAACGTGAATAAGCTTGCCTTTTTTGCCGCTGGCGATCAGCTTTTCATAGCCATCGGTAGCCTGCTCCAGCACCGTCCCTTCAAACAGAATCGCGAAATCGGCGCCGCTATCGGCGATGGCGGCGATATCGCTGACCCGCGGAACGACGCTTTTATCGCGAACCGGCATCGGCTCGCGCGCCACGCGAATATAGACAGGGCCCTTTATTTTGGCCGCTTGCTCAAAGGCCTCGGCGATCTCCTCCGCATCTGCCGGGGTCAGAATGGTTAATCCCGGGAGGACGCGGGTCAGCGCTAAATCCTCCAGCGCATGATGCGAAGCGCCGTCCGGACCATCATCCATACCGGGGTGGCTACCGACGAGTTTAATATTGGCTTTGGCATAGCACGCCTGCCGCAGCTGGGTCCAGGCGGTGCCGGTGACGAACATGGCAAAGTTGACGTAGAAGGGCATAAAGCCCTCCAGCGCCTGGCCGACCGCGAAGCTCATGGCGGAACCTTCCGCAATGCCCATTTCGAAAAAAGCCTCTGGATAGACGGCCTGAAACTGGTCAGTACGGGTGGAGCTGGCTAAATCGCTGTCGATAACAACGACGGGATAGCCCTTTTCTTTAAGGTCAATCAGGGCATTACCGATCTCATCACGGGGCGCTTTCATCACTGTAACTCCTCCATTGCCTGCTGAAATTGTTCTTTACTCGGGGTTTTTGAGTGCCAGTCGCCGTTGTTTTCCATATAGCTGACGCCGGAGCCTTTGGTGGTGTGCGCCACGATAGCGACAGGTTTACCTTTCAGGTGGCGGGATAGCATCAGGGTATCGGCAACCTGATGCATATCATTGCCGTTATGCAGTTCCAGTACATGCCAGCCAAAGCTGCGGATTTTGTCCGCCAGCGGCTCGAGGTTAACGACTTCATTGACCGGATCGTGGGAAGAGAAGCCGTTGTAATCGATGATGGCGACCAGGTTATCCATTTTCATATGCCCGGCCTGCTGTAGCGTCTCCCAGATTTGGCCTTCATGCATTTCACCATCGCCAACGATGGCAAACACCCGGTGCGGATCGTTGCGCCGCTTTTTGGCGGCCGCCATACCCAAAGCAATCGACAGCCCCTGGCCCAGCAGGCCGGTCGTTGCATCGACCTCGGGTAGCGACTTTATGCTCGGGTGACCCTGCAGACGCGAGTTGATCTGTCGGAACGTAGAGAATTCGCTGCGATCGATCTTCCCTTTTTGGTACAGCATGGCGTACTGCGCGGCGACGGCGTGGCCTTTACTCATCACCACGCGCGAGCGGGGAGAGGCGGCCAGATCGACCTCTTGATAATAGAGCCAGGTAAGAATGTCGATTATCGATAATGCTCCGCCCGGATGGCCAATTCCGGACTCGTAAATCAGGGTGACGATCTCGCGGCGGGCGGCAAGCGCGTGGGATTTCAGTTCATCAATGTTCATGTTCTTTCCTTCTTAGGGCAGCATTTTGCCGATGTAGTACACGACCAGACCCAGCGCGACGAAGTCGGTTTCCGGGAAGCTGGTGCCTGAAAGACCGACGGACTCCATAATCGGGTAAATCAGCGCGGGGCCGATGCCGATCAGGATCCCGGTGATGAAGCTCCCGGCAATCGCGCCTTTCCAGCCGCCGGAGGCATTACCAAATACCGCTGCGGTCGCGCCAATGAAGAAGTAGGGGATGGCTACCGGGATAATCACGGTCTGGCCAAGGATCGCCAGAAAGCCCATCACCACCAGCCCGCCGACAAACGAAGAGATAAACCCCAGCACCGTGGCGGTCGGGGCGTAGGGAAAGACCACCGGACAATCAAGCGCGGGTTTGGCGTTAGGGATAAACTTTTCCGAGATGCCAAGGAAGGCCGGAACAATTTCTGACAGCAGCAGGCGTACGCCAGTAATAATGATGTACAGCGAGGCGGTAAAGGTCAGCGACTGAAAGAGCGGGTAAACCAGCCAGTGCATCCCGCCGGCCGCAGCGGTGACCGCGGCTTTCCCGGCGGCGAGCGCGGCGATGTAATAGAAAATGCTCACCGAGATCGACACTGAGACGATGTAGTCTTTAAAGATCCCCAGCCAGCCGGGGAGATTCAGCTTTTCGGTAGATTGTTTAGGATCGCCGACCTTTGAGCCGATCCAGCCGGATGCGGCGTAGGCCAGGGTGACGTAGTGCCCCATCGCGATCTCATCGTTACCGGTAATTTTTCGCATCCACGGCTGCGCAATAGCCGGATAGAGGCAGGCGGCGAGACCCAGCAGGACGGAGCCGACAATGATGGTCGTCATGTCGCTGTAGCCCAGCGCCTTCAGCGTCACGGTAAGCAGCGCGGAGAGATAAAGGTTATGTTGCCCGGTCAGAAAGATGTATTTAAACGGCGTCACGCGGGCAAAGAACAGGTTCCAGCCAAAGCCAATCACCATGATTAGCGATACGCACATGGCGAATTTGGTTTGCGCCAGTCCGGTTAGCGCTTCCGCCAGCGGCATTACGCCCTTCAGGCCAAATCCATCGCTGAATAAGGTCTGAAAATTACCCAGGGAAGTGACCGCCAGACCGGCGCCGCCGGCGAAAACCAGAAAACCGACGATGGTCTTGAAGGTGCCGGAAAGCACTTTTTCAATCGGCTTAAGTTGGATTAACAGGCCGATTAATGCAATAAAGCCAACTAAAAGTGGGGTTACGCCCAGAATGTCGAATACAATAAATCTGAGGAAATCCATATTGCCTCCGGGAGAGGTTAGTTGCTTTGAACGATGTCAGTGAGCGCAGACTCCATCTCTTCACTGTTCATCAGGTCGGTAATGCCGACAGCTCTGAATCCGGCGGCTTCGACTTCATCGGTGAGATCGCGCATAGTGATGACAAAATCAATGTCTCGCCAGGTGCGTAAGCCTGAGAGGACATCGTGTTCCAGTTCGATATCCCAGCCGTGTTTGTCGATGATTTTTTGGGCTTTGATTTTGAGCATTAAAGAGCTGCCCATACCGGTACGACAGACTATGAGACCTTTCATTCGATGTTCTCCTGCGTGTAAAAATAATTATTTTTATTTGTTTATGTGAGATAATAATTATTATCTTTACCGCAGGCCGAAAGATGTGACTGTGTTTGCATTTTGAGCAAATAGGGCGAAAAATGAGCTATATAGACAACAACTTGTTGATTAGCATAAGAAATGGAGCTTCAGGGCTAAGCCCAATACTGGAGAAAGTGGGCCGTTTTATTACGGAGAATCCTGACTTTGTGATGCGTCACACGATTTCAGAACTGGCCGACTCCATTGATACCAGTGAGGGCAGCATCACCCGTTTTTGTCGGGCCTTTGGTTTTAAAGGTTTCTCGGATTTCAGAACCGCGCTGGCGATGGAGCAGGGCGCCGCGCGTTTGGAAGATAGCGGTAGCCACGAGAGCGAAGAGATTGCGCCGGTGCTGGCGAGCATTCGCGACAGTAATGCCATTGTCGATAGCCAGGAGCTGAAAGCCGCGGCTGACTGGCTTAACGCCCTGAACAGCATCGCTATCTATGCCGTGGGCACGGCGGTGCCGGTGGCGTTATTCCTGCAGATGAACCTCATCAATATGGGTAAGGCGGCAAGCTTTGTCGATCGCTCCTACCCGGCGGCGATGCCGTTGCTTTCTGATAACCAGAAAACCGGCATTATTGTGGTGCATAGCGAACAGGCGTCGGCGGATATGATGCAGGCCCTGTCGCTGGCAAAGCAGCAGGGCGTTAAAATATTGTCGCTGACCCGCGGGACGTTTGCGCCGCTGGCCCGTTTGTCTGACTGGAATCTTCAGGCGGCGGTGGCCCTACAAGGGGAAGGCGAATCGGGGTTTGCGGAAATTGCCGGGGCAATGATGGTGGCTGACCGGATACTGAGCGCGCTTGAAGAGCAGGATGAACGCTATGCGGAATACCGTAAAGCGCATCAGAAGCGGATTTTCTCAATTGAGAGCGTGGCGAATAAGCTGTCGGAATATTTTATGTCCTGATGCTTATCGCTGGAGGAGAAACCCGGTAGCGCAAGGTCTACCGGGAGATAACCTTAGTACATCACCTTATGACCGTACTGCTCGAGAATACCCTTCACGCGTTCCATGGTCTCTTTCTTCGGCGGATGGACGCCATCCAGCTTGTACTCTTCGCCCATGGCTACCCATTTGTGTTTGCCCAGCTCGTGGTACGGCAGCAGTTCAATCTTCTCGACGTTGCCCATGTCACGGGTAAACTCGCCCAGGCGATGCGCGGAATCGTCGTCGTCGGACCAGCCCGGGACCACAACGTAGCGGATCCAGACGTTGATGTTTTTGTTTGACAGGTAACGGGCAAACTCCAGCGTCCGATGGTTAGAGACGCCAACCAGATTCTGGTGAATTTCATCATTCATTTGCTTGAGATCGAGCATCACCAGATCGGTGACTTCCAGCAGTTCATCAATAACCGGGTCGTAGCGGCGCACAAAGCCGTTGGTATCGAGACAGGTATGAATACCTTCTTTTTTGCAGGCGCGGAACCAGTCGCGAACAAATTCGGCCTGCAGGATAGCCTCGCCGCCGGATGCCGTCACGCCGCCGCCGGAAGCGTTCATAAAGTGGCGATAGGTCACCACTTCTTTCATCAGCTCTTCAACGGTAATCTCTTTGCCGCCGTGGGTATCCCAGGTGTCGCGGTTGTGGCAATAGAGGCAGCGCATCAGGCAGCCCTGGAAGAAGGTGATAAAGCGGATCCCCGGGCCATCGACGGTGCCACAGGATTCAAAGGAGTGAATGCGACCAATTGTTGACATTGCGGTGATATCTCCGAATTTGGCCCATCCGGGGCCTATGTAGATGCACAGCTCAAAGGCTATGTCGAGTCTGTTTTGGCTGTTATCCATAAAGTATAGACAGCAGACAAAAGAGACTGGGGCAGGATGATATTGCTAAAAAGGCCCCACTTGCGTGGAGCCTTTATTGTACGCTTATTACTGTACGATTTCAGTCAATACCATTACATGGTCTGAGTGAAGGTACGAGTAATCACGTCCTGCTGCTGTTCTTTAGTCAGGGAGTTAAAACGTACTGCGTAGCCGGATACGCGGATGGTCAGCTGCGGATATTTTTCCGGGTTTTCCATCGCGTCGAGCAGCATCTCGCGGTTCATGACGTTGACGTTCAGATGCTGACCGCCTTCGATGGACGCTTCGTGGTGGAAGTAACCATCCATCAGGCCGGCGAGGTTAGTTTTACGCACTTCGTCGTCTTTGCCCAGCGCGTTCGGCACGATAGAGAAGGTGTAAGAAATACCATCTTTCGCGTAAGCAAACGGCAGTTTCGCAACGGAGGTCAGAGAGGCAACAGCACCTTTCTGGTCACGACCGTGCATCGGGTTAGCACCTGGTCCGAACGGAGCGCCAGCGCGACGACCGTCAGGGGTGTTACCGGTTTTCTTACCATACACAACGTTAGAGGTGATGGTCAGCACGGATTGAGTCGGGATAGCGTTGCGGTAGGTGTGCAGTTTCTGAATTTTCTTCATGAAACGTTCAACCAGGTCAACGGCCATATCATCGACGCGAGAGTCGTTGTTACCAAACTGCGGGTATTCACCTTCGATTTCGAAGTCGACAGCCAGACCGTTTTCGTCACGAATCGGTTTAACTTTTGCATATTTGATTGCGGACAGGGAGTCAGCCGCAACGGACAGACCTGCGATACCGCATGCCATGGTGCGGATAACATCACGGTCGTGCAGCGCCATCAGTGAAGCTTCGTAGCTGTACTTGTCGTGCATGTAGTGGATGATGTTCAGTGCAGTGACGTACTGTTTAGCCAGCCAGTCCATGAAGTGATCCATGCGCTCCATCACTTCGTCGAAGTTCAGGACGTCGCCTTTGATCGGTTCAGATTTAGGACCAACCTGCATTTTCAGTTTTTCATCAACGCCGCCGTTGATTGCGTACAGCATGGTTTTCGCCAGGTTAGCGCGAGCACCGAAGAACTGCATTTGCTTACCAACAACCATCGGGCTTACGCAGCAAGCGATAGCGTAGTCATCGTTGTTGAAGTCAGGACGCATCAGATCATCGTTCTCGTACTGCAGAGAAGAGGTATCGATGGACACTTTCGCAGCGTATTTTTTGAAGCTCAGCGGCAGTTTTTCAGACCACAGAATGGTGATGTTCGGCTCCGGAGACGGCCCCATGGTGTACAGGGTGTTCAGGAAACGGAAGCTGTTTTTGGTGACCAGAGTACGGCCGTCAACGCCCATACCGCCGATAGATTCGGTTGCCCAAATCGGGTCGCCAGAGAACAGTTCATCATATTCAGGAGTACGCAGGAAACGAACCATACGCAGTTTCATGACCAGGTGGTCAATCATTTCCTGTGCGTCTTGCTCGGTGATTTTACCGGCTTTCAGGTCACGTTCGATGAAGATGTCCAGGAAGCTGGAGGTACGACCGAAGGACATTGCTGCGCCGTTCTGAGATTTAACGGCAGCCAGGTAACCGAAGTAGGTCCACTGGATAGCTTCCTGAGCGGTGGTTGCAGGACCAGAGATATCGCAGCCGTATTTAGCCGCCATTTCTTTGATCTGACCCAGCGCGCGGTGCTGTTCAGAGATTTCTTCACGCAGACGGATGGTTGCTTCCAGATCTTCGCCGTTTTCCAGTTTCTCTTGCAGAGAAACGAACTGAGCGTATTTGTCTTTCATCAGGAAGTCGATACCGTACAGCGCAACGCGACGGTAGTCACCGATGATACGACCACGGCCATAGGCATCCGGCAGACCAGTCAGAACGCCAGATTTACGGCAGTTCAGGATGTCTTTGGTGTATACGTCAAACACGCCCTGGTTATGAGTTTTGCGGTATTCGGTGAAGATTTTCTTCAGCATCGGGTCCAGCTCGCGATCGTACGCTTTGCAGGAACCTTCTACCATTTTGATACCACCGAACGGGATAATCGCACGTTTCAGCGGCGCTTCAGTCTGCAGGCCAACGATTTTCTCGAGACCTTTCTCGATGTAGCCAGCGTCATGAGAAGTGATGGTGGACGCAAGGGAAGTATCAAAATCAACAGGCGCGTGAGTGCGGTTTTCCTGTTTAACGCCTTCCATTACGGTGTCCCACAGCTTGGTGGTCGCGTCAGTTGCGCCAGCCAGGAAGGACTCGTCACCTTCGTACGGGGTATAGTTTTTCTGGATGAAGTCGCGTACGTTGACTTCGTTCTGCCAGTCACCTTTCGCAAAACCTTCCCAGGCTGTGGCTAACTTTTCATTAAGCTCGGACATGTAACACCTACCTTCTTAAGTGGATTTTTTATTTACTGCCTGAAACAACCCTTAGTGATGGTCGTCGCCACGCAGGTAAATGACCCAGTATGTCAACCCAACCAGCAGACCACCGCCGATGATGTTCCCGATAGTTACCGGAATCAGGTTATCAGTGATGAAGTTCATGACGGTCAGGTGAGAGAAACTTTCCGGAGTTGAACCAACTGCGGTCCAGAATTCCGGGCTTGCAAAGTCGCGGATAACGATACCCAGCGGGATCATAAACATGTTCGCGATACTATGCTCAAACCCGCTGGCAACAAACATTGCCACCGGTAAAACCATAATCATGGCTTTATCCATCAGGCTACGGCCGGAGTAACTCATCCATACCGCAAGGCAGACCATCAGGTTTGCCAGGATACCCAGGCACACGGCTTCAACAAAAGTATGGTGCATTTTGTGGTCGGCGGTTTGCAGAACGTTAAGTCCCCATTGACCGTTGGCAGTCATATATTCGCCTGAAAGCCACATCAGCAATACAAACAGTAAGCAACCAATCAGGTTACCAACATAGACGTTGAGCCAGTTTTTCGCCAGTTGACCCCATGTGATTCTTCCGCTGGCTTTCGCGACAACGATAAGAACGGTTGAGGTAAACAGGTCGGCACCGCAAATAACGCAGAGAATCAAACCCAGTGAGAAGCAGATGCCCCCAATCAGTTTGGCAACCCCGAATGGCATCCCGGCCGTGCCGGTTGTCGCGGTAATATAGAAAACAAAAGCGATAGAGATGAAGACACCTGCGGTGATAGCCAGATAAAACGTCTTTATCGGATGTTTTGTCGCTTTATAGACGCCCGCTTCTTCGGCGACTTTCGCCATGGCAGCAGGGAGTAAAAGATCAAAAGGGTTGTCAGCTTTCACACTAACTCTCTCTTTATGTAAGTTGGCGGTGAGATACTAACAAAGCATTATAGAAGGGAATTTGATGTAGATCATATCCTACCGGAACTATAGGCCTTTTTAGTGTGTGGATTTGCTTATTTATTGAGTTAACTTTTTGTTTTTTAATAAAAAAATAAATTTTAAAATTTACAAATAATGTTGATTATTTTCATTTTGCCCCCGTTTTTCGGTTAATTAAAATGGGGTATTTTTATTAAAATTAACAATATTTGCGGCAGTATTTTATTATTTCTCACCACTAATTAACTTTATAGCTACAACATCGGCGGAAATAGTGCAAAACAGGAAAAAGGGGTCGCAGTCGACCCCCTGTTATCGTCATTTTAACGGAAGAAACGCTTTATTTCGCCCAAAATGCGGCTTTCGCGCGCTGTAGCTTTTCATAGGCCTTCAATAACGACTGATGAGCCGGGAAAGCCATCAAATCGCTGTCAACGGCCTGCAGCCCATAAAACGGTGCTTCTCCGCTGAGCGCGGCGCTGGCAGCTTCTACGGCATCGGCGCCGTACATGCGCACAAAAGCGTTCAGATACTGCAGCGGCTGACGCTCTTCTTCCTGGCTCAGTAGCAGCAGGGTTTGCAGGCAGCGGTAGTAATTGGCGCGCTCGGCGCTAAAGATGGAGGCGTTGAACTCCATCGTCCACTCGGTCCAGATCAACGCCTGCTCGAGATCGCCGCCCGCCAGCGCCAGCATTGCTTTCAGCTCGCCAATGCGCAGGGTATACCAGCCGTTGTCTTTGCCGGTCGCCAGACCCAGCAGTTCGCGCACGCGGGTGAAATCATCGAGGCCTTCATCGTCCATTTGTTCGATAAGCGCCAGATAATCTTCTTTTTCCCACTCGCTTTCCGGCAGGGAAAGAATCGTTTCCCGCAGAGGCGCGCCCATGCTGTTATTCGCCAGCCAAAGGTCTTCCGCCGGATAGATATCAGACATGCCCGGGACAATGATTCGGCAGGCGTAGACGCTCAGGTGTTCGTAATCGGCGATGTAAACTTCTTTATCTTCTTGTTTAAAGATAGCCATCAGAGTGGCGAACTCTTCATCCGTGGTCCCGGAGAAGCTCCAGTCCACGAACGGATAGTCGGCATCCTGCTTAAACATATCCCAGGAGATCAGGCCGCTGGAGTCGATAAAGTGCGTTTCAAGGTTCGCATGTTCGGCGACTTCTTCATCATCGAAGGTTGGCGGCGTGAAAACGTCGAGATCTTTCAGGCTGCGGCCCTGTAGCAGTTCGGTAACGGTACGTTCCAGCGCCACGCCGAAATCGGGATGTGCGCCGAAAGAGGCGAAACAGGTGCCGTTAGCCGGGTTAAACAGTACGACGCAGATAACCGGATATTTGCCGCCGAGCGAACCATCATATGCGAAAATCGGGAAGCCTTCGGCCTCCAGCTTATTGATCGATTCTACTACGCCCGGATACCGCGCCATCACCTCCGCAGGGATCTCCGGCAGGCTGATGCTCTCGGCGATAATGCGGTTCTTAATATGGCGTTCAAACACTTCCGAAAGCCCCTGAACGCGGGCTTCGTTGCGGGTATTGCCCGCGGACATCCCGTTAGAAACGTACAGGTTGCCGACGATATTCATCGGAATATAGATCGTTTCACCATCAGACTGACGGGTGAACGGCAGGCCGCAGACGCCGCGCTCGTCATTACCAGACTGCAGATCCACCAGCATGCTGGCGGTTAACTGCTCGTCAGGATCGTAGAACGCGCGCAGGCGGGCATCCAGCAGGCCTTCCGGCACGTCGTCATCGTCGGTTAACGGGAACCATTTTTCATTAGGGTAATGGACGAAAGGGCCATTCGCGATGGTCTCGCCCAGCCAGAAATCGGCAAAGAAATAGTTAGTCGAGAGGCGCTCAAAGTACTCTCCGAGCGCGGAGGCCAGCGCGGCTTTCTTGGTGGCGCCTTTGCCGTTGGTGAAGCACAGGGCGCACTCTTTATCGCGGATATGCACTGACCAGACGTGCGGTACCGGGTTGAGCCATGAGGCCTCTTCAATATCAAATCCGAGGTCGAGCAACTTCTGCTGGAAGCGAGCGATGGAATCTTCCAGGGCGGCATCTTTGCCGGGTATAAATGTTTGAGTCATGGCGGTCACTTTTATCGTACGTAAAGCGCGCAATGATACGGGTTTTAGATGACGGGTGCTATCTCCATCGTCTGGCTATGCTTATGTCACTCAATAACTGTTCAGGCGTAAAACATGAAGACATTTGACTGGCATCGTATGGCACTGGATAAAGTGCCCGTGGAATTTCTGGCCGAGGTGGCATTACGGAGCCTCTACACCTTCGTACTGGTATTTATTTTTCTCAAGATAACCGGGCGGCGGGGCGTTCGTCAGATGTCTCTGTTCGAAGTGCTCATCATTTTGACTCTCGGTTCGGCCGCGGGCGACGTCGCATTTTACGATGACGTCCCTATGCTGCCGGTACTGGCGGTTTTTATTACGCTGGCGCTGCTGTATCGATTGATTATGTGGCTGATGGGGCATAGCGAAAAACTTGAGGATCTGCTGGAAGGCAAGCCGATTATTGTTGTGGAAAACGGCGAGCTGGCATGGGAGAAACTGCAGGCGGAAAACATGACCGAATTTGAATTTTTTATGGAGCTGAGAATCAGCGGGGTTGAACAACTGGGACAGGTGCGGCTGGCTATTCTGGAAACTAACGGCCAGATCAGCCTCTATTTCTACGAGGATGAAGATGTTAAAGCCGGACTCTCCATTCTTCCTTCCCGCTTTACCGATCGTTTTACCACTATTCCCCGGGACGACCATTATGCCTGCGTTCGCTGTAGCGCAATCCTTACGCTACGCGCCGGGGATAAACAATTATGCCCTCGCTGCGCAAATGCAGAATGGTCGAAGGTCAGCCGGGCAAAAAGAGTCACTTGACAGCAATTATGTCGGTTTTATGACGTCAAGCTGGCAGATTCTTTTGTGTGAGCGAGGCCGCATTTCCCCGACGCTCAGTTTTAGCCATTGCGGTGCGTGTCACTGAATGATAAAACCGATAGCCACAGGAATAACTTATGCCCGCGACGGTTCGCGGGTAAATAACATAGCAAGTGGTGAGGGGAAATGGCTCAGGTCTATAACTTCAGTTCAGGCCCGGCAATGCTGCCGGCGGAAGTACTCAAACTGGCGCAAAAGGAACTGTGCGACTGGAACGGTTTGGGAACGTCGGTGATGGAAATCAGCCACCGTGGCAAAGAGTTCATTAAGGTGGCTGAAGAGGCGGAACAGGATTTTCGCTCCCTGCTCAATATTCCTTCCAATTATAAAGTTTTATTCTGCCACGGCGGCGGTCGCGGACAGTTTGCCGGTATCCCGCTGAACCTGCTTGGCGATAAAACCGTTGCCGACTACGTCGATGCCGGCTACTGGGCGGCCAGCGCGGTAAAAGAAGCGCATAAATACTGCACGCCGAACGTGATCGACGCCAAAATTACCGTTGACGGCCTGCGCGCGGTTAAGCCGATGAGCGAATGGCAGCTGACTCCGGGCGCTGCCTACCTGCACTACTGTCCGAACGAAACCATTGACGGTATTGCCATTGAAGAAGCGCCAAACTTTGGCGACGATGTGGTCGTCACGGCGGATTTGTCATCGACGATTTTATCCCGTGAAATTGACGTTAGCCGCTATGGCGTGATCTACGCCGGCGCGCAGAAAAACATCGGCCCTGCTGGTCTGACGCTGATTATTGTGCGCGAAGATCTGCTGGGTAAAGCCAGCGTAGCCTGCCCATCGATTCTGGATTACTCCATTCTGTCCGCCAATGACTCCATGTTTAACACGCCGCCGACATTTGCCTGGTACCTGTCAGGTCTGGTGTTTAAATGGCTGAAAGAGCAGGGCGGGGTTGCCGCTATGGATAAAATCAACCAGCAGAAAGCCGACCTGCTCTATAGCACCATCGATAACAGCGCTTTCTATCGCAACGATGTCGCTGCGGCGAACCGCTCGCGCATGAACGTGCCGTTCCAGCTGGCGGACAGCGCGCTTGATAAACTGTTCCTCGAAGAGTCCTTTGCCGCCGGTCTGCATGCGCTGAAGGGCCACCGCGTCGTGGGCGGCATGCGTGCTTCCATCTATAACGCCATGCCGCTGGCGGGCGTGAAGGCGCTGACCGACTTTATGCAGGACTTCGAACGCCGTCACGGTTAATCGCTGTCGTGTTTTTCATCCCCGCAGCCGCTCTGCGGGGTTTTTATTCTGTTTGTTTGAGAGTTGAGTTTAATGGAATCCCTGACGTTACAACCCATCGCACGCGTAGATGGCACGATTAACCTGCCCGGGTCCAAGAGTGTTTCTAACCGTGCCTTGCTGCTGGCGGCTTTGGCCCGGGGCACTACGGTGCTGACCAACCTGCTGGATAGCGACGATGTACGCCACATGCTGAATGCCCTGAGCGCGCTGGGAGTTCATTATACCCTGTCTTCCGATCGTACTCGCTGTGAAGTCACCGGCAACGGCGGCCCTCTGCAGGCGGCTGAAGCACTAGAACTGTTCCTCGGTAATGCTGGAACGGCGATGCGTCCGCTGGCGGCTGCGTTATGTTTAGGCCGTAACGATATTGTGCTGACCGGCGAACCGCGAATGAAAGAGCGGCCGATTGGCCACCTGGTTGACGCGCTGCGTCAGGGCGGAGCGCAGATTGATTACCTGGAGCAGGAAAACTACCCGCCGCTGCGCCTGCGCGGCGGTTTCAGCGGCGGCCAGGTTGAAGTGGACGGCAGCGTTTCCAGCCAGTTTCTGACCGCGCTGCTGATGGCGGCTCCGCTGGCGCCGCAGGATACCGCGATCGTGATTAAAGGCGATCTGGTTTCCAAACCTTATATCGATATCACGCTGCACCTGATGAAAACCTTTGGCGTTGAGGTTGAAAACCAGTCTTATCAGCGCTTTATCGTGCGCGGCAATCAACACTACCTCGCGCCGGGCGACTATCTGGTGGAAGGCGATGCCTCCTCGGCATCCTACTTCCTCGCCGCTGGCGCGATCAAAGGCGGTACGGTGAAGGTCACCGGTATTGGCCGCAACAGCGTACAGGGTGATATCCGTTTTGCCGATGTGCTGGAAAAAATGGGCGCAACCGTTACCTGGGGCGATGACTTTATTGCCTGCACCCATGGTGAACTGAACGCCATCGATATGGATATGAATCATATTCCGGACGCGGCGATGACGATCGCCACGGCAGCCCTGTTTGCGAAAGGCACCACGACTCTGCGCAACATCTATAACTGGCGGGTCAAAGAGACCGACCGTCTGTTTGCTATGGCCACGGAGCTGCGTAAAGTGGGAGCAGAGGTTGAAGAGGGGGAGGATTACATCCGCATTACTCCACCTGCGAAGCTTCAGTTTGCTGAGATCGGCACCTGGAACGACCACCGTATGGCAATGTGCTTCTCGCTGGTGGCACTTTCCGATACGCCGGTCACCATCCTTGACCCGAAATGTACGGCGAAAACGTTCCCGGACTACTTCGAGCAGCTGGCGCGAATCAGTACGCCGGCCTGAATGACGTGAGTTTAAGGTAAAAACGCCGACCATCGTGTCGGCGTTTTTTTATGTCTGCTTGTCGGGCGGGAAACTAAATGCTAGCCTTGTCTGCTTGTAAATGCAGGATTTATAAGCATTTAATATGAAAATCAATGGATGATTGATATGAGAAATACAAAAGTAATGCTGGCTTTAGCGGTTTCCGCCACGTTGTTGGCAGGTTGTAAAAATATGCAGGGGATGGACACCAACGCCCTCGTAAGTTCAGGGATGACGGCCTACAAAGCGGCAACGCTTTCTGACGCTGAAGTCAAAGCGCTTTCCGACGATGCTTGTAAGCAAATGGATAGCGAAAATAAACAGGCCGGCGCTTCAAGTAAGTACACCAAACGTCTGAATAAAATTGCCAAAGCGCTTGGAAATAACATCAACGGTACCCCGGTAAACTATAAGGTTTATATGACGTCAGATGTCAATGCCTGGGCAATGGCCAACGGCTGCGTGCGCGTCTATAGCGGCCTGATGGACATGATGACCGATAATGAAGTTGAAGCTGTACTGGGCCATGAACTGGGTCACGTCGCGCTGGGCCACTCGCGTAAAGCGATGCAAACCGCGTATGCAACCGTCGCCGCGCGTGATGCCATTTCGGCAACCGGCGGAGCGGCTGCAAGTCTGTCAAAATCCCAGTTGGGCGACATTGGCGAGGGGATGATCAACTCAGCCTTCTCTCGTTCGCAGGAGTCGGACGCCGATGATTTCTCTTACGATTTGCTGAAGAAGCGCAAAATCAGCACCCAAGGCTTGGTGGGAAGCTTCGAAAAACTGGCCAGTCTTGACGCCGGGCGTAGCAAATCTCTGTTCGATTCACACCCACCTTCAACAGAACGCGCGCAGCATATTCGCGACCGTATCGCCGCAGATAAACAGTAAAACGACATCATCTTCCGGGCTGTTGCTCTGACAGCCCGCTATAATTGCACAATTCTTCCGCAGGAGATTTCCTGTTATCCGTAATTTACAAGCAATGCTCACTTTCTGTCGTAGAGATGCGTATAATGCGCGGCGTTTATATATTGATGCGCCCTGCTGAAGGAGAAAAAGATGACGGCAACAGTTCCGGTAATCACCATTGATGGGCCTGGCGGTGCGGGCAAAGGCACCTTATGCAAGGCAATGGCAGAAACGCTGGGCTGGCATCTGCTCGATTCTGGGGCGATTTATCGCGTGCTTGCTCTCGCGGCCCTACATCATCATGTGGATGTGGAATCCGAAGAGGCGCTGGTGCCGCTGGCTGCGCACCTGGATGTGCGTTTTGTCTCTACTGACGGTAGCCTGGAAGTGGTTCTGGAGGGGGAGGATGTTAGCGCTGAAATTCGCACTCAGGATGTTGCCAACACGGCATCTAAAGTGGCTGCTTTTCCTCGCGTGCGTGAAGCATTGCTCCGCCGCCAGCGAGCCTTTCGCGAATTGCCGGGCCTGATCGCCGACGGACGCGATATGGGCACCGTCGTATTCCCTGATGCGCCGGTGAAAATTTTCCTTGACGCTTCCGCGGAAGAACGTGCTCATCGCCGCATGCTCCAGTTGCAGGAAAAGGGCTTTAGTGTTAACTTTGATCGCCTTTTATCCGAGATAAAAGAGCGCGACGATCGCGATCGCAATCGTACAGTCGCGCCGCTGATCCCGGCTGCCGATGCTTTAGTTCTTGATTCAACAGAACTAAACATTGAGCAAGTGATTGAAAAAGCGCTACAATATGCGCGCGAAAAACTGGCTTCCGCTTAATTGTCTTATCGAAAAAGCACAAGAGCCTCCGAATTTTAGCAGTACCCCCGCAGCAATGGAGTGTTAGCGGGTATGTTAAACAACCCCATCCGGCATGGAGCCAGGTGGACGTTAAATATGAAACCTGAAGATTAAACATGACTGAATCTTTTGCTCAACTATTTGAAGAATCCTTA